>ERZ890510.17-NODE-17-length-135968-cov-20.327827_pt1 | contig 135968 bp, 130 predicted proteins | sample MGYA00521265_ERZ890510 | MGnify/ENA primary metagenome ERZ890510 (study PRJEB32303, sample SAMEA104408624) | aquatic metagenome | biome: Brackish water; feature: Chemocline; material: water | place: Baltic Sea | collected 2014-10-26T21:54:00 | depth 110 m ... | reverse complement strand
ATCGAGAAGCCTTGCCGCTGCAGGCATTCCCGTTCAAGTACGTTCGTATAAAATGCGCATGATTTATTTGATCGTTAATTGACAAAATTGAGGCGGACGTTACGAACGTACGTTGCCTTCTCGACATATTCGTAACTTGAATTTTTCTCGATTTGTACAACGGCGTGCCAGTGGTGACCGCTTTTTAGCGCTCGGTGTATTGGTTGCCGTGTTTCTTGCGGCGACAGTGATGGCAGGCGGCCCGATATATCTCCGTTCGTTGGAGAAAATCGGCATGGCTGATGTCGTCGACACAATCGGCCGATACAACAAGAACGTCGGGGCCGTTTCTGATTGGATAGCGCTCGAAGCGCAGGCGATTGAAGATGCCGATGCCACTATCGATGCGGCAGTAAATTCCGATCTTGCGCCGATTATAGGCAACAGCTCGACCCGTATTAAGTCTCGTGCGCATTATTGGGGAGTTGAGGACGACGATCCCGAGACTGAGACCGAAATTCGCCGTGGCGGATTAATTTCAAAGGCGTACTTCCACGAAATAGAAGGGCTTTTCGAAGCTGTCACATACATTGAAGGACGATCTCCAAGTCCGCAGCTCAGGGTGGATGAGAACGGCGTCCAGATCGTCGAAGTTGCACTCTATATAGAACGTTCGAAAGAGATGAGGCACGGCAACACATTCGTCGACTTCAACATAGGCGATATCGTTCAGGCGACCTCTGTATCGCGCCGCTCGGGACTGGTGAAGGCCGAGATTGTTGGCATATTCGAGGCTAATAATCTTGCCGACGAATTCTGGCTTGGTAGTTCAGACGCCATTTTGGAACCGGTGCCGCCCGAAGTTTTTGGCGGTATTGATCTGCCAATTATTTTGTTCACTGACGAGGATACGATCGCCCGCGGGGTTGGTCCGTCAAATGCCGGTTTACCGATGAACTACACCCGTGTTCTGTTCACCGATCCTGACAAGATTTCGGATAGTAAGCCGGGCACGCTCGTTGCTGCAATGAATGTTTTTGAAGCCGAGGTCACTTCGGTGTTACCTCGATCGGTCGCGTTGCTTGGTGCGAGAACGGCAGTTCGTCGTATGGACGAGAAGATGCTGTTCTTGAGATTGCCAGCCCTGCTATTGGCGGCGTTGGCGATTTCGGTTGTTGGGTACTACCTGTTCCTCGTAGCTGGACTGATCGCACGAAAACGTGAACTAGAAACAGTGATGTTGCGATCACGAGGACTCTCGACCTATCAGGTCATGAGAGTTCAGATAATCGAATCGATTGTGACGGTTGCTATGCCAGCGGCGACAGCACCGTTGCTTGCGTTCGGAGCGATAGGTTTAGCGGGGCGATTGCCGGTGTTCGAATCACTGACGCAGGGCACAAATCTGCCAGTTGAGTTATCGCCAATGGCATGGGTTTGGGCTTTAAGCGCCGCTCTATTTTCGTTCTTGATCGTTCTTTTACCGATGTTGCTCATTGCACGTTCTGGCATATCAAATGTCGATCGAAGTCGGGCACGACCGGATAATCCACCGTTTTTCCAGCGGCTTTACTTCGACTTGTTGATAGTCATTCTTGGAGGTCTATTTCTTTGGGAGATGACCACGCGCGGTGTCGCCTCGACCGACCGTGACGGGAATATTGTCACTGACCCGACTTTGCTCTTCGCCCCAGCAATGTTGCTCATATCAGTTGCACTGATAATGCTCCGGGCTTTCCCGGTAATTACGAAGACCTCGGCTTATATCGCAACTCGATTCACATCGGCACCGACGGCGATCGGGTTCTGGAGGCTCAGTAGAAGCCCGTACTGGTACTCGTGGCCTGTGCTGTTGATTATTCTTGGAACAGGACTTGGAGTGATGGTCGGAACGCTAGGGTCGACGCTTGAGCGCAGCGATCGTGAACAGATTCTTTATGACAACGCTACGAGCCTGCGTGTTCTACCCGGAGGCGTCAACATCGACGTGCACCAGACTGAGATTGATCAGTTGATGGCGATAGATGGCGTCAATCAAGCATCGATGGCTTACAGGCACAGGGGCAAAGTTGGAACCACGGATCTCGGAATTGAATTCAGGGTTCTTGCTGTCGAAACGGATAAATTCCCTGACATGGCGTGGTTCAGGGACGATTTTGCGGATGAACCGCTCGATGTTGTTATTGAGAAGGTGAACATTCCGGCGAAGCCTGATCCGATATATCTGCCGTCTGGCACGACATCGCTTACGAGCTGGACCAAACAGGATCCGTTTGTGCTTAATCACTTCTATTGGGTGATTCTTAAAGGCGCAGAAGATCGCCGGATAACAGTTACTTTCGGGCAGATCGGCGACCAATGGGAAAAGAAGTCGACCGACCTTCCGACTCACTTAGTCGAACCGATTGAGCTTATTTCGATCCAGACCTTCATGCAGGTGGGAGCGGACGGCGGTTCGCCTACGGTTTGGTCAATGGACGACGTTAAGGCGATTGGTCCGGGTTTTGAAACGACGCTTCTCGACTTTGAAGGTGAAAACCTGTGGACCCCATTTCCAACTTCCAACGGTCTAGACGATTCGTTCGATGTGGTGACGGAACCGACGGGAATCGGAGATCCTGGAACAACTGTTGGGCAGATGACGCTCGATCGAGGAACGGTTGCGGGCAAGCGTGGAGCGTACCGGAGTGCGAACGGTGATCCTGTACCTGTGATCGTCTCTAAAGAATTCCTAGGCCTCACCGGTAGTTCGCTGGATGAACCATTGGTGATTCAGATAGCGGGCGGTTTCATCCCGGTCATTCCGGTGGTTGCTAGCGAGTATTTTCCAACGCTCGATCCTGATCGATCACCGTTTATGGTGCTGGATGTAACCGCACTGATCGATTTTGTTGAACTACGTGGCCTCTCGAACATTAGCGCCAACGAATTGTTCTTAGATATCGACCCAGACGATCATTCCCGGATCACTGAAGATGTTCGAAAAATATTCAGAGGCGGAACACTTCTTGATCGAGTAAAACGAATCAATAATTCTGTAATCGATCCGCTGACGGTTGCTGGCTGGCGTGGAATGGGAATCGTATCGCTGATAATCGGCGGTATTGCTCTGGTGCTCGGATATGTCACTTACTTAGTCGCTCACTCGACGCGAACGGTTCACGATTCTGCTTATCTACGGGCGATGGGATTTTCGAAAGTCAGCTTTATACGAAGCTCGCTAATCGAACATGGCATAGTGGCGGTCATCGGAATAGTTGTCGGTGTGGCTGCGGGTCTGGTCGCCAGCAGAGTGGCCGTGGGCGCTATCGCTTACTCAGAGACCGGCAGGGCATTGCTGCCACCGTTCATACTGCAAACTAACTGGCTGCCGGTGATGATCATTCTGGCAACAGCTATTGGTGTAGGGGTTGTCGGTGTTGTAGCGTCGTTCGTCAGCTTCTTGCGTCGACCGCTTCACGAACTTACTCGCTCCGCCGACTAACCTGATCAGCAACTTTTCGTTCCTGAGGCTTTAGTCCAAGCCGGGAACGGAGCGCTTCCAGCCCGGACGAGTCAGCGCGAGAGTCAGTGTGATCTCCGCTGCTTTTGCGGGAACGAGGATCTCGTAGGGGAGTGTCCTGAAGTGCTCGATAGAGACTTTCTTTTGTCGAGCACTGCGGAGATCTTCGTCGAGTTCAATCTCGAACGCTTGCCCCTGTGAATCGTTGGCTTTTGGCTGGAACACTCCAAACCTAGGAATTGGCCACTCGTAGGCGTCCCACAATGGATGCTGGCCGATGATCTTCCATGAGCCGTCTTGAAGGCCGTCGTCACGGAAGTGTTCGATGTGAACCGAATCGTCTTCGGTGAGGTGATTCAGTTCATCGGTAGTCGGCAATTCGTCGTAGACCCCTTCGAAGAATCGACCGACGACAGTGCGTCGTGGTCCCACGCACACAGCGATGCCTATTCCGTAGCCGCCAGACTTGAGCGGTACGGCGAAGAAATCGCCTTCGGAGTAGTTAGGAGTATTTGCCGATGCCAAAGTTTATTTATCCGAATTTTTAGGGAGCCGTATTGCTGTCGGTGGATCGTCATTGTGACGAACGCTACCGGCGTGTTTCTAATGATATTTGCGAATCGTTGAAATTAACGTACTTTGTCGACGAATTCTTCGATCAACGATTCATACATTTCAGGGCTTGAGTTCCATGCTGCAACGTGTCCGACGTTCTCAAAAGTGTGTAGTTCGACTAGGTTAGGGGCCGCCGCAGCGAATTCGATACTAGTTTCGATTGGAACCGTATCGTCTGCATCGCCGTGGATCAGCAGCACTGGAACGGTGAATTCGTTAGCGTGGGAGAGAAAGTCTAGATCGGACCAGTTAATGCCGTAGCGCATCGATGCGAAAAACTTGGCTGCTGCTGTGATTGGAGTTGGAACTCCACGTTCTTCTGCGCCTTTATCGATGGTTCTACCAAAGTCAAGCATAGGGGCTTCGAGAATGATGCCGACGGTGTGAGCGGCGAGTTCGGACTTCAGCTGGTAATTCACAACAACACCGCCGCCCATTGAGAAGCCGACTAGGATGATATTTTTCGCCTCGTGATCGAGTGCATATTCAACGGCAGATTCAACGTCTCGCCATTCCGTGGTTCCGTAGTCGTAGTACCCAGATTCACTAGCGGGCGCACCTTCGTCGTTTCGGTAGTCGATGAGCAGCGAGTATCCGTAATCTAGTTCGCCGAGTAACTTGATTCCAGTATCACGATTGCTGGTGCGACCGTGGACGACGATGGTCCATGTTTCTGTGGGCTGGTTCGTTGTTACAACCGGTATCAGCCAAGCACCGATGTCACCAAGCTCTGATGGGATGACTACTTCGCTGTACTCAACACCCTGTGCAATTTTAGGGTCGTGTGGATATGCCGTGCGATCAAGGTGGAGCTCGTCGCCGACCTCGAAATTGCCGACCATAGAAGTGAACTGACGAGTCACTAGTCCGTCTGAGTCTGATATTACGGTTCCAAGTCGACCGTAGTTCACTCCATCAGATAGACCCCACAGTGACGACTGCGAAAGTTTTTCTTCTTCCTCCATTTCGGGAATCTGCTGAAGAGTGATCGTGTCGAGCCCAATCGCAGTGACCACAACACTCGGCTGAGGAGTAGCGTTATCGACCCGCAACCCATCTTCCTCGATGATGCCCGAGAAGTACCAACCGCCGCCGCCCACGACCATTAGGATCAGTACGATTATAGGCAGCGCGACGTATTTGAAGAGCTTATTTCGAAGTATAGATTTGAGCATGTGATCTTCACTTGGAATATGATTTTGTTACTTGCATTCTAGCGATGAACTAGAACGCAGCAAGGCGCAACCGACTGTACCTTGCTCTGTTACAGTCGCCTAACGAATTTACTAACGTCATCGCACTTCCACATGGCATGAGAAACTGTAAATTGTTTCAGTGGGAATAGAACACAACCACGAACTGCCCGATCTAATCGCCGGTCCTCACGGACACCCGGAGTGTTCAAGCTGTGGTCGGACAATTTGGAACGATCCGAAAATCGCTGGAGCAGCAATCGTGCCCATCGACGGCGGAATCGTGATGGTTCAACGTGCAATAGAGCCAGCTATCGGAAAATGGAGCTTCCCGTCAGGATACGTAAATCGCGGGGAGAAGCTGGAACGCGCAGTTGAACGTGAAGTGCTTGAAGAATGTGGACTAAATGTTGAAGTAGAGCATCTCGTCGGATTGTACTCGGAAGATGAAAATCCGATAGTTCTAGCGGTGTATCAAGTTCGAGTAACTGGCGGCAAACTCGAATCTGCCGACCATGAAACGCTCGATGTTCGAGTGTTTCATGTGAACGAACTACCTGAACTGGCGTTCGATCATGATCGAGGAATACTTGCTGACTGGCTGAAAACCCGGGATGTTGCCAAATGAGAACTCGAAGCGACGTAATAGTGGTCGGTGGCGGGATTATTGGATCTTCGATTGCCTATCGGCTGGCCTGCGAAGGGCTGAGCGTTTCTGTGATCGAGCGAGATTCAATCGGTAATCACGCGTCTGGCTTTGCGCTTGGGCTTCTCAATCCAACGAATGAGACAGGCAACATCGAAACGTTGAACCACCTTTCGTTCAAGATGCACAAAGAAATGCTCGATACGATTCAGCAGGAGTCGGGAGTCGATGCGCAAGTTCTAAGCGTTCCTCATCTTGAACTTGCCCTGGATGAATCGGAGATTCCCGAACTGAAGTCTGAGGTTGAACGAATTAACGGCTTCGATCAGTTCAAATCTAGGTGGTTGGAACCGAGCGAAATTCACGCATTGGAACCTCGTATTACTCCTGACAACCTCGGCGGAACACTTGTTGAAGACGTCATCATGCTCGACAGCTACAACCTAACGCTGGCTACTGCTCAGGCAGCTGAGTCACGAGGTGTTGAGATCGTTCTCGGTGAGGCGACTGGTGTTATTTATGACGGTGACCGGGCTGTCGGTGTAAACGTTACTGGCGGCCGAATCGATTGCGATGCGGTCGTGCTCGCACTGGGACCGTGGTCGGGCACAGCGAGTTTGTGGATGGATATCAACATTCCGATTGTTCCACAGAAGGGCGAGATAATTCGCGTTGAAGGCCTCAACCCACCGCTGGTAATTCACATTCATGGGAACCCGATGGGTAGTTCGTGCTCTGTTATTCAGAAGGGCGATGGAGCGACATGGTTGGCGGCTACCGTGCAAGATGGCTCAGGGTTCGACGTCACGCCGTCGAGCGAGGCGTTGGAAGCGTTGTCGCTGCGTGGCATGAGGATGATTCCCGAGCTCGAATCCCACAAGTTGATTCTTCACACCGCGTGCATGCGACCCGTAACACCAGACGGTGATCCGATCTTAGGCAAGATTCCCGGTAAAGAACGAGCGTATATCGCGACCGGAACAGGCGGCAAAGGAATTTTGATGGGACCGGTTATTGGTCGGGCTATCGCCGATTTGATCATCAGTGGTGAGACCGATTTGCCAATCGAAGAGTTCGGGCTCGAACGTTTTTCAAGCTAGCAGGGACTCGATAACTAATGTCACCATAACCACGCACTGAAAATCGTTGTTTCAGAGTGAACTCAACGAATTTTGTTGTTGTTGTGATCCTATTATCTGCTGGGCGGTTATCGGCCCTGTTCTACTTGCTCACGCTGCCAGGTGTAGTCGACTTTTCCGTCGTAGAACTTATCTGGATTTTCGATAGCCCAAAGCTGCTTGCGCATGTTCCAGTTTTCGGGGTCGAGCGTAATTCCTTCGCGCCAGATCGCCGCAGCCTCTTGAAGATCTCCACCGTGATACTTGGCGAGTCCACGTTCAAAGTGATCTGAAACCGGTCCGTTTGTTTCAGCTGCCACCGTGCCGGATACTTGGCCATCGGACGCGAAGGCTGAGACTAAACCTTTGATCTCTTCCTTTTTAATATCAAATCCGCCGTACTGCTGGAATTGGAGTCGACCTTCTTCATCGACAAGTATTCCGTTGGGAATCGCACGATATCCGAATATTCTGGCGAGAGCATTTTCTTCATCGACCACGGTGGTGAATTCGGCACCTGATTCTTCGTGATACGGACGAGGTTTATCCGGTCCTTGAAGATCGACCGCAACGGAGAGAATGTCGACATTCTTCGACTGTAGTTCCGAGTACATCTGCTGCCACACGGGCAACTGTTCGCGGCATGCTCACCATGATGCCCAGAAGAATATTACGAGCCGTTTGCCACGATAGTCAGAGGGTTTCACCGTGTCACCGGAGAGTGATTTCAGTTCGAAATCAGGGATTATGGTTCCCTCGGATATGTTTATTGTCATAGTAGTTTTCTCTCGGGTTCTCGATTTGTTCTGCCCGTGCGAAGTACATCGTACGCCAGTTTAGACGGTGATCAACTCTGCCATGCGTTCCGCCATGGCTATAACCGTTGCGTTGATGTTCGCTCGAACACAAGTGGGCATGATTGATGCGTCGACCACTCTTAGACCTTCGACTCCCCGTACTTTTCCGTATTGATCGACGACTGCCATTGGGTCGGAATCGACACCCATTTTGTTGCTACCTGAAATGTGATGTCCGGTAGTGACATCGCGGCGAATCCAATCGTCTAGTGATTTGTCATCGCCAAGAGTATCGTCGGTTGGGTATGCAGGATCGGTCACGATATCTCGAAACTCGGGGCGTTCGACCAGTGATGCCATTTTGTGCACACCCTCACGCATTCGAATCAGATCCCACGGATCGTCAAAGTAGTTGAAATCTATATTCGGGTGATCATCTATGTTTGCTGAGGCGAGTCGAATTTCACCTCGGCTATTCGCCATGTTCAACGTGACGTTCATCAGCACCCCGATAGGACTGTTTCTATCGCCGCCACGATCAGGCCGCTCCGTCCCAAATGAGCTGACGTAAACGATCATGTCGTTGCGATTGTTCGATCCATCGGCGGTGTATCGCAGCCCGACCTGCATACGCTTGCGGTCGAGGTGATATTCGAAGTCGGGTTTTGTATTCCACATCATCGGAGTCATCGGGTGGTCTTGAAGATTTTGTCCGACTCCGGGTAGATCAACAACGACTTCGATGCCGTGATCTTTTAGGTGCTCGGCAGGTCCGACACCAGAAAGCATTAACAACTGTGGAGATGCAACGGCTCCTGCCGAAACTATGATTTCATTGGCGCTAATTTCAAACGTTTCGCCGCCAGATTCGACCAGAACTCCAACAGCTCTGCCGTTTTCGATGATGATTCGACGTACTAATGCGCCAGCTCTAATCGTGAGATTCAGCCTGTGACGAGCGTCTGTTAGGTAGCCGAGCGCCGTGCTGATTCTTACGCCGTCAATGTTGTTAAAAGGAAGCGGGCCGACGCCTGTCGAGTCAGGCAGATTATGGTCGGGACAGTCAGTGATTCCGGTAGCTCTGCACGCATCGTAGAAAGCGGATTGCATAGGAAGCCATTCATCAGGCTTAGCCCGAACGCAACTGATTGGCCCGCCCTTGCCATGGAAATCGCCACCGTAATCGAGGTCATTTTCTGAGCGCCTGAAGGAACTCAAAAGGTTTTTGTACGACCAATGATCAAGTCCAGACTCTGCCCAAGAGTCGTAGTCTTCCGGAGCTCCTCGTAGGAAAATCTGAGCGTTGATAGCTGTGGAGCCGCCCGTCGTTCGACCTCTTGGAACCAGAACAGGTTCAGAGATACCTGTACCAATCGCCTTGTAATCCCAGTTGTGTGGATTATCGACCGGATCAGCCGCACCGCTTAGGCCAAACTTGAGATCATTAGGCAGCGTTTCGAAGTCTGGATAATCAGGGCCGGGTTCGAGCAGCAAGACGTTGCGGGAAGGGTCTTCAGAAAGTCTCGCCGCCAAAACAGCACCAGCCGCACCAGCTCCGACGATGATCGTGTCGTAAATCAATTCTTGTTTTCTTCCGTGTTGCTAAACGCCAGCTTCTAGTCGTGCCATCTCAACTGCGAACCACAGTGCCATCGCACCACCTCGATCGTCGAGTCCGTCGGTGTAAGACCGTTTGATGTATTCGTCGAGGGTTGCGAGTGGTCCTGTTCCGACGCATACGTGCTCAAGCTCGCCTTGCTCTGATATTCGTTGCGAAATTCCGCTCCATGCTTTGTCGGCTACGCTCCGCCATTCTTCATCGAGCCAGCCCTCGCGTAAACCTCGGGCAATCGAGTATCCGATCATCGCTGTTGCGCTGAATTCGAGGTAGGTTTCGGGCATGTCGATGACCTGATGCCACATGCCTGATTCGTCTTGGCGCTTAACGAGACCTTCCAAGTGAAGAAGGTGCGTGTGTAGTAGTTCTTCTCGGGCTGGATGATCTTCGGGAAGATAGGTAAGAGCTTCGGCGAACCCGAGCGCGGCGAAAGCGTTACCTCGTCCCCAGAAAAATGGTGAAGCCTTGCAGTGCCACCAAAGTCCGTTGTCTTGAAGCGTATCGGCGGAAAGCAGAAACTCTGCGAGTAATTCGATGTGCTTCGAGTCGCCAGTGGTTAGGTATGCGCGACCTAACATCGTCGCTGCGAAGAAGAAATCCTCTACCCGTACATCGGGATCAAAAGGCCCTGTTGCAACGTTCGGACCGAACATGTCGGCGACCAGTTCCAGCAGTTCGGTGTAGTTGCCATCATTGGTAGCCGCCGCTAACTCGTCGGCCCAACACACACCGGCGTAATTGGCAGTGCCGTCTGAAGCGGTGAAGATGCCAGCAGGGTCGTTGGCGTATTCGGCAACGATATGAGCAATATCACCTGAAGGGTCTGACGATTCAGGAAGTAGATCGTACAGCCGAAGCCGTCCGCTGATTGCCACGCCTTGGGTGTATACGACGGGGCGTTCCAACCGATGACCGTAGTGGGTGGCAAGATTTGTGGCGTATTCGATTGGGCTCTTCAAAATATATTCCCGAGCTGCGATTCGTTAGTTCATTTTTATTGCAAGTCTGTCTGCCCGAAATATAACCGTGTGGCGGAGTATTCGATACGGGATTTAGAGTGTTGTAACGAAATTTGCCTAAATTGCTCATGCTGCGCGGAAATCGGGTAAAGTGCATCCTATCTGTGGAAAATCCGTGAAAACGCCCAAAGCGTGAGGATCTCAATGACAACTGCCGCTACTACCGACCTTTCACTAATGGCACACCTGTTGCGCCGTGCTGGATTCGGGTCTGACCGAGCCGAGTTAGAGCGTTACGCTGCTCGAAGCTACGAAGACGTGGTCGATGATCTGTTAAATCCGGATAGATTCGATGAGCCTGAAGACGAAATTCTCAGTCGCTTCTATCCGCATCTACAGGCCAACAAAGACAATCCCGCAATTTGGAATGGCCGCTGGTTCTACCGAATGGTGAACACTGATCGTCCGCTCGAAGAGAAAATGACGCTGTTCTGGCACAGTGTTTTCGCAACTGGTTGGACCAAGAGCGAACACACTCCGACGATGGTTGATCATATTCAAATGTTGCGGACCAACTGCATGGCCAATTTCAGGACATTGCTGCTTGGAATTTCGCGCGACCCAGCAATGATTTTTTGGCTCGACAATAACGAGAATCACGGCGGGGCCATTAATGAAAACTACGGTCGTGAAATTCTTGAACTGTTCTCGATGGGTATCGGTAACTACACAGAAGACGACATAAAGAGTGCGGCCCGAGCTTTTACCGGTTGGACGTACGACACGCCTGTAGCGTTGTATCCGTTCGGTCATTTTGATGTGAATTACCGTTATAGGGCAGATGACCACGATGATGGTCAGAAAACGTTCTTAGGGCACACCGGCAATCTAGATGGTGAAGACATCGTCAATATCATCGCCGAACAGGAAGCGACCGCTCGATTTATCGGGCGACATCTCTATAACTTCTTCGTAGCCGACGAGGCGCAGGTTCCAGCGTGGAGTATCGAACCTCCTGCTGATCCTGGCGCGATCGATGATCTTGCCAAAGCATGGATCGACTCGAATGCCGATATGAAAGAAGTGATGCGAACGATGTTCAACTCTGAATGGTTCAAAGCCGCACGATTCAAGCATGTGAAATCGCCGACCGAGTTTGTTGCGAGCGTGCTGAAGCTATCGGGCGAATATGCCGAACCCGCTCCTGATTTGCACAAGCTCGAAGGCACGATCGTGGCGATGGGCCAGAAGCTCATGGATCCTCCGAGCGTGGAAGGCTGGCACACGGGTAAGGAATGGATCGATGGAGGTACGCTCACCGAACGAGTGAACTACGCCATCGACACACTGAACAACCCTGACAAGCCCGGCGTGAAGGCGATCATCGATCGAATTAGTTCGCAAGGTAATTTGACCAGCCCGGAACAACTCGTCGATAACGTTCTTGATTTGATTGGCCCGCTTGAAGTCGAAGCAGGCACGCGAGATACCCTCGTCGATCACGCACAAATAGAGGGCTCGTTGGACTGGTCGTCGACCGCCGCTGCTGAATCCAGCGCTGCCAGAGTTGTTCAAATGCTTACTCTCGTAGTTTCAGCACGGGAGTTTCAATTCTCATGAACCAATCAACAGAATTTCACTCACCTAGCTGCATGATCGCTACAACGGAGAACTACTAAATGACTACAGCTGAAAAGAACGGAAAGAAAAAAGACCCTGTACTTGTTGTTGTTCAACTCTCAGGCGGAAACGACTTCATGAACACGGTGATTCCGTTCACCGACGGTATGTACTACGACAATCGTCCGCTGGTTGGAGTTCCCGACGATAAATCTCTGCCGTTCACCGACACGCTTGCATGGCATCCTTCAGCGGCTGCGTTCAAGCGCATCTACGAGCAAGGCAAGATGGCGATTGTTCAGGGTGTCGGAACCGAGCATGCAAGTCGATCTCACTTTAGAGCGATGGACATTTGGCACACCTGCGAGCCTGAAATTGTTGCAACAGAAGGCTGGCTTGCAAAAGTCATTCGAGAGCTCGATCCCGAAAGTGAGAACCCGGTTACGGCTGTGAACTTTGGTCGAGGTTTGCCTAGGGCACTGGCGGCTCCGGGTGTAACCGCAACTTCTGTAGGCGATCTCGACAATTACGGTCTGATGTCGGGTATTCAGCTGCAAGAAGAGCGCGATCGTGATCTTCAGATATTCCAGCGAATGTACACCCCGGCTATCGGATCGGGTCAGGTGATGAACTACCTGAGCCAGACCGGTAACAACGTTCTCAGCGGAGCCGACATGCTTGCCGAGGCACCTCGCCAGTACAAGTCGAAGGTCGAGTACGCCGACAACCCGATTGCGAAATCGCTTAGAGACGTTGCACGTGTTCACACGACAGGGCTTGGCACACGAATTTTCTATACGACCCACGGTGGCTATGACCACCATGCTCAGGAAGTACCGACGCACGCACGGTTGCTTCACGAAATGACCACGGCAATCGAAGATTTCATGCAAGACCTGCGTGATCACGATGCGGCTGAGGAAGTGAACATTCTCGTGTTCACCGAGTTTGGTCGACGTATCAAGGACAACGGCTCTGGAACCGATCACGGTACCGGCGGCGGTGCGTTCATGATCGGCGAAAACGTAAAGGGTGGGCTCTATTCTGAGTACCCTTCGCTTGCGGTTGCCGACTGGAAATTTGGTGAAGATATGGACTTCACTATCGACTTCCGAAGCGTCTACAGCACGATCCTAAATCAGTGGATGGGTCTTGATCCGATCGACATCGTCGGCGGGCAGTTCGAACAGTTCAATCCGTATACAAAGACGATGGTTTAACCGCCCCAAAGGACGAATTTAATGACTAAACCACATGCTTTGCTCAGAGCGGGTTATCCGTTCTTCACCACACTCGGGATGCGCCGCGTTACGACTTATCCAACCGATTTGGTGGTTGGGAGCGAGCGCGACGTATACACGCTGAACCGAACCGATGGTGAAGGCGGTGAGATCAGGCGCACAAATTGGGATGACGAAGATTTAGGCGATATCGGAAGCGGGTTTATCTGGCCCGTGCAGATGATCTCCGGTCCTGATGATTCACTGGTGGTGTCTGATGAAGGAAATCACACGATAAGCTTCTGGTCGAAAGACGGAGCGAAGCTCAATTCTTGGGGTACGTACGGCTCCGATGATGGAGAGCTGAATCGACCTTCAGGGATTACTTTTGATGCGAACGGTGACATGTACGTTGTCGACACTATGAACCACCGTGTTCAGAAGTTCACAGTCGATGGCAAGTACATATCTTCGTTCGGATCGTTCGGGGATGGCGATGGGCAGTTCAATATGCCGTGGGGCATTGGAATCGACCCGAACGATGGCGCTATTGTCATTGGAGATTGGCGAAACGATCGTGTCCAGAAATTCTCGTCTGAAGGCGAGTATGTGATGCAGTTCGGCACCTCAGGATCTGAACGGGGTCAACTAAATCGACCCGCCGGTGTGACCATTGATGGGCATAGCGACATCTATGTTGCCGACCGTGGAAATCATCGGGTCCAATTGTTCAACCCTGCTGGCGAATTCGTCGATGTATTCCTCGGTGACGCTGTTCTATCGAAGAGTGGCCGAACTTACATCATGGCGAACCCGAAGGTATTGAGGTCGCGGGAAGACATCGACCATGTCGACGTCAAACGTCTACGAGGCGTGATGTCGGTTCGAGTTTACGGCGATCTGATGTACATCCCCGATTTTGGTTGCCACCGGATTCAGGTGTATCGCAAAGAGGCGTATGAACTGAACGAATCCGAGATCTATGCACGTCCAAAAGCACCAACGCTCTACACAGTTTGATGGTTTTGAATTTTGACTGTGTTGGTGTTGTTAGGCAGGCGGGAGTCTTGCCGTGCCGATGATGTACGGCTTCGGCCCACAACGTCGGCACATGCTAGACGCTGAACTAAAACGTCTCATCGACGAGATGCCTCAACTTGGAATGACCTCTATGTTCCTTGTCGGTCCGTTCGTGCGCGGTGAGGTCGGGCCTGGGACGGCGTTGGATTTGGTCGTTGTTCAGGAAACTGACGAACCTGTTCATCGGCGCGCCGATTTCTGGACGACTCATTTACGGCCACGTATCGGCATTAACTTTTACATCTACACCAGTGATGAGTTCGCTAATTCACCCGGGGGTGACCCGATTTTGCACGACGCGGCGAACAACGGTGAAAGGGTCTACGGGTAGACGTTATGGCTAAACGAGATCCCTCAACAAGTTGGCTCGCTCAGGCCGATGCCGATCTAGAAGCGGCGCGAGCCAATGCGGAGCAAGAACGACATGCGCTGGCGTGTTTCCTTGCCCACGAGACGGCCGTGAAAGCCGTGAAGGGCTTCCTATACAAGAAGGGTGCTGAGATGGTCTGGGGCGATCATCTATCGGATCTTTGCGAAGACGCAATGGCGTTCGATCCATCGTTCGATTTTGTGAAATCGGTTGGGGCGTTGCTGGATAAACACGCTCTTGGCGCACGAAATCCTGATGCGGTCGGAGGCGCTGTTCCAGCGCAGCTATACGACGCAACAGATTCAGGGCACGCCATCGAAATTGCTGGCGAGGTGCTGGAATCAGTGCGAAAGAAGATTTTGGGCGAGTAGTTTGTTGTGGGATTGCTGGCTATTCACTGTCATTCTGAACTAGATTCAGAATCACGATGCGCCGGATTGGACGGTTGAGTTCCGTCAGGACGATCAGCTCGTCACCTCCCCAGATCCCTCGGTTTCGGATGCCTTCACTCGGGACGTGAACGCCTACGTTATCGCCCACTCCAAAGCTGCTCGTTGCATGGCGGTTACACCGGTTTTGAATTCGGAGAAATCGATGCCGTAGTTCCATTCGGTCCAAAGCTCGTCGCTGACGACGAGGATGTTGCAGGACGAAACGCCTCGGTGCTGGGCGACCCGGTACATCGCCGAGGTCTCCATATCGATTCCTAGAATGCCGTTTTCCATATGGAGGGCGATATCGTCGGTCATCTCACGATAGAAACCGTCGGTCGTCCACCAATCCCCACTCGCTGTTCGTCCACCATGCTTTTGTATTAGCGAAGAAAGCGTTTTGATCATTTCTTGATCGCCCGTCGGATCGCCTTGATCTGGGTAGTGCGCTGAAGTTCCTTCGTCGAGAATTTTCACAGCGTTCGGAATCAAAATATCGCCGACCGGATGATTGGGGTCGAGCCCTCCCGAAGCACCCACACCCACGAACGATTCTGCACCGCAGGCGATCAGATCTTCCATAAGCATGATCGTGCCGGGCGCACCAATCGGAGCAAACGCCACGGTGATGCCGCCCTCGGCCGTATCGACCGTCCTCAGCCAGAACGTGTCTATGAACATCGTCCGTGGCGCAGGAGTCGCACCAAGCGCATCTGAAAGCTCCTCAGCCCACTTCTCAGTCCAAGTGAGCAGCACTTTCTTGCCGATGCGCATGTCGCCGAACGACTCGCCGCGTGCTTTCAGGCGGTTGCCAACCGCCTGTCGTGGAGTAAAACGTGGGTTCGACATGCTTACCTAAAGTCCCAACGGGCCACGAACGCCAGCGAGGTAGTCGGCGGCACCGGCTTGCATGAATTTTGGTGCAGAACTAACGATCCACTTGACGCCACGTTCGTGCCAAAAGAGTGTCTGGTCGATGGTCACGCCGAGCGTTCCTGTGTGCTTGCCAGACGCTGTGATTCGTTCGTGCAAATCCTGAATAGAATCTACAACCTTGTCACTCATAGTCTGACCCGGAATACCGAAGTTCACTGAAAGATCGCCAGGTCCCAAGAAGATAGCGTCGGCGTTTTCTGTGGCAATAATCTCGTCGGCGTTCTCGATGCCTTCGGGAGTTTCGATTTGAAGTGAAACGAACGTCTCTTCGTTCGACTCCTTGATGTACTCCGCCATGTCCTGAAGACCAAATCGAGCATTTCGACCTGCAAAGGCACCACGTTTACCCATTGGCGGGTACTTCACTGCGTCGACGACTGCTTTGCCATCGACTGCGTTGTTGATGAGCGGAATCATGACCCCGGCCGCACCGGCGTCCATGTAGCGCTGGATGTGCTGCTGTTCGTTCAGTCCAATTCGCAAAATAGCGGTCGTGCCAGAAAGTTCCGCCGCACGAATCATGTGTTCAGCGGTTTCATAGTCCATTGGGCCGTGTTCGCAGTCGATTACTACGAAATCGAAGCCCATCCACCCCATGGTTTCGGTCATCGCGGGTGAAGGTAGACCAACGAACGGTCCTATCGTGGTTTTTCCGTCGTTTAACTTCTGCTTCAGGGTGTTTTTGTTCACCGGTACTTGCTCCGCTTGTGTGGCTGGTAATTGGCAAAACGAGAATACCCGCCGGTGGACGTTCGCGAAACCCCGTGTTCGGCTTGGATGCAGACAGATAGAGACGGCTAGATTCGGCAGAATTCTGTTGGACTGCGATGGGTGACGATCACTACCATGATCTTGTGAGCACCATCGACAGACATTCCGATCCAGTAATCCATCCTGCGTTTCAGCCGGTGAAGGATCTTCTTGAACAGCAGATTCAGGAAGGCCTGCACCCGGGTGCGCAGTTGTGCGTAGCTATCGACGGTGATGTGGTCGCTGATTTCGGTGTTGGTGAAACGGTCGTTGGATCGGGTATTGATCTGACGAACGATTCGATCATGCCATTGTTTTCTTCTGCCAAGCCGATAACCGCTATTGCGTTGGGAATCTTGGTAGATTCGGGTCGTCTGAGTTTCGACGACCCTGTTGCTTCGCATATTCCGGAATTTGCTGCGCATGGGAAGTCGTCGATCCCGATCAAGCACATCTTGAATCACACTTCAGGATTGGCAGACGATGCGCTTGCCGATGGGGGTACGAGTCGAGAAGAAGTGATCTCACGTCTGAGCGATTCTCGTACGATAGATGGTTGGGTTCCCGGTGAACGGTCGGCGTACATACCGAACGCCGGATGGCATATTCTAGGCGAAGTGGTTGAGCGCGCTAGCGGAACCACTTTTGAATCATTTGTGCAGGATTTCATTCTCGACCCTGTGGGAATGAACAGCACCTTTCCGAATGTCAGCCCTGACCTTGCCGAACAGCTAGGGAATCAACGTGCCTCGATGCATGATTCTCGTAGTGAGCCAATGACAGTAAATCAGGCTTACTCGCCAGGACGACTCGGACGATTCGTCAGGGCCGGCAGCAGCTTCAGCGGAACGGCCAGTGACATGGTCAGCTTCTACTCAATGTTGTTGAACGACGGCGTGACCACCGATGGCAACCAGATAATTTCAGAGTCGGCTATCGCAGCACTCACGAAGCCTCGACATGAAGGATTATTGGACGAAACTTTTGGTGTCTTCATGGATCGAGGTCTCGGATTCTTTATCGATAGTCAACGACACAGCCCGGCGGTTCCGTATGGGTATGGCACAGCTGCTTCGTCTGCCACATTTGGGCACGGTGGCAAAGAGTCCTCGACCGGCTTTGCGGATCCTGAACGTGGACTCGCTGTCTCGTTGATATTCAATGGAATGCCGGGCGAGCCAAAACATGATCGTAGGTTGAAGCGGGTGCTGGCGGCTGTGTACGAAACGGTCGGTTAATTTTCGAATCGGCAGTCTGTTGCATAATCTGCACCTTTTGTATGGCTGTTTATCTCGCGATTTGTGCTGCCTGAATTTATTCCCGACGCATTGGAACCCGACCCGATCGTATCTGGGATGGTCATCGTTAGCCTGTTCACGCGCGCGTACGTAGCCGAAATAGTTCGGTGTGGGCTCCATCAGTGCATCCCGGTCAGTCTGAAGCAGCTCATGCGCTTGGGCTGAGCAATTTCAACATCACCGTATTTATAGTTCTTCCTCAGACCATCAAAGCAGTTATTCCAGCACTTATTAGCCAGATGATCTCTTTGTGGAAAGACACGACGCTCTTCTCAGTATTGAGCTTTACAGATGCTCTTGGTGGAGCACAGGCGGCCGTGGCTCAGCCGGCATTTATCGGTCGGCAGTAAGCAGTGTTGCTGTTTATCGCTTTGCTCTTCTGGAGCGGTTCGTTAGGAATGTCGAGACTTAGTCAACGATTTGAACGTGCACTTGGAATAGAAGTGAGATGATGACAACTGTCGAAACTACAAACGCGGGAGACCCGATCATCGTTTGTCTAGAGGTCACGGTCTCATTTGGAGATTTCAAGGCGCTCAAAGGAATTTCCACCGAGGTTCGAGAAGGCGAAGTCGTTGTTATTTTAGGGCCATCTGGATCGGGTAAATCGACGTTCATTCGCACGATCAATCGACTTGAAGAACACGATGGCGGAAGAATTGTTGTCGACGGAATTGAACTAAACGATGATGTTCATAATCTCGAACAAATACGTGGCGAAGTCGGAATGGTGTTCCAACAATTCAATTTGTTCCCACATTTGACCGTTCTCAAGAACATCACTCTGGCCCCTCAGAAAGTTCGGGGGATGCCCCAAAAAGAAACGGATGCCCTCGGGATGGAGCTGTTAGAACGGGTCGGAATTCCGGAACAGGCAGACAAGTTTCCAAGCCAGTTATCGGGTGGGCAGCAACAGCGTGTTGCAATTGCTCGTGCTTTAGCGATGCAGCCGAAGATCATGTTGTTCGACGAGCCGACTTCGGCGTTGGACCCCGAGATGATCAAAGAAGTTTTGGACGTTATGACCGAATTGGCTAAGTTGGGAATGACGATGACGATCGTGACCCACGAGATGGGATTCGCCAGAAAAGTCGCAGACCGCTTCCTATTTATGGACGGTGGTGAGGTGGTTGAAGAGGGAACGCCCGAGCACTTCTTCACGAATCCTCAGGAAGAGCGCACAAAGCTGTTCTTGTCGCAGATTCTTTAGATAACTGATCGCGCACTGATTTGATTCTCCTACCGGGGTGGAGATGTGCGACCCCAAGCCAGATATATCGTAAGCACTCGGAAATCGGATGCTGGTTGAAGACTGTATCGGGCGAACGAAACGAATTGCCGTGAGTGAATGCACGACGAAACTAGCTCTTGAAGATCGAATCGGGAATGTTGCGATCGATCAGCAATCGTCGAACACGCTTGAGAATAGCGTCGGCGATTCGGTGTCCTGCTTGATCGGCCTTAATCACAGCCCAGCGTGGGTCGGTCTTCGACATTTCGAGATAGCCCTTGCGGATGTTCTGGTGGAACTTCAAAGGCTGCTCTTCAAACCGGCGCTGACCTTCGTCGTCAACGCGCGTCGCACCCTTGTCGTCCGACGAAGCGAACATGTCTTGCTCATTGGAAACTCTGGCGAGGCTCACTTTAGGGTCGAGATCCAGCAAGACAGTTAAATGCGGTTCCAGTTGGGCAGTCGCAATGTCGTTCAGTTTCTTGATCGTCTTTAGATCGCCACCGCGTGCATAGCCCTGGTAGGCAAGCGTCGAATCGGTGTACCGGTCTAGGATTACGACTTTGCCGCGGTCGAGCGCTGGTCGAACAGTCTCGAACATAAGTTGAGCACGGGCTGCCTCAAACAGAAGGGTTTCAGCGAGAGGAGAAGACGAGTTGGCTCGTTTGATCCAACGTCGCACGTTGTTGCCAAGATCGGAACTTCCAGGCTCTTGCGCGTGGATGGCATCGATGCCGAAGCTTTGTAGCTTGAGGAACAGGCGTTCGGCTTGGGTCGATTTTCCGACACCTTCGCCCCCCTCGAACGTGATCAACAGACCACCTTCAACTGTGCGCTTTTTCATGCCCTCGGCCGCTGTGCCGAAATCCAATTCTTCCTGCTGCTTACCGGCCAAATTCCATACCTCGTGTTCGACAGTAGATGAGGCGTTGATCACCTCGGAAATATGCTCTGAACCCTACCGCTTGCGACGCCGGATTACAACGCGTCGGGAAGGCTCTCTGCCCATACTCGCTGAACCAAGATTATTGCGAGCGGCTAAACCGTGTTGGAGTCGGCGCACGTACGGCGGTTGCGACATAAGTTCAACCCGCTGTTCTCCCGATACGACCCGACTTATGGCGGCTTCCGTCTCTTTTAGGGCTTCGCGTGATCGACCGCTTTGGTTATGTTCTTCGAAATCGCTGTTCTCAAATTTTGGCGCACGGATTGTTTCTTGCTTAAACCGTTTCAGGAACTGACGGATCTGTTCTTTGGTTCCTCGCCTTAGAACGTGCACCATCACGCCGTCACGCTCTGCTCTTCGGACTGCAGTCGGGCGTCGGCCGTAATGTGATTTTGTAGTCACAAATATTTCTGCCGAGTCTGCGAAATCGACCACCTCTACAGGTGCGTCGGTTTCAGTAATGATCTCGGTAATAGCGGTTTTTGGAATTCCGAAGGGGAAGACCTTAGTCATAACTGGTGCCGCCTGCTCTGGGAGGGAATCGAGATCATCAAGATTCCCTTCCGAGGTGCCGTTCGTGCGACCGCTACTGTTGCGTAGGATTCGTGTAGATCGTTCTCGCCCGGGGGTACTTTCTCGGGGACCTCGTCGACGTCCGACGTCTGCAATCTCAAATGGCGCTGGAACAAATTCCGATTCCGAACCTGGTATCTCTTCGACTTCGGTTTCGACCCGACCGTCGGGCTGTAGCCTTCGGGCTTCCTGCGGAATCGAAATTCCCCTCAACATACGGTCGACCGCGGTGCTGACTTCAGGATGAATCGCAACGGCGTTGCGTTCACGAATTTCGACAACGATGTCGAAAGTAGGTTCGTGCTTACGTTCTAGTACCGTCTTCTGCGTTTTACGTCGTCGAGCTTCGATGTCACCGAGAGTTACAGTTTGCTGACCTCCAACGAGGTCGGCGAGAGTCGGATTCGACATCACGTTGCTTAAAGTGTTTCCGTGGGCTGTAGCGACGAGCTGCACGCCACGTTCGGCGATCGTTCGAGCGGCGAGAGCTTCGAGTTCGGTGCTGATTTCGTCGATCACGATCACTTCTGGCATATGGTTCTCAACGCCTTCAATCATCACCTTGTGCTGCAAGCTCGTGTTCGCTACTTGCATACGCCGAGCGTGACCGATTGCTGGATGAGGAACGTCACCGTCTCCTGCGATTTCATTTGAGGTGTCGACTACCACGACTCTCTTGCCGTCTTCGTCGGCGAGGACGCGAGCTGTTTCTCGGAGAATCGTAGTCTTGCCGACTCCGGGTCGGCCCAAGATGAGCACACTTTTTCCGGAGCGTATGAGATCGTCGATGAGTCGAACTGATCCGAAGACGGCCCGACCTACTCGACAGGTGAGTCCAACTGGTTCACCGGCTCGGTTTCGCATCACCGATATGCGGTGGAGAGTGCGTTCTATACCGGCTCGATTGTCATCGCCAAAGTGCCCAACATGTTCAACTACGTGGGCAATCTGTTCACGTGAAACTTCGACATCGCTGAGTGGAACCTGACCGACTGAGAACCGGGCTTCCGGAGTTCTTCCAAGATCTAGGACGACCTCAACGAGGTCTCCTATATTTTCGTGCGCCGCAAGGGCGGTAGCGATTTCGTCAGGGAATATTTCAATGAATGCTTGAAGGTCGTCGACGACCTGTGCGGTGGAATCTACCAGTTCGAACTTCTCCTGTTCGTGATCTTTGGTTTTGACGTTGCTAGCTTATCGCCGCAAACGCCTTTTGTGCTTCCGTAACTTGTTGAGCAAGCGGTTTGACCATAATCTCATATTGTGTTTGTTCGGTGAATCCGAGTGTGACAAGTAAATGTGATAGCGCAGGGCGATATTCTGGCACTATTGTCGATACTTGGGCATCTTTGCTTTCAGCCAGGGATGCTGCAAGTAAACCCGGTAGCTCGGAACCCGCCTGCGTTGCCCAATTTAGCGTGAAAGTGTGACCCGAGCGAGTCGAGTTTCGCCGGATTAGCGCTCCGATCTCGCCGTTCGGCAGGTCAAGAACCCATTCACCGGTTTTTCGGCTCAGTCGTTCGTTCGACGCCGACCAGTCGTTCAAAGTTTGGCCCGACTTCATTCTCACTTCTATTGGGGTCTCGGTGTTGTGCATTTTGAAAAGTGCGTGATCGTCAGCTTCGATTCTTGGTCGCAGTTGCAACGGATGATCGGGAATTCCGAGTTTGCTTAGCGCCGTAGTGGCGGTTTCAGCGACGAATACGCTTTCTCGGTAGATAGGTACGTATCCGGCTTTACGGGCGTAGTCCAACAAGTCGGTATTGGTCGGTATCCGAATGAATATTCGATGTGCGCCTGCACCGCCCGCGGGTACGGCGATCTGTTCAAGTAGATCGAGAGCTAATTCACTCTTGGTGTTACGAAGATAAAGTTCGCCAACTTCCCACGCCTGCGGTCCTGATCGAGGACCTGCTCGAAGCACACCATCGATTCGACCGCGTCGTGCTTCAACCCAACAGCTCTGCCAAGCTCGTGGTGATAGGGCGATGGTCGCGTACTTAACCGTTGGGAACCCGCTCGGTCCGCCCTGAAGTGCACCTACTAAAGTGCACGTTTCGCCCCGCCCCGAAGACTGACTGAACTGCAGCAGTCCTGGAGAATCTGTTGGGTGAAGGTGGCGGATCATACTGTGCTTGCGGTTTCCTCCGTCAAACGTCGTTTAGCGTTGACTCTATTTTCGTCTACGCGTGCGTCTTCCGCCAGTTCTACGAAAAGTGAGTGGAGTCGGGTGTCTTGCGTTAGTTCCGGGTGGAACGAAGTTGCCAGAACTCGACCGGATTTGACGGCCACGGCCTGCTCAGGATGATCGTCGGTTGCTGGAACAGTTGCCAGAGTTTCGATATTTTCGCCGGTGTTCTGCACGATGGGTGCACGGATGAATACGGCTCGCATCGGATCGCCTTCGATGCCATTAATATTGAGTTCAGCTTCAAAGCTATCTACCTGTCGGCCGAAATAGTTTCGAGCTACGCCGATGTCGATCAGGTTCAGAGGAGTTGGGTAAGGATCGGCAAGCTCGCGAGCGATCACGATCATGCCTGCGCAAGTACCCCAAAGTGCCATTCCTGATTCAACGTGCGACTTGAGATCGTCGACGAAATCGAACATGTGAAGCAGCTTGACGATGGTCGTGCTCTCACCGCCCGGAATGATGAGACCATCGATTTCGGAAAGTTGTTGAACCTTGCGAACTTCGATGGAATCGATTCCGATCATGTCGAGCATCTGGATGTGCTCGGCGAAATCACCTTGAAGCGCAAGCACGCCGATGCGAGGTCGCATCGACGTACCTACGTTTTCATTTGCGTTAGTAATTTGAACGCCTACCAGCCGCGGGTCTGAAGCTGCTCGGCTTCTGGAATCTTGCTCGCTTCGATTCCTGGCATAGCGTCGCCGAGTCCACGAGAGATTTCGGCAAGCATGTCAGGGTCGTTGAAGTGAGTCGTCGCCCGAACAATCGCATCGGCCATCTTTGCTGGGTTAGAGCTCTTGAAGATTCCTGAGCCAACGAACACACCCTCAACACCGATCTGCATAAGCAGTGCGGCATCGGCAGGAGTGGCGATTCCACCGGCAGCGAAGTTCACAACAGGAAGTTTTCCTGTGCGAGCAACTTCAACTACTAGCTCGTAAGGAGCTTGGAAATCGCGTGCCATAGACATTAGTTCTTCTGTTGGTGCGTTCTGGATCGCACGAATATCAGCCAAAATCTGGCGAGCGTGCGTTACTGCGTGAACGATGTCGCCTGTACCGGCTTCACCTTTCGTACGGATCATTGCTGCACCTTCGCCAATTCGGCGAAGTGCCTCACCGATGTTTCGTGCGCCACAGACGTAAGGCATTTTGTACTGCCATTTGTCGATGTGGTACGCGTTGTCGGCGGGGGTTAGAACTTCAGATTCGTCACAGTAATCGACACCGAGAGCTTCGAGTATTTGCGCCTCTACGAAGTGACCGATTCGAGCCTTTGCCATTACTGGAATGGAAACGGCGTCGATGATGCCTGAGATGAGGTCGGGGTCGGACATTCGTGCGACTCCACCGTCACGGCGGATGTCTGAAGGAACGCGTTCGAGCGCCATTACAGATACGGCACCGGCGTCTTCAGCAATTTTCGCCTGGTCGGGGGTTACGACGTCCATGATGACGCCGCCCTTGAGCATTTGGGCAAGTCCGCCCTTTACTCGCCAGTCGCCGACTTCCGGCTTTGACATTTCTTTCCAACGCTGTGCGCCTCTTGCGCCATTGGTTGATGTAGCCATTTTTTTTGGGTCCTTCCGGCTTTTACAGATCGTTCCCATTTTGCCCATTGTTGGGTAGGAAGATCAGAGTGATATGTGATCGCGACACCGAACCCGCGCCACACCTTTGCGCCATTGTGACGCATTGCCCGAAATTATACGCCCGCCTGCGTGAAATGGCTGATTATTGAGTTGGGGTTTGGAAGGTGGCGTAGATCGCGAAAAACCCCCGACCAAGCAGGCACGCTTGATCGGGGGGGGGGGCTACCCGGAGGATAGTCATCAGATGACTATCTGCAAATCGCTACGAACAGGCCAGGCTTTCGAGCGGCATGTTCTAACTACAGGTGAGTGCTTCGTGGATTTTAGAAGGCTCTCCGACTTTTATTCCTTGGAAGCCCACTCGGTTACCAGCAACACCCATCAGGTCGAACAATGTTTTGTCCCTGAGCTTGTAGGCGAGCACTACAGAGTTCCATGATCCGCCTGGGTCGTTTTGCAATTCATAGTCAAACTTTGCGCCAGTGAAATTGGGGAGCCAAGCTCGTAGACCCAAGTGCCTTCACCACCAGGGCACAATTCCCAGATGAGGCTGTTGCTGAATCCGAAAGTCCTTGTGCCTTCAAGAAATTCCGTCCAGTGCGCAAGAACCTAATCTTTTTCAAGAATCGGAGAACCTTTGGTGATCTCCATAGGGAAGTCGACCATTGGTTGTGCTTTGCTTGCGGCCAAAACTTCTGGTCCAAAATTCTTAGTCAGCTCGACTGGAGGTTTTGGGGTTGGCTCAACTGTTGCCGTAGGAACCGGCATTTCGGTAGGTACTGGAGCGACAGTTACTTCAACGACGATTTGCGTTGCGGTCGGTGGAATTGTTGTCGGAGCTTGAGCGACAGCTGTTGGTTCCGAATATCCGCCGCATGCGACCAAATCGAGCACGGCAAGCATCGATATCAGCATTGCTGTATGTGCTTGTTCACAGTGATGATCCTCATTGTCATTTCCTCTGTATCTGATACAGATTATCTCGGTAGCGAACGTAAGCAGCCGGGTTGCCGCTTGAGAATCAACAATGGATTTATAAGCTCAGACGCTCATCACTGGGGACAGTGATCTTTCGAAAATCAGGCGCTACAAAGAACTAACAGTATTCATTTATATTGAACTCGAAACCGAAGAACTAGACTTTTTCAGTTAGGTCTAACTCGACAGCTCGGATACCGGCTTCAGTGCGATTCGAAACTTCAAGTTTGCCGAAAATATTGCTTACGTGACGCAGTACGGTATTCAGGCTGATGAACAACTCCTCTCCGATTTGTGGATTGCTCTTTCCTGCCGCTATCAATCGAACAACATCAACTTCACGAGAAGTTAATCCGGCGGGGTGAACGATTCATCCTTGAGAAGTTTTAGCAAGTAATGCAGTGATCTTTTCGGAGAGGTTTTTTAGTTCGAATTCGTCAGAGAGTTTCAGACTGTCTTTCAGAATCTTGATGGCAAGGGCAATTTCAGCGCGTGATCCATGATCGATGAGTGTTTCGGCATAGGCGAGTGCTGTTTCACACTCGGTCAGGGTGAATCCTGCTTTTCTACACAGTTGGAGGGATTTTTGGTAGTGCACGAGTGCCTGGTCGCGATTGCATAAAGCCAGTGATAATTCTGCAAGCATTTGATCGTGGGCAGGCCCACCGCTCCCGATCGCGAAGGTATTTTGTTCTAGTAAAAGAGCTTCATATTCTTGCAGTCGTTCCAATTCACTTCCTGAACCGATCACCGTTTTAATTCTCATTCGCGCCAACATGTCGCTCGTGAACCCATCGACAGCGGTTTCGCCAGTAAATGAGCGAAGAACAGCTGTCGATTCGGCGATGGTGTCTTCGTCCTTAAGTTCGGTCCCGATCCACAAAATCATTAGAGAGTAAACGACTCTAAATGACTGGATAACTCGGTTGTCAGGTAGTTCTGCAACACGTGCCTTGCCGAATTTAAGAGCTTCGGTCAGATCGCCGGTATAAGCGCGTTTCAGCAGATCGAACATCGCTTCAACTGGCCCGTTTTCAATGCGTTCAAGTTCGCGAGCATGCTCAATGGCATCGTCGAATTTTGCTTGAGCGAGCGCCAGATTGGCACAGGTCAGATGGTACAGATTCGATTCGATACCGAGTTCATTGGCGATTAATTTCGCGGTGTCGAGGCTAATGGTTGATTTCTTGGTCTCTCCGATCGATGCCTCGGCGATCGCTGCATGTACGTGAAGCAGAGAAAGATCCATGTCGCTGGCGGTGGTTCGATTCAGTTTTAACGCCTGATGGCGCATCAAAAGTATTTTGTCGTACTGCTTGTTGTGCTGGCTGAACTGTGTACGGATGCGCAATATCCTCAGCTGCAGAGGAACATCGTTGTGTTTTTCTGCCATTTCCATCGCACGTTCAAAGGCTGAATCCGATTCTTCTCGGCGAGAGTCGTTAGACCATAAAACGTCGGCATATCTAACCCACAATGCTGTGACCTGCACCGAGTCATCGGTGGCGAACTCTATGGCTCGTTCCGATAGTGAAATAGCCAGAACGTAGGCCAACTCTCCAACAATTCCCTGGCTTGCGGTTTGAATGGCGTAATTAACTTCGCCGTAATCGATGAAAATATCGAACGCGAGTGCGAGTCCCGCTTCGATTTCATGTGGACCAAGTTTGCTGCCGTATTTGCTTTGACATGTGAAGCGCGCACGGGCTACGCCCAACCACGCGTGTACGAGTTCAATTCGAGTCGGCATAGATTCGACGACCTGACGCACGTTTTCAAAATGTTCCAGTGCTTCCGACCAAGCGAATGAACGAAGCGCACTTTGCCCTGCGATGAGCGAGTAGTGAATTAGCTTCTCGAATCCGAGCACCGTCGATGCTTCGTTGTAGTGCCATGCCAGTTCGGAAGCATGGTCTACAGCGTTTTGTCCGTGGTTTCTTCTAGTAGTTCCGCTGCAGCTGCGTGTAGCTTGATTGAAGAACCGACTCCGAGTCGCGCTCTAGATACCTCGGAAAACAGCGGGTGAGTAAATTCGATCTGGCCAGCATGACTCAATGAAGCGATAAGAATGCCGGCCGACATTGCTCGATCTGCGAAGTCGAGATCGTCCTCGAGTAACCGGTCATCTTCCGACGCTAGTTCCGATCTAGAGATAATTTCGACCACGTCCGACGGCCTAAATGACTGGCCTAATATGGCAGCCGTTTGCAACCATAATTGGGCACCGTCGGAGAGCGAATCGATATGTGCGTCAAGAATTTCTTTGATTTGGCTCGGTAAGCCACTGGCGAGTTTTTGTCCTCGGCTGCCTATCTGGCGTGCGAGTTCTTCGACAAATAGAGGAACTCCGTGCGATTTTCTCGTTATTTCAGCCACAACATCTCGACTGACAGTGTGGTTTATAGCGGTTTCGACCATCTCACGAACTTCAGTGTTCGAAAGCGCTTGTGGTTCGATTCTTGAAAAATGTTCAAGCCTGTTGAGCGAATTCAACATCTTTCGAGTAGCTGGGTTTGAATCCGTTTCCGCTGCCCGGAGCGATATGACTATCGATACAGCGGCGGACGACAGCTGAGAGACCGCAAAAGAAATTAGGTCGAGCGATGAGCTATCGGCCCAATGTAAATCATCAAGGCAGATCAGCAGCGGATTCGTTGATGAAGCTTCGCGCAGGGACGACACGATATTTGCGAATAGTTCGAGATTCTGTTCTGCATCCGCAGCGCTAGATTGAATCGAAGAAATGTCTAGCGGAGTATCTGTTGATTCAAGATCGTGTTCTGAATTTAGATTGGAAAATACTTCTCGCCACGGCCATAGCGGCGGAGAGCCAGGAAGACTTGAGCATGTGGCACTGATCACCGTTGCGTTCCGAGATACTGCTTCACTTTTGACGTACGAAAGCAGTTGGGTTTTTCCGATACCGACTTCGCCGACAAGCGCTATAGCGCGCCCGTTTCCGATTAGTGCATGTTCGAGGGCATTAGAGAGTTGGGAAGTCTCTGATTCACGACAGATGAGCACTGGTCGAGGTACGTTCTGGATTGAACGTACCTCGACGCCACCAACACTGCCACCCGATTTTCCTAGAAGAGAAGCCACGCCGAATATTTGTCAAATTATCTACTGAGTCGACCACCGTCAGTCCAAGGTAGCTCAGTACGACGAGCAGTTGAGACGCATGTTATCTACTATCGATGCATTCAGTGCAGAAATAGAAAGACCGTGGCACTCATTGCCACGGTCTTTCTGATTTTCTTTAAACTGGTTCGCCAGTAATTCAGGATCGGGAATTAGAGTCCTTTTTCGACCATGAAGTTAACGAGGTCGGCAGTTCGTGAGGAGTAGCCCCATTCGTTGTCGTACCAGCCGACTACCTTCACGAAACCATCGCCAACAGCCGAGGTTGCGAGCGAGTCGATCGTGCACGAGTTGGGGTTGCCGATGTAGTCGACAGATACCAACGGCTCGTCGGAGTAGCCGAGGATGTGGTGAAGTGAACCCTTCATTGACGCTTCGCGGTAAGCCTCGTTCACGTCAGCGAGTGAAGCATTCTTGGTCAGCTTGACGGTGAGATCAGTTACTGATCCTGTGATAACTGGCACTCGGTATGCCATGCCATCGATCTTGCCTTTGAGTTCAGGAATTACGAGAGTCACGGCTTTTGCGGCGCCGGTAGTTGTCGGGATGATGCTGCTGGCTGCCGCACGAGATCGACGAAGGTCACTATGCACCTGGTCGAGGATGTTTTGGTCGTTTGTGTAGGCGTGGATGGTCGACATCAAGGCGCTTTCGATGCCGAAGCTGTCGTTAAGAACTTTCGCCATCGGGGCGACACAGTTCGTGGTGCAAGATGCGTTGGAAACGATGTTGTGGGACGAAGGGTTGTATTGGTCGTCATTTACGCCGAGAACTACCGTGAGGTCTTCGTTCTTGGCAGGAGCCGAGATGATGACTTTCTTCGCGCCGCCAGTGAGGTGACCTGCTGCTTTGGTGGCATCAGTGAAGAATCCGGTTGACTCGATTACGATCTCAACGCCGACGTCGGCCCATTTGATCTGGGAAGGATCTCGCTCGGAGAACGAAGCGATATTTCGCCCATCGATGATGAGTGCGCCGTCTTTTGCTTCAACTGTTCCAGCGTATCGACCGTATGTTGAGTCGAACTTGAACAGGTGCGCGTTGGTTGCCGCGTCACCGAGATCGTTGATCGCTACTACTTCGAGAGTATCGCCGTGTCGCTCGGAGATAGTTCGGAATACCTGTCTGCCGATTCTTCCGAATCCGTTGATTCCAACTTTCGTTTTTGCCATTTGTCTTTGCCTACTTCGTTTGCTTAGTTCGTGCCATTTTGATCGAAATAAAAGGTTTCTGGGTCAGTTAGGCAAGACTCGTTTGCCTGCGTATTGTGCCTTATCGCCGAGAAGCTCTTCGATTCGGAGTAGGCGGTTGTATTTTGCGATTCGTTCGCTTCGGGCTGGAGCCCCGGTTTTGATCTGACCAGCGGAAGTCCCAACTGCAAGATCAGCAATCGATGTGTCTTCAGTCTCGCCTGATCGGTGGCTGATTACAACGCCGAAGTCTGAGTTTTGCGCGAGGGCGACAGTATCGAGAGTTTCTGAAACGCTGCCGACCTGGTTCAACTTCACGAGAACTGCGTTCCCTGCCTTCGTGTCGATACCCTGCTGGACGTACCGAGCCTGAGTGACGTATAAGTCGTCTCCAACCAGTTGGAGGCGATCGCCTGTTTTAGCGGTTTGGACTTCCCATCCGGCCCAGTCGTCTTCGGCGAGTCCGTCTTCGATCGAGTAGATCGGGAAGTCGTTTGCGAGAGTTGCGTACTCTTCGACCATCTCTTCGCTCGAAAGCTTCCGGCTTTCTCGGGAGAGGTCGTAGATACCGTCGACGTAGAACTCTGACGATGCTGGGTCGAGTGCGATGAACACCTCTTCGCCAGGCTTGTAACCAGCGCCCTCAATAGCGGCGGTTGCGTATTCCAGCGCCTGTCGGTTCGTTAGTCCCTGTGGAGCAAATCCGCCTTCATCACCAACTGTGGTTGGGTGCCCATCGGCGTGGAGCTTTTTGTTTAGCCACTGGTACATCTCGGCTCCGCAGCGAAGTGCCTCGGAGAACGTATCGATCCCGGCTGGAACGACCATGAATTCCTGAAAATCGGTCGAGCCCATTGCGTGAGCTCCTCCGTTAAGGACGTTGAACATTGGGACCGGTAGTTCGATTGGCGAATCGTTGCCTGCGAGTTGGGCAATGTGCTCGAACACTTCCTGACCGGAACTGAAGGCGCCAGCTCGTAGGGCTGCTAGAGATACAGCGAGGATGGCGTTTGCACCGACTCGACCTTTGTTAGCGGTGCCGTCTAGCTCGATCATCAAGTGATCGATAGCTTGTTGGTCGGTTGCTTCTAGTCCAATGACAACCTGTGCAAGCTCGCCGTTAACGGCGCCAACAGCTTTGAGAACGCCTTTGCCGCCAAAGCGGTTCTTGTCACCGTCTCGAAGTTCAACAGCTTCTCGGCTTCCGGTGCTTGCACCCGAAGGAACCGCCGCTGATGCCGATGTGCCGTCATCCAATATGACTGTTGCGCCAACGGTTGGGTTGCCACGAGAATCTAGAATTTCGTGCCCGAGTACGGAAGTGATTTTTGCCATGTGATTTTTTTGTTTCTTCTTCTGGGGCCATGCCGTCGACAATAAGGACAGCGTTGTTCAAATATTGTTAGAGACCTAGGGCGTTGCGTTGTGCTTCGAGCAGGTTCTTGATTCCTGCCTCACCTAGCACTAGCATTTCGTCTAATTGCGAACGGCTAAAGGTGGCTTCTTCGCCAGTACCCTGAAGTTCGACAAATTCGCCTGCGCCAGTCATGACGACGTTCATATCGACGTCAGCTGAGGAGTCTTCGTTGTAGTCGAGGTCAAGGACTGCGGCACCGTCGACGATGCCGACGCTGATGGCCGCTATCTGATCTTTCAGAGGAATTGATTCTATAGTTCCCGCTTCAAGCAAGCCATTTAATGCCTGATGAAGCGCAACGTAGGCTCCCGTGATCGAAGCGGTTCGAGTTCCGCCGTCGGCGCGGAGCACGTCACAGTCGAGCATTATCGAAATTTCGCCAAGTGTGGAAAGATCAGTTATTGATCGTAGTGCACGCCCGATAAGACGCTGGATTTCCTGCGTTCGACCTCCAACGTTCGAACGTTCGCGCCGTACGCGCTCACGAGTCGATCGTGGAAGCATCGAATACTCGGCGGTTACCCAACCGGTGCCTTTGCCACGCATCCAGGGCGGAACTCTGGTCTCTACAGTCGCTGCGCACATCACCACGGTGTTTCCGGTTTCGATTAGCGCTGAACCTTCAGCATCTGGAACGTAACCGGGGGTGATCTTTACCGGACGCTGTTCTGAGAGAGAGCGGCCGCCGGTTCGAACGAGAGTAGTTTCTGACAAATTTATGGTTCCTTTGTTGACTCGACCAGCAATTTTACCAGTGGTTTGTTTCCATTCCTCAAACAAATTTAAATTCGCCAAAAAAATGCATGTCTGACAGACGTTCGATCATTAATTCAAGGCGAAGCCACAGCCTGCTCGTAAGCCAATCGGTGCCATAATCCGATATTGTTGTCGGCGAATTTAGTTTGTGATTCTTGGATACGAATGAAACGGATTAGGTACTAACAATGCGGATTGCTGTAATGGGTGCGGGAGCTGTCGGTGGATATTTCGGCGGACTTCTCGCCAATCAGGGCGAAGATGTTGTTTTGATCGCCCGGGGTGCTCACGGCGATGCAATCGCCAAGAACGGTCTGCAAGTCGATAGCCACTGGGGCAACTTCAACGTGAAGGTTCCGGTTACTGACGACCCATCGACTGTTGGCGAAGTCGATCTGATTCTTCATTGCATCAAGTTGTACTCGAACGCCGAGTCGTTCCCTACGATGAAGAGCATGATCGGCGAAAATACCATCATTCTTACGATCCAAAATGGAGCCACCGCTGGCCAGATACTCGGCGAAGCTTTCGGCGCTAAGCACGTGCTTCAAGGCGCAACGTATATTGAGACTGGAATCGCTGGCCCCGGCCATATCAACCAGAGTGGCTCGACCGCGATGATCGAGTTTGGTGAAGACGACGGTTCGGCGACCGAACGGACCGAAGCCGTACGTAAGTTGTTCGACCGAGAAGGCATGCAGGTAGCCGTCAGCAGCAATATCGTCGACACCTTGTGGGCCAAGATGGTGAGCGTCGGTTCGATCGGATCTGTGATGGCAGCTTCCCGGGCTTCGTTAGTCGAAATTCTTGCAAGTCCGCACGGAGAGCACACCGTTCGAACGGTTATGGAAGAGATTGTCGCCGTTGGTCAGTCGCAAGGCGTTACGTTCCCGCCACGATGCGTTGAAACCAAGATGAATGATGCAATTGGTGAAGCTGAAGAAACGCAAGCTTCACTTCAGTACGATCTCGACAACGGCAAGCCACTAGAACTCGATGAGATTCTTGGAGCCGTCGTTCGAATCGGTCGTGAAGCAGATATTCCAGTGCCCGCCAGCGCAGCACTGGTAACGGTGCTCGATAAATTCAAGCAGGGCTCGTAGTCGAGTTTGATCCTGACTCAGTTACATATAGATATTGGAGAAGATAGTGACTTCCGCACCCGCAATTTCAGATGAGATTCTTGCCAAGTTAGGCAAGCTACCAACCCAGACCCTTATCGATGGGCTCTGGGTCGACGGTTGGCCGCAGTCGATGATTCATGGCGCACGAGCGATATTCCCTGGACAGAAGATGTTCGGTAGAGCGGTAACGCTTCGATTCGTCCCACACCGACCTGACGTCCTCAAGGACAAACCAAAGGCTGAAGATTCGCCTGAGTACGTAGCGTTCGAGCTATGCGGGCCCAACGAAGTGCTAGTTGCTTCGTCGGTGGGTCCTTGGGAGTCTGTCGGTGGCGATATCAAGTTCTACCGATTAGCTCAGTTGAAGGTCGGCGGATTGGTTACCGACGGCTCTGTGCGTGACACGGCTGAATTGAAGGACTACGGCTTCCCAGTATTCGCACATTCTTCTACTGCCAAGCAGGGACCTGCGGTGATGCAGCCTTGGGGTGTAAACGATGTGATCGAGTGCGGTGGAGTAGTGGTTAGACCCGGCGACGCTATCATCGGTGATGATGACGGTGTAGTTGTCGTTCCTGCTGCGATGGCAGACCGCGTGTTGGAGATTGCTGCTGAGCGCGAAGAGGTTGAGAAGGTAATCAAGAAAGAACTTCGTAAGAACCCGGGATCGCCTGGCAAGTACTATCCGTTCAACGACAATACTTGGAAGCTCTTTGAAGAGTACAAATCTCGCGGCGAGGCGTAGTTGGCGCCGGCAGGATTATTGCAGTAACAGAAAAAGCCCCGGCACTGTGCCGGGGCTTTTTCGTAGTCAGATTTGAACTATGGCAAATTAATCGAGCAGCGGTGTTCCGTCGGGTCGAAGGCCACGTGCTGCCATGCGCTTGGCACGATTGGAAAAATCTGCACAGTCTTCGCAGACGCTTTCGGGGATCACACCAATTTTCATCAGTATACCGAAAACTTGGCAACCGAGACAAAAGCCGACCACGGCTTCAAGCCCTGCGGCAAAAATCAGCCCACCGAGAACGATGTAGGCTATTCCGGTTAGGCCAAATCCAAGCGAAAGTACTGCAGCCGAAACGCTGAATGCGATGCCGATAGCCGCAGCGAACTGCTTTGGAGGGCCAGCAACTGGTCGGTACGGAAGTCCTAGTTTGGGAACGATCACCTTAGAAGCGAGAATCGCCAGAGGGCTGACTCGTGGCCCGGTTGTAACACGGGCGATGAATCCAAATGCCAGCACGAGGGTGATCCATGGCTGGTCGAAAAGAATCGTTGCGACAGCCATGATTACCACTCCACCGGCCACTACGCGAGCGACGCTCGAGTTCATGGGGTGAGGGAAGCTAAAGAACGAAGGTTTTTTTTGCGGAACTGATGTCATTGAATAATGCGTAAGAAACTAATAATCGCCAAATAAAAACCCCCCGCTTTCGAAAGGCGAGGGGTGGCGCTCAGGTGCGTGGTTCGTCGCACAGCCTTAGTGTGCCATCTCCTCAAAGGTGGTACAGCAACAGAGGCAGTCGGTTTGTGTGGCGTGAAGACTAATCATTTCGCGCTTAGCGTAACTCCGATTGCCTGTGTTGCGCAATTTATATGTTGCATTTGATCTCAGCATTTTGACTTGTTTTACGCTTTTTAGTGTTACGAATGTTTGGAATAGGTTTTCATACACACTTCCTACAAGCGTCCTATTTAAGCCTTACATGGGCATGGTCTTATAGATATCAGACGGAAACGAGGCAGTTCACTCACTCGGTGAAAGCGCCTGATGGTAAGTGTGGATCAGCCAACGTCGAGTTGGGTTTGTTGGTCTTCGGGCCGAACAGTCTCCTCACCGGGTTGATGGGATCGGTTGTGACATGTTTTATCTCACTGTCATAGCCGATCCCATCAGCTTTTAAGGCGTTAGTCGCGCTCGTCACAATTCTCCTACCATAGCCCTTCCATCCGGAAGCGGGGCCGATTGTCGCAATGGCGTTGTAGCTCCGGGCGTCGTTGAACGACTTGGTCGTGCGTCTCAGCCTGACTATCGCGGTCGTCATCGGATGACTTGGCTCAGAGTCGCAGTCTCCTACCTTATTTCCTTCCGTCTGGAAGGGGGCCTGTCGGTACCTACCGTCATTCTCTGTGGATTATTTGAGGTCGAGCTGATCATTATTCCGTGTTGCCTCACGCTGCCCTCAGTTCGATTTCTAGGTAATTCGGTCGCTAGATGCTAATATCCCAGTTATAGTGAACTCACCCTATTCAAACGGGGCCGAAATCGTCCATATTGCCTCGGATCACGGAGAGACACGGTATGGCTGAAATCACTACGAGTCAAATACGAAACGTCGCGCTTGTAGGACATAACGGTGCAGGTAAAACCTCACTCGTCGGTGCCCTTTTTTTACTGCCGGTGGAACTACCCGGCAGGGCAAGGTTGACGACAAGACCAGCTTTCGGACTACGAGCCAGAAGAGCAACGCCGTGGATCAAGCATCCAACTTTCGATTCTTCCATGTTCTTGGAATGACAACCGTATAAATATTCTGGATACACCCGGCTACCCTGATTTCCGCGGCGACATGCTCTCGGCAGTTCGTGTCGCCGATTCCGTAATCATCGTAGTTTCCGGCGCATCCGGCATTGAAGTCGGAGGCCAGCAGGCGTGGCACTATTCTCAGGATCTTGGAATACCGACTGCGATCATTGTGAAAAAGCTCGATCGTGAGAACTCTTCCTTTGAAAAAGTTTGCACCGAATTGGCAGAATCGTGGGGCAGGCAATACGTGCCTGTTCAAGGCATCGAAGGCACCGCCGAAGCGTTCATTGTTGTAACGACATGGCGAACTCGCCGAATCGGTTATCGAAGCTATCGCTGAAGCCGATGACGAGTTGATGATGAAATATCTCGACGGCGAAAAAATGACCCCCGCTGAGATTAAGTCCGGACTAAAAGCAGGAGTTCTAAGTCGAGGCATCGTTCCGATCTTTGCAGCATCTGCCGTCAACAATATTGGTTGTTCGGAAATACTCGATGCGATAGTTGATCTACTTCCCTCACCCGACGACGTCGAATCACCTGAAATCCCTGAGGGAGTTCAGGTGATTTTCGTTTTCAAAACCTCTGTCGATCCGTTCGTGGGCAAGCTTTCATACTTCCGAGTCTATGACTCTCCGTTGAACTCGAATACTCCGCTATGGAACGCCAATAAAGGCGAATCCGAGCGAGTCGGGAAGGTGTACCGGGCGACCGGCAAGGAACCTGGCGGCGTGGATTCCGTCGTCCGTGGCGACATTGGCGTGCTCTCTCGACTCAGCCACACTCAAACCTTCGACACTCTTGGCGGCAAGGAGAGTGAACTCAAACTTGGCGAAGTCGATCTTCCTGCACCTGTGTTCGCTTTGGCGGTCACACCGCGGGCTCAATCTGATCTCGACAAGATGGCAGAATCTCTATCAAGAATGGTCGAAGAAGATCCAACGCTTGAGCTCGAACGAAATGCCGATACTTCCGAAACAGTTCTTCACGGACTTGGAGATATTCACGTCGAACTTGCCATCGAACGCATCGCCAGAAAATTCGATGTGCATCTTGATACGAAGCTCCCGATCATTCCCTACCGTGAAACCGTAGGTGGTCAGACCTCTGTTTCTTACAAGCACAGGAAGCAATCCGGAGGTCGCGGTCAGTACGGCCATGTCGTACTCGAGATTTCTCCGGGTGAAACCGGCAAGGGAATTACGTTCGGATCGAAGGTCGTTGGTGGTAACGTGCCGAAGGATTTCATTCCAGCCGTCGAAAAGGGCATACGCAACGCTGCTGTGGACGGAGTCGTTGCCGGATATCCGGTGGTCGACGTATCGGTGATGTTGACCGACGGCTCGTCACACTCGGTCGACTCATCAGGCATGGCGTTCGAAATCGCTGGCAGCATGGGATTCCGGCAGGCCGTTCGTGACGCTCATCCCACGTTGCTTGAACCGGTCATGAAACTCAGAATTCTGGCACCAGATTCGAGCTCTGGTGATGTGATGGGCGATCTCAATACACGGCGTGCGCGGATTGAAAGAAAGGAATCGAAGGGCAACTGCCTTACCGAGATCACGGCAGAAGCTCCGGCATCTACGATCCAACGATACGCCGCCGATCTCAGGTCGCTTACACACGCTCAGGGCGACTTCACGGCGGTAATGGGTCACTACGAGCCTGTGCCGCAACAGGCCGCTCAGAAGGTGATTGCTTCACGCAGATCAGGTGAGGAAGAATAGCCACTGGCGGTTTTTGTTGCCGATTGCCAATTTGACGATCGCAACCTGGGTAAGAATTGATCTCTGGGTGGAAGAATAGCCGTCAGGCAGAGATTTGATGCGGGCGACTGAAGCGATTCAGTCGCCTGTTCTTTGTCCGGAGACATTCTAAATGCATGGTCAAAATCGGTTATTCGCAGACTTGTAATCATTTCACCTGTGCTTACAACATCCCGGCCCCTGTGGAGGGATCTTCGGCGGATGGGATGGATGCGCAATGCCGAACGAGCGCGACACCACTCCAGATCCCTCGGCTGCACTCAAGAATTCGGATGTAGGAGAATGAGCGATAGAACCCGCCCTCTAACTCCCTCCCTTGAAGGGAGCGAGGGCGTACTTACTCCGCTGTCGGAATAATCGGCAGCACTATCCTCGAAGGATGATCGGCACCCGTGTGAATCGTGTTGTCGGCTTTGACCATGTGGGTGTGACGTCCGACCGGTTCGCCCGTGTTCGGGTTCACATCGAATCGAGGGAAGTTAGAACTTGAAACATCCAATCGAATGCGATGTCCCTTTTTAAACACGCTCGACGTTGGCCACAGCGTGATTGAAACTTCGACCGGCTCGCCCGGAGTCATCATTTCAGGATCAGTCCACGAATTGCGATATCGAGCACGGAGAATCGTGTCCGTCAGGTTCAGGTGATAGCCCTCCGGATAGTCATCGTTGATCGGGTATACGTCGATCAGTTTCACTGTGAAATCGGTATCGATCGCAGTTGAAGATACCCATAACTTGATCATCACTTCGCCTGTGACTTCCGTATCGTCTTCCAGCGGATCAGTTTCGAAGGCTAGAACGTCGGAACGGTCTTTCAGTAGCTGATATGGCTCCTCGGCACCGATCCATTCCGGGCCTTCCTTCTGATGGAATCCGCCGGCCGCGATAACTTCGGTCAGATTATTGCGAGCGAGTGCCCACTGATCGAGGAATTCTGGGACATCATCGAGCGCGGGTCCGCCGTCCTCAGGCGCTTTGATCTTGAACATGCCGACCAGTTGGCCCCCAACGGTTGGCACCGGCTTTTCAGGATCGTACGTGTACGTGATTGAGCTTTCGTCTTCCATCGCCTCGAACGAATCCAGCGATCCGTCGTCGTGCAGATAGAGCGTCTGGAACTGAGCCCGTTCGAGTGGCCATTCGTTCTCGTCACGCCAGTAACCACCGTGATTCAGGTGACCTTCAGGCGTTTTCTTGCCATCCCCGGTTCCCATTACGTAAATCCGAACCGGCGGATCGTTCTCGGGTGCTGCCATTCCCTTCAAGTGCTGATCGAAAAATATCAGCCTTTCCGGGTTGTAAATCTCGGCACCCCAAACGCTGTCTGCGCCTGTGTCCGTATCTCCATGCCACTGACCAGTGGATCGTGTGCCGCCGTGTCACCAGGCTCCGAGAACGAGTCGTGTTGACGACTCGTTCTGGTGGTTCAACGTTTTGAAGTAATTTGCCGTGGCGCCGACGAAATTGTCGTACCAACCGCACGAAACGGTCACGGCTACATCAGCGTGTTCGCCGGCTTCGAGTAGCGGTTCCTGATTCGCCGATTCCTGCGACCACCACTCGTCGTACTCACCTCGGTAGTAGTAGTCGAAAACTGTCTTTTCGAGATCAGGGGCGACTCGTAGTGCGGTTTCTCCCGGCTTTAGTGGGAATTTTTGTAGCCACTCGGGCATGTCGCGCATGGCGTCGAAAATGATCTTGGCTTTCTCAAGATCGTGGCCAACTTCGTGACTATCGAGGGCGTGTAGATGAGCTGCTCCGAACATCTGCAGCGACATTGCTCCGCCTTCGCGTGCTTCGTGTCGGTAGATATCGGTTGGCCCTGCTTCGACCCACATGGCTGCGAGATGAGGCGGTTTACGAAGGGCTAACTGAGTTTGTGTGATCGCTCGGTGAGAAGATCCCAAAGTACCGATCTTTCCTGAGCACCAGTCTTGCTCTGCGAGCCACTCGACGGTGTCGTATCCGTCGTCACCCTCCCACGGATTCACCGTGTGGTAGTAGTGACCATCGCCTTCTGACCGGAAACGAGATCGTAAATCCTGAACGACGAATGCGTAGCCACGTCGTACGTAAAAAGGGATCACATCGTCCCATTCGGGAGCCGTCTTGTCGTAGGAAGTACGAACGAGGAGCGCTGGCACTTGCTCGCTGGCATCGACCACTCGACCGTCGCCGTGGCAAGGAAGAAAAATATCTGTGGCGAGTTTGATGCCGTCTCGCATTGGCATCATCACGTCACGAATGGCATGCACGCCGTACAGGGGTTGGGATGGAGCTTGGTCGTAAGAAGTCATTGCCGAGCGAGTTTATTCGCTTGGGCGCGGCGCGTCACTAAATTCGCCACTCAATTACTAGATCCGACGTCGGTGCGGAGTGGAACGATTTTTTCTTCTTCGCATTGTTTCGGTCAGCGACGTCGATGATAATGAACAGTACGATCATAGCGATTACGAACCAGATTCCGAGCATTTTCAGCCGTGAGTTTGGGGCTTCGCCTATTCCGCTGCCGACTCCACCGTATTGATCGCTTTTGGCGTTGCGAACTTTGTCGCCACGGGATGCGCCCTGCGAACTTGGATCGGGTGGTCTTCTTGGAGGAGTTGTCATTTTCTCCTTACATCTCCGGTCGTTAAATAATCTGCAACGACTGTCGTCAGCACTAAAACCGTGAGCACAACAATCACTCCGACGATGATCTTGAACTGTCGCGATCTTGGGGCGTCTACGATCACGCCAGCCAAGCTCTCCGACACAGGTTTTGCTGGTGTCACCTGCGAGTTCATCGATCCGCTGTCCGATTGAAACCAGTTAGCTGCCATGCCGGGAGTTTACTACATCGCCTTGAAATGCCCTGCAGTGTTACATGTGACGGGTTTGGGTCTGTCTGATAGATAGATTGATCGGCGATGTTGATTTATGTGCCTGATTCGGGCGTTCATCAATACCGGCGATGAACAGAAGTAGAGTAAGCTGCTGCTCGAAAATCCAAGTGCGCAGCAACGTTTAATATCCAAGAAATCCGGAGAAACAGAATGGCATTCAAGGTCGTTATCACCGTGTACAACCGTCCGCCGAGCAAGCTGACAACCGACGTAATCGAACAGGCCGGAATCGAAGTAGCGTACGTTCCAGCTAGAACCGAGAACGAGGTGATTACAGCGGCTAAGGATGCCGACGTGGTGCTGGTTGGGACAGTTCCTCACACCACCCGCAAAGTGTTGGAAGCACTGCCGAATCTGAAGATGGTCGGGCGTTCTGGTGTTGGAGTCGATTCGATCGATCTCTCAGCTGCAACCGAGCTCGGAATTTGCGCAACGAACACTCCTGGAATCAACACGTCTGAAGTCGCCGATCATGCAATGGCGATGCTGCTCTCGATCACCCGAAAGGTTCCAGAACAGAACGCTGCTTTGAAGGCCGGTGCGTGGTCAGATCGACCGGCCGAAGTTGATGCCCTGCGCGGTCAGCTACGACGAATCGCCGGGAACACAGTCGGTATATTCGGACTGGGCAGCATTGGTAAGGGATTTGCGAATCGTGTGCGCGGATTCGGACCTTCGAAGATCATCGCTTACGATCCGTACGTCCCTCAAACCGCTGCCGATCTGGTTGGAGTTGAGATGGTCGATTTCGACACTCTGCTTGCCGAGTCGGACTACTTAACTGTTCACTCTCCAGCGACCGCTGAGACGAACGAAATTTTCAATATAGACGCGTTCAATAAGATGAAGCCAACTGCGGTGTTCATCAACTGCGCACGAGGTCCGATTGTCGATGAGGCTGGACTTCAGGAAGCACTGGAAACTGGCGTGATTTACGCCGCTGGAATCGATGTTACGCAGATCGAACCACTCGACGCCGAGAGTCCGTTGCTTAAGCTCGATAACCTGACTATAACTCCGCATATAGCGGGTACATCCGACATTAGCGGAATCGCCGGAGCTACTCGTTGGGGCGAGAACGCCGTGAATATTTTGACTGGTAAGCCGTTGCACGGACTCGGTAACCCGGAAGTCGTAAAGCGAATCGCCGTGATGCGGGCACTAGGTCCAAGTCGCTGGGACGGCATTCCTGACCCTGTCACGCAGGCTTGGAGCTAACGGTCGGAAGTGACCCATAGCCGTTCGCCATCTGTCGTGACTGTCACGGTTCCCCTATCTCGGGTGACGTATACCGATTCGGATGAAAACTGGTCTTCTAGCCGTGCGATCACGTCTTTGTGCGGGTGGCCAAATTGGTTTTTGATACCTATTGTGACGATCGCCAGGTCCGGATCGACTGCATCGAGAAACGACTGAGTGGTCGATGTTCGACTGCCGTGATGTCCTACCTTCAACACGGTCGATTTCACTGGTTGACCAGTTTGCAGTGCATCGGCTTCGGATCCGGAAGTCATGTCACCGGTCAACAAGAACGAAACGTCGCCAAAATCGAGTCGAGCGACCACGCCTTCGTCATTGAAATTTGAGCAGTCGACAACCACGCAGCGAGTTTGCAAAATCGAAAGACTGACCTCGGTGTCGAGAGCGATGACGAGCCCTGCCTGAGCCGTTATGACGCGCTCGTAACCTGCTAACGACTGCACCTAGCTTTCGTATATGTTCGAGTCGTGTGCTACTCCGGAATCGGTAATCGTTCCGACCTCGAACTGCTCGACGATTCGTTGAAGGCCGCCTAGATGATCGGCGTAAGGATGAGTCGAAAGAATCACGTCGATCCGACGATCGAGCGGTGGTAGGACCGACTCGATGTTTCGAATTGCTAGATCGGAGTCGACGCCGGCGTCGATCAATAACCTCGTTCCGGACGGCGTTTCTATAAAGATCATATCGCCACGGTTGGTCTCGAAAAACGTAGCAGTTAGATCAGTTGATGTCGGAGCGCTGGCTACAAACCCGACCAACGAGATCGCGGCAACTATCCAAATAGCGATAATCGGCAGGGCGGCATTGATGCGGCGTCTATTTGGCACGTGAAGATCACGATGAGCGCCAACTGCAATGTCACGTTGTTGCCTGAAGTTTTGCATCAGGTTAGTCACACGATTCGCCATCACTTTCGCACGTTCTCGATTAAGCAACGCAAACAGAACCCCGTACCAACCGGCTATCAGAGGTGCCGACGAGCCCTCGGCCTCTAGTGGTCCGCCTGGCAGCGATGCGAACATCTGAGAAATGAACGACATGTAGTTGCCTAGGGCGTGCGCCGCCAAGCCAGCAATTGCGATTGAATCGACCGGTGCTAATCCGACGACCGCAACCAACGCCGATCCACCAATGAACAATGGCAAAGCAGGGACGATCAATAGTGTGCTTGGTATGCCCCAGATCGGTATCTCGCCAAAATGAAAAGCGACGAGCGGGGCGGTGGCTATGGTCGCAGCGAGTGAAACTGCCGACCCGTAAATCACGCCGGTTATCGGTCGTTTAAGGAGTTTCGAGAGTTTTGAATACTCGACAATTCTGTCGTTGACTCTCGATGCTAATCGCCCGCTGAACAGCGCAATGCCCAAGACCGCGGCGAAGCTTAGTTGGAATGAGATCGATCCGATAATCTCTGGATCTAGTGCAAGCATCACTGCCCCTGCAAGTGCGAGCGCGGGAATCACGCTCCGTTGCCTACCGAGCAATCTTGCGAGTAGGTAGACCGTGAACATGATCGCTGCTCGCTTTACCGATGGGGTGAGACCTGCTAGCCCGGAGTAAACCCAAACGCTAACCGCCGGTGCCAACAGATAAATCTGACGTCGGCGTCCCATCACCCAAACGGATACCGCTATTGCGACTCCGCCGATCATGGCGATGTGAAGACCAGATATCGCTAGTACGTGCGACAAACCGGACGCTCGTAAATTGTCGATTGTTTCTGGCTGAAGCTTTGTTCTATCGCCGACCAGCAACGCGGCTGCCAGGCCACCTGATTTCGAATCAAGCGAGTCGGTTAGTGTGTGCGAAATAGTTGCTCGAATATCAGCAATGAACGACCGAAGTGGATTGCCTTCACCGAATCGGACCAGTTCGACACTCGAAGTCGAAACAATCCCCACGACGTCGTCTCGGTCGGTCGTCAGGATGAATCGACCTGACACTCGATAAACATCTCCATAACGAAAGTCGGCCGAACGCCGTTGGGAGTCTGACGAATCGTGTAGGCGGTCGGTGTAGACATCCACGACGAAATTCAACGACTCGTTTGAAGTATCAGTTTCATAGGGCTGAACATCGAGACGAAGCCTGATCCGTTCACCTGCGGGCACGGGATCGCTTAGCAGCACGCCTCGGAGCGAAACGCGCTCTTCGTTTCGAGGAATATTACCCCAAGGAACCGGCAGGTCGTCCGTACCGACAGCGGCTCGTAGTAGCCCGAGCAATAGCAACGCCATGAGCACAGCTGGTACTGCGAATCGCTTTGCGAATAGTGCGGTGAAAACGATCATTGCGCCTGCTACAGCTACGACGATCATTTCTGTAGTCGACGGCGGGGCAACCAGCATTCGCCCGAGGGCAATGCCGAGCGTAAACGCAATCGCCGCCTTGAGTAATTTCACTTCTGGGTCACATATTCACGAATCGAATCGACTGTGGATTGACCGATTCCAATGATCGTCAGCAGATCGCTAGCCGATGTGATTAGATTGTTCGCACGCCACTCGATAATCGAGTCAGCGCGAACTTCGCCGATTCCCGGCAGGGCGACTAACTGGTCCTTTGTTGCGGTATTGAGGTCGATCGGCCCAGTGTTCGTTGTTTCGCTATTTTCTGGATCAGGCTCGACGCCGGACGAAGTCTAATCAGCCAATCCGGTTGTTTCGACTGCGTTGTCTGCCGAAGGTACGACGACCTTGGAGCCGTCTCTTACTCGCAATGCACGATTGTGCAAGTCAAAATTGGCGTCATCGGTGAACCCACCCGCGGCATTTACCGCATCGTCGATTCGTGGCGCGTCATCGAGGCAATACACACTTGGCCGAACAACTGCGCCTGATGCTTGGAAGGTGAGGGGGGCGGGAGGAGGAATGAGAATTTCGACACCCGATCGCTCAGAATCACGACTTAGCCACAAAGTGATGACCACTGTAATTGCGATCACACCTACAATTGCGACGCTCTGAGTCAGATAGCTTGTTGTTGTACTGACCGCTGATTGTCGGTCAGAACCATTACGTTGCTGTTCAGTAGGTAGGTCTTTTGGCTGTTCTGGCATTAGACACAAGTCCAATTTGCAGGTGTTGGCATGAGTCGAGAGTATGGCATATGAATTCGTCTCTCAAACTGTAATGTCGGGCAAATAATCGACAATAACGTCGAAATTCCAAGCATGCCGTCGACGATCAGCCTAGAATGCTTGCCAATTTCGTGAGCCGACATGCCGATCTATCCGACCGCCGTTTCGTTGACGTACTCAACTTCGGATAACCATCCCATCAGAAAGCAGCGCACCCCAAAAATGAAAATCGAGAAAATCGAAGTCACCACGTTTCAGTCTACTTCTAAGAAAATAAATGACACCGATGGTCATACTCACCCCGGCCCAGAACACGACACGACTGAAGCGTTGTTGACCATCGCCGACGACGAAGGCAACTCTGGCTATTCGTTCGGTTCGCCAGAATCACTTCGCCCGTACATCGTTGAAAACTTCTTCAAAAAGGTATTCATGGGTGAAGATCCACGAGACCGTGAAAAGCTGTGGATCAACCTTGCCAAGTGGCAGCGCGGAAGCGGCGCAAATCTCACAGATCGTTCGATGGCAGTCGCCGAAATGGCGCTTTGGGATCTAGCAGGTCGAGCATCTGACACGCCTGTTTGGAAGATGCTAGGTGGATACCGGGATAAGGTTCTCGCTTACGGATCGACCATGTGTGGTGACGAGATGGAGGGTGGGCTCGCCACTCCTGAGGACTACGCAAACTTCGCCGAATGGATGGTCAATCGCGGTTACAAAGCCATCAAGCTCCACACGTGGATGCCTCCTGTAACGTGGGCTCCTAGTGTCGAAATGGACATCAAGGCATGTGCGGCAGTTCGTGAAGCTGTTGGGCCAGATTTCCCGTTGATGCTCGATGCGAACCATTGGTACTCGCGAATGGATGCTTTGCGATTAGGTAAAGGAATTCAGGATCTCGGCTACTACTGGTACGAAGAGCCAATGGACGAGCACTCAACAGAATCTTATCGTTGGCTTGCTGACCAGCTGGAAATTCCAGTGATTGGTCCTGAGTACGCATACGGAAAACACCACACACGCGCAGAGTGGATTGCCAGCAAGGCTTGTGACATTGTTCGAGTTGGAGTTGCTGACGTTGGTGGTATCGGTCCGAGCATGAAGTGTGCCCATCTAGCTGAATCGTTCAACATGGATTGCGAAATCCACGGTGGCGGAGCTGGAAACCTCGCGGTGATCGGTGGAATCATGAACACCACTTGGTACGAACGAGGATTGCTCCACCCGTTCATCGATCACGATGAAATTCCGAGCCATCTGAACAGCATTGTCGACCCTATGGATAAAGACGGGTACATCCATATGCCAAGCCTTCCGGGTTTGGGCGAAGATATCAATTTTGATTACATCGCCGAGCGAACGACAGCGAAACACTAAATAACGACCGCAGGGGCCAGCTTCGAGACGAATTTGTGCGTTGATGCCCAAATTGGTCTTGTTGCTTGCCCAAGCGTTCGTATAATTGACCGCTGGTTGCTTTGGCAAGCCACCTTTAGAGTGCAGTTACTTATTTGAGCTGGCACGCCCGCGCTTTGTGCTATTTGTCTTCCGTTATTGTCACGGGGGGGGGGTGCAGAGGTTGCGGGCGTTGTTGCATATTTAGGAGAAGAATTATGACGCAAAAGATCTGGGCATTCCTCGGTGGGAAACAAGTTCCCGAAGAGGACGCTACAGTAGGTGTCAAAACTCACGCTCTGCACTACGGCACGGCTGTCTTCGAGGGAATTCGAGGAAACTGGAACGAACGACTCGGCGAAATAGCGATCTTTCGATTAGAAGAGCACTACGAACGGCTTCTACGCGGTTGCAAGATTTTGCGGATCAATCTCCCTTACTCGGTCGCCGATCTATGCAAAATCACTACTGATCTTCTTGAGAAGAACGGGTTCGCTGAAGATGTTTACATCAGGCCTCTTGCGTTCAAGGGCGAGCAGCTGGTTGCCAACCTAAACTTGAACACTGTTGCAGATGAGTTCATGCTGGTGATCCAGCCCTTTGGAAACTACATCGACAATAGTCGACCGTTGAAATGCCAGACATCATCGTGGCGACGACCGATGGACTCTTCAATGCCAACTGGGGTGAAGATCTCGGGTCTGTACACCACGAGCATCCTCGCTAAGACAGAAGCACTCGCAGCTGGATTTGATGAAGCAATTCTGCTGAATCAGGATGGTTCGGTATCTGAAGGCTCGGGCGAAAACCTGTTCATGATTCGTGATGGCATCATCAGCACTCCTGCTGAGACTGATAACTGCCTTCTCGGAATCACTCGAGACTCGGTTATCCAACTTGCGAAAAATGAACTCGGACTGGAAGTCGTTCAGCGACACATTCACCGATCCGAGCTATACCTTGCCGATGAAGTATTCCTTACTGGTACGGCTGCTCACCTAACTTCGGTTGGGGAGTTAGATAATCGCAATATCGGAACTGGCGAGACTGGACCTATCACCAAGAAGCTCCAAGATTTGTACTTCGCGACAGTAGTCGGGGATAACCCAAACTACGCTAACTGGTACACGATGGTGACTCCTTCCGGCGAATAGGCTGGTCGTAATCTCGTCTGGTGCCTGTGGTTGATTCGTCGACCACGTTCGTATCGTAGAGTAATCGCTATTTTCAGGACTCAAATTAAGTAGAGGATGGCTGGTTGAATACCGACCCAGGTGTGGTGCGGGATTTGTTTGCGGGCCATTATTTTCTGTTCGCGTTTCTCACGAGTCTTGGCACTATCCAAATAGCGGTTTCTAACGCCGGCACACGCGGTCTTTGGCTAACGCCTAACGCCACGCTGACTCGCTGGCTTGGCATAGCGTTGATAATTACTGCTATCGCAATTTTCTTAGCGCAGCCCCTCTGGGTTGACGGCCCTTGGGCTGCCGATAGCGTTGAAGCAGATTCGCTGACTCGTGACTGGGGCAAAGCCAGTTGGGACGAGCTTGCAGGAGCCCGCAACGTCAACGATATTCACGGCGGACTCGATGGCGTTAAGCAGACGGGTTGGTTCTCGCTTGCTGCCGTAACAGCGTTCGCAGTCTCCGCCATTGCAGGAACCCTCAGCATAAGAATACTGAATCCGGTTCAACCGAAATCAGGTGATGATCAAGACCCCGATATGGCTGACGGACTGGCAGGACTCGCCAACCGTTCGTATCTTTCAACCCAGCCTGAATCATGGCGAAATTTCCATGCCGAATTCGGTGAGTTTTGGCGCAAGGGAATTCGTGAGGCCGAATCGTGGAGTTTGATTAAATCGATCTGGGGTAGGTCACCGAAATGACTTCCACCGACGCCAACATCGTAATCTGGCTGAACGCCTTGTCGGGCAATGTTGCCGCCTTCGACAACTTGATGCGAATCGTCGCTAGTGACTATCTGATGCCGTTAGCGTTCTCGTTGGGCATGCTCGGTCTTTGGTTCTCCGGCAAGAACCCTGCGCAACGGATCAGATACCAACTAACAACGCTTATGGGCATCAGCGCTCTCTCCATCGCTAACATCGTCGTCTGGATATTCAACATCACCGTCGAGCGACCGCGGCCGTTCGTAGAGTACGGCGATCAGTTGACGCTGTTGTTCTATCCGCCAACCGACCCGTCATTTCCTGCGAACCCTGTGGCCGTCGGATTCGCAGCTGCGACCGCTGCTTGGACCATCAATCGGAAGTTCGGATTGTGGTTGTATGCAGCAGCGGCTTTATTCGGGTTCTCACGTCTGTACGCCGGAGTTTTCTATCCAACCGACATCGTTGGCGGGGCGGTAGTTGGAATTGCGATCTACGTATTCACAACTTACCTGCGTCGATTCCTTGAACCGATAATCACAAGCTTCGTTCGATTTATCCGCGGGTTGTCCGCCGCATAACTCGGCCGAAAGTTCGTTTCCATGAACGGCGTGTTCGTTCGGATATTGGATTATTGATTTCAATCGTTGACGTCCGCATCCAACTTCGTTTCAAGCGAGGTTGTGACACACGTTCGCGTTGAGGAGATCGACCATCAAGGATCATGTAGGGATTGGTCTCGAAAATATCGATTGCTTCTGGATAGCCGACGAGATCGGTCACTATTTCAAACGCCTGACTCAGTTGAGGTGAACGTGGAGCACGTTCGCTGTGCATTTCAGATGAAACCACGTGTGCGATACCGCTCCTTATGTATCGTTCTGCAGCTCGACGAGCGTCGCCGCCGTTCTGTCCGTTCAGGCTGCCTGAAGCTACCTGAACGATTACGCCCTGATCGACTAACTGCTGTAAACGTCTTGGATTTCTTTGGAACACAACATTTCGTTCGGGGTGCGCAATCACCGGCACAAGACGCTGCGTTAGTAGGCGACCGATTACTTCATCTACGTATGACGGAAGGCGGCTGAATGGTGGTTCGACCAGCAAAAACCGAGTTTGATTCAGCATGATTACCGATTCCGAGTCAATCAGATCTGGTAGAGACTTATCAAGCCTGTGGATCATCCCTGTGAGTATACGCACCGACGGCGCGCTTATTGGAAGAGTGTCGCTTCTCAGAGCGGCATTCAGCGTATCGGCTAGTTCGCGAACAATATTTGCCGACTGATGCTCAAGCTCCATATCTCGGTAGTGAGGCGTGGCCACGATAATGTCAGTGCCATCACGCGCCGCCATGCGAGCCATCGCTAGGCTTTCTTCTAACGTCACCGGGCCATCATCAAGCCCGGGCAGGATATGTGCGTGTAAGTCGACTCGTGGCATTTAGTGACAGTCTCAGTCAAGTACGGGCGGTGAGACGTCGAAACGACTCGCCATATTCGAAGCCGTAGCCTTTTGCCGCATCGGAGTGACGAGATCGCATTCGCAGATCCATCTCTGAACCGAACGACAACCCTGGCAACTGGCTTTCATGTTTGGAAAGAGCGTTGATCTTTGTGTCGACAGAGTCGGACACGTCGACGATCACATCGGGGATGTCAGTACCCCAGAAGAAGATGTGCTTAACCTTGTACGGCTCGACGCCTTCGACGAGCTGTTCGGGGAAGTGCAGATGATCTCGAGCATACGGATACACCGCGTCTTGAACCGTGATTCCGACGTTACGGTGGTCGCGATGCTGGAATCCATGAATACGGTGTTGGTCGTGAGTGAACACGACTTCAGGCCGGTACTCGCGTATAGCGTGAACTACTTCTCCCAAAAAGACACGATCTGCCTCGAGCTCGCCATCTGGGTGATCCAAAACAACGATATCGCTAGCTCCAATTGCATCGGCGGCGGCGCGCTGTTCTGCAGCTCGGATACCGACGATCCGCTCCGAAGTCATCTCCGTATCGTTGCTTCCGCTACTACCGGTTGTGCACTGAACATACGTAATCTCGCAGCCTTGAGCCGCCCAGAGCGCGGCTGTGGCACCTGCGCCAATTTCAGCGTCGTCAGGGTGGGCGAAAATCACCATCGCTCGTTTCGGAACGTAGTCGATAGCTTCGAATTTCGTCACCTGATTAGGCATCGAAAAAGGATAGGTCATAGATTCTCCTGATTTTGGGGGGAACACATCAAATCGTAGGTATCAGGCAACACATCATAACGAGTGGTGGCGAATATTTAGGGATTATTAAAGGAAAAGCGGCGAATTTTTGATACCGACTATAGACTTAAAAGCTGTGTTTGAATCTGGTTTTGAGATTCAACAAATATTTGATAGCAAGCTAACAGTGTCCTCGCTCAAAAAAATGGGGTGGAACGCTGTATCGGAGATCCCATGTCGGCAATTGCCACTTTTGATCCTGAAATCGCGAAAGTAATTGAAGACGAACAGCGACGCCAGCGTGATCAACTGGTGATGATCGCATCTGAGAACTACACCAGTGCCGCCGTTCTCGAAACTGGCGGATCTGTTCTCACAAACAAGTACGCTGAGGGATATCCGGGTCGACGCTACTACGCCGGCTGCGAAAACGTCGACATTAGCGAACAGCTTGCAATCGACCGTGCAAAAGAGCTTTTTGGTGCAGAACACGCCAACGTTCAGCCTCATTCAGGATCACAGGCCAACATGGCTGCATTCTTCACGCTCGCTGATCCCGGTGACAAGGTGATGGCAATGTCGCTCGATCACGGCGGTCACCTTACTCATGGATCGCCGGTGAACTTCTCGGGCAAGCTATACGAATTCGGTCATTATGGAGTCGATCCTGACACCGAAGCACTCGATTACGACGCTGTCGCGAAGCAGGCGCAAGAATTTCAGCCGAAGATCATCATTGCTGGTTACACGGCATATTCGATGACTATCGACTTCAAACGCTTCCGCGAAATTGCCGATTCAGTCGGTGCTTACCTGCTGGTCGACATGGCGCACATCGCTGGTCTCATTGCCGGTGGTGCACACCCGTCGCCAGTTGAATATGCCGATATCGTAACGAGCACGACTCACAAGACCCTGCGAGGTCCTCGTGGTGCAATGGCTCTCACGAAAAAGTCGCTTAGCCGAAAGTACAACTCGGCAGTATTTCCAAACATGCAGGGTGGCCCGATGGAACATGCAATTGCCGGTAAGGCAGTTGCATTCAAGGAAGCCATGCAACCTGAGTTCAAGGACTACGCAAATCAGGTTGTTCAAAACTCTAAGGCACTAGCCAGCGGGCTTGCTGCTGGTGGACTGCGAATCGTTGCGGGTGGTTCCGAGAACCACATGATGCTCGTCGACACCCGGTCGATTGGTCTCACTGGCAAAGATGCAGAGGCAGCCCTGATTTCTGCTGGATTAGTTGTAAACAAGAACACAATCCCGTTCGATCCTGAATCGCCAATGGTCACATCAGGCATTCGAATCGGTACTCCAGCACTTACATCTCGTGACATGAAAGTGACCGATATGGAACACGTCGCCGGATACATTCTCGAAGCAGTCAAAGCTCATGACAATGAATCTGCACTAGCGAAACTTGGTGGCGAAGTCGCCAAGTTCGCATCGGAATTCCCTGTCCCCGGTCTCGATTCTTAATGGTTTTACAGCCAAAATGTGACACTCGACTTGGAACTGGCGTCAGTCACTGCAAAAATGGTGGCTGACGGGACGCAATCGCGTGATAGACTGAACCGGTTTCGCGCAAATTTATAAAGAACACGGTGGATCGTTGAGAAAGTACGAATTAGTTTGGATTCTCGGTAGCGAAGCTGACGAAGAGCAGGCTACCGAATCCGCAGAGAAAATCACTTCACTTGTAGCCGGTGTCGGCGGTGAAGTTTCAGGCACCGACATTTGGGGCAAGCGCACGTTGGCTTACCCAATTTTGAAGAACACTGAGGGTTACTACCTTCAGGCGAACTTCGAAATCGATGGTGCCAAGGCTCCTGCGCTCGACCGAGCAATTGGCGCCGACCAGTCGATCATTCGCCATCTCCTCGTTCGCGATGAGATCAAGCCGGTTGTAGTTACAGAAGCAGCTGAGTAGAGTCTGGCGTTTAGCTATACACGGATGAATTTCAATTGAGTCTTAACCAGATACTTCTAATTGGCCGGGCGGGTAACGATCCCGAGATGCGTTACACGCCAAGCGGCACCCCTGTTACAAGTTTCAGCCTTGCTGTGAACAACAACAGGCGTGACGAAAAAGGTGAATGGGCCGAAGATACCGAATGGTTCCGAGTTACAGCTTGGGAGCGTCAGGCGGAATCTGTAAACCAGTATTTGGCAAAGGGTCGCCGAGTGTTTGTTGATGGTCGTTTATCGACTCGTCAGTACACAAGCAGTTCGGGTGAGGCCCGCACATCGCTAGAAGTTAGAGCATTCAAGGTAGTTTTCCTTGACTCTCCTGGCGGTGAATCAACGGGATCCGATGCACCATCGGAAGCCCAATCTTATTCAGCAGGGCCTTCTGGGCCTTCGGCTCAACCGGCTCCTGCTGTAAATAACCCATCTGAAGACGTGGAGGAACTGCCCTGGTAGCAGTTCCCATGCGGAACGAGTTTGGCAAGTTGTCGAATAGTTCTGCTGTCCTTTCCGCGAGGTAAAAAATGACAACCCCCCGAACAACTCAAGGTGACGCAGGCCGCCCACCATTCCGCCGCGGCGGAGCCCGACGTCGACGCCAGTGCTACTGCAAAGAGAGCACCGTTGACTACAAAGATGTTGCAGGCATCCGGCGATTTATCACTGATCGTGGTCGCATCGAAGCCGGCAAAAAGTCTGGCAACTGTGCGAAGTGCCAGCGAAATCTGACAACCGCTATCAAGCGTGCGCGTCATTTGGCTCTCCTTCCGTACGCTCCTGATCACCTTCGTGTAACTGGAACTGTTTCCACTGGTGGAAAAATCTCAGACGAAGATGAGACGACTACAGATGAAGACAATACTGATGCTCATGGAGCAACCGAGGCTGCCGTTGTAGTTGAAGATCCTCCAGTCGCTGAAGTAGCTGAGGAATCGACCGAAGAAGCTGCGTCAGAGGAAACCGAAGAGGTTACTGAAGACGTTCCATCTGAAGAGGCTCCAGAAGCCGCAGATGACAGTTCTGACGAAGAAGAGAAGTAACTTCTTCTCGCAGGCAATTCAACGTTAGTAAGGCCGGGGCGTCGCTGTTGAAGTGACGCCCCGGCCGCAGCAGTAGCAAGCGCCGAAAATGTCCACAGAAGACTCAATTGAAGATCGTAACGAAGAGCAGCAGCCGATAGCCGGGGTTCCTATTCCCGACTACGAAGCCGGTCGCCGTAGTATTACTGTCCTTGGCGGAAAAACCCGCCGCGAGATGGTCAACGAAAAACGCCAATTTCAGGTTAAGACCCGACCATTTATGATCGTTGGTCTGGTGGTCTTGATTGGTCTTTTGGTGATTCCTGTTTACGCTTATTTCCAGAATTACGTATTTCCACCACGTGAGCTTGCTCTCAGGGTTGAAAACACTGAGTACACCCGCGGCGACGTAGTCAACTTCATTCGTTTCAATCAGCGGATGAGTGAAAATCTGGGTGTTCCGTTTGAAATTGGAAACTCGCTGTTTGACTCTTTGCAGACCCTGCAGGAAAACGAGCTAGCGTTCCAACTCGCACCTCAGTACGGCATCGCAGTAACTGCTGAGGAAGTTGACGAACGGCTGAGTTCAATTCTTGGTTTCGTTGCAGTTACCGTCGCAGAACGAGAGTCTCAGGAATATCAGAACAACGTTGAGGAAGCCAAGCGACAATTCATTCACCGTATTGGTATCGATGAAGAGGTTTTTCGTGATTTCATTCGAAAGAGCATGTTTAAAGAGCAGCTACGCGACGTTATAGGCGACACTATTCCTCGGGTTCAAGCTCAGGTTCATATCTACGAAATCATTAGGCTTTCGAACGACTCCGAAGATCGTCGGGCGGTTGAGCGTGATTTAGCTGCGGGATTACCTATGGAGAACGTAGTGCTCCAGCATTCCGCCGATCCGAACGTCAAGCGAGGTCTAGGTGATCAGGGCTGGAAGCCTTTTGGTGTTATTCCAGAACTTGACGCTCTTATGTTTGGTCTCGACGGTGATGGAAAACGGCTATTGCCGATTCGAACGCCGAGCTCGCCGCGTTTCGACGAAGAGAATAATTGGTGGTCTTATCTGATTGTTGCCGAAGTCAACGATGCTCGAGAAATCGATGCGGAAAACTTCGAGTTACTCACTTCTCGTGGCATGACAATTTTCTTCAACGAAGAGCAGCGTAATTTCGATCTTCACATGGTTTTGGATAGCGCTATTTTCGATTGGGTGAACGCTCAGGTTCGTCTTTCAGCAATTATTCCTACCCCAACTCCAGTGCCATTCGGTTCTGGTGCGCAGTTTAGTCAGTAGACGATGACAGGTTCAGTAAAGACGGACAATCAATCTACCGGTATCGGCCTCCTAGGCCTTGGCGTAGTAGGTTCGGCAGTGGCGAATGCCGTCAGCCAACGACACCGTTCGGAAGACCCGAGTGTTTCGCTCAATGTAGTTGCGGCTGTAGTTCGAGATGCCTCTCGTAAACGTGACGTGACTATAGATCCCTGTGCGATTTCAACAAAACCGGAAACTGTAATCGCCAACCCCGAAGTCGGAATTGTCGTCGAGCTAATGGGTGGGGTCGATCCGGCGTTCGACTACATAACCAGTGCCCTTAATGCTGGTCAGCATGTGGTTACGGCGAACAAAGAGGTTATGGCGAAGCACGGTGGCGAGCTGCTCGCTACTGCTGATGAAAATAACGTTTGCCTGTACTACGAAGCAAGCGTTGCAGGTGGCATCCCGATCATCGGCCCATTAATGAACGATCTGACAGCGAACAAGATCCAAAGCGTCCGTGGAATCATCAATGGAACAACAAATTTCATTCTGACGAAGATGTCCAACGAAGGTGCAGAATTCAACGACGTGCTCGCAGAGGCACAAGAGCTCGGTTACGCCGAATCCGACCCGACTGCCGATGTAGACGGATTCGATGCACTATACAAGATTTCTATTCTCGCTCGTCTTGCGTACCACACTGAAGTGCCGGTTGATGTGATTCATCGAGAAGGTATTCGTGAGATTCACGCGAAAGACTTCCGATACGCCAGTGAACTTGGTTACACGATCAAGCTTCTTGCAGTGGCTCAGGCGAATGCAGATTCAGGTCTGCTTGCCCGAGTACATCCTGCGCTGATTCCTCTTGATGTCCCGATGGCTTCAGTAAACGGCGTGTTGAACGCCGTTGAAGTCGAAGGCGACCTGGTTGGGTCGCTGTGGTTCCAGGGGCCCGGGGCAGGACCAAACCCAACAGCTAGCGCTGTTATGGGGGATGTACTGAGAATTGCCAAGGGTGCGGTAAACGATGGCGGATCGTCGTCGGTGCCCGAATCATTCGCAATAGCATCGATGGCCGATCACGAGTGTCAGTACTACATTCGATTGACGGCTTCTGATCGACCTGGGGTGCTTGCTAACGTTGCAAGAGTTCTGGGCGACGCAGACATTAGCATCAACTCGGTACTGCAAAAAGATACCGACACAGAGAATGGCCGTGCCGACCTAGTGATAATGACTCACCCGGCGCGAGAGGCTAATATGCAGAGTGCCGCGCGTTCTATTAGAGAACTCGATACTGTTCTTCAGTTGGACAGTTTGCTGCGGGTTGAAACATACGGCGCCCGGTCTTAGCGCCCGGTTTTCGATAGTAGGCGAGCTTTGGCTCGGCTTGATCAGGAGCGTTCTTCTCGTTGACGAACTCTGGATTGATAGACAGGTATCGCGAATTTCTACCTGTTACGGATGCCACACCGTCAGTCTCATTAGGAGAAGGAAGCACCCCGCTTGTAAGGTCGCAGAGCATCGGAGATTCACTCGGTTGCAAAGAGCTGTTTTTCAAACTTGAAGGCTGTAACCCAACCGGATCGTTCAAAGATCGCGGCATGGTTATGGCGGTTGCGAAAGCCCTTGAAGCTGGCAAAAAGCGAATCATCTGCGCCTCCACCGGTAACACTAGTGCCGCCGCCGCCGCCTACGGTGCACGCTACCAGCTAGAGACCCTCGTCTTGGTTCCTGCTGGCGAGATCGCACTTGGCAAGCTCGCTCAGGCAATGGCGTACGGCGCTCGAATCCTTGCCGTTAACGGTAGTTTCGACGACGCCCTTAATGCCGTTCGCAGCATCGTTGAAATTATGGACATCGAGTTGGTCAACTCGGTGAACCCGTATCGAATCGAAGGTCAAAAAACTGGAGCATTCGAGATTGTCGACGAACTTGGCGAAGCGCCTGATCTGCTTTGCATCCCTGTCGGAAACGCCGGGAATATCACTGCCTATTGGAAAGGCTTCAACGAGTATCAGTCGTTGGGCAGATGCGAAACCACGCCCAAAATGATGGGGTTCCAAGCTGCGGGAGCTGCACCGATTGTTCGAGGCGAACCCGTGTTGAAGCCTGAGACGATCGCTACGGCTATCCGAATTGGTAACCCCGCAAGTTGGGAAAAAGCGGAAGCAGCGAGAGACGAATCTGAAGGCATGATCGACATGGTCGACGACAACGAGATTGTCGATGCTTACTTACGATTGGCGCGAGAAGAGGGTATTTTCTGTGAGCCAGCCTCTTCCGCATCAGTAGCTGGGTTGATTAAGCTACCCGAATTGGGTGTAGACCTGACCGGCAAAACGGTAGTCTGCATCTTAACTGGTAACGGACTAAAAGATCCTGGTACAGCGGAGAAGCGAGCTCTCATCGAGCTTGAGTACGTTGAACCCGACATCGATTCAGTTATGAAACTCCTGAACAGCGGTAAGTAGTTACTGTCGACATGCTTCAGGGTATTCGCAAATATGTACTAATTAAGGAACGTCCGACAAATTGACTTGTTGCAGCGCTGGGATTGAGCAAGGGACTTTCGAAAGTCTCGCAGATCACTGGCACCAGATTCTCGAAGATAGTGTGGAACCGACATTCTTTGATTCGCAAACGTGGCAAAAAACCTGGTGGTCTGAGTTTGGAAACGATTCCGAACTCCAACTCCTGATGGTCCGTTCTGAATCAGGCGATGTGAACATGATTGCCCCGTTAATGATCGACGGTTCCGAGATCAGCTTTCTCGGTAGCACCGATCTGGTCGACTATCATGATTTTCTTTCAAGGGATCGACATAGTTCGACCTGCATTCAATCACTAGTATCTGCAGTGAGTGAAATGTCAGAGATCGACACGATTCTGCTCCAGTCTATTCCCGGTAATTCGCCCACGATTACTCAGTTTCGTGAAGAAGCAGAAAACGCAGGCTGGCGAGTCGAGCTCGAACAAGAAGACGTCGCCCCCCGTATGGAGTTACCTGCCAGCTGGGATGAATACGTTTCTGCCCTCAGAAAGAAAGATCGACACGAGCTCCGTCGAAAGTTACGTCGATTAGAAGCCGCTGGTGAAGTTCAGCACGTTGAACTTTCTGAGCCAGCCGATATCGAGGCTGGTATGCCTGAGTTCATGCGGCTCCACCGTATGAGCACACCCGACAAGAACGAGTTCATGACTGCTGAGCGTGAGCAATTTTTCTGTAAGATCGCCATCGAACTGGCACGTGAAGGCGTTACCCGACTCTGCTTCTTGGAAATAGACGGCGTACGAGAAGCAACTTCGTTGTCATTTGTGTCTGGTAATGTGCGTTACCTGTATAATAGCGGTTACAATCCGGCTCAGTACAAACATTCAGTTGGACTATTGAATCACGCACTCACGGTAAAATCGTCTATTGAATCAGGTCACAGAGTGTTCGATTTCATGCGCGGGAATGAGTCATACAAATACCATCTCGGTGGTATAGATCGTCAAATATTTACGTTAACTGCAAGACGTGGATCAACGGCTCAGGCGAAGTAGCTTTCAACAAATATGAACGTAGCAGTCATCACAGTCCACGGATGTCCCATGCGCCAAGCGGGCAGCAAAGACTCCGGCGGAATGAACATATACATTCTTGAGATGGCAAAGCGACTTGCCGCTCGGGGAGTTCAGGTTGACGTATTTACGCGCCATCACGACCTTCTCGACCCTGAGATCGTGATGCTCGCCCCGGGTGCTCGATTAATTCACTTGCCAGCTGGTCCGACTTCATTGGATAAATCTGGCGTGTACGAACTGCTTCCACAGTTCACCTCTCAGATGCGTAGGTTCTGCGTTGCCAACCGGCTCAGCTACGACATCGTTAGTAGTCACTACTGGCTTTCGGGTCTGGTTGGTATGCGATTGGCTTCAGAGTGGGGCGTGCCGCATACGACAAGCTTCCACACAATGGCCGAGATGAAGCGACGCGGTAGGCCGGAAGAATCGGAAGTCGCTCAGCGTGATAGTTCAGAAACTGACATCGCTTGCTCGGCAGATTCGATCGTAGTCTGGACCGAACACGAACGAGCGGCGGTGGCTGAATATTGCAACGTTGACCCCTCGAAAATCGATGTAATTCCACCGGGAGTCGACCTCGCTCGATTTCGTCCAATGTCACAGCGACAGTCTCGAGATCACCTCGGCTACGGTGATGAAAAGAACATTTTATTTGTCGGGCGTCTTGAGCCATTGAAAGGTCTCGACAATCTATTCCGTGCGGTTGCGAGCCTCGAAGACCCAACGAAGATCACGTTGAACGTTGTTGGCGGAGACGAGAACTCTCAGGAGAAAGCACGTCTGCAGACGTTGGCGAACCGTATGAAACTGACGCAGTCTGTAAATTTCATTGGTGCGGTAAGCCAAGACGAACTGCCATATCACTACAACGCGTCAGACGTTTGCGTACTGCCATCTCACTATGAAAGCTTCGGTCTTGCTGCCCTCGAAGCTGCAGCTTGCGGACGACCGGTAGTTGCATCTGATGTCGGAGGATTGCCAACGATCGTCAAAAGCGGTTCAACTGGATTCCTCGTTCCCGCCAAGCAGAGTGACGTTATGGCAGAGCGTCTGTGCGAACTTCTGAACGACGATGTGCTGAGAGCTAGAATGGGCGCCGCCGCAAGAGTTCACGCTGAATCGCTAAGCTGGGATCGCTCGACCGATGCCTTGCTCAATAGCTATCGAACGCTAGTGCCAGCACCGACAGTTGCAGCAGCGCCTGCTGCCGGCGGCTAAAGATCCCGTTCCCACCAGCTAACTGCACTGTCTTCTTCAAATCCTAGCGAAGAATAGACATGGATCGCTATAGCATTTTCCGAATCGACATCGAGCTCTATCGAATCGACGTTTTGGCGAACCAAATGATTGAATCCGACTTCGGCGATTGTTCTTCCAAGGCCCTTCTTACGAGCCGTCGGTAGCACACCAGTCATTCCGATTCGCCCGATTTTTAGACCATCACGTTCATAGATGAGTGCCCAGCAATACGCGACCAGCTGTTCGTAGGAGTCGTGAATCATCACGATATTGTCGAGACTGGAATTTCCCGTAAGTAGGTGAGCGCTAATTTCATCTTCGGTGTTCGGCGAATATCCAAAGTGTGCTTTAAACGCCTCGTTTTGGATATAGGTTAGTTCCGGTACCTCGTCGAGACCCAACATGGTTCGTACTGTGAATCCATCGGGAACCGCTGCTGTAGCGAGGGTGATATTTGATGACGTTGTGAGTTTTAGGTATCGGCGTACCTTCGACCATTCAAGCTGCTCGACCAATTTTTCGAGTTCAGTTTCGTTATCACGAGTAGATAGGTGAGCTATCGGTGCTTCTTGCACAGCCTTATTCGTTGCCCAGTCGATTAAGTCTTTGCGGATTGCCAATCCCATGGATCTGCTGCCAATGCCGATTACCGAACGACCGATATTTACTTCAGGCTCAATGATTGCGTAACCGACGATCTGCCCATGTTGTTCGGCCAGTGCGAGGTTACGTTTGGGACGAACACGCGGGAATTCTAGTTCGGCACGTAGATCGTCGGGAAGGGCGGGCCAATCTCTATGCCCGTGTTGACCGATCTCGTTCAGCAATCGCTGAAGAGCGTCGATATCAGACCATTTGAAATTGCGAAGCTGAAAGTTGGCTTGGATGGACAATGATTTCGTGCCGAATAGTCAGTAAATAACCGAAGAAGTGTATTCCTGTGGGTGGCGCGTAGGTTTTAGTTGCGGCGTCAATACCCGAATAGTTGGTTTTGATTATCACATTCCGTATTGCGGAGATTGCTTCTCAGCGACCGAAACACTTATAATTGACTTGTGTGAAACGCTGTGAACGGGATTAGTACCGAACGCAGTACGTAAGAGAGAGCCGGTATTGGTGTGAATCCGGTACGTACTAATTCGAGAACTCGCCCTAGAGCGGTTGGTCTGAACCTTGAAATTAGGGCTAGGATCGAACGGAATTGACCACGTTACGGTTTCTTGAGTGGTCAGGTGTTTATAGGTAAATGAACACTCGGCAATCGAAGGTGGTACCGCGGGATGCAAGTCTCGTCCTTTGTGAAGGGGCGGGATTTTTTTTTGCCCTACGTAAGTGTGAATTTGCATATGACGCAAGTTCGCAATAGTTGTGAATCGATAGTTACGAAATCTTGATAGGAAGAAATTGCCGAGTTACATCGGCAATAGTGCCGGGAGAACGATATGTCCAAGCACCTAACTGGTAGCCAAATAGTCTGCGAAGCGCTCCTCAAAGAGGGCGTCAACGTGGTCTTTGGCATTCCCGGCGGCGCCATTCTTCCGCTCTACGGCGTTCTTTCACAGTACCCCGATCTGCGACACATTCTGTCGCGACACGAGCAGGGCGCAGCCCACTCGGCTGATGGCTACGCACGTTCAACCGGCAAAGTCGGTGTAGCGTTCGCAACGTCTGGTCCTGGTGCTACGAACCTCATTACGGGTCTGGCAACTGCCATGATGGATTCGGTTCCAATGGTTGCAATAACCGGCCAGGTAGGTCGTGCCGCGATCGGCACCGATGCATTCCAAGAAGCCGACATCACGGGTGCAACCCTGCCCGTAACCAAGCACAATTACCTCGTGATGCGTGCCGATGATCTTGGCGCAACGGTTCATGAAGCGTTCTATATTGCACGAACCGGTCGACCGGGACCCGTGCTTATCGATATTCCTAAAGACGTGTTCATGGAGATGGGTGAATACAACCCAGACGCACCGATCGACCTGCCCGGATACAAAGTACCCGGAAAGGCTGAAGAATCTCAAGTTGAAGCCGCAGCTAAGCTGATCAACGAATCAGAGCGACCTGTGATCCTCGCTGGTCACGGCGTCATACTCTCGAGATCATGGGATGAACTGAAGGAACTTGCCGAGAAGGCTCAGATTCCTGTAGTTACAACGCTGCTCGGAATTTCATCATTCCCTGAAGACCACGTGCTGAGCACCGGATTCCCGGGAATGCACGGCATGGCTTACGCCTCGCTGGCAGTCGATCAGGCTGACCTGATTATCAACTTCGGTAGCCGGTTCGATGACCGTATTGTTGGTGACGCCAAGCGATTCTCGACGGGTTCCAAGAAGATCCACGTCGATATCGACCCCGGTGAAATTAACAAAACCATTCAAGTTGAAGCACCTGTTGTCGGCAATATAAAAGACGTGTTTGCCCAACTCATTCCTAAAGTGAAGAAAACGACTCATGTCGAGTGGTTGCAGCACGTCGAGCATCTGAAAGCGGAACATCCATCGTTGAGAATTCCGGAGACGGATCGCTTGATGGGGCAGCACGTTGTGAAGGCGCTCTCTGATGTCACCAAGGGTGAAGCGATTATCACGACTGGCGTTGGTCAGCACCAAATGTGGGCTGCTCAGCACTATCAGTTCAGAAATGCCAATTCTTGGCTGTCATCTGGCGGAGCCGGAACGATGGGCTATGAAGTTCCTTCGGCTATCGGTGCGCAGGTTGGTAATCCAGACAAGCTGGTCTGGTCGATCTGTGGTGACGGTGGCTTCCAAATGACCCTTATGGAACTGGCGACTGCTGTCGAAAACAATTTGCCAGTGAAGTACGCGATTTTGAATAACAACCACTTGGGAATGATTACTCAGTGGCAGGATTTCTTCTACGACGGCGATTTCCAGGCCGAAACATACACGGCTAACCCCGATTTCGTGAAGCTTGCAGAAGCCTACGGAATGAAGGGTATTCGTGTTACGAAGCAGGATGAACTTGAGGCGGCCATCGCAGAAGCGAACGCACACGATGGTCCTGTTATCGTCGATTTCGTTATCGAAAAAGTCGACGATCTTTACCCAATGATTCCTGCAGGTCAAAGCGTTCAGGAACTGATTGAGGACCCGAACTAATGGCACCAGGAAACGGTACATTTCAACGAACCATCTCGGCTCTTGTTCAAGATAAACCGGGCGTACTCGCTCGCATATCTGGTCTTTTCCGACGGCGCGGGTTCAACATTGCCAGTTTGGCTGTTGGGCGATCAGAACAACCGGGTATGTCTCGCATGACTTTTGTGGTCGAAGGACCTGATGCGGTTGTTCGACACGTGGCAGCACAGCTTGATCGATTGATCGACGTTGTGGAAGTTCACGATATTACTGACCAGAACATCGTCTGGCGTGAACTTGCGCTAATCAAGGTTGCGGCACCAGCTGCAAAACGTGGTGAAGTGCTTGAACTGACGAATGTCTACCGAGCCAACGTCATCGACATCGGTGTTGAAAGTCTGACTCTCGAAATTTCGGGTGGACGACAGAAGATCGATTCTTTGATCGAACTGCTCAAAAAGTTTGGATTACTGGAAGTGATTCGAACTGGCAGAGTTGCAACTCTGCGAGGAACTCTTGTCGAGGGTGAGGCAGATGGTCTTTATCAGGCCGATGCAAGCAACCCGACCTATGTACTTCCAATTACGACTGGCGAATCTGGAAGCGTCTGAGAACGCTTCCGAATTATGCTGCTAGGACTGCTAGCAGGAAACAAAATCACGAGCCCTAAGGCTGACAATTCGAAATGGCTACTCTCACTTACGACAAAGATATTGATGATTCAATACTGCGAGATAAGACAATCGCAGTTCTCGGATATGGATCGCAGGGTCACGCCCATGCGCTGAACCTTAAGGACAGTGGTTTCAACGTTATTGTTGGCCTGTACGAAGGCAGCCGCAGCAAGCAGACTGCTGAAGAAGCAGGACTCGAAGTTGTTTCAAACGCTGAAGCAACTAAACGTGCCGACCTGATTTCATTCTGCCTTCCTGACACCGTTCAGAAGAAGGTTTACGAAGAAGACGTTCTGCCAAACCTGGGCAAGGGTAAAACGATTCTCTTTGCTCACGGTTTCACAATTTTGTACGAACAGATCATCGCACCTGAAGGCGTCGACGTGGTCATGATCGCTCCTAAGGCGCCGGGTCACCGAGTGCGAGCGGTATTCGAGCGAGGACTTGGGGTTCCATGTCTCATCGCTGTTCACCAGGACGTTTCGGGAACTGCTCACGACCTCGCACTTGCTTACGGCAAGGGCGTCGGTGGTGGACGAGCCGGCATTCTGGAGACTACTTTCAAGGAAGAGACCGAAACCGACTTGTTCGGTGAACAGGCTGTTCTTTGTGGTGGCGTGAGCGAACTCGTGAAGACAGGATTTGAAGTTCTGGTTGAAGCTGGCTACGAGCCAGAATCTGCTTACTTCGAGGTTCTACACGAACTCAAACTCATTGTCGACCTGATGTACCAAGGTGGTCTTGGTCACATGCGTTACTCGATCAGCGAAACAGCTGAGTACGGCGACTACACACGTGGTCCAGTCATCATTGACTCAAACGTGAAGAAGAATATGCAAGAAGTTCTCCGCCAGATTCAGTCGGGTGAATTCGCCCGAGAGTGGATCGCTGAGAACGACGAAGGTCAGCACAAATTCAAGCAGATGCGGGCCGACAACGAAGTTCACGGCATTGAAAAAGTCGGTAAAGAACTTCGCGACATGATGCCTTGGTTGGAGTCGACCACATAAATTTGGTCACTCTTTTTTAGAAGGGAATGCCGGTATTCTTGATCAAGGTCGGCATTAAAAATTGATTTTTGGGTGGGCTTAGTCCGCCGGAAATGTCTAGCTTTGGAGGTATTTACATGGCGCAGCAGAGCGATACACAAGACAAAGTAATAATTTTCGACACGACACTACGTGACGGCGAACAATCTGCCGGTGCGGGTCTAACAGTCGAGGAAAAACTACGTCTCGCTCACCAGCTAAATAAGCTAGGCGTTGATGTGATCGAAGCAGGTTTCGCAGGTAGTTCACCCGGTGACTTTGAGGCAGTACGCCGCATCGCCAACGAGGTGAAAGGCCCGATTATTACTTCTCTGGCGCGAGCGGTAAAAGCCGATATTGATGCCGCAGGTAAAGCACTCGAAGGTGTTGAGAACGCACGTATTCATACGTTCCTCTCTGTTTCCGATATCCACCTGATGCACCAGATGCGAAAAGACCGTGAAGCCATCATGGATATGGCTGTGAACGCAGTCGCTCACGCGAAAACCTACGTTGATGACGTGGAGTTTTCGCCGATGGACGCCTCGCGAACAGAGCCAGAGTATCTCTATGCGATGGTCGAAGCTGTGATCAAGGCTGGTGCCACCACCGTCAACATTCCAGACACCGTCGGGTATTCAACTCCTCAGGAGTTTGGTGCTTTGATCAAAGGCATCAAAGACAACGTGCCGAATATCGATCAGGCTGTGATCAGTGTCCACTGTCACAACGATCTGGGCATGTCGTCTGCCAACTCGCTTGCTGCAATCGAAAACGGTGCTCGGCAAGTTGAAGGCTGTATCAACGGACTCGGCGAGCGTGCGGGTAACGCAGCTCTCGAAGAAGTGATTATGGCTATCGAAACTCGGCCCGATCACTACCAGGTCAGTACAAACATAAATACGAAGGAAATTGGCAACTCCAGTCGTATGGTAAGTTCGATTTTTGGAATCCCTGTTCAAGCGAACAAAGCGATCGTGGGTCAGAATGCATTCAGACACTCGTCTGGTATTCACCAAGACGCCTACCTGAAAGAGCGAACGACTTTCGAGATCATGGAACCCGATACTGTCGGGTGGCGTGGTCAGGCGATTGTGCTTGGGAAGCTGTCGGGTAGGGCGGGTCTTAGGTCACGTCTGCACGAACTCGGCTACGATCTGTCGGACGAAGATCTTGCCAACGTATTCGTCACGTTCAAGGAACTTGCCGACAACAAGCGTGAAGTTACCGACGTCGATCTTGAAGCGCTTATGTCAGAGCAGCACCGATATAGTGATACCGACGGAACTTACAAAGTTACGTCGGTTCACGTTGTGTGCGGCAATGACGTGGAGCCAGAAGCAAAAATCACGCTTGATTGCCCAGATGGCGAGTCACGTACAGTCGAAGCGAAGGGCACTGGTCCTGTCGATGCGGTCTGCAAGGCGATCGACTCAGTAGTGAACCTCGATATCGAACTCACCGAGTTCTCTGTATCGGCGGTTACCGAAGGAATCGATTCGCTCGGTGAAGTGACTATCAGGGTTGCAAAAGACGGTTCGGTTTACTCAGGACGTGGATCTGACTCTGACATCGTCGTAGCGTCGGCTAAAGCGTACGTAAACGCTATAAACCGACTGATTACGATTGGTGTGCAGGATCGAACTGCATCAACGGGTGCGGTGTAGTTAGCTACACACATAGCGAAACATAAGGAAGCGGCACCCCTATTAATTTTGGGGTGCCGTTTTTGCGCTAATATTTCTGCTTGATTAGATTCTTGTGAGCAAATGGCTCACATAATTACTTAGTTCTGGGAGTTACGTGCACATGGCAAAGACCATGTTCGAGAAGATATGGGAACAGCACATCGTTGCCGAGCCTGAAGGACAGCCAGCTCTTATTTACATCGACCTTCATCTGGTGCACGAAGTCACCTCCCCGCAGGCGTTCGAAGCTCTGCGATTAACCAACCGCAAGGTTCGTCGACCTGATCTCACGATCTCCACGGTTGACCACAATTTACCGACCGACGGCACACGAAACGAAGTGATCAAAGATCCAATCGCTCGTATTCAAGTCGACACTTTAAGGAAGAATTGTGAAGAATCTGGCGTCGTTTTGTATGACATCGATTCTGAAGCGCAGGGCATCGTTCACGTAATCGGCCCAGAGCAGGGTTACACCCAGCCGGGAATGACGATCGTTTGTGGTGACTCGCACACTTCGACTCACGGTGCGTTCGGCTCGTTGGCATTCGGTATCGGCACATCTGAAGTAGAGCACGTTCTTGCTACTCAAACTCTCCGGCAGGCCAAGCCCAAGACTATGGAAGTTCGCTTCAACGGCGAGCTGAATAAGGGCGTAACAGCCAAAGACATGATTCTCGCTGCTATCGGCACAGTCGGAACTGCCGGCTGGACTGGATACGTTGTTGAGTACACCGGCGACGCCATCAAAAAACTCGACATGGCTGGACGAATGACCGTCTGCAATATGACTATCGAGGGTGGCGCACGAGCTGGCCTGATCGCTCCAGACGACACTACGTTCGACTGGATGAAGGGTCGAAAGTTCGTTCCCAAGGGCGATGCATTCGATGCGGCTGTGGCTGAATGGCGAGAGCTTGCCACTGACGAAGACGCTGAATACGATGAACTGCTTGAGATTGATTGCGACTCTCTTGAGCCGTACGTTAGCTGGGGCACCAACCCTGGTCAGGTCGCTAAGGTCACTGACCGAGTTCCTTCGGCAGACGATTTCGAAGACCCTGCCGATGTTTCTTCAGCAAAGCACGCTCTTGAGTACATGGGTCTCACCGGGGGCACGCAGATTGAAGATATCGCAATCGATCGAGTGTTTATTGGCTCTTGCACAAACGCCCGAATCGAAGATTTACGCTCTGCCTCTCAGATCGTAAAGGGGCGCACGGTCGCTTCGACTGTGCGAGCCCAAATCATGCCGGGTTCGACACTCACAAAGATTCTGGCTGAAAAAGAAGGTCTCGATCAGATCTTCAAGGACGCCGGTTTCGAGTGGCGTGAATCTGGTTGTTCGATGTGTCTGGGAATGAACCCCGACATTCTCGTACCGGGTGAACGATGCGCATCAACATCTAACCGAAACTTTGAAGGCCGACAGGGCAAGGGCGGTCGTACACACCTTGTAAGCCCTGCAATGGCAGCAGCAGCAGCCATTGCAGGTCACTTTGTGGATGTTCGATATTGGGAGACCGAATAGTTCGGTCTTCTGCTTCAGCAGAATATTCAGTTTGAGAGCAGAGCGCATTGCAATCGGATGATCCAAAAGGAAAATTTGACCCTCGTCCGCCAAAGGATAGGCGGGCCGCCGGTGATGACGCGTCTGATTCAGGTAAATCCGGACGTCGCACGCGTAGAACCAGCAGTCCAGTTGTCGGTGGTGGCGGGATTATGGGGCGGATCACCGGTCGCAGCGAGATGGATCGCGCCAAGGCCAAGCGATATGAGCCATACACCTATGAATCGAACAGCACACAGATTAAGTGGGTTGTGGTGGCTCTCACGGCTTGGGTATTGGTCGCTCTGGTGCTGGCTTGGCAAGATAGCGTAACAGCCAGCTACCTAGGTGAATTGAGTGCTGACGGCATGGTTGGCGCACCGCCTACTCAGCAGCGGACTGCAAAGTATTTGCAAGAGTACAGCGAGTTTGCGGCCAGAGAAGGCTTAGGTCTTTCGTGGCAACAACGGTCGACGGCGCGATATCCGAATGAGCTTTTCATATCCGGATTTGCTGAAGATCCAAATGCTGAACCTACGCCACAACGCGACCTAGATGTGCTGTTCAGCTACGCAGCGAATGAAGGGCTGAACTGCACGACCGAGCTCGAGTTTATTTCAGTTGATTCAGATTGTGATGATCTGATTCGTATTCAAGATAAATACACATCGCTAAAAGATTCCGGTGCGATGCTGTTCGTACTATTGATAATCGTACTGCTCGCCAACATGTTCGCGTTCGGAGCGTTCACACATCGATCAAGCCGAAACCTGTTGACTCTGAAAAGCGACGGGCAGGGATTCTCGCCAGAGAAATCGGTGATGTGGTTCTTCGTTCCGGTCCTGAACTTGGTGAAACCCTGGCAAGTGTTCCAAGAGCTATTCCGCGGAAGCGACCCCAATGTGAGTACAAGTGACCAATCCGAATGGAAAACAAAGGGCAAAGTCCCTGTAATCGTCCATGTGTGGGCAGCAGTATTTGTCGCTGTGTTCGTCTTCAATCCACGTACAATCGGATTCTTCTGGTATTCGGTTCGAGAGACGCTCGACGATGTAGTTATTGCTCATGAGCGGCTAATCATTGCCGATCTGCTGTTGGCCGTTCTGGGAGTCGCCGCAATATTTGTTGCGCTTGAGCTTCACAAACGTCAGGAAGCCCGTCACGCCAAAGTTGGCGATATAACTGTTACGCCTGATCCTCCGGTTGATCCTCTCGAAAGAGCCCTTAAAGAGGGGATTCGACGCAAAGACCTTGAAAACCAAAGAGCTCGTTCTAAGCGGAACAACTCGGACGAATAGCTGAAATGATCTGGCAATCGAACGATCAAGTCAGATCAGTCACTAAATTTACAAATATCCATACAGATTCCTATCCGAATCTCTGAAGCAAAGATAGATAAAAGGTAACTACATTGGAAAAGTTCACGAGACTCACCAGTATCGTCGCACCGCTTGACCGAGCAAACGTCGACACGGACCAGATCATCCCGAAACAGTTCCTCAAGCGGATCGAGCGCACCGGGTTCGGCGAATTCGCGTTCTTCGACTGGCGATACCTTGAAGACGGTGTTCCGAATCCTGATTTCATCTTGAACGAAGACCGTTACCGTAACGCGAACATTCTCGTTGGTGGTCGCAACTTCGGATCAGGATCGTCACGTGAGCACGCACCTTGGGCGCTCATGGAAATGGGCTACAAGTCGATTATCGCTACGAGCTTCGCCGATATTTTCCGTAATAACTGCATGCAGAACGGGCTTCTGCCCGTGATTCTCAGCGAATCAGAAGTCGACACCATCATGGCGCGAGCGCTTCGCGGCTCTGGATACAAGGTAACTGTCGATCTTGAAACGCAGACAGTGACCGACGATCAAGGCCTGAACGCAAGCTTCGAAGTCGATCCGTTCCGTAAGAACTCGCTTCTTGAAGGATTGGACGACGTTGGAATCACGATGTCACTTGGCGAAGTAATCGACTCATTCGAGGAAAAACGTACCGCTCGCTGGTAGCCGGTCATCTGCCGGTTGCATACTACTCACAATTAATGGTGGTGACTGCGCTTACGCGATGGTAGACTTCTTTGGTTGTTTTATTGCGGAATATTAAGTTCCGAGTAGTGAAAACGGAGCTTGTTACATGGATGCACGGATCGCAGTTCTCGGTGGTGATGGCATTGGCCCAGAGGTCACAGCTGAATCGATAAAAGTACTTGACGCTATTGGAAGTCGTTTTCGACATGATTTCACATACGTAACTGGTCCTGTCGGTGGCGCTGCCATTGACGAAACCGGGTCTGCACTGCCAGCCGACACCATGAACATTGTTCTTGGTTCCGACGCTGTTTTGTTCGGAGCTGTTGGTGGCCCCAAGTGGGACGACCCGCTGGCTAAGGTTCGTCCTGAAGACGGTATCCTCGCTCTTCGCAAAGGTCTTGGCCTATTCGCTAACCTTCGACCTGCGAAGGTTTACAAGCAGCTCATCGACGCTTCTCCTCTACGACCTGAACTGTTAGTTGATGTTGATTTCATCATCGTTCGTGAACTTACCGGTGGTCTTTATTTCGGTAAGCCGAAGCGCCGCTGGGAGAACTCCCGTGGTCGCCGAGCAGTCGACACTCTCGCATACTCTGAAAAAGAGATCGAGCGAGTCGTTCGAGTAGCCTTCGAGCTCGCTCGTGACCGTAAAAAGCGCGTTCATTCCCTCGACAAAATGAACGTTCTGGAATCGTCCCGGCTTTGGCGTGAGATCGCAACGGAAGTCGGTATTGAGTACCCAGACGTTGAACTGATTCACATGCTTGCGGACAACGCAGCAATGCAGATCATCACCAATCCTGTGATATTTGACGTTATCGTTGCCGAAAATACCTTTGGCGACATCATTTCCGATGAAGCTGCCGTAATTGGCGGATCGCTCGGGATGCTTCCGTCAGCCTCATTATCTTCATTGCCTCCAAAGAACGGCCGACGCCGACGCGGTGGTAAGCCAGCGTTGTACGAACCAATCCACGGTTCTGCACCTGATATTGCTGGTAAGTCGATTGCCAACCCAATGGCATCGATATTGAGCGCAGCAATGCTGCTCCGATTGTCATTTGGTCTGAACGACGAAGCACAGTCCATCGAAGATGCAGTCGATTCGATCCTTTCAGAGGGATACCGCACTAGCGATATCGCAACTCGAGGCGAGCGACCGCTTACGACTAGCCAGGTTGGCGACATGATCGCTGGCTTGGTTGCTGGATAGTCTTTACCGAGATTCTTCTTGCTGAAACGACCGCATCGCTGCTATTTGGCGATGCGGTCGTTTCTTTTAACCAGTGGCTGGGACCGTAGAGTGAATCTGCTTACGAATCCTTGCCTGCGAACTCGTCGTTGGGGTCTATCTCGTGGGCAGCGAGCCATTCTGGATCGAGATTTACACCTAGACCAGGTCGATCTGAAACGCTGAGATTGCCTTCGCTAATTTCCAAAGGATAGTCGACCATCACGTTGTATCCTGATAGGTCGTATCGGCTCGTTTCGAGCTTGTAGAAGTTAGGGACTGTCATCATCACCTGCGCACCCGAAATTACGTTGATCGGACCCGATGCATCGTGTGGCGAGATCGGTATGTAGTACGCCTCGGCCATCGTTGCGATCTTCTTCAACTCGGTAATTCCGCCGGTCCACGTGACATCGGGCATGATGTAGTCGGCGAGACCGTTTTCGAAGATAGGAACGAAATCCCATCGGGTGTGAAGTCGCTCTCCAACCGAAACAAGCGGAGTGATCTGCTCCTTGACCTGTTTCAGTGCTTTCCAGCTTTCTACAGGCACTGGCTCTTCGAACCAGAAAATGTTCCATTCCGCCATTTTGTTCGCCAAGCGAATTGCGGTAGGCACGTTGTACATGCCGTGCGCATCGATCAGAATTTCGATGTCGGGTCCCGCAGCTTCTCGTGCTGCCGCCACAACATCCATTGCTGCATTTTCGGCCTCAGAGCTAATCTCTCCATCGAGGAAGCTGGCATTTCCAACATGGAGATTGTGCATCATCGGGTCCATCTTGAAAGCTCGATGACCTGAAGCAACAATTTCCTTTACCGACTCGGTGATGTGCTCGGGAGACTTCGGCTCAGGCGGGTGGCAGTAAAGTGCGATTTTGTCTCGGACTGCTCCGCCTAACAGCTTGTAAACGGGCTGGTTAAGAACCTTCCCGCGGATGTCCCAAAGTGCGATGTCGATTCCGCTGATAGCGGCAGTAGTCGCACCTCGAGTTCCTACGTAGGTCATCCCTCTAAAAATCTTTGCCCAGATTCGTTCGATGTCTTCTGGATTTTCTCCAACCAGCCATTTTCCTATCTGGTTGACGAACGCCGCTATGGCTCCGTTGGCGACTGGGCCTGGGTATGTGGTGATCTCACCCCATCCGGTAATGCCCTCGTCGGTGTCGACTTGAATAAATACGAATGTTCGATTCACGGGATCGCGTACTTCATCGGTTCCCGGATTGTTGTCCCATGGAGTTTTGACTACCCAAGATCGGGCGCTAGTGATCTTCAACGTTCAGTTCCTGTCGGTGGTTTGGTTAATTGATGTGCAGAGCGAGGCTATCCAACTCATCACAGGGCTGATTATCCGCTCGAAATCGTCGTGGTCAAGGGCAAAAGCGAGACACCTTGACTCGTGATCTCCTTGACACTGGCGAGCCGCGGAATAAAGTACGCCGGGTTGAGATGCACAAATTCGTAGATCAAACAGGATTTACCCAAGAAATATGACTAACCAGATAACCGACGCCGATCTACAAAATGCGCTGCCTGATGTTGAATCGGATCAAGTACTGTCTGCCATAGTCTCGGGAGCCACTATTCACCGCGATAAATGGGGTATCCCTCATATCACCGCCGACAACGAAGCCGATCTCTTCTTCGCTCAGGGATTCGCAACTGCACAAGATCGACTGTTCCAAATGGACTACGACCGATTGCGTTGTTTGGGTCGATCATCTGAGCATCTTGGCGAACGCGGACTCGCTCAAGATCGACTCATGCGACAGCGTTCCTTGCACATCGTTTCAAAGCGTGACCTCGAAGTTTGTAGCCCTGAGGCAAAGGCGATGGTCGCCGCTTACACGGCCGGAGTGAACGCTTTTATACAGTCCGGTGCGCCTCTACCAGTCGAATATAAGCTCACTGGCACGAAACCCGAGAAGTGGGAAGACTGGCACTGCATTCTCGTCTACAAAGTGCGTAACACGGCTGAAGGTTCGTTTCAGGCAAAACTATGGCTCGCAAAGCTGGCGGCTGAGATTGGCCCCGAGCGAACCGCTGCGATTTCTCCCGGTAGCCAACCCGGTGCGCTAATGACCGTTCCTCCGGGTGCCGAATATTCTGGTGCGGCGTTGAACGCCATCGAAGAGCTGACGAATGTTGTGAACGCGACAGAATCACTGCGCGAAACCGATGGGGGATCGAATGGATGGGCTATCTCAGGAGATCGCACCGAGTCGGGATTACCGTTGGTCGCTGGCGATTCGCACAGAGGGCTAGAAGTTCCTAACGTCTACTATCAGGTGCATCTACAGTCACCTGAGTTTCAAGTACTTGGCCACTCGATACCTGGCGTTCCGATGGCGATGCACTTCGCACACAACGATCACGTCGCGTGGGGCATGACCCACGGTGGAGCCGACACGCAGGACCTATTCGTAGAGCAACTGCGTCGAACCGGCGGTAAGGTAGAATATCTGTTCAAAGACGCATGGCTTGAAGCTGTTTCTTCAACTGAGAAAATACCTGTGAAGAACGGCGAGTCGCAGCAAGTTGAAATAGTCGAGACTCATCATGGTCCGGTCATTTCAGGGAGCGTCGATTCCGGGTGGGGTATATCGATTTCTGATCCTGGCTCGCGAGGCGGAACAAAATGGGTCGACGCTGCGTACGGGGCAATGAAATCGCAATCGGCTGACGAACTCGAGAAGGCGTTCGATACGTGGACCGACCGAGTGAACAACTATCCGTATGCCGATGTTCACGGCAACTTTGGGTATCTATTCAAGGGGCGTGTTCCAGTTCGGTCTGGCACCAACGGCTGGGGACCGATTCCCGGTTGGACAGGCGAGAATGAGTGGAACGGTTTTATCAAGAACGCAGAGCTTCCTCGGTCCAAGAATCCTGACTCGGGTTGGATTGTCACGTGTAACCAACGAGTTGTCGACGAAGATTACGAATACTTCTTAACCCATCTGTATGGCACCGATTACCGAGCCCGAAGAATTCGAGGGCGGATCGAAGATCTGGAAGGTCGAAAGGCGACCGTTGCCGACATGTCATCGATTCACGCCGATACGGTGTCGATTCCTGCAATCGCACTGGCTGGCGCAATCGGTAGCCTGCCTGACTTGGACGGTATCTACACCTCTGCTGCTGATCTACTAACAGGCTGGGATCACGATTTGAAGGAAGACTCAGCTGCGGCTGCCGTCTATGGCGCATCGACACGTGAGCTAAATAAGCAACTCGCGATCGTCGCATACGGCTCGTTGGCCGGCGGAGTGACAGGCGAGACTGTTGATGCTGGAGCAGAAGATCAGCTTCGACGACAGCTCAAGCCAGACTTCATTCGAAGACTTGGCGATGGCTCATTGGCGGACGCACCCTATGGCTTTGATACAAGTGCACTAGTTGAAAATGCATTTAGAGCGGGAGTCGATTATCTAGTTGCTCGACTCGGCAATGACGTTAGCAAATGGCGATGGGGTGATCTGCATAAGACTGGTCACATCCACCCGTTGGCAGGTGCCTATCCTGAAGCAGCCGGACAGCTGAACCCGCCGAGAGTTGAGGCATCCGGCGATGGGGATGTGCCGTTTGCAAGCGGAAGCCCTACTCCGGCAGAGTTCGCAATAAAGACTGGTCCGATAAATCGGTACATTCATGATCCATCGAACTGGAGCAATGGTCGCTGGATCGTGCCGCTTGGTTCGTCAGGTCATCCTGCGAGTCCGCATTTTGCCGATCAGCAGAACATGTGGGCCAAGATCGACACGATTCCACAGCTATGGGACTGGACTGAGATCGCTAATACCGCTGAATCGACTCAACGGCTGTTGCCTGAATAATCGCAGCTGCCTCGAGGAATTTGGTCATTTCTTAGTCGAATCCTTATAAGTTCGCGAAATATCGAGCAAAACTCTCGAAAGTATTCACGCGGTCACTAAAAAGACTGGTGAAATTCCCAGCGAATTCACGAAAATGCCTTAAAATGGCGCCTAATGTTCAGTAATGCCGTTAATTTCTACGAAATACGTAACTTCATTGAGGCTGGTGTCGCACAGCCGTGCGTCAGTCGTTGTTAGTGAGTGTTTACATGACGAATTTCGTTACGGAAATGGTTGTGCCGGTGGTATCATTGAACTTAGTTCATCGGATGGGTAGTAACGAAATCCACTGGTAGAACGCTAAACGGTACGTAATCCGTTTAGAAGTTTATTTTGAAGAGAGAAAAAATTGAATAACGTCATCCGTCTCGCATTTGAGCGGCTTGGTCATGTGTTCGACACGAGGCTCGTGTCGGCGAAAGAGCTAAACCAAGCCATTTTGCTTGGAGATCAGGTTGCACGACACAGTCACTACACGACGATCAAGACTCTACGCGACTACCGAATTCGATAGTGCTAGCTGCCATTCCTCCCGCTAGAGAGGCATAGCAACTCGATACTGCACCACTGTGCGCATCTAAACAGAACGCCTCCGACCACCAAGGTCGGGGGCGTTCTGTTTTAACTTGAGTTAGAGCGACAAATTCGGATGATCTAGTGCCACTGACGTTCGTCCTCTACAGTACGGATATTTCGAGGTGGGAACGGTTTGTATGGGTGTTGAGCGAGTTTTGCTTCATCGATTTCAACGCCGAGGCCAGGCGCTGTAGGCAGTTCGATATAGCTGTTGTGCGGCTCCAAGTACCCCGCTGTGAAACTACGGCAAACTTCTTCGACGTTGACGAAATATTCGTAGATCAGGAAGTTTGGCATGTTCGCCGAAGCGTGCACCCCGGCAGCTAAACCAATCGACGTTGAGTTGTATCCGTGCGGAGACACACCGATGTAGTGCGGCTGTGCCATTGCGGCGATTTGCGATATCTCCAGAATTCCGCCTGTGTTGCAGATATCGGGATTAATGATGTCGACGGCACGCTTGTCGAAAATCTCGCGGAAATCGTTGCGAGTGTAGTGCGCCTCGCCTGTGACAATAGGAATCGTCGTGTTCTCTTTTACTTCTTTGATCGCGTCAATGTTGTCGGGTGGGCAGGGCTCTTCGAACCAATAAGGGTTGTACTTTTCAATCGACTTCGCCATCCGTATTGCATTCATCGGAGCGAGCCTTCGATGTGCTTCGATCAGTAACTCAACGTCTGGTCCAACTGACTCTCGAACCTTCCCGACGGTTGCGGCGGCTTCTGCAAGTTCGTCACGGTTCACATACTCACGCCAAGGACCTGGGAATGGATCGAACTTTAGGGCGTTGAATCCGCGCTCTTCGACAAGTGTTGCCGCCTTTTGGGCTATGTCGTCTGCCGATCCGCTGGCCCAGCCGTTCGCGTAGACCCTGATAGTGGGTCGAACAGGTCCACCAATGAGGTTGTAGATTGGCTGCTCGGTTGCTTTGCCAACAATGTCCCACATAGCGATTTCGATGCCGCTTAGAGCGCAATGGAGGTCCATCGCTGAACGTTTTGTTGCGAAGTCCTCGTGGGCGACATGCATGAAATGACGAATGTGGAACGGATCGCGACCGATTAGGTAGCGCGCAAGCTGGTCGACATGGGCTTCGATCTGCGTATCTCGATCGGCCTGAGAGTAAGCCTCGCCCCAACCCGTAATTCCGGCGTCGGTCGAAAGCTTGATGTAGATGAAATTCTTACCAACTCCCGGATGCCATTTGATGACTTCAATATCGGTAATTTTCAATGAGACTGCTCCAGATGCCAGCGAAGGTTGTGGGTTCGGCGCGTTTATCCGCGCAGCGGCATCATATACCCGCCGTGCACGTTGGTAGTGAATAGAAGTTGATAAGGCCAGTCGAAGATATCGTAAGGAGAAGAGGGGCTAGACGAACTTCACGAGTGCGCCGCCGACACCTTCAATGTCGATAGCCACTTCGTCGCCGCGTTCGACCCACTGGGTCTCGACAACGCTGCCGAGCATCACGATTTCACCAGATCGCAGGTGCTTGCCGCGAGCCGCCAATGAATTCGCAAGCCAAGCGAGAGCTTCGTAGGGGTGGCCGAGGATATCGCCCGTTGTGCCTTCGCCAACCTGCTGGCCGTTTATGGTCATATTCCCGTGTGCCGTTGCCAAATCAGGAGCTTCGGCGGCCGATTTGGGTTGGCTGAGAACAATTCCAGAAGCGAAAAAATCGTCGGCGATCAGGGTTGGTGTGTCGACCGATTTGTAATCAGTCCAACGGTCGTCAACTATCTCGATAGCGCCAAACAACGCCTGAACTGCAGGGGCAACCGACTCCCGAGTGAAGGGCGATCCATCAGCAGCTGGAGTTAGATCAGATCCGATGAACGCCGCTATTTCGCATTCAACGCCCGGGTGCGCAAAGTTATCGAACTGTGCCGACACGGCAATGTAGTTGATAGCTGTGTTGTAGATTGCGCCAGCGCAGGGATTGTCGATGCCCAAAAACTTTTGCATTACGTCGGTCGTGCAACCAATTTTGTACCCAACTCGCTTACCGTAGCCGGCTTCATCCAACAGCTCATGGAGCTGCTCTTGAACTCGGTACGCCTCCACTACGTCGGCAGGACGGAATCCGTCAGGAAGTCCGTCGATCGCCTGGTTTCGGACTCGGGCTAGGGCCAGAATGCCAGCCGATTGCTTAAGTTCTTCTTGGTTCATCAAAATTCTGCGTTCAGGCTAAATTATTGTGGATAAGTGGCTTCTGGCGAAATGATCGTTCAATTTCGACAATTGATTCTATGACTGTACGTATAATCGTGCATCCACGTTACTAACGTGTTGGCGACTGGTTGAAGATCGGTTGTCATCCAGCTACACCTCACGAAACGAAGATTTGTCGATCAAGATACCGCGGCGGTTACTTGCCGATCTCATTGCTCACGCGCTCCAAGACGACCCGAACGAGAGTTGTGGACTGCTACTGGGCAATGGGCATGAAGCCGATGAAATGCATCGGATGTCGAACGTGAACGCCAAGCCGATCAGCCGGTACACGATGCAGCCTGGCGAGTTGGTCGAAGCCCAGGAGAAGGCGAAGAACTCGAATCGAGAGTTTGTGGCGATCTACCATTCGCACACGTTCACACAGGGCTATCCGTCGAAAACCGATATCTCGAACGCCGTCGCCGTAGCGAGCATTTCTACTCGCCACGTGATCATATCTCTAGTGGAAAAAACTCGCCCAGTAGTTCGCGCTTTCGCGATAAACGCTAAGTCGGAAGTTACGGAACTGGTAATCGAGACAGACGGCGAGCCGTACCGGGCTTCGGATTAGCGACTCTCGGTGGTCGGAGCGAGGGTTTCGCGTCCCGAGCGGCAGCCGAGGGGGATCTGGTTTGGCGGGGCAGCGTGGCACGTTCATGCAGCGCGGGCGAAGGTCGCTCTGCTGTAACGTTCGGCGCTTGCTATTGGCAATCGTATCCCATCTAAGCAACTTTTCATCACCCAAGCCCAGGTCCCTCGGCTGCCGCTCGGGACGCGTGAGTGCTTGGGACGCGAAAACTGTACCCCGAGTCGTTACGAACCGACCACACCGTTCTTGAACAGCCACCATTCAAAGCTGTCGGTTAGTGCTAGCCAACTGGCTTCGATAATATTCGTCGATGCCCCAACCGTGTACCAAACATCTTTGTCGTCGGCCGATTCTATAACAACTCGTACAGCTGCACCGGTTCCAACGCCTTCGTTCACCACACGGACTTTGTAATCCGTTAGGCGAATTGCTGAAAGCTCGGGATATGCGCCGACTAAGCCCTTTCGTAGAGCACCGTCAAGAGCTCCAACGGGGCCATCGCCTTCTGCGGCTGTGTGCTGAACAACGTCGCCCACTCGTACTTTCACTGTGGCTTCGGAAAGCATCGGGTGCTCTGCGCCATCTTTACGCCAGCCAGTTCCAAAAGAAGAGCGTCGGCGGTTTTCGATAACCACCATGAAGTCGACCATCTCGAACGGCGCTTCATAGTTTGGAAGCGCTCGACGGAGGACAAGATCGAATGAAGCGTTCGCTCCTTCGTAGGAGAATCCCTTCGATTCCTGATCCTTCACGTACTGCACGATTCGTCGTGCGTCAGCGTCGTTCAAATCAGCGTCGAGACCCATCTCTCGAATTCGGTGGATGACGTTGCCGCGACCTGATAGCTCGGAAATAACAACATCGTTTGAGTTACCGACCAATGAAGGTTCGATGTGCTGGTACGCCTGAACCGACTTCTGAGTCGCTGCAGCGTGGAGTCCGCCCTTGTGCGAAAACGCACTTGAACCAACGAAAGGCTGGAACTGATCGGGTGATCGATTCACTCGTTCCGAAACAAAATTAGAAACTTCGGTTAGCGACGCAAGCTGTTCATCGGAAACAACATCTACGCCCATCTTTAGTTTTAGATTGCCGATAATGCTGATCATGTTGGCGTTACCAGTACGCTCGCCGTATCCGTTGATACAGCCCTGCACTTGGTACGCCCCTGCCTCGATTGCCGAGAGCGCCGAGGCCACTGCCGTTTCGGTGTCATTGTGCGAATGGATTCCGATCACAGCATCTTCGCCGAGATCTTCTTTAATCTGCTTTACAATTTTAGCTACTTCACTTGGCAACGTTCCGCCGTTGGTGTCGCAGAGAATTAATCTCTCAGCACCGGCATCCATCGCTAGCCGCAACGCCTGAACGGCGTACTCGGCGTTCATCTTGTAACCATCGAAGAAGTGCTCAGCGTCGAAAAATACTCGCCGTCCGTTGCTCTTTAGGTAAGTGACTGAGTCGGCGATCATCGCGAGGTTTTCTTCTAATGAAGTTTGCAGTACATCACGAACCTGATATTCGGACGATTTGCCAACCAAAGTCGTAATCGGAGCTTTCGTGTCGAGCAAAGCCTTCAGCGTGGGGTCATCTGCTGCTTCGACGTTAGCCCGCCGAGTGTTTCCGAATGCTGCTATTTGAGCATGCTTCAGATCGAGCGACTGTACTTTCTGGAAATATTCGTCGTCCTTAGGGTTTGCGCCAGCGTATCCGCCCTCGATCACATCGATACCGAGTTGATCTAGACGCTCCGTAATAGCGAGCTTGTCCTCAACCGAAAGTGAAATACCTTCCTGCTGGGTTCCGTCACGAAGTGTCGTGTCGTAAAGCTCAACTTTGTTTGTCATGGCGCGCTCGAACTCCTGGTGTATGCGCTTGAATATTCAATTTAGGGTGGGTTTCTTTGATTGCCAGTTCGATTTCAGGCACAAAAAAACCCATCCCAGTAAGGGACGGGTCGAAATGACTCGTGGTACCACCCTCGTTGCAAGCGCTTCAAAATTATCAGCGTTAGCCACTCAATAGAGCACAATATTTATGCTCTCGTGCCTTATAACGGGCCACGAACCCGGTTGCGCCTACTAGTCGATGATATTCATTAGACTTTCAAGCAACGACTCTGGAGTGATTTTCTGTCGATGTTCAGGTGCCCGCTCTCACCATCTCGGGCTCGCTCATACCGTTAGTATCGACTTACTCGTCTCCGTTGCGCGGAACCATAGTTCAGCAACGCCTTAATTATCAATGCTATCACTTGCGGCAGACAATCACAGAATCGATAAAGAGGTGCATATCGTGGCTGTGCTTGCCCGGGCGATTAGCGGGATGCGCTCGGCATGCCTAAAATGTGCCAGTGATTTGCTCGCAAGGGGTCACAATAATTCAGTACCGATGAACATCTGGAGCAATATTTGAGCGAGTTAGAACGAAACGATCTGGGCCTCGTCGACTACCTCCATTGCGAGACAATCGGCGAACCGGGGCAACGTACATTCAACATCACCGCTGGAAGCGACCGCGGTGAAACGATCGTTTGGATGGAAAAAGAACAACTATTTCAGGTGGGAGTATCGCTGAGGCAGTTCCTGTCGACTCGAGACTCGCCACCTGATCCTGCGCCGTTTACTGCTCCCCCCATCGACTCCCCGGTACCGGTACACGTCGAGTTTAAAACCGGCGACATGTCGCTTCAGCACGATCCCGCGTCAGATGTGTTCACAATTGTCGCGAGCGACATTCCGAGAGAAGAAACTCCAGGGCCGATCTCAGAAATCACCTTTAGCTTTCAGCGCTATCAGGCGGAAGAAATTTCCAAGCGATCAGTTTCGATCGTGGCGGCTGGACGCAAACCATGTCCGCTTTGCGAAGCACCGCTGACTCCCGGTGAGAGCCATTTTTGTGTCAAGGTAAACGGCTACAACCCGAACGAAAACCCAATGGGTGAAGAGCACTCGTGAGTGTTGGCTCGGACGGCGATCACACTGTTGAGGCGATTGCCGAAGATGTACTGCTGCAACGATTGTCTAATTGGCCGATCACTGGCATCGGACTGCATCCGGGTGGATCGAACTATGTATTCGTTGTTCGGCTGACCGATCCAGCAAAGTACACAGAACCTGAGTCAGAAAATGAAGTAATCGAAGTTGATGAGTCGGATTCGATGTACGGAATCTACAAACCGCAGGCAGGTGAGCGCCCGCTCCGAGATTTTCCTGGCGGAACGCTGCACAACCGTGAACGAGCGGCATATCTTATTTCTCAAGAACTTGGGTGGCCGAGAATACCGCCAACCGTAATTCGAACCGGACCGCATGGTGAGGGCAGCGTTCAGTTATTCATCGACGCTGCTTCCGTACCGGAAGATGAAGAGCCGGATAACTATTTCTCGATGCGAGATACACGGTTGAACGATTTCCGGGACATGGCGATGTTCGATGCGCTGGTCCATAACGCCGATCGTAAGGGCGGATCGTGCATGCTCGATGAAGCCGGTCAAGTTTGGGCGATTGATCATGGTCTAACGTTCAATCAATTGGCGCGCCGGCGCACCGTGATGTTCGAGTTCAACGGAACCGAATACCCTGCCGAGCTGCTGGCTGATGTGAAGTCGTTGGTTGCTGGTTTGGAAACGGACTCCGAGATCGTAACTGAACTACGTAAGTTACTTAGTGAGCCAGAGATGGACGATCTAGTGACACGGGGTAGCGAGATGATCGATTATCGTCATTATCCTGTACTCGATCCCGATACTAACGTCCCTTGGCCGATGGTCTAAAGCTCTCTTATTAATCGATTTCTAAATGCCACTATCTCTTTCGAAACAGGATGCCAAACGAATAGCGATTCGCGCACAGGGACTCGCTGGAGCGCGGCCTGATAAACCGATTGTGATCGACGATGTCCAGCGTTCGATCAGGGCAATGAATCTACTGCAAATCGACTCGGTAAACGTCTGCGTTAGATCGCACTACATGCCGCTGTTTTCTCGACTTGGCAGCTACGATCAAAACTTGTTGGACGAACTGGTATACACCAAGAAATCGGTCTTTGAAACATGGGCACACGCCGCGTGTTTTGCACCGGTAGAAGACCATCGGTTGTTTCGACCGCGAATGGCCGCTCAACAGCCACGTCACCACGTGGCTGAAATCATGACGGAACGGCCCGGCTATCTTGAAGACGTTCTTGATCAGGTGCGAGAACGCGGGCTGCTAACGGCATCAGAGCTAGATGACGCTGGGAAGCGAAGTGGTCCGTGGTGGGGTTATACGACCGGGAAGATCGCTGCCGAGTGGCACTTTGCAGTTGGTGCGCTGTCGATTGGAGATCGACGGAACTTCGCTCGTTACTACGATCTAACCGAACGGGTAGTGCCAGCTGAACATCTAAATAGCGATACTCCATCGACTGAAGAAGCACATCGTGAAATGATGCTGAAGGCGGTTACGGCTCACGGAATTGGTATTGCTGAAGATTTCGGCAACTACTATCACGTGAAAACCGGAGACGCGAAAAAACGCCTCGCCGAGCTTTTTGAATCTGGAGCGATACAGCAGGTCGAAGTCGAGGGATGGGCTGATACAGCGTTCGCTCCGCTGACCATTGAATCTACTGAAGCGACCAACGCTAGAGCACTGCTCACGCCGTTCGATCCGCTGGTGTGGAACCGCGATCGTATTGACCGAATTTTCGATTTCTTCTACCGAATCGAGATTTACGTTCCTGAGAAAAAACGACAATACGGTTACTACGTATACCCGTTTGTGCTTGGCGACGATCTAGTGGCGCGTGTCGACTTGAAAGCAGATCGACACAAAGGCGTTCTCAAAGTGCAAAGTGCCTTTGTTGAGGTCGAGGAGGACCACGACTACGTCGCTGCTAACTTGCTGAATGAGCTTCGCTTGATGGCCGACTGGTTGGGGCTAGATCGAGTTGTTCTAGGACGAAAAGGCAATTTGATCTCAGCACTTCGGAGTGCTCTGAAAAAAATAGCCTGATGCCCTCGACTAAGCCCGTTCCAGATACATCACTGCGAACATGTTGTTGGCATCGGTCCAAACGTTCTTCACGTTGAGTCCTGCTTCGTTAGCCATTTCGCCGAACGCATGAATTGTGTACTTGTGCGAATACTCAGTGAGAACGGATTCGTTCTCTTCGAACTCAAACGAGTATTTGCAAACGTTTGCTGTCTGTCGTTCCGTTGAAATTAAGTGCATTTCGATACAAGATCGACCGTCGTTGAAAACAGCTTCGTGTTTGAACTTGCTGAGATCAAAGGTACCGCCAAGTTCATCATTAATGCGTTTTAGAACATTTAAATTGAACTCGGCCGTCACACCTTGTGAGTCGTTGTATGCAGCCCGAAGTACGTCACGGTCTTTATCAAGATCTACTCCGATTAGAACGCCGCCATAGGCTCCGGCGTTTTCAGCCATGCCGACCAACAACGCCATGGCGTCTTCTCGTCGGAAGTTTCCGATGGTCGACCCGGGGAAGTAGATCACCCGGCGAGATTCTTTACTTGTAGGCGAAGGAACTTCAAACGATTTCGTGAAGTCAGCAACGACTGGCATTATCTCGATATGAGGGAATTCAGCCTGAAGCGAGTGACCTACCTGCGACAGGTAATCACCTGAGATATCAATTGGGACATAGCCAGCTGGGGCAATCAAATTTCTGAGCAATAAACGGGTTTTCAGCGAACTCCCGCTGCCGTACTCAACCAATAAAGCGTTCGAGCCAACAGCAGCAGCGATATCGCCAACTTGTTGCTGTATCAATGCAGTTTCAGTGCGCGTGACGTAGTACTCGTCCAGCTCACAAATATCGTCGAACAGCTTCGAGCCTCGTTCGTCGTAAAAATACTTGCTCGGTAGCGTCTTACGATTTTGTGAAAGTCCTTCGACAACGTCACTAAGCATCGTATGAAGTGCTGCCTCAGTCTCTGGAGTTGTCGCCGTATTCGTCAATTATTGAATGTCCATTAAAAATCAATATTTATCGAAATCGCTGTCGATTACTTTGGATCCCGGGCCAGCCGGAACCCCATGAACTGCCATTTACTCTCTGCGTAAAAGAAGTTTCTGTAGGTGGGGCGAATGTGATTTTGCGCTGTAGCAGCGGATCCGCCCCTAAGTACGATCTGATTGGCCATGAACTTGCCGTTGTACTCGCCAATCGCACCCTCAACTACCTTGAATCCTGGATAAGGACTGTAAGCGCTGTTAGTCCACTCCCAAACGTCGCCAAACATCTGATGTAAGCGGCCTTTAGGTGCATCAAGTGGCAGCGGACGTGGATGGAATCGGAGGCTGTCGGAGTATGTTCCGCCTTCGATTCCAGCATCGGCTGAAGCGATCTCCCACTGAGCTTCGGTTGGAAGTCGAGCTCCTGCCCAGCGGGCGTAGGCATCGGCCTCGAAGAAGCTCACATGAAGCACCGGTTCGTCAGGATGAACATGTCGTGGACCCGCCAGCGTGTACTGCCACCACTCATCGTTCTCTTTGAACCAGTAGAGCGGCTTGTCGAATTTCTCCCACTCGTGCTCTTTTAGAGCAGCCCCTTGGACCTCGGCCCAGCCAAGCGAAAGCCAAACGTCAGGTCGTTGATAGCCGCCATCGTCCATGAATTTCATGAACTCACCGTTTGTGACGAGCCGTGAGCCCATTTCGAAAGCGTTTACATATTCCTTATGCTCTGGACCCTCGTTATCGAACGAAAATCGTGTCGCATCCCATCCGATTTCGTACACGCTCTCTTCATATCGAAACCATTCGAGTCTTGGCACGCCAACTGGTTTTTCGTCGGCAGGTCGTTCGTAGAGGGTAGGGCGAAGCGGGTTCATCGACAGAACGTGCTTGATATCGGTCGCCATCAACTCTTGATGCTGCTGTTCGTGATTTGCACCAAGGATGATCGTGTCTCGCAACGACTCGAGTCCACCGTCTCGACCCAGTCGTTCGATCAGGTCGATCATCTTTTCGTCGACGTAGTGACGATACTCGTATACCTCGGCCACGGTCGGTCGTGAAATTTGACCTCGTCGGGGTCGACAGAACTGTTCGCCAACAGCGTTGTAATAGGAATTGAACAGGTAGTTGTACTGCTTGTTCAGCGGTTCGTAGTTCGGGTAGTTGTTTCCAAGAACGAACGTTTCGAAGAACCAAGTCGTGTGCGCCATGTGCCATTTCGTTGGGCTAACGTCGGGCATCGACTGTATGACGTAGTCCTCGTTCACCATCGGCTCGCACATTCGCTCGGTGAAACCACGCACGCTCTTGTAGTACTCGATCAGAGCTTCGGGTGTCTGTGGATCTGAATTTACGATCGTCGTTGGGCTATCTGCGATTGTCATTGGTTCTGTCGCTGTTCGAGAAGATGTCGATTTGACCGTACTGCGTGTGTTTAATTGTGATCTTACTAGTTGCGGACATTGTTACAGGGTTTGAGAGTAATTATTTAGTACATGTCTTCGTTGGTATAGGGGTCATCTTGAATATTCAGATGCTCGTAATTTTGGAACGGTGCGATCACTAGGGTCGAATCCGTTGGCATCGAAAAATTCAAGATGGCATCTGAGTATTCAAGACAGTAAGTAGACGTCAAATAATAAATACTGACTGGCCAGTCATTTTACATGGAATCGGAGATATGTCGATGGTGAAAGCTATCTTCAACGGCACAGTCGTTGCGGAAACAGAGGATTACGAAGTGGTTGATGGGAATGTTTACTTCCCGCCTAGTTCCATCAAACGAGAGTTCTTTTCCGATAGCGGGTTGCACACCAGTTGTCCTTGGAAGGGACTAGCCAGCTACTACTCGCTGAACGTCGATGGGCAAGAGGCTAACGACGTTGCTTGGTACTACCCAACTCCGTCCATTGCTGCGGGCATTATCAAAGATCACGTTGCGTTCTACCCTCAAGTGACAATCGAGGGCTGAAAGTCCGGCTGGCTGGGCATACTCCGCAGCATATTCGGTGTGTAGGCGAATGCCGCGGTGCGTCTGGACCACGCTACTTATCGAAACGCAATTGCACGTTACGAACCTACTAGCGAGGTAAGTTTTCCGAGTAGTCCTCGGCGCTTTGGTTTGAGGTTCGAAGAAATGAACTCGACTGTTGCTGGCGATCCTGTCAGCAGCAGTCCACGCCATTTCCTTATTCGACCGTACGTTGTCGAATCGTTGGCGTACCCGTTACTCCATCCATCGAATTCAGCGAAATGCTGAGTTGAATCGAGCGCCAGCACTTTGCCACCTGATTCTTTGACCAGAAGAATTGCTGCAGCAAAATCCCAAGTCATTGCCCAACCGGTGATGGCGTATTGCATTGTTCCGTTGGCTACCAAGAACTGCTCGTAGCAAGCACTCCCGCCTACGCGAATCTCGCCGAAGTGACCTTCTAACGGCTTTTCGACATTGAACATTCGGCGAATCCATCCAGGCCGAGCCGAAAGCACGCCGGTCATCGGCTCGCCCGAATCACTTGATTGGTGGACATGAACTTGAACATCTCCAATCCACGTGCCGTGACCTCTTCTTGCATGCATCAATAGGTGACCATCTGAATTCGGCCATGGAATCCAAATAGCAGCTGCAACCGGTTCACCCCTGAATAGTGCGGCTACTGAAACAGCGTGAACCGGCGACGAGTTAACGAAGTTGGTGGTTCCATCGATCGGGTCGACGATCCAGAGCCAATCTGTCGCCGCTGGTTCCTCGTCGGGTGGGTCCTCTTCACCGAGCAGCATGTGGTCGGGACAAGTTTCCGACATGATCTCGGCGATCATCCGCTGACTCTCCTTATCGGCGTCGGTCACCATATCTTTGCCTGGCTTGTCGCCTTTTTGAGAAATCTCCAAGAAGCCGCCGAACCTGCTCGCCACAAAGGCACCGGCTTCTTTGGCGGCACGAACAACCGAATTCTCGATGTGTTCTAGTTCAGAGTCAGTAAATACGGCATTAGGGTTGTTCGACACGTTGCTCGGTGATGATTCGTTCAATCTGATGCGACTCCAATGGCGTAATAAAAAGTAACTGATCTGCTGCGACAAGCAACAGGATAGATTGGCGGACGCTCGAAATATAAGGAAATTCTATTCTCGTCGCTGCCAACACTCCGGTAAGATTCTACGTGCAAGTTTTGAATGTGAATGCGCTGAAATACTTCGCAGCGCCTTGAGGTAACGGAAATGTCTTCGACCACTACCCGAAAATTTCATAAAGATCGTGGACTCGTCACACGCATGTACTTCACGATGTTTATGCTCGGCTTCCTTTACGCCGTATTTGCTCTATTCCTGATGCAAGTCGCCGGTTTGCAACTCATATTCGTCGGTGGAATAGTCGGCGTCATGATCGTCGTGCAGTACTACATGTCCGACAAGCTCATATTGATGTCGACTGGGGCGAAAGAAGTTACTGCCGAGCAGCAACCTGCGCTTCACAAGATGGTCAAACAACTTGCTGATCGATACGAAATGCCAATGCCTAAGGTAGCCGTAATCGACACCGCTATCCCGAACGCATTTGCCACGGGTCGAAACCCGAAGAACGCGCTTGTGGCTGTTACGACCGGCATTCAGCAACGACTTAACGAGCGAGAACTGCAGGCCGTTATCGGTCACGAACTTGCACACGTTGCTAATCGTGACATGAGGGTGCTCGCCATTGCTAACTTCCTCGTCACTGTCACCAGTTTCCTCATGACCATGCTCTTCTGGAACATGCTCTTCGGTGGCATGGGTGGGCGCCGCAACAACAACGGCGGCGGCATGATGATGGTCTATCTAGTCACGATCGTCGTTTATTTCATTGGTCAGCTACTGGTATTGGCGCTGACTCGTTATCGTGAATACGGAGCCGACCATACTGGCGCCGAGATTTGTGGCGATCCTGGTGCACTTGCTGATGCTCTCGAGAAGATCAGCGGCGCTGTCAACAAGATTCCTGACAAGGATCTACGTAAGTTGCAGACCGCAAATGCTTTCTTGATTATTCCGGCAGCGCTGAAGGGAGAAGGATCTATGAACCTATTCTCGACTCATCCACCTTTGCAGGAACGAGTCAAGCGACTTCGCGAACTCGAACAGCGCATGCGCTACGGATTGCGATAGGCATGGGAATATTCGGCGGAAACAAAACTGCCAAGGACGACTGGTCTGCGATGTCGACCGTTATCAAGGCAGAGGCAAAGCTTCAGGCACTTGGTGAAATCACTCCTTCGAGACGTGCTGGAGTGATCTACAGGAACGATGAATCTAACCCGTTCCAACGTGATATCAAGATCGAACTCAACGAAGTGTTGTACGTTGGCGATGGCGCAACCAAAACCGCTTTCGATATTGAAGACGATGACCGTGGCATGCGCTGGATCGTACTCGAAGACGGTAAATTCGGCGATCTAGTATCGACGGTCTACACAGTAGGCAATGCCATCGGAATGAACGATGGCGCTGACAATCTTCTAGCTGCCGTATTCGAGCTGTATTTCACCGGTACGGTCGAAGACAACACCTACCGTTCTGGATTGCGCACATATTGGATCTACAGGTACGACCGCAAAGCCTTCTATCCGTTTGTTCCGACCGGCGAGAGCGAAGGCGATCGAGACCGTCTCACGGAAGCGCGACTGGGTCACGATCTACGCAAGCACGGTCTAACAGTAGAAAAATCGCTTACCGAGTGGATGGGGCTCTGGGGCATACCGTTCTAGAACGCCGTAGCGACTTTCGAATTCGTTCTTCGCACCAAATATTTTTGTTTGATTCTTGTCTTAGCCCGAGGGCCTGTTCATGAGTGACCAAGCGCGCGTAGCGTTAGTAGTACGTCCCGGAGAGAGTCCTCAGCCATTTGTCGATGCGATAGCGCACGGCGCTGGTCAGGCTGTTGTTATTGAATCGAACGTTGAACTACCTGACGACGTCGGCGGACTGATGGTCGCTGGCGAAGCAGGATTCGTATCTTCTGACAGCTTGCCCATTGCCATCGCACAGGCAATCGAAACCGGATTCCCCGTGTTGGGTATCGGTTGGGGGATGCATGCCCTCAACATCGCCCTAGGCGGCGAACCTCCAATCGTAGTCGAAGGGCATGGCGATCCGAGCGAAGACCCAACGAAGCACACATCGTTTATGGCACCCGGCGGCAAAGTTGGCTACACAATCGCTGGGTCAGGTTGGGTGACCATCCCTTCGGCTCACACCCACGGCTTACTTCCGGCTCATGTTGCCGATGGTTTGCTCTCCTCGATGTATGCAGAAGATCGTGTAGTTGAAGCGATAGAGAAGCCTGGTCGTGAATGGTTGATCGGCGTTCAGTGGCCTGCTCACCTCTACGACCGTACTCCGAAAGGGTTCGATAGCTTGCTGCTCGCCCTTGTTGAACGCAGCGAGCAATAACCGAAGGTTTTGGAAAGACCTCGCGGGCGGGTGCGCACGCGTTGCGCGTACGTATGGGAAAGCGTACTGTTGAGTCACTAACTTTCGTATTGCGCGCCAGTTTGGCCCGGTACGGGCTGACACCAACCACTTAGCCGGAGATTTTTATGGTCAATAGCGACCTCGGCAGCATTAGGCCAATTAGCATCGAAGACGAAATGAAGACGTCTTACTTGGACTACGCCATGAGCGTAATTGTGTCCAGGGCGCTTCCCGACGTTCGTGACGGCTTGAAGCCGGTGCAGCGTCGTATTCTTTACGCAATGCATGATCAGGGCATGCGCCCAACTTCTTCGTACAAGAAGAGCGCGCGTCTTGTAGGTGAAGTGCTAGGTAAGTACCACCCGCACGGTGACCAATCGGTTTACGATGCCCAAGTGCGTATGGCGCAGTCGTTCTCGCTTCGGTACCCGTTGGTAGACGGCCAGGGTAACTACGGATCTGTAGACGGCGATCCACCAGCAGCAATGCGATACACCGAGTGTCGCTTATCACCGATCACCGAGATGATGCTCGGCGATATCGATCGCGACACAGTCAACTGGGGCGAGAACTTCGACCAGTCATTAAAAGAACCAACCGTTCTTCCTGCTCGATTGCCAGCCCTATTGGTAAACGGTGCATCTGGTATTGCTGTGGGAATGGCGACGAACATTCCACCGCACAACGTCGCTGAAATATGTGACGCAATCGTGCATATGATTGGAAAACCCGACGCTTCAGTCGATGACTTGATGCAGTTTGTGCAGGGGCCTGATTTCCCAACTGGTGCACATATTTGGGGCCAGGAAGGCATACGAAATGCCTACGTTACTGGTCGTGGTCGCGTGATGGTTCAAGCCGATCACAAAATCGAAGATATTGAGCGACAGGAACGTAAACGCATCGTCTTCAACGAGATTCCTTTCCAGGTAAACAAAGCGAATCTTGTAGCGAAGATCGCCGATCTGATCAAGCAACGCAAAATCGAAGGCATTAGTGAAGTTCGAGACGAATCCGACCGTAAAGGTATGCGAGTCGTCTTAGAGCTTCGTCGTGGTGCGCATGTGCCGGTTGTGCTCAACAACTTGTACAAGCACACAAACCTTCGTAATTCGTTCTCAGTCAACATGATAGCGTTGGTTGATGGCACTCCGAAGATGCTCACGCTTAAGCAGGCGCTTCGTCACTACATTGACTTCCGGGTCGAAGTAGTTCGAAGGCGTGCTGAATTTGATCTGAAAAAGGCTAAAGCACGTTTACATGTACTCGAAGGTCTGCGTATAGCGATCGACAATCTTGATCGAGTGATTGCGCTAATCCGAGCTTCAGCCGATGTTGAAGAAGCCCGTTCAAGCTTGATGGCGGAGTTCAGTTTTTCCGAGATTCAGGCGCAAGCCATTCTCGATATGCAACTGCGTCGCTTAGCTGCGCTTGAACGCGAGAAGATCGAGAACGAATTCACAGAACTTCTTGCACTCGTGGCAGAACTCGCAGCGCTCCTATCTGACAGTGTTCAAGTTCTTGGCGTTGTTCGTAGTGAAACACGAGAACTTAAGCGAAAGTACGGCGACGAACGCCGCACAGAAGTGCATCAGGAAGAACTCGGCGATTGGCGTCGTGAAGACACCGAGCCTCACGAAGATGTTGTTATTACGCTTAGCCGTAACGGCTACGTAAAACGGGTCAAGCTGGACACGTACAAGAATCAGCACCGGGGTGGCAGAGGTGTCCGAGGTCAGAGAATGACCAAGGAGGATGATGTAACGCCGCACTTGCAGATTGCGGACACGCACGACTATTTACTGTTCTTCACAGATCAAGGTCGGGTGTTCGCATCGCGAGTATTTGAACTACCTGCCGACCAATCAAGAAACTCCCGTGGTACGCCTGTGCAAAACCTTGGTTTCAACATGGAACCGAGAGAGGAAGTTCAGGCGGTAGTTGCCGTTTCGAGCTACCTCGAAGACACGTATTTGGTGATGGCAACGAAACATGGGCAAGTGAAACGCATGCACCTGCCATTGTTACGAAATATGAACCGCAGTGGACTACGTTGCTTCAATTTGAAGGGCGATGACGGGCTGATCGGTGCAGTGCTTGCCGACGATACCGAGGATGTGATCCTCGTTTCAAAGGAAGGCATGTCGATACGCTTCAAATCTTCCGAGGTGCGGGCACGTCAACGTGCTTCCGGTGGAATGAAAGGGATGACAGTTCAGGGCAAGGACGAAATCGTTTCAATGAACGTTGTCGATGACGAGGGCTACCTGCTCATCGTTAGCCAGAAGGGTTATGGAAAGCTTTCCCTTCTACGTCACTACACCCAACAGCGTCGTGGTGGTAAAGGTCTCATTACGCTGAAAGTCACACCAAAGACCGGTAATGTTGCCGACTCGGCCGTGGTGAGTGAAGACATCAGGACCGACTCGACCGGCATGCTGGTTCTTGTTAGTGAGAAGGCTCAGGTCATCCGTACGAACCTTGGTGAAATTCGATCAACAGGTCGAATCGCTCAAGGTGTGAAGATTCAGGTGCCGGACGCTGGTGACAAGATCTCTGCTATTCGAGTCATCAATGAGCGGCGTGAAGCGGGTGCTGTATTGGACCCGACTGAACTGGAGAACGATAGCGAGTATGACGAGTCTGACGGTGAGAATGAAGCCCCAGATGAATCAACCGACGAACTCGAAGTTGCGACTGAAGACTAAATCCAGTTCTTTCAAATAGAGCTTACGACCGGGCTGACTTGAAGAATATCGAGGCAGCCCGGTCTGATTAATCGGTTCGTACCATCGTTTATGTGGAACTGGATCTGAATCTCTAGATATCTCACGAACTACGTAGCGAGTCCGCCACCAATTGCTACTGTAATAGACCAGAATTACTAAATGCTCAATGCTAGCGGCAAGCTCATCATCCGTCGGAAATACTACGTCCTGTCTATCTGGGCGATTGTCATTTTGGCTGCGTTGCCATTCTTTCCTCGTGCTGACGAATACCTGAAGCCGGGTGGGTTTTCGAACGAATCGTTCCCCTCAGTCCAAGCTAGCAAAGTGCTTCAGGAGCGACTTGAGCTAACGACTTTGACCGTCGATTTCGTGTTCAGTCATCCTGATTGGTCGCCGTTCGATCCCCGGTTTTCTGGAGCAGTAGAGACTGCTGTTTCAGGACTCGCCGATCTGGAAGATATCTCCGACGTCGTAACTCACCTCGATGATCCTAAGCGAGCTTCCGCCTCCAGCAATACAGTTCACGTTTCAGCTGGACTGACGATGGAGTTGGACGAATCGCTCGATTATCTCGATACGGTGATAGAAGCAGTCGACCCAGGTCCGCTTGATCTGTTTGTCACTGGAGGTCCAGCGTTATATCGCGATATATCATTGGCAAGTGAACGAGATTTACGACGAGGAGAAACCGTCGCATTCCCTGTGGCAACACTCGCTCTTTTGCTGGTGTTCGGAACGTTGGTGGCCGCGATCCTGCCAGCAGCAGTTGGCGGTGGGGGAGTGCTCGTCGGCATTGCGATCGTTTTCTTCATGTCGCAAGGCATCGACATGTCGGTGTTCGCCCTAAACATCGTGAGTCTGTTGGGAATCGGAATCGGAATCGACTACTCGCTGTTCTACACCTCGAGATTCCAAGAAGAATTGCGCAAAGGTAAATCTGTCGATGACGCCGTTTTAGGCGCACATATTCACGCTGGTCAGGCAATTCTATTTTCGGCTATTACGAGTCTGATCGGACTACTTAGTCTCGTCTTATTCGATGTGATGATGCTTCGTTCGGTCGGCATAGGTGCAGTTGCAGTTATTTTTGCAGCGTTGATCGCAGCGCTCACGTTGATGCCGGCGATACTGGCTGTGCTGGGTGAACGAGTTAACAGATTCAGGATTGTTCCAAATTGGAGCAATCGACCCAGCTTCTGGGTACCGCTATCGAACTGGGTGATGAAACGGCCGTGGCTCGTGCTAGTGCCAACGTCGGCTGTGCTGATTCTGCTCGCAGTGCCGGCGCTATCGCTCAGACTCGGAACCGTTGACGCGACGATATTGCCCGACTCGCTGGAGTCTAGGCAGGGATTCGATGTGCTCAGGGAAGAATTCGGATTCGCCTTACAAACCGTTATCCCTGTGGTCTACACCTTCGCCGAAAAGGATGACTTGTCGGTTGCCGCCGATCCGTTCTCCGCTGAGAACCTAAGGCGTGCATTCGACATTGGACGCGAGTTCGAACGGCTAGAAGGCGTTTACGGGGTGACGAGCATCGTTAATCTCGAGCCGACGTTTGGCACGGATGAGTATGAGCTTCTCTACACTCATCCAGAATCGATCACCGATGTTGCCGCCGCTCGGATAGTTGAAGAATCGGTTCGTAACGGTGCGATTCTGTTCTTGGTTCACAGCGAAATGCACCCGTTCTGGCCAGAGACTCGTCAACTGGTGGCTGATATTCGAGCGTTGATTCCGCCGGGCGGCGAACTTCATGTCAGTGGCGGTGCGAGCGAGATCACCGACATAATCGCCGCACTCTATGGCAAGTTCCCGTACGTCATCGCCGCTGTATTGGGCGTGACGTACATATCCCTGATGCTGCTGTTCCGTTCGGTATTGCTCCCTTTAAAGGCGGTCCTACTGAATGCACTGTCGATTCTTGCAAGCTACGGAGCTTTGGTATTCGTATTTCAAGAAGGGAACTTCAGCGGTGTATTGAACTTCGAAGCGATGGGGGTTATCGAAGCGACCCTCCCGATACTGCTATTTGCGATTATTTTTGGCCTGAGCATGGACTACGAAATATTCTTGCTATCGCGAGTCGCCGAGGCGTACGAGCGCACAGGCGATAACACATTAGCGGTCGCCGAAGGGCTTCAACGGAGTGGACTAATCATTACCGGAGCTGCATCGATCCTCATCATCGTCGCTTCAAGTTTTGTGCTCGCTGACGTCGTGGTCGTGAAAGCCATCGGGCTTGGTCTGGCTATCGCGGTGTTCGTGGATGTGACATTAGTTAGAGCTCTTATTGCTCCCGCCATCATGCGAATCGCTGGCCCTTGGAACTGGTGGATACCAGGCTGGCTCGACAGAATATTGCCGGAGGTTAAACGTGTCGATTAGACGCCTATTACTTCTGATGCTGTTTACGGTCGGCTTGCTGATGACAGTCACGACTTGTGTGAAATCCGCTGAGCCACGTGTAGTACCGGTCGATGCAGTTCCCGATCCCACCGTCACTCCTTTACCAGTCACATTTCCTCGTGACGAAGGGGGCCATGAGACTCGACTTGAGTGGTGGTACCACAGCGGTCACCTTCAGTCGGAATCCGGAAGAGAGTTTGGATTCCACTTCGTCGTATTCAAGGCCGACGACGGACTCAACGAGCCGAACCTCGTCTCACAGCTCGGAATTCTTGATGTCGAAACAGGAGAACACTACGAATTTGCCAGGGCAGAAGCAGGTATGCGGCAGATCGGCGGAGGGCTAATGACCATTGGTATTGCTGATTGGGTCTACGGTCTGAATCCAATAGAGGGCGCCCATACATTTATTTCAAAAAGCGGTGACACAGGTCTTAGCCTCAATCTTGAAGCCGTTGCTCCCGTGATGCTTCACAACAAGATCGGCTGGCTGCCGACTGAACTTGGTTCCACCTACTACTATTCTTGGCCGAGGCAGAAAGCGGTCGGCGAGCTGATCCTCAACGGCGAAACATTTCAGGTCACAGGTACAGGCTGGTTCGATCATCAGTGGGGCGATTTTTTCGTGCTCGGCAAACCTGCCGGGTGGCAGTGGTTCGCCGTTCAGCTTCACGATGGTGGTTCGCTGATGATCACTCAGGCACGAGGTATTGACGGCGAAATTGTCGAAACGTACGGCACTTACATGTCGCCTGACGGAAACGTCCGTGATCTTCGAGAATATACCGATGGGATCGAGCTTTCTGTGCTTGGTGAATGGACGAGTCTCGATAGTGGCGCCACGTATCCGTCTGGGTGGTCACTATCCATAGATTCACTTTCGATGGAGTTGACAATAGATCCAGTGGCGAAAGATCAAGAAGTCCAGATGGGGCTACCCGCTGCATCTACATATTGGGAAGGCAAGGCCTCGGTTAGTGGTCGACAGAACGGTGTGCAGTTAGCCGGTGATGCCTATGTTGAGCTCTCCGGTTACGCCGATTCCGAACCTGTCGAGTGGATGCAACGCCGCTAGTATCGCTGCTTAATGCGACTTCACGTTTATACTTCCGCCACTGGTTTCGAACTTTCGAAGGGTAATAGGATTGCAGACGGCCGAATCAATTGCAGAGATGTACCGCGACGCTTGGTCGAGATTCGCGACCGGGGTCACAGTAATCACTACGGTCGAATCGAGCGGGGCAGTCCATGGGATGACAGCCAGCAGCGTGACATCGGTTTCGCTTGATCCCCCATTGGTTATCGTAGTAATTGGCGAATCTCGACAAACACACGCTTTGATAAAGGCTACGGGTCGGTTCGGGATGAGCATTCTTGATGTAGGTCAAACCGAAATCGCAAAGCACTTCGCAACTCCACCCGAATCGCGTGGAGAGTTGGCTACCGAGAATCTCACTCAGCTTTCAGGAACTCCCGTTATTGCCAACGCCATAGCCGCAATGGACTGCAAAGTTACCGCTGCTCACAAAGCCGGGGATCACACGGTGTTTATTGGCGAAGTGGAATCAATTCAAGTTGGCGAGGGCGATCCGCTGGTGTGGTTCCAACGACAGTTCGGCGGCTTCACAGATAGTGCGTCCGATCAAAACTCCAGTAGCGATTCTGAATAGGCAATATCGTGCGAATCGCCGCAATTTCAGTCGCTCCTATATTTCCGAACTACGTCATCGGCGGATCACAAAAGATTCTCGCTGATGTGACTGCTGGCCTTAAAAATTCAGGTCACGACGTTCAGATTTGGTGTACTGCCACGGAATCACACAATGGTGATTTCGATGTTGATGGAGTAGCTGTTCATCCCGAGCTTCAGTTTCGGGGCTCATTTCCGTCAACACATCAGGTTTCTCCGGTCGCTCTCGCTCGATCAGCCGAAACCCTGCGTAACGCCGCAGAGTGGGCGGATCGAGTCTATCTCCATGCCGATACAGTTTATTTGCGGCACGCCTTAGAGGGCGCCGAGATCATTAGGTCCATTCACGACTATGTCTACGAAGAAGCACTTCTATCGACGCTCAGCCTTCCAGCCGACGTGACGATTGTTCCGAGCAACTATCTCAAACACTGTATAGAGGCGACCGTCGCATTTTCAGGAAAAAAAACTATAGAACAAGTTGAAGTGATATCGAACGGAGTGCATGTCCCCGAAACTACTCCGATCCCGACACTTCCGGATGGAATATTACCTCGTGGTGAAAAAGACCTGATTTTGCTATTTCCACATCGACCCATACTGACGAAGGGTTTGGATGAAGCAATAAGAACTGCAGTTGAGGTTCAGAAAATCGAACCTACTAGAAACGTTAGATTGCTGATACCGGCGTATCCCACTAATATGAATTTCGATGATCTGGCTGGCTCAACTGACGAACTCATGGAACTGGTAAGTGACCTGGGTGGCGTCGATATTGTGGAGTTCCATAGTTGGCTGAGTCCAACCGAAATGTCCGGATACTACGCGTCCGGGGACGTGACTCTGTGCATCGGATCGTTTGTTGAGTCCTTTGGACTCGTTCCAGTCGAGTCAGTTGCGAACGGTACGCCGGCAGTCTGCGCCAGCGTTGGCGCATTCAGGCAATTCGCCGATATTGACGGAATTATTCCAGTGCCATATGGCCAGATAGAGGCGTCGACCCAGGCAGTACTTTCGGCCGCAGGCGGATCAGTAGACTTGATCGAATCCGGTCGTTCCCAGATCAGTCACACCTACTCTCCAGAATCGATGGTTGAAGGCTATGAATCGGTAATTTCACGAACCTTGTCTGAAGCGCGAAAGATCGAACTAGCGGCCGACGATCAGTTGTTGTTAGCACCTTGGTGCGACATACAAGGTCAGGAAATTTACGACGACTACACAGCGACCCGCCTGCAATACCCGCATCTCGTGAGCGCATTGAAAGTGAACGTAGGGCTAGCCTGGTCAGATCCTCTGCTGCTTTCTGCAAGTCTCGATGCCGAGGTCAGACACGCCAAAGAACGCGGAATACTGATTCCGAAATACGTGATCGGTTAGCGATTGCCTACCCGACGTACCCTCGGATCTTGATCGTTTCCGCAACGCGGTTAACTGCTACATCGAACGCCGCTTTTCGCATCGATCCGCCGTTTCGATCTGCCTGTGCCTTCGTTATGTCGTAGGCTTTGTTCATCTTCTTATCTAGCTCTCGGTTCACCCGTTCGAGTTCCCAATTGAACACTTGAATGTTTTGTGCCCACTCGAAATAGGAAGCGATAACCCCGCCAGCATTAGCGAGAATGTCTGGAATCACGTTCTTGCCCGCGTCAGCCAGAATTTCGTCAGCGACTGATGTCACCGGACGATTCGCCCCCTCGACAATTATTCCTGCCCGAACGTCGGGTGCGTTCACAGCGGTGATAACGTCTTCTATCGCCGCGGGAATCAGCACATCGCAATCGAGAGTCAACAGATCGGCGTTGTCGAGCGGGTCAGCATCGGCGTAATCCGAAACCGAACCGCCATTGAGCACGATTCGCAGTAGCGCAGGTATATCGAGACCCGAAGTATTGATGATCGCACCGTCGGCATCCGATACGGCGATCACCTTCGCCCCATTGTCGAACATCGTTTGTGCAGCGGATGAACCTACCGCTCCGAAACCCTGAACAGCAACAGTGCATTGATCGGGTGTTGACCCAGAATCGACTATTGCGCGGCAACCTACAACCGCAGCTCCTCTACCCGGTGCTTCCGCTCTGCCTAGCGATCCACCAAGCTCGATAGGTTTTCCAGTGACGATGCCGGGGGTGTGACCATGAATCGATCCGTAGGCATCCATTATCCAAGCCATGGTCTGAGCCGATGTGCCAAGATCTGGAGCTGGGATATCCCGATTGACGCCAATTACATGGTGAATGCTCATCGTGTAGCGACGAGTGAGTCTATTAAGCTCTCCAGTCGAAAGCTCGCGTGGGTCTACAGAAACTCCGCCTTTGGCACCACCGAACGGCACATCGGCAAGCGCAGTCTTCCATGTCATCAGCATGCCCAATGCACGGGTATGGGCAAGATCGACGTTCGGGTGGTAGCGGATTCCGCCTTTGTAAGGACCACGTGACGCGTTGTGTTGCGAGCGATAACCGTGGAACACTCGAACTTTGCCATCGTCCATCTGAACGGGCAGGCCAACTTGAATCTCACGCCACGGTGTTACGAGCGTTTCTCGCATGTCGTCTTCGAGCCCCAGACTACGCACAGCGGTGTCGAGACTGGCAATCGTGCCATCGAGCATCGAGCTATCTTGGACCATTGCGAGACTCCTATCGGAAGCACCGAAAATTTGATTCTTAAGCCCGTGAAGCCTATATCAGTATGAATGTTGGCGGAAATCCACCAAAAATGAAATTGACCCTGTGGAACAATCGTACTTAGAATAGTTAGGTTGGGCAGCGAACGGATAAATACGAATGACAACAGATTACGCAATTATTAATACAGGTGGAAAGCAATACCGAGTTCGCGAAGGCGATACGGTATCTGTTGAAACCATCCCAGGTGAAGTCGGATCCGACTTCACCTTTGACCGTGTGCTTATGACTTCGGTCGACGGCAAGCTCTCTATTGGAGCACCGGCGGTTAAGGGAGCAACGGTTATCGGCGAGATCTCCGAGCACGGCAAAGCCGACAAGGTGATTTCACTCCGGTACAAGAACAAGACTCGACAGCGTGTAAAACGCGGTCACCGACAGCAGTTTACGTCGGTGAAGATCAAGTCGATCTCAGCTAAATAGTTCACTCCTGCATCTTTGCAGAGTACTGGAGCATCTAAATGGCACATAAAAAAGGTGGCGGGACGTCCCGCAACGGTCGTGATAGTGCAGGCAAACGCTTGGGCGTCAAGGCATTCGCAGGTGAAGCGGTTTCAGCTGGGTCGATTATTGTTCGACAACGCGGAACGAAATTTCACACCGGCAGCAATGTAGGCATCGGCCGAGACCACACCATCTACGCACTCGTCGATGGTCAAGTCAGGTTCGACTACGCTCGCAAGAACACCAAGCGCGTAAACATCGATCCTGTAGTTTCCTAGTCAGGTAAACGAGAGATATGAAAGCCAATATTCACCCTACCTACCACGCCAAGGCAACAGTTGAATGTGCCTGTGGCAACTCCTGGGAAGTCGGGTCAACCAAAGAAAGCCTGCGGACTGAAATCTGCAGTAAATGCCATCCTTTCTGGACCGGCGAACAGCGAATCGTTGACACCGAGGGTCGAGTCGAGCGCATGATGCGCCGTTACAGCCTCGGGTCAACCGACAAGAGCTAACTGATTAGGGGCGCCAATCCGGCGCCCCTTTTCTTATCCTACAAATTGTCCTCACCACAACCCTCAAAAAAACGGCCTGTTCTCTATGGTGGTCAAGCTGTCATCGAGGGCGTGATGATCCGGGGTCAAAGCCGAGCCGCTCTCGCAGTGCGACGCCCAGACGGCATAATCGTGCGTAGATCTATTCCGCTCGAAACCTGGGCCAATTCTGCCCTTCGTAGCGTTCCTTTTCTACGTGGCGTGCTCGTCCTGCTAGAAACTCTTCTGGTCGGCATGAAGTCGCTTACGATTTCGGCTAACGAAGCGGCGGCCGACGAAAATCCCGAGGAAGATCAACAGCTTTCATCTTTAGCGATGGCAAGCCTGCTTACGGTCTCACTTGTTCTCGGGATCGGAATATTTTTCCTTATCCCGGTACTCGTTTCTCGGGTAATAGAGAATGGTGGTGCCAACGACTTCACTGCCAATTTGGTAGAGGGCGCAATTCGGCTGGGATTGTTCATTGGCTACGTGTGGCTCATTGGCAAGATGAACGACATCAAGCGAGTGTTCGGTTATCACGGCGCTGAGCACATGGTTGTGCACGCCCACGAAGCCGGAGAGCCGCTTACGGTTGAGTCAGTACGACGATTCCCCCCAGCTCACCCACGCTGCGGTACGTCGTTCCTGATGACTGTTGTTCTAGTTTCGATCATCATGTTCATGTTCTTCCCACGCGATCCGTTCTGGTTCCTCGTAATTTCACGAATCGTGTTGGTACCGATCATTGCGGGAATCAGTTACGAATTTATTCGTTTTGCTGGAACGCATCAGGGCAACCTCTGGATTCGAATGTTCAATGCACCGAACATCTTGCTTCAGAATCTGACTACTCGTCAGCCTGACGAAGGAATGATGGAAGTTGCGATCACGGCCATTGAGTACGCAATGGCGATGGACGAAGAACGAGCCACTCCGAGCGACGATAGTTCACAGCTGTCGTCTACTCCGTTCGAACCGGTGAACGCTGTGTCGGCTGTGACCGTCGACGAGCCAGATCCGCCGCCGACCAGCTAACTTCTCAGCGCTTGTGGTGTTTAACTTCGGCGTTTAGCGAGAACTTCCCACACCATGTCGACCGGCATCTTCAGCGATGCCAGTAGAACCATGCAGTGGTACAGCAGATCGCCCATCTCTGCGGCGACATCGTCGTGGGTCTGGCTCACCGAAGCGATAGCCGTTTCACCGGCCTCTTCGACAACCTTCTGTGCAACTCGACCGGGACCTTCTTCGATTAGTGAAACCGTGTACGAGCCTTCGGGCTTCTCAGCTACACGCTGGTTAATCACGTCGAGGAGTTCCTGTATCACGCCAGGTCCGAGCTTCTCTGTCGAACCGTCGGCTTCGAGCAATGCCGAATCTAATACAGCAGTGTCAAAGCATGACTCCGCTTCAGTGTGGCATGCAGGTCCTACTGGGTTCACTTGAACCACGATGGCGTCGCCATCACAGTCCTGCTGAACCTCGATCACTTTCAAAAAATTGCCTGAGGTTTCGCCTTTGTGCCAAAGCTCTTGACGACTGCGTGAGTAGAACCATGCGTCAGGACCTTCGAGGGTTCGCTTTAGAGCTTCTTTGTTCATGTACGCGTGCATCAAGACTCGACCTGAGTCGGCGTCTTGAACAATTGCTGCTAGCAATCCGCGATCATCGAACTGAATCATTTCTAAATTCCCCCTGGGGATGAAGAGAAGCTTTGTCGAACTGCAAATCTTGCAAGATCAATCGAACTGTCATTATCGACTATAGAAAACGTGAACAATCACCCGCCGAGATGTTCGAGTATCGCTGATATCTCTCGTAAATCTGTTATCTCGATGTCGGGTTCTGGCTCTCGATCGACTTCTTCGGCATTGCGGTTGATCCACACTGTCGTTGCCCCCGATCGATATCCGCCAAGAACATCGTCGAACAGCTTGTCGCCAACATACCAAATCTTGCTTGGATCGGTCTTCAGGCCGGCGTAGAGATACTCAAAGGCGGCCAGCGCGGGTTTGTACACCTGAGCCGATTGCGAGCTTGCTACGAAGTCGAACTCAAGCCCTTCACTCGCAAGTAAAGGTATTAGGCCTTCGTTATCTGCGTTAGAAAACACCCCGAGCTTCACTCGGCCTTTGAGGAGATTGAGAGTCTCGACCGTTTCTGGAAACACCGGACGATCGGTCATGTGTAACGCTGCGCGGTCACCGGCTGCAGTCGCATCGGCATCTTCAAGCTTTAGATCGTCGAATACCTGCTGGAAGCACTCGGTCCATGCCTGTCGATACGACTTGAACGGTGGACTATTGTAAGGGCGTCCAAGGTCGGTTCGTATCTTGCGAAAGTTTACTTCGTACTTGCGCCAGTGAGTCCAAAACTCATCAGGCGTGAGTGGAATGTTCTGATCTTCGATAATCTCAGCGAAGGTAACTTTCCAGCCGTCGTGATTGTTGAGGAACAGGGTGTCGTAACAGTCGAACGCTATCGCCTCAGGCAATACTGGCTCACCTGATCTCAGAGTTACTGGCAACTGCTAGACCTCCCGCATCGGAATGCCGCGTTCGGCAAGATACGACTTGACCTCGGAAACTCGTAGTTCGCCGAAGTGGAAAAGAGATGCAGCTAGAACGGCATCGGATTTACCTTCGACGAGCGCATCGTAAAAATGATCGAGTTCACCCGCACCACCACTGGCGATGACCGGAACTGTCACTGAATCTGAAATTACCGACAATAGTTCGTTATCGTATCCGGTCTTTTGGCCATCGGCATCCATGCTGGTCACCAAAAGCTCGCCCGCTCCCAATTCGGTCACAAGACGTGCCCACTTCACTGCATCGAGAGCAGTGGAGCGCCGACCGCCGTGGGTGTAAACCTGCCACATCCATTCGGCAGGAACGCTGCCATAGCCTTCTAGCTCGGAAATAACAGGATTGTCGACCCGTTTTACGTCCATCGCCAGTACGACACATTGCGCACCGAACTCTTTGGCGCAGTCTTCGATCAACTGAGGGTTAGCAACAGCTGCAGAGTTGACCGCCACTTTGTCGGCTCCAGCTTCGAGCATCTGTCGCATGTTATCGACAGAGCGGATGCCACCGCCGACCGTCAATGGAATAAATACTTCCGACGAGACCTTCTCAACAACATCGATCATCGTGTTACGGGCGTCGGACGATGCAGTGATATCGAGGAAGACGAGCTCGTCGGCACCTTCGGCGTTGTAAAACGCCGCGAGTTCAGCGGGATCGCCTGCATCACGAATGTCGACAAAGCTGACACCCTTGACCACGCGACCGTTGTCTACGTCCAGACATGGTATGACGCGTCGCGTCAACATCGTGGGGTCTCCGGTCTACTTGCGGGCGACGATGATGTAGCGGTGAGGAGTTAGCTGGCGTGAAGTTAGAGTCGTGAAGCCTAATGCTTCGACAGCCTCTCGCAGTTCCTGCTGAACTAATCGCTTCGAACTAGAAGGCCCAACTTCAGCTTTGCCTTCGACAGGCAACCACTCGACAATCGCCATCCAACCAGACTTCTTCAGAAGTCGAGCAGCTTCCTTGATGAGTAACTTTGGTTTGGTGGCTTCGTTTAGTACGTTGGAAAGAGCTACGCCATCAAGCGACTCATCGTCGAGCGGAATTTTGTTTTCCTGAGAGACGAGAGTTTTGACGTTTTTAAGCTTTGCAGCAGTCGCTTGCTTAGCGACATGCTTCAGCATTTCTTCTTGAACATCAATCGCGTAGCAGGTGCCTGAATAAACGTATTTGGCGAGCGGGATCGACAACCAACCAGGTCCGGAGCCGATGTCGGCAACCTTGTGGTCATTGTGAATCGGGACCAACGCGATCATCGATTGAGGGTCGTAAGTTTCCTCAAGCGTTGGGTGCAGTAGAGCTTCAACTTTATCTACTGAAGTTTTCGATGGCATTAGTGTCTTTTCCGTTCACCAATTGTTGGCCGGCTAGTTGCCAGCAGTTGTCATTTCGTCAATCGTTTCGATAGCGCTCTTTAGATCGAGCGCACCCGAGTAAATCGCCATGCCTGATATTGCACCTTCCACACCCAACTTAGCCAGTCCGACGAGGTCGTCAATCGATGCAATTCCACCAGCCACAATAATAGGGTATCGCAGGTTTTCACCTAGTTCGGCAACAGCTTCGAAGTTTGGGTGGGTCAAAGTGCCATCTCGACTGGTATCCGTGTAGATAAATCGTCGAACTCCGAGCTTGACCATCTGCTGTGCAAGATCTATAGCGGTGACAGTCGATTCTTCGATCCAACCGTGAGTCTGAACCATGCCGTCTTTGGCATCGACACCGACGATCACGTGCTCTGCACCGACGTCTTCGACGGCTTTTTGAACTTCGCCGGGTGCTTCTATAGCAGCTGTGCCCATGATTACACGGTCGATTCCGAGGTCGATCAAGCGTCGTGCTTCAGCGGCGTCTCGAACACCCCCGCCAAGCTGCACTGGAATGTCGATAGCTTCGACGATAGCTGCAACAGCATCGGCATTTGCTCGAACGCCATCCCGCGCACCGTCAAGATCAACGACATGCATTCGGCGAGCGCCCTGATCTACCCACCGCTTGGCTACCGCCGCGGGGTTGTCGTCGAACACCGTCTCACGATCGTAGTCGCCTTGAGTTAATCGGACGCAGTGTCCGTTTCTCAAATCGATTGCTGGCAGAATTTCCATTTGGTCGGGTTCGTAGTTCTTTTGGTCGAGCTAGGGAGTTGCGTTGTTAGTTTGTTGAATTCGAAGCGAGGTCGAGAAAGTTCTTGTAAATCTGAAGACCGACATCGCCGCTTTTTTCAGGGTGAAATTGAGTTCCTACAACGTTTCCGTGAGCCACCGCTGCACAGATTTCGATGCCGTAATTACTGGTTGCAGCGACTTCCGCCTGCTGGTCGGGAACACATCGATAGGAGTGAACGAAGTAGAAGTGCGAGCCTTGCGGGATGTCTTTGAACATAGGGTTTCGACTAGCGTCATCACCGGTGAATTGAACTTCGTTCCAACCCATGTGCGGAACTTTCATCGCTGCACCGAGTTCATCGGTCATACCAGTTGGGATGAGTTCAACTTTGCCATCGACTAGTCCAAGACCGGGCAGTTCGCCTTCTTCAGAGCTATCGAACAGCACTTGTAAGCCAACACATACGCAAAGAAGCGGTTTCCCCGAAGCGGCAAATTCTTTCACCGGCTCAGTCATTCCCAGCGTGTTTAGGGCTGTCATGACTGCATCGCTGGCTCCAACACCCGGTAGAACAGCTGCATCGGCGGATGCAAGCTCGGCTGGATCGCTCGTTACGATAGGATCGGCTCCAACTTTGCGAAGCGCCTTTTCAACGCTGTGCACGTTTGCTGCACGAGTGTTGAGTACGACGATCCGAGGTTTGCTGGAGTTTTCAGTCATTTGAATGAGCTAATTTGTGCCTGAAATGAGTCGAAAGAGCTTTCGTTTTTGCACGAAGCATCAATTGTAGTTCGAAAATCATCAAATCACCGTAGAAAACGACTTAACGCGACTTTTTTGCGCGAAAGTAACTTTCACGCGAGAATAGACAACGTAATGCGTGAGTAGTACTCGAACCTACGACAAGGGTGAAGATCGATGACGATGGCTCCGGAACGCACAGTTCCAATGAACACGATAAAAATCACTGAAAAAGCAGCGAGCAAGGTAATCCAGTTCGCGGCTGACAAAGGCATGGAGAAATTCGGCCTGAAAGTCGCAGTGAAAGGTGGAGGTTGTTCAGGCCTAACTTACGTTCTTGATATCGTTGAAGGCGCTGAATCTGACGACAAGGTCATCGTTCAACATGGTGTCGAGGTCTTTGTTCCGAAGAAGGCGTTCGTGTTCCTCGCCGGAACCGTACTCGATTTCTCCGACGGCCTGAACGGCAAAGGCTTTGAATTCTCGAACCCGAGCGCTGCTAAAACCTGTGGGTGCGGCACTTCGTTTTCAGTTTAGGGTGACTAGCCACTTTTTCTTGAACCCGAGATGGGTTTTGATTTAGCTCGTGCAACCAACTACTTCTCTAACGACAGATTCTTCTCAACACGGCGCGCTCGCCGACGGGTGCGGGATGTTCGTGTGGGACGATGCGACCGTTGTTTCGCATACCGGTCCCGACGCTCTAGATCTGCTCCATCGGCTGGCTACGAAAGACCTGCTTAGCGTCGAGATCGGACGATCGCGCAGGACTGTACTTACGTCTGCCAAAGGCCGAGTCATCGACGTTTTCTTAGTCGCTCACACTTCCGAGAACGAGTTGTTACTGATCTCAGACTCCTCAAATTCCGACCGACTCATCTCGGCGATCGACTATTTCACTATTATCGAGGATGCTGAACTCAACGATCGCACTGATCGTTGCACGCGAATTTCGCTTGTCGGCCCTACCGCCAGGGCTGTGGCTAAGACGGCATTCGGTTCATATATCGATCTTGATGACGTCATGCAGGTTTCTGTAGACGGTGACCTAGTGGAGGTCATTTCCGACTCGTCACGTGGGGTCGAGTGGGTCGACGTTATTTGCAAAAAGGCGAGCGCTGCTCAAATTTCGGAATCTCTTGCGGCAATTGGCGCAACAGTGGTTGATGAAAGGAATTTCGAGCACTTCCGTATCGACAAGCTAATTCCGGGATCAGATCGTGAATACGGCGAGCATGCCAATCCGATCGAAGCGGGATTGCTGCCCCTAATCGACTTCGACAAGGGCTGCTACGTTGGACAGGAAGTCATTGCGAGGCTCGACGCCTACGACAAGGTCCAACGGAACGTACGGGTTCTTACTTCGGATACGCCTTTGATCGAAGGCGTGAAGCTTACCGCTAACTCAAAACCGGCTGGAGTTGTGACTAGTTCGTCACACCTAACAACGACGGATGGCCACTACTTGAGTCTGGCACTCGTCCGAATGGCACATTTAGATTCGGGCACGGAGTTGATGGCTGGCGAAGTCGGCGCTCGAGTTCGTTAACAGCCGGTTCGGAGAGTAGTCAAAGGACTATTCGTGGCGCAGCGTTTCGCCGCCATCGACCATTATGACCTGCCCACGAATCATTTCAGCGTCAGTGCCGCACATCATCGCCACTACCTTCGCTACATCCTCAGGAAAAATGACTCGTCCTGCTGGCGTGGGCCTTGAAGCGATGTCTTTTACGCCAAGCTCATCCGGGAACGCGTCGATCGCATGGGTCATCACGAACCCAGCCGAAACGGTGTTCACCGCGATGCCTTTTGGTCCAAGTTCCACCGCTAGGTATCGAGTTACAGCTTCGATAGCCGCTTTCGACACGCCAACTGCGAAATAAGCTGGCAGTACCCGTGTAGAACCGGGGCTAGATAGGTTGATGATGCGGCTTCCCTCAGGCATTAGTCGTGCGGCCGCTTTTGCGAGCAACCACGGGCCACGTGCGTTGATATCGAGTGTCCAATCCCAGTGCTTTGCAGTTAGCTCGGCGGCAGGGCGCATGACTCCAGAAGCGGCGTTGTTTACGAGAATATCGAGGCTACCGAACTTCTCATCGATTTTTTCGACAAGAGACTCGACAGCTGTTTCGTCGCCGACGTGCGCCTTGATTCTAGTGGCGGATATACCACCTGCTTCTAGCTCATCGACCGTTGTCTGTGCGGCTTTATGGTTCTTGAGGTAGTTGATGACGATCGTGGCGCCGCGTCGACCCAACTCGAAAGCGATTGCCTTGCCGATACCGCGTGAACCGCCAGTAACAAGCGCAATCTTTCCCGAAAGGTCGATGCTCGAACCGGTTGACTCGTTGTTAGACATATTTGACTCGTTCAAAACCAGGCAGGCAGTGCTAAATGGCCATTCCGCCGTCGACACGAATTATGTCGCCGGTGATGTACTGGGCTTCGTCGGTGGTGAGGAAAACGATCGTCGGTGCGACTTCATCAGGTTCGCCAAATCGACCCTGCGGAATCCATGTCATCACTGTGTCGCGTTGCTTGTCTGTAATGTCAGCGGATGTAGCAGTGGTAATGTAGCCAGGAGCCACGACGTTCGCGGTGATGCCTCGAGTGGCGACTTCCTTGGCAATCGATTGAGTAAATCCGAAAACGGCAGCTTTGGAAGCCGAATAGTTCGATTGCCCGATGTTGCCTCGCATGCCGACAACTGAAGAAATATTCACGATTCGCCCCCAGCGGCCTTTGACCATTCCGGGAATTACTTTGTGAGTACAGAAGTAGGTGCCAAACATGTTCACCTGCATGGTGTACTCGAACTGCTCGTCCTTCATGCGCATTAAAAGCGAGTCATTGATGACGCCGGCATTGTTAATGAGAATTTCGATAGGACCATGCGCTTCGACAGCCTTGTTTATCATCTCGACAGCGCTCTCTTTTTCAGCGACGTTTCCACCGACCGCTACAGCGATTCCACCGGCAGATCGAATTTCTTCGACTACAGCTTCTGCCTCTTCAGGGTGAGTGTTGTAATTGACGGCGACGCGGTGTCCATTCGCGGCAAGTCGAAGCGCTGTTGCTCGTCCGATACCGCGAGAACCTCCCGTTACCAGCGCACTTCTTGGCTCATTGTCGCTCAATATATGACCCTCAATTTACGTCGTGCATTGCACCGAGCGAATTGCTCGGGACAGCTAATCACTAACTAACTTCAGCTCTAATTCGGTCGAGCTCAGCCTGCTGGGCTCCGATCAATCCGGTTTCGACGACGAACTTGGCTGTACCGATGGCATTTGCCACTGCGTTCACGCCCGATGCTCCGTGTCCTACGATGGCAAGACCGTTCACTCCTAAGAGTGGACCTCCGCCAAACGCCTCAAGAATATTCATTCGTTCGAATATTTCTTTTGAAAGCTTTTCACTCTCTTTGGTCTCGCCGAGAACACTCTTTACATGGCTGACAATTGCGTCGCCGAGTCCTTCGGTAAGTTTGAGAATAACGTTACCAACGAATCCATCGCAGAGAACCACTTCGGCTTTGCCGTGTGGTAGATCGTTAGGTTCGATGTTTCCTATGAAATTCAAATCAGTCGAGTTCAACAGGTCGGTGGTCTCTTTGACCAGCGCATTGCCTTTGCCTTCTTCGGAACCGACACTCAACAAAGCAATCCGAGGATTTTCGTTCTTGTAAATAAGCTTCGACATTGCGTTGCCTAGCGCTGCAAAGTCGACGAGTAGGCTGGGCTTGGTATCGACGTTCGTGCCAAGGTCGATGATCACCGTATTCGGTGCGTAACCGACAACTGGCCCACCGAGCGCACCACGATCGATGCCATCGAGAGTTCCGTAAACGACCGTAGCTGCTGCTATGGAGGCGCCAGTTGAGCCCATGCTCACGAATCCGGCGGCTTTGCCCATTTTCACAACACCAGCAGAAACAAATATCGAGGCGTTAGGTTTCGACCGGAATGCTCGTGCAGGGCTTTCGCCCTCTTCGACTACACCATCTGCCGGAACGACCTGTACCAACTGCTTGGCAGGGGTGTCGTATCTGTCGAGCTCAGCTTGGATCGCTACGGGATCGCCGACGAGTGCCACAGCGATGCCGCCGTTGCCGATAGCCTGAAGAGCGGCCGGCACCGTAATCGATGGGCCGTGATCGCCACCCATCGCATCGAGAGCTATTGTGACTATACCTTCGGGAATACCCGTCATTGTCTGATCCGTATTTCTAATCCACACTAATAAATGTGGAAGCGTGATTCATTTTATTCCAACGCCACGGTCGCTCGCCCGGATACTGCGTCCGTACCATCGGGTTTTTTGCACCCAATCGTGCAGGTTGCGATGATTTTGCCGTCTTCTTCGCTGATTCCGGTGATCTCGCCGTATGTTGTTACGATCTCTCCCGGGAACACGGGAGCACTAAATCTAACCTTCAATTTGCCGCCATCGTGCCAAGTATCTGGGAACTCTGATGCCAGCATTTCCGTTACGAGTGCGAGGCTGAGCATGCCGTGCGCTATGCGAGTGCCGAACTGCGTCGTTGAGGCGTATTCCTCGTTGAGATGAATTGGATTGTGATCACCTGATGCCTCGCCGTATGCATCAACTCGATCCTGAGTGATTTGTCGTTCGAATCCGGCGAGAACATCACCCGCACTTCGATGTGAGTTGTTAGTCGTCATTACGACTCCTCCCCACTGACGATAATGGTGGTTGAGGACGTACCAATCTCAGATCCGGTTGAATCTTTGTATGAAACCGATACCGTGGCGAAATGATTCCCTCGTCTTACCGAGTTGGCCGTAAGCCTCCCGATGGCATCGACCTTCTCGCCGATCTTCACGGGTCTCGCCCAGCTGACTTCCTGACCTGCATGAATAGTCTGCAATCCGCCGGAGAATAGCCCCAAATCTTCGATCAGCTCTGTAAGAGCCGCGGCTACCACCATGATCGGTGCTAACGAGTCGCCATAATCGGGTGATTCGGCGCCTCCTACAGCCTTTGCGTACGCATTTGCACGTTCAGTGGGGATTGATACGTCGTAAGGACCAAATTCGTGTCCTACCGCCGCGGTCGAAATCAGGGGAACTGCCAATAAAATCCTCGTATGGTTCTGCCTGCTTAGGCGCAGTAGAACTCGAACGTAAAACATATATTGTAAATTTGCCCTGTGTCCGGGGCAAAAAGCGACATGCTAAATCAGGCTAAACACCTGATGTCGAACTGCCTCCGCGCTGCATAGAAATCGCCTCGTCGACAAGCTCAGTTGCTAACTCGAAGGACGCGGGGTTGCGGAAATCGAGCTGTGAAAGCGCGAATACTCGATACAACAATCCTGTCGATACCAGCCCGCCGTTGCTCTGACCGAGTGCCGGTAACTTGATCGCCATTGCCTCAGATATTGCCACGGCAGCGTTCATGCCGCTCCTGTTCAAAAACACCCGAGTAATTACTCGACCCTTGTGAGTGACGCTGACACCGCTCTTGTCTTGCTTGAGTTCAACTCTCAGATGAGAACGTGGTTTTTCAACCAGCTCGTAGCCATATTTGAGTGCTTGCTTCCTAGAAACGGTCAATTCGAACATCCATTCGCACACCAATTTTGTATATTCCACACGACGTGGTGGCATTGAAATCGATCCCATCCAAGTATAATCCCGAGCCGGATCAGAGTGAGAAGAGCGAACGAGGGTAAGTAGCAACGTGTGAATTTCAAGGGGCAAGTTGCAGTGGTGACAGGTGCTGCTACAGGCATCGGACGTGCGATCGCTCTGAAGCTCGCCGAAAAAGGCGCATCTGTGATGACTGCCGATATCAACGAAGATGCAGCTGCTCAGACCGCCGATGAAGCCCGAGAGATTTCGGGGAACTCCAGCTCGTTCGTCACGGATGTCACTGATCTAGAAGCTTGTGATGGTCTGGTGAACGCTACGGTAGATGAGTTAGGATCTGCTGATTTCCTGATAAATAACGCCGGCATCGCTGGTTCAGCAGGGTGACAAACACGTTCAGACTCGACTGAAGATGATTGGAAACGCACCTATCAGGTGAACGTAATCGGAATGACGAATGTTACTTTGGCCTTTCGTACACAGATGACCAAACGTCGCAGTGGACGAATCGTAAATCTCGCATCGATCGCAGGTAGGGCGACCATCTCTGCCACACTATTCGGCTTCAAAGGCCGCGGTGATCAGTCTCACGCAATCGACCGCACTCTAATTGGCTCGCTTCAACATTACCGTCAACGCTATTTGTCCCGGCCTTCTCTGGACTCCTATGTGGGAGCAGGTGGGCGATCGTTACGCCAATGACAATCCCTGCCTTCAAAGGGATGAAACCTCGTCAGGTGTTCGACACGATGGTTGCCGTCAATATTCCAATGAAAAAAGAACAGACACCAGAAGACGTAGCGGATGCGGTTGCTTTCCTTGTTTCGGAAGACGTTAGGAACATTACTGGGCAATCATTGAACGTTGATGGCGGCTTTTTTATGCGCTCATGAGCGCCATTGATTTTTATGGATTTTGAAGCCAAAACAACGATAGTTACGGGCGACGCTAGAGGCATCGGGCGCGGGATAGCGCTCGAGCTTGCTCGGCTCGGCTCAAATGTGATCATCGCTGACATGGATGAAGAATCAGCGAAAGGTGTCGTCACCGAAATCAAGGCGGGCGGAACTCAGTCGTACTTCTGCGAGACCGATGTCACCCAGCAGTGGTCGACCGACGATATGGTCGAGACAGCTCTGGAAGAATTTGGGCAGCTTGACGTTCTTGTGAACAACGCGGGAGTCGGCAGAGCAGAAGACTTCAAGACTTTAAAAAACCCAAGTGTCGATGACTGGCAGTCGACCTTCGACGTGAATGTTTTCGGCATTGTGAACGGGACGCAGTCGGTAGAGAGCTACATGGTCGATCGTGGTTACGGAAAATCGTGAATATTTCATCGATCGCCGGCCGAGCTGGCCGACCCGGATTCGCCTCATACGCGGCGTCTAAGGCGGCTGCCATCAAATGTGTCCCAGCCGTGGGCGTTCAAGTTGGCTCCGCATGGCATAAACGTCAACACAGTCTGCCACGGATTGATATGGACTCCACTATGGGAGAATATTGCCGAGTGGAGACAATCTATGCACTCTCAAAATGCTGGACTGACTCCTCGCCAAATATTTCTGCAGACGGTTACGGAGCTGGTTCCGCTCGGTCGTGAGCAGACCGTCGACGACGTTGGGAAAGCTGTCGCATTCCTCGCCTCTGATCGGGCTCGAGCAATCACGGGGCAAGCTCTAAACGTCGATGGCGGTATACACCAGAATTAGGGTTTCTCACTTGGCTGCCACTACTGCGTCCCGAGCGCAGCCGAGGGATCTGGTGGGGCGGGTGTGTCATCGCCTTTGCTGGAACGATCATCCAACCGTGTGTGAAATATCTTCCCAATAAGGGTTCTGTATTTCGATTAAGAATGCCTTTTTTGATCGTCGCCATTTCTTGATCTGCGATTCTCTTGCCCGGCCGGATTCTATCAACTCATGGAGTTCGCACCAGACAAGTTCGTTAGTTCTGTACTTTGAGCTAAACTCTCCTCCGGCACCGGCTTTATGCTGTTCGATGGGGGTTAACAAGTCGGTGGTAAAGCCTGTGTACAAAACACCCTTGATACTTGCGACCATGTACACGGCGATCATGTTGGTAGACATTCGACGGAGGATACCTTTGGTCGTAGATTCCTCCAAAGAACGATGACACACCCGCCCCGCCAGGTCCCCTCGGCTGCGCTCGGGACGGGTAGGGCGGTCTATCCCGTCTCTAACGATCTAACTGGCGGGTGTGATTCCCAGAGCTGCGTCGGTCATGTCGGTCAGAATGCTATCGAGAGTTCGGCTGGTGTTTGGTCCAACAATCTTCTTAACGATTTCGCCTTCTGGGTTGATGAAGAATTTTTCTGGAATCCCACTTACACCGAAGTCGATAGAAATTTTTCCAGAGGGGTCGATGCCGTTCACGTAGTTGATTCCGTTGCGTTCGATGAATTCCTCAACGGGGACTTTTGTGTCCCAAATAGCAACACCAATGAACTCAACTCCACGGTCTCTCCATTTGTCGTAGGTTTCAGCTAGGACAGGACCTTCAGCCCGGCACGGTGCGCACCAAGACGACCAGAAGTCGACCACAACGATCTTGCCTCGATAGTCGGCGATAGAAATCACTTCGCCATCGAGAGTCGTCAGTTGGAAATCTGCGAACGGCTCTACTGAAAGACCGACTTCACCAAAATTATCGTTGATGCCTGGGCGACCAGCTTCACCATCGTTCTGGATCACGCCCCACGCGAAGAGCGACAGCACCAATAAGACAGGGATTCCCACCCCGAATAGTACCTGTCGTCTCTGACCCACAGTTACTTGTCCGAATCTTCTGGCTTGGTTTCGTCCGAATCTGAGTCTGTGTCTGAAGTATCCGGTGCGTCATTTTCATCGCCGTCAGAGTCACTTTCAGATCTATCGAGCTGCTCTGACTCATCGGAAGGTTCGTCTGCAACGTCGTTGTATTCAAGCGCTACTTGTTTTAGCTCGTCACGGCGGTCGTTGTATTTATCTTCATCGATGTTGCCAGCTTCGTACTCTTCGTCGAGGACTAGGATCTCAGCGATGATGTCGTCCCGACTCGCCAGTTCGTCATCGTCTTCTTCTTTTCGTTTGCGATTTACGAACAATGCGTAACCGAGGATGGCTAGGATGGCGATTCCGACGGGCCAAACGGTGTAAATAACATAGTCGTTATCTTGAATGTAGTAGTTGATAGTTTGCACGGGAGTAGGCTGAGGCAATCCTGAGAAGGTCGCTCCAAGTTCAATCCCGGCAGCGTAATCTTTGCCCTGGTACTGATTGAACACGCTATCGGCTACAACAACCGACTCTGGAGCACCGAAGCCCTCAGCTTCGATCGATCCGCCATCCTCTGGCAGCAGCATTCGTACCTGATCTGCCCCGTATGGAAGCTTCAGATTGAAGTCGAACGAATCGCCTTCATATTCCAGAATGTAGCTAACCAAGATAGCGAACTCGCCCGGTGGAATCGGGTTGGTAAGTGCGAATCCTGTAGGTATCTCGAGAATATTTCCAGTTGGCAGTTCAGATTCGATCGAAAGATCCGCGAAACCTTCAGGAATATTAAATCGAAGTAGATCAAACCCCGTTAGGTTGGGATCAGTCAAATCTGGCACCCAGACGTGGTCGCCGCGGTTATCCACGTTGATAACTGTTAGTACGCCAACTTGTCGGCTTCGGGCATCAATGGTCGGAATCATCAGCACGTACGAACCGATAGTGATGTCTTCTAGCGACTTCGTTTCGTCGTAGATGCTCATCCTGACGTTCTGCCAGTTTTCGATGTGCGCCATGTCGACAGAAGGTGTGTACGAACCGTGATTCACCACAACTCGGTAAGACAGCCCTGGTCCAGAAATCAAGTTGCTGAACCCGAAAATGCCGTCTTCATCGACGCCAGTAGATTCCTGCTCGATGATCTGGTTAGTTGCGAGATCGATCGACATCAGCAGAACTTCTAGATCTGCAGGCAGTTCGCTGCCGTCGGTGCCGTTGGTAACTTTTCCTAAAATGCTGTCAGGTTGATCCTGAGCTGAAACGACTCGTGTGTCCGACGATGGGACAACTGCGACCAGTGCTAACGCCGTTATTCCGACGAATAGGAATAGTCGGATTGGCAGTGTTTGGATTTGAACGTTCATGAGATTTCGAATTTGCTTGTTCATCACAGTGAGTCGCCGCCCTCGGGTGCTTCGGTTGAAGAGGTGGACTGTTCCCTTAATCGGGAGATTTCTTTTTCTAGCTCTTCGTCACGTTTAGCATCCGTAATCGATCCACCGGATTCTTGTTTTAATATTTCCGCTGCTGCAATTCTCAACTGATCTCGCTGCTGTTGATAGTCAGCTTCAGTAAGATCGCCCGACGTGAAGTCGGCCTCTACATCACTTATTTTGCGATAAATTCGCAATCGCTCGGCTCGCAGTTTTTCGCGTGTTACGAAGGTTTCTGAAACTAGTCGGTATCTTTTCGAGCCTAAAAACGGGTAAGCAATAACTGCTACCGATACCAAAGCCAGCAAAGTTCCAAGGAGAATCGGCATTAGATTTCGCCTTCCGATTCATCCTGGAGCCGTTTGCGAGCGGGTCGTCTTTCAACTGCTGCCTGGGGCCATAGAGCAACCATAGTGCCAAGAATGAAAAATGGCCCTGATGCCCACAACCACCATGCGAGCGGGTTAATACTCACAGCGAGAGACACTCTGCCATCGGCAAGGAAGTCTCGCGGGATCACATAGAGGTCTTCGACCACAGTCGATCTGATGCCCGAACGCACCGACGCCATATTGAAATCGATATAAAAACCGTGCCAGGGTTCGATCGTGTCGATCAGCTCATCGTTCGGCCTGAGCGTGCTGTCCTTAAGAGTGAATCCTGACGAGCCTTGCGCTCTGGCAAACGAAATCTCTTGTTTGTAGTCCTCGGGATCTATTTCATACACCGACATTTCGGCCCATTGAGCGATACGGTCGGGTCGGCTGGAATCACCGTTGTCGACATATTCGATTCGGTAATTGTCGAGCACCAAACTTTCGCCAAGGGCGAGCGCTCCGTCGGTACGTTGCTGATAGAAGTTAGTGCCGATGATGCCTAAGGCGAGCATCAGAATAGAGAGATGGGCGATGTAGCCGCCGTGCCTTGGGCGGTTTCCGTTGACGAGTCGCCACCAGGCGAGTGCCCAGTTATCGCCAGAACGGTGTCGAGCCGCTGTTCCACGCCACCACTCCTCAGCAATCGACGTTGCAACGAATGCTAAGACGCCAAATGAGAAGATCGCCACTGGGCGTTGAACGCCAAGTGCTACAAGGACGCCGATCGCTACCAGCCCAACTAATGTCGGCCAAACGAACCACTGCTTCATTGATCGGGCCGAAGCTTTTCGCCACGGCAGGAGGGGACCGATGCCCATCATGATGACGATTCCCAATAACACTGGGCCGTTTGCACGATCGAAGTAAGGAGCTGAAACGCTGACTGATACGTCCCTCGCCAAGTCTGAGAATAGCGGATACAGAACGCCCCAGAGTGTCACTGCCATTACAGAAAGAAACAAGAAATTGTTGATAAGGAATGACGCTTCGCGTGACACGAACGATTCCATCGCTCGGTCGGATTTTAACTGTGGCATTCGCCATAGGAAGAGGGCGAACGCGAATACTAGACTCGCCAGCATGAAGACCAAGAAGATCACGCCCAATGTAGAAGCTGCGAACGAGTGGACGCTAACTACGGGACCGCCTCGGTTTATGAACATTCCCAATTGAGCGAGCACGAAGGCGATGTTTAATAATGCGACATTCCACATTCGGAACATGCCTCGACGTTTTTGCACCATGATCGAATGGATGAACGCCGTCATTACTAGCCAAGGCATGAGCGCCACGTTTTCGATCGGATCCCATGCCCAGTATCCACCCCAGCCAAGGATCGTATATGCCCACCATGCGCCAAGCAGCATTCCGGTGCCGAGTACGCCCCAGCCGATGAGTGCTGAGACTCTGGCAACATCGATCCAATCGTCGCCGTAGTTACCAGCGATTAGGGCGCCGGAGGCGAATGCGAACGGAATCGTGATTGCAATGAGCCCGCCCATGAGCAGGGGAGGGTGGCTGAACATGCCTGGGTGAGTTAGCAGCGGGTTAATGCCGCGTCCTTCGAGGGGTATTGTGTCGAGCAATTCGAAGGGACTAGCAGCGAATGTGAGCACTCCGAAGTAGAACAACTGGATAATCGCAAGAATAGCTATCGTCCATGGCATGCTTCGTGCGAGTCGCTTCGGAGCGAACCAGACAGAAATCGCGGAAATAACCGAAAGCGCAAGAAGTATGTAGAGCAGTGAGCCTTCGTTACCGGCGTAGAACGCCACCCAAACAAAAGCTCTGTCCATGAGTGTGTTTGAGTGATCGGCGACGTACGCGATCGAGAAGTCGTTTTGTACAAAGGCGTTTATCAGCGCGGCTGATGCGACAGCTGCGGCAACGGTCGTCATGTACAGCGCTCGCCTTGCGCTTACGACAAGCTCTGCCATGCCTATCCTTTCGCCAACGACGGCTCCGATGGCGGAGTACGCACTCAGGACAAGCCCGAGCATTAATGCCATCACACCCAGATCAGCCATTAGGAGTTCGCCTTTTCTGAGATTCCGGTTTCCTTGGAGTCTTTGAGTACATCTGAATTGCTGTCAGCGTTCAGGCTTAGGTTGGAGTCAGAAGACATGCCGAGGTCACGATCTACCTGCACCAGATAATCGGATAGATCATCCTGCTTTCGTTCGATAGCAACTGAAGTACCGCCAATAGACTGAGCTTCGAGTCCTGATTTACGCATATTTTTGATGCTCAATAACGCGATTCCAATGGCACCCAAAACAATGAGAACGGGAACTATCCATGCCAGTAGATTGAATCCGCTGCGCTCAGGTGCCGCAAGAATTTCTTGACCGTATCGAATTACAAAATAATCTCTTACTTCTGCGTTGGTTAAACCTTCGTCGAGCAAATCACGAACTTTGAGTCGCATGTCGACGGCGATCTGGGCGTTTGAACCATCGATCGTTTGGCCGTCGCAAACGGGGCACATTAGTTCACCGGAAAGCTGGTGTGCACGCTGCTCGGCGGTAATGTCAGATTCTCTGATACAGCCAGAAAGGGCTAATAAGAGGGTGAACAGCAACGCTCCGATAATTACGAACGAAAGCCGGGATGCCATAACTTTACTTTCCCCGTGCAAGGATACCCTCTATGAGTGACCGGGGTTAAATAACGGTGCGACTACGTGCCGCACCTTCACTCAGCTTTGACCACTTACTTACTGAGACCAGTCGTATCGTCAAAGATGTAGTTCACTATGTCCCTAATGTCTTCTTCAGCCAGGAGTTTGCCAAATTCAGGCATTACTGGACCGTTCCATCCTGAAATGAAACTAAACATGACCTCACGTTGGTTTAGTCGGTTAGCTGCCGAATCTATGAGGTTTGGTGGAGCCTTGTACGGTGTTCCTTCGTTTGTGGCATAAAAGCTCGAACTTGAAGTTATGTGTCGAACAGCCTTACCGTCACCAAGTCCTGAAACTCCGTGGCAAACCGAGCAGTTGACTCTGTAGAGGTTGCCTGCGACCGCTGGGTCATAAGCTCGTTCTTGCTTGTCTGGAACGTTGTAGGTCTGGCTAGAGTCGCCTGCAGACTTGAAGACAACCGAATCGGCTGGCGGTGCTAAACGAGGCGGCTCTTGCATCCTGAACGACTGCGAATAGTGCATTTCAGAGAATATTTCAACCGGGTAGGTGTTCGATTCCTGAACTGCACAAGCAGATGAAGCCAGTGTGACGAGCATGATTAGCCCGACAACAAAAACTAGTCTACGTGTAAGCATTGATTTGATATTCGTTGAGAACGAAGTCATTACGCGTGCTTGATCTCCAGAGCGCCTGCCTTATTGAGCACGCTCTCTGCATCGGCGACTTTAGATTCGTCGTCGAATGTAATAACTACGCCAATCCAGCCTTCAGTGATACGTGTGTCATAGATCCCAGGCTGCATATTTGGGAGCCGTGACTCAATAACTATTCCTATGACCGTTGCGATAACGCCGGCGAGCATCGTCATTTCGTACATGATGATCAACATTGCGAAGATCGACAGGATCGGCTTACCACCGGTTACCATCGGGTAGGCGAGCTGGGTTACCGATGTCAGGAATACTGCCAATGTGAAACCGATAATTGCTCCGAACGCGGGGTAGCGGAACAGACGATGCTGAGGAACATGTTCCCCGAAGGCACCTTCTGGGTATGGAGTACCCGTCAGCACATCGAATGTGCCGAGTTCAAATCCAGCTTCCTTCAGTCCGTCCATCGCATCTGCGGCGGGTTCGGGCTGCTGAAACAGTCCAAGAATACTTTTTCTCATCAAACGATCCTCTAGTCAGCTTCCCTAATGATGGCCGGAATCTTCGCCCGACCAATCATTACATCTTCAGTAAATACCTGGCTCTCCTTTTGCTCGAACAACGGTACAAGCGGGAAGAACTTCGAAAATAACAGCATTAGGAACGTAACCCATGCGAATGACCAAATGAAGATTGTCCATTCAACAGCGCTTGGGCGGTACGCCTCCCATGTGTATACGAACGGAGTCCTGCGTGCCAAACCAGGCACGATAATCAGGAATCGTTCAAGCCACATGCCAATGTTCACGAGGATAGAAGTCCAGAACATCAATGCGATGTTCGTCCTAACCCTCTTGAACAGCCACATGGGCACGGGAATTGCATATGCAGTGAGGAAGAAAATGATGAAGAGTGCATTCCAGGGCCACTGGAACATCTGCATCTCACGCAGTGCAATTTCTGGAGCATCTTGACCGTATAGGGCGAAGGTGAGTTCCAAGAAAGTGAATGCGAGCCAACCTGTTGCTACAACAATAAGTAGTCGTGCGAGAGCGTCGAAGTGTTCTGGCCGAATGAAGTCGTCCCACTTCCACAGCCATCGCATCAATGCCATCATCGTCACCACAGCCGATACACCGGAGTGCACAGCACCAATAACGAAGTAAGGCGCAAAGATAGTTGAGTGCCAACCTTCAACTGCCGCAGCGACAGCGAAGTCCCACGAAACGATTGAGTGAACCGATACGAAAATCGGAAGCATCAACGCTGAAAGAAGAATTCCACCAACAGTCTGCATCTTCCACTGTCGAGGATTACCTCTCCAGCCAAGCGACAGAACGGTGTACATAGCGTTCTTCCAACCGGTGGTGCGATCACGAAGGTTACCGAGGTCAGGCAGTAAAGCGATGTACAAGAACAGGGTTGAACCTGTGAGGTACGTGCTAATTGCGACCGGGTCCATGATCAGTGGCGACCGGATGTTTGGATAAATCCCACGAGAAATGTCGTAAGGCATGATCCAGTAAGCGATTCGCCAAGGTCGTCCAGCGTGAATAAGCGGGAACACAAGAGCCGTAAGCAGCGAGAACACCGTTAGTAGTTCTGCTGCTCTCGTAACCGGCCTGCGCCATTCAGCCTGAGTAAGGCGAAGAATGGCCGAAATCATAATTCCTGCGTGAGAAATACCAACCCAGAAAACGAAGGTCGTGATGAACAATCCCCAGTAAACAGGTCGTGCGAGACCCGTTACGCCAAGGCCCTTGTTGATCATCGTAGCGATCACGACCACACCAATTAGAACCACGACTCCGAGAATGCTGACTGTTGGCAGCCACCATTTGGGCGTGTCTAACTGACCGTTTAGAAGTTTACGGTTTGTATAGACCTGATCTAGTTCTCGTCGCTGTTGCATCTGTTAGTTCGTTACCTGTAGTTGTCCGTCAAAAGTCTGGCAGACGTGAGCAAATTCGTTACTGAAATTTTTTAGTCTGGCTTCGCAACCAACGTTGCATGGCCTTTCATGTATCTGATTGGCTTCGCAAGGAGGTTGAATTCCTGAACCTGCCATACCGAAAGAACTGGGATCACACGAGTCATCATCATCACGATGAATGCTACTAGGGAAATTCCTCCAGCCATGATCAGGATATCGAAGATATCTGGCCAAACTGTTTCTGGAATAACTTTGAGCCACTTCTGGTGAATTTGATCACCCGGTACAGACCAAGCTGGAACGAACGTTCGGATACGGTCGATAAGCAGTCCGATAAGAATGACGAATGATCCAACGACCATCATGGCGGTTCCGCGGCGTACTTTGTTCCAGATCAGAATCCACCATGGAACGAACCACAGAAGAATCATGCCTGCGAAGAAGGCGTAGATCATCGGTCCCTTGATCAACAGATCCAGTGTGGCAATGTCGTTTTCCGACCTGCCGTACCAGAACACGATGAACGAGGAATAGAAGAAGTAGATCCATAGCAGAGTCAATGCAAACAGTAATCGACCTAGCGACCAGAAGGCATCCAAGTGAATGTACTTCTCTAACTTCATGTACTTACGTGAGAAGTAGAGAGCGATAACCACACCAGCTACACCAGCCTGGAAGCCAGAAACTGTGTGGTACATCGGGAAGATAGCGTCACGCCATCCGGGAACCATGCTCTGACCGAAGTCGGTCGAAACTAGGAAGTTCACGAATACGAGAATCAGGAAGTAGAAAGATCCGAACATGCCGATACGCATGCGGAGTGTTCGCCACTGAACGTCTGTACCAACCCAACCACGAGCAAGACGCTTGCCTAAACGCTGGCGCCAGCCAGTCGAGTGGTCACGCATTGAAGCGAAGTCAGGCAGTGCAGCTGAGTAGAACAGTGCGATACCGGTAATCAGCAAGAGCACGAGTGACAACGTCGTCCAGAAGTGCGGCGAATAATCAGGAGCCATGTACCAAACGGTTCGGCGTCGAGCACCCTCTGTTACCAAAGGAGGCAAGATAGCCACCAGCGGTATAAGCATGATGATGGTTGCTACCCCGGCGAACGAGAACAAAGCGGCGATCCGAGTGATTGGTCGAACCCAGTTGGCCTTTGCCATTACTGGAGCCATTGCGACCATCGGTGCGCCACCTGTTACGGAAAGCAGGAAAGAAACCAGTGCGGCTACATAGCCCCATTTGGTGCTGTCGTCGCCCTGATCGATGAACTTCAAAATAAGCGCAACGATACCGACGACCGAAAGAATTCCGAGTCCCCAAGTCCACGCCTTGAAACGACCGCTTGCACCTGTAGTGGTGGCGATCAATTCCCGCGTAACCACGTCAGCGTCGACGTTAGGCGGCGGTGCGTGATGTTCGGCTTCGTGTGCTACAGCTTGACTAGCCATGCGTTGCAGCTTCTCCCGCGCCGACCTTCTTGTCAGCATCGATCTTTGCTAGGTAGATAACGTTAGGGTCGGTTCCGAATTGGTCGAGAAGCGTGTAGTGACGCTTGTCTTCCTTCATCTTCGATACCTTGCTATCAGGGTCGTTGAAGTTTCCAAAGTTTAGTGCACTTGTCGGGCAAGCAGATGAGCAAGCAGTTTGAACTGCGCCATCAGCAATTTCGACACCGGCACTACGGGCGTTGCGTGATTCTCGACGGATACGGTGCACGCAGAAGCTGCACTTCTCCATGATTCCACGGCTTCGGACTGTTACATCAGGGTTGAGGTGGTTGCGGAGAGATTCCGGCCACACAGGCTCCCAGTAGTTGAAGAATCGAACAATGTAAGGGCAACCGTTTGCGCAGTATCGGGTACCAACACATCGGTTGTATACCTGAACGTTCATGCCTTCCGAGTTGTGGTAGGTGGCATAAACCGGGCAAACGGGCTCACACGGTGCATTCTCACAGTGTTGACACATGATCGGGATGAACCGAGCCTTAGCGTCAGGGAAGTCGCCTTCCCAGTATCGTTCAACACGAATCCAAGAGATCGATCGAGCTCGCTCGACACGGTCCTGTGTGTTGATCGGAATATTGTTTTCTGCCTGACATGCGATTACGCATGCGTTGCAACCGATGCACTTGTCAACATCGACAACCATGCCCCACTTGTGGGTTCCGAATTCTGCTGTTGTCATTGGGCTACTGCCTTTAGGCACTGGTCCTGCATATTACTCATCGTCGCCAGACTCCTTGCGTTCACCGAGGAACTGTTTCTGGTACAGGTGGTGGTTGGCTTCCTGCGCATCGACGGCAGTCTCGCCAACACCAACAACCAGAACTGGTACACCCGGCTCGATAGGTCGTGCTTCCACGTTACCTTCGAACTTCGGAACCTTGACCCGCTTGCCTGCGCGCTGAACTCTTACTCGAGTAGCAGCCCATGCAAGTGCGCCGGTCTCTGAATCTTTCTCATCTACAAGAATAGAAAATACGTTTGATCCACGATCCTCAGCGTATCGACCGCTCTTGCGGTGACCTTGTCCCATGGGGATTCCGATCACACCGGGGCGAACACCTGGGTGCGGGTAAGCGAGGACTTCGATCTCACCTGAGGTTGAACGAATCAAAAGGACATCGCCTTCTTTGATTCCGAGCTGATCAGCCTGAATGCTGTTGATCTCTGCCCAGGTCGACCATGAAGCCGATGAAATAGGGTCGGGCGTCTGCTGTGCCCAGGGAGCAGCAGCGAGTCGGCCGTCGAATATTGAGTTCGATACGAACGGAACGAGGTGGAAGTCGTTGCCTTCACCAAGCGTATCGGTATCTGAGTAGTTGGCACCTTGCGCCGACGTGGCTACCCTGCCTACGCTGCTTGAACCATTGTTGTCGGTGTCCCACCAACCGCCACGCTGCAGGGCACCGTTGGTGAAGAGAGATGCCGATGCTGCTGATACCGATCCACGTCCTGTCGAGTGAAGATCGGAAAGTGCACCTCGTACAAGGCTTTCCATGTCTCGACCGTAAGAACCGTCTGACATGGCGAGCAGTGTGTCGCCGAATCCGCGAGCGTCACTGACGAGCCCGGATTCGTCCTGTGAAATAGTTGGGCCTACGACCGGCTGCTGTGTTCCAACAACTTGATACCCAGGACCCGGTTCTGGAATTTCGGTTCCCCACGACTCCAAGAAAGTTTCTTCAGGAAGTACGAGGTCTGCGAAGTCCATCGTGTCGTCATGAATCGCTCCGAAAGCGATGACGTTCGGAACGTGCTCAAGAGCTTCACGGATAGCAACCGAATTTGGCATTCCGTGAACGATGTCGGCACCACGGATGATGACCGTTTCGACGTTGCCCGCTCGCCAGTTGGCGATCTCTTGTTCCCATGCTTCGAACGAAGCGCCGGTTGCAGATGCTGGAACATCGTCTATTGCCGATCCGGGGTTCGAGATAATTCCGCCCTTAGATTCGATTGCACCGACCAAGATGTTCAGTGCGTAGATTGCTCCGAGGTTGAAGCTTCCGTTAGTGTGAGCACCGGCCGAGCCGCCACCGAAGGCGACTGAAGGTGTGTGTTCTGCAAAACGTTCAGCAGCTTTCTTGATTCGGTCAGCGTCGACACCCGTTCGGGCTGCAACGTCATCGAGAGTCACATTGCTTACGCCGCCTGGAATCGCTGCTTCAAAAGCTGCAACGTTCGATGCACTGACGAGACCTTCATCGATGATGACCGATGCGATACCAAGTGCGAGGTGACCCTCTGTGCCTGGTACTGGAGCAAGCCATAAGTCGGCAGCCGCTGCTGTCAAAGACATACGTGGCTCAGCGTGAATCATGTATCCACGGTCGTGCTGCTCACGGAATTCACCGTACTTCACACCAAACTGAGTTGGTGATCCCCAAGTACCGAGCCAGTCGGCACCGAACGACAAAACGGTCTGTGCGTTAGAAATATCAAATGTAGGGAGCTGGTCTTGGCCGAGAACCGATTTGACTGCTCCGTGAAGTACGCCCTGCTCGACAGGATCGAACGCCATGTGCTTGCCGTTGTACTGAGCGGCAAACTTGCTAGCAACGCTGCCCAAGTGACCTCGGAGAGGGTTGGTTACAACTGTTAGCGCCCCATCGGCGTTCTTAAGAGCATTGGCGAATCGTTCTTCTGCCTGATCCCAAGAGATGTTGCTAAGATTTCCGGTTTTGGAATATCGAAGTTGTGGATTGCTAATACGGTCGGGGTGGTAAAGAAGCTGGAGAACCGCGTCGAACCGAGCCGTTGCTTTACCACGAGTTACAGGGTGGTCGGGGTTTCCCTCGATCTTCTTTGCCCGACCTTGCATCACACGAACAAGCACGCCATCTCCGTTGGAGAAATCTCCCATAGAAGTTGCGTACCAAGCGTCCTCACCGCGTACCAAGTCTTCTGGTAGGTCTACAGGACTCTGAACAATTAATTCGCGCTCAGGTAGTCCGCAAGCTGCGAATATCACAGCTCCGACTGCCGTTTTACCGGTAAGCGCTAGGAATTCTCGTCGATTTAGCTTCATCTGGTCAGTGCTGTTCCTGTTGTCGCAGTTTGAATATAGCGACCGGGCCGAAACCCGTTATGGATGCTTTATTGGTCCTAAGTGGCCTAGTAGTGACAAGCGGCACAGTCTGTCGGTGCACCGTTGTCACGGTGGCAGTCAACACACTGGCCCATTTTGAGAGATTCAACCTGCTCGACTTGCTGCATAGCTGCGACGTTTCCGTGACAGGTTGAGCAGACGCCGGAAGGTCCTTCAGTAACACCATCGGTAGAGTTTGTGACTTCCGATGGGTTAGCGGTGAGATATCGAATGTGCGGTTCGTGAACGAAACGTACATGGTCTGGGAGGCGGTGAACACGCCGCCAGTTGACTGGGGAAGGCCCGTCATCACCAACGATGTCAGCTGCGTCTCGCAATATCATCAGCTGATCGTTGTCTTCAGCACCAATCACTTGGTGACAACTTGCACAGAAAGCTACTGGCGGAATGCCGGCGTTTGCCTGAGTGGTGACAGTGCGGTGACAGAAAGTACAGTCCTGTCCAAGACCTTCCATGGTTTGGCCATCCGCAGCAACATGATCAAGCTCTTTAAGCGACGCGTGAATCGTGTGCGGGAAATCGATTGGCTGATCGAAAGTCTGTTCGAATCCAAGCACAGGAATCGGCTGGCCCAGCCAACCGGTAATGATAAATGCTGCAACTACACCCATCACGGCAACTACACCGAGACCACCAATAGCCAATACCGGCACGAGCATCTTGGGTAAAGATGACGATTTGGTGTTCGAATTATCGTTTTCCGACGCCAAGCGTTCTTTCCAGTCTGAGCAAGCCGAAGCTAGCTACTAGCGTAAGGATGGAGGCAGTAGTTACTGCCACCACCGTGAGTAAATGCGGTTTAAGAAATCGATGTTTTCAGATGCCATAAACAGGGATGCGAAAATGCCAACCACGCAAATGATGCCGATCACATATAGAGGAGCTCGGAATTTTGTCCACTTAGCAGCGACGGTTTTAGTGTCGACAACAGAAGGAATAATCGCGTGTGCCGTAAGCAGCGAAGGGCCAGCGACAAACGCAAATCCCAGGGCAAGCCACAGAAACTTGAGTGCTGTACCGACTTCAGCCCATTCGGCTGTGGTTAACGGTTTCGGATCCATACTCTTTTTAGCAGCTCCCGGTTCAATAAATACTAGAAGGACCGAAAGCGAACGCTAACGAACAGCGCTTGCCCTTCAAAATAGCGCAAGTGAAAACTATCACGATTGATTTTTCAGTGTCAACACTTCGAGGAAGCAAATACAGTGACCTCGGAATTAAGCGTGCGTGTGATTATGAATAAACAAGTTTTACGGAGGTCTGTAACAGTAGGTATGGCTCACCTATTTGGTCGTCGGTCCCAAGCACCCAAGGTGAGTTAGAAGATGTAGGGCGGAGCCTGATTCCTTCGTCTCCTCCGTGGATCAACAGCGCCTGTCCCGAGCCTGAATCTCCAACCAACACGGCGGTTGCTTCGCAAGGCATTCCGCCGTTATCTGAGCACCAGCCAACGACCTCGTAGGGTTCGTCTTTTCCCGGGATGTTGGGGATGGTTATTAAGGTGACAGTTTTCGGCTTGCTTTGCGTTTCAAAAACTTGAATCGGAAAGTATCCACAATTGTCGTTCTCTTCAATATCGATCATTAATTGATCAAACGATAGATCCACAACAGTCCTCCGATATTCCGGTGCACGCCCCAAGATGATTATTGTGTGTTCAGTTAATCACGAATTCATGCCTACGTAAGGTCTAAAGTTTGATGTGGTACTCGACGGAGGGAGCCGGACCTGAGAAACCGACCTTCTCGTACGCACGTCGAGCCGGAGCGTGTGCTTCGTCGCCTCCAGTAGTAACGATCGCAGCCTCCATGCCCGCCTGCTTCATTTTCTCAAGCACGAACTCGTACATTTTTGTGCCAACGCCCTTGTGATGGTGCGTAGTGGAAACGGCGTTGTTTACGATTTCGGCTACTTTTCTATCGTGGTACATGTGGACGGTGATAAAGTCAACGATCTCAGAATCGATCTCGGCTATACATACCTGTCTTGGGTCGTCCTCCTGGCAAGCTCCGGTGACTCGCTCACGTTTTCTGGCGTCGGGGTCGGGGGAAATGATTTCGAATAGTTCTTCGCCAACAATTTCTTTTGACGAGGTGACGATTGGTTGCCAAGCTGCGACGGCGATATCGAGAATCGATTCTAGATCTGCCGGTTGGTACGACCGGATACGAAACGTCACAGATAATCCCTAACGGTTGCGTACGTTAGGTAGGCAGTAACTGTTCGAACAATGAACAGCTTTTAAGTTCCTTGAGACAACGTCGTGGTACATCACCAAAGGAAGACCGTCCGAGCCGATCGTGATCGATGTGTGCTGCCCGACGTTCTGTGATGTGTCGACATCTACGAACGTGGCACTCGTGCAGGCGATGTCATCGCAGTGAGCTATTTCAAGATTCCCATTGAACGAATCGTAGTAGCTGATGATTGCTCGTCCGTCGGTTCCGATTGTCATCGAATTCCAATCGCCAACACCACCGTTTGTAACTGCAGAAGCCGTCGTTGACGTTGAACAAGATGTGCTCGAACAGTGAGCCGTTTTTAGATCGTTGCTCGTCGCATCGAAGTAACTGACGAGTGCACGACCATCGATGCCCACGACAATCGTGCTGGCCTTTCCAACATCGCCTGCAGAATCAAGTGTTTCGATTGTGGTGCTTGTGCAAGTCAAGTTCAAACAGTGAGCAATTTTCAGCGCTGTGTTGGTCACGTCGTAGTAGCTGATAATCGGGAAGCCATCTGCACCAATAGCGAGCGAGCTATATTGCCCAACGTCACCGGGTTCATCGACGAGCGTAATGTCGGCTGCAGTACAGGCTGTGTTGTTGCAATGTGCAACTTTTAGGTTTCCGTTTGTCGTGTCGTAGTAGCTGGCGACACCGAGTCCATCGGTACCGATGGCAATAGATGTGTACGCTCCGACGTTGCCCGTTCCCTCAATAGTCGTCTTGGTGCTGTTGTCGCAGCCGACGGTCTGGCAATGAGCGATCTTGAAATTGGAATTTACTGAGTCTTTATAGGCGATGAGCGGCAGTCCATCAGTCCCAATTATCACCGACGCATGCAAGTCGCCAACACCGGTAGATTCGACGATCGATGGGGTGGATGAAGTGCACAAAACGTCGTCGCACTGGGCGAGATATAGAGCGTTGTTCGCTTCGTAGGCGACCACTGGAAGGCCATCGTCGCCAATAGTTACTGAGTTCCATAATCCTGCATCGCCGGGGCCGATCACGAGCGTGGTATTTACGTGTTTGGTACGTTGAAACGGAACAGTTTCGTTGGACGATAGAGTGGTGCATAGGATATTTCCGGTAGCGTCTATCCCAATTGCTACCAAACCAGGACCGCACGACTGACTCGATATTGCGTAGTCGCCGATAGATGGCCCGGCATCGCCACATACCCACGTCGAACCGTTGAAGATGGCTATTTCGGATGAACCACAGTTCATTCCACCGAGCGTTGTGTTGAGGGCTGCCGGACGATTGAGAATTTCGTTCCAGTCGACGGCTTTCAAACTATCATCGCCGTCGTCTAGTCCCGCAGGTCTATTCAAGATGGCGTCCCATTCGACTGATGACGCCACACCACCCGAACTAAGATCGCCGGGGACGCCGGTAATCGATGCCCATGCAACATCGGCTGTACCAGCGGCAAGTTCAAGTGCTGTGTAGTAGTCGGCGTCATGATCGTGGTCGCTCCGAGCAACTGAATTCGCCTCGCCAGTCCCGTCAAAATCTACTGAAGCTACATCGCCTTCGATTGCGCCAGCTGTGGTGAGTCCGGGTCCTATCGCGAGGACACCAGATTTACCATCGTTTCCTGTCGCCCCAGTTGTGCCTTTAGCACCTCGTTCGCCTTCCGGGCCGGCTGCTCCAGGGAAGCCTCTAAGACCAGTCGAGCCTGCACGTCCCGGATCGCCTATTTTGCCTTGTGTCCCGGCAGGGCCTTGCGGGCCAATCTCGCCTTCGCTTCCGCCACACGCAATGACAACCATTAGTGCTAACGCGGTTGCAAGAATTGTGATTCCGAATTTCGAGGATTGAGTAACTCGATGATTCATGTAATTCCAAACTGAATATCTGGGTTGGTGCCGCGATTGAACATGTGCTCGTGTCTACACGGCGCGGTCGCTCGGATTGTACTGTCGCCCAGAATTTTGGTTCAGTTCAAACCCAACGCCAGAACTCGGGAAGATGTAACCTGTTCTGGGAAATTGTCTGAATTTCGAAAAGCGCAGTTCGGCAAAGGTACGAAAGAAGCTGTTCGCTATAACCTTCTCCTTGTTCGACGCTTGTGGCTGATGATTTGGCTTATTCTGTGCGTTCAACATAAAAAGGATTCTCATAAGAATGGCAACTGTTACCGGCAACCGAATTACGCTGAGCCCACGCGAGATGCCTTCCCGCTGGTACAACGTCGAAGCTGATCTGCCGTTCAGAGTTCCGCCGATGATGTCGCCTTCTGGATATCCGATTACCGCTCGCGAACTCGCACCGCTGTTTCCTAAACAGATTATTGAGCAAGAACTAAACGCAAAAAGTCGCACTTTCAACATCCCTAAGGAAGTGAAGCAGGCGTATCAACAGTGGCGCCCGACTCCGATGTTCCGAGCTGCGGCTCTAGAAAAGGAACTCGGGACTACCGCCAAGTTGTTCTACAAAGTCGAAGGCGGAAGCCCGAGCGGGTCATATGAATCGAACACCGCCATACCGCAGGCGTACTACACGAAGCAGTCTGGTGCCGACGGAATTGTCACAGGCGGAGCTGGTGGTGTTTGGATCAGCGCTATCGGTCATGCTTCATCACTTTTTGGCCTTGAGAGTCGCGTTTACAGCGTGCGAAAGCCCGGTTCAGATCGGGCGTGGGGTGATGCGTACGGTCGCGTTTGGGGTGTCGATGTCCAGGCAAGTCCGTCGCAGAACACGCGAGTTGGCAGGCACCAGTACAAGAAGGAAGGCGCCTATTCTGGCTCGATCGCAACTGCACTGGCAGAAGCCTACGAAGAGGCGACCCTCAACCCCAACGTGAAGTTCGCGATTCCTACTTTGATGGGCAACACGCTTATTCACCAGACGATCGTCGGGCTCGAAGCTCAACGACAACTAGCTGCAGTAAATGAAGCACCGGATCATGTGATCGGATCTATTGGAGCCGGATCGCATTTTGGTGGTCTTATCGCTCCGTTTATTCCGGCTCGAATCCAAGGCCGCAACACGAGATTCGTAGCCGTTGAAGAATCTTCATCACCGAGTCTCACTCGTGGTGTCTACACCGAGGAATCTGCTGACGCTGCCGGTCTTATGCCGCAAGTCCCGATGTACACGCTAGGTCGGGAATACTCACCGCCCGGAGTTTTGGCAGGAGCAATGCGATATCACGGTGTTGCGCCAATCGTTTCATCTCTCTATCGAGAGAAGTACATCGAGGCCGTGACTCACGGTCAAATTGAGTCGTACAGCGCGGGTTTGATGTTCACTCGCGCGGAAGGCATTGTATTATCTCCGCACGCTATGTACACCGTGAAAGAAGTTATCGAGCAGGCTTTGCGATCGAAGGAAGCTGGTACCGACGACACGATTTTGTTCACAGTGACTCCAGCGATCAACGCTGAATCATCACCATACGACTCACTTCTTGACGGCGTGATGCACGACGAAAAGCCTGAGGAAACATCTCTGAAGAAATCGCTTGGTCGATTTATAGGTCGAAGCTAAATCTCTTAGTTACTTCCGCTCCGCTCGTCGCTTCTCGATGCTAAAGTTCCACTGTCGTTTTGATGACCAGCGATATGTCGGTCGATTTCGACACACTTTCGATCTGAACTTTGCGCGCACTAGAGGTAATTTCTCGGTGCAGCCGAATGCACCCGGAGGCACTTAAAGATGGATATCTCCAAAGAGAAGCTGGAGTGGATATACACGACGATGTATCGGATCCGCCGCTTCGAGGAGACGATGCTCGAACAGACCTTTAAAGGTAACGCGATGGGTGTTACTCACCCTTCGGACGGTCAGGAAGCGCCTCCTACCGGAATCTGTGCACACCTTACTGATAAAGACTGGATCGGTTCGACTCATCGTGGTCACGGACACTGTATTGCCAAGGGTCTCGACACCAAGGCGATGATGGCCGAGATCATGGGTAAAGCGACGGGCCAGTGCGGCGGCAAGGGTGGCTCGATGCACATTGCCGACTTCTCAAAGGGAATGCTAGGAGCCAACGCTATCGTTGGTGCTTCGATTCCATTGGCAGTTGGTGCGGCACTAACCGCAAAGCTCAAAGGCATCGAAAGCGAGTCGGTCGGTGTTTCATTCTTTGGTGATGGTGCCTCCTCACAGGGTGTGCTTCACGAATCGATGAACCTGGCATCTGTCTGGAAGCTTCCAGTAATTTTTGCTTGCGAAAACAACGGCTATGCAGAGGCAACGCCTTCTTGGTACGCAGTATCTGCTGAAGATATCGCTTCACGAGCTGAAGGTTACGGAATGCCCGGAGTTGTAGTCGATGGCATGGACGTATTTGCCGTTTACGACGCGGCTGGCGAAGCCATTGCACGAGCACGTGCTGGCGAAGGTCCTACCTTCTTGGAGTTGAAGACGTACCGCTACCACGGTCACTTCCACGCTGACGATACGAGCAAGTACCGAAAGCCTGATGAAGAAGCGTACTACAAAGATAAAGACACTCTGAAACATTTCGAGAAAACTGTCACGAAGCAGAAGTTGATGAGTGCAAAGCAGCTCAAGAGCATTCGCGACATGATCGAGCAAGAAATGCTCGACGCTGTTGAGTTCGGCCTAAGCAGCCCGATGCCCGACGCTTCAGCTCTGTATGACGATGTTTACGTCAACTACTCGAACCCAATCGCTGGTCTTCGATAAATCTCCACTATCGTCAAACAATTCGAGAAATAGAAATTAGATATGACTACTTCACAAGCAAATAACCCGCTTGGACCCGGTTACGACAATGTACCCGGATCAGTAAAACGGTTCCGAGATATTTTCCGCGACACCCTCAAAGCAGAAATGCTTCGGGACGACGATGTATTCCTCATGGGTGAGGACATCTCCGGCGGATTCGACCGGGACACCAAAGAGCCACTCGATGCTTGGGGCGGTCCATTCGCCGCCACCAAGGGATTGGTTCAGGAATTTGGTCCAGAACGAGTTCGAGACGCACCGATTTCCGAAGCCGGATTCGTTGGTGCGGCGATAGGTTCTGCACTTACGGGTATGCGCCCTGTCGTCGACCTCATGTACTTCGACTTTGTAACCGTTGCATTCGACCAGCTGCTTTCTAACGCAGCGAAGAGTCGATACATGTTCGGCGGCCAGACTCGCGTACCACTGACCCTGTTTGCACGATCAGGCGCAGGCACCGGCCACGCTGCTCAGCACTCCGAGAGTTTTTACTCGATGCTGGCGCACATTCCGGGTCTAAAGGTTGTTGTACCTTCCGATCCTTACTCAGTGAAGGGTCTATTGGCCGCTGCGATTCGTGACGATGACCCAGTATTCCTTATCAACGACAAGAAGCTAATCAACCTTGATGGCTTTGTGCCTGACGAGGACTACGTTATCGAGCTAGGCAAGGGTCGCTACCTGCGACGTGGTGCCGACGTAACACTCGTTGGGATGTCGTACACATCGGTCGTTTGCCAGAAGGCCGCTGAGCAACTTGCTGAAATCGGAATCGACGCTGAAGTGATCGACATGATGTCGCTTTCGCCGTTCGACGAAGACATCTTGATTGAGTCGGTGAAGAAAACCAATAATGTCGTGATCGTCGACGAGGACACTCCTCGGGCTTCGATGTCTTCAGAGTTTGCGGCTGTTATCGCTGACAAGGCGTTCGACTACTTGGATGCTCCGGTCAAGCGAGTCACTGCGCCTCACTCTCCGGTTCCGTACAACCGTGAACTTGAGCAAGCGTTCATGCCTCAACCGGCAGACGTAGTTGGAACAGTGAAGAACTTGCTCGCTCGAGAGTAAGTTAGGCTTCTACGAATTAATTGAAAAGCGGGTAGCTCGTAAGGGCTACCCGCTTTTTTTATTTGCTTGGCAAGCTTTCGCTTCGCTCAGCCCACTGGCATCTGACGGTTGGTCATCTTGCGACCGACCGTTGCCTTCTCTTCGCCGCCACCGGAGAAGATGTGAGCACCCATATCGATCAATACCTGAATGTTTTCGCCATCCGTCTTGCTTGGGTCGCTCCAAGAGCTTAAGAACTTCAAGCCATTGCGATCGGCAGCGCCCTTGATCTCGTTGCGTACCCGGTCCATCTCTGGCGGGTAAGGAGGGTCGTGAGCATCTGATTTCCCGAACGACATTCCCATGTCTCCAGGGCCCCATTCAACGAACGCTAGACCCGGTACTCGGCAGATAGCGTCTGAGTTGGCAGCTGATTCCTGGTTTTCCAGCTTCAATCCCAAGAAGAGTTCGCCTTCTGGATTCAAAGGCCAAGGGTCGGCAATCTCGGTGTATCGCTGAGGAGTTACGCCCCAAATTTCAGATGGCTGTTTCTGACCACCGGCTCCACGTTGACCTTCGCCTAAGCCTTCACGGCCTTCCTTGTGGAATGGGTATCGGCACTCTTCGATGAACGCACGAACGGCGTCGGCCTGTCGAGCATGAGTGTGAAGAATTCCATGAACGCCGGCAGAGAGAACCTGTCTGATTTGCCATGCGTTAGCTCGAACTTCTTCGATGGTTCGGCAGTTGGACGGCAGAGTTGAGATCACAGCAGGCGTTCGGTGACCTGCTTTGGTAGGGCCGCCGTCGACGAGACCCCTCATGAATTCCGTCAGACCTGCAATATCGAAGGCGTGGTGCTCAAAGTCGGTAATGAGGAAGTCGGCCCAAGTGCTTGCCTGCTTCAGTCCGTTTTCATAAGTGAGATCGCCAGTTCCGGTGTAGTAAACCGGCTCGCCGGCTTCGATGAGTTCAATAACTCGGTTGATTCGTTTTGCCATTTTTATCCCTGATAGCTGTTCGTAAGATCAGTTTCGGATGCCGATTTTCTTCTCGGCCAACGAATTCGTGTGGTCACAAGTTCGCTCCGGCGGGTATCTTATTCCTGCTTTGCGTGTCGTGCGCAAGCATCGCCGTATATGCGACCGTTTTTAAGCGTGAAAACCGAAGACAGGAAATCGAAATTGAGCAATCCAGCACAGGACGCGATCGAGACTTTTACACGTTGGGCGCAATCGTTTAACGATCGTGACGCCGACGCGATGATCGCCGAGATGCACTTCCCTCACATGCGGCTTGCCGGAACTGAGTTTCAGATGTGGCCAACGTCTGAAGATTTCCGGGCTCCTCAGGACGATATGACCAAAGCGCTGATTTCCGAAGGCTGGCACACGACGGTCACGAAATCGGTGACAGCAGCTCAAGCTGGCCCAGAGAAAGTGCATCTGGTGATTCGTCAGTCACGCCAACGTAAAGACGGATCGGAGTACAACGGCTTCGACACGCTGTGGATTTTCACGAATATCGACGGTCGATGGGGCGTTCAGTTCCGCTCATCGTTCCTAGCGAACGCTACACAGGCGTATGGAGCTAGCAAGCCAACGTTTTAATTCGTTAGCAGTATTGTTCGACGTGACCTTGAGAATCCCATGAATACGAACACGCCAATTTGGTCTCCGTTAGGTATGTCGGCGATAGTGCTGGATCGGTGCTGGTGAGATCATCGGTCGGCTCGTCTAGCGCCTCGGGCCATTCACCGGATTCAGCCATCCAGAGAATCATTGAAGCCTGAACATCCACCGATTCGGAGATCAATGTTGGGTTTAGGGTCGTCGAAGAGAGCGTCGCTGCAACGTTTGCAGTGATGGTTGCCGCGCGGTTTTCTCGAATGGATTCATCGGAAGACGATATTTGATTACAGCCAAGAGTGAACGTGAAACCCACGATAGCGGCGAATATAAGAATTCTGTGGTGCAAATAACCTTTCAGGTACAACGACGAAATTCATCACCGGAAGGTTCACATAGAAGCTGCCCAGAATATCGCCTAGCAACTAATCGTCATGCCCGAACCCCCACGCGTATAGCCCTCGGATATAGGCTATTTGGCCTGTGTGTTGGCTGTTTTCGACGGGAATTCTTCCTAGCACCCAGAGGAGTGTTGGTGCGCGATCGGGCGCGTGTTCCCATATTTCGGGTCGTTTATCTTCGAGCTGATCGACGGAAACCCCCTCGATACTCGGAATCAGCAGCTCTCATGACGCTTTCCAATAACCGATAACTTCCTCAACCGATAAGTCTGGAAAATCTCGAACTTGTTCAGACGTATCGCCGCTGCCATTGCGTTCTGGCTCGATTCCAAGGCGTTCAGCCCAACCACCTTCGATCCATGCGCTGTCGCCTTTTCCTCGCAGGTACCAGCCCCACATATCTTCCATTCGGCCCATGTGCCACAGGGTCCAAAGGATGTGGCCCGAAACGGGCGTAGGCATCCAACGAGCCTCTTCGATTTCTAAACCTTCGAGCGCTCGTTCTAACTGACGATCGTAGTCACCAACCGCCTGCAGGGTCACGTCTCGATGATCCATTGAACGAGGTTTGCCGGTCATGGCTAGCTCTCGCAAACGACAGCATCGTCGTTCGACGCGAGTCGAA
>ERZ890510.16-NODE-16-length-136427-cov-8.807746_pt1 | contig 136427 bp, 122 predicted proteins | sample MGYA00521265_ERZ890510 | MGnify/ENA primary metagenome ERZ890510 (study PRJEB32303, sample SAMEA104408624) | aquatic metagenome | biome: Brackish water; feature: Chemocline; material: water | place: Baltic Sea | collected 2014-10-26T21:54:00 | depth 110 m ... | reverse complement strand
GTAGCCGGTCTTTCGAGACTTCGGACCGACGCTGCTGGCTGAGCACCTGTCACGGAATGCCGAGATCGGAGCTTTGAGCGCCTATACGCTGCGCCAATGGATGATGGCCGATGGTCTATGGAAGCCGAAGCGCAGGAAGGCGAGGCATCGCAAGGCACGGCCTCGCCGAGAGGCAGTCGGTGAACTCATCCAATGGGACAGCTCCGATCACGCGTGGTTCGAGGACCGAGTTCCAGGTCGATTTGTGCTCATCCAGATGCATGACGATGCCACGAACCGGCTGCTCATGGCTCGCTTCGTACCTCGGAACACGGGGGCGGCCAACCGGCAGATCGCCATCAACTATCTGCACCGTCATGGGCGCCCTGTGGCCTTCTACACGGACAAGGCCGGTCACTTCCCGGCCAGTGGACCCGGCCTGTGTCCGATATTGCACTGGAGGAGCGCGATATCCAGCGTACGGAGTCCATCATTCGTCGGGCCCTGGGTGAGCTCAACGTCACCTTGATTCTGGCCCATTCGCCGCAGGCCAAGGGTCGCGTGGAGCGCAACTTCGGCACATCCCAGGATCGGCTGGTCAAGGAACTCAGGGTCGCGGGCATCTCGACGATCGAGGAGGGCAACCGCTACCTCGAGGAGGTATATATCCCCTACTGGAACGAACGCTTTGCCGTCGAGCCGGCTGTGGCGCGCGATGCGCACCGCAAGCTGTCGAAGAAGGTCGATCTCGATGCTCTCTTCGCCGAGACCTTCACGCGCTCCGTCGCCAATGACTTCACGATCCGCTTCCAGAACCGTCGCTGGCATATCCCCAAGTCTCAGGCCCGCGGCGTCCGACCGCGCACGAAGATCGCCGTTGAACTCCGCATCGATGGATCCCTCCGCTTCCGCGCACTGAACCGTTACCTCGAACTCGAGCGGCACCAAGAGTCTGACATCTCTGGATCTCCGAGCAAGCCACCTCCCAAGACGACGACCGTCGCCGCTGCTTCAACGACGGCTCCTAAGCCTCGATCGATGCCGTCACGGCCCGGACCGAATCATCCCTGGCGCAAGAACAACCGACTCATCGCCAACCCACGTGCGATCGCCCGACACCGTGCTACGACTGCTGCTGCGCAGCCGTCGCCTTCGACTCCCGATGACCGGGGAACCACTTCAAACACTTAACCCCTCAGGCGGACATTTCTAAATCAACTAATACGGAGGACATTTCTAAATCCATGCGACACCCCGCCCTGCTCCGGAGGAAACGTCACCAGCCAGAGATCCTCTGCGAACGCCTCGATCGCCATCAATACGCGGTCGCCCAGGATGTCGAGTCCGCCCTCCCGGGCTCCATAGCGAGCGGGGACGTCGAACCACGGCTGGGGTTCTCCTTCAGCCCCACCCTCGGCGTTGAGCCGAACCGTCCACACGTCCTGAAGGTCGTTCACGTAGAACAACAACCGTCCGTCCGGAGACCACGCGACTTGGCGTTCGTGGCCAAGCCCGGTGGTGATCCTCCGGGGGTTGCTGCCATCCGCATCGACGATCCACAGATCCCAGCCGGTCGATGCGCTCTTTAAGCGACTCGTCCCTCACATACGGCATCACTAGGGAGCCCCAGCGGCGGCCATTCGTAGTCCGACGCGCCCGTCTGGGCCGCGGCGCGAGCGCCGGGCCCGATTCCCGCCAGGGCCCAGAGGAAGCTAACTTGGCCTCGACTTTCCTTTGGAGGCGACCCATGCTGTACCGAGACCTCGTGACTGTGCTTTCCCTCACCGCCCTGTTGGCGGCATGCGGGGAGATGACGCCCGACTCCGCTGCCAGAATCGATCCAGGTGACTGGCCCCACTACGGCCGCGACCTCGCAGCGTCCAAGTACTCCCCGCTCGATCAAATCGACGCTTCGAACGTGGGCGATCTGGAGGTGGTCTGGAGTTGGGAGTCCGCGGACAATGACCTTCCAGGGCGGTTTCCTGGGACGACCGTAAATCCGAACTATCAGGTGACGCCGATCAAGATCGGAGGCCGCCTGTTCGCCGCGACCAACATGGGTCAGGCCGTCGCGCTCGACCCAACCACGGGTGCAGAGTTGTGGCGATATGACCCCTACGCGGAAGGGCTCCGCGAGGCGCCCTCCGGTCGAGCCAACCGAGGCGTGGCCTATTGGAGTGACGGCGATGTCGAACGGATCTATGTGGGGTCCGGCGAACAGCTGGTCGCGATCGATGCCGCAACGGGCCGCCCAGACCCGGCCTTCGGGACTGCAGGGTCGGTGAATCTGGCGGACGATCCAGACCCCCGGATCGAGACCTTCGTGTGGACGTCGGCTCCGTTGGTCGTGCGCGATGTCGTCATCGTGGGCGCGACCGCGATGGTGGCGAACCGGAACTGGAAGACGGCACCGCCGGGCTACGTCCGGGCCTACGACGTACGCACTGGCGCGCTGCGCTGGCGTTTCAACCCGATCCCAGAGGCCGACGACCCCGCCGTGGCGACATGGGCAGACTCGTCATGGACGTATAGCGGCAACGGCAATGTGTGGACGTTGATGAGCGCGGACGAAGAGCTCGGGCTGGTCTATCTGCCGCTCAAGACGACCACCAACGACTGGTATGGCGGCCACCGGCTAGGGGATAACCTCTACGGCGAAAGTGTCGCAGCTGTAGATGTGGAGACCGGCGCGCTCGTCTGGCACTATCAGATGGTCCACCACGGGATCTGGGACTACGACCCGCCCGCTGCTCCGAACCTCATGGACGTGGTCGTCGACGGCCGACCCATCAAGGCTGTGGTCCAAGTGACCAAGCAGGCCTTCGTGTTCGCTTTCGATCGGGAGACCGGCGAACCGATTTGGCCCATCGAAGAACGGCCGGTCCCACCGTCCGACGTTCCCGGCGAGGTCGCGGCGGCCACTCAGCCGTTCCCTACCCGCCCTGCTCCGTTCGACTTACAGGGGATCACAACCGACGACCTCATCGACTTCACACCTGAGTTGCGCGCCGAGGCTGAGGAGATCGTATCGGGATTCGTTTACGGTCCGATGTTCACACCCCCGACGGTCTTGGACGAGCAACCCGGCGGCACCAGAGGCACGATCCTTCTGCCTGGCTGGGTTGGAGGTGCCAACTGGGGTGGCGCCGCCGTCGATCCTGAGACGGGCGTCCTTTATGTGCCGTCGGTCACCTCCCCGAACGTGACCGCTCTTGTGCCTCCCCCGGAACCCGACAACTCCGACCTACGCTACATCCGCGGCCTGCCTCGCGAGGTGCCCATGCCGCAGGGACTCCCACTCCTGAAGCCACCTTACGGGCGCATCACCGCCATCGACATGAACACGGGTGAACACCTTTGGATGCAGGCCAACGGACCCGGACCCGTCGATCACCCAGCCATCGCAGATCTGGACCTTCCGTGGCTAGGCCAAAGGGGGCGACCCGCGCCACTGCTCACGAAGACTCTCCTATTTCTGGGGGAAGGATCGGAGGCGGCACTCTCGATTCTGCCGATCGCGGGAGGGAAGTTCTTCCGGGCATGGGACAAGCGGTCGGGTGAAGTCGTTTGGGAGATCGAACTCGACGCCGGCACTTCGGGCGCGCCGATGACTTACACGGCTGACGGGCGACAATACATCGTGGTCGCGATTGGGGACGCTGAAACGACAGGCAGGCTGGTGGCGCTCGCGCTGCCAGAAGGGCGGGACTAGACATGGGCAAACGCCAGCCTCGCGCCCGCCGGGCTCCGAATGTATCCTTTCGCCGTAGGCAATATTCGGTTGCCTTCTTCGCATGCCGCCCTCTACCTCGGAGACCAAAGTGACTCGCCAACACAGCTGCTCGGCTTTTGCCCTCACCCTCCTCGCTGGCCTCGCGGTTGTCGCTCCTTCGGACGTCGCGGCACAAGGTCGTGGTCGTGGGGGAGGGGATGAAACGCCCCCGGCCCTCTCGTACAGACAGGGCGTCATGTCTTCTCTGCAGGCCCAGACCGGCGGCCTACGCGCGATCGTGGGTGGTGACGTCCCCTACACGAGCCATGTGAGCCTCAAAGCCAACACGATTCGTGACCTGGCAATGATGCTGTCGGACGTCTTTCCAGCGGGATCAGAAGGCGGCCGGGCGCAGCCTGAGGTTTGGAGCGATTCCGCTGACTTCGCTGAGAAACTCGCCGCGCTGCAGTCGTCCGCAAACCATCTCGCGGAGGTCGCCTCAGGGGGCGACTTGGCGGCGGTCGGTGAAGCGCTGGGCGAGGTAAATCAGACGTGCCGTGGTTGTCACACGACGTACCGGGCGCGCGCCAACTAGCAGCCGTCGCTCGAATGCAAACGAACCTCTGGGACAGGACACTAGCGGACCAGATGTGGAGATGACGGGAGGGGCCCTCGTTCTCAACGGACGAGGGCCCTTCTTTGTCAGCCTGGGTCCGACGCACGAGTGGAGTATGTCCTCCTCGGTTCGTCATCAGCCCCGCAGCGCCTGCACGATCCCGGGAATTCCCGCTGCGCGAGCGTGGACCTCGGTGGCGCCGGTGCGAGCGATCAAGTCGGCTACGTGATCGCCTCGAACACCGCCCCCGGCCAGGACAGTCACCGAGTCTCCGGCCATACGAACCAACTCGGCCAAGCGGTCTGCCTGGTCGATCGCCCGTCCGGGGCCACCGCCGGTCAGGACGCAGGTCACGCCAGCCTCAGCCACAGCCTCCAACGCGCGAAGCTGGTCATCGGCCTGATCGAATGCACGATGGAACGTGACCGGAAGCGGGCGGGCGGCCTCGACCAGACGACGTGTGTTCGCCGCGTCCACGCGGCCGGCGGCGGCCAGGAGCCCACAAACGACTCCGGCGGCTCCTGCCGCTGCGAGCGTCTGGATCTCCGCCAGCATCTCCTCCACCTCCGTCGACGTGTAAACGAAGCCGCCTGCCCGTGGCCGAATCATCACGAAGACTGGGATCGCGACGACTTCGAGAACGAGACCGACCAGGGCAGCGGACGGCGATAGGCCATCTACGGAAAGATCGCGACACAACTCGAGCCGGTGTGCCCCGGCACCCTCAGCGGCCCGGGCCTCGTCGACCGTGGTGACGCACGCCTCCACGAGCACGTTCATGCGTTGATCGATTCGCCTTCCGACTTGGCGACGATGGCCACGGCAGTCAGGTCGCCCACGATGTTCGTGCCGGTGCGGAACATGTCGAGGAAGCGATCGAGACCCGCGACAAGCGCGATGCCAGAAGCCGCCTGCGGCCCCATGCCGATGGCAGTCAGGACGATCAACGTCGTGACGAGTGAGCTGCCTGGGACACCCACACCAGCCAGCGCGGCGAGCGTGGATGTCACGATGATGATGAGGTACTCGGGCGGCCCCAACGGGATGCCATAGACCTGAGCGATAAACACTGCAGTGAGCGCCTTATAGAGTGCCCCGCCGTTCATGTTGAGCGTGGCGGCCACGGGGAGCACGAAGCTGGCGACCTGGTTCGAGACGCCCAGGTTGTGCTCGGCGACCTCCAGGCTCACCGGCAGCGTCGCGTTCGAGGACGCGGTGGAGAAGGCCAAGATCGGGGCCGCAGCCACGTGGCCCCAGAAGGCCCTCACGCTGATACCGGCCAGCTTGAGGATCCCCATCAGCACAACAAACGCGTGGAAGAGTTCACCGACCATGACCAGGACCGCGTAGATCAGAAGCGCCTGGAGAAGCTCTACGCCAAAGCGGGCGAGCGCGGCGCCAATCAGCACGAAGACCGCATAGGGGGCCAGCTTCATCACCCAGTTGATGATCGCCGCCGCGGCCTCGTCCACGCCCTCGAAAAAGTCCACAACCGGTTTGCGTCGATCCGGAGCCACGGTGGACAGGGCCGCGCCAAATACCAAGGTGAAAAAGATGAGCGCAAGCAGGTCCATCTCAGCAGCAGCAGCGATCGGGTTACGTGGAACGATCGACACCAGCCTCTCCATGAGCGACACACTCTCTGCGCGCTCTGCCGACAGCCCGCCTTGGGTCGCGTATTCGGCCGCAATCGTATCGCGCACCCCGGAGTCGACCGTTGAGCCAGGCTGAACCACCAATCCCAGCCCTAGGCCGATGAGTGCCGCAATGACCGTGGTGACCAAGAAGTAGACCAGAGACTTGGCCCCAATGCGGCCGACCGCGCGGATGTCGCCCAGTGACGACACAGCAACAATCAGGCTGGCCACCACCAAGGGCACAACAACCATGCTGATGAGTCGAATGAAGCCCGTCCCCAACGGCTCCAGCGCGAGCACGACGGTGCGCGTGGGGCCCCCGAAAGCCTGGGCCGCGAGGCCCGCAGCCACGCCCAAGGCCAGCCCAATGAGGATCTTGGTGGTCAGCTTCATGACGAGGTCTCGGAGTCAGCCGCCGCGAAGTCACCCCGCCGCGCCAAAAGCGACACGATGCCGCCTTCGGCCAGCAGCATCAGTGCAAAGTCTGAAAATGGCACGCCCGGCAGAACGCCCCCCCTCGTCTGGTTCGTTACGCGGACGCCGAGGATGTCGATCTCGACAAGAAGCGCATCGCCCTCGCGCACGCCAGACGTGTCCATCTCAACGGGAACGAGCCCGTTGTTGAGCGCATTGCGGTAGTACGTGCGAGAGAAACTCTGAGCCAGCACACATTCGATGCCGCAGGCGAGCACCACGGTGACGGCGACCTCCATCGCGGACCCTGTGCCGAATCGATCACCCGCAACGAAGATGTCTCCGGGCTCGACGGAGGCGGCGAAGTCCGGGTCCACCGACTCTAGCAGCCACCGCTTGAGGATGTGTGGGTCGAGCGTCTCACGCTTCCGCGACGAGGCGATGATGTAGTCGGTGTTGATCGCGTCACCCAGCCGGCGCGCCCGACCCGAGAACGTCAGACTCACAGACCCTCCCGCGGATCCACGATCCGTCCAGCGGTCGCGGCGGCGGCACAGACGGCCGGTGAGGCCAGCGTGATTTCGATCGACGCCTCACCCATGCGGGCGCGGAAGTTGCGATTGGCGGTCGAGATCACCCGTGCACCGGCGGGAGGGAGGGGTCCGGACGTGCCGCAGCAGGGACCGCAGCCCGTCTCGGCGAACACAACCCCCACACCGACCAGCCCCGCCAGTGTGCCGTCCGCTTCGAGTGCGGCACGCACTGCTGCGGTCGGTGGGGCGGCGACCACGGTGACGCCACTTGCGATGCCGCCGCGAGCTCTGAGGACGCTCAACGCCTCGCGGAAATCTCGTGGCTGCCCTCCAGCGCATGTGCCCAAGAAGACCCAGTCGACCTCGCGGCCGAGCGCTTCTGCGAGGGGGACAAGGTTGCCAGGATCGTGAGGGAGCGCCACCAACGATTCGAGCTCCGAGAGGTCAAGCACCAACGAGTCAGAGACGATCGCGTCTGCGTCGCTCGCGTGCGCTTCGTGCGGGAAGACCCCCGCCATCGCGCCCATCTCGGCGGACATGTTCGCAATCAGGGCTCGATCACCCGAGTCGAGAGACTCGGCTCCGGAACCGACGAACTCCAGGGCGGTGAAGGGTCCCACTCGGGTCGCCAGCCGCGCGACCAATTCAAGCGCTAGATCCTTCGCCGTGACGCCGACGGGGAGCGAGCCCTCCAGCGACACACGCACCGTCTCGGGCACGCGCAGCCAGACCTTGCCCGTCTTGAACGCGCCAGCTAGGTCAGAGGAGCCTACCCCAGTACCGAACGCGCCCACAGCACCGGCCGTGACCGTGTGGCTATCGCCGCCCACAACGAGGTCTCCGGGGCGAATTCGTCCCTGCTCAAGCGCGACCAGAAAGCTGATCCCGCCACCCACCGGCAGGAGCTCAACGCCCTGTGCGTCGGCGAACGCGGCCATGCGCGCATGGAAACCGCGCGTGGCCTCAGAAGTAGGCGGCGAGTAGTGGTCTCTCGCCAAGAGAACGCGCCCTGGGTGGCGCACCGGGCCACCGCCCATCGCTTCGAAGTAGTCGAGTGCCATCGGCGTGGACCCATCGGTCCCCAAGACCAGATCCGGCTCGCACACGACGATGTCACCGGCGCGGGCCGGCGCGTCGACCGAGCGACCGGAGTTGGCCGACAGAACCTTCTCCGCGAAGGACAGGCCGTGGGTCACGCCAGCGCGGCCTCGATGGCGTCCATGGTGCGCTCGACGTCAGCCATGCGTATGTCGCCCATGTGCCCGATGCGGACGCCTGCTCCGGCGAAATGACCCATGCCCACAGCGATTTCGATCCCCATCTCCCGCACCCTCGTCCGCAGCCACTTGGGCGCTACACCCTCAGGGGGCGTCAGGGCGGTCAGCGTCGGCGAACGTTGCTGGAGCCCGGGACATTGCCGACCAAAGCCGAGCGCGTCAGCACGTGCGGCGGCGTGGTCCGCCATGGCCTGATGTCTGGCGAAGACCGAATCCATGCCCTCCTCCGCGTGCATCCTCAAAGCCTCAAGGACCTGGAGAACCAACGAGACCGGCGTTGTGCCTGGGGTCTCCGGTTGTTCACCTGCCAGGGTCTTCCGGATCGCAGAAAAACTCAGGTAGTTCTTAGGGAACGGAGAACGAGCGACGGCACTCCAAGCGCGCGCTCCCACCACAGCGAACGCCAGGCCGGGGCTCGACATGAGGCACTTCTGCGATGACGTGACGGCGAAATCGAGATCCCAGTCGTCGAATCGGAAGGGCACGCCACCGACCGAGCTGATGCCATCGACCATGACGAGCGCGTCGTGCGTACGCGCCACCCGAGCGATGTCCTCAATCGGGTTCAGGACCCCCGTGCTCGTGTCCGAGTGGCAACACAGCACAGCCCGTACCCGGTCGGGCCCGCGCAACACCTGCTCCACTTCCGACGGGTCAACGCTCTCCTTCCAGTTCTCGGATACCCGACGCACATCGAGTCCGTACGACTCGGCAAAGCCCGCCCACATTTCCCCGAATTTGCCATTGCAGCACGCGACGACGGTGTCCCCAGGCGCGAAGAAATTCGCGATCGCACCCTCCATCGCCGCCCGTCCCGTAGCGTGCACCGGGAGGACGTCTGCTGTGGAGGCGCCGAAGAACGGGCGCAGACGGGTCAACGTCTCAGCGAGCGCGGCAGAGAAGTCAGCTGTGCGGTGGTGGACCACCCAATGGGCGGCATCCAGCACCCGGGCCGGAACACGCGTCGGCCCAGGTGTCATGAGCAGTGACGGCCGGCCCCTCATCGTGGCGACATCGCTCACTCGATCACACCATTCCGACGCAGCGTCTCATTGATCTCGGCCTTGAACACTTCCCCGGCGGCGATTGCAGCGATCCGCTTGGTCTCGCCCACTTCAAGCGCACGCAGGAGTTCAAGGACGACCTCCGCGTCCGCACGAGGGACCACGGCGATGCCGTCCTCGTCCCCCACGATAATGTCACCCGGCATCACTGCTGTACTTCCGCAGGATATTGGCACGTTGATCTCACCAGGGCCGTCCTTGTCGCATCCTCCCGGGTTCACGACACGACTGAAGGCGGGCAACGCGAGCACTTTGAGTCCGTCCACGTCACGAATCGCACCGTCGACGACGATCCCACCGAGCTTCGCGGCCACGGCGGCGTGCCCCATCATCTCACCAAAGACCGCGCTCGTCGTATTGCCGTTGGTGCTGACGACCACGATGTCTCCCGGACTCGCGACCTCGAGCGCCTTATGGACCATGAGGTTGTCGCCAGGGCGGGCGCTCACCGTGACCGCCACACCACACATCGGCAGACCCGTGCGGTTACTGATCCCGGAGTCCATGAAGTGAAAACGCCCCATCGCATCGGCGACGTTGGAGGAGGCCTTTCCCCGGAACGCCTCTACGACGTCAGGCGTTGGCCGGAGCGTGTCTGTGAAAATCCGAAATCCGATCGGTCCAAAAGTGCTCATCGACCCGCTACCTCCATCACTGTTTTGTAGAGGAACTCCACGAATTTTCCTACGCCCGCGACTGGCGTGCGTTCGTCGTTGCCATGGGCCCTTGAGCCCGTGGCCGCATCGGTCGGCAGCCCCATGCCATAGGCCAGAACGCCCGCTGCCCGGAGCTGTGACGAATCCGTCCCACCGGTAAGCATGGTCGGAATGGTACTAGCCCTCGGGAACATCTCCGCCTGAACCGTCTCAATCGCCCGAAAGAGGTCGGAGTCGATCGGCATCGGGTCGGACACGGGCCGGCGGGCGCCGAAGCGCTCCACAACCACCGAGGGGTCGTCGATCACGCGCTCGATTTCGGCCTTGAGCCAGAGTGTGTCCTCCTCCGGAAGCGCGCGGATATCAAGAGTCGCGATCGCTTCGGCGGGGATGACGTTCCTACGGAAACCACCCTCGATGATCGTCGGTGAGATCGACGTCCGCAGCATCGAATTGGCTGCCAAGTTGTGGAGTCGAAAGTCCTCCTGGATCATATCCGTGAGGCCAGAGTTCTCAAGGTTCCTGTACTTGAACGCCGTCTCTGGGTCTACGATCTCCGCCATGCGGCGGAAGTACTCACGCGTCGTCGCATTCAATCGCATGGGTGGCTGCCAGGTATCGAACTTCGCGACGGCCTTGGCCAAAGCGACGATCGCGTTGTCCGGACGGGGTCGCGAGCCGTGCCCGGACACGCCGCTGGCGATGAGCCGCATACGGGTGCTGACCTTCTCGGTCGTCGCAATCGAGACCATGGTCACATCGTCGCCAATCAGCGTCATGCCGCCGCCTTCGTTCAACGCGAACTCCGCATCGATCTCGTCGAAGTGCTCGGCAATCATGAATTCGACGCCAAGGTGGGCGTCCCCCTCCTCACCGGCGTTGGCCATGAAGATGACGTCTCGATCGAGCTCAACACCCGCACGAGCGATCATGAGGAACACCTGCAAGGCGCTCGCCGTCATGCCCTTGTCGTCCTGCGAGCCCCTTCCCCACAGGTACCCATCCTGGATCAGGCCAGCAAACGGATCGACCGACCACATGTCGCGCTCCACGCCCACCACGTCGATATGCCCCATGAGCAGGATCGGACGTTTGGATCCGTTTCCCGGAATCCGGGCCACGAGGTTTCCGCGACCTACCTCCATCTCATAGATATTGGAATCAATGCCTTCCGCAGCGAGAACGCCCTGGATGAACTCGGCCACCTGAGTCTCGTTGCCGGGCGGTGAGCTAGAGTCGATGCGCACCATGCCCTGGAGGAGCGCGACAGCCTCGTGACCCGCAGTACGAAAGTCCGGCGTTTGGGCCAGGAGTGGTGCGGACCACGAGAGGGCGGATAGAACGAGGGGGAAAAGGAGGCGTTTGCGCATATGGGGCTCTGAGAGACTTCCGAGCGATCAAGGATGCAGCATTGTGCAGGGGATGGGGGGCTGCGCCAAGGGGTGCGAGACTGGCTAGCTGCTCGACGTAACCGGTACTACGATCCAGAGAGTGGGCAGTTCACCCAAGAAGACCCCTTCGGGTTCGCTGGTGGGCTGAATCTCTACGGGTACGCGAACGGGGATCCAATCAATTTCTTGGACCCCTTCGAGCTATGTCCGACCTGCTTCGTGGGGGCAGCGATCGGTGGTGGAATCGCCACGGCCAGCGCTATCCACCGCGGCGAGGGTTTCGGTGCCCCGGGTCTCCGACGCTCCGGCGGGCCCCGTCCCATGGACCCATCGTGATGCCCCGATCGTAGGATTAGCTTAGAAGCGTGACCAACTAAAAGAAGACACTCGCGAAGGTGCTCCGGGGCGGCTCGGATGCGAACATCCTGTTCGGCGACCTGAGGACGTTGCTGCTGGCGCTGGGCTTCCAGGAGCGTATCAAGGGAAGTCACCATATCATTCAATCATGACGACGTCGCTGAGATCCTGAATCTTCAGCCGGTTGGCTCGAAGGCGAAGTCCTACCAGGTGAAGGACGTTCGAACCATCATCGTGAACTACGGGCTGGTGAGCAATGCAGACGAGTAAGCACCGCTGCGAGATCATCCTCTACTGGAGCAATTTCGAAGTGGGCCTGAACATGAAGGCCATCGAGGGGACGGACCGGCTCCTCGCTCAGAAGCCCGGTGGAATGTGTCAGTAAAAGGTGAAGCTGACAGACGCTGCGGAGGTGGACTCCGAATTGCTGGCATGGGTCGAGTTGGCCTACCGCGCTTCTGAATAGGCGGACACTGCCTCGGCTGGCACGCACGCCTGATGTCGGCCCGGAACTAGGCGGAGCCCGCCACCGACTGCGTCACCGGTTCCCCTGCGCGCGCTCCGCATCCCAAAACGCCCGCAGCTTCGCCAACGCCTGCTCCATGCTGTAGGCGGGCGCATACCCCAGGTCCCGCCGCGCCGCCGAGATGTCGAAGTAGTGCGCGGTCGATAGCTGCCGGGCCACAAACCGCGTCATGCGTGGCACACCCTCTTTCCGCAGAACGGCGTGCAGCGTCTCAAAGACGGCCCCCGCGAACCAGGCCACTGCAGGAGGCACGCTGCGCTCGACCGGCGGCTCTCCGCACGCAGCCAAAAGTGCGTTGATAAGCTCGCGCATCGGCAGCGGCTCACCCTGCGTGATGAAGTACGCTCGGCCCGCACAGGGTGCGCCGACGGCAAGTCGCTCAAAAGCCAACACATGCGCGCGGGCAGCGTCTTCTATGAAGACTGAGTCGACCCACGAGCTACCGTCGCCCACAAGCCGCAACTCGCCGGACCGGGAGCGAGCAACCAGTTGCGGCAGGAAGTGAGGGTCGCCGGGTCCCCAGACCAGGTGTGGCCTCAGGGCCACGGTGGCCAGAGTCGCATCGTTGGCGGCGAGGACTTCCTGCTCAGCGATCGCCTTGGTTCGCGGGTAGTGGGCGAGAAACTTGGTGGCGTAGGGGGCGCTCTCGTCGAGCCCACTGGCATGACCGCCGTCGTGCACGACCGACGGCGTGCTGGTGTGGATCAACTTGCTGATGCCCTGCGCCCGGCACGCGGCAATGACGTTGCGCGTGCCCACCACGTTCACACGATGGAACAGGTCGGCTGGGCCGGCCATCTCTGCGCGCGCTGCCACGTGGAAGACAGCCTCACACCCCGCGGCCGCTGCTCTGACAGCTGTGGGGTCGGCGAGGTCTGCCTGCACCTGCTCGACGCCCATGGCGTCCAACACTGGATAGTGGGAGCGGGCGAAGCTCCGGACGCCTACGCCGCTAGCTGTCAGCTGCCGGCACACTTCCGTGCCTACGAAACCACCACCACCGGTGACCAGCACGGTCATCGCCTATTCCTCCGATACGCGCCGCTCACAGCCGCCCCTGCGCCCAGCGGCCCAGCGCCTCACGCCCAATCTTGGCGTTGTGGCGGATGTCCACCGGGAAGCCCGAGTGAATCATGAAGCGATCAATGCCGCGTGTGTGCGCCACACCCGCACCCAAGGCGCGCAGTTCTGACATGAGTACCTCGGGATCGGTCCCACGGTGCTCTGCCTCAAGCTCCACGCACAGGAGCGGCACGGTCTGTCCACCGACACGCACGCCGACCAACGCCGTACGGGCCACTGCGGCGTGTGGATTGAAGACGTTTTCGCAGGGCACGCTGAACAGCACCCCTGCCGCGGTTTCCACGCGGTGACCTTTGCGGCCGCAGAACCAGAGGCGGCCCTGCGCGTCCAGGTTCCCAACATCCCCCATCCTGTGAAACAGGCCACCCTCTTCATCTTCGATCTTGGCGAGCGCGGTACTCTCCTCGCGACGGTAATAGCTTTCCGTGACCACGGGACCGCGCACGCATATTTCACCGATTTCCCCTGTCGGCAATTCCTCGGCTTGGCTCCAGCGCTCGATGGGCGTGTCCGTAATGCGGATGATATGTACGTCCATCCCCTCCACGGGCCGTCCCACGCAGATGCCCGCGCCCTGGTCAGTCATATGGCGCGTCTCGTTCAGCACCTCATGGCTGGAAATCGATGTGACCGGAAGACACTCCGAGGCCCCGTAGGACGGGTGAATCGCCGCGTCAGGCTCAAGCATGGTGAGGAAGGGCTCCATGACGTCCGCCCGCACCGGAGCGCCAGACGAGATGATGCGACGCAACGTCGGCAGGCGGGTCCCGTGTGCCGCGCCGTAGCGCCCCACCGTCCTCAGGAGCGCCGGCGAACCGAACATGTTGGTCACGCCGAAGTCTTCGATAGCCTCGAAGATGAGCTTCGGGTCCACATGCGCGGGTTGGGTCGGATCCATGTCGGGGATCACGGTCGTCATGCCCAACGCCGGATCGAACAACGCGAACAAGGGGAACGTGGGCAGATCGACCTCACCCTGTTCGATCCCGTAGTGTTGGCGAATGCTATCTACCTGGGCGAGAAAATGACGGTGTTGGTAAACCACACCCTTCGGGGGTCCAGTGCTGCCGCTCGTGAAGAGGATCGCCGCGGTATCCTCGGGCTGGGTCGCCGGCATCGAGTACGGACCCGCCGCCTCGCCGAGGCGCCTCACGTCTTCCAGGGTGTGCCCTCCCCAGAACCACCGTCGCCCAACGGTCACCATGCGACGGAGCGTCGGCCTACCCCACCCCAGCGCCAGCCTCGCCGCGTGCGCCACCGGGATGCCGATGAAGGCTTCGGGTTCCGATTCGACGAGGCAGTTCTTGACGTTTTTGCGCCCTAGCCCCGGATCCACCATGACCGGCACGGCGCCGGCCTTGAAGATGCCGAAGGTGAGCGCGAAGAACTCAAGGCTGGGGCGCACCATCAGAACCGTACGTATACCCCGCCCGATTCCCACAGCCTCCAAGCCAGCGGCAATGCGGTCGCTCTCGCGGTCGAGTTCGGCGTAGGTGTAGTGGCTATAGATCCGTTTGCCGTCGGGGCTGCGTCCCTCCGGAAAATAGATGGCGGGGACATCGGGACGCAGCTTCGCGACGTCGGTCAGCTTTGCCGCAATGTTCGCCGGCCCCTCGCTCATACGACCACGGACTCCAGGGGGTTCGCCGCAAGGAAACGATTCACCTCATCGAGGATCTCCTCGGGCGCGTCTTCGAGCACGTAGTGGCCGCAGTCCGAGAAGCGCCGCACGGTTGCCTGGGGCAGCTTCTTCTCCCACTCGGCAAGAAAAAGCTTATCGAAGACGAAGTCCTTCTCGCCCCAACAAATGAGCGCCGGTCGGTCGCGAAGCCCCTCCAGGCTCGCCTCTACATCACTGATCAGGTCGTAGCCACGGTCCGACGCCGAGAGGGGAATGTCTTCCACGAAACGCAACGTGGCGATCCGGTTCTGCCAACTGTCGTACGGCGCACAGTAGGCCTCGCGCACCTCGCGGCTCATCGGGCGGCGCGTGACGCCGGTATAGGCCGCGCCCAAGCTGAACGCGTTCAACCCTCGCACCAGAACCGTACCCAGCGGCGTGCGGGTCAGGCGCAACTGCCAAGGCACACGCTTGGTCGGGGGGAGATGAAAAGCCGCGGTGTTGAGCAGCACCAACCGACGAACGGCCTGCGGATGCCGCTGCGCCCACGCCATGCCGATCATCCCTCCCCAATCGTGAAGCACCAGCGTGACGTCTTTTGTCACGTCCAGGTGCTCGAGCAGCGCCTCAAGGTCATCGACTCGGCGCTCTAGATGGTAGTCGTAACGATCATCAGACGGCTTGTCCGAGAGGCCGCAGCCGATGTGGTCTGGCACAATGCAGCGGTACCGGTCACTCAGGCCCGTCACGAGGTGCCGGTAGTAGAACGACCATGACGGATTACCGTGGACCATCACCAACGGCTCGCCGCTACCCTCATCCAGATAGTGGTAGCGCAGTCCTTCGAGATCGAACTCGTGGCTCTGGAAGGGATAGAGCGCGCGAGGTACCTGCACGCCTACCAGACCAACTCGGCCATAGAGACGTTCAAGCCGCTGCCGATGCCCATCAGGGCAACTTTCTTACCCGCTACCACGCGGCCCGCCTCCACCGCCTTGGAAAGCACGATGGGAACCGACGCTGGGCCGATGTTGCCGAATTCCGGGTAGATCGCCAACACCTTGTCGAGGTCGAGGCCTAGCAGGCCGACAAGACGCTCGGTGTGGACGCGGCTGACCTGGTGCAGCACCAATTCGTCGAAGTGATCCGACGACCAACCCAGTTCATCCTTGCCCTTCTGCCAGGTCTTGTTGGCGAGGCCAAGGCCCGCAACGAGCAGCTCCCCGGTGCGGGTGCGCATCCAGTCCGGCTGGCCCATACAGAGGCGGTTGTGCTCCGTGCCCGCCAGATCAACGCCACCCAGAAACTTGTGTCCCCCCGGGACGAGGTCAGAGCGGGCGAGAATCATGGCCGCGGCCCCCGAACCCAGGGTCATGGTGGCGAAGCTATCGCGGAACAATTGCTCGTCCGCGTCGGGCGCGAGGAGGCGCTCAAGCGTCTTCTCGATCACGAAGCGGCTGCCCTCGCCGTCCACCACGATGGCATAGTCCACCTGGCCCCGCTCAATCATGTTGCCGACGATCTTCATGCCGTTGATGAAGCCGAGGCAGGCGTTCGACACGTCGAAGTTCATGCATTCTGGGGACAGCTTCAGATTGCCGTGCACCAGGCAGGCGGTGGAAGGCTCGATGTAGTCCCGACAAACCGAGGTGTTCACCAAGATGCCGATCTTGGAGCGATCGATACCCGTATCGGCCAGTACTTTCTCTGCCGCTAGGGTCGCGGCGTCACTCGGCTGCACGCCTTCATCCCAGAATCGCCGCGCGACGATGCCGGAGAGGCCTTCAAGCAGTCCAGCCTGCACGCCGATGCGCGCGTAGGTGGACGCCAAGCGATCATCGAGCTCAGCTGACGTAATGCGCAACGGGGCATCGACGTGAGCAACTCCGACAATCGAGACGTTCTGGAACCGCATTAAGACCTCGTAGTTCTTGCGTGACAGGGCTGGTGTATCGAAGGGCCCCAGGGGCGGGCGCGAAACGGCCCTCGCCTGTGTGCTGCCCCAATATACAGGCGCCCTGGCTTATGAGGAGGCGCGAGCGAGATATCCCTTCATGACTACATCGAGAACCAGAACGTGGCTCCCTCGCCGGGTACACCCTCAGCCCAAATGTCTCCCCCATGGCGCTGAACGATCCTTTGGGCGGTAGCCAGGCCGAGCCCCGTTCCTGCGAACTCATGTGTGTGGAGCCTCTCGAACGCCTGGAAGATGCGCTCCCGATGCTCGTTGTCGAACCCGATACCATCGTCCTTCACGAAAAAGATCGTTCCCAGTGATCCGCGTTCCACCCCCACTTGGATCGTGACGTGCGCCTTCGGGGCGCTGTACTTCCACGCGTTCTGAATGAGGTTCACCATGAGGAGTCGCAGCAACGCGGGGTCGGCGTACACCCTCAGGTCTGGCCGGATATCGAAGGTCACATCCCGCTCCGGCGCGAGACCGCGCAAGTCCTCAATGATCGTCCAACACATCGCGGACATGTCGACTTCCTCCGCGAAGATTTCACGACGGGTGACATCGGCAAGGTCTCGCAGGTCATCGATGATATTTTTCGCTTGGAGTCCCGCATTGCGGATCCGGCGCAGCATTTCATCCTGCGCGTCGTTGATTGGGCCAGTCTCGCGCCCCAGAAGGATCTGACTGAACTGAGCGATGCTTATCAGGGGTCCCTTGAGGTCGTGCGAAACGTTGGAGCTGAAAGTCCCCAGTTCCTTGTTCGCCTTGGCCAGAGCCACATTGGAAGCCTCCAGCTCCGTAATGCGCCCCTTGAGCTCCTCGTGCAGGGCCACAAAACGCTCCTCGGATGCCTTGCGTTCAGAAATGTCCTCAATCATGGCGAGACCATGGACGGACCCGTCGGTCCCGTCCCGGACGTATGTGGCCGTAAGCTGGGTCCACACCGCCTCTCCCGACTTCTTCAGATACCGTTTTTCCACGGTGTAGTGGGTGAGGTCTCCACGCAGGGCCTGCTCCGCTAGTTCGACGTTCCCCTGAACATCATCGGGATGTGTGAGCTCGGGGAATGTCTTCCCTCGGAGCTCCTCCTCGGTGTAACCCAGGAGTTCACAGAAGCGCTTGCTTGCCCGCTCCACCCGGAAGTCAGGACCCATGCGAGCGATAGCGAACGGCCCGACCTCGAAGACTAGGTCGGACGCCTCGTCCAGTAGCCGCATTGAGGCAACGTCCGGGTCACGGGGATAGGTCATCTGGCATGAATGGGAGGACACTTGAGGGCTTCATTCGAATCTGTGGCGAAGCGGCTGCCAAGGAAAGGTAGAAGTTGAGCGGCGCGGCGCGGCCCATTTGCGTCGCACCAAGTCCCACAGGCATCTTCGCAGACCCAACCTCTCCTGCCTCCGGCCTCCTGCATGAAGCCCTTGGTCGCCATCTCAGGAACCAGCCGTCCCGACAACTACACATCGCACGCGCTCGCGTGTGGTTTGTGATGAACTTCGCGGCCGCGGTGCGGAGGTCACCCTTTTCGACGCGCGCAACATGGCGTTGTCCTTCCCAGGTCAGGAACCCACCGCGGATGCAGTGGCGCTCAAGGCCGCCGTCGAAGAGTGCACGGGCGTGATCCTCGCGACGCCAGAGTACCACGGGTCGTTCTCGTCGATGTCCAAGCTGATCATCGAAAACCTCGGGTTCCCCTCGGTATTGGCGAAGAAACCGATCGCGCTGGTGGGCGTCGCTGCTGGGCGAATCGGCGCGATCAAGTCGCTCGAGCAGCTGCGCGGCATCTGCGCCCATGTTGGCGCGGTCGTCGTACCGGGCGCCGTGTCTGTGGCGGGTGTGCGGGCGGCGTTCACCGCAGACGGGATCTGCACCGACGCGGGCACTGAAGCCGCACTCCGGGGCGCCGCGACCGGACTCATGGACTTCGTCCGAGACTACGTGTGCCCGAAATACACTCTGGAGGCGATGATCCGGGGTGAGTCCACCCCTTGGACTGCGAACCTTTAGTGTGCGGCCGCGAGCGAGCACAGCGGCGTTCGACTACACGCTCCAGATTTCACCTAGGACGCGTTGGAAGTTGCCGCCCAGGATCCCGCGGATGTGCGCGTCGGTATATCCACGCCGAATGAGCCCCTCAGTCACGTCGAACATGCGCTGCGGATGCGCAATTTCGTCGATGTCGATCTTGTCGCGGAACGCGTAAGAGTCTTTGTAGTTCGCCTTGAGTCGCGCGTACGCCTCCGGCGGCATGTCATCGTATCCGAACAGATCGATATCTGAGCCGATGCCGAGATGCTCGATGCCGATCAGGTCGCGAACATGATCAAAGTGGTTGATGTAGTCCTCGACGGTGGTTGGCTCGCGGCCCTTCACGAAGTTGCGCACGCCGGTAATTCCCATCACACCTCCGGTCGCGCCCATACGCAGAATCGCCTCGTCGGTCTTGCACCGAGGATGCCCGGGATTGAGCGCGCGGGCGTTCGAGTGGGTGTAGAGCACCGGTCGGGCCGAGATTTCACAGGCGTCCAACGTCGTCTGATCTCCGGAATGCGAGACGTCGACCGCCATGCCTACCTCATTCATGCGCGCTACGATGCCCACGCCAAAGTCGCTGATGCCCCCGTCGACGCGCTCTGTTGACCCGTTCCCGATCATGTTGCGGGAGTTGTAAGTGAGCTGGCTCACGCGTTGACCGAGAGCGTGGAACGTGTTGACGTCGTCCGGATTCCGAAAATGCTGGGAGTTCTGAATGCCGATCAAGATGCCGCTGCGACCCGACCCGTGCACCGATGCAAGATCCGCTGCTGAATCGATGCGCACGAAAACATCTGGTCGGTTCGCAACGATCGAGTCGTAGTGGCCGACAAAGGCGAGCACATTTTGGTAGGCCTCTTGCTGGGTCCGGCCGCCAACGCCCGACGCGATATGGAATACGTCGATCCCGGAATTGCGGAAATGGGCGACGTCCTCGTCTGTCATCCCGTCCATTCCAGGACCCCATCGCGCCTCCGTCTCACTGTTGAGCGACGTGAGGCCGAGCATGTCGATGACGAGCGACCCCCGCACAAGGTCGATACAGCGTGCAGAATATTCCCGAGGTGACCACGCAAAGAGTTGGTACCGTCCGCGGGACACGAGCGGGGCGAACAGCGTCGCACCCACCGCCGCCACGGCTGTTTTTAGAACGGCACGGCGGCTCAGACTCGCGCCCTGCTTCATGGTCTTTCTCCGTTCGGCTGGTTCGCTTTCGCGGTCTCAGTGATCTGAGCCAAAAGCGTGTTCAAGCGGCGCTCGATGCCGGGGACCAGATCCTTCGCCTCAGCGGGCTCAAGCTGACCGACAGACATCAGGTGGCAGGCCGTGTAGAACTCTCGAAAATGCTTCAGCAGGTCGTCGATGTGCCCACGGACCTGATCGTCGCCACGGCGCTCTGAGGGCCCCCGCTCGGCGGCCCCAATGCGCCGCTCAGACACTCCGCCCAGACCCGAACCCTGCAGTGCGCGTTGCGCGAGCAGGAGCGCGGGCAGTAGACCGAGACCGACTCGGACCCAGCGGTCGTCAACGAGGACAATGGCGAAGGCCATGACGGCCACCATGAAAAAGACGGTAGGCTTGTCGTTTTGCGACTCCACGGAGCAACCTCGATGCTGAGATGGTGCCTAGAAGGCTCTATTACACTACCGACTTCCCTGATATGACTCCAGAAGTTTCAACACATGGTCGATATCGGACTCCGTGTGGTCCGCGTTGACCTGAGTCCGAATTTCCTCATCGCCACGAGGCACCACCGGGTACGCGAGCCCTGTGACGAGGACTCCGTTGTCGTAGAGATAGCTCACGAGGTCGCGCGTCCCTTGCGTGTCGCGAATCATCATAGGGACGACCGGATGCTCGCCCGGAATGGTCTCGATACCCACCCGAGCGAGTCCGTCCTCGAAACGTTTGGTGAGCGACCTCAAGCGGACGAGAAGCGCCTCCCCCTCGGGGCTGTCCACGATCTCTAGCGAGCGCAGCGCGGCCGCAGCCTCTCCTACGGTGATCGGGTTTGAATAGATGTACATCTGAGACGATTCCCGCAGAAAGCGGATCGTCGCTTCGTCAGCCGTCACGTAACCGCCATTCACGCCGAACGCCTTGCCGAGCGTGCCCACGAGCACGTCAACCGGCGCGCTGCCCGTGTACTCCTCAGTTCCCCGTCCGGTGCGGCCAAATGAGCCCACACCGTGCGAGTCATCGACCACGAGCACGACGTTCTCCTCGTAGTCCGCGTCGTGCCGGACGCAGATCTCCATGATCTTGTCGACGGGCGCGTGATCGCCCCGCATGGAGAAGATGCCGTCGGTCACAACGATCGCCCGCTTCGCTTTTCCCTTCCACTCCTCAAGGCCCCGATCGAGCGCGTCGAGGTCGTTGTGGGCATAGATAGACTTGCCCGCGGGACGACTGAGCTTCATCGCGTTGATGATGCTGTTGTGGTTCAACTCGTCGGAGACGAGCACGGTTTCGGGCGTGACCAGAGGCGTGATCGTGGACACGATCGCCGCATAGGCGGAAGAGAAGATCATCGCCGCTGGACGGCCGTGAAATTCGGCCAGCTTCGCCTCTAGCGTAAGATGCGCCTCGTAGCTGCCGGAGATGAAGCGCACCGCGCCCGGGCCCGCTCCAAACGCCCTCGTCGCGTGCTCCTCCGCCTCGATCACCTCGGGACGAAGCCCCATCCCCAAATAAGAGTTCGAGTTCATGCGAATGAACTCTTTGTCCCCTTCCCCGCGAAGTAGGAAGCGCGGGCCCCGGTCTCCCGAGGGAGGCCTCACGCCGACGACCACGGTCTCATTCCCTTTGGCGGTGCCGGCTTCTTCGAGGCCCTTTACGTGGGCAAGGAGTAGGGCACTCAGTCTATCAACGGGCATGGTCCACTCTTTCTATTTAAGGTGCTTGAGCATGTCTTCGGTCATGGCGGCGGCCCCAAAAGCGGGATCCCAGCCCCACTCCTCTCGGGCCGCGGTGTCGTCGATGCGGTCGGGCCACGACTCGGCGATGCCTTGGCGTACGGGATCGATGTCATAATCGATGGTAAAGCCAGGGATGTGCTTGCGGATCTCAGCGGCGAGAGTCTCGGGCGCCAGCTGCATGCCCGTGACGTTGAACGCGTTGCGATGTAGAAGTTTCGCCGGGTCCGCCTCCATGACCTGCATGGCTGCGGTCACCGCGTCCGGCATATACATCATGTCAAGTTGTGTATCCGGACCCAGGAAGCAGGTGTACCTCCCGTGCGCGACCGCCTGATAAAAAATGTCGACGGCCCAGTCCGTGGTACCTCCGCCGGGAGGAGCACCGTAGGAAATAAGACCGGGGAAACGCACCCCCCGTGTGTCCACGCCGTACTTGGCGTGGTAATAATCACAGAGAAGCTCACCCGCGACCTTGGTGATCCCATAAATGGTCGCCGGCCGCATCAACGTGTCCTGCGGGGTCGGGCTCTTGGGCGTCTCCGGGCCGAATACGCCAATGGAACTGGGCGTGAATACAGCACATTTCTGCTCTCTGGCTACCTCGAGGACCGCCTCCAGGCTGGTCATGTTGACATGCCAAGCGAGGCGCGGGTCGCGCTCCCCTACCGCTGACAGAATCGCGGCCAGGTGGTAGACCACGTCGGCGTCGTGGCGCATCACCGCCTGGCCAACGGCACGCGGATCTGTCGCGTCGAGCACCTGAAAAGGCCCCGCGTCGGTCATCTCCGTTCCGAGATGCCTGACGTCGGTCGCGAGTACGTTGTCGTCGCCGTAGGCCTCACGGAGCTTCGGAACCAGCCACGAACCGATTTGCCCACCGGCTCCGGTCACGAGAATGCGTTTCAAGGGAGATAGACTCCGGGGTGAAATGTCACAACCGGCCCCAATCTAGTGTGGTAGAACCGGAATCTGTTAGTGCCCATGGCACAGCCGCCGAATGGGTAGGGGTATGGTTTCGAGCGGAGCGACGCCGAGAGATTCTCCTGACAACCATGTCAAGGAATCTGCCGGCCTCAATCCACTAAATTTCTTAGGTGGATCCGTGCAGTTTTGTCGCAACACTATGCATCCTCCCACACACGTGATCGTGTGTCCAATCACAATTGGAGGCGGTGTCATGCGCACCACATTCTTGACGCTTCTACTCATCGTCGCCGTAGCCGCTCCGATCCAGGCCCAAATGTGCCAGACGGGGCCATCACCCGAGCTCAGCACGCTGTTCCCAAACGAGGTCGCTGGCTTGACGCGAGAGTTCTACGACTCCCGCGACGGCTGCCTCACCAACCTATATCGCCCGGCCAGCTACCGGGCTGCCGAGGGCACCACCCCTGCTGAGTGGGCGGTGGTCTCTATTGAGCCACACAACGATCCGTTCCTCGGTGAGTCCGCAGAGGCAATGAAAGCGCACTACGAGCGGTCCGGCATGGTCCTGCACGAGACCTCAGGTTGGCCGGTGTCCTTCGAAGAGATCTCGGCCGGGCATGAGTTCGTGGCCCTGAAGGGAGACCTCCGTATTGCAGTGGTCATCAAGGGTGCGGCGAACCAGGCGTCGAGCTGGTTTTTGGCGAAGAAGTTCTTCGATGACGTACTCCCCAAGGTACTGGTTCCCTGCCAGAGCTGAGGAGAAGCCCGAGATCGGCGTGGCTAGCACTTCGTGCGCCGGACAGAGTCCGTGAGTGCTCGGCGGATGGGCCGTACAAATCGCCTGTCGGCTGAGCGTCTCACACACCAACGTCTACCCAGTCTCGGGAGAAAGCGCGGCGGGAGGCTAGTCCCCCGCCGCCTCCACGTAGATCTCGCTTCCCTTTTCCTTGAACTTGTCCGCCATCTGCTTCATGCCCGCTTCAATGGCCTCTACGGTCTCCATCCCCTGCTCCTTCGCGTACTGGCGGATGTCTTCGGTGATCTTCATGGAGCAAAACTTCGGCCCGCACATCGAACAGAAGTGCGCGACCTTCGCCCCGTCCGCCGGAAGCGTCTCGTCGTGGTATTCAAGGGCCGTGATGGGATCGAGCGCCAGGTTGAACTGATCACGCCAGCGGAATTCGAAACGGGCCTTGGACAGGGCGTTATCCCAGTCCTGAGCGCCTGGGTGACCTTTCGCTAGGTCGGCAGCGTGCGCCGCGATTTTGTAGGTGATCACTCCGCGCTTTACGTCGTCCCGGTTCGGTAGGCCAAGGTGTTCCTTCGGCGTCACATAACAAAGCATCGCCGTGCCGTACCAGCCGATCTGCGCGGCACCGATCGCGCTTGTGATATGGTCATAGGCGGGCGCGATGTCGGTCGTGAGCGGCCCGAGCGTGTAGAACGGAGCCTCCTGACACCACTCGAGCTGCTTGTCCATGTTCTCCTTGATGAGATGCATGGGCACGTGCCCTGGCCCCTCGTTCATCACCTGCACGCCGTGCGCCCAGGCGACCTTGTTCAAGTCGCCCTGAACTTTCAGCTCAGCGAATTGGGCCTCGTCGTTCGCGTCTGCTATGGAGCCAGGGCGGAGGCCGTCTCCCAATGAAAATGACACGTCGTACTGCGCCATGATCTCACACAACTCGGGGAAGTTCGTGTAGGTGAAATTCTCCTTGTGGTGTGCCATGCACCATTTGGCCAGAATCGCTCCGCCGCGTGATACGATGCCAGTCATGCGGTTTGCCGTCATCGGAATGAAGCGCAGCAACACACCCGCGTGGACCGTGAAATAATCGACGCCCTGTTCTGCCTGCTCAATGATCGTGTCGCGATAGATCTCCCAGGTGAGGTCCTCCGGCACACCATCAACTTTCTCGAGCGCCTGATAGATCGGAACCGTGCCGATCGGAACCGGCGAGTTCCTCAGGATCCACTCACGGGTCTCGTGGATGTGCTTACCGGTCGACAGGTCCATGACCGTGTCGGCCCCCCAAAGGGTGGACCAGCGCAGCTTTTCGACCTCTTCTTCGATTGAGGAGCTGACCGCCGAATTCCCGATGTTGGCGTTGATCTTCACCTTGAAGTTCCGGCCGATGATCATCGGCTCGATCTCCGGGTGATTGATGTTTGCCGGGATGATCGCGCGGCCTCGAGCGATCTCATCGCGCACGAACTCGGCCGCCATGCCCTCACGAATGGCGACGAACTCCATTTCCGGCGTGATCTCGCCTTGTTTGGCGTAGGTCATCTGCGTGACAGACCCGGTTGCGCGCAGCGTGCGGCGGGCGAGACCCTCCGGCATCTCGACCTCGGCGGCCGGTTTGCGGGTGCGCCCGGTTTCACGCAGTTCGCCGCGTGCCCGAATCCAATCATCGCGGAGTGCGGGAAGGCCCTGACGCACGTCTAGATCACGAGGTCCACTGGTGTCATACACACGGAACGGCGGCTCGCCACCCGACAGATGGATCTCCCGCATGGGCACCTGCACGCCCTGCGGGCCCTCGATGTGCACCTTCCGAGAGTTCGGAAACGCATCCGGGTAGTCCGAGCCCATATCTTCAGTTTTCGGAGCGACCCGGGCGCGTGCGTCGCCGTTGGCGCCGTTGCCTTGGGTCCCGGCACCGTTCTCTGTGGAGGCGCCCTGGCCGCTGGCAGTACTAGCGTTCGGGCCGTGGCCGTCGACGCCGGAAGAGCCGTTGGGCTCACCCGGCAGCGCAGTGATGGGAAGGTCGAAGCGGGCTTTTTTGTCGCTCATATCGTCGCTCATGCTTGGCATCGGGAGCGAGACGCACAACGGCCGCCACACATTGTGGTCGGCGGCCAGAGCGGGCCCGTCTCCGGGCCCCGTCGTCTGCCGCGCTCCCTACGCCGGTTTGAACCGGATCAGGTTCCAAGGGTCGTTCTCAACCACGGTGTCTCCCGCGGTGCCCCTGGCGGCTTTATCAACCTATGGGGTTGGCGGGGGGTTGGGGAGGGGGGGGCGCTGCCCGGCGCTCAGGGCCACAGGCCTCCCAATGCGTGCGCACCAGCATCTGCGGGGGCAGTACCGCCACCAGGTCCACTGAGCCAGGACAACGGGCTTCTAGGCTGTCCAACGCCGCCCCGTGGATCTGGCCACGACTCTCCAAGAGTAGATGACTGACCCCTGTGGCTTCCCACAACCTCAGTTGCTCGTCCGGAGAGCCCCAGACGGGCGCGATGCCTTCTTCTCCTATCGGCCTAAAGGGGGCGCTCGGGGTCACCGTCCAGCCACCGTGAAGGTGAAGAGCAGGCCAGAACTCCGGCGCACCCACAATCGCGTCGGCGGTCGCGGTCCGCTCCACAGCCTCAAGCGCGAGCGCAAGCTGCTCGGCGCGAATTCGATAGGGCCTGACCGGCCACCCGGAAGCGACCCGGCTGGCGGTTCCGAGCGTGTACGCCCCAACCCAGCCCACGACCACAGCCCTGAGGATCCGAGACATTCTCGGAGCACGAAGCGATCGACCCACGTCGGCGGCACCCACAAGAATGAACGTGACCAAGAATGGGTGTAGGGGGGCCACCAATCGACCGTCTACGTAGGGCCACAGAAGCAGCAGCCCGAGATAAGCTACCGCGGCCCATGCGAACGGAGGGAACCGCCGGAGCATGCCGCGAAAACCCACCGCGACAAGGGGCAAAAGCAACGCGAGGACGAACCCCCCGAGGACGCTCGGTACGCCGGGCATCAGGAGAGCCGCGACCCGCCCCGCGACGGCCTCGATATGCGCGGGCATTCGCCCGGAGAAACCGGCAGGGTCGCCCAACAACTGCTGGCTCAGCCAACCTGTGTACGGGCCGAGCACGTCCCTCATCCCTTCCGGGATCTCGACCACTCGCGCGGCGGCCCATGTGCCCCACGCCAGGGCCACGAGCGCTGCGGGCCCTAGCAGGACAATCGCACGTCGCACCTGACCCGCCAGGACAAGGGCGATCGCAAAGCCAACCATCGGCGCGATTGCAGCTGAGCGGGTGAGCACAAGCAAGATCATCAAGACAGAGACCAGTCCAGACCGACGACGAAGTGGGTCGCCGTGCGCCCCTACAGGCCAAGCGGCCAAAGCCCCCATGAGTAGGAGCACGAACAGAGGCTCCGAGAGGGGGATCAGGGCGAATCGAAGCACATCGGCCGAGGCGAAAGGCCATCAGTGTCCCGCGGCGAGAGCCCATGGTCTGGGGAGACCTGCTCGGACGTGTAACGCCCACGCCATGAGCGCGCCCGCGCCTCCCATCAAGACAAGATTCAACATCTGTGCGGCGAGCGTCACTGTGCCGAGATTGTCAAACATGAGCCAAAGGATGGCAGTCACGCCTGAATAAAGCGGGGGGACTTCGCCGCGGGCGGTGCGCCTACCACGCCTGAGTACCGCAGGCCATCTCCCGCCGCCAGCGCGTTACCCACCATGACATACACGCCGTCATCGTGCCACACTCCGGCCGGAGTCGGGCGCCAAGCGGCGAAGGCGACCACAAGTAGAACGAGTCCGAGTATGACGAACACCGAGGCGCTCGCGTGGGTCTCTGGACTCGTTGGGCTGATCTGCACCGGTCGTCACATCACGGGGTCAAACTCGGCTACCGAACAACAAGAGAGTAAGTCCTGACGCGCAAATGCTCCAGTGGCCTGATTCGTGATCCGGCCCTAAGATGTCCCGCTCCAAAAAACTCAAGCTGCGACTGCCCAACTCATGAATGATCAGGAAATTGCCCGTTCCATCCCCCTTCGCCCATTAGGTGAAGTCGCGGAGCGTCTCGGCCTCTCTACGAGCGACCTGGAGATGTACGGAGACACGAAGGCCAAGATCAAGCTCGACATGCTCAACAGGCCCGAGACCCGCGAGCGCGGTAAGTACATCGTCGTGACGGCGGTCACACCGACTCCGCTGGGCGAGGGAAAAACGGTCCATACCGTGGGTATCTCACAGGCGCTCAATCGGATCGGCAAGCGTACCTGCTGCGTGATCCGCCAGGCCTCGATGGGTCCGGTATTCGGCATCAAGGGCGGTGCCGCCGGTGGGGGCTATTCGCAGGTCGTTCCCCCGGAGGAACTCAACCTCCACCTGACCGGTGACTTTCACGCGATCACGTCAGCCCACAATCTGTGTTCGGCGTTCTTGGACGCGAGCATCTTCCACGGCAATGAGCTCGACATCGACGTCGAACGCGTCACGTGGCGCCGCGTCATGGACGTCAACGATCGGGCGCTCCGCCACATTGAGGTGGCGCGTGGTGGCGAAAAGAACGGTACGCCCCACAACAGCGGATTCGACATCACATCTGCCAGTGAGATCATGGCGATTCTCGGACTCGCCACGGACCTCAAAGACCTCCGCAGACGTTTGGGTACCATCGTCGTCGCATACACATCTACGGGCACGCCGGTAACCGCAGAAGACCTCAAGGTCGCGGGCGCCATGGCAGCCGTCCTCAAGGACGCCCTCAAGCCGACCCTGATGCAGACCCTGGAAGGCACCCCGGCCATCGTGCACACGGGTCCCTTCGCGAATATCGCACACGGGAACAGCTCCATCATCGCTGACCGCATCGCCCTGCGCACTGCGGACATTGTGGTTACGGAGGCAGGCTTCGGCGCTGACATGGGCGCCGAGAAGTTCTTCGACATCAAGTGCCGCGCCTCGGGCCTGGAGCCGGACGCAGCCCTCATGGTCGCGACTGTGCGGGCGCTCAAGATGCACAGCGGCCGTTTCGCAATCACTCCCGGGAAGCCCCTCCCCGAAGGCCTCATTCAGGAAGACCTCGATGCGCTGGCGGCGGGCATGTGCAACCTCGAGGCGCACATCGGCAATGTGCGCAAGTTCGGCATTCCTGTGGTGGTGGCGATCAACGTCTTTCCGACCGACACCGAGGCCGAGATCGAGTTGATCCGGAAGGCCGCCCTCGCGGCCGGGGCCTCGGCCGCGCACGTGTCGACGATGTTCACGGATGGCGGCAAGGGAGGAGAAGCGCTCGCCCACGCGCTCGTCGCGGCCTGCGAAGAAGAGAGCCACTTCAAGCTGCTGTACCCCGACGAAGCCAGCCTCAAAGAAAAGATCGAGACCCTCGCGACCGAGATCTACGGTGCGGACGGGGTGGACTACGAGCCGGAAGCGGAGGAACTACTCGCGCAGTTTGAGAAAGACGGCTTCGGCAAGCTGCCGATCTGCATGGCGAAAACTCAGTATTCCCTTTCGCATGACCCCGCGCTCAAGGGGCGACCCACCGGGTACAGGTTCGTGGTGCGTAGCGCGCGCGTGGCAGTGGGCGCCGGGTTCGTTTATCCCTTGGCAGGGAATATCCTGACCATGCCGGGCCTAGGCAAAACGCCCGGAGGTACCCGCATCGACATCGACGACGACGGCAACGTCGTCGGGATGTTCTAGCATTGGAGTAAGGGCGTGTGGCGCTCCGGAAGATCGGGGCGCCACGCCGCTCGACCCTACCTTGGGAGAAGGGTCTTCGAAATCATGAGATGCACACCCTTGTTGCCGTCGACCAACTGAGTGATTCGTAGATCCGCCGCCATGGAGATGACCGCGTAGGCCTCACCGCTGCTCAGGCCCGCACGCTCCTGAAGAAACTCGACGCCCTCCCGGATCGCGATCTCGGTGGCTTTCTCCAGGTCTGGGTCAAAGCCCATGAGAATGTGATGCGTCGGCGTTTCAGCCCGTGGCCAGTCGATGGACATATCGCGGCGGACGACGAACTGGAGCCGACCCTCAAGCGACGTCTCGAGTCCCGTTTGGTCCACCTCGCCGTCGCCTTGTACCGCGTGGCCGTCCCCGACCTCGAAGAGCGCGCCCTCGACCCAGACCGGAATGAAGAGCGTCGTGCCCGCGACCAGCTCCTTGTTGTCCATGTTGCCGGCGTGTCGGCCAGGCGGATTGCTGCTCACACGTCCCGAATCCGGCGGGGGTGCGACACCCATGCTGCCGAAAAACGGCCTCAGCGGTACGGTGATGCCCGGCACGATCTCCGCGGTGTTGGCATCGCGGTCCATGCGAATGAGCCGGGAACGCACGTCCTCGTCACACAGGTCCCGCACGAAACCGCTGCAGCCGTTGTAGCCGTACCCCACCGAGTACCCCACGTCCAGAATGCGCACCTCGAGGACGTCACCCGGGCGCGCGCCCTCAATGTGAATCGGGCCGGTGAGGATGTGGCCACCTGGCCCCCGGTCGGTAACTTGGTCATAGATGGCAGCCAACTCGGGCTGCACTTCGTCGGCCGGCAGGCCCATATCCTGCAGGCGGGTGGGGTTGCTCGTGAGCATCGTCGTGACTTCGACGATGTCTCCGGAGGCGATGCGTAGGACCCCTGGCTTCGCCGGGTCGTAGTGTCCAAACGCAACCGTGGAGGGCCCCGCCTCTAGGCGATGCGTAGTCTGGGCGGCAACCGGCGCGGCCGGAAGAAGTGCGTACAGGGCCGCCGCAGCGAGCGGCCCGGCGACGTAGCGAATGAGTTCCAAGACGAATCCAGGTAGAGGGAAGGCTCCAATTTAGGGGCCACTACCGGCGCCCGCTACGAATCAGCCCGCCGTCGCCTTCCTCACCGCCGGGGCCACGACTGTCCCAAAAAGCTCAATCGCCTTCATGAGCTTCGTGTGCGGCACGTTTCCGAACGCCATCTGAACCAAGAAACGGTCGTTCTTGAAGATCTCATATTGGAAAAGAATCTTGTCGATGACCTGCTGCGGGTCGCCGACCGCTAACGCTCCTCGCGGTGACACCATGGAATCGAATTGAGCCCGTGTGGTCGGCGGCCAGCCACGCTCGCGGCCAATGCGCGTCATCATCTCGGCATAAGGTGGAAAGAACGTGTCGTTCGCGTCCTGCGAATCTTCAGCGATGAAGCCGTGTGAGTTGATACTGATGGGCAGCTTGGACGCATCGTGCCCAGCCCGTGTCGCCGTGTCACGGTATAGATCCACCAAGGGGACAAAGCGCTCGGGCTCGCCGCCGATGATGGCAATCGCCAAAGGCAGACCGAGGGTGGCGGCGCGAAGGACGGATTGGGGTGTTCCTCCCACCGCAACCCATACGGGCAGGGACTGCTGCTCGGGACGCGGATACACCCCTTGTTCGCGAAGCGGCGATCGGTGTCGGCCACTCCAGGTGGTGTGTTCGCCCTCGCGAAGCTTGAGAAGCAGCTCGAGCTTTTCGGAAAAAAGTGTATCGTAGTCGTCGAGCGAATATCCGAAGAGCGGAAACGACTCGATGAACGACCCTCGCCCCGCCATGATCTCCGCGCGCCCGCCTGAAATCAGGTCGAGCGTGGCAAAGTCCTGAAAAACCCGCACGGGGTCGTCCGAGCTCAAGACCGTCACGGCACTGCTGAGACGAATGTTCTTCGTCAGCGCGGCACCGGCGGCCAACGCCACGGCCGGGGACGAGATGATGAAGTCCGGTCGGTGGTGCTCACCTATGGCGAAGACGTCGAGTCCGACCTGGTCCGCCAGCGCCATTTCTTCGAGCAGGTGCTGCATACGCAGGCCGGACCCCGTCGGGCTCCCGGTGGCGGGGTCGAGCGGGACTTCCGCAAAAGTGCAGAGGCCTAATTCCATATGGGCGTCTCGGCGATAACGTGAAGAGCGGAGAAAGTCGTGCGCTACCCGCCCTTCACCATGCTGATCAATGCCGCGATCGGATCATATGAACGATCCACCACCCGCTCTTTCAGGGGGATGATGGCGTTGTCAGTGATCGCGATCCCTTCAGGGCAAACCTTGGTGCAGCACTTTGTAATGTTGCAGTAGCCGAGCCCCAGTTCGTCGCGGAGCGATACAACCCGATCGCCCACGTCGATCGGGTTCATCTCCATATTCGCCGTGTATACGAAGTGGCGCGGCCCGGCGAATTCGTCGTGCATGTGGTGATCCCGCAGCACGTGACAAACGTCCTGGCACAAGAAGCACTCGATGCACTTCCGGAACTCCTGAGGCCGCTCGACGTCGTACTGCTCCATGTACCACGTACCGTCGTCTTGGTCGGACGGCTTGGGCGCGAACTTCGCGATCGACGCCTTCACCTCGTAATTCCACGACACGTCCGTGACCAGATCCTTGATCACGGGGAACGTCCGCATTGGCTCGACCGTGACGGGCTTGTCCAAGTCCAGGTCGTCACAACGGGTCATGCACATCAGCCGTGGCTGTCCGTTGACCTCGGCAGAGCACGATCCACACTTGCCCGCCTTACAGTTCCAACGCACGGCCATGTCGTTGGCCTGTTCAGCCTGGATCTGGTGAATCGCGTCCAGCACCACGTACCCGTGGTCTAGCTCTACCTCGTATGACTGGAAGTCGCCGCCATCCGAGTTGCCGCGCCAGACCTTGAACGTAGCGGTCTTCATCAGCCCTGCTCCTCGATGATGTCTTTGAGTTCCTGACGAATTTCTGGGATCGGTTCGCGACGGATCTCCATCTCTCCACCCGAGCCCTTCTTGATCACGTGGTTGAAGGTGCCCCACTCTTTCTTCTTCTCGAGATGGTCGATCCGCGAGTGTGCGCCTCTGCTCTCCTGACGCGCCTCGGCCGCGACAACAACCGCCTCGGCTACCGTCATCAGGTTGTGAAGGTCGAGCGCGGTATGCCAACCCGGGTTGTAGTCCCGACTGCCACCCGAGCCCATGACTTCCGCCCGTGCCTTGAGTTGAAGAAGCTCCTCGTGAGCCTCTTTAAGCCCCTCCTCCTCACGAGCAATCCCCGCCTTGTCCTGCATGAGCTTCTGTAGCTCCGCCTGCAGCCGGTACGGACCCACATCGGCGCCGGGATCGCGTGACAGCGGGGCGATCGCCTCTGCCTCTGCGACAGCAATTTGATCGTCACTGACCGTGAAGCTCGGGTTCTCCTGAGCAAACTTGGCCGCGTATTCACCCGCGCGTTTCCCGAACACCAAGAGGTCGGACAACGAGTTTCCACCCAAACGGTTCGCACCGTGTAGGCCTCCCGCGCACTCACCCGCCGCGAAAAGTCCAGGCACCGTGGTCGCCATCTGAGTGTCTCCATCCACCTTGATCCCGCCCATCACGTAGTGCGTGGTTGGGCCCACCTCCATCGGCTCCTTCGTGATGTCGATGCCGGCCAGCTCTTTGAACTGGTGATACATGCTCGGGAGTTTCTTCTTGATATGGGCCTCGGAGTCTTTGATGTGCTCCTTGATCCAGGCGATGTCGAGGAAGGCTCCTCCATGCGGGCTCCCCCGGCCTTCTTTGACTTCCTTCGTGATCTTGCGGGCCACATGGTCTCGCGTGAGCAGCTCAGGTGGTCTACGCGCGTCGCGATCGCCAATGACATACCGCCAGCCCTCTTCCGGCGTGTCCGCCGTCGAGCCCTGATAAAGCGGCGGGATGTCATCGAACATGAAGCGCTTGCCTTCGCTGTTCTTCAGGATGCCGCCTTCACCGCGCACACCTTCTGTGACAAGGATCCCGCGCACGGACGGGGGCCAGACCATGCCGGTGGGATGGAACTGGATGAACTCCATGTCCACCAATTCGGCACCCGCGTGATACGCGAGGGCGTGGCCATCTCCGGTGTACTCCCAGCTGTTGCTGGTCACCAGGAAGGCCCGGCCGATACCACCGGTGGCCATCACCACGGCCTTCGCCTTGAAGACCATGAATTCGCCGGTGCCCCGGTCGTAGGCAAATGCGCCGGCAACCCGATCACCGTCCTTGAACAACTTGTGCACGGTGACTTCCATGTGGACGTCGATGTCCTGATGGATGCTGTGGTCCTGGAGCGTACGGATCATCTCCAGGCCGGTTCGGTCTCCGACGTGGGCCAGGCGTGGATAAGCGTGACCACCGAAGTTGCGCTGGTTCATCTTCCCGTCGGGCGTTCGATCCATAAGCGCGCCCCACCCCTCCAACTCGCGGACTCGGTCTGGAGCCTCTTTGGCGTGCAACTCTGCCATGCGCCAGTTGTTGAGGTACTGCCCCCCGCGCATGGTGTCGGCGAAGTGGACCTTCCAACTGTCGCGTTCGTCGGCATTGGCGAGCGCTGCGGCCACGCCGCCCTCCGCCATCACCGTGTGGGCTTTCCCGAGAAGCGACTTGCAAATCAGCCCGACCGAAACCCCGGCTGAAGCTGCCTCAATCGCCGCCCGAAGGCCGGCGCCGCCCGCCCCGATCACGAGCACATCGTGCTCGACTACCTTGTGGTCGGCCATTAGAAGAGCCTCCAGTCAACCCAGATACCCATCGCGCACATCCTGACGTAGACATCGGTGAATCCAACCCAAATCAGACTCATCCACGCGAACATCATGTGTCGCTTGTTGAGGCAGGTGATACAGTCGTACGCGACCTTCCGGACGGGCCGACGGGACAGGACATCGATCGCACCGCCAGCCAGATGGCGTATGGAGTGGCACCCGAAGGTGTAGCTGCTCAGGAAAATTACATTGAGCGTCAGAACGATCGTGCCGATGCTCACGCCGAATTCTTCACCGCCCACCCCCTCGACCTCGAACCAAAGTGCCTTCCAGGCATCGTGCGTCAGGAAGACGAGCAACAAGAACGCAAACGGGATCGTGTAGCGGTGGAGATTCTGGACGATCAGCGGCAGATGCCGCTCGCCTAGGTAGCTGTTGCGGGGCTCACCCACTGAACAGTTGATCGGGTCGGCCCAGAACGCCTTATAGTAGGCCCCCCGGTAGTAATAGCACGTCAATCGGAAGCTCACGGGCGCCCACAAGATCAGGAACGCCGGCGAATACGGCATGAATCCTGGCCACCACCCTGGAGGGCCATCCGCCTGGATCATCGCGTGGTGCGAGCTACCCCAGATCTCCGGAGAGTAAAACGGCGACAGAAGGTTCCCCGACATGTAGTTCACACCCTGGAACGCAGCCCAGGTCGAGTACACGATGAAGGCTGAAAAACCGATGAAGACGATGACGGGTTGCACCCACCACGCATCGTCGCGCATGGTCTGCCCGAAGGTTCGTTTGACCGGAAGGGCAGTGACTTTGGACGGCATGGATCACCTTTCTACAGTGCTTCAGCACCGGATGAAAGTTGCAGGCTTCAAAGGGGTCGAACTGCGTCGATTTCAACAACTTGGCGGGTCATGGTAATATGCCGACAATGGCGCCCACGGCAACGTCCAAACCGGCCCACATTTGGCATTCGCAGCGACAGCCGCAAAATTCCCACCATGAACTCGATCTTCAATTCCGCAGACTGTCGCGAGGTGACCGCAAGGCTCGGTCACCTGACGCCTGACGCGCAGCGGCAGTGGGGCCGAATGTCCTGTCACGGCGCCGTTTGCCACCTGAGTGACGCCTTCAGGGCAAGTCTCGGTGATCTTCCGTCCAGGCGAATCGGGACGGTTCTCTACCGTACCGTAATCCGTTTCGCCGCGCTCAGCCTTCCGATCACCTGGCCCCACGGGGCCAAGACGCTGCCCGAATTCGATCAGGAGCAGGGCGGCACCCCACCCGGTGACTTCGCTAAAGATATGGGGGCGCTTGAGGCGCTTGTGGTCCGCTTCGTCTCGTCGAAGGGGGAACGCCTGGCCCCTCACCCGGCCTTTGGCCACCTCACACCCGGCGAATGGGGTCGGTGGGGATATCGCCACCTCGACCATCACCTGCGGCAATTCGGAGCCTGACACCCACATCGGGTCCCCTTTCATCCGCGTCGGCCATACGCGTCGCCCTACGCGTCGGCCATGCGCGTCGGCCCGTTCGCGACGAGCGGCGCCGCAACCCAAGTCGCGCCGCCGCTCGTTCCCTGGTCGCTCTTCAGCAGTGTGCTAGTGCGCCTCAGCGGCTGCCGCGGCCCGCTCTTTAGCGACCTTTTTCGCAACGTCGGGCGGCGCCGGCTCGTATCCTGCCACCTTACGCTCGTGGTGCCCACGTCCCTGAGTGATCGACCTCAGCGTGGCCGCATAACGATAAAGCTCGGCCTCAGGCACCATCGCATGAATCGTGGTGCGCCCACCTAATGGATCCATCCCTTGCACCTTTCCGCGCCGAGACGTCAGGTCACCCATGATGTCCCCCACGTATTAGTCCGGCGTGGTCACCGCAACCGCCATGATCGGTTCCAAAAGCTGCGGTCCGCACTTCTCCGAGACGGACCTGAACGCGGCTGCGCCCGCCATCTTAAACGCGATATCAGACGAGTCGACCGCATGGTAGGACCCGTCGTAACATTCCGCCGCAAAGTCGACGAGAGGGAACCCCGCAATCACGCCCCGCTCCGCAGCCTCCTGAATGCCCCGGTCCACCGACGGGAGGTACTTGCCTGGGATGGCGCCTCCCTTGATGGAATCCACAAACTCGTAGCCGGCTCCAGTCGGCTTGGGTGACAAACGAATCCAGCAGTCACCGAACTGACCTCGGCCACCCGACTGCTTCTTGTGCCGCCCCTGCCCTTCGGCGGTCCTGGAAAGGGTCTCACGGTAGGCAATGCGGGGCTGCTCGGTCTCTACCTTCACACCGTACTTTCTTGCCATACGCTCAAACTGAATCTCCAGATGCATCTCCCCCGTGCCTCGCGCGATGGTCTGGTGGAGTTCAGCGTTGAACGCCGCTGAAAAGGTCGGGTCCTCCTCATGCAGCTTCGGAATCACCTCACCGAGTTTGTCCTCGTCGGCGCGGGTCACACCCTTGATGGCGACCGAAATGTCAGCCGCCGGAAACTGGATCTTCTCTAGCGCCAGATTGCGGCCCTTTTGGTTCAGACTGTCGTTCGTGTGCGTGTGCTTCAGCTTCGCCACCACGCCGATATCACCCGCGTGGAGCCGGGTCACCTCATGCCGTTCCTTGCCCATCGGAATGCTCAAGTGATTGAGCTTCTCGGCTTGACCGTCAGACGCGTTGACGACCTCCACTCCGCTCGCCACCGAACCCGAGAAGATACGGAAGAAGGAAAGCTCCCCGACGTGTGGTTCTGCGGCGGTCTTGAATACCAGTGCTGCCAAGGGCCCATCATCGTCAGCGACCAACTGGGTATCGCCAACAAATTCACGACGCGCTTCGGCGGGACTGGGACATAGCTCGACCAGCTTCCTCAGCAGCGCACGAACTCCGTATGTGAGGGTGCCGGAGCCGCAGAAGACGGGAACGACCTCACCCCGAGACATGCTGAGCGCCATGGCATCGATCGCCTCCTCCCGGGAGATGTGCCCGCCCTCTAGATACGTCTCGAGCAACGACTCATTGGTGGTGGCGAGAGCCTCCTGCAACTCGGTCTCCCACTGCGCCTCCTTGTCCTTGAGCGAATCGGGAATGTCGCCCTCCGTGTACTCCCCAGTCGTCGTGCCCTTCGTGAACATATGCGCTCGTTCACTGAAGAGGTTGATGATCCCGGAAAAGTCAGCGCCTTCGCCTATCGGGATCTCCACAGGCATCGCGCTCGCCGAGAGCTCCTTGATTTGCTTGAACACACGGTCGAAGTCGGCGAGATCCTTGTCCATCATGGAGACAAAAAATATTCGAGGAATCCCTCGGGCCTCGCAGTACTCCCAAACACGCTCGGTGCCCACCTCGACCCCCGCGGTGGCGCTCACCACAATGATGGCTGCGTCCGCCACCCGTACCGCCGCCAGGGTCTCACCCATGAAGTCCAGGAATCCCGGCGTGTCGAGGAGGTTGATCTTCGTGTCACGGTGCTCGGCATACGCCGGCGTCATCTGGATTGAAATCTCGTGGGTGTGTTCTTCTGGGGTGTGCATCGTGAGGGCAGTCCCATCTCCCACATCTCCGTGCCGATTGGAGGTGCCCGAAACGAAACAGAGCGCGTCGACAAGGCTCGTTTTACCGGACCCACCGTGCCCGAGAACCGCGACGTTGCGGATGTAGTCGGTGGTGTACTCCTTGGCCGCTGCCATTCCGAATCCTCCCAAATATTGATGATTCGAGGCCCCCCGCCTTACGGCAGAGGGCCCCGCTTCAATCACTTGGGGATTCAAATTAGAGGGGTGTTTCACCCCCGGCGAGCCGCCCGGATTAGCTCCTGCGCCGGAAGGTGTTGCCCATGATGTTGGGATCGAAACAACCGGCCTCACCGGTCATCGCCTACCGGTACAACGCTGTGAAATAAACGCCTTTGAGCAGACGCTGGCGAGGCTATTGGACAAGCTATCGGCCATCGGACCCTCCCCGATCGGCCTCGGCTTCTGTCGCGACCAGGGCACCCGTGGTGAGTTCAAGCACGAGTCGATCAAGGTCGTACACCTCAGCTAGGGCTTCGAGGATCGCGCGCACGTCCACGGTAACAGAACGGTTGAGTTCCGGAAGGTAGATGTAGTCCCCCGGTAGGCTCTCGATATTACCGTCGAAGACCACACCCACCACCTCAAGATCGCGGTCCAGCACCGGCGAACCTGAGTTGCCGCCAATGATGTCGGCCGTCGACACGAAGTTCATGGGCGTGGACAGGTCCAACGCTGCGGGCGCAGGAAGCCACCGACCCGGCAGGGCCCAGTCCTCCTTGCCAACGTGCGAAAAGTGCCGGTCGTAGAGCCCATACATCGAGGTGAAGGGCGGCGCCACCGTGCCGTTGTACGCATAGGTGCTGACCACCCCGTCGGCGATCCTGAGCGAGAACGTCGCGTCCGGCGGCACGTCCGTGCCGTAGACCTCGTAGCGAGCCCGGCCCAGCGCCGCCGAAATCTCTGCCTCCTGAGAACCCGTCTCCACGAACAATGAGTTGAGTTCTAGGAAGGGGGGCAGGAACGCAATCACCGCCTGAACGGAGGCGTCCGCAGGCGACGCCGTCCCATTGTCGAGCGCGGAGACCGCCCGGGCCGAGTCGGACATCACGGACGCGGTAATGACACCTCGGGCTACCTCCAACGGCGTGCTCCCGTTCAGGAGTTGTGTCACGGCCTGATGATCCGGCCCGAGGTAATCGATTATGTCCTGGAATCGAGCGGCCATGAGCGCCGCATCCAGCTCGGCCGGCATGTCCGGCGTCCCTCGCACGACATCCATCATCTCATCGACGTCTTCGGCAGGCGCGCCGCCCTGACGCATGGCGATCACCTGAAGCGCGAAGAATCCACGGATTAAGGTGGAGGCGTCCAAATACGGGTTGCCAAACGCAGAAAAGGCGCCAATTACACCCGCGGACCCGCGCTTGAACTCCTGCAAATCCGCCATATCTGCCACCAGGCTTCCATAACGCGCGCTCAGATCCGCGTCAGCCGCAATTGCATCCTGAAACGAGCGCTCGGTGTCCATCCGCCGCGCAATGATGATGGGGTCCTGCAACCCCCCGATCTGACCGGCATAGGCCTTCTCAGAATTGCTGAGACTGAAGTACTCATTGCGGAGGTCACGCTCTTCGGCCTCTTCCGGATGGGCCCTGATAAACTCGTCGAGGATCGCCATACGAGAGCGGAACAACTCAAGCAAGGAGCGGTCCTGGATATCCCGGCGAAACTCCAATTCGGCAACGGTCTGCAACCGGTGCGTCGTACCTGGGTTCCCGACAATAAAGACCGGGTCGCCTTCGGCTAGGCCATCGGCGTCGAACGGGAAATAGTGTTCTGTGGAGAGCGGGCTCCCATCGTCGTTGTATACACGAAAAAACGAGAAGTCGAGGTTGTAGCGCGGATAGGTGAAGTTGTCCGCATCGCCACCGAAGAAGCCGATCTGCACCTCCGGCGCCATGACCAGCTTCACGTTGGTATAACGCCGAAAGACGTAGGCCGAGGTGCGCCCACCGTTGTAGAGCGAGATCATCTCGACCGCGAAGCCCGCATCTTCTCCGCCCCGCCCGTCCAAGATCCGTGCCTCTATTTCCTCCAGCAGAGCCTCGCGCGCGTCGCTTCGCTCCTCCGAAGGCAGGGCATCGAGGCTCGCGTTCACCTCTTCGGTAACGTCCACGATTTCGACCAACTGGTCTGCTTCGAAATCTTCCACTGCTCGTTCGTCTGCGAGATCGCTCGCGACAAACCCGTCGTCGAGGAGGGACTCTCCTTCGCCTGAGACCTGCGATACGAACTCACGCGCGCAATGGTGGTTCGTCATCACGAGCCCGTTGGGCGAGACAAACGACGCCGAGCAGCTCGGAATACGGAGCGCCCCCAAGCGGGCCCTTTCGAACCACGCCGCGTCGGGCCGGAATCCGTAGGTCGCCTCGATGTAGTCGACCGGAGGGGACTCAAACGTCCACATCTTGCCCTGATCGAAGGCTCCGGCACGGACGGTGTCGAAGTCCACCCCAAACACAAACGGGGCAGGCGCCGTGATCGGAGCCTCCGCCGGCATCGGCACTACGGCGGGAGCATCAATCACAGGCGCGGGAGGCAGAGGCACCGAGGCCGCAGACCCACCACAGGCGGACAGGAAGACGCTCAACAGGACGGTACTGGAGGAAAGCCTCAACTTAGACATCATCACTCACTGGAAGGAATCAACGGTTGGAAAGGGCTTTGGACACAGGCGGGCCGAGCAGCCCAAGAGAGCGTCGCACAAACATGCTCCTAGTTCGTCCGATGTTTCTTCGACACCTCGTCCAGGAGCTTCAACTCAGCCGGCGTAAGTGACGCCATTCCCTCTGCTGAAATCTTGTCAAGAACAGCGTCGACCCGGTCGTATAGAGCGGGGTCTTCCTCATGCCGGCGCGCCGATGGTCCCACGACGGGCTCTTCAGCGGCGGCTTCGTCGCGCGGGACGATCGCGAGGCGCCGAGATCGCACCGTCGCCCTCTTGAAGCCCTGGAGTCGCTGCCCAGGACGCCAGTCTGACTTCAGATAGATAAACGCCGACGCCAGGCCCCCGAGATGCGCGAAGTGCGCAATGCCCCCGTCTGGGCCCTGCATCGCGCTCAGGAGACTCAGCACGAAGAAGAAGCCTACCAGGTATTTGGCCTTGATCGGGAAGATTCCCCAAACGTAGATGGGGGCGTCTGGCCAGTTCATGGCGAACGCCAGCATGATCCCGTAAACCGCTGCGGAAGCGCCCACCACTGCGACGGGCAGGAACACATAGCTGAGCGCCACGCCGCCCAACCCGCAGATCGCGTAGAAACGCAGAAACTCCCGCTCGCCCCAACGGCCCTCGAGCGGCGGACCGAAAAAGAACAACACCAACATGTTCACGGCGAGATGCATAAGATCGCCGTGCAGGAACATGTAGGTGACTGGGCCCCAGGGCCTGAAGAAGATCCGCGTGGGTTGAAACGCAAACCAATCGAACATGAACGACTGTCCGACCAGAAGGGTCACGAAAAACACCACCGTACTGGCAATCATCAGCCGCTTCACCATGGGGGTGAGCATGAAGCTGAATCCGAAGCTTCTAGCTGAGTATGCCATTCTTCCTCGTGTCTTTCCGTGTCGCCCGGGGGGGTCTATCCAACCCCCGCTCGGAACTCGGGTTCCTGTGTAGTCGAGGGCCACTGCAATTTTCCAACGGCCCCTGAGAGCACGCCTAGACTTCTAAGTCACTCTACGAACGATCGGGCTTCTTCCTGGCTGCGGCGAGCATCGCGATCTGATCACAAAGGTCGTCGAAGCTCGTCCCGGCCGCCCTGGCCGCCTTGGGTAGAAGACTGTTCGCGGTCATCCCAGGCAAGGCGTTGGCCTCGAGACACCACGGCTGACCATTCTCATCCACAATAAAATCGATACGTGAGTAGTCTCGCATGCGGAGCGCCTGGTGGGTCTGCAGCGCGAGAGTTCGGAGCGTCCGCGAGATGTCATCGGAGATGTCAGCGGGGAAAATTTCTTGGGCCAAGCCCGGCTGATACTTGCACTCGTAGTCGAAAATTTCGTGTTCGGGAATGATCTCACCCACGGGGAAGGTCGCGTCTCCCAGAACCCCCACGGTCAACTCGCGACCCCGGTGGTATCGCTCAAAGAGCACGACGTCATTCCAAGTGCGACTGGCCTCGATCGCGCTCTCGAGTTCCTCTCGGTCATGAGCCAGCACGAGCCGAAGCGACGAGCCACCACCGGATGCCTTGACGATCACCGGGAGGCCCAGCGCCTCGACCACCTCGTCCGCGCTGGGTTCGCCGACCAGCCAATCCGGTGTCGGGATTCCGGCATCACGCAGAAGTCGCTTGGTGACCTCCTTGTCCATCGCGAGGGAGCACCCGAGACGATCACTCCCCGTATACGCCACACCCGCCACGTCGAGGAGGGCCTGGATCGTGCCGTCTTCGCCAGAACCGCCGTGCAACGCCAAAAAGAACACGTCGATCTGGCCCAGACTGGGATCCCGGGTGAGCGCCACGGTGTGGCCCTCATCTAGGCCCTCCAACTCTGCGTTAAGGGGCGGAGCCGCTCGGACCCCGTCGCTGAGGAGACGCTGTTCCTCTCCGACACCCAGGATACCGCGCGCGGTATCCACCGCGACGACGTCATGCCCCACCGCCCTCAGGGCCCGTGCGACCTCGGCACCAGACGAGAGCGACACGTCACGCTCGTCCGACGTGCCGCCCATCAGGACGGCGATCCTCATGCGGTCAGCGCTCGCACGACGTCGTAGCGGGTGATGATACCGACCAATTTGCCGCCGTCGCTTACGAGACAGGCCGCGTTTCCGCGCGTGAGGAGCTGACGCACTTCCTCTGAATCGACGTGCCCATCAATGACAGGGAACGGCGACGCCATCACGATCTCTACAGGCTTATCAAGCAGAAGCGGGTCTTCAATGACCTGCGCCATGAGCCGCGTCTCGTTGATCGCCCCCACACACGACCCTCCCAAGATCACTGGAAGCTGACCGATGTCGTGCGCCGTGATCGCGGACAGCGCGATACGAATCGAAGTCGTAGGCTCAACGGTAATCAACGGCCCCGCCGAGGACGCCTTCGCATCTACGAGCTCCCGCGCGCTGACGCGCTTCGGGCGCTCGAGGAAGCCGTTCTCCCGCATCCAGTCGTCGTCATAGATCTTGCTGAGGTAGCGCTCTCCCCCGTCGGGAAGGAGCGTGACCACGAACGCGTCAGGGTCGTCGATCTCGGCCGCGATGGCGACCGCGCTGTGCACCAAGAGCCCAGACGATCCACCCGCGAACAAGCCTTCTTCGCGCGCCAATCGTCGCGCCATCCTGAAAGCGGGGCCATCGTCTAGCGCCCGGAACTCGTCCACGACGTCTAGATCGAGCGTGCCCGGAATCTTGTCGTTGCCAATACCCTCGACCTTGTAGGGGTGGCCGTCGACCTTCTCGCCGGTCTTGAAGTACGCCGCGATCATCGAGCCTGCGGGATCCACGCCGATGATCTTCACATCTGGATTCTTGGACTTCAGGTAGCGCCCCACACCCGTGATGGTGCCACCCGTTCCCGCCGAGGCCACGAAGTGCGTCACACGACCGTCGCTCTGCTCCCAGATTTCGCGCCCAGTCGTGTCACGGTGGACTTCGGGGTTGGCCTGGTTGTAGAACTGGTCAGCCATTACCGCACCTGGCGTTGCTGCGGTAATCGCCCGCGCTTTTTGCAGATAGTGATCCGGGTGGTCGGAGGCGACTGCCGTCGGCGTGATGATGACCTCGGCTCCGAAGGCACGCAGCAGCTTCACTTTCTCGGAGCTCATCTTGTCGGGCATCGTGCAGATGCAGCGATAGCCTTTGAGGGAGGCTGCCATCGCCAGCGCGAGTCCTGTGTTGCCACCCGTGGCCTCGACGATCGTGCCACCCGGCTTCAGCCGACCGTCCTTCTCCGCGGCCTCCAGCATCGCCAGCCCAATGCGGTCCTTGATGGAACCACCGGGGTTCATGAACTCGCATTTCGCATAGACCGGCGTGCGCGCCCCATCTGTGACCGAGGTCAGTCTGACCATCGGAGTCCAGCCGATCAGTTCGAGAACACTTTCATAGGGCTGAGCGTGACGCTGCGTCATCCGGGCTCCGGCAAATAAAAAAAGGGACTGTTAGGACTTAGGGGTGGGCAACATGCGGGCCGTGTCAGGTCGGGGCCTCTTGGAGAAGTGCACCGGCACCTTCGCCCACACTTCGATCCGCTTTCCGTCCTGGCGCGCTGGCTTGAAGCGTAGGTCACGCGCACCCGAGACGGCCGCCGAATCGAAGGCGGCATATCCCGACGACTCTATGATCTCGACTTCCTCGACGGAACCGACATCGGAGACGCGCACCCGCAGCAGCGTCTCCCCCTCCATATTCTGATCCCACAGTTGGATCGGATACTCGATGGGGATCTGAGTATAGAGTGGCGTGGGCTGTTCGATCTCACCCTCACCTCCACACGAAATCGCCGCGAGCAATGCCACGCCCACGACGGAACGGGTGTAGGCGCTTCGCGCTCTCAATTCGGCTGTCTTCACGCCTCTCCGCCGCCTTTCGCGGCTCTCCTCAGCTCGTAGAGGAGATCGAGAGCATCCTTGGGCGCCAGGCCGTCTGGGTCCAGGGCGCGCAGACGATCCACCACTGGATGCTCAATGTGAAACATGGACAACTGGTCAGGTGGGGCCTCCGAGCGAGGACGGTGCGCGCCGTGCCGTCCGAGGCCCTCTCCTCCCCCGGTATGTGTTCCCTCTAGCTCGGTGAGAAGTTCCCGTGCTCGCGCGACCACGTCATTCGGCAAACCCGCTAGCCTTGCCACCTGGATTCCGTAGGAGCGGTCCGCTCCGCCGTCCATGAGCCTCCGGAGAAACACGATGTCCTCCCCGACCTCGCGCACCGAGACGTTCATGTTCTTCACCCCGGCGAGCAGGTCACCCAACTGCGTCAACTCGTGATAATGGGTCGCAAAGATCGTCTTGGCGCCAATGACCTCGTGAAGGTGCTCAGTGACAGACCAGGCGATCGACACTCCGTCGTAGGTGGAGGTACCTCGACCGATCTCGTCCAAAAGCACCAAACTCCGGTTCGTCGCGCTATGCACGATGGCAGCGGTCTCACTCATCTCGACCATAAAGGTCGACTGACCGCGGGCGAGGTTATCAGACGCCCCCACGCGGGTGAATATCCGGTCGGCAATGGGCAGTCGCGCATAGTCCGCCGGAACGAAGGCTCCGATCTGGGCCAGCAATTGAACGAGCCCGATCTGGCGTAGCACAGTGCTCTTGCCCGCCATATTCGGGCCGGTGAGTACAACAATCCACCCGTCGTCGTCCAACACGAGATCGTTGGGAATGAAGTCCTCACGCGGCATCATCGTCTCGACGACAGGATGGCGAGAGCCTCGCACCTCTAAGTCGAAGCCGGTATGGACCTCGGGACGCACGTAACCACGTCTGATCGCCACCTCAGCAAAACAAGCAAGCACGTCGAGGGCCGCAACGCGGGCCGCCGAGTCCTGAAGACGGACCACCGCCCCGGAGACCCGTGCACGCACATCACTGAATAATTCGGTCTCGAGCTGCCCAATCCTGTCTTCAGCCCCAAAAACCTTCTCTTCCCACTCCTTGAGCTCCGGCGTGAAATAACGCTCGCCGTTCGTCAGCGTCTGTTTGCGGACGTAATCATCGGGCACCTTGGCGAGGTTGGTCTTGGTGACCTCCAGGTAATACCCGAACACGCGATTGAAGCCGACCTTGAGTGTCGAGATGCCTGTCCGCTCACGCTCCCGCGCCTGGAGGCTCGCGATGAAGTCACGCGCGCCATCTCGCACCGCTCGTACGTCGTCCAACTGAGCGGACCAGCCGCTGCGGATGACGCCCCCTTCTTGAAGCGTCGCCGGCGGTTCGTCGGCGATGGCCTCGCGCAGGAGTTCGAGTACCTCTTCCATGCAGTCGAGCCCGCCAGTGAGGCTCTGGGTCATGTCTGCTTCCAGCCCCTCACCCGTTTCCCGTACGTCAGGCAACCGCTCCAAGGAACGCCGCAGTCCGTGAAGGTCACGTGGACCCACACGGCCCGTGCCAATTTTGCCCGCGAGGCGTTCGAGGTCGGTCACCCCCGCGAGCGCGGTGCGCACACGGTCGCGTTTTTCGGGGCGCTCTACGAGTTCCTGCACAGCCGCCTGCCGTGACCAGATCTCCTGGGCCACCACGAGGGGCTCGAGAATCCAGCGTCGCAGCAGTCGCCCCCCCATCGCCGTCACGGAGAGGTCGATCACGTTAAGAAGCGTGCCGCCGTCCTCACCCGAGCGGAGCGGCTCTATGAGTTCGAGATTTCTTCGCGTCATTTCGTCGAGGAGCATGACGCTGCCAGGGCGACGCAGCCGAAGTGGCTTGAGGTGAGTCACCCCCGACGGTCGGATCTCCCTCAAGTACTGAATCAGCCCTCCAGCGGCACGCACCAGGGCGGTGTCACCAGACTGGACTCCCAGGCCGTCCAGAGACTGAACCGAGTAGACGCGCAGCAGTTCGTCAGTCGAGACGTCGATCTCGAACATCCAGTCGTCTCTGTACGTGCGAGCGATGGCCGTGGACGGTGCCGCCGCATCGATCTCCCTGACGCCTTCCAACGAGCGGGGCAGGAGCAACTCTGCCGGTTCCAGTCTACCCAACTCAGCCCGGAGTTCCGACGCCGCCACCCGCTGCGCGGACAGTTCCCCAGTCGAGACATCCAGGACCGCAATCGCGAACGCCGCATCCGGCGACTGAACCACTGCAACTACGAAGTTGTTGCGGCGTTCGCTCAGCAGTCCGTCGGCAAGAACCGTTCCGGGCGTCACAATCTCAGTGACCTCGCGCCGGACGATGCCCTTCGCGTCCGCTGGATCTTCCACTTGATCGCAGATCGCCACGCGCCGCCCCAGCCGAACCAGCCTCGCCAGATAGTCCTCTAGCGCTTTCGCCGGAACTCCAGCAAGCGGGACCTTCGCCGCCGCCCCATTATTTCGTGAGGTGAGGGTGAGCCCGAGCAAACGTGAGCCCTCTTCTGCATCCGAATGGAAGAGCTCGTAGAAGTCTCCCACACGGAAAAAAAGAAGTGAGTCACGATGGCGAGACTTGGCGTCCCGCCATTGCTGCATAAGAGGTGTGTCGTCTCCGGCCATGCGTCAAAGTAGAGGCAACCGCCGACCGCTCAAGGCAGGCCCCGAAGATCACTGGCCAGATCGGGTGCCCGCCAGCTAGAGTTCTCGGCCAAAAACGACCCGGAGATACCATGGAAAGCGGCCTACGACTCCCTAGCATCAGCCAACTCGCCCAAGGCGCACCGACGGGCGCCATCGCCCACACCGCCGCCAACACGGACAGATGATGACTACCGAACCCTACTTTTTCGGGGGAGAAGAGATCGCCCCAGGCAGCCTTCGCGAGTTTGAGATCCACGCGGGACGACTCCCCTCAGGCACCCAAATGACGCTGCCGATCAAGATCGCGCACGGGGCCAAACCGGGCCCAGTCATCTGGCTGAGCGGGGCGATTCACGGTGACGAAATCGTGGGTGTCGCCGTCATCCGCCACGTCCTCGAGGCCCTGAAGCCGAAGAAGATGGCAGGGACCGTACTCGCCGTCCCGGTCGTCAATGTGTTCGGGTTCGTGACCGGATCCCGCTACCTCCCTGATCGTCGCGACCTCAACCGCTCATTCCCTGGCTCTTCGAGGGGCTCTTTGGCGGCCCGGCTCGCCCGACTCTTCGTCGACACCGTTGTGGACCGTTGTGATTACGGGATCGATTTCCACGCCGGCTCAGACGACCGCACGAACTTGCCGCAAATCCGCGGAAACATGGACGACGACGAGACCCGCCGACTCGCGCTGGCGTTCGGTCCGGACGTGATGCTTCACTCGGCGACGATCAAGGGCACGCTCCGGGAGACCGCTCTGCGACGCAGCAAGACGATCCTGCTCTTCGAGGGTGGGGAGCCCCGCCGATTCAGTACGGCGGCGGTCGAGGCGGGCACCGCCGGTGCGCTGCGCGTCCTCGGTGCACTGGGGATGATCTCGGACCCGCCGCCTCCCCGCGAGACGCCGCCTCTCGAGGCCCGCTCGACGACATGGGTTCGGGCCCCCCGAGGCGGAATCTTCCGCCTTGAGATCCAACTCGGTGCGCTGTTGACGAAGGGTCAGCGAGTCGGTGTGATCGCGGACCCGGCAGACGCGAAGTACACGACCGTACGTAGTCCCGTGGCCGGAGTGGTCTTAGGCCACGCAGTCAACCCGCTGGTCTACCCCGGCGCGGGTCTCCTACATGTGGCAGAGGTCTCGAAGAGCAAGCGAACTTCTTAACAGTCTGCTAGATCACACCCAGCGAGTAGGCGAAGACCACGAGGAACACGACCACGACTGCAAGCGCGAGCCATAAGAAGAACTGTCTGGCCGCCACGCTGCCCGCGTTCAAAGCGCTGACAGCGGTCGCCTCTAGGCGCCCGCTACCGCGCCGGACCGACGACAACTCCTCCACATTCTTGAGCAGGGACCGGAGCCGCTCCTCCAGTTCTGCCGGGTTTTCCGGCTTGGTAATAAAGTGGTTGCCGCCCAGGCCATAACTCTGGGAAACATCTTCGTCTCGATCGGACGAAGTGAGCACCGCGACAGGAATGCGGCGGAACTCATCGTCACCCTTGATGGCCTCAAGGACTTCATGCCCCGTGCGCCCAGGCATCCTGAGGTCGAGGAGGATGAGATCGGGAACAAGATCCTCAATCATGATGATCGCCTCATCCCCATTGCGGGCCCGATGGACCTCAACAGGAATGCGGCTCGCTCTTTCAAGCGCCATCTGGATCAATAATGCGTGATCATCATTGTCCTCAGCTAGGAGGATGCTCCAATGATCGCGCTCGCGCTTTCTCCTCTTTATCGGCGTCACGCACCACGGCCGCGGAGAATCCGAGACCAGTGACCCTGCGGAAAAAGACACTCGCCTCCCCCGATGAGTCAAATCGTCCGACCCTCACGTGGAGCAGGCTGCTACCCCGAACACTAACTGTCCGAACATCTAATCCGGCATCCTGAGCCCTGGACCTGACCGACTCTGCCCTCTCGAGGCTGGAAAAAGCGCCCAATTGGACGGAATACCGCCCTGAAGTGCCGGAGGCTCGCGGAGAGTCCGTACCTGCGGCAACGGTAGGCGGGGACGCGGCCGCTTCTGCGGCGGCGGGTAACGGTTGAGGCTCGTCGTCCTCAGGGATCGGCATCGCCGTGGAGGGAGGCACGGGCGCCCCAGCGCCGACGAACCAAGTCTCAGCCTCGCGCATGACGGCCGATCCGGAGTAGTCGCGCGCCAGAGATGCCATGAGGGCACGGGCGGCCTCGCCATCGCCATTCGCGAAGGCTGATTGCGCAAGCCGGAACAGGGCCCCGTCGGTAAAGGGTCCACCAGGATACTCCACCATGAGACGGCGATAGTCACGGGCCGCCTGGTCCGGGTCTTCCGTGAGGCGCCCTCGGAGCCAAAGCCCTCTCTGTGCATCGGCGCGTGACGCTCCAGAACGCCCGTCATCCCACCACGCCGACAGTTCCGCTCGTGCTTCCTGAGCCCGCCCAGCACGCACCAACGCCGCGACCGCATCAAGTTCGCCTGACTGAGCCGATAGGACCGGCACCGCCGCCCCAAGAAGGACAACCCCAGCCAATAGCCCGCCAAGATAGACGCGTTTCATGCGACCTCGGCTCGGGCCCAAAGGGCCAACAGCCATTCTTCAAGGAAGTGAAGGTCTGTGTGGGGGCTCGACTTCAGCAGGCGGTCCGCACGCAGAAGGCCCTCCAGGGAAGCCTCGATTTCGCGACGTGGCCATCTCTTGGCCTGCGTCCCAATGCGGCTGGCCAACCACCGCTGATGCGGAGGCAGAACTCCTTCCAGTTCACGAGAGCCCCCTTCGGACGCCACACCGAGTCGAAGGAACTGCGTGGTCAGGCCAATCACCAGACCGACACCGGACTCACCCTGGCCCAAGAGTACGTGGAGCCCGTCAATCGCATCCGAGAAACGTCGATCGCCCACGAGATCGAACCACCTCCATCGATCCTGGGTGGGCAGATGAGTTCCCGCGGCCTCCACGTCGGCCACCGTGACCGTCGCACGCTCCCCGACGAATTCAGACAACTTTTCCAGTTCCTTAGCCAGCACGCCGAGATCGGTCCCGATCGCCGCACCAAGCGCCTGCGCGGCGTCCACGCTGAACTCCACAGAATGAACCGTGCGCGCGCGCTCCATGATCCAGCCCGGGACATCCGCCTCCGTAAACGCCGCGAACTCCACCGACTGAGAAGCCTTCGCCAGCTCCGAATAGAATTTGGCTTTCGACCCCTGTGGCACCGTACAACTCATGATGAGTGCGAGACCCGGCGGCGGACTCTTTGCGATCGCCTGCAGCGTGTCGCGAGCGTGCTTGCTCGACGCCAGCCCCTCGGTCTCGCGAAGCACCACGACACGCCACTCCGCCATCATCGGCGGCGTGGCCAGAATCGAGGCGAGCGTTTCCGCGTCGACATCGGTACCCCGCAGTGAATCGAGGTTGAAGTCCCGGGTCGCCTCGTCGATGTGCGCGGCAATCAACGCCTTCACCGCCGCCTCTTTCAGGAAGAGATCTTCGCCGTGCAGGTAGAACGCCCCGCCGCGGGCACGGGTGAGAGCTGGAGGAAGAGCTTGACTGGTCACGCCTACAATGTCGGGGGCAAAGGACATCGGGGAAACACTACCATTGCCGATATACGCCGCTCACATCCGACACTGTCGCAGCGCAGGCGGCGTCAGCGGTCTCGATCGGTACCCGTTCCACGCACTGCCGCGCGTTGCCGGTACCGCTGCGACAGCGGGGAGTATTCGTACATCAGAGCCTGGGAGTCGTCCCAGAGGCCTCCCTCCAAGTCGGCAAGCGGGCGCCGCTCGGGCATGTCGGCCGGCATCGCGTTCACAGGCCTAAAGGGAAGGCTCGTCGGGCGACGCGGGGCCGGCCGATCGACCACGATGGGCGCCATCTCAATCTGCGGCACCCCCTTCAATGCGGGAGACCATGCGATGGCCGTGAGCAAGATCGCCATGCCAACGACCGTCATTGCGGGCGTCGCGGAGGCCCCAGAAGCTAGCGCGCCGTGATGAGGAACTTGGTACAGCCTACGCCGGAGTCGCGGTGCGAAGTCCTCAGTCAACTCCGGCTCCGGGAGCATACGCAGTACCTCAGATCCTCGCTGCACGACCTCGCGGTAGCGACGGCAATCCGCACATCCCTCCACGTGAGCCTCGAACAGCCGTATCTCGTCCGCGGGCGCAGTGCCGTCCAAAAAGTCGGAGAAGTTGGCCACGTAATCGGAGCAGTTCATAGGGGTTCATACTGCCGCGGTCGTAGGCAGGTTCCATACACACGTCGGCCCCGCCGAGCTTGCCCGGCGGGGCCTCCCCGCATCCCCTCTCCCACCTGAATCACGTCGAAGGCGCCGGAACGCCCGTCAACTAGGACGACATCAGTCGATTAACGGTGCGACGATCTGGGCGAAGTTGTTACGCGCCCGGTTGAGTCGGCTCTTCACGGTGCCGAGGTTGCAGCCCGTGATGTCGGCGATTTCCTCGTAGGTCTTCCCTTCCATTTCCCTCAACACAAACACGATGCGATGGTGCTCCGGCAGCTGCTTCACGGCTTCCTCGACCTTGGCACGCAGGTGACGCTGACGGAACAGGTCATCCGGTTTGTACTGGGTGTCCTCCCATTCGAGCGGCCTGTGATCCGCTTCCCAGTTCTTCCTGATGGTCTGGAACAGAACCAGCGGGTTCCTAGACCGATTTCGCAGCTCGTTCTTCGCCAGGTTGCTCGCGATCGTGTAGATCCACGTCGAAAACTTCTTCGCCTGGTCGAAGCGATGAAGGTGCCGGTAAACCCGAACGAACGTCTCCTGGACAAGGTCCTGCCCACGCTCGCGGTCACCGATCGTCCGGTAAACGAAGTTGAGCAGGCGTTGGTCATAGCGACGGACAAGCTCACCGAACGCCCGAGTGTCACCGTCCAGCGAAGCCTGTACGACCTCGGAATCGGTGATCTCCTTGAGCTTCAGTCGATGCTCACGTGACTCTCCCGTCCCTGGGCGAATCTCGACCACCTCTTTCTTACGAACCCTAGCCATGTCTCCCCTCCGCGTTCGTCGTTTTCCCGCCAGTCTGACAGGGCAACTCCCCGCTTCCTTGTTTCCCACTGCAGGCAACGTGCCACGCGGAGAACCCCGCCCGGTCGCCGTTCCTGCACATCATCGTCCACTACATAGGACGCTCGAACGCGGCTGATGTGACATGCGGGCCCGCCGCAACCGCGAGACCATATGCGGACTCCCTACGCAGCCGGATCACGTCCAATGACGAATTGCGCCGCACACATAATCGTTGCCACGCTCTTGCAGTCCGAAATCTCCCCGGTCCGCACCATCTCCAGGACCTCTGACAACCTGAATCGGCATACCTCGAGGAACTCATCTGCGTCCAGATTGGCCGAACCTTCACTCAGCTCCGTGGCCACGAAGAGGTGAATGACTTCGTCTGTAAAGCCGGGCGTCGTGTAGATCTCCGTCAGCCGGAGCATCTTGCCGGCCTGAAGACCCGTCTCCTCCTCGAGTTCTCGATGCGCGCACGTCTCCCACGGTTCACCCACATAGTCTGGGGTGCCCGCGGGCACTTCGTAGATGTATCCGTCGGTCGCATATCGGTACTGGCGAATGAGCACCACCTCGGGGTCACGCTCGTCGAGTGAGCCCCAGACCGGCAGCACAGCCGACGCCCCAGGATGGCGGATCATCTCCAATTCCCCTTCGGATCCATCCGGGAAACGCACTCGATCCACACTCACCTTAATGCGTCCATCATGAATCAACCGGCTCTCGATTAATCCAACGGCTTCGGCGGGTCTTTCCATAGACATGTGACACCCCGTGAGGACCGGCTGCGCTCCGGGAAGTTGGATGCGCGAGCCGACAAGAAGGTTGTTTAAGGCGCGGAGCGGGCCGCACCCGAAGTTCTACACGACTTCGACGGGCCCCAGTCCAAGCGCCTCGAGGGGCCCCACGATTTCATCCGCGGCACCCACAACCACAATTTGAGCCTCCGAAGGCCGAATGTGGCTCCGTGCAGCGTCAGCCACCTGTTCGGTGGTGACGGCTCGGACGTTGTCTCGGTATCGGTGGTAGTAGTCGTCGGGCAGGCCATACACCACACACTGAGTCACACGTGATGCGATCTGGCCAGCCGTCTCCATTTGCAGTCCGAAGATGCCGGCCGCGAAGTCCCGAGAGGCCGCGACTTCTTCGTCGGTCGGGCCACCGGCAACGAGATTCTCCAATTCGTGCATGATCTCGCGCACCGCTGGCCCGGTCACTTCCGTGCCCACAGAGGTTGAAACCTGGAACGGTCCTGGCCGGGAGCGAAATGAAAATCCGGAGCGCACGCCATAGGTGAAGCCGTTCTTTTCGCGCAAATTCAGGTTGAGTCGACTCGTGAACGTGCCACCGAGCAGCATATTTGCTACGGACAGCGGAAAATAGTCTGGCGTGTCTCTCGCCGTGCCGACGTGCCCTACCCTGATCTCAGACTGAACCGAGCCTGGCCGGTCCACGACCCAGATTTTTCGATCCTGGCGAGCGGGTCGGGGATCGAAGCCGGCGACCCCCGCCGGTTCCCCCGTCCACTCACCCAAGCAATTGAGCGCAAGCGCTTCGGCCTCGTTGGGGTCGATATCTCCAACGATCACGAGCCCCCCCTCCCCTGGGCGATAACAGGCATCGGCATAGCCGCGCATGTGGTCACGGGTCACGGAGGACACGGACGCTTCTGTGCCGCCTTGCGGGCGGGCGTAGGGCTGACCTGCTGCGAAGAAGCGGCGGACCGCCTCATCCGAGGCCAAAGAAGCTGGGTCCATCTCGCGCTGACGGATCGCCGCCAATTCTTGCTCGCGGACCCGGTCTACCTCCTCAGTCGGGAAGTCGGGCTCAAGGAACGTCTCCGCGAGTAGCGGGAGTGCTTCCTCAAGTCGGTCGGCCAGGCACGACAGCGAAATGCTGGTCCCCTCCCACCCCGTCGAGACGCCAAGCCGCGCACCAAGACCCTCAAGCGCCTCGGCCAACTCCGACCCAGATCGCCTCTGTGTGCCGCCCTCCAGCGCGTCCCCTGTGAGCACGGCAAGGCCAGCCCGCTGTTCGGAGAGGCCCGCTTCGCCCGCGCGCACAAAGAGGTTCACACTGACCATAGGTAGCCTGGACAGGCGTGCCACTCTCAGGTCAATGCCGTTCAGCAACCTACGCCGGTCGACCTCTGGGAATTCGAAGCTTCGGACAGGACCACTCGCGGGCTGCTGCATGCGGTCTAGGGTGCTCATACCGCCTCCTTGGGCTCATACACCAGCACGGCGCGGTTATTCGGGCCGAGGTGGCTGCGCGCGAAGTCTCTGACTTGCTCGACCGACACGGCTCGGAGACGGTCAAGTTCGCTGTTGATCCGACCTGGATCATCGAAGTACAACTCGAACATCGACAACAGATCTGCGCGCTCGCTCATCCGCTCAAGTGCCCGGACCAGGTCGGTCTCGGTGAGCGCGATGGCGCGTTCGACTTCGTGGGCCTCCGCCTCAGCGAGCCCCGCCAGCTCTTCCGAGAGGGCGTCTTCGAGTTCTTGCGGACTCGTCCCCGGATATCCAGTCGCCCAAACCAAGAGCATGGCCGCGCCAGACAGCACGGGGAACACGTAGGTGACGACGCTATTCGCGACCCGGCTCTCTCGGACCAAACGCCGATACAGGCGCGACGCACGGCCCATCCCGAGTAAGCTCCGAGCGACCTCAGCCACAGCGAAATCCTCGGACGAATACGGAGGCACCCGAAACGCCATGATCACGCGGGTGAGGGGTACATCGGCAATCACGTGTTCGCGCACCGTTTCGCCAATCAACGGGGCGATGTTCGGGTCACCCGGAAGGACCGGAATGTCCGCACCCTTCGCGATATCGCCGAAGTAGCGATCGATGAGGCCAAGGGCGTGGTCGCGGTCAAAGTCCCCTGCGATCGTCAGCACCGCATTGTTCGGCACATAGAACGTCTCGAAGAACTGCGCGACGTCGTCGAGCGTGGCGTCGTCGATGTCCTCCATAGAGCCGATCACACTGTGGTGGTAGGGATGCTCCGCAGGATAGACGAGTGCCTGCAGGCGTTCGTCCCAGTCTCCATAGGGTTGGTTGTCGTAGCGCTGCCGCTTCTCGTTCTTCACAACCTCGCGCTGGTTGTCGAGCTTCTCCTGGTCCATCGCCGGGAGCATCCAGCCCATTCGGTCGGACTCGAGCCAGAGCGCGAGTTCGAGTTCGTGTGACGGGACCGCCTCGAAGTAGTTCGTACGATCGAACCAGGTCGTCGCGTTGAGCGTCCCTCCGGCGCGTTCAATAAGCTCGAAGTGCTTGTTCTTAGGCACGTGTGCCGAGCCCTGGAACATCATGTGCTCGAATAGGTGTGCGAATCCGGTCTTACCCTTGGGTTCGTTCCGTGACCCGACGCCGTACCACAAATTGACCGCCACCACGGGCACCGTCCGATCCTGCGACAGGACGATCCTGAGCCCGTTTTCCAGTCGATGGCGCTCAATGGGAATCGTCAGTCGGCTCACGATCGGCTTCCTTGGGTTGGGATGACCTGCGGTCTTAGCTAAGGACGTTCAAGGAGTCGTGACCGAAGTGCATCCGGGGCGACGTCCTCTGCGAGGAAGATAGCAGAGACATCCGCGCCGCTGTCGACATGCTCTTCCACCGAACTGACGAGCGCGAGGTCTCCATCCGCGGCCCTCATTCGTCCGCGCTCGACCATCTCGTAGGCGATGTCATCCAACCCGACCGCGGCCGCGGCCAACGCGGCTAACATCTGAGCCTCAATGTCCTCGGGGAGTCTGTGCGCACCTTCGGACAGTTCGCCAGATGCTTCCTCTGCCCGGCCGTCTTCCAGCAACAAGAGGCCGAACACCACTCGAGTCCAGCCATCATCGGGGTCGAGTGTGACCGCCTCGGCCATCACATCCGTCGCGCGGTCAATGTCCCCGGAGAGCGCGTACGCTACGCCCATCTCGTAAGCGATCTGTGGATCACTTGAGTCGATCTCACGCGCGGCGATGAGCTGCTCGATGGCCCACTCATGAAAGCCCTCACGAGACAGATAGGCCCCATAAAGAAGTCGAGTGAGCGATAGGTCCGGCCCAATGAGGGCGGCGTTCTTGAGTGCGTCCACGGCTTCCGGGTCGTCGAACGCGGCGATGCCATTTCCGATCGTCGCAAGCACCGTTGGATCCTCGGGGCCGAGCGACAGGGCTTTCTTGAACAGCTCGTAAGCGACGCCTTCTTGGCCCAATTCCCGCTCAGCCACCGCGAGCCAGCAATGGACCGCAGCGTCTTCCTCGAAGTCGCTCAGCTGTTCGCGCAGAACCTCTGCCGCGGTGGCCCAGTCCCCGTCGTCAGCGAACTGAAGCGAACGCGCCAGCAGTGCTTGTACTTCCATCTCAATCACCTACCAGGCTGCGGCCGGTCATGACCGCGGGCGCCTGGATGCCCATGAAGTGAAGAACCGTCGGCGCAACGTCCGCGAGCCGACCTGAGCCCAGGATGTGGTGCCCAGTGTGTGAGGGGTCGACCACAATGAAGTCGACCGGCTCCGTCGTGTGGGCCGTGTGCACGTGGCCGTGCTCGTCGAGCATGCGCTCACAGTTGCCGTGATCCGCGGTCACTAGCGCGACCCAGTCACCCTGCTCATGGATGAGGTCAACGAGCCCCCCGAGGAGGGCGTCCACGGTCTCGACGGCCTTGGAGGCGGCAGGTATCGATCCGGTGTGCCCGACCATGTCAGGGTTGGCGAAGTTGACCAAAATGAACTGGTACTTTGCGCCACGGATGCCCGCTTCCACTGCGGCGGCGACACCGGACGCACTCATCTCAGGCTGCAAGTCGTAGGTGGCGACCTTGGGCGACGGCACCAGCGAGCGGTCCTCCCCTTCGTAGGGCGCCTCCTCGCCGCCGTTGAAGAAGTACGTGACGTGCGCGTACTTCTCCGTCTCCGCGACTTTCAACAGCTTTTTGCCCGCTCCTGACAGCACCTCCGCGAGACACGCCTCTATCGGTTCGGGCGCAAACGCGACGCGCACCGGCAGCCCCTCCATATACCGCGTCAGCGTCACGACCTCGGCCGGAATGTCGCCCGCTCTTGCGAACCCATCGAAGTCGGGAACGGCCAACGCAGCCGCAAATTGCCGCATGCGATCCGAGCGGAAGTTGAGCAGTAGCACCGTGTCCTCAGCGCGGACGCCGGCTTCACCCACGCCACGGATCCCGGTCGGTTCGACGAACTCGTCCGTCACACCAGCCGCATAACTCGCTTTGAGTGAGTCGGCCGCCGAGTCGGCCCAGGCGTCGGCGCGCCCACCGACAATGAGGTCGAGCGCCCGCTGAGTCCGTTCCCAACGCTTGTCCCTGTCCATGGCCCAGTACCTGCCCACCACGGACGCAAGCGCCCAAGCGTCGCTGCGCTCGCAGAGGGCGTCGAGCACGCCCACGTAATCCACACCACCTGTGGGTGAGGTGTCGCGCCCATCAGTGATGCAATGCAGGCGCACTGGCAGGTCCGGAGGCACCAGGTCCATCAAAGCCTCGAAGTGCCTCAGGTGGCTATGCACACCACCGTCCGAAACGAGGCCGACAACGTGTAGCTTGCCGCCTCGCTCCCGCAGCCGAGCGGTCATACCTACCAAGTCGAGGCGCTCGCCCAGGGTACCGTCAGCGACGGCCCGGTCTACCCGGGCGATGTCCTGATAGATAATGCGGCCCGCCCCAAGATTGAGGTGACCGACCTCGGAATTCCCCATTTGCCCATCCGGCAAACCGACGTCAGCGCCTGAGCACGCGAGCCGCGTACGCGGGAATGTGTCGTAGAGCGCGCGGAAGCGTGGCACCCGCGCGAGTTCGACCGCATTGGCTGGGTTCGGGGGGTCACCGAAGTCTGAGTGGCCCCAACCGTCCAGGATGACGAGGAGGACGTTCTTCATCCGAATATCTTAACAGCTTGCGCCGCACGCTCGCTGCCCTAGTCTGGTGTACCGGAAACACCCACACGGTGGTGACCGAGCTCAACCCTCGAGGAGGAAATCAGGTGCGCTTCGTCCCTTTCCGCATGGAGCGGTATCAGTCGACGTATGAACATCGCGTTCGCATCAACCTCTCCGAGAGTGGTGTGCACCCGCTGACCGTGAACGAACTGCTCAAGATCGCGGACAAAGACACCGACGTCGGGGACATCCGCCTGGGGTACGGGCAATCCAACGGCTCGGACCTGCTGCGCGAGCGTATCGCCTCCCTTTACACCGATGCGACCGAAGCCAATGTGCTCGTCACGGTTGGTGGAGCGGAAGCGAACTTCACGTGCTTCTGGCACCTCTTTGAGACCGAAGGCAAGGCTGCCGTGGTGTTGCCGACCTACGGGCAGGTCCCCGGCTTGATGGAATCGTTCGACGGCCGAATCCTGCCGGTGAACCTCATTGAGGAAGAGGGTTGGCAGCCGGACTTGGCCGCCTTGGAGAAGGCGCTCGAAGACGGCGCTCGTTTCGTGTTGATCACCAACCCGAACAACCCGACCGGTGCGGCACTCTCCGACGCGTCGATGGACGCGATCGCAGCGCTCACCGCGAAGCACGAAGCGTGGATCATGGCGGACGAGGTGTACGCCGGAGCAGAGACCCACGATGCAACGACGCGTTCGTTCTGGGGATGCCACGACCGAGTCCTCATCACCAACTCTTTGTCTAAGGCTTATGGGTTGCCCGGCCTTCGACTTGGCTGGGTCCTTGGACCGTCCGAGCTTGTGAACCGGCTCTGGGGCCGCACGGACTACACGACCATCGCGCCCGCCTCCGTTTCCGACGCACTCGCGTGTGTCGCGCTGGAATCCGGCACCCGCGAGCGGATCGTAGCTCGCACGCGCGGGATCGTGCGCGCGAACCTCGGACTCCTTGAGCAGTGGATGGCCGGTCAGGACGGTCGCTTCAGATATCGAGCTCCAGATGCAGGCGCGATCTGTTACGCGCATTACAGCGCGGCCGTGAACTCGACCGATTTCGCGGAAAAGTTACGCACGGAAAAGGGAGTCCTGGTCGTGCCAGGCGATCATTTCGGCATGGACCACTACCTGCGTATCGGCTTTGGAAATCCTGAGGAAGAATTGCTGGAAGGGCTCGGGTTGCTGCGCGAGGCGTTCGACGAAGTAGCGGGCTAGTCAGGGAGCGCATACGATCTGAGGGATTTCCGACCCTCAACCCACGTGATTGACATGCCCAGGCGCCTTTTCCTGGCTGCGGTGATCGTTGCCGCGGTTTCCGCCCTCCCGGCCTCCGCCCAAGACTCGGGCCCTTTCGACCTTCTCATTCAGGGCGGTAGGGTCCTCGACGGGACCGGGAATCCGTGGTTTCGCGCGGACGTAGGTGTTCGGGACGGCCGCATCACGGCAATCGGCGATCTCACCGGTGCGCGCGCCGATCGCGTGATCGACGCTACGGGTCGGTACGTATCCCCCGGATTCATCGACATCCACTCCCACGCCGACGACGGCAGCGCCCGAATTGGCGGCGCGACGATCCGGACGGACTCCATTGGCCGCAAGGCCGCGCCAAACATTGTGTCTCAGGGAGTGACGACGGTCGTCGTGAATCACGACGGGCGCTCTCCGTGGCCCATCGGCGACCAGCGAGCACTTCTTGAACGCCAGGGCGTGGGCCCGAACGTCATGATGATGGTGGGGCACGGAACCGTGCGCGCCCAGGTCATGGGTGACGACGCCCAGCGCCCCTCGACGCCGGCGGAGACGCAGCAAATGCGGGAACTCGTCGCTCAGGCGCTTGCCGAGGGCGCCGTAGGAATGTCAGCCGGCCTCGAGTACGAGCCTGGCCGCTGGAGCACCACCGCCGAGATCTCGGAGATGGCCAAGGAGTTGCTCCCCTACGACGGCGTCTACATCTCGCACGAGCGCTCCGAAGGCGCGGACCCCATGTGGTTCTGGCCGAGCCAAGACGCGCCCGGCCCACCCACCCTCCAGGACGCGATCATGGAGACGATCGAGATCGGTCGCAGCTCGGGCGCTCGCGTCGTGGCATCACATATCAAAGCCAAGGGGGCGCACTTCTGGGGATCGAGTGGTTCAGCGATCCAGCTCATTCAACGCGCGCGTGAGGAGGGTGTACGGATCTGGGCAGATCAGTATCCCTATGCCACGAGCGGCTCAGACGGCGGCACGGTCCTGATCCCGCGCTGGGCGCTGCGAGACCCCGACGCCACACGGCCACGGGAAGGCCGCCCGCCGGGCACGATGTTCCGCCTCGCGATGGCGAATGCCGGGCAGGAGGCTAAGGTCCGACAAGACGTGGCACACGAGATTCGCCGCCGTGGTGGTGCTGAGCGCGTGATGATCATGGACTATCCGGACGAAGACTTGATCGGCAAGACTCTTGCGGAGGTCTCAAAAGCGTGGGGCACAGCGGACGTGCAGACCGCGATCGATCTTCAGCTCAAGGGTGACCCGGAAGTCATGGGCGGCGGCCGTATGCGAGGATTCTCCATGTCAGAGATCGACGTCGAGAACTACGCGGCACAACCTTGGGTCGCGACCGCCTCTGACGGCGGCATCGCTTTGCCGACAGACGGATCCGTTCACCCGCGCTTCTACGGCACCTTCCCCCGGAAGATCCGCCAATACGCGCTCACGGCTGGGGCCCTGTCCGTGGAGGCGGCCATCCGCTCCCAGACCTCCCTGCCAGCCCGCATCATGGGGCTGCGCGACCGTGGTGAAATCCGCCAGGGCTACTGGGCAGACCTGGTGGTGTTCGATATGGAAACGATCGCCGACAAGGCCACCTTCTTCGACCCCCATCAACACGCTGCGGGAATCGACCACGTCATCGTGAATGGGAAATTCGTGGTGGAAAACGGCGAGATCCTCCTCACGCTGCCAGGCAAGGTGATCACCTCTCGCAAGGGTGGCCCCCCCTCGATCTCAGACGAGCCCCAATCGTGATCTGCTCCCGCTTTTTCACCGGTCGAGCCTTGGCAGTGGCGGCGACGCTTACCTTCTTGGCATGTACTGAACCACCCGTCAATTCGTCCATGGCCGGGGTGTCGGTCGTAGTCGCCCAAGAGCCCGGCGCCCGCTACCAGCCCGGCACTGGCATGGGGCTCTACACCCCGGAACAACACGCAGACTACGACGGCCGTTTCATCGTCAGCGGCCAGCGCATCTTTCAGGTGGGCACGCTCGCCGACGTCTCTCCCTGGGATCACCTGGGTGACGACGCCAGTAATGTGCGCCCCGTGACCGGCACGATCGACTTCGATTTGGACGAGCGCGCCAATACCGGAACCTTCAGTGCGACCCTGGACCTTCCGGAGGGCCGCTACGTCGTCGCGCTCGACCGATTCGAAGAGTTCTCACCGTGTCATGATGGCGGAATCGCTGCCTTCCTGTACGAGCACGGCAACGCCGGCTGCGGCGACGCCAACTGGCCTAAGAGCCTTCTGTACGTGGCGGGTTGGGGTTGGGGAAGCGCAACGCTCAACGGACAACCGTTGCATGAAGAATACCAGATTCACTTCATGGTCACGCAAGGTATGCGTGACCGAGAGTCGCTCGTGGTACGGGGCGGAGCGGGGGCGGAAGCGGGCTCGGTGAACCCCGCACAGATGCAGCTCGATTTCTACATCCGCAGCCCTGAGACCAATGACGTGAATCGTCCGACGAGAGAGGTCTTCGATCACTTTTTCGCGATGGAAGTGACCTGGCGTTAGACGTCCACCACCGGTTGGGATCGGAGTCTATGACACAACAAATGAGCGACGCCCCCTTGGACTGTCCCCTTTGTACTGGCTCCGCTGCAGGCCGCTTCGCGGAGGTCGGCGCTCGCCGCTACCTCCGATGCCCAACCTGCCTCCTCACCTTCCTCCATCCGGCTGACCGACTGTCTCCGGTGGAAGAGCGGGCGAGGTACGAGACCCATGAGAACGACCCCGCAGATCGCCGTTATCGGGCCTTCCTCGACCGACTGGCGGTTCCATTGGCCGAACGACTCACGGAAGGCATGCACGGCCTGGACTTCGGATCGGGACCGGGGCCCACACTCTCCGTCATGATGGAAGAGCGTGGCTTCTTCATGTCGCTGTATGATCCGTTTTTCGCCCCGGACAGGGCGGTACTCGAGCGCCACTATGATTTCGTGACCTGCACCGAAACGGCCGAGCACTTCTTCCACCCGGGTGAGGACTTCCATCGCCTCTCCACCCTACTCCGCAGTCCTGGTTGGCTAGGGATCATGACTCAGCGTATGGATGACGATGGTGGCTTTCCGGATTGGTGGTACGCTCGGGACCCCACGCACGTGGCGTTCTACCGAACGGAGACACTGGAATGGATCGCCCAAGCTTACGGATGGATTCTGGAAACACCGTCCGAGACCGTGGCCATCTTTCACAGGACTGCCGAGAGCTAGGCCTCGCGTCCAAAACGCTGCTCGAGCGGGCCCCGTTTTGGGCTTCAACAGCTTTCTAGGGTGCCGGGTCCCGCGCGGCCCGTGCGGCAAGCGCTTCCGCAGAGCGCGGGTAGTCCGGCGGCAGCCTGAGATTCCTCGCGGCCAACACACGTTGGAACCACTTCTCGCGGAAGTGCCCGTAGATGCGCTCCCGGGCCAGAATCGAGATCAGGTAGAACGTCATTGCTACGCCGACGAGTAAAAGAGCGGCCTCGACCACTCGATAGACGACGCCGGCGATACCCGGCGCACTGAGCGAATAGGCGAGGCCCTGACCGGTCAACTCGGACGCCTCCCTGTTCCCTCGCTCAAACATGGAGAGCGTTCCCGTCGTGTCCTGAACCGCAAGAAGGAGCTGATCCAAACCCGTACGTGCAGGCCCTGCGGATGCGGCCCATGCGTCCGCGCCAAGCTCGACGGCGATCAGCATCGTGGCGACCAACATCCCCCAGTAACATCCCTTCTTCAGGAATCGCCACACCGAGACGTCATCTAGGAGGTCCTCCCCATCACCCGTCTTGTGTGTGATATGCTGAAGCCTGGCAACCCACCATCCGACCAGGTCACCCGGTCGATAGGGCTCGATCTCGAAGTCGCTGGGAACGTTGCCAGGAGCATAAAGCTCGGTCCCCATGAAGATGCGTTCGCCCACACTCTCGTGAATGCGAAGGGGCACGTCCGCTTGTTTACAAATTTTGTCGAGATCCCTGAACTTGAAGCGGTAGTAGGTCCTGAGCCCGGCCCGAGAGTCATAAATGTGATCGTGGACGTTTTGAGCGTCGCGATACTGATCGCGTAGAGAGTCGATGAACACGAGCCCGCGCGCCTCCGCTTCCGCCATCATCCAATCGAGACTCACCAAGGACATCCCCTGTTTGGGATACCCTCCACCCACATTCGCGTGAACGCCGGCGAACCACACCTGTTTGGTGTCGGCGTGCCCCGTGTTGTTCCAAAGCATCGGATGGAAGCTCGCGCGCGCATCATCGATCGAAAGTGCGTGTCGTGCACACGTGACGTTCTCCTTCACGTCCGTGCGCGCAAACTGGAAGCGGCGGATGTGCCGGTTCCAAAACGTGGCGACTTTCTCGATGGGAAAACCAAGCGCCCCCACCGTGTCCCAAACCCCTATGAATTCAATGGGAGTCGGGTGCTGGGACACCTTGTCGCGTAGCTCTGCGAACCTCAGCCATGCCGCTTTGGTGCTACGTCCCCACTTGATTCGACCCTCTAGCGTGGTCGGTTGGATCGCCAGATACGCGTCATATGCGAGATTCGAATAACGCTTAAGGAGGGCCGAGTCACCTTCCGTTTCTTCGACGCGTAGCACCCCGCAGACGTCGATCAACCCCGCCAACATGCGTACGGTGAACGCACCGCGACTGAAGCCGAACATGAAAATCTTGTCACCCGGCTCGTAACTGTGGGCGAGGTCGCGGTACAGGTGAAGAACGTTTCGCTTCAATCCGAATCCGAACAAGCTCCCTAACAAGCGGGCATACTGATTCCCCTCGGTGCCGACACCGTCCGTGTAAAAGCCGACCTGAGGTGTCCGCCCCGAGATCTTCCGATGGCCGTTAATGTCCACGGCTTCGAATAGCTTGAAGACGTTGGTTCCTCGTCCACGCACCACCGTGTTTCCGGTGCCGTCGGCGCATATGACGATGTCCTTGGGCAAGTGTCTTCCTTATTCGCCAGGTGCGGGGCGCAGATTGGGCGGCCCGACCCCAAGCGCAATGTCACTCAGCCCAGACGATCAGCTCGAAGTAGGCTTCTGAGCACCACCGCCGGGGAAAGTCATTCTCGACAAGCCCGACATCGTGACGTCCACCGGACACCGTGTTAGTCGGCTAACTCCGTGAGCGGCACAATCAGAGCCGCGTCGTCGTCGATTGCTCGGTTCACACGCATCGATACGGCGTGCGACACGATGCGGCTCTCCGGCGCCGCACCCAGAAGCGACGCCAACCGAACGGCATCCGTATCACGATCCAACCAAGCGTCTCGGTCCGCTGCCATCACGAGCAGGGGCATCCGGTGATGCGTGGGACGCACATCATCGTTGGCCGCCGTCGTGAGAATCGCAAAGGTGTGGCGGGGCTCGGCTCCGGGGCGCCTCCATGACTCCCAGATTCCAGCAAACGCAAAAAGGGCCTCCTGCGCGGGGTGGAACCAGCGAGCTTCTTTCGCCTCGCCGGCCCGTCGCCACTCATAGAAGCCATCGGCCGGGACCAGACACCGTCGCCGGGCGAACGCCTCCCGGAAGGAGGGTTTCGACGCAACGGTCTCCGCTCTGGCATTGATAAAGCCTGCCCCGAGATCATCGGCCCGCGCCGGGACGAGCCCACATCGTAGCATACCAGCCCTACGTCCGCTCCGGTCCTGGGCGACGACGATAGCTGACTGTCCTGGAGCGATATTGAAACGCGGCACCAGGTCGAACGCCAGCGCTGGGATATCAAACGCCTCTAAGAGCGTTTGTTCGTCCTGAGCCAACGTGAAGCGACCGCACATTCCGACGGCACCCTATCCGAGCTTTTCTGGCGAAGGTCCGCGGGCAATGAACCGCGCCTCGTCAAATCGACGCCGACGGACCACGAGATGATCACCGGTGTCTTCGACGCTGCGGAACCCAAGCAGATGGAAGAGCTGCAACGCGTAGATGCGCGCCACCCGCCGATTCACATACAACGTGTCTGGCGAACCGGCATCCTGACGGACCCCAGGGAGCCAGCGCGCGAACCGATCCGCGCGGGCCCGTCTGAGTAGGTACGAAACGCGGAGCCAGAAGGGACTGAACTCGCGTACGAGGAAGAAGCCATCGTCCCCCTGCTGTTAGTACAGCGGCATCAACAAGCGCGAATCCTCGCTCACCACGATGTCCCCGTGTCGATCACTGGCGATCGTCTCTCCTTGTTTGACGGACAGGAAGTTCTTGTACCCGGGCTTCATCGCGAACTGCGTGTCGGGATCGACGTCGTAGCGGAATCGCATCTCGACGGCATGGGGGAGCCCCGCAGTCTCAGCCCGCAGGAACGCCTGGCCGACACCCGCTTCCGGGACATCAGCGGGGGCGAGGAGCCCGGCGCTTCGGATGGCGATCCAAATCGCGGCCTCGGCGCGATCCACCGACAGTGCCTCATCGTGTTGGCCGCTTTCGACCGCAATCGCAACAAGTCCGTGCTCACCCAAGAAAGCGAGGAGCGCCCCCTCCACGAGTTCTTCGAGTCCGAACACCATCGGCACCGGGATGTGCTCCGCGAAGCCCCGGTTGGGGAGGGAATCTCCGAAGGTGGAGAACGTGCCGCCGAGTCCTGAAGTGGTGTGTAGGTCCAACACGTAAACCGTTCCACGGGCGTCGGTGACGACCTGGTCTAGCGTACTAAGCAGCTCAAGCTGCTCGTGGTCCTCCGATTCCAAGCCTAGCGAGTCCTCAGCACGGAGTCGTGCCAGGCGCTCGTCAGTCCAAGCACGATTGAGATCTCGGTCGACGAACCGGCACTTCTTCGCCAACGCCGCACGATTCCCAGCCAGGGCCACAAACTCACCTGTCAGTGCGGAGGATCGAGACTCGAGGGCCGCGAGCACACGTTCTAGTGCGTACACGCCCGCTGGTTCGTTCCCGTGGAGTCCACCCACGCAAATCAGCGACGGTCCAGGGCGGTCGCCGCGGCCTCAACCTAGGAAGCGGTCGTACGGCATCTGTCCGGACTCTAGCTCCATCACTCCGACATCGGCTTCAGGCATCTCTCGCCAGTTTCTCTTGCAAAAGTTCGTACGCCACGACGAGAAAATCTCGTTCACTTACAATACCGACCAATTTGCCGTCCGAAACCACTGGCAAGCAGGAGACCTTGTGGTGCCTCATCAGGTCGATGGCTTCGAGTGTCGCGGTCTCGGGACCCACTTTCACCGGGTCCCTCTCCATGATGAGACTAACCGGAGGGGCCGCATCGGCTGAACTGTCGAAGCTATCGGCCATCAGCCGCAAGACGGAACGGTACGAGACCATACCCACGAGGTTGTGGAGGTCGTCCTCAACGAGAACATGTCGGATCTGTTTTCGATCCATCAGAAACGCCACCATGCTCACCAGTTCGTCCTCGTGAACGGTGAACAGCGACGTGGTCATAAATTGCTCGACACGCACGTAATTCAGCCTCCAGCCGCCCGCATCGCGAATGCTGGCCGGCTCCCAAAGGTGTCCAGGAATTCGCGTCTTTTGCCGCGCTACCGTGGCTGCCGTGACCGCAGCAAGCCGCTCTGCTCGAGAACCTCGATCCTTCATGCCGGACAGCGACCGCAGAATCCAACGCGATCCGGTATTCTCAGTCTCAGTCCGACCTTGGATGATCGAGAGATATTCGTCGATGTCCGAGGGATCCACAGCCGTCCCAGCCAGCCCTTCCCGCGCCAGCGGGAGCAGCTCTCTCAAAATCAAATCTTTCGCACTGTAGGTCTCGCCGTCGATCCACCGGAATCCGGCCTTGAGACCACTGTGGGCGGCGGCCAAGAAGTTCGTCTTCACCTCCTCGAAGTCAATGCTCCGCGCCACGTTCCCGTACCTGCCCGCCACACCGAGAACCAGCCCGATCCAGAAAGCCGCGTTGGCGACCTCATCGGCCACAGAGGGGCCCGCCGGAATGAACCGGCATTCAATGCGGAGATGCGGCTTTCCGTTCCCGGCGCCGTAACAAGGCCTGTTCCATCGGTAGACCGTACTATTGTTCATCTGAAGCGCGTGCAGTTGAGGGATCCCACCGTCTCGTAGGACCTGAATCGGATCTTCCTCCACGTCCCGCGTTAGGAGTACTCGAAAATGGGCAATGTCCTCTTCGAACAGCTCTGTGACGGACTCCTCCACCCAACGGTCACCGAACCGGACACGGGGAGATAGGTCACGAAGGTGCACCATACCCTTGCGGGTATCGACGGCCTGTTGGAAGAGGGCGATCCGTGTCTCACTCCAGAGTTGTTTGCCGAACAGGACGGGAGAGTTCACCGCCGCCGCCAGCACCGGGCCAGCGACCAATTGGGCCGCGTTGTACATCTTGGCGAACTCGCTCGGCTCGACCTGAAGGTGCACCTGACAGCTCGTGTTACAAGCCTCCAGCATCACCGAGTCATGCTGGATGAACAGTTCGTCCGCGCCCTCGATTCGGAGCCGCCTCGGCTCCCCACCATCGCTGTGGGAGAGGGCGTGGTTGAGCGCATAGTACCGGGCCCGCGGGGTGATGTTGTCCAAGGACATATCCGACTTCGTCAGGGTCGGGAGAATGCCGGTGAGTATCACCTCCGCGCCCACGGTGAGCGCCGCGCGCCGCACCTCAGCGAGTAGTTCGTCAATTCGGCGCTCAAGCGCGGTGAAACACGGTCCTTCGAGCACCAAGGGTTCTACGTTGGCCTCGAAGTTAAAGAGCGCCAGTTCAGTCGTGAACGGCCCATCCAGTTGAGCGAGGACTTCAAGGGCGACCGGTGCAGGATGCCAGCCCCGGTTGACGAAGAACATCTCCTGTTCGATGCCCATCCGTCGGACGCCTGCCTCAAACATGTTTCGCTCAACCATCCGCTCAAGGGCCTGCAAGTCCCGCAGCAAGGCCCGCGTAAACCTCCGCGTGGCCTCCCCGCTACTGCTCGCTCCAGAGATGTCTCGGGCCATGTCAGTGGCTACTCGACGAAAACCGCGATCTCGTCGATCGACTTCTTCGAAATATCCGGGACCGTCGCACCCTCCTCTGGATAACCACATACGAGGATGAGGAAGGGTCGTTCATTCTCGGGCCGATGCAGCACGGTATTCAGGAACTTCATGGGCGACGGCGTATGCGTGAGCGTGACTAATCCCGCGTGATGCAGGGCGGTGATCAGCATACCTGTGGCGATGCCAACCGACTCCGACACGTAGTAGTTCTTCGCCTTTCCCCCATCAGGCATCACTTCGTAGCTCTCGGCAAAGATCACGATGAGCCAAGGCGCTCGCTCAAGGAACGGCTTGTGCTCGTCGGTGCCCAGATGTTCAAGGGCCTCGATCCACTCTGGCGGCGCTTTGCCGCTATAGAACTCCGCCTCCTCCTCCTCCGCCCCCGCCCGGATCTGCGCCTTGATCTCCGGATCGCCCACGACGACGAAACGCCACGGCTGACGATTCGCGCCGTTGGGGGCGGTACCCGCCGCCAGAAGGCACCTTTCCAAAACGTCCTTCGGCACGGGCCGGTCGGAAAAATCACGAACGGTACGACGGCGCCTCATGACCGAGAGGAAATCGTCCGCCGCTTGCAGCATCTCCTCGGGAGAGAGCTCGCGGTATGTGGAGAGAGGTGCGAAACGGGCGCGGACCATGCGGGACACCTACCGGATGAGTTGGCCGAATAGCACGACAAACGAGGTCGACGAACCGGCCTTCTGAAGGATCTCTGAGGGAGTGACGCCGAGAGCTTGGGACAGAAGTCGCACGTTGACCAGGGCGATCACCTCCCCGTCGCTGAGCGCCAGAGCACTCCACTGTGACAGCGGCGTGCTCCTATACCGCTCATAGAGTGCCTGAAGGCGACCGGCAGAGTCCCCGTCCGGGACCGGGAGGTGGAGGACCTCGGCGCTGACCCGATACCGCACGACGAGGGATTCCCAGCGCTGCCCCGACTCCCTCAGCGCGACCAGCGCCTCCGGGGAAACACCAGCGCGGTTCGCCACGAAAAGGACGACCGGAACCTCATCGGCCGGAATACCCCAATCCCGAAGTATCGCGATTTCTGGGGCCGGCAAACGAAAGAACTCGGCGACCGCTCTGAAGTAGGCGTCCTCATGCTCACTCCCAGCTTGCGCAGTGACATCACCAGCCATCAACGCGCACGCCGTCAGCACAAACAGCCCCGACCTTCGAATCAATTCCACACGCCCTCCCTCAATAACCGGACCCACTAATCTTCCCCTAATACACGATTCGGGCCAGAGCGGCACGTTTCGCCATCGTATCGCCCCGAACCGGTCACGAGCTTCTGTCACGATGGCAGGATGTAACGTCGTTCGCGTGGCACGACTCTTGATTAATGAGACTATGCAGCCGAGGACGACAAAGGGACTCTGACGAAGGGAGGCAGCGATGAGCGCCAACGACGAAACGAACGGAAACAGCTTTGACCAGCGTGTCCGGGCCGCGATCACGAAGGTCGAAGTCGGCGAAGAGGTATCGCCTTCTGTGAACCATGTCGTGTTCGACTTCAGCGGGCTTCGCCGCCCCAATGTCGCCGACTTGGCTCTAATCCTCACCGCTCGGCTACAAACCCCGCCTGATGAGCTTGTTTGGATACGCGCGATCGACCCGCACACGGCACGCGTCTTAGGGGGATTAGGACTAGACCACCTGTTCCGCCATTACCCCGGCACCCCCGAGATTCACTGACGCGGTGACTGGGCGAAAAAAGAGAGCCCCGAGGTGCGATGCACCCCGGGGCTTTTCTCATATAGGGAATAGTGTCCCCGAAAGGGGACGCACAGGAGCCTAGCCTCGGCCCTTGGCGAGAACCCGCTCGACCCGCCGCCGGGCGGAATGTACCGGCGACACATCGTGGACCAAGGCATCCGCGAAGATCTCAGCGAGCATTCCCCCGATGCCTTTGACGCGCGTCTCCAGCACCTCAACATCGTGAGCGCCGAGCTGAATCAGGCCGAACGCCAACGCGCCGCCCGAATTGATCACGTAGTCGGGCGCATAGAGGATGCCTCGCTCGTGAAGTCGTTCCGCGTCCTGATCTGTCTCCAACTGGTTGTTGGCAGAACCCGCCACCACGCGACACTGGAGCAGGGGGATCGTCGATCCGTTCAGGATCGCGCCAAGGGCACACGGCGCGAACACGTCACACGGGGTCCGGTAGACGTTTTCCGGCTTCACCACGCTCCCGCCGAACTCAACGGAGAGGGCAAACGCCAGGTCGGAATCGATATCGCACAGCAGCACGCTACCGCCCGCGTTGGAAACAAGCCGAGCGAGTGGGGCGCCGACGTCACCGACACCTTGGATGAGCACTGTCCGTCCATCCAACGACGACTGCCCATGGACTTGCTCCAGCGCCGCCCGCATTCCGGCAAACACGCCCAAGGCCGTGAACGGCCCCGGGTCGCTGGGTCCACCGGCGCTGCCATGCACCTGGACGACGTGACCGGACACTGAAGCGATCTCGAGCATGTCATCGGGCGTCGTGCCGAAGTCCTCGCCGGTTCCAAAGGCCCCGTCCAACGTGTTGAGTAGCGCTCCGTAGCGTCGGAGTAGCCCTTGACGCTCCCGACCTTCTAGCGGACCCGGGGTCGCCAATACGGCCTTGCCGCCGCCGAACGGCAGATCAACGGAGGCCCACTTGGCTGTCATCCCGCTGGCCAGTCGAAGTGCATCGCGGAGCCCTTCCTCAGGCCGCGAGTAGACCTTCATGCGGGTCCCGCCGGTGGCCGGACCCAGGGTGGCGTCGTGGATCGCGATGAAAATCCAACTTCCCGTGGGTTGGTCAAAGTGGACCACTACACCCGCCCCATCCCATGCCGCGATCAGGTCGAGAAAGCTCTCGTCACCGAATGCCATGAGCCAGCTCCGCTCGCGCTAACGGTCAGAGACGATGCGCGAGTAACTCTCTGGATTCCACTTCGGACGCTCGGGAGCATTCGCGATATCGACACCGAGATAGAAGACCAGCCGCGAGATGCGCGCGGCCTTCTCCGTGTCGAGGTTCTCGACTTCGTCGTCGCGACCGTGGTAGTCCGTGTGCGTTCCGTTGAAGAAGAACAGGATCGGCACACCCTTGCGCGCGAAGTTGAAGTGGTCAGAACGGGCGTAGAAGTTCTCTTCGGGCCATAAGTCGTCGATCGCGGTCATCCTCAGCTCCGGATGATCGCCGTTCACTCGATTCAGCGTCGCACCGAGATCGGAGTGTTCCTTCCCGATCGCAACGATCGTGTCCGGCCAATTACGACCCACCATGTCGGTGTTCAGATCAGCCACCAACTGCCCGACCGGAACTGAGGGGTTCTCCGCAAAATACTCCGAGCCCCACAGCCCTTTCTCTTCGCCGCTCACCAAGAGGAAGAGGGTCGAGCGCTTCGGGGCCGTCGGCAATGAGGTCATGGCCTCGGCGATTTCGATGACCGCAGTGGTACCGGAGGCGTCGTCATCCGCACCATTAAAGATCGAGTCACCGTTCGCGTCTGGAGCGCCGATCCCCACATGATCCATATGCCCCGAGAAGACGACATACTCTTCCTTGAGCTCGGGGTCACTTCCCTCAAGGATGCCGATGACGTTCGGTGCGGAGACCATCTCGTCCCGCACCGCAAGCGTCACGGTCATTTCCAGGCCTTCCAGGACCTGGATCTCGACAGCACCATCAGCGCGGGCCTGAAGAGGAACCATGTTGACGCCGTGAGGGCGGAGCGCCGCGGCCACCGCGCGCGCCCTCACCTGAAGACGCGGAGAGAAGGCCGCGGCACCGTTGCCGCCGTTCCCCTCCTCGGTCCATCCCTTTTGCACCGACGGGCGAAACGCCCGTGAGGCTGCTGCATCCCAATCGTCATCTTCGGCACCGCTCGTGACCGTCACCGATAGGGCGCCAGAAGCACGCAATGCACCGAGCATTTGGCGACTCGCACCATCGGCATTTGCCGCCACGATGAGAATGACGTGCTTGCCATCAAGGCCGCCGCGCGCGATCCCGGTTGCGAAGTCCTCCGAACCGGATATGAGGGCAACGGCGCCGGTAGAAGCCCCGTTCGACACGCCGCCACGTAAGGGCAAGACGTCGTTACCAAACGACAGTCTCTCGTTGCCGATCATGATCTGGGAGGCTTCGGCGTCCAGGACCACCGAACGCAGAGGGTAGCGCTGGATGAAGCCGCCGTCCGCCGCGCCGCCGCGCAGACCCATGCGTCGGAACTCCGAGGCGATCCATAGGGCGGTCTTGTCCAGCCCCGGGCTCGGCGTGTCGCGCCCCTGCATGGAGTCATGTGCGATCACCCCAACCCGCCACGCGTAGTCGTCCTGCGTAATCGTGGCGGCGGCTTCTTCCAGCCCAACCTGCTGCGCCGCCAAGGTCGCCGGAACCAGAAGGGCGAGCAGCACCGCCCGCAAGTCAATCATGATCATGAACTCTCAGGTTTTGGGACTCTCAGACGTGAAGTCTGAGCAAGAAAGCGGCGAGGCACCAGTGGTGGCGCCCCGCCGCGTGCTTCGACAGCCGCGAAGGGCTACGAGATCCCGTCTAACCTGGCGATCAAGGCCTTCAGTTCCTCGACGGAACGGTTCGCACGCATGATCAACCAGCCATCCTCGCGGGGCGTGATGACGCCTGTCTTGCCGTCTTCAGGAAAGGGCTCGAGCCCGTTGGGATCGACGCCTTCAAGAAGGTGGAACATTTCCAGCACCTGCCCGTCTTCGAGCGTCTGAAGCACATGCGCTCCGAGAGGAATGACCCCCTCCCCTAGATTGGTGATTGAGATCAACGCCAATCCGGGCACCAAGAAGGCCCCACCGTCGTCGCTGCGCTTGCGCCCGTTACGACCCTGGCCCTGCGGCTCGTCGACCAAAGCCAGCCCCACCGTCGCCTCCCGGGCCGAGCTTACAGGCATGGCTCGCTGGGCTCTAACGCCTTCTTCTACGGAGCGATTCTCCTCGACCGGCGTACTCATCGGCGCGAGGGCAACCAGCTCACGCTCCGCTCCGGCCACTTCCCTGGACACTTCCCCGGACACTTCGAGAGCGCCGCCAAGAACTTCGGACGCAGGAGGAGACGTCCCGAACGGCTTGGCATCCACCGCATCAACCGCGGCGAAGGTCAGTGGGACATCAGCAGTCATCTCACGCAGTCCCGTGCGGGGCGGAAGATCAGTCATGACGTCCTCGAACACCGGCTCTTCTTCCGAAATCGGCTCGGCTACGGCCGCAACAACCGAGCGATCTAGCGCGCTGGAGGTGGACGGTGCTTGCAGCATCGCCTCTTCGCTCAGATTCGTGGACGCAACGACGCTCAGTCCTACCTCAGCGTTAAGGGTAGCCTCACGAACGAGCGAGGCTGAGCGACTCTCCACGTCGGCCGGCACGGCCGGTACCACAAACGCCGGCAACGAAACCGCGGACTCGGTCGGCGCGTCCATTACGCCGAGAATCTCGGTGCGGTCACCCCTGAGCATCCAACCAGCTCCGAGGGCCATCACAACGGAGGCCGCCCAACGAACCCTGAACATCCTTGAGCGCGGCGCGGCGAGCGGCGCACCTGACACGGCCGCCCGAGCCCGTAGATCCTCGAGAGGAGGCATGACGACCGAAGGAAGCGTCCCGCCCAAGATGGCGATCGCGTTCGCGCGTACCGCCCGCGCCTCGTGGAGCACCTCTGCACACTCACTACAACCGGCTATGTGGTCTCGGGTGGCCTGGGCTCCGGCGCCGAGCAGCTCATCGAGCGCGCCGTCGAGATACGCGTGCAGGACCCCTTCATTAGCGTGCGACATCGAGCTTCTCTCCTTCAGAATATGCCTCAGCCAGCCGCCGGCGCGCTCGGGCGAGCGTCGTACCAACCGCCCCAACTGCGAGGCCCGCCTGCCTGGCGATTTCCGTGTAGCTCTGTCCCGCATCCCAGAGGAGCAGGACGTCTCTGTCTCGCTCACTGACTCCAGCAAGCGCCTCTTTGACGCGCGCCATCCGCTCCTTCTCACTGAAGGTCTCGCTCTGATCGGGGGCGGCTCGCTGTAACTCCTCGACCTCACTCTTCAGAAGCGTGAGGTGCCGCTTGCGACGGATCACCGTGCGCGCCTCGTCTCGAGCCAGGTTGGCGGCGACCTGGAATAACCAAGGGCGCGGCTTCTTCGGCTCGTGTCGAAGCGCCCGCACAAACGCTTCTTGGGCAAGGTCCTCGGCTCGCTGCAGATCCCAGACCTTCCGGTGAAGAAAACGCACCAAGTCCGGATAGGTATCTCTGTAGACCTCGGTCCAGTCGACGCTCATCGGCGTGCCCCTCCCTCGCGGCATCCTTCCGCCGCCACCTGATCCAACTCCATCAACACCACATGGTTCTCCGGTAGCACACGAAACTCTTGGAACATACGCCGCGGCCTAGAAGGAAGATCCTCCTTTTCGCTTGCCCACATCGCACGCCTCCCGTTGCCGTTCACCCATAGACTATGAGACGCCCAAGGAACACCCCCTTGCACAGGGCAGGGCAAACTGCCTCATTCCGAGTTCAGAAATAGGACTTATTCGGGAGAATGACCCTGAAGATCGTTGTACTAGGCGGTGGTAGAGTAGGAAACGCGATCGTGCGTGACCTCGCCGCAGAAGATGACTTTTCTGTCCTGGTCGTTGACGTCGACCCCGTTGCAGTTGAGCGGCTGACGGAGCACGGGGCCGACGGCGTCGTGGCAGACCTGTCGGATCTCAAGATCGTCTCCAAGGCAGTCGCAGACGCCGACCTCGTGGTCGGTGCGGTCCCCGGCTTCATGGGCTACCGCACGGTCGAGCGGGTCCTTCAGGACGGCCACCCCATCGTCGACATTTCTTTCTTTCCCGAAGACTCCTTCGGCTTAGACGAGTTGGCGAAGAAGGCCGGCGTACCCTGCTTGGTCGATTGCGGCGTGGCACCTGGCCTCAGCAACATGGTGTTCGGCCGGATCGAGGAGCACTTGGACGAGACCTACTCCTACCATTGCCTGGTGGGCGGCTTGCCGGTCGAGCGGGCGTGGCCATGGGAATACAAGGCTCCGTTTTCCCCTGGCGACGTGATCGCGGAGTATACGCGCCCGGCTCGGTCCCGTCGCGGCGGTGTGGAAGTCACACTTCCCGCGCTTTCTGAGATCGAGTTGGTCGATTTCCCCGGTCTTGGCACCCTGGAGGCGTTCAACACCGACGGCCTGCGGTCGTTGCTGCGGACTTCCCGGGCGCCCGAAATGGTTGAGAAGACCATGCGTTATCCTGGGCACGCGGAAAAAATGCGGATCCTGCGTGATGCGGGCTTCTTCTCAACGAGGGATGTGCTGGTGGCATCTGGACACGCAAGACCGCTGGACGTAACCGAAGCGCTACTCATCGACCAGTGGCAGTTCGACGAAGGCGAGCCGGATCTCACCGTGATGCGGATCGTGATCGAGGGTGCCAAAGACGACAAGGCTCTCCGCCACACATACAACCTGCTCGACTACTACAACCCCGACACAGAAACGTCTTCGATGGCGCGCACCACGGGGTACACCTGCACCGGTATGGCTCGCCTAGTCGCGCGGGGCCTGTGGACAGAGCCCGGCGTGGCAGCACCTGAAATGGTCGGTCGCAACGCGCTTTGCTTTGACACGGTGATCCAGCATCTCGAAGCCCGGGGCGTCCAGATCTTCCAGAGTGTGGACGAGCTGTAGCCTTGGCGCCCGGCGTCAGTGCCCCGGACCTAGCGCCCAGAATCGGCGCCCAGATCTAGCGCCCAGGTTCGGCCCCTGGGCCTCAGCGCCCGTGGGCCGAGACTCTCAAGATCGGCAGCGACCCCGCCTCGATCTGGCGATCGACGAGCGCCCATGCCACGAAGCCATCATCCGACCGCGGCTCGAGCAGCGTGAACGCCAACCGCCCCAGGGGCTGGTCCACTGCCACATAGGCGGTTCCGGCCGGAAGCGTTTCGATCGTCGCGACCCAATTGCCCCAGATCGTCCGCTCGTTATGTCCCTGGAACTCTCTCGGTGCAGACGTGGTGGAGTCGATCACGAAACGCTCCACCGGCAGCTCTCGCGCCGTCGCATACCGCATCACTGCCAGCCCATGTGCTTCGAGTCGTTCAATGGCGTCCTCAGCTTCCGGGAGTACGTAGTACGCTGAGGGGGCGACAGCGGTCTCAGACGGCTTGAAGGTGCCGTACTCATACATCTGAGTTGGCGTCGTCATGTCGCGACGGCGCAAGATGATTTCTCCCGTATTCGGGTGGCGCTCCTCGTCCACCGCCCCCAACAGAATCGTGACTTCTTCGGCCGACTGAGCGAAGTCCGCCCGCGTCGCTAACGCCCGCCCAATGATCGGCTCGCGATCAGCCGCCGCCACGATACTCCGGATCTCAGACGCGTTCTGCTGCGCGAAGTCCAGAATCTCCTCGACGAACCACAACGTGCCCTTTACACGATCTTCGAAGGTGGCGTACGCATACGCCTCACTTAGGATCGCGAAGCGGTTCCGAAGTCCCATATAGTTGTTGTTGAAGCGCGGGCGGTGATCAAAGGTGTACCAGCCGGGGCGACGGGGATTGTGGTTCCCGTAGTAGTAGTAGTCCCAGCCGTGCTTCTCTTTGATTCGGCGCGTCACCTCTGGAAGCCACCGCTCACGGAGCATTCCGTCGATCGCGGCTGGCGTGTTGGGGTGTAGTGGCGGCGAGTACGTCAGATAGTACGCCAGCCGCGTTCCGTTCGTGGTGTGCAGATCCACCGCGACATGCGGGTCGTATGCGTTCATCATGCCGACGAGCGACCGGGCTTCCGGGCTGTCGAGCTTGGTGTGGTCTCGGTTCAGATCGAGCCCCTGGGCGTTGGGCCTCTGGCCCATGCCACCGATGGGCCCGTGCTGCCGGGGCCGGTTCGAGAGCGAGATGCGTTCGTTGCCGTCGGCGTTGTAAATGGGCGCAATGATCAGCACCAGATCATCTGTCCAGGTCGGGTAGTCACCCATCGAGAATTTGCGCAGCAGCATGAGCAACGCCTCCTTCCCACAAACTTCACCCGCATGGATGTTGCCTTGGATGTAGACCCGGGTTTTTCCCGTCGCGATCACCGACGCGGCGGAGGCGTCGGGGGCGCCCACAACGAGAAGCGGCAGCGAGCGCCCCTCGTTGGTGTAGCCGAACGAGGTTAGGTGGATGTCCGGAGATAGATCCGCTAGCCGCCGCGACAACTCCATCACCTCCTCATAGGAAGAGGTCTCGTTAAAATCGGTGCGCTCGGCTCGAGTCAGCAGTTCATCGAACGATGCCTGAGCAGACGCACGGGCCGGCGCAGTCAGGTGAATGACGGCGAAACAGAAGAAGGCGATTTTTAGGCGGCGCATGGGGGACATTCCGAGCATCGGGAGAGGTGTCCGAGTCGCCATATTACCGTTCGTCGCGCGCGCTGGCCACGCCCACATGCCTCCACGTCACCTCGCGAAACGTTTCGGTCGCAGCCGGAGTTGCCCGAAAAGTCCAACCTCCTGGCCCGGGCGTATCACCTGCCCGGAGAGTAGCCACAGCCTGACAAAAAGAGCCCGCGGGGACGCATCCCCGCGGGCTCTCTCATGTACTTGATCGCGTCAGGTAGCGACGTCAAAGCCAGACTCTTCAAAAGAGTGCTTCTGCGCATCATCTTCGCTCACCACCTGCCCGTCGAAGAGGTGCACGGAGCGGTCAGCCATGTGCGCATACCGAGGATCGTGCGTCACCATGCAGATGGTGGCGCCTTCCGCGTGCAGCTCAAGCATCAGGTCCATGACCGCGTTGCCGTTCTTCGAGTCCAGGTTACCCGTCGGCTCGTCCGCCAGCAGAATGAGCGGCTTGCCCACGATCGCGCGGGCTACAGCCACACGCTGCTGCTGACCACCAGACAGCTGACTCGGATAGTGACCCATCCGGTGCGCCATGCCCACGCGCTCAAGCGCCGCCTGCACGCGCTCCTACGCTCCCCGCTCGGCATGCCGCGGTACGTGAGCGGTAGCTCCACGTTCTCGTAAACCGTCAGGTCGCCAATCAGGTTGAACGCCTGGAAGACGAACCCGATCGCTTGGTTGCGGATCTTCGCACGCTGACTCGCGGTCAGGTTCTCTACGGGCGTGTTGTCCAGCAGTTACTGCCCACCTGTCGGGCTATCAAGAAGGCCCAGGATCGAGAGGAGCGTCGTCTTACCACAACCCGACGGTCCTGCAATCGATACGAACTCACCTGTCTTGATCGACAGGTTGATGTTCGAAAGCGCGTGTGTCTCTACTTCCTCCGTGTAGAACACCTTGCTCAGCCCTTCCAGCTGAATCAGCGGATGATCTCCAGCCATGTTCCCTCTCCAATAACAGAGTGCTTCGATCAGCGAGGTCGCAGAAGAACGCCGCCCCCCTTTGTTCCAGTAACAGTATAGACGGGACTCAGGGTGGAATAGTTGCAGATTTTTTCTGATGGGACGCTTTCACAGCTGGGCGAAGTCGAAAGTCACGGACTGGGCGACCTGCAACGACACCTCGGATACCACCTACTTCACGACGCGCTGCGGGACCACCGGAGCCAGGTCCACGCGCATACGATGGCGATCTGGCCGGGCAGCCACCTCGGGCAGGCCGTCGCCATGCTCGCCAATTGGGCGTGTCTCGTAGGCTCGTGAACCCGGAACCTCAGCTTTCGGTGAGCGCCTCAACGTAGTCATCGCGGTTACGGATCAGGTTATCGGCTGCTTCTGCCAGCAGTCCCAGTCCCCGCAACGCAGCCATGCGGGCGTCGGGATCAAGCGTACGGAGCATCTGATCAACACGCTCTGGATCCAAATCGGTCTGCGAGTCTCTCACCTGTTCTCCCGCTTCAGTGAGGAGGACGTTCATGACGCGCCGATCCGCCGGGTCGCGCTCGCGGGTGATGAAGCCGGCCCGCTCCAGGCGCGTGAGGTTCAGTGACATCGTAGACGTCGTGACGCCAAGGTGTTCAGCCAACTCGCCCACCATGACGGGATCGAAGGCATCGAGGTGGCTCAGGATGCCGGCCTGATGCGGCGTCAGCGAGACCCCGCGATCTGCCGAGCGGACCTCCCGACTCTTACAGGCGAAGTGGATACGCGGATAGGCGCTCAAAAACGCATCTATGTCGGACATCTCTCCCGGCTCCTACTTCCTTACGGACGGCCAAAGTCGTCCGGAAAGGTGAGAATCGCCCATACACGCAGGGTTCATCGACATAAATGTGTGCCGAAACATATTCCCGTGCAATAGTTTGATTCGTCAAACCAATATATAAACCTAGGCGAATCACATCATTCCTGGTAAATCACAGTGGAAAACTCGAATGGGGCGATGTGCGTCACGTCGGGCCGCGTAACGCGGAAGAGATCTCACCGAGTTGGGAGTTCCACGAAGGTGCGAGTACTATTCCTTCTTCCTGCATACCTCAACTCTCCCCCTCACTCCTATCGTCATGGAACTTTTCAGTAGCCCGGAAGCCTGGATTGGGCTCTTAACGCTGACGATCCTGGAAATCGTACTGGGGATCGACAACATCATCTTCATCGCGATCCTCGCCGATCGAGTGAAGGAGGGGTCTAGGACCCGAGCCCGGCAAGTGGGGCTCATTTTGGCTATTGGGACCAGGATCGCCCTGCTGTTCTCGATCGTTTGGATCATGTCTCTGACGGAGACGCTGTTCACGCTACTCGCTCACGGCTTCTCGGGCCGAGACCTGATCCTGATCGTCGGCGGCGCCTTCCTCTTGTTCAAATCGACGCGTGAGATCCATCACAAGCTCGAGGGTGATGAAGATGACCAGAACGAGGGTCGTGGCGCGGCATCCTTTGGCGGAGTCATCCTTCAGATCATGCTGCTCGACGTGGTGTTCTCGCTAGACTCTGTGATCACAGCCGTGGGCGTGGCCGACGATCTGCGCGTAATGGTGACGGCAGTGCTGATATCGGGCGCCTTCATGGTATTGGCGGCCGGCAGCGTGAGTCGGTTTGTGAGTCAGCACCCAACGGTGAAGATGCTTGCGCTCTCCTTCCTGATCCTGATCGGAATGTCGCTGATCGCCGAAGGCATGGGCGAGCACATTGCTAAAGAGTACATCTATTTCGCGATGGGCTTCTCGGTGTTCGTCGAGATGCTCAACCTTCGGGTGAAGGGCAAGAAAGCTCCGGTGAACCTCAGGGGACGGAGCCTGCGGAAGCCCGACCCCTGAAACCCGACGACTAAGACAGCCTGAGCGAACATCATACCGCAAAAAGAAACGCCGCCCCGAACGAACGGGGCGGCGTTTTTTTCACGAGCACCTGAGTGACTACATGGCGCCCTGCATGCCTGCTTCGCCGTCGGCCGACACAACAAAGTAGACCCACATGCCCGTGGTCGCGTGACCCGGGATGTAGCAGACGAGGGTGTACGTCCCGGCCGCATCGGCGGTGAACGTGATCGTATCCGTCTCACCCGGCATCGTGGCGCCTACCATCGAGCTAGGATTTTCGGTGACCGCGCCAGCGAAGACGGGGACCGGATCCATCATGGCACCAAACGACTTGGTCTCCGCAGAGACGCCTACGCTGTGCCCCATGGCGGGGTCGCTGTTGACCAGATCAATAGTGACCGTCGCCCCAACCGGAACAGTGATGGCCATGTTGCCCTTCGTGGCACCGTTGAAGTTCCAGTAGTTGTTCGTGTTGGTCGAACCAGCCGTAAGGGTGATATGGACCGTGTTGGCTGCAGCATCAAAGGCCATCCAGTCCGGCAGCATCAAGGCGCCGCCGGGAAGGTTGGCACTGGCGGCTGCCGGAGCGGCTGCTGGGGCGGAGGCGGCGCTGCTGTCAGCCGCTGTGTCAGCCGGCTCACCACCACCGCACGCGGCGAAGGCAATAAGAGCTGAGAAGATCGAAAGACGCTTCATTCTAAAGATTCCTGTCTAGGTTCGGATTCCTACGCTGTCCGCGGGACCGCCACGGGCCTATAAAATACATGGATTCTCAGTATGCGGTATCCGGGAAGCGCCCTACACGGCGTTTCGCGCATACGGCATGCAACCTTTTTCGGATCGGGCCCCTCTCGATGGGAGAGGCGGAAGAACCACTTCACACGGTAATGACATGTATCGGGCCACTGAGATGTTCAATGAGTAGGCGCACACTGTGGGTAGCCGCGGTTCTATGGCTCTGGCCGGCTACGCCCCCGGCGGCACCTACGCTGGACGCTCAAGAGGTTCCTACGCTCGCGGCGCTTTCGTTCCTGAGCGGCTGCTGGGCCGGCACCATGGGGGCTCTCAATATGCGTGAGCAGTGGTCCTAAGCCGAAGGTGGCATGATGATGGGCACAACTCGCTACCTCCGCGAAGGACGCGTGGTGGACTGGGAGTTTGCCCTGATGTCCGAAACCCCGGCCGGCGTCACGTTGCTCCCCTATCCCACGCGGTTCAAAGTCTGAGCACGACTTTCCGCTGGTTCGGTGGGACGACGACTTCGTCTTCGAGAATCTCGAACATGATTTTCCGGTTCGCATCGTCTATGGCAGGGACGGCGAGGATGGACTGTCGCCTCGAATCGAGGGGAGTGACGGCGACACTCGAGGCTGATCCCTTCAGCGGGTCGACTGCCCGAGCGCCCGCTAGAAGGCTGTCGAAGAAATACAGTGGCCCGGGCCAGACCAAGGATAGGAACGATAATGGGAAGGCCCGGTCGCCAACGGCGACCTGGCCTTCATCACTACACGTGCTTGCCCGACAGTATCCGGGCTCTGCAATTACGCCGGGAGGCCCGCCAGAGGCGAGGCATGCTCAATCGGCCGCATGTCCTCAGCCATCCGTCGGAAGAGCCGTGCGATCCTGAGATCGCCGTCTCCCTCTGCGCGGATCGCAGTCCGCAACAAAAACCCGAGTCGCTCTTCCAATTTCATCGTCATCATCCCCTCCTAACGGTCCGAAGCCCCCGGCTTCCCATCCCCATCCCTCACATTGAACACCTACGGAGGAGGGCACTTCACATCAGACCAGGCTGTCTTCCGGGTCTGGGTTGAGGTCGGCTCGGATGCGATCTAAGAAGTCGATCAGCTGAACGAGTTCGTGCTCGTCAAGCACATTCGCAAGCGACTCGTCCACCGCATTTACGACGTCACCGAGGGATGCTAATAGGTCGAGGCCGGACTGAGTAATACGGCACCACACCCGGCGGCGGTCCGCGGTGCAGCGCTTACGCGCGACCCAGGCCTTCTTCTCCATGCGGTCGATAAGTCGAGTCACGCCCGGCGTCCGCTCAAGCATGCGCTCACCCACCACTAGCGTCGGAAGGCCTTCCTCTCCGGCGCCCCGCAGGATCCTGAGCACGTTGTATTGCTGGACCGTGATACCGCTGGGTTCCAGCACGCCAGCCAAGTGACGTAGGATGTCATCACTCGAACGAATCAGAGCCAATACGGCTTCTTGGCTGCGGCTCCGAAAAGGCTTCGTCTGTTGGATGTCCTCTAAGATCGTTCGAGGACGCGTCACTACACCGTCACTCATCACACTTCCCTCGGTTCGCTTCGAGCCTTACGACGTCCCATGGCACATTTGAAGCTAAAACTTTCACCATTTTCGGCTAGAAGCCAGGTGAGACCCATCTGGGCACGGTATCATAGTTCGCTCCGCGCCCTGACCTCGGGCTCCGTTCAGTCGGCGAGCTTGTCCGCTGAAATGCACTCCTCGCGGGTTCGACTTCGAACGCTTCGGTAGTGAGCCAACAACTCTGCGATGGGGGTGCCGTCCACGCTTCGCTCCTGATGGCCTCTGCTGTCAGTACAGCCTACCATGATGAGCCCAAGCAAGCAGCCTTGAAGGAGAAATACGATGATACGCTCTGTCCTGTTCCTGTTCGTGGGTCTCGCGCTTTCAACTGACGTGGCGTTGGCGCAGAACACCGAGTTACCGGCCATCGAGAAAGTGCGGAACTACCTCCCGCACATGACGCGACCGGAAGTCGAGGACCTTCTCACGCGCAGCGACATGGTCCTCATTCCGGTGGCGTCGCTCGAACAGCATGGCACACACCTGCCGATTGGGACGGACTACCTCAACGGTGTTGAGCGGGCAAAGCTCGTGGGGCTCCGGGCAGATATTCTGGTCGCGCCCATTCTCCTGCCTGGGCAATCTCCCTATCACATGGGCTTCGCGGGGACGGTGACGCTGCCTTCCACGCTCATCCAAGAGGTTTATGTAGAAGCTGCGAAAAGCCTGATGCAACACGGATTCAAACGCTTCTTGTTCCTGAACGCGCACGGCGGAAACGCAGCGATCACGACCTTCATCGTGGATCGCATCAACCAGGAAACAGGAGGGATCGCCGTCGATTTGGGGCGGGTCGTGGGCCCATTCACGGTCCGCACCGCCAGCCGCGACCAGCCGAGCCCTTCCGAGCCGATGTTCGACCGACATGGGGGCACGCCCGAGACCTCCGCGTCGCTTTATCTGATTCCCAATCTGGTTGACATCTCCGCGGCCTACGCCGCCGACGTGACCCTTCCGCCCCACATGGAGGCGATGCTACCTGCCGTAGTCGCGGGCGACCCGACAGCGCTCGCGGTCTTCCTCGCCGAGGGGCTCAAGGACGAGGCTACAGGAAAGGGCACCTCCGCCGCGGAGATGACTCCGACCGGGGTTTGGGGCGTCCGGAATCCGGCAGAAGCCACGCTCGAACGCGGGCGCGCATCTACGGAGAGCTTCGTGGACGCAGCGGTCGCGTTTATCTCGCGTTGGAACGAGCTACGCCCGCCGGGAACGGGGAGGTAGTCCGGGGTCGCCGAAAGCGGCTACAGAAGAACCGCGAACGCCACTGCCGCGATGACCGAAACCGAAACCCCGACCTTCATGGCAACCGCCGCGGTTCTCCCGAGGAGCACACCCCAACCGACCGTGGCGGACTTCTGGACCGAGAGCGTCTCGAAATAAGTCACCAGGCCGGCCCCGATGAAGGTGCCCACAAAGGCGGTGATCATCGGGCCGATGATGGGGACAGGCACGCCCACGAAGAGTCCTGCCATGCCGCCGATCACGGCGCCCCAGAACGCCTTGCGGGAGCCCCCGTAGGCGTCTCCGACCTTCTTGAGAATGAAGAACTCGGCAACCTCGGCGACCAGCGCGATGCCCGCGACGATCAAGCCAAAGGCCCATGAGATACTGCCCGCGAGCATCAGCCCCAAAGTGATAACGACGATCAGCCACAGGCCAGGCAGACCCAGGGGAATCAGCACGAGGCTCGCGAGCATCGCGAGAATCGCGGCGATATGGATAAGCATGGTCATGGTCTACACCCTACGGTCTACAGGGCGGGAAAGATCCCACGCCGTGCTAGACCCGCGGCATTCGTAGCCGATACAGCGCCTCCGAGGCTCGAGCCGATTACCAGGAAGGCGGCATCGTAGTGCTGGAATTCGTTGGACATGCTAGCGTGGTGACAAGAGTCGTTGTCCCACCCTAAGGAGATCGCCTGATGAGTGACCCCATCGCAGCCGCATCCGGCATTTTAATCAGACCCCTGACGCCGACCATCGGGGCCGAAGTGCTCGGTGTCGACCTCGCGGATCTGACCGACGCGGAATTCGCGCTGATTCAGCAGGCGCTCACTGAGCACCAGGTGATTTTTTTTCGCGATCAAGATATCTCGGTAGACGCGCTCAAGGCTTTTGGCGCGCGTTTCGGCACGCTCGACGTGCATCCGAACGATCCAGGGCTAGAGGGGCACCCCGAGGTCATGATGATCCACGCGGACGAAAAGTCGAAGCGGGTCGCCGGCGAGATGTGGCACTCCGATGTGTCCTGCTCGAACGAACCACCCATGGGCTCGATCCTGAGGATGTTCCAGGTGCCAGAGAGCGGCGGCGACACACTTTTCGCCAGCATGTACGCGGCCTACGAGGCCTTATCCGAGCGAATGAAAGTGATGCTCGATGGCCTCACCGCCATGCACGACGGGGGGCCCTATTACCGAGCTGTGAATCAGATCATCGGCCGGGACGACGGCGGACGGAGCTATCCGACCGCGGTGCATCCGGTGGTCCGCACGCACCCGGCCTCAGGGCGGAAGTGCCTCTACGTGAATTCGATGTTCACGACGCAGATCCTTGGCGTGCCGGTGGCCGAAAGTGATGCCCTGCTGGCGTTCCTCTTCGATCACGTGAAAAATCCGCAGTTCCAATGCCGCTTCCGTTGGGAGCAACATTCTGTCGCATTTTGGGACAACCGTTGCTCGCAGCATTACGCGGTGTGGGACTACTTCCCTCACGTGCGCTCGGGGTACCGAGTGACCGTGCGGGGGGAGCAGCCCCTGGCGTAAGCGTTGGAAGAAGTACGGCTCCCTCAGCATCGGCGCGAGAAGGGCCACCCCGACCAGGGGGACGGTTTCAAAGCAAAACGGCCCCGGCCCCGCCATTGGGGAGAGGCCGTTTGCCTACCGCGAATGGCGCCCCTACAGGACCAGCGTATGCGTGTACTTCATCGTGAGCGTCCGCGCGTTGGTCCGCGGGAGACGCGGCGCCCCAAGCACATCACGGTCCAGGTTCAGACCTTCGTTCCACACGAGCCACAGGTCCTGACCTTCGCGGAAGTTGTAGCGGAGCCGGGCGTTCGTGGTGGCCTGTTGTGTCAACGAGTTGTACTGAACGAAGGCATCCAGCGACAAATGGATGTCCAACGCCCCGTGGGCGGTGACCCTCATGAGGTTGGAGTCGAACTCTTGGCCCCGTTCGTCGAATCGGATTCTGTTCCAATCCCAGCCGGTCTTCAGTTCGAAGTACCGATTCACGGCCCAGTTGAGCTCGGTTCGAAGCCCAACGCGTGTTCCGTCGAAGAAGTCGCCGCCTGTCACGGTGACGTTGGGCTGGATCCGCCATCCGCGGGGGGCCCTGAAACGCGCCTCTGCTTCGTTGGCCCAATAACTTCCAGCAGGAACCCCGGCGTCGTCCCCAAGCGAGAACGGCTCAGGGACGTCCTCATACGTCGTATTCGTTGACACACGCAGCGTCATCCCCGGCTTCGACTCCAGGGTTAGGAACGGCTCGAATTGACCCGTGTCGACATGGCGGTCTGCGTTGCGCCACCAGGCGTTGCCCTGAACGCCGACCCAGACCCTACGGAAGATCGATTCTTCTCCGGGGAACCACTGATAACTCCAATCGCTCTGGGCCCGACTGAAGTTCTGGCGAGATTCGTAACCGACTCCAGGATCATACGCTTCGCCGGACCACACGAAGCTCTGCAGATAGCTGAAGCCTTCGACCCGCCTACGCCTCCAGTCGGCCACGACGCGGCCCGCGGCAAATCCTCCCAGAGCGGCGTCGCTATCCGGGTCGCCACCCTGGATGGTCTGCAGCCACTTCAGCGTGACGTATTCGTCGCCACTCACTCGAAACTGGCCGTCCAGCCCGTAGGTGACGTTGTAGATGCCATCCGCGTCTAGGCGGCTCGTGGCCATGCCGCCTACATACGAGTTCTGATTCAACACGGCCCGCCGTGCCCTCAGCACGCCAAAGTTCTCCGAGGCTTGATCCGCCGTGCCCTGCGTCTGCATCTCGATCAGCCCCACGTCCCAGCCTCCAACGCGACCCACAAGGCGGGCTCCACCCAAAATGCGGAGTGGTTGTCCGTCTGAGAGCCCAATGCGGCGGGAGTAAAACAGCACACCGCGATCGGCGCCCGTCTCGAACGAGAAGATTCCGGCGCGCTCCTGGAAGAACGGCCGCTTTTCATCGAAGAACAAAGAGAATCGGGTCAGATTCACCTGCTGCTGATCCGCCTCGACCGCAGCGAAATCAGTATTAACCGTGAGATCAAGTGTGAGATTGGACGTCGGCGTGATCTTGAGGTCTCCACCGACTTCGTACTTTCGCTCGGTGGCCGCCACATACGCGCTTGCGCCTTCCGGAAGCGCCGTGCTCAGCGTGGACCCACCCAACACATAGGAGCTTAGGTACACGGGATTGCGCGGCGCTACGTCTCGGAGTCGGACATCCTGCCAAGCCGAAACCTGCGTGTAGGGTCGACTACGTGGGATCGCAGGAAAGGTCCATCGCGAGCCGGTGGCGGGCTCGTAGGCATAGGCCATGAGGCCCATGACGACGGCCCCGTCTTCACCTTCTGTGAAGCGCAGGCTTGAAAAAGGGACGCGCATCTCCCCTTCCCATCCGTCTTCAGTGATGCGCGTCTTCAGGTCCCAGAACGTGTTCCAGGATGAGCCGCTCGGGCCGCCCGCGCCCCCGTTCTCCCTCTGGCCGTCTCCGGTGATGCTCATGTCCATCTGTGCGCCCAACGGGAGTCCAACGAAGCGCATCGCATTCTCGTCATCGTTGAACGTGTCGAGCAGGAGTCCAAAGCCGTCGTCCCCGGACCAACGGTCACGGGTTAGGGAGTAGGCTCGAATGTCCTTCGGATCGTCATGGTGGAAACGTGCGGCCAGGTAGATGCCCTCATCGTCGTACGCTAGGCGGAGATCGATTCGTCGGTCGCTGCTTCCGCGGAACGAGGGCTCGTACATCGTCAGCGGGAGCGGGTCGATACCCGCCCAAGCAGCCTCGTCGATGGAACCGTCGACGTCGATGGGACCGGAAAGGCGTTGCAGATCGAGCACGCCCGTTGGCTCAGGTGCGCCGAGTCCCGCCTCCAGCCCGATCACGGACGGTACGGACTGGGCGGCCAGTGCCCAGGGAGCGAAAAACAAAGGCGCCGCCAAGGCGAATGCGGTCTTGGAGACCGCCCGGAAGCTCAAAACATAGTGCATAGCCCACGAAGAAAACGGCGATGGGTTCGTGGCGCCAGGCTGGAGGTGACCGGCCGCCCCACTAGGGCGGCCGGTCACCCCGTCAGAACGATTGCCCGCAGACGGTCCCGCTCAGTGAATCGCTGCCGGGGGATGCCGTGGAACCGGAGAACTGAATCTGGACAGAGCACGCGCCAACCCGCCCCGCCGTCGCCCAGCGGAGGTTGCCGGAAAAGGCGCCCGAGTAACTCTGGTTGAAGTCGGAGAGGAAGCGCATCTCCATCGTGAACGTCACGTTCGGGCTGCCATCGATCGTGAACAGGAGGCCGCTGACAGGGTCGCTCAGAGAGCATGCCTGGTGGACCTCCGTGAAGTTCATATCAATGGTCCCGGTAAACGTGTCCGACTCAACGGAGCCGCTCATGGCTCCTTGAATGGAGACCGATCCTCCGAGGTCACACGGCGCGGTGTTGTTCAAAGATTCATTGATCGTGATTGGAACCAGGGCGGGGCCGTCGACCTGAAGCCCAGAAAGGCCCGAGAACCCGGTGAGTAGCCCTTGGCTGATGATGATCGAACTCAGCGCCTGCGCCTCTACCTGGGACAAACTGCCCTCATCTTCTGGGCCGGTCCCATCTCCACACGCTCCCAGGATGAGGGCGAGCGTCAGAGCCACAGTACAACGCGAGACAGATAAGACGAGGGAGACCATGGGCTTGAACATTGGGGTACTCCTTCAGGTCTGGCGACATGGCCTTTTGCAGGGCCTTCTTGCCTACTCAGACGGACGCGGTGTCGGAATTTCCCCTGAGGAATTCACGAGTACGGGACCTCGCTACGGGTTACTTCGGCGGTCGAGATCAATCATCACGACTCTCTGCACGCCCAAGTCATCGGCCGCCAGCATGAGCAGATCGTCTGCTCCGACCGCTAGTAGCGAGTGACGCGCGGGGAGTTCGATATCGCCGAGGTAGCCGGCCTTCGGGTCCATCAGCGACCATACGTTTGGAGCGTCGGCATCTACCGAGAACGCGCGCAGCCAGAGCACCCCCTCGCTGTCGATCACCATTTCCACGAACGAGGGCAAATTCTCCGGCCACCCCCACGCGAGTCGATTCGCCTACGACGGCCTCTCCTTGAACAGCCCCTTGGCTTCCGGGGAGGTCAGGCGCCGGTTCCCTGCGGTACGCTACGAGTCGAATCCGACCGGTCACCACACACGAGGCCCGGATACCAGATCTGCGCGCCAGATTCCGGTCGTTCGCCGTCCACGAGCACGACCTCGTAGAGATCACTGCGTCCCCATCACAACCCGGCGCGGATGGAACGCCACGGGACTCCCCAGGAGGAGTGACCACGGCGCACCGAGAGAGGACCATCATCACGGCAAGAATGGATGTATCAATACAGCCCAATGTAGCGCTTCGCGGCGAGATGGATCCCCTGAAGCGGCGCCCCGACTCCCACGCCTCGCGCGTTACCCCCTCACCCGCCTACTATCACACGATGGGCCCTGGTGTCTCAGACCCCGTTTGGCTCTTCACCCACGAGGTAATTCATGCGCGCACTGCACCGCACCGCGATTCTGTCGATCCTGCTCGTCGGTCTCGCCACCGCCGCCATCTCGATTCGCGCCTCCGCCCAGTCGCCCACCGCGACTCCCGAAGTCCAGGCCCAGATCGACCTTTTCTCCGCCTGGCTCGATGGCCAGATCGAGATCCGTGGACTACCGGGCGTCGTTGTAGGCGTCGTCTCGGGCGATGACCTGGTTTGGGCCAAGGGCTTCGGGCATGCGGACCTCGAGTCGGGTCGGCGCATGGAGACCGATACGCGATTCCGCATGGCGTCGCACAGCAAGCTCTTTACAGCCACTTCGATCATGCAGCTCAGAGAGCAGGGCAGGATCCGGCTAGATGACCCGGTTACGGATTACCTGCCGTGGTTCACCTTCCAGGGTGCAGCCTCAGACGATCCGCCCGTCACGATCGAGCACCTACTCACCCATAGTTCTGGCCTCCCTCGCGAAGCCGGTTCGCATTGGACCGATTTCGAGTTTCCGACCGCCGAGGAGGTGCGCTCTCTGATGCCCGATCGACAGGCACCTTTCGCGCCCGAGGTCCGCTGGAAGTACTCGAACCTGGCCTACACGATCGCCGGGATGGTTGTGGAAGAGGTCAGCGGGGTGCGGTGGGCGGATTACTTGCGACAGAATATCTTCACACCTCTCGGCATGAGTTCATCCAGTGTCGATGTGGCCGACTCGAAAATGGCGACCGGCTACGGCAACCGAATGCCGGATGGATCCCGTGAGGTCTTTCCGTTCGTGGACGCGCGCGGCATGGCCGCCGCGACGGGACTCACCTCGACCGTGGAAGACATGGCCCGGTTCGTCTCTGCGCAGTTTAGGACGGGCACCCGTGGTGGGGACCGGCTACTGAGCACCGGATCGCTTCGGGAAATGCACCGGGTGCGCATGCTCGAAAACACGTGGACGAGCGGACAGGGCATCGGATTCAGCGTGCGCCGCGTCGACGACAAACTCTTCGTAGGCCACGGTGGAGGATATCCCGGCTACACGACTAACACCTCGATTCAGCTCGACTCTAAGGTCGGCGTGATCGTCCTCACCAACACCGGCGACTCGAACCCTTCTCAGATCGCGCAGCAGCTCATGAGCACCGTCGGCGAGGCCGTGGCATCCGCGACCGCCACGAAGCCCGCAATCGCAGCCTGGAATCCCGCCTGGGCACGATTCGCGGGTACGTACCGGAGCCGAGGCGGAGAGACAAGAGTCTTGGTCATGAACGAGCGCCTTGTGACGATGAATCCTTGGGCCACTAGCATCGGGGAGCCTACCTATCTTGAGCCGATCGGCGACGGGACGTTTCGCATGATGGCACCCACAGGTGGAGGCCCGGTGGGCGAGATCGTTCGGTTCGTGGAGGAGGACGGCGTGGTCGTGCGGATGGTCACGGGGGATTCCTACTCGGTGCGGGTGAGGTAGGGGTCGCCATGATCGACGAGACACGCTTGACTGTCCTTCTCCGCTCGCTCACCGCGGCCTGTCTGCTCTGGATCATTCCCGCTGTTGCGGCCGGACAATCGGATCGGGGCACCCTTGTATCGACGTTGGACTCGGTGGCGCGCGCCTGGGTCCAGAACGAGATGGTCCCCGGAGTAGCCGTGGCGGTCGTAAAGGATGGCGTGACGCTGCTCGAGAGAGGCTACGGCTACGTCGACCTCGAATGGATGATTCCGACGCCGGCCAACGCGAGTTTCGAAATTGGCTCGGTCACGAAGCAGTTCACCTCCGCGTCGGTCATGCTTCTGGTCGAGGAAGACAAACTCGATCTCGATGCAGACTTCACGCAGTACATCGACTTCGACACCCAGGGCCGCACGATTCCGCTGCGCCGCCTTCTTGATCACACCTCGGGGATCAAAGGCTACACCGAGATGCCGCAGGCTTTCGGGGAATTGACCCCTCGCAAGCTGCCCCGTGACACCCTCGTCCGGCTTCTCGAAAATGAGCCGGTCCATTTCGAGCCCGGTACAGCCCACATCTACAACAATTCAGGCTACTTCCTGCTCGGGCTCATCATCGAGGCGGTCTCCGAAATGAGCTATGAGGAATTCGTCGCGCAGAGGATCTTTGAGCCACTCGGGATGAACGACTCGTACTACTGCAGCGAAAGTGCGGTACGCGCCAATCGGGCCCACGGGTACGACGCGGCCGGGCCGGGCCAGCTTATTCGGGCGGCCTACCTGGATCATACCTGGCCCTATGCGGCGGGATCACTCTGCTCCACAGTGGGTGACCTCGTGCGATGGAACCAGGCGCTCCACGGCGGCGAGCTGCTCAGCGCCGAGTCGTACGAGAAGATGATCACACCCATGCCACTCGAGGACGGGTGGCCCATGACGTATGCAATGGGGCTCGTGATCAGCATGCGCGGCGACACCCGCCAGATCGCGCACAATGGAGGCATCAACGGCTTCGTGTCGTCTGGGATGTACTTCCCAGAGGAGCGCTTGATCGTCGTCGGCGTGCAGAACTCCACCGGGGCGAACGTCGGGGCGCTGACCAGCGCGCTCGTGCAGGCGGTGCTGGGTCCGGTCGAGCCGCCCGAGCCCGTGTCCGAGACGTACTCGGGTTCGCTCGATGACTTCGTCGGTGAGTACACTGGAGCTGCACGTGGGCCGGACATCACGGTGTCGATCAGCGTGGAGGACGGCGGGCTCGCCGTTTCCGTGCGGGGTGGCACGGCGGCGAAGGCTGACTACCAGGGTGGTCTTACGTGGAAGCGTGGCACCTCCGAGATGACCTTCACGCGCGAGGGCGGCAGGATCGTGGGGGTGACATTCTTGGGCGGGGGGATCCTGCGGCTGAAGAAGGTGAGTTAGGGTTGCGATGCGGGTCCCTGCTTAATCAGCGCCCCAAACGTCGGGTTTGGCCCGCCGCCCGGAATGATTTGGTCAGTCTTCGGAACACCTCACTGGCCGCTCGTCCTGAAACAGGCGCGAAATCGGTCCCCGAGAAACAAAAAAACGTCGAGGCCCTCACTGGGACCTCGACGTTTTACGCGCCTGGTAGGAATCGAACCTACGACCTCGTGCTCCGGAGGCACGCGCTCTATCCCCTGAGCTACAGGCGCTTTGCGAGGCTGAAGATCGCCAATCGAGGCGGGGGGTCAAGCTAGGCGGGGCCCTGGGAAAGAGTCGGCGCCCGCCGCTTTCGCGACGGGCGCCGTCAGTTGAGCGCGCGGAATAAGCCGAGTTCTGTCCCCTTACGGGGGAGGATCATTCATCTGGGACTGCTGTTACCAACAGCCTCATGCAGCCTACCCGGAACTCAAACGGAGCGGGCAACTCCTCGTTCCTTATTTGGCCTTGCTACGGGTGGGGTTTACCAGCGACTCACTGTTACCAGGAGCCCGGTGCGCTCTTACCGCACCGTTTCACCCTTACCTGTGCCGCTTTCGCGGCCATCGGCGGTCTATTCTCTGTTGCACTTTCCGTCGCCTTACGACGCCCGGGCGTTACCCGGCACCCTGCCCTGCGGAGCTCGGACTTTCCTCCAGTGGCCGAAACCACCAGCGATCCTCACTCGCACGCTCATATTGAGGTTAACGCAGGCGGGGGGCATCAACTAGCTGACGGGTAATACGATGCCCTCGGGCCTGGGACCTACCGTCCGATCACGGTCAGCGCCTCAGCCGGCGTCATAGCCGGAATCGGCGAGGCCGCGTAGTCGCGTACGTTTCTGGTCACGATGAGGTCGGCGCCGCAGGCGCGCGCGGCGGCCACCTGCATAGCGTCCTCGAAATCATCCATGGGGAGCGTGGTCGCGAAGCTGAGGGACTCGGTATCGGTGGGGGCCACGGCCACAAAGGTTGTGAGTTCCCCGACGAAGGCTTGAGTGTCTACCGCGCCCCGCTGAGGAGCAACCAGATAACAGAGGTTTGAGATGCTGTGCCAAGCCACAAACGCCCCTCGCCTCGACACCTCGAGCCGGTCGAGCAACTCGGCAGAAGCGGCGATGCGGGCTCGGGGATTCATCGCCTCGGCGCGCGGCCCCGCGATTCGGCTGACGCCCCACTTCTACAACACGACGGATGATGTGGACCTGGCACTCGACGCCCTCGCCGCCGTGATCGGGCCGCGCTGATGGGCGCCTCCCTGGTGCCGCAACGCACGGCTGCGGAGATCGTGACGCGGTGACGCGCCCATGACACAGCGCGAGACGTTCGGCAGCCGGTTCGGCGGGCTGGCCATCGGGCTGGCCGTCGGCCTGGGGAACGTGTGGCGCTTCTCCTACATGGTCGGACAGTTCGGCGGGGCGGCCTTCATACTGCTCTACTTGCTGATCGCAGCGCTCGTGGCGGTCCCGGCCCCCATGGGCGAGTGGTCGCTCGGTCGGCACACACGACTCGGCACACTCGGGGAGTTCCACGCCCTCGGGGTACCCGGCGGCAAGGGCGTGGGCTGTTTGCTGGTGATGGTGACGTGGTCGGCGGTGGCCTATTACACGAACGCGATCGGCTGGGTGGTCTATCACGCCATTACGGAGCTCGCGGCGCCCTTCGGACGGCCCTTCGACGCGTCGCAGATCCTGCCACCGGAGACGAGCTTTTCGGCCAAGTCGATGGGTCTGCAGATCGGCTTCACGTCTATGGTGTTGTTGACCGAAGCGTGGGTCGTTCTGCGCGGCATCCGACGCGGCATTGAGCGAGCGCCCATGATCCTGACGGCGATGTTGTTCGTGACGCTGCTGATCGTGATCGTGTGATCTGTGACACTGCCCGGCGCGGGTGAAGGGATCCGCTGGCTCTTAGCGTTTGAACCGAGTCACATCACCCCGACCGTGGCCATCGAGGCACTGGGTCAGGTGGTCTTCTCCGTCGGCCTAGGCGGGACCTTGATGGTGGTGTACGCCTCCTACCTCGGCGCGGAAGCCAACATTCGCTCTGACGCGACATGGACGGTCATGGGGGACACGGGCGCCGGACTGTCGGCGGGACTCGCGATCTTTCCGGCGGTGTTCGCGCTTGGGCTCGAGCCTGGCTCTGGGCCCGGACTGTTGTTCGTCACGCTCCCTGCGGTCTTCGCACAGATCCCCGGCGGCTGGATTTTTGGGGCTTTGTTTTTCGTCAGGCTCGCGGGCGCGGCGTTGCTGTCCGGCATCGCAGCGTACGAGGTACTCGTGGCGAGCTTCACAGACAGCTTGGGATGGTCTCGGAAACGGGCGACCTGGACGGTCTTGGGCGTGTCTATGCTCCTCGCGCTGCCGCCCATGATCAATCTTGAGATCTTCGTGCCGTGGGATCTCACGTTCGGATCTGGGGATCAAACCGTTGGGGCTCTGATCGCAGTGCTGACCGTAGGGTGGGTGATGAGCCGCGCAACACTCTTGGAACAGATCGCAGGAACCGATCCGTCTCTCTCGGACCGCGCCCTGATTCACTGGCTTCTTTGGGTCGTGCCAACAGCGGTGATGGCAGCCGCCGTATGGTGGTTGCTGACCGACGTGTTGGGCACGGCCCAATTAGGTTGAAGTCGATGGGTACAGCCTCCATCGGTTATCGCAGATGCGTGGCGGCCTGGCCGCCCACCTGACTAGTTTGAGCGGTCGTTTCATTCACGGGAGTCGTCACATGCGTCGTCGTCTTTTTCTCTTCTTGGCAGTTTGTTGTCTCGCCGCACCCGTTTCCGTCGCGGCACAAATGGACGGAATGGGTCAGGAAGAGACCATCGTGGTCTACCTGGTCCGGCACTCCGAGCGCGCCGAAGACGGGAGCAACGATCCACCGATCTCCGAGGCCGGGTGGACGCGTTCTCGGTTGCTCGCGACGATGCTTGCAGACGCCAACCTGACACAACTTCACTCGACGGACCTTAAGCGCACTCGCTCGACAGGCGAGCCCACAGCAGAGGCGGCCGGCCTCGCGATCGACTCCTATGATCCGCGCGACCTGCCAGGATTTGCCGCCCGATTGAAGACGATGCCGGGTCAGCATCTTGTGCTCGGTCACAGCAACACGACGCCTCAACTGGTCGCAGCACTTGGAGGTGAACCAGGGCCGGACATCGAAGAGATGGAGTACGATCGACTGTACATCGTCACGATCGTCGGGCACCACGTCAGCACGGTGCTACTGCGCTTCGGAGAACCGTTCGGCGGTTAACCGCCGAAGCGCGTCCCGAACTGAGCGGTAATTCCGAGGTCGGGGCTGGTGGAGGTCCAGCCTCGGGCGAGCGACACTTTCAGCCACCGCTGGCTACCGATCACAACACCCAGCCGCACTTCACCGAGGTTCTCGTTTCCGCGGCGATCGCGGTCGGAGCGGGGGTCATGCTGCCCGGTGAATTCGAGGAACGGGTCGACCTGACCCGCATCGTATCTGGCAGCACCGACGAAGAGGATGGGATCGATCTGTTCGTGTGCAGGATCACGCGTGCCGTTTATGCCAGCCCCACCCTCAACGGATAGATCCCACGGGCCGGCCCTGCGACGCACGCCGATGGTCGTGAAAAAATCAGCTTGGTCGCGACCGAGTCCCTCACGGTTATCTGTCGTGGGAAGGCGAGTGCCAAAGCGGAACGCGACCGCGACCGGGGCGGCCGGCGGGGTCAGCCAGATCAACGTAGAAACTTCGATAGCGCCCGCGCCGGTGCGGCTTGATCCGTCCGGCGGGCGAGTGTCCGTGACAGGCTCCGCGTATATTTTGCGCTCGTCGAAAACACGAAGGAGAGTACCGCCGATCCTGATGGCGATGCGCTCATAACTCCACGTGACTTCAAAGACGCCGAACTCGTAAAGGTGGCCCTCAGCACCCGCCAGCGAGATGCGCTGCCCGGCTAGAAACGCAGACCCCATCACAAACACACCACCCGGACGCTCGAAGGTCGACCAGCCCATAGGGTTCAGCGGCCGTACCTGGGCCTCGAGCGCGCGCGGCGCAACGAGAAGTCCTGCCAGCAGGAGAGCAAACGCGGCCGCACGCGCGAAGATGCACGCGACATGGTGCGGGACGAGGCGCGCGACCAAGGGTCTTCCGGGGGATGGCATAGGGCCGCAATATGGACCGCCCTTCGCTCGCGGGTAAGGCCACTTGAGTCAGGGGTGGCGCCCCCGCGGCGTGACCCGGCGATTGCCACCGGTTGGACTGGCGGCAGATGCGGCACAACGGCCTAGGCGGCGGGCATCCCGGACGTAACGACAAACGACCCATCCTTGCCCACGATCATCCCCTCGACCCCGGGTGTGCCCTCCAGGAACGCCAGGCCGGCCACTGGGCCTAGCACCAAGGCCGAGGTGGAGAGGGCGTCGGCTTCCATGGCTGAGTTCGCGACGACAGACACACCACTGGTATGGTCCGGCGAATAGCCCGTGCGAGGGTCGATGAGGTGGTTAAAGCGTCGATCCGTGCTGTAGGCCTGCATATAGTCGCCGGAGGTGGCCACAGACCTGCCATCAAGAGAGACAGTCCCAATGAGTCGGTCCGGAAACAGCGGGTCCTGCAGGCCGATGCGCCAAGGCTCATCCACAGAGCCGGGGCCGCCCGACGCGATGTCTCCGCCAGCATCAACCATGACGCGCTCGGCTCCCGCGCGCGCGAGTACCGCGACAGTGGCGTCGACCACGTAGCCCTTGGCGATCCCATCGAGGGTGACTGCCATGCCCGGCCTATCGAGGCCGGCGGCGTCATCGCCTACCCAAAGCGCTTGGTGCCCGACCTTGGCCATAGCGGCTCCGACCAAAGACCTCGACGGCGGCTCGGTGGACCGAGCGAAGTGCTTTCTGTAGAGATCCACAAGCGGTGCAACCGTGGGGTCGAACGCCCCATCGGTCTCGTGTGCGCAGTCCTGCGCGGCGCGGAGAACATGCAGGAGTTCAGGGGCAGCGCCTTCGACTCGACCCACACGATTCAGAAGTGCCAGCGGCGTGTCCGGTCGATGTCGACTCAGAAGGGCATCGAGTCGGTCGATCTCCGCGAAGGCATCTGCGACCATCTCTCGCGCGGTGGCCTCATCCGGGTGCACAACTGTTATGCCCACGAGGGTTCCGAGTCGCGCCTTCGAGACGCTGATGCGGTGCAGGCCAGCCCGTCGCACCAAGTCGGCGACGAGGCCACCACCCGCGAGCGCGGCAACGCCGGTCACGGCGGAAATCCGCAGGGCGTCACGCCGGGTCAGCTTGGGGCCGTTAGGCGTCATGGCCGGCTCCGCTCGTCGCGCCAACCTGGATCTGCACCAACCGCGACCGCACATCGTCTATGTCGTGACGGCACACACCCGCTCGCTCCACCAGCTTGATCTCGCAGACGTTGCAGCGCACACACTCTTTGAAATCGATGACGCTCTTTTCGATGGCGCCTGTGGGGCACTTCTGCTCACACACGCTGCAGTGGCCACACTGTTCAACCCGCTTAATGCGGTTCAGCGAGATCAGCGAGCCGACGGCGAGCGCGGCGCCTAGCGGGCACGCGTAACGACAGTAGAAGCGCGGGATCACCGCGGAGGCCGCCACAATGAGGCCCGCGATCAGCCACAACACCCGCGACGGAGATCCGAAGAAGACCGTCCCGAAGGGCTCGAAGTACTGGTAGAGGCTCGCCCGGCTGCCGGCGATGGCCGGCACCAAGATCACCGCCAGGACGACGTACTTCATATAGAGCGCCCGCTTGTGCCACAACGCGGGTATGACGCGCTTGAACCGGTTGGGCACAACCCGGTCGAGCAGGTCTTGGAGCGCGCCGAACGGGCACAGGTAACCGCAGAAGACCCTCCCCCAAAACAGCGTTGTCACCACCGTGAAGGTGACGAGGAGCAGCAGTGGCAGGTCGCTCACGTACACGGAGGGTCCGCGCCAAATGCCCGCCGTAATGTGCGATATCGAGAGGAAGCTCCCGTCCAAGAATCCGAGGTACACGAACGTCACAGCGAGCGACGCTGCCCGGAGCCAGGTCTTCTTCGCGAAGAACGCCAACGTGGCGAGTATGAGCGCCAGAAGCATTCCGCCAACCCGCATTCCCGACGCCTGCGACAGGGTACGCGCGAGCACGGACTCTTCCCTCACCACCGTGAAGTCGAGAGGCGCGGGGACGATCTGGGGTGGAGCGGACGCTCCGGACGGCGACTCAGCCCCGGTCGGTGGTTCGGTCTGGGTAGGCTGTGCGGTCGTGATCGGCTGTGCGGTCGCCGCAGGTTGGCCATTCCCGGTCGATGGCGCGATCGCGGCCGGTTGTTCGGTCCCGGTCGATCGTGCGGCCTCACCAGGTTGCTCGGTCGTGACCGGCTGTGCGGTCGCGGAAGGTTGTTCAGCCGAGCCGGGCAGTTCGGGCCCCGAGGGTACGCTGATTTCGGCGGGCGCGGGCGGGCCTGCAGGAACCCCCGCTGGTGCAGCATCTTCCTCCAACTCCGCCGCCAACTGGGCCTCCGCCGTCACGTATTCGATCGCGGCGGTCATGTCGGCCGAGGGCACGTCAAACAGCAGCGTAAACGGCTTCGACATGTCGATCGCCGAATCGAGCAGCATCGCGCCCATCACCACTACCTGGCTTTTCATCATGCCGCCGGCGGCCAGGCCAAAAGAGCGCACATCAGTCGGAGCCAGCTGTATGGTGTCGCCGCCCTGCGCAACGGACCATCCCTCTCGCGAAAAAATCCGGGGGCGGGAGCCATCGACGCCGTAGACCATGAGATGGGCGTCGCCGCCTCTCGATTCCAGAGCCCGCTTCGCGCTGGTCATCGCGGTAGCGCCTACGAGAAACTCTCCAAAGGGGTCACTCTCGATATAGGCGAGGTTGATCTCGGCGGCCCCGAAGGCATCCCTCACGGTGGCCCGCTGGACGATTCCACGCTGCCGCATTTCCAACCAAGTGGGGACGCGGCCAGTATCGTCGGTCGAGCCGCCAGAAGCGACAATGTACGCATCCGCGGTCAGGTAGGCTTCCGCCACCCGCCTCGCGGCATCACGCACCCCGCGCGCGAGTGCACCTACCGAGATGGTGGCGCGGGAAATGCCTTCCACGTCGCGGTACGGTTGGAAGGCATCACCGATGTATTTGCCGGAAAAGTGCTCCTGAAAACCCCGAGTCCTTAGGAAGTCACCCATGCTGCTCTGGATCGACTCCCAATAATAGGTGACCCGCACCCCAGTGATGTGACCGGTGAGGTCCATGCCCACGAGCGCTTCAATGGGGCCGCTGTAGCCGATTTGCTCAGGTGGAATGTCGGAGGTGTGGAAGGCGTAGCCGATCAGCGTCTCGGTGCCGGTTTCGGGGTCGATGCTGTACGCCCGCATCGCGATGGGTGCCCCTTCCCGCTCGCTGAACCGATCTGCCTCCGGCATGACGGCCGACAGCAGCCGCGGATCGATGTCCCTCATGCGCTGAGCGGCGATCGAGGTCGGGCCACACACGCAGGCAAGCGCAACGACCGCCACAGCGGTCCGAACGAGAGGGTTCATGCGGCGCAGGATAAAGGGGGGCCTCGCCGCCCGCAAACACGAAGCTGCGCCGACGGGAGTCGCAACCCTCAAGTCACTCAGGGTATCTTGTTGGGTCGGCGCGATCCGACATGTCTCTCACGCATGGACCTACCAAGATGCTGTTGCGAATCCGTTGGCTTCTTCTGCTCGCGCTGACCGGTTGCATGGTGAACCCCGCTACGGGCCGTCGTGGGATCTCGCTGGTCGGCGAGGGGCGCGAGATCGAGATGGGCCGCGAAGCTGACGGGCAGGTCACAGCGCAGATGGGCCTAGTTGGCGACGCAGAACTGCAGCAGTACGTGTCGACGCTGGGGCTGCAGTTGGCGAGCGCCTCTGAGCGACCGGAGCTGCCGTGGTCATTCAAGGTCGTGGACGACCCCACGGTCAACGCATTCGCGCTGCCCGGTGGGTTCATTTACGTGACGCGCGGCATCCTGGCGAACTTCGAGTCCGAGGCTGAACTCGCTGGCGTTCTTGGGCACGAAATCGGCCATGTGACGGCGCGGCATTCGGTATCCCAAATCACCCGCCAGCAAATTCAGGCGGGGGCGCTCGGCGTCGGGATGATCCTCTCCGAGCGCGTCCGCAGTGCCGGCGGCATCCTGAACGGACTGGGGCAGGTTTGGAACCTGAGCTATTCGCGGAGCCACGAAACGGAGGCGGACGAGCTCGGACTTCGCTACCTGTCACGCACCGCCTACGACACCGAAGCGCTGGTGGGTGTCTTTCAAATGCTGGCCGCAGTGTCGGGTAGTGGTGACGGGCGCGTTCCCGAGTGGCAGCTCACGCACCCCTATCCGGAGAACCGCGAGGCCAACATCCGCGGGCTTCTGGACGCCAGCGGCGCGTCGGGTGGGCGGGTCGCCCGAGACGAGTACCTCGAACAGCTCAATGGCCTCGTCTACGGCACGAACCCGCGCGACGGCTTGTTCTTGGAGACACGTTTCGTGCATCCGGACATGGCCTTCGACCTTACGTTCCCCGCTGGATGGACGGTCGTGAATCAGCGAACCGTGGTTGCGGCGATCAGCCCCGAGGAAGACGCTATCGTCATGCTGCAACTGGCGGAGGGGGACGACCCCCGCTCGAGCCTTCAGACCTTTCTGACCCAAGACGGAGTCACCGGGGCCAACCGGCGCACCGACGACTCCGGAGAGATCCTCAGGCAACGTGCGAACTTCGAGCTTACCACCGATGAGGGCGCAATGCGCGGCGAAGTGGCCTTCGTCAAACTCGGCAGCCAGCTGTACCAAGTGCTAGGGTACGCAGCGAGCGCGGGTTGGGGTCAGCGCTCAGCCGCCGCGGGGCGCACGATCTCGAGCCTGCGTCCGCTCACGGATGCGGACCTTCTAGCCGTCCAGCCACAGCGACTGGAGATCGTAACGATTCGCGAGGCGACGTCGCTGCGCGCCTTAAACGAACGGTCCGGCAGTCCGATCCCGGCCGAAGAACTCGCTCGCGTGAACCGGGTGACTCCTGATCAGATGCTCGCAGCGGGCGCGCGCATCAAGCTCGTGCGGGGCGCCGTGCCCGGGCGCTAGCACCCGCGTCGCCGGTCCTGGTGCCCGCGCGCTAACGCACCAGCGGCCCCTTAGCAGGCCTTCTCCGAAGAAGGCCTGACCCTAGCTCCCGTCCGTGGCTGGATTGAACGCCTTCAACACTTCGCGGACTAAGTCCCAATTGCTGAAGCCTTGGCGACCGTAGTCGAGACCGCGGCGCACGATAATCAGGTCGTGTGAGGGAACCACCAGGGTGTATTGCCCTCTGTTTCCGGCGGTCGAGTAGGCGTCTTTGGGCACGTCATTCCGATCGTCCGGGACGAGCCAAAACTGACCACCGTACTGGTTCCCTGTGGTGGCCGTGGCGGGCGCGGGAGTCCGCACGAAGTCGATCCATTCCTCGGAGAGCAACCGCTCACCGTTCCAGATGCCACCGTTCAGGTAGAGGAGCCCGAAGCGTGCGAGATCGCGCGCGTTGGTGTAGACCTGGCTACTGAGAATGAAGTCGCCGAAACGATCGGTGCTGATGAACGTGTTACGCATGCCGATCTTGTCGAGCAGCGCCCGCCGCGGGAACTCCCTGTAGGTGGCGTCGTCGCCGATCGCATTCTTCATCGCCAGCACGCCGAGCAGCGTGTCGTAATTCTCGTAGTCCCAGCTTGTGCCCGGCTCGCGGATAAGCGCACGGGTCAAAGCGCCTTGCACGGAACTCGCGCCTGCCCAGTAGCTCAGACCAGAGCCCGTGGCGTATTCCATGCCGCGGTTATCGATGGTCTCGAGGCCGCTCGACATATTGAGCAGATGCCGCAGAGTGATCGCGTTTCGCGGATCGGTTTCGGGCGATGACTGGCTCGGGTTCCACGCGAGCCCGAGCGGATTATCTAAGGACAACTTGTCCTGGTCGTTCAGCATTCCGAAGAGCGTGACCGCGATGCTCTTGGCTGTGGACCAGGTACGTGTGCGCGTGGTCATGTCGATACCCGGCGCGTAGCGCTCGTGCAAGATATTACCCTTGTAAACGACCATCAGACTGAGCGTGACCTGTTCCGGTGACTCACGATCGAAGGCCCAATCCGACGCGGCCTGGAGCGCGGTAGCATCGACCCCGGCGGGGAGCGACATGTCGGTGACGAGGTCACCATCCGGCCATGGAATTCGGGAAGCATCACCGAGAGGCGCCAGCGTTTGGACGGGCAGGCTCTCGATGTCCGCGAAGGTCTGGTCCGGTGCCATGATCACGCAGCCGATACCCTCTCGGAACGCGGCGCGCATCGTGGGGGCGGCGCCCGGCGCACCGATGGCCACGGCGCGTCGGTCCCAGTCGACCTCGTAGTCACCACCTGAAGCGGTCCCAATCGGCTGCCGCACGTACGCCAACTCTTGGTCGAAGACCTGCTCCAACGTCCGGTTCGACGTGAATAGGCCGTTGCACTGCAAAATGGCCTGCACGCCGCGCTGGATCATCTCTTTCTGCGGAGCCCAATAATCGAACTGCTCTTGCTGCTGAGCATGGGTCGATGCGGGGGCAAGGAAGGCTAGCGCGAATGCGGACAAAATGAGGCGTTTCATGGGCGGTCCACCAGGGTGCGGTTTCGGGAGTCGCGGATCACCCGACGAACTTCAACGTGCGGCGATCACCGCGCATGATAGGCACGGGTTTCTCAGTGCGCGAGGCCACCGCGACCGCGCCGGTAGCGCTCGCTGACCCTAACGGTGGCGAAACCCATTAGGCGTTCACGACGTAGATCTTCATTGCAACCTTTCTCACATTGTGAGCATTACATTGTAGGGATACAGAATGGCTAGCCTTCTTGGGAGATATATGAGGATGATCGGGATGACGCGTGGGTTGGCTCTCTGCGTGCTGTTGGCTTCGGTGGGTGTACCGACGACGGCACAAGCACAAAAAAATGCTGTGGAGATTCCACTCCGCCTCCATGATGGTCGCTTGCTCGTGCCCGTCGTGGCTGCTGACGGGACCGAATACGAGTTCGCGCTCAGCACCGTGAACGCCTCGACCATTCTCACCGCCTCTACCGCGGCGAAGATCGGGTCCCAAGCTGTGACCGTAGACGGGCTCGCCGTGCACATGGACGGCTTCGCCACCATCCCCGATGCGCAACTCGGCGCCGACGGCATGATCGCATCGAACACGCTTTTCGACTACGACGTGCTGATCGACGTGGCGGGTGCGCGTCTCGTGCTCAAGCCCTTCGGTCGAGAGGTGGCCTGGGAAGGGATCACCCTTTCTGAGCCGGTCCGCTTGCAGGTCCTGCACGGCGTGATTTTTATGCTTTCCGTCGAGCTCAATGATCAAAGTTATCAGGCGACCATCGACCTTGGCACCCAAAACACCTTGGTCAGTTCTCCCGCCGGGACTGCACTCGGAATCACAGGGGCGGGCACAGCGACGCTCGGCATTGGCACTGTGAATCGATCAGCTTTTCCTGTGAAGGTTCAGGATCTCGACGTGTTCAGCCGCTTCGATCCGACCGGAAAAGGATTCGTGATGCTCGGTGCTCCCCTGGCACTCGACTGTGTGATCTCGCTGAGTTGGATCCACCGCGAAATGAGGACGTGTGTTCGATGAGCCAGGACTACTTGGGCGAGTTCGAACAGATGGTTCTCTTGGCGATCATGCGGCTCAGCGGCGAGGCCTATGGTCTGGCGGTGAAGGACGAACTTGAAGTGGTCGCTGGACGGTCCCCTTCGAGTGGCTCGCTCTACACCACACTGGATCGCATGGAAAAAAAGGGCCTCGTGGCTTCGTCGGCCGGGGAGGCTACCCAGGAACGCGGGGGCCGTCCCCGTCGCTATGTGCAGGTCACGCCCGAAGGCAAAGCGCTCCTGGCACGCTCACGTAGCACGCTGATCGCGCTGTGGGACGGCCTGGAAGGGGCGCTCGAATCATGAGCAGCTACCGGCCCCCGCGCTTCCTCGAGCGTATTCTCGAGTGGGCACTACCCACGGGTCTTTCTGGCCAGGGCACGTTAGGCGACCTAGGGGAGGAATTCGAGAGAAGGGCTTTAGTGTCGCCCCTCTCTGCCCGTCTTTGGTACGCCGGGCAAACCGCTTCGCTCGTCACCTATCGAGTGTTCACCGGAAACGGTACAGAGAGTGCCGGGGGAAGCTCCGCGCTCTTGATGGACCTGCGTTGGTCCTTCCGCACGATCCTGAAGCACCCCGGTTTCTCGCTCGGTGTGGTCGGTGTTCTCGGCCTTGGGTTGGGCGCAAACACAGCGGTGTTTTCGGTCGCCGACGGCACCCTGCAGAACACGAGCTACTCGAACGACCCGGACCGAACCGTAGCGATATGGCCGGAGCAGACGTTCTCCTTCGGGCAGTTGGAGACCTACCGGGACGAACAAGGCGTCTACGACGCGCTCGGAGGATACGTCGAGTACGCATTCGCGGTCCAAGATACGGCAGGCGGTTCGCACCGCCAACTGTGCCTTCCGTGTCGCCTTGGGCGCCAGAAAAGAGGCACTCGTCCGCGAGGTGTGGATCGAGGGCGCACTTCTTGGACTCGGCGGCGCTCTCGTGGGCCTGGCCGTGGCCACGGGCACCATCGAGGCCGGTGTGCACACCTTCGGTGGCGACAAGGGCGGACTGACGGGACGTCGTCTCTCCGGCCGTACCGAATCGAGAGTGACAGCCCGGCGAAGTGGTGAAATACTGAAAGACAGAAAGATCTTTCGGAGGGTGCACGCATGGTCTCAGTCCCTGATGCATACCGACTCCTCGTGGTCGAAGACGATCCGCTCGATGCCGCCCGAATCAGAGTAGCCTTTGTTCAGCACGATGGGCACGCCCGCATGAACGTGGCCCGCAGCGCGGAAGAGGCGATCGCCTACCTGGAGCAGCCCTGGCAGGATGACATGGGCTCCATCGGGCTTCCGGACGTGATCCTGCTGGATCTCCAGATGCCCGGCATGGGCGGCCAGGGCTTCCTCGAGTGGTACCATCCTCAATCGCGGATCGCGCACGTTCCGGTCGTCGTCTATACGACAACGTCGACCGCTGATTCTTCCCAGGATTGCTTCGCGATGGGCGCGGCTGGCTATCTCGAAAAATCCACAGATCTCAAAGGCCTCGTGGGCGCCGTGCGTCGCGCGATCGCAGAGCATCGTGGACGCATGCGCCGGAGCGGCTAAACAAAGAAGCGATCCCGCGGTGGCGTGAGCACAACGCGGTCACATGTAGGAGCCCGCGCTGACCTCTCCTACGTCCCACTCCGAGCGCAGAAGAACCCGTCCGATGAAGTTCCCTGCACCCCGCTGCGCCAGATGCCGCTGAAGCCACCGTTGGCGAACTCTGTGACCGTCAGCACAGTGAAACCACCGTCAAAACGAACCAGGTCTCGGCGGTTGGCTTCGGAGCCGAACCGGAGCCGAATGCGCGGCACGTTTTCGGCGCTGCTCTCCATGACCAGTACGCCCGGTGCCTGCGCATCATCGCTCGACAAATCACCGACGGGGAGCGCGCCAACGGCGGCAACGTCGATGTCGGTCGCCCCGTAGAGCGGCGTACGGACGCTATTCATTTCCAAGAGTTCCGGGATCTGCTCGATCAGCGCTAGGGTGCCTTCGGCGGTGGCAATTGATCCATAGGCGGCGGCCCCCACCATGGTCAACGCGTAGCTTCCAGCCATACCGACGAGTGAGCCGGGTCCAGCTAACTCGGGGGCCGGCTGTGTGCAAACCACGGTATCGATCACGTCCAGAGCCGCCGTCTCGGCGGCTGCAGCGGCCTCGCCCGGAACGACGTCGGCATCCGAACGGCCCGAGCACGCTCCTCCCACGATCACCACGCCGGCGAACGTCAGTGCTCTACGAATCACGAGACGCGACTCCATGCTCTTTGCTCCATCTCTTGAGGACTCCGTTCATCGCCTGATGACCTTCACAAGCTGGCCCTTCGCGTCCACCACAATGACCGGCCCCGTGTAGAGGTCGTTGCGGAAGTCGACGAGTCGTGGTCGCACCAGCAGGGGCGATGCAACGGTGAACACCCTGTTATACGCGTCCGCCTTTGACACATCCACACGATACCGAACGTCCGCCAGAGACTGGACCGTGATCGCGCTTAGTGGCTGAGACAAACCACCCAGGAAGGGCGTCATGAGCTCGTCAGAGAACACAGACTCCCTCCAGTGTCCGTCCGCAGATCCCTCGCTGCCGCTGTTCTCGACCGGGACCTTATTGCCGCCCGTGTACGTGGTCCCGCCGGCGGCATCAAACGCCGCGATGGCAAGCGGGCCGGTGAAGTGGGTGTCGACCCCAGGATTACCTACCGAAGGCGTGCTTAGCAGACCGGCTCTATTCCAGATCGTACCCACGCCCAACACGTGTAACATCTCGTGAAGGATAACGCTGCCTAGCTCACCATCTGCCTCAAGGGCCGCTAGGTCCTCCGTATCCAACTGCATGCGGCCGAGAATGGGGAGGCCGTTCGCTGTGCGTGTAACACAGGGACCCGCCGAGCCGAGCGTGCCACCCGGGCCGTCGATGGTGACCAGGTCGACGAAAATGCGCACGTCATCGACGACATCTGCGACGGCCGGTTGGCCCTCAATGCAGCTTCCGGCCGCTTGGATCTGCGAGGCGAAGTCAATGTCCTGGACATCAGAGAACAGAATCTCCTCCAGACGCGCGGCCGCGGCCGCGAACGCCGCGTTCTGTGACGTCGTCACGCTGTTGATGAACCGCAGTTCGATGTTGTACGGCAGGATCTCAAGCCCCGTCGCTACAGAGAGGGTCGCACTCCCGAACGTGGTGAACGCGTGGATGAGCACATGATACGTACCGGGCAGCGCCGCGTTGAAGCGGCAAGCTTCATTACTGTCCGCTGCGCCCGAGATGCATTCGTAGTCATCGCGGGTCGCCGGCCGAGTGCCATAATTCACATACATGTCCGCGTCATCGTTCGCGGTGCTGGCGAGCACGAACTCGATCGAGCCATCGGTCGCCGCGAGCTCGAATTCATACAACAACTCGACATTCAGGGTGGCGCCGACGTTCGTCAGTGGAGCGCCCGCGGTAAGTGTCGAGGCCAGGGCCACAGAGACCGCACCCCCCGCGGTATTGTTGGTATCATCTGACTCGACGATCACGTTGTCCGGGTCTGCGACCACGCTAAACGAATGCCCCCCCGGACTGAGCGGCCCCGCGCTGAAACTCAGCACTGCAGTGCCACCTCCGGCGAGCGGCCCAATGGTTTGTGTGGAAACCACTGCGTCGTCGATCAGGAGCTGAACCGGGAACTGAGCACCCGTGTTGGAACTGCCAGAGTTCGATACCGACGCGGCCACCGTGATGCCCTCAAGCGATGTCGGACTCGCCGGAGTCAACGAAACAGGACCTAGAGTGAGGTCGGCGATGGCCACGGAGCTCGCGGCGGCAAACGCCAAGACGGGGAATTCCGCGTTTGTGGCGGACAACCCTCCCGACCCCACCGTTGAACCCATGGTCCACACCGTTTGGGCCGTGCCGTCCGCGCCAGTCGCGATCGTGGCCGGGTTCACAGACCCGCCCCCACCCGTGACCGCAAAGGTCACACTGGCGCCCGAGACGCCATTCCCGAACTCATCCCGCACAACCACCACGACGGGAGATGCGAGCGCGGAGTTCACTGGCGCCACCTGCTGATCGCCGGAAGACTTCGCGAAGGTAGTCGCCGCTGCTGCCACGCCAGTTGCAGTGAACTCAAACGCCCCGGCGCCCTGCCCTGCGATGGTCCCCGTCATGTGTTGTGCACCCGCTGCGGTCCCTAGGGTCCACGTCGTGGACGCCTGCGCCGAACCATCTGACGTGACCGTCGTCGGGCTCACTGAGCCGTTGTTGGCAGCGGGGGTAAAGGTGATGCTCGCGTTCGGGACGGGGTTGCCACGTTGGTCTACCGACATGGCCACCACTGGGCTGGACAAGGCTTGTCCAACCGTGCCGGACTGAACATCACCCGATGAGACTAAAAGGCGGGTGGCCACCTGAGCGACCGTCAGGGAAGCTGACCCTGTCGCGGATCCGGCTTGGGCTGAAATCGTCGCGCTGCCGTTGGCGACCGCAACAACCTGCCCGGTCGAAGAAACGCTGACGACCGCGGGATTCGAGCTCGACCACGTCACAGGGCCGGTCATGACCAGCCCGTTCTGATCCCGCACCTGTGCGGTCAGCATCAGGGTTTGACCCAGGAATGTGAACGTCAGCGCGGCCGGAGAAACGGTGACCGTGGTCGCGCGCGGAGTCTCGGGCTCGGTACCACCGCCCCCGGCGTCATCCCCACAGTTCACGATTCCTCCCGCCAGGGCGAGCCCCACAAAAAATCGAAGTCGGAAACCTTTCACAGCGATCCCTCGCGTCTGTCGAATTTTATGTTGCTTCTCATGGTCTGCAAAAAAGCCAAGGGCCCGGCCCCTTGGATCCGACGAATGTCACGATCGCACCATCCAAGGGGACGAAAAAGGAGGCCGGTGTCGCACAATCTGGCACCGGCCTCCTTACATCATCTCGCTACGCTATCGACTAGTGGCTAATGCTCAGCCCGGTGACGGTCGCTTCCGTGTTATGCGCAAAGCGGATCCCGTACATGCCGTCCGTGGACTTGAGCATACCGTCTCCAACGACAGCAGACTTGTCGTAGCTGCCGACAACGGTGCCGTTGATCGAGCAGGTGACCTGCGTGCTCGTCACGGCGACCGCGATCTCCTGCGTGACCGGCGACCCCTCTCCTTCAGCGACATCAACTGCGGCGTGCGCTTCACCGCGGCGACCGTTGACCTGGAAGGCCTCAGGGCCAAAACCACGGACGATGAAGTTGCCGTTGCCGTATGCAGCGCAGTACAGGTAGCTCGGCATGTCGGTCCCCATATCGTTGCCGGCAATCACGATCCCATAGGGGTGCGGATGGCTGTTGAGGTTCATGTACTGAGGCTCATGGAACGTTGCTTTCACGGTGTAGTTGCCGCTGGCGGTGTTCTCTGGGCTCCAATATGTGATGGCGGGGCCAGTGGTCACCTTGAGAACGCCGGCATCAACGGAAAGCCTCGAGTTCTCAACGACCTCACCCTTCTCCATGTCGGCCGCGCTGAGGATACCCATCCAGCCTGGCACGTGAATGCCGCCGTCTGCCGCGATTCGGTTCTCTTCGGTCGCCTGGGCCTGCACCGAACTCACCATGACAGCCATAGCGAGGGTGCTCAATACGACAGAAGTCGTTCTACGAACGTACATACGAGGTATCCTGTTCAGAGGGTCTGCATCGAAACACTATAGTATCGGGAAGCTGGCCTAGCCAAGCGGTACGTACGTCGCTGCCACCGCATTACCGGACCCGCAAGACCCCAGGCACTCTGGCGAGTACGCGGCATATCGCGCATCGTGCAGCCAAATCTGGCTTCAACCGAGGTAATTCCATGTCCTTCCGTACTCCGCGAGGTCTTCTCGCGTTCTTGTTCGTTGCCCTTGCCCTCACAACGGTACCCGCGCAACTCATGGCCCAGGAGGCGGCAACCGCCGCTACGGCCGCCCTCCCGACCATCGAGGCCAAAACCGCAGGCTCCGGTGCCATCACGGGCTTCTTCAATCTCTACTGGGACGCGCGCGCCGGAGCGCTCTACTGGGAAATCGACAAACTGGACACGGAGTTCTTGTATCAGATCTCCATGGGGTCAGGGCTCGGCAGCAACCCGATCGGTATCGACCGGGGCCAGATGGGTGACTCGCACATCCTTTCCGCGCAACGCATTGGCCCCCGGGTGCTGCTCGTTGAGCCCAACTACGGCTTCCGCGCTCAGAGCGACAACCCAGCAGAGGTCCAGGCAGTGAGAGATGCGTTCGCACCGTCTGTGCAGTGGGGCTTCGATATCGTGGCCGAGACAGGCGAACGCGTGCTGGTGGACGCCACTGCCTTCTTCCTTCGGGACGCGCGGGGAGTGGTTGAGCAGATCGCCGGCGCCAACCAGGGCAAGTATGCGCTCGACAAGAGCCGGAGCGCGATCTATCTGCCGGCGACCCGCTCGTTCCCCGAGAACACCGAGGTCGAGGCGATGCTCACGTTCACGAGCGACGATCCGGGCTTCTTGGTGCGCGGAGTAGCCTCCAGTGCCGGCGCGATCACGCTGCGCCAACACCACTCTTTCATCGCGCTTCCGGACGATAACTACGAGCCGCGCTTGGCAGACCCACGCGTGGGGGTGAACGGCCCGACCATCTCGGACTACGGGACCGCGATCGACCAAGACCTGCGTGTGCGTTGGGTCGCTCGCCACCGCCTGGAGCGGAGCGATGTGAACGCCGCCCGCTCTACGGCTGTGGAGCCCATCATCTATTACGTGGATCCCGGCACGCCCGAGCCGATCCGCAGCGCCTTGATCGAGGGGGCGAGTTGGTGGAACACGGCCTACGAGGCCGCCGGCTTCATCGACGGATTCCAGGTTAAGGTGCTACCCGACGGGGCTGACCCACAGGACGTCCGCTACAACATGATCCATTGGACGCACCGTCGAACGCGCGGATACTCATACGGAAACACGATCACTGATCCGCGAACGGGTGAGATCATCCGTGGAGTGGTGAACCTCGGATCGCTACGCCTGCGCCAGGACTACCTGCACGGGCAGGGCATGACGCCCCCCTTCAGGGGCGGGATCACATCGCCAGACTTCGGGTCGTATTTCGACGTCCCATCGAATGAAGATTGCCAGGCGTCCTACGAGGCGTGCGAACTCGCTGCCGCTCCAAACTTCGAGTACCTCGCGCAGGTTGCGGGCTCGTCGGACGCGGTGGAGATGGCGCTCGACCGAGTCAGGCAGCTCTCCGCACACGAAGTCGGTCACACGCTCGGCTTCCCCCACAACTACATGGCGAGCGCCTACGGACGTGAGAGCGTCATGGATTACCCGGCGCCGTACGTCGATATCGATGCGAACGGCAACATCGACCTTTCCAATGCCTACGTGCAGAGAATCGGCAAGTACGACGAGGTCTCAGTCAATTATCTGTACCGTCAGTTCCCGGAAGGCACCGATGAAGCCGCCGCCCTCGCCGCGATCGCTGCACAAAGCGTGTCGGACGGGCTCATCTACATGGGGCATACCAACAACAACTTCATCGGCGCTGGGCACCAGTTCGCGAGCGTGTGGGACAACGGGTCCAACCTCGTTGACCACCTCAAGCTTGAGCTACGCGTGCGCCAGATCGGGCTCGCCAACTTCAGCACCGACGTGCTCCGACCCGGAGAGCCCCTGTCCAATCTTGAGTACGTCCTGATGCCGCTTTACATGCATCACCGCTTCCAACTTCGCGCAGCGGCTCAGAGCTTGGGCGGAGCAGACTACCGCTACGCGCTGAAGGGGGATGGACAGGTCCCGTTTACGATCATTCCCGGAGAGGAACAGAGGGATGCGTTGGAGACGATCCTGTCGACGCTGACCGCCGACTTCCTTGCCCTGCCCTCGCGAATCGTGGACATGATTCCGCCGCCGGCCTTCCGCTACAACGACGGTGAAGTCTTCCCAGGCCACACCGAATTAGTGTTCGATCCGCTTGGGGCGGCAGAAGGAGCGGCTGGCTTCGCGGTCGGTGAGATCCTGCAGCCTCAACGCATGGCACGTCTGGTGTTGTATGGAAGCCAAGGGGACTATCCGGACCTCGAAGAGGTCGTGGACCGCATGATGACGGTCACCTGGGGTGCCGCCACGGCCAGCGACCCATACCACCAGCAGGTGCAGCACACGATTCAACGAGCCGTCGCGGACGCGATGATGCAGCAGGCTAGCCAAGCAGGGAACGCGGCCGAAGTACGCGCGGTGCTTTCCGATCGTCTTGAAGGGTTGGCGACAGGGGTGGAAGCGAACGGTGGAGCCTCACCACACGAGAAGCTCGTCGCGGCAGATATCCGTCGTTGGCAGTCACGCATTGAGAACACGATTCCCGACGAGACGCTGCAACTCCCCGCCGGAGACCCGATTGGCGGAAGTAGCCGCAGCAACGGGCGGGGCAACTAGAAGACACCTGTGACAATCACGCAGGGGTAACCCGCAGTCGGACCACCCGTCCGGCTGCGGGTTATTTCTTTTGCAGCACCCCTGTGTTGCAGCACCCAACTCGCGGCACCCATTCTTGTGCAAGACCCCCGTGGAGACCCAATCGTGTGTCGCGCTTAGCGCGACCGAACCCAAACCGCCCATGCCCAATCGTGCCATTCGCCCCTTCGCCATCCTCGCGCTTGCGTTGGCCCAGGTGCTCGCTCTCGCTCCGGGGCAGGTCGGGGCCCAAGCGCCCACCTTCACGCATGCAGATTCCCTGCGCGGCTCCAACGGCCCGGCGCGCTCTTGGTGGGACGTCACCTACTACGATCTGAACGTCAACATCAACCCAGCGGACCGTTCGATTTCCGGATGGAACGCGATCACCTATCGAGTGACGGCAGCGCCAGGCGACGCCGGAATGCAGATCGATCTGCAAGCCCCACTTTCGATAGACAGTGTCACGCTCGCGGGACGACGACTGAGTGTGCGGCAGGACGGCAACGCCTTCTTTTTGGCCACACCTAGTCAGCAACGTCCCGATGAGACGCACACTGTGACGGTTTACTACCATGGTACGCCGGTTGTCGCCGTGCGGCCTCCCTGGGACGGCGGCTTCATATGGGCGAAGCAAGCGGGGGATGCCCCTTGGGTCGCAACTGCCAATCAGGGTCTCGGCGCGAGCGTATGGTGGCCCAACAAGGACTTCCAAGAAGAGGAGCCAGACAGCCAGCGCATCGCCCTCACCGTGCCAGATCCGCTGATGGCAATCTCCAACGGGCGCCTGCGCGGTACGACCGCGAACGGGAACGGAACCACGACCTACGAGTGGTTCGTCGCATCACCCATCAACAACTATGGCATCGCGGTGAACGCCGGGGCGTTCGCCCACTGGCAAGAGACCTTCAACGGGATGAACGGGCCGCTAACGCTCGACTTCTGGCCGCTCGCGGAAAACGAGACCGCTGCCCGGGCTCAGTGGACCCAGACCCAGCCCATGATGCGCTGCTTCGAGGAGTGGTTCGGCCCATATCCTTGGTATGCAGACGGGTTCAAGATGATCGAGTCGCCGCACCTGGGGATGGAACACCAGAGTGCCATCGCCTACGGCAATGGATATCAGAACGGTTACCTGGGCCGAGATCTGTCGGGGTCAGGGCAGGGCCTCAAGTGGGACTTCATCATCATCCACGAAGCGGCGCACGAGTGGTGGGGCAACAACATCACCAGCAAGGATGTCGCCGACATGTGGGTGCATGAGAGCTTCGCCGCATACTCCGAGAACCTCTACACGGAGTGCCTCACAGGTTCGAAGCAAGCAGGTGCCGAGTACGTGGTAGGTACCCGCGCAAACATTAGCAACGACGGCCCGATCATCGGCGAGTATGGCGTCCAGAATCAGGGGTCGGGCGACATGTACTACAAAGGCGCGAACATGCTGCACACCATCCGCCAGTTGGTGGATGACGACGCACGCTGGAGGTCGGTGCTGCGCGGCCTCAACCGCGACTTCGCGAGGCAGACGGTGACGACGGCCCAGGTCGAGGCGTACATCGCACGGGAGTCTGGAGTCGAACTGGACAAGGTCTTCGACCAGTACCTGCGTAGCGCCATGATCCCCCTCCTCGAATGGCGCATCGAAGGGACCACGCTGTCCTACCGGTGGACCGACGTCGTGGAGGGATTCGACATGCCTGTGCAGGTCAGACTGGGAGCGGCGACCGTGCGCCTCGCTCCGACCGAGGCGTGGCAGTCTCTAGAGGTGGCGGCGGGTACGACGGCTTTGCGGGTGAACCCGAACTATTATGCCAAGGACCGGGCCACCGAGGGGGACCCGCAGGCGGCAGGCGGTCGCAACCCGGCAGGGTCTTAGACCCGTCCAAGAGATAAGGCCGACCACCTCAACCCCACTCGTCATGCGCCCGTCCGTTCGAATACACATGATTGTTGCAGCTCTCGGCCTCACCGCCTGCGGCCAGGCCGAAGACAACGAACCGGCGTTCGACATCGCTGAGGGCCACCGTCACACGGAACGGGACGCGCCGCACGCGGTAGATTGTGCCTCCACCATCCGCCCGACCCGAGAGGCACCATGAAGCTCCGAATGCTCATCGCGCTCTGTGCGTCCATCGCGACAGCCACCCCCGTCGCTGGTCAGACTCTGTCCGCCGTGGAGCGCAGTATCGCCAGCGCCGTAGACGCGAGAGCGGATGAAGCCATCGCGTTCCTCGAACGCGCGGTGAACATCAATAGCGGATCGATGAACTTCGACGGCGTGCGCGAAGTGGGTGCGCTCTTCCGTGCAGAGTTCGACGCCCTTGGCTTCGAGACGGAGTGGATCGATGGCGCTCCCTTCGAACGCTCGGGGCACCTCGTGGCTCGCCGTGACGGAGGCGGTCCGAGACTCCTCCTCATCGGCCATCTGGACACCGTCTTCGAGCCGAGTAGCCCGTTTCAGAGCTTCGTGCGCGACGGCGATCGTGCAGGCGGGCCAGGCGTCGTGGACATGAAGGGTGGGGATGTGATCATCATTCATGCGCTGAAGGCGCTTGCCGAGACGGGGCAGCTCGACCGCATGAGCATCACCGTGGTCATGACGGGCGACGAGGAGCGCAGCGGTCGTCCGCTCAGCCTCGCGCGTGCCGCCCTGATCACGGCCGCTGAAGAGTCCGACATCGCGATCGCGTTCGAGAACGGCGACAGCAACCCGGCGACTGCGGTAGTAGCACGCCGGGGGTCCACGGGATGGCGCCTCGACGTGACGGGCTCACCGGCACATTCATCCCAGCTCTTCCAGCCCGAGGTCGGAGCAGGCGCGATATACGAGGCGTCGCGTATCCTGCGTGAGTTTTATGTGCGCTTGGCAGGCCAGCCGCTCCTCACGTTCAACCCCGGCGTGATGCTCGCCGGCACCGACGTGGACTATGACGCCTTCACCGCAGGCGGCAGCGCATTCGGGAAAAGCAACGTCGTCGCGGGCAACGCTGTCGTGACCGGAGACCTACGCACCATCACGCTCGATCAGCTGGCTGAAGCGCGAGCGACGATGTCACTGGTCGTCGGTGAAAACCTCCCGAACACGTCGGCCACCATCACGTTCGATGACGGGTACCCTCCCCTGGCGCCCACCGACGGGAACCACGCCTTGCTGGCGCACTTCGACCAAGTCAGCCGGGATCTCGGATTCGGGCCCGTAGCCGCGGTGGACCCACGCAACGCGGGTGCCGCAGACGTGTCCTTCACGGCAGGCCTGGTGGAAATGGCCCTGGACGGCCTCGGACCAGGCGGCGGGAACGATCACACGGTCGACGAATGGATCGACTTGCCTACGTTGGCAGTCCAGACCAAACGAGCTGCCGTGCTGATGCACCGGCTGACGCTACGCCCCGGGGCGTAGGCGCGGGACCGCGGAGGCGTTCGGGGCGCGCGCCGAGCTGAGCGGCCCCGTTTCTAACGACTACGCCTCAGAGTCCGCCGCGGCCAACCTGCTCAGTCCGAACCCGACCCCCATGTGGATCGGGAGGAACAGCGCAAACAACATTCCTGTGGCCTGCGGGGTCGCTGGCAGCCACTGAAGCACCAGCCCGAATAGTGCAAAGGCGATAATCCCCTTCCCTACACGGTTCGCCCGCTGGCGAGAAGCCGCCCCACCCATCAACGCCATCGGCGCCAAAACCATCAACGTCAACGACAGTGGGTTCGTCAGAAAGAGGGTCTCGTTCCACGCCATGGACCAATGATCCGTGAAGAGCACCAGCACCAGGAGGAGCCCGAACAGCCCAGCGACAAGGCTCCAGACCGCGCAGAGCGCGCCGAAGACGACCCGGCAGAGCCTCCCCCCTGTCGCGGATTTGCTGCCAAGCCACGCAAGCAGTCCGCCCGCCATCGCGCCCAGAAGCAGATACCGCCAGAACCACGACGTAGCTCGAGCAGGCTCGGGCACACGTGCGGACTCGAGCACCACCTCCTCTGAGAGCGCCAGCGGCAGCTCGTTCCCTGCGGCATCCGTGACCGTCGCGTCCCGGATGGCGTCGCGCAGCACCATCGGGATGAACATTTCGTCCCAGAGAACAATCGGCACATCGCCCGGGCTACCCAACAGCACGTCCATGCCTGTGAACACAAGCGGGTCGACCTGGGTCAGGCGGCGCGTGTGCGTCCGGAACGAGGCGTCATTGTCGCGCACGCCCAACTGGTCGTAGAGCGATCCGCCTAACACCTCGTTGAGCAGGTCCCGCACCCTCGTGGAGCAGTTGTCCCCGAAATAGTCGTAGAAATACTCACGATTTTCGGGGCGTGCATTGATCTCAGCAAGGTCGCTCAGCTTCTGGCGCTGGCTAGCTGTGAGCGCCAACTCCTGCATGATCATTTCCCGACCCGCGCGGGCGTATGAATCCACCATGGGGCCCATGGGATAGGGCGCCATCATGTACAACATCTCGCCCTTGAGGAAGCGCGGCACGAAGTCGGTCTGATTGAAGTCGAAGATGCCCCAATTGTACGCGACGTCCCGACCGGTCTCCGTATTCAGGACCCGGATCGCGTTGTGGCCGAAACGCTCCCAGACCGCGTCTCCTGGCCCGGCAGTGACGAGCCAGACGCGAAGTTCGGAGCCGGGCTCGGCGAGCTGGGGCTCTGCGGCCGACGCCTGCGGGTCGACCTGGAATGCCGCCACCGGCGTCGGTAGCTGAGCGCAAAGCGCCACCACAATCAGGCTCAGGGTAAGTCGGACAACGAACCGACCATGCGCGAGTCGCACAAAGGCGCTTCTCCGCGCGATTTGGCCCGAGCACATCAAAACTCGTAGACCGGCAGGGGCTGGTCCGGCCCCACTACGCCCACGGTGACCTCAGCCTTGAAGTAGTTCTCCCCCTTTACCGGCGATCCCGCCAGGCGCCGCAACATCGCGAGCTGACCGACGTGAGTCAGCGCGTCGGCGAATGGACCCTGTAACAACCGCTCGGGAGGCCTCCCCAACGGCTCAGATGAGGCCAGGCGCGCGTCTACGGCCTCGAGTCCGGCATGGAAGCGCTCGACCTGAACCTCCCAATCGTCGGACTGGGATTCGCTCCACCTATGCTCTCCGTCCGCGAGCGCGAGACCCCAAGCAAAGAGGTCGCCCATATGCGACAGAATCTGGACAGCGGAGCGCGTGCCTTCTCCGGCAGACACGGACCCAAAACCCGGAGGAGCCCCACGGAGAACCTTGCCTCCCCGGTAGGCGATCGTCGCCACAATGTGGCGGAGCAGGTCGCGGTCGGTCATTGGTGTTCCTCATCAAATGTGTAGCCAAGAGGCGCTGCTTTCATACGAGAAAACGGGAAGCCGTTGCATCCCGTCCGGGGCACGCTTCTGTCTGCTACCGTGACAGCTTCCGCAGCGTCGGCGCTCGCCGCGTCATATAAGCTCATACAAAACGCCCACGTCCACGGCGCCATGTCAGCAAGATCCACCCAGTCAATGCGCGTCCAGAGTCCTGCCTCGCCCGGATTGGAGTCGTGGTTCTGCAAGATCACGAACTGAGCGACCGCATCCCAGGGGATGTCCTTGCAGGCGGCCGCACCCTGCGACGACCCACGGGGACGGTTCAAGCGATGCTCTCTCTCTAGACTAGAATAGTGAGCCCGAGCGCAGGAGACGAGGAGGCGTTGGGGAATGCCTGCGCGGGGTGGACGACCAGGTCGCAACCGCCGGCGGCGTGGGGGCCAGACCCGACATGCATCAATTGTCCATCCACGGGCCCCGAACCTATGTTCGCTCCTCGTCGACTCCACCACGAGGTACCTATGCGCGTGACCACCGCCTTCGCCGCCATCATCCTTTGGGCGACCATCACCGTCCCGATTTCCGCCCAAGCGACCGACGGTCTCCGTTGGACGCCAGAAAAGAGCATGGAGTTCAACGTCATCCAGCAGACGGCCATCTCGCCGGACGGACGCCGGATCGCCTACGTGGTGCGTGTGCCGCTCATCGAGGGCGAACAGTCCGAATACCTGAGCCACATCTGGATGGTGAACGCGGACGGGACCGGCGGGGTGCAGTTCACGCGAGGGGAGAACTCCGCCACGAGTCCAGCGTTTTCGCCTGATGGACGTTGGCTGACGTTCACGACGCGGCGCGGGGAGGGCAGTTCGTCTAGCGGCGGGGAGGGCCCCGAAAGTCAGGTGTGGGCGATTTCTGTGAACGGCGGTGAAGCGTTTGCCGTCACGGACGCCGTCGTCGGCGTGAGCGGGTATCACTGGTCCGCCGCGGGAGACCGCATCGCCTACCTGATGAAAGACCCCGACACGGACGAGGAGAAGGCCCGCAGGCGCGAGAAGCGCGATCCGATCTTCGTGGACCAGAACTTCAAGTTCAACCACATCTATTCGGTGGCTTTTGACCCCACGTCGAGCCAGCCCGGTGAAGCGACTCGCCAAACAGAGGGAGCCTTCCACGTCACCAGCTTCGACTGGTCACCGGACGGTCGCACCTTCGCCTTCTCCCACCAGGCGGACCCCCGTTTGGATGAGGGCGCGCGTGCCTCGGACATTTCGACGGTCCCTGCGGACGGGAGCAAGACTGTCTCTGCGCTGGTGACACTCGGCGGCACGGACGGAAACCCACTGTACTCGCCCGATGGGCGCTGGGTCGCGTTCACATCGTCGGGTGACGAACCCCAGGGTGTAGGCCTCTCGGACGTCTACCTGGTCGCCTCAAACGGGGGCACGCCCCGAAAGCTCTCGGACAGCCACGACCGCTCTGGTGGACTCCAGGGGTGGAGTCGCGACGGTGCGTCCGTGCTGCTGTCCGAGTCGATCGGCACCACGCGTCACCTGACGGTCTTACCCACAGACGGCGGCCCGCTCCGCCAACTCACACACGGCAGCGGCGTTCTCGGGTCGGCATCTTTCGCGACCAATGCCGACGCGATGGCGTTCACCTGGCAGACGATGGACGATCCCGAAGACGTGCACGTCTCCGCGGTGAGCACGTTCGAGCCGCGGTCGGTAACCGACCTCCATTCAGCGATCGCGACACCCACGCTCGGCAAGACCGAACTACTTTCTTGGAAGTCCCCGGACGGGCGTTTCGACATTGAAGGGCTGCTCACGTATCCCGTCGACTACGACGCGAGCCGGAGCTACCCGCTCATCTTGAATGTGCACGGCGGGCCGGCGGGCGTCTTCGTGCAGTCGTTCACCGGGAGCGCGTCGACCTACAACATCCAGTACTTCGCGCAGGAAGGTTACGCGGTCCTACGTCCGAACCCACGCGGAAGCACCGGTTACGGAAAAGAGTTCCGCTTTGCCAACGTCCGCGACTGGGGATACGGCGACATGGACGACCTCATGGCCGGGGTGGACGAGGCCATTGATATGGGCGTCGCACATCCCGACTCGCTGCTGCTCATGGGATGGAGCTACGGTGGGTACATGACCTCGTTCGCCGTCACGCGCACGGACCGGTTCAAGGCCGCGAGCATGGGGGCCGGGCTCCCGAACCTGGTGAGCATGACGACCACCACCGACATCGGCGAGTACCTCGTGGCCCACATGGACGGTGAAGAGTTCTGGGAGAACTACGACGAGTATGAACGCCACTCAGCCATCTATCGCATTGCCAACGTGAAGACGCCCACCCAGGTCATTCACGGCGAAAACGACCTGCGCGTGCCGTTCACTCAAGGGCAAGAGTTCTATCGAGCCCTCGGTCGCCTGGGGGTGCCGACGGAGATGATCGCTTTGCCCAGGACGCCACACGGCCCGCGAGAACCGAAGCTGCAGATGGAGGTCTCCAAAGTCATCATTAAGTGGTTCGACCGGCATCTGCGGCCCGTGAAGCCGAAGGTAACGACGGACCCCTAGGAGCGACTCCTAGGGCCTGAGACGGTTCCCCTGCGATGGCCCCACGGCGGGGAAGCCGCGGAGGCCCAGTCGTGGCGGCATGTCACGGGGGCCTGGCCGCGGCGATCCTGCCCCCGCCGCTCGAGGTCAGGCCTCGTCGTCGCCGGTCTTCCGCAGGATCAATTTGTGGGCCCGCAGCCGCAGCGCAGCAATGCGAATGAAGCCGCGTGCGTCTTCCTGATCGTAGCCGCCCGCCACGTCCATCGACGACAACTCCTGATCGTAAAGCGAACTCGACGAAGCGCGGCCACGGCAGATGACGTTGCCCTTGAAGAGCCTTATGTCCACTTCACCATTGATGAGGTGCTCGGACTTCTGGAAGGCCGCCTGGACGAAGTCCATCTCCGGAGAGAACCAGAAGCCGTTGTAGATGATCTCGGCGAAGCGCGGTGACAACATATCGCGAAGCCGAAGTACCTCACGGTCCATGGCGATGCCCTCCAAGTCACGGATGGCGTGGTGGAGGACCGTGCCGGCCGGGGTCTCGTAAACGCCGCGCGACTTGATGCCTACAAATCGGTTCTCGACCATGTCGATACGACCCACACCATGCCTGCCGCCCACGTCGTTCAGGTAGGCAAACAGCTCGACCGGATCACTGAGATCGACGCCCTCACCCTCGCACACGACCCGCACTGGCATCGCGTCCTGGTAGTAGATCGTGAGGTCCGACGGCTGGTCGGGGGCGTCCTCGATCGAGCACGTCAACTTGAACATGTCTTCAGGCGGGGTGTGGCGGGGGTCCTCCAGCATGCCTGCCTCGTACGAGCGGTGCATAAAGTTCTCGTCGCTCGAATACGGCTTCTCGGCCGTCGCCTCCACCGGGAGGTTGTGCTTCTTCGTGTACGCCAGCAGGTCGGTGCGGCCCTGAAAGCGATCCAGGAATTCCCGCTCCTTCCAAGGCGCGATGACCTTGAGTCGCGGCGCCAACGCCGCGTAGGCCAGCTCGAATCGCACCTGATCGTTTCCCTTTCCTGTGGCACCATGGGCGACGGCGTCGGCCCCTTCGGCGAGGGCAATCTCGACTTGGCGCCGAGCGATCACCGGCCGAGCGAGCGCTGTGCCGAGCAGGTAGCGGTTCTCATAGACCGCGTTACCAGCGATGGCCGGGAAAATGAACTCGGTGACGAATTCCCTCTTGAGGTCTTCGACAAAGACCTTGCTCGCACCAATAGCTTTGGCCCGTTCCGCGACGAGGTCGAAGTCCTCTATCTGGCCCACGTTCGCGACGTAGGCGATCACATCGTAGCCACGCTCCAACAGATCCTTGAGAATGCACACGGTGTCGAGTCCGCCACTGTACGCCAGGACCACTTTCTGCTTCGCCACTTGCCGCTCCGGTACGAGACCAAAATAGGGTCCCCAAGGGTGCCAAATCTGAGCGTATCGCGCTACGCCCTGCTCAGATTCCGGCGTTAGCTGCCCGACCCTTGCCGAAGGAAGGCTACATGCTGCACCCGCCCGGCATCCACCTCGAACCCGGTGACCATCCCACCCCCCCGCACGAACCGCAGGGTGAGGCCGAAGGCTGACACGGTGTCTTCGCCCACATCCAAGAGCTCAATGTGCACGCCTGCCCCCGCCTGTAGACTCAATCCGCCGACCTCGTTGCGCGACAGCACATAGTCGATGTCCAGCTCCGCGCTGTAGTAGCTCCCGGCGTACTCAGCACTATGGGTCACAGGGCCCCCTTCGGGAGCGGGTTCCGCACCGGGGGTCACAGCTGCGGCCCCTTCCACCGCAACCACGGGGGGCGTCAACTCGTCTGCCAGCAGCGCGTCCACGACGCCCCGAGCGAGCCGCGTTGGATTGGAATCAGATCGGTTGCAGATGGTCATGACCGACGTGGACTGATCTGGGAGTCGCGTGATATCGGCTCGGAAGCCAACAAAGGAACCGCCGTGCCCCACCGTGCGCAGACCGCGGTAGGTCCCGTGCGTCTGGCCGAATGCATAGGCAATGGTGTCACCCGAGTTCAGGACGCCGCGCGTTTCCAACATCGGCGTGAGCCCCTCGGCCAGATTGTCATCGTTGAGCGCATTCACCCAATGAACGAGATCTTCGATCGAAGTGAACACGCCCCCGTCGCCGATCATATCCAGCGTGGTCTGCGAAATCCGGTAGCCGTCACCTTCGGGTGCGTATCCCGTCGCGCGATTGGAGACGACGGCGTTGTGATCATCGTGGAAGTGCGTGTGCGTCATCTGGAGCGGCCCGAAGATCTTCTCCTCCCCATACTCTCTGAGCGACCTGCCGGTGGCCTCAAGGATGATCTGGCCGAGGAGAAAATATCCCGAGTTGGAATAGAGGTACTCGCTTCCTGGCGTGAAGTTGAGTTCCCGCTGCCGGGAAATGACCTCGAGAACATCAGCGTCCGTATAGAAGTCGTCATCGCGCAGTCCCTTGAGGGACATGAGCGTCAGGTAGTCGCGGAGTCCGCTCGTATGATGGACCATCTCCCCGATGGTCGGATCTCTCGGGTAGTCCGGAAGGGTGGGGATCCACTTCTTAACCGGATCGTCGAGTGAAATCACGCCTTCCCTGGCCGCGATGGCGATGGCCGCAGCCGTGAACTGTTTTGCAACCGAACCCGTGCGGAACACCGTCTGTGGGGAAATCGCGATTCCGTGCTCGAGGTTCGCCATCCCGTAGCCCCGCGCATAGACGAGTTCGCCATCCTGCACGACCCCCAACGCGCATCCAGGACTGCTCGTGCGGTCATATGCCGAAAAAACCGCATCGACCGCCTTCCAGTCCACGACTCGCTCCCCACTCGGCTCACCGTCGGCGTAGGAGGCGACCCCCGCGGCCGCGAGAGGGATGGAGCAAATGGCCAGAGCCGCAAGCGTCCGTCGATTCATCGGTCATTTCTCCTGATCACACGGCCGGACCGGGCATCGGTCACGTGTCCGTTCTCATAGCCAAGCACTCCGTTCACCCAAACTCGTTCGATTCCCACAGAGGGCGCATTGGGGTCGTCGGGGGTGGCGCGATCGGCTACGGTCTCTGGATCGAACAGCACCAAATCCGCGTAGGCGCCCACGCGAATCGCTCCGCGGTCGACAATCCCGACATGTTGGGCGGACAAAGCCGTCATCTTGTGGATCGCACTCGGCAACGAAAGGTGCTGCTCCTCGCGTACGTGCTGACGGAGCACGCGAGTGAACGACCCGAAACCACGGGGATGCCGTCCCGCCAAACTTCCATCGCTGGAAACATTGGTATGCGGCCAAGCGAGGAGCGTCGCGATGTCCGCTGGATCCATGCTGCGCGCGATGATGCTCTCGGTGCCTCGACCTGTGTCCTCCTCCATCGCCTGAGATTCGGCGATCAGTGCCATGTAGGTCGTGGCCGCGTCTTCACCGCGCGCCTCCGCGATCTGTGCCAGCGACATCCCGACGTAGGACGGGTCGGGATCGTAGCGTGCGATGAACATGCCATCGGGTGGCACGAGTTCGTCTAGCGCGAAGTCCACGGCCTCCCGGTTGGTGAAATCTCGATCCGGAAACAACACCGTCATCGTCGACTGCCAGAACTCATAAGGATAGACATCCGCGGTGATGTCGACGCCCTCGGCACGGGCCTCATCAAGCCTCTCCAAGATCTGTACGCTTTGCCCCCAAAGACTCTTCATCGCGAGCTTCATGTGGGAGATCTGAACAGGGATCTTGGCCTCGCGCCCGATCCGCACGATCTCTTCGATCGCTTCCATGAGATGGCGATCTTCGCTCCGCATATGGCTGATGTAGCGACCGCCGAAGCCAGCCGCCTCTCGGGCAAGCTCGATCACCTCTTCCGTGTTGGAATCGAGCCCCACGTCGTACTCGAGCCCGGTCGACAGGCCGAGCGCGCCGGCCCGCATCTCTTCGCCCAGGACTGTCCGCATCTGGGCCACCTCGTCGGAGGTGGCGGGTCGTCGATAGTCGTCACCCATCACCTCGGTGCGCACCTGAGCGTGCCCCACATAAGAGCCAACGTTCACGGCGGCAGGGGTGGCCTCAAGGGCTTCGAAGAAGTCACCAAGAGGGAACGGAGAGCCACCATCCTGGCCTACCACGATGGTGGTGACGCCCTGGCTGAGCACCGCCAATGCATCCAGGCTCTCGAGAAGGCCCCGATCGTGGTGACTGTGGGTGTCGATGAAACCAGGCGCCAGCACGAGGCCGGTCGCGTCGAGGCGCTGCTCTCCTTCCAATGGCGTCAGATCGCCAATCTCAGCAATGACCCCGTCCTTGATGCGGACGTCCGTTACGACTCCGTCCGAGCCCGAACCGTCGAGCACGAGAGCCGACTCGATCAAGATGCCGGCAGCGGCCTCAGAGGCCTCCTCGTTCCCAGCGCACCCGGCGAGAAAAAGGCCGGCGAAGAGGAGCGTACCAAAAGTTGAACAGCGAGGCATGGTCGATCTCCGGGGGCGGGACAGATAGGGGGGCAATGTGGCGCATCCGACGCAGACAGGGCAAACATCCTGCCCCTCCGCCCCCTTTGGCATCAGAAACAGTCGATCGATCGGAGCTGCGGCGCGCGCTTCGGGCCCGGTGATCACAGCGCATGCTGCAGTGGGGTAACTTATACCACGACGCCGACGTGGAATCGCACCCAAATTCGTCATGAACCCCCACGAATGATCTCCGCCCTCAAACTCCTCCCCGCCGTAGCCTCTGTCTTGGGTGGCGCCACAGTACTGGCGTGGCGGGTCCAGGAGACGCGCACGCCGGTGACCGTGCGGAAGATCGTCATACCGCCCCTTGGAATGAGCACGGGCTTCTTCATGTTTCTGCGGGCAGAGATGCAGATCCCATGGGCGCTTGCCGTCGGGGCATTTGTGGCGGGAGCCCTCGTTCTGTCCGTCCCCCTAGCGTGCACCTCGGTGCTCGAGCGCCAAGGCGATGTCGTCGTGATGCGACGCTCTAACGGGTTTGTGGTGATCCTGCTGGGGCTTCTCGCGCTGCGGCTCCTGCTCCACGACTACGTCGGGCACCTGCTCCCACCGCTTCAGACAGGCGCGTTGTTCTTCGTCCTCGCGTTCGGGATGATCATCCCGTGGCGTGCGAGGATGTACTTCCGGTTCCGGCAGTTGATGGCCGATCCGGACGCTGACCTGGCGGACTGACCTGACGGACTCAGGGGCGCTTGGAAGTCTCAAGACCGCCTAGAGGCCTGCCCGCACATAGCGACGGATGGCGTCTATCGCACGCTCGACGTCGGAATGCGAGTTGTAGAAATGCGGCGAGAAGCGAATCCCCGGCCGATCTGACCCGCCCCGAGACGCTGCCACGATCCCGTCCTCCTCCAGGGCGGCAAGCACTCGAGACGGCTCTAAGGTGCCCGGCTGAAACGTCACCACCGAAGCGCGCAGTGACGGGTCCATCGTCGTCCACATCTTCACACCATCGATCGCGGCAAGCCCGTCGATGAGCACACTCGAGAGTTCGCGGCTACGCGCCTCGATGGCGGCTTGCCCGATCGCGGCGAGGAAGTCCATCTGCAAGCCGAACGCATGGATCGCGGGCTCGTCACGCTGGCCCATCCCTTCGTGTGTGCGGGACAGTCCGACCCGACCCGTGTACGCGCTATAAGAGGATGGCCAGAAACGATCGTGGATTCGGGCGTTCACATAGAGCACACCCGTTTCCTTCGGGCCGCATGGCCATTTGTGCGCGCTCCCCGAGTAGAAATCTGGCTGTATGACCGAAAGATCCACGTCGAGGTTCCCGAACGACTGCGCGCCATCGACGAGCGAGATCACTCCCCTGTCGCGCGCCATGCGGCAGAGCTCCGCCGCTGGGAAAAGATCCCCCGAGGTGCTCGTCAGGTGCGTAAACGAGAGGACCCGAGTGGCCGGTGTGATGGCCCGTTCAAAGGCGTCGACGTAGTAACCATAACCTGGGTACGGAGTCACATAGGGGACCTCGCGTACTGAATACCCGAAGCGCCCAGCCTTGGCCTTCCACGCCTGGTTGTTGCTCGGGTGGTTGTCCGAGAAGATCAGGACCTCATCTCCTGGGCCGAGGTCGAGTCCGTTGGAGACCCAGTTGTTCGCCTCGCTGGTGTTGCGCGTGACGAGAATTTCCCCTGGAATCACCCGCAGAAAAGTCGCGAGTTTCTCCCGCACGACCTCTTTGGCGCCATGCATTTCGTTCCTGTAGCTCGGCACCGGGTCGCGGTCGAGTCTCTCGGTGAAGGTCTGCACGGCTTCGAGTACCAACCGCGGCGCCGGGCAGAGGTTCGCCGCGTTCAGGACCGAAAGTTCCTGCGGCATGAGGAACTGGGCCCGCACGGCCTCCCAGTCGGGAGCCACGCCAGAACGCGTAGACGCCGCCAGGGGCGCAGGGACGGCGAGCCCCTTCAGCGCAGGGTGAGCGAGAAGGGCGGCCGAGCCGCCCGCAGCGAAGAGGCGGGCGAAATCACGCCGAGTTAGGTCGCGGGGCATTCTGGACGGTAGGCAGCGACGCTGGGCATCGCAAGCGGCTTCGGACGCGCTGGTGAGGGAAGTCGCCGCTGCGCCCCCAGAGCGCCACGCCTCATCGAGCTCATGGGGTCTCGGGATTATCCGTAGCCGCGTCATTGGGGAGACGGCGCCCCTTGTCTCCGACGCGTTCCCGGTGGAGAGTGGAGCAGACCACGAGCCACCTCCACAGCGCAGGCCATCATGAGCGTACACGACGCGAATATCCACTTCCCGACCCGTCGGTGGAGAATCACACGCCGCCTGGAAGGGAGCGCGGGTGCGCTCGTGCTCGCCGGGGCACTCCTCATCGGGGCCTGCGGACCCTCAACGGCGCCCGACGCCCTCAGTGGCGATTGGGACTACTACCGGATGCTCGGCGCCGAGCCCAACGGTGGGTTCGAAGCAAAGAGGCGCTTCGGGTTCGTCCATTTCGAGGGCGCGGACGCTCCAAGGGCTTGGTTCCACCGCCGAGCCGGAGGCGAGCTGGAGCGCATTGAACGACTGTCGCTCGACGGGGACTCCCTCTTCATGGACTTCGCCTCCGGGCGCTCCATTCGGGCGCGGGTAACCAGCGACACCATCGCTGGACGCATCTACCAGGACGGCACGCCCATCCAGCGCATGTGGTTCGTGCGCCGCACGACGCCCCTGGCCTACGAGCCGTACTACCCCTTGTGGGCGGGCGCCGACTCCGACTCGACCTATGCCATAGAGATCGATCCCGCTTTACCCATGCAGGCCCGAGACGGCACGACCCTCATGAACTTCGTGGGACGCCCGGTGGGTGAGGGGCCCTTTGGCGTTGTCATGGAGCGCACTCCGTACCTGCGCATCGATACGGCCAACGCCGTTTTCTGGGCATCGCGTGGCTTCATCTACGTGAAGCAGGACGTGCGGGGCCGTGGCGGGTCGGACGGCCGGCTGGATATGAACGCCTTCCAGGAGCAGGACGGGTACGATGCCGTGGAATGGGCTTCAGCGTTGCCCGGGAGCAACGGCAAGGTAGGCATGATCGGCCGCTCGAACCCCGGGCTGTATGCGTGGTACGCCGCCATCGCGGCGCCGCCGCACCTCACCGCCATCGCGCCGGTGGTGGCCACCGCTGACCCCACGCGCTTGGTGCCCTACATCGACATGATCTTCTCTCCCACCATCGTGCCGTGGCTCTGCTACACGGCCGTGAAGGAGACCCTCTCGGACATGAGCAACGTGCCCCTGGTGGAGGCATTCAATCATCTGCCGGTCATCGACGCAGCCGAGTACGCAGGGTGCCCTAGGCCGCAATTTTGGGACGACTGGTTCGATCACCCATCGCTCGACGCCTATTGGCGCGAACTCTCCATCGAGGCACGCCTGAGTCGAGTCCAGGTTCCAGTCCTGGGCATCGCCGGCTGGTACGACGACGCACGGGGCAACGTGCGGAACTTCACCGGAATGGACACCCTGCCGGACCCACCCTTTCAGCGAATGGTCATGGACCCGGGGGCCCACAAGGGCATCGACTACGTGAACGGCGACTTCGGTCCTCAGGCCCGCATCGACCACCGGGCGCTGCAGCTCCGCTGGTTCGATCACTATTTGAAGGGCGTGGACAACGGCGTGGACGGGGAGGCCCCCATCGACCTGTTCATCATGGGCGACAACGTGTGGCGCCAAGAGCGGGAGTGGCCCCTGGCCCGGACCCAATACACCAACTTCTACCTGCATTCAGGAGGCGGAGCGAACGGCACCGGTGGGGATGGATCGCTGAGCGCCGTAGCGCCTTCGGGACAGGAGCCTGCCGACACCTTCACGTACGATCCCGGGAGCCCCACACCGTACCTAGTGGACGCCCGGGAACTGGAGTTGGGCCTGAACGAAGACTACTCGGACATTCACGCCACCCGATCCGACGTGCTGGTCTTCACCTCTGATCCGCTGGAGGATGAGATGGAGATCACCGGCCCTATGACGGCCACACTCTGGGCTGCCACCGACGCGGTGGACACCGACTGGTTCGTCATGCTGCTGAACGTTCACCCCGACGGAACGGCGGAGCGCATCCAGGAGGCCGCCGCCCGAGCACGATTCCGCAATGGCTTCGACCAACCCTCGCTGCTCGAGCCCGGCACTGTCTATCGATACGACATGGACCTCTGGTTCACCGGCATCGTATTGCCACCGGGACATCGCCTGAGGGTGGCCGTATCGTCGGCGCTGCTCCCCAAGTACGACCGGAACCTGAACACCGGTGGGGACAACGAGCGGGACACTGCCTTCGTGTCGGCGAGACAGCGAGTCCTGCACGACGCGGAGCATCCTTCACATGTGACGTTGCCGTTGATTCCGAGGAGGTAGGGACATCCGCCAGTGTCGCATCCCACCGCCCCCGCCGAGTCTCAAGAATCAGCGCTCCGTTCTTCCCTGCCTCGCCATAACGAAACCGAGCGTCAATCGGTTGAAGGAAGCGGATGCTTTCAATGTCTTCAGGAGGCATGGTGAGGAGCAGCTCGGAGGCCTCCGCACTCCCAGCTTCGCCAGTAGGATCGAACAGCACGGCCCCGTCCATCAACAACAAGGCCGGTCGGCACCCGCCCGCGTACTCCTGACGCAACTCCACAACCGACGGCCGACGCCGACTGCTCTGAATACAAAAATCCACAAGAGCTCCTGAGCCCCGGCCACCCGAGCGCACCGTAATGTTGATACGAGGCCCCATTCTCGATCGGATAAGGTCGAGCGCGCTCCCGACGCGATCGCGTAATTCATCGACCTCGCCGGGGCTCACGAAGTTCACCGCGGTACCGGAGCGCCGCCATTCCTCCCGCTCGCGCGACAGCACCTCCACCTCGATCCCTTGGATCTCGAGGGCCTGGGCGGCAAGGCGGGCGCGAATCTCCGTGCGGATACCTGAGCTGACGACGAGCGTATCCAAGGTGGAGGCATAGCCGATGCGGCTCACCTCGATCGCCCACTCCCCTACCGACAACGGGGTCGTCTCAAAGCGACCGTCTGAGCCGGAGGCCACGGTAACGGTCTCGGTCGTACCTCGGGCCGCTCCGGTATCGAGGCGAGTGAGCCGTATCATCGCGGTCTCGATCGAGTCTCCCGAGGTCCAGTCTTCTACCCAACCCGCCACCATCGTCGGGGTTGAAAGCGAAAGAGCCACATCATGAGTAAACACAGGTACGTTTTGCGGAATCGTGAGCGTGTCGGAGCGGGACGCGAGTCCTGAGACGTCCGTAAAGACCGTGAGCCGCGTCAACTCTGGGACCGCACACACCCGGTAAACGCCGTCAGGATCGCTGGTCACTTCGACCCCCCGGCCTGACTCCAGGATGCGATATTTCCAACCGGCGGTAGTGTCCTGGAACATGAACGACGCCGCAAACTGTACATCGCCCCACGTAATGCGCACCCTCGCGTTCGCGAGGGGCAGCCCGCTACCCAGGTCTCGCACCGTGCCGAGTAGCACGGACGTCCTTCGAGGCATCTCGCCCTCGGCCTGGCACGCGGCCGCCAACACATCCGCTCGCGACAAGGACCGGAAACGCACAAACGCGACCACTCCGTCGGCGACATCGACTACCTGACGAAGAGGTTCACTCGACACGACCGATCCAGACGGAAAGTCGACGACCAGCGTGTATCTCCCCTCAGGCACTTCTGTCAGCCGGAACTCCCCATCGCCATTCGCCAGTACCTCCTCAGTCCCGCCCTCGATCCGCACGCGGGCACCGGCCACGCCGTCGCGCTCGAGACTGTCGAGGACCATGCCCTCAATCGTTCCGCTCTCGGCCGCGAGCAGCAGACTGCCATCGACCTCTTCAATGCGAAGCACTCGGCCGAGCGCCTCTCGAGTGCCGATCAACGACGCACGTCGGGCTCCCGAGGCATCCACGGACACGCCCACCGAGGGCATCCTGATCGCCCATTTCGGAACGATCCAGGCGCCGTTTGGAAGGCGCTGGAACTGCACATCGCCACCCACCAGCGTGGAACGAATCCCACTGGGGAGGTTTTCATACCAAAAATCGACACCCTCGAGAACCCAGCCCTGTGGCTGCACCCAGAGGACCCCGCTGATGTCCGGGGCACGCTGAGACCGCGCCGGCTCAAAAGCCAACCCGACCATGCCCGCACGCTCCGCATCGCCACGGCGGAGCCTGAAACAGTGGGTATCGAGGAACACATCAGAGAGCAGAACCTGAGCGTCAGGTGCGAAGTAGAGGTCCGCCTCGCCGTCCGGGGCACGTTGAACGAAGCCGTTCTCCGCGAGATCAACTGCCTCACGACTCTCGAACGGGCTTTGCAAGAACTGAGATGAGATCGAGCGATCCACGGCGCGCGTAAGTTCTGTGTCGAGTTCGATGTCCCTCGTGCTCTTCAGGACTCGATATCTGTAGAGGCCTTCGCTCTGGGTCCAGGCCACGACGGTGAGCCCCTTCTTCACCTCGTTCCAAACCGCCTCGAGCCGATCTCCGTCCTCAGGGCGAATGCGACACTGGCGCTGACCCTCGACCGTGATGCCCTCAAGCCCGATAGCCAGCGGATCCATCCTGAGACGAGCGATGACCGTCTCCCCTGCCGCGATGTCGACCGGACCGTAGTCGACGGAAGTGAACCCGATCACGTCCGCACGGAGGGAATACCGTCCGGCGGCGAGACCCACGAACAGATGTTTGCCTACGCCGTTGGTGAGCGCACGATCGACCACGGATGAAGTCCCGGCGTCCGTGAGGCTCAACATGACGCCGGCGATCGGGGCGGGTGATTCAGAGTTGGAGATTTCGACCAGAAGAGACTGCGCGGCGAGGCGATCCGACGCGAAGGTGATCGACATGGCGAGGACTGCGCCGGTATAGACGGCGGTCTTTGCGAATATGCGCATCTTAAGGTGGCTCCCCTGGTACTGCGCTTACGCGCGCCAGCCCTCGGATCCGTCCGCAGACTCTTGCACATCCGATCTCCGTCTCGCCTCACCGGCGGCAAAGAGACCGGTCGGCCCCCACGAATCGGCTCGACGCCGAGGGCATTGAAATAGACACCAACCACGACGCCCTGTTCCGAACTCGAACGAGGGCTCACGCGCGTGCCACAAGAGTCGCGACGGACTCGCCGTTTCGGCTCAGCCGCACATTAATCGCCGTTAAGCCGAACCCGATACATAACAGGCCAGAGCTTCCCTGTAACGAAAAACGTGTCAGAGTCGCGGTCGTACGCGATCCCGTTCATTACGGCGTCAGGCGAACCGCGAAGATGATCTGGCACCAAGGCTGCAGCATCGAACTCGGCGACGACATTTCCGGTCTCCGCATCGATCTGAACAATCACAGTGGACTGGTAGACATTGGCGAAGATGTGAGACCCCACACACTCGAGCTCGTTGACTTCCCTGAGCGGCACGCCTTTCCGGAGAATTTCGACCCGGTCCTTACTGGTCCAGGAGGCGCCATCGAGCTTGTACAGGAGTGCCCCACCACCGGTCATGAAGGCAGTTTCCCCGTCTGAGCACAGACCCCACCCAAAGGTGCTGACGGGCAAGGAATCGACACGCTCGAGGGACTCGATATCGTAGACGAATGCGAGGTGCTCCTTCCACGTTAGCTGAACAAGGCGGCCTTCGATGATCTCGAGACCTTCCCCGAAGTACGTGGAATCCAAGGGGACCGACGCAAGCACCTCGCCCGAACTTGGGTCAACGCGACGGACCGTGGAGTATCCGTAACGACCTGTGCTCTCGTAGAGCACGCCCTGGTGAAGCACGAGCCCTTGTGTATAGGCCGTCGTGTCGTGCGGGAGGACTTCAAGAACTTCGATCGCGCCCTCTCTTACGGCTGGACTGCACCCAAGGGGGAACAGTAGGCAGCCGAGAATTCCAGCAATTTTCCTTAGACCCCAGGGCTTCTTCACCTATGCTCCGTTCTCGAGAAAAGGATTGGCACGACCGACCTGCCCACTCATAAGGAGTGCCCGGGAAGGGCCCAAGGCGCTCCCGACCCGGCGGCGAGCACGCCGGTGCTCGCCGTAGTCTGAGGATAACGTCTTGAGCTACAGCATGGGCGCGCCATGCCCCGCAGCCTAGGTTGGCAAGCAGGTCGAGGTCACGGATCACCTAGCCACATCTTCCAAGAGGGCTGACATGGATCGTCGCACGTTTGTCGGTGGGACCGCCGCAGCCGTCGCCGGCCTCACCCTCGGGTGCCAAGCAGGGGAGATGGAGCCATCCGGACGCCCGGACTCGAGTTCCAACCCCGGCAAGATCCTCATCGACGGGGCGTCCGTATTCGATGTTCGAACGGGGCGCATGCTGCCAGCAACAAACGTCCTCATGGACGAGGGAGTGATCCAGGCGGTCGGACCTAGGAACGCACTGAACCGCGGGGCCGATGCCGCCAGCGGTGCGAGGGTGATCGACGGCTCCGGCCTGTATGTCATCCCCGGACTCATCGACGCGCACGTCCACCTCTCCCACATCCTGTACCAGTCTCAGATGACGGGAGACGAGGTGCTTCCCTTCTATCTCGGGCACGGCGTCACGTCGATCCGCAGTACCGGCGACAACGTGCCGGCCGCACGGATGGTCGAACTATTCGCCAAGGATCGTCCCGACACGTCCCCGAACGTCTTTCGGGGCAGCTTCCTAATCGACGGCAATCCGGTGTGGCACCCTGATGTCGGCTGGGCGCTGACAGACGCGGCCGACGTCGAACCCTTCGTGGCGGACATGGCGGCATGGGGCGTCACCACGCTCAAACTCTACATCGGGGTCGAGCGAGAAATCGGTAGACGGGTGATCGAGGTGGGGCATGAGCACGGACTCGTGGTGAGCGGGCATCTTCGTGACTACCAAACGGCCGATGCGGTCCAGGACGGACTCGATTGCATCGAGCACATCTACACGGTGTCGAATTTCCTTCTCGACGACCCGGACGACCGGCACTCGATCAACCTGGAATCCGACGACGCCCGGCGACTCATCGATCTGATCGCGCAACACGGAGCGCGTGTGGATCCCACGCTGATGGTGTTCTGGGGGACGCTTCTTTTTATGGACCAGCCCGAGGTCTACGGTCACCCCGACCAAGATGCAATGCCCGGCCGACTGAAGGCGTTCTGGGACGCCGACCGCGAGCGGCGGAAGCTTGATTGGGGCACTGCACCGGTGTCGGTTCGCGAAAGGACGTGGGAGAAGTATTTAACGCTGACCGGCATGCTTCAGGAGGCCGGAGTGCAGCTACTGGTGGGCACCGACGCTCCGGAACCTCAGGTCGCGCCCGGCACCTCGCTCCACCACGAAATGGAATTTCTCGTCGAGGCCGGCATGTCCGCGAGCGAGGTCCTGACCGCGGCCACGTTCGAGAACGCTCGGATCCTGAAACGGGAAGGGTCACTCGGGTCCGTGGAGCCGGGGCGAACAGCCGACCTCGTGCTCCTTGAGGCAGATCCTCTGGCTGACATCAAGAACACCCGGCGGATCCGAAGTGTGATCCACGGCGGACTGCTACTCGATCCTGCAGAGATCCTGAGCGCGGCCCCTACTGTCTAAACGGTCAAGGCTGTGGCCGCGCGCTCAACTGATCACCCTCGCGCTCGCCGCGCGCCCCGCGGCTCCGGCCTCGGTCAGGGCCGAGGTGACCCGTTCCAGCGCCTCGACGAGCATCCCCGCCTGTGTCCGCGCCACGTCCCAGGCGCCATCCTCCATCGGTTCTCGCACGCCTGGCAAAGTCTTGGCCGCGTATCCCTCGTAGTAGCCCGGCGCGTATACGAGGTTGCGATACCACGGTCGCCGCCATAGGCCACGCTCGTCGATCATTTCACGCTCAGCGCGCATGATGAGCGCATTCACCCGATCGAGGGCAGGCCGGTTCTGGTCGGTCAATGCGGAGCCCCCCGTCAGCAGTCGATTCAGAACACCGTTCGTCTCGGTGGCGGCCACGCGCATCGCCGCATTCGCCGCCCCGATCGCCCTGAGTTCGTCTCGGAGGAGCCCACCCTCGTCGAGAGCCATGAGCTCGTCGACGTATCCAGCAATAACCGCGGATGCGCTGGTGAAATCGAAGGGCAGAACCTCAGCGTTCGCGAGTCGCATGACCATTCGCCCGACCATGTCGGCCTGAGCGACCCCATAGCGGTATCCGGGGTCACCGAAGCGCTGGTAGTAGTGGTACGTGTCGTAGAGCGAGTGATAGATGCCGTTGGCGCTTTCGTACCCCACGTTTAGGGAGGGCACCCCGAGGTGGTCGAGAAAAACCGTGTAATCGGACCCCGACCCCAACGCGTCGAGCCGGAGTGGCTCGCCCGGCTGCTGACCCTGCCACGCATCAAAGAGTGTTGGCGCTTCCGGATGGGGCGCATCCTTGGACGTCTCGATCACAAAGGCCTCGAGGGAGTGGTTCCCCCCAGCGCTCCAATTCCCGGACGTGTACGACTCCCGGTTGATGTAGACGACCATGTTCTCCTTAAGCTCGTCGGCGAATTGTTCGCCCCACTCTGTGGAGCCGAGCAAGAAGAAATCTTCGCCACCCCAGCTACCGAAGACGATGCTCCGACGCGGCTCGAACCCCGCAGCTACCGCCGCGGCCACACCGCGGGCCGTCTCCAGCAGTGAAACCGCGCCGCTCGTCGGGTCGCGGGCGCCCAACACCCAGGAGTCTCGGTGGCCACCTGCGAGGACGAACTTCTCGGGCTCGACCGCGCCGACCACTTTGCCGAAAACATTCCAGACTGGTCGCTCTTGGTAGTCGTACTCCACGTCGATCTCGATACGTGCCGGGCCGGGTCCGAGGTGATACGTCAGGGGCAGGCCACCCTGCCACTCGGTGGGGACTGCGTCACCGCCAATGTGTTCGAGGATCTTGAGCGCTTCTCCGTATGAGATCGGCTGTACAGGGATCTTTTGTACGTTCTCGGCCTCCTCGAACGGGATACGCTCGACACCGGGAATCGAGGGCACGAACGGCGTCAGCGGGTCGCCGGGGTAGATCGGGACGTCCAGGAAACTCCCCCTCTGGATGCCTTCCCAGGGACGCCAGCGGCCGTTGGGATAAATGTCGCCTCGTACGTACCCGTCGTCCTCGGGGTCGGAGTAGATGACGACACCCGCGGCTCCCCGCTTCGCGGCCTCGCGGACTTTCATGCCGCGCATTTGGCCCGGAGTCCCTCCGTAGCGGACCAGTACGATCTTGCCTTCGAGCGATACCCCCATGTCGTCGAGGAGCCGGTAGTCGCTGATCCGGCCGTAGTTGACGTAGATCACGTCGCCCTCGGCCCGTCCAGACGCCACGTAGGCAGCCATGCCCGGGAGGCCACCCTCGACGTAGGAGTCCGGGTCCTCCGGAATCGGGGGCTCCGTCACGGCGAGTTCGACCGTGTCAGGGTAGACGAGTCGCAGGCGCAGATCGACCGGCCACGGCACCAAGATGTCGTAGCGCACCATCTCGGTCTCGAAGCCAAAACCGTCCCAGAGGTCTCGGAGATACACCGCGAGCCGGTAGTTCTCCTCGGTCCCCGCGTGGTGTGGCGCCCGGGTCATCGCGTAGTGGTACTCTCGCATCGTAGCCGTGTCCGGCACGGCCGCCATGACACGTTCCCAGCGGAGCTGCTCGGCAGCCCGTTCGGCTGTGAATCCCATGAGGCGCTGCGGTTGCTCTTGAGCGGCCAGCGAGTTCGCGAGGACAAGCAGCATTGCGGCAGCCCCTAGGTGGGAGAACCTGCTCACTACCCTCTTGGATTCCGGCGACATGCTTACTCGCTTTGCGGAGGCGGACTGCAAGCTCCCACGGTGGGGCCGGCGCGGGGGTAGCCGCAAGGGACCAACACGCGAAAGCGGACGAGTTCGCCGGACCCTTTCGACGGCAAAACCCGACTAGACGGCCTCCCCGCTCGGGAGCTCCGCGCCGCTCTCATCAGGCGGCATTGAGGCCGGCGAATGACCCCCGACGATGGAGGGTCACTCGGCGCGATCAAGCGACTCCTGCGGAGGGATTGGATCGTCGAGGCGCCAGAGAGTGCGGAGCACGTCGAGGATGAGCGCTTGAAGTACTGGGGGGGGTCGCTTTGTTCAGATAGGGACCCGGCTATCTAGAAGCGCGACGGTCAAGAGCCGCAC
>ERZ890510.14-NODE-14-length-148845-cov-7.905430_pt1 | contig 148845 bp, 146 predicted proteins | sample MGYA00521265_ERZ890510 | MGnify/ENA primary metagenome ERZ890510 (study PRJEB32303, sample SAMEA104408624) | aquatic metagenome | biome: Brackish water; feature: Chemocline; material: water | place: Baltic Sea | collected 2014-10-26T21:54:00 | depth 110 m ... | reverse complement strand
TTGGAGTTCCTCGCCGTAGCGATGCTATGCCTTCATAACTCCGCCTAGGGCCTGGGGCCGTGGCACCGTAACGCGGGCCGCTGTACTTCTTCAACAGCCGTATAGCAAGCACGTTGCCGCGGGACCACCGTGACGGGATCTTCCTAAGATGGATTTTTCGGTTTCAGATTTCGCGCGCAGCGAGTTGGCGGCTGCCTACCTGCAGCTCGCCGTCACCCTGGGGCTGGCCATGCTCTGCACGGTGCTCCAGAAGCGTTATCAGAAGCCGTACTTCGGGCTTTGGGCCCTCGCGTGGGTGCTCTACGCCGTGCGCATCGGCTCCATCATCACGTTCCTCCACACCGGAGCATCGTGGTGGCTCTTCTGGCACCAAGTCATTACCGGATGGACGGCGCTGGCGCTGTTATGGGCGGCGCTCGTGTTTTCTCAGCGTACCGCTTGGCGAAGTCGCTACTGGATTGTCGTGGCGCTGCCCCTGATTTGGTCGTACGCGGCGATCTATGTGCTGCAACAATTTCTGTGGGCGGCCGGCCCGATGGTGGCGTTTCTGAGCTTCACGACCGCTTGGACCGCTTGGGCCTTCTTCCGCTACGACCGCATGGTCGGGTCCCCGGCGGCGAGATTTCTCGGGGGGGTGCTCGTGCTGTGGGCTTTGCATCACCTCGACTACCCCTTTCTGAGAGCCCAGGGTGCGTGGAACCCCTGGGGCTACTACCTCGATATCGTCTTCGAAGTGGGCCTGGGGCTCGGCATATTGTTCTTGGTCCTTGAGGATCTAGATCAGGGGCTCCGCACGCTCACGTCGCTCTCAGGCGAACTTCAAGTCCGTGGCCCGGGGGATGAGCCCATGGCCGAGGCCATGCTGCGAAGGGCGCTGTCGCTGCGTGGGGTCCACGGGTCTGCGTTGTATCTGGCGACCCCCTCGGGAGGTGCATTCGTTTATGGCGCCGGTGTTTCTGCCCTGTGGCCCTATGAGGGCGCTCCCGGGGCAGCAGTGGCGAGCGCTGAACGGGTGAGGCGCTCCGGGCTTCCGGCTTTGGAACGCGAACATCGGTCCATTCGGCGTGAGGGATGGACACATGCCTACACTGCCGCTCTGCCGGTCATCCGCGAAGATGTCGTTGTCGGTTCTCTTGTCGTCGTCGGAGAAGCGAGGGACCCGTTTACCGTTCTCGACAATCGCTTCCTGTTGGCCTTCGGGCAGCAGGTGGGAGCCGCACTGGAGAACGAGGGTCTGCATCGCAGCCTTGAGTCCCGCACGGAGGAACTTGAGCGCCTGCAGGCGAGGATGGTGCATCAGCACGAGGAGGAGCGGAATCGATTGTGGCGGGAACTCCATGACGAGACGGCTCAAGTGCTGGCGGCGCTGAACCTACAGTTGGGGCTCCTGCAAGAACGTGCCGACGATAGCTTTGCTGAGGGCCTCGATCGCGCCAAGACGCTCGTGGGAGAAGGCATCAAGAGCATCCGCAGTGTGACGCGCAACCTCAGGCCGGTAGCCCTGGACGATCTAGGTCTTATTCCTTCTTTGCGAGCGCTGGCGCGGGATTTCCAAGGTGACGACGCGCTCACTGTGGAGGTCCGCACGCCTGACCAACCGCCTCCGCTTCATGCGGATGCAGAGCTGGTGCTGTATCGTGCGATGCAGGAGGCGCTGTCCAATGCGGTCCGACACGCCAAGTGCACGCGCGTCGAGGTTTCGCTTGAGACAGAAGATCATCAGGTTCGCCTCACGGTCCGTGATAACGGAGCAGGTGTCCCCGAGGAGCTACTGGGCACATTGCGCAGCCGTGGCGGATTGGCAGGGCTGCGTGAGCGCGTTGCTGCCGTGCGTGGTGAATTCAACGTTGGCAACCACCCGGACGGAGGCGTCATCGTCAGCGTGGGTGTCCCAAAGGTCAGGAGCGAGGTCAAGCCGTGAGCAATGACGGACTGAGGGTAGTGATTGCAGACGACCACATGGTCGTTCGTCAGGGCATTCGAACGGTCCTTGAGGAAGTTCCGGGGCTACGAGTCGTGGCCGAGGCTGGTGACGGAGCCGAGGCGCTGCGACTCATCGCCCAGCACAAGCCGGACGTTGCAGTCCTTGATGTCACCATGCCCGAGAAGACCGGGCTCGAGGTGGCACAGGAACTGCGCGAGTCCGGTAGTGAGATCGGCATCCTGATACTTTCGATGCATGACGAGCCTGAGTACGTGCTGCAGGCGGTGCGCGCTGGCGCCGACGGTTATGTGCTCAAGGACGTAGCACCTGCGGAATTGCGGAAGGCGATTCTGGCTGTGGCACAAGGCAAGGAATACTTCGCGGAGCGGGTCACGCATCAGCTCAGTGTGGGGCTCCGGTCCGAAGTCGAGAGCGAGCAGAAGAAGACACGGGTGGGAAGCCTCACGGGCCGGGAGGTCGAGGTGCTTGTGCGTATCGCGAACGGACAGACCAATCGTGAGATCGGCGAGGAGTTGGGCATCAGTCCCAGGACGGTCGAGACACACAGGGAACGCGTCATGGCAAAGCTGCGCGTCCGGACTGTGGCGGGCCTCACCCGTCTGGTGGTGGAGCACGGCCTCGGGGCTGAATAGCCCACCGGTGAGGGCAAGATTTGCGTAGGTGATTTCACCCATAGAAGATGACGTAGATATCCGAATGCATGGAAGTACGGGGTGTTTCTAGCTTTTGGCGTGGGATAACCGCCTCAATCCAGAGATCATCACCATGCGAATTTCGATCCTCCGTGCGCCAATCCTTGGCCGCCTGCTTATAACCGTCGCGGCGTTTGCTTTCACGCTACCGTGTGCCGCCGCTGCCCAGACCATTGGCACCAGCGAAGACACGCTGGTCTACCGCGCAGACCCGCTTGTCGTTACGGCTACCCGCGGACCCCGAGAGCTCTCGCGCACGCCGCGGCCTGTCTCTGTTGTGCAGCGGCGTGATCTGGTCCAGCAGATGCCGAACACGGTCAGCGACCTATTCCGGACATTGCCGGGACTGGACGTAACGGGCGTCGGTGTAAACCAGGGCCGCCCCCAGATTCGAGGTCAGACGGGGCAGCGCATTCTGCTGCTTTCCGACGGCATGCGGCTCAATAACTCTCGTCGCCAGCAGGACTTCGGTGAGTTACCCGCCCTCGTGGACATCAACGGTGTTGAGCGTGTAGAGGTTGTGCGCGGTCCGGCGTCCGTGCTGTACGGATCCGACGCGATCGGTGGTGTCGTCAACATCATCTCGAAGCTGCCGCAGGCGGAAGGGCTCCACGGGACCGCGAACGTGCGTTACGGCGGCGTTGAGAATCAAAAGGCGGGGTCGTTCCGGACCTACGGCCGTTTTGGAGCGCTGACCCTTAGGGCGGGTGGCACCTACCGCGAAGCGGACGCCTACCGAGCTCCCGGCGGCAGCTACGGCAACATCACGCTGGCCAATGACGTTCTTGTGGACGGGACCGGCACTCAGGACCAGAGCTTTGATCTGCGCTTGGGCTACGACCGCGGCGGGAATCACACCACGTTCGGTAAAGTCGAGCGCTACGAGGCTGAGAATTCGGGCTTCGGCTCTGTCGACCCCTCGCTCTACGATCCGACCGGCACCCCCAACAACATTACCTATCCTTACCAGACCTACACCAAGGTCTCAGGCGGCTATCGAGGGCAGGAGCTCGGCACCGCTCTCGCGGACCAATTCGAGTTCTTGGTCTACGGTCAGCAGAACGACCGCCAACTCAGCTTCGGCATCGGCCCGTTCGGCATTGGGCCGGGCATGGCCATGTCGATCAACACGTTGAACACCACTGGAATCCGTTCGTACGGCATGCGCGCCGAGGCCCGCAAGCTCGCAGCACCAGGCCTTCTCTTCACCTACGGCCTAGACGCGTGGCGGGACCGCGCGATCGGCACGGACGAAGGCCTCACCACGATGACCGGCTTTGGTCCGAACCCCCTATTGATCGAGGACAATAGGCCTCAGCTGCCAGAGGCGACCTACCTGAGTGCCGGTCTCTTCCTTCAGGCCGAGGTCGAACTTTCTGACCGCTTCTCAGTGGTCGCAGGGACCCGTTGGCAGCATGTCAAAGCGCAGACGTTCGCCACGGTGGGGCTAGAGGATCAGACCCCTGCAGACATCACCGACGGCACTCTGGTCGCTAGTGTAAACAGCATGTTCCGCGTCTCCGACCAGGTATCGCTGATCGGATCTGTGGGCCGCGCGTTCCGTTCGCCGAACATCATTGAGCGTTTCTTCGACGGCCCGACCCCAGAAGGCAGCGGTTATCAGGTCCGCAACGCAGAACTTGAGCCGGAGACGAGCCTCAATGTGGATCTGGGCGTCCGCGTCCGCCAAGGACGGTTGGGCTTCGAGACGTTCATCTTCCGTAACGAGATCAACGGAGGCATCCGCATTCAGGGGCTGGGCACCAAGATCGGCGGTTTCCCAGCTTATCAGAACGTGAATGTCGACCAACTCCTCTTCCGAGGCATGGAAGTCGGAGCAGATCTGGGGCTCGGCGCCGGATTCTCAACGGCTGGCTCGTTCACCTGGATGGATTCTCAAAACGTTCTCGACGTCGAGAACCCAGTGGGAGAGTCGTTCTCGAGCAAGGTCACCGGCACGGTGCGCTACGACGCCCCGGACAACCGCTTCTGGGCGGCGGGCGGCATCAGACACAATGGGGAGCAACTTGAGGTCGACTTTGGTGCCGACAACCCCGTCGGTGACCTCATGCCAGCCTTCACGGTGCTCAACCTGAGGGGCGGGATCACCCTGTGGACCTCCGACTCGGGCATGACTCACAAACTCAACATCGCAGTCACGAACCTGACCAACCAGCTGTATGCTGAGTTCTCCAACGTCGGGTTCTTCCGCCCAGAACCGAAGCGGAGCCTAACGCTTACCTGGGACGTCTCCTTCTAGCACCGACGGGGCGGGTGGCCTTACGGTCGCCCGCTCCGTTGCCGCCTCCGACTCAGTCGGCTCCGAATTCCCTCCTGGGAACCCTGAACCATGCCCGGTTTTGTCCACTACATCCCGATCGCGACAACGCTCATCGCGATCATCTTCGCCCCTGTGGTTTTCAGGCGGTGGCAGCAGCGGAAGCCAGCCCCACACTTGTTTTGGTGGGCCCTGGGCATCGCCATGTACGGCGTGGGGACACTAACCGAGTCTGCCACCACGCTATTTGGCTGGAATGAGTTTGTCTTCCGGAGTTGGTACATCTCCGGTGCGCTTCTCGGGGGCGCACCCTTGGCCCAGGGAACGGTCTATCTGATGTTTTCGCGCAAGACCGCAGATCGCATGACCGCTGTGCTTGTTACGGTGATCCTCGTCGCATCTGCCGTGGTGATCCTGTCCCCCATCGACTATGGAGCGGTCGAGGCACATCGGTTGACTGGGCGGGTCATGGAATGGCGTCAGTCAAGGCTCTTCAGCCCATTCATCAACCTCTATGCGGCGACGTTTCTGATTGGCGGAGCGATCTTGTCGGCGTGGCGCTTCCGCAGTGACCCCACGGCCCGGCATCGCTTCATTGGCAACTGCTTCATCGCCGTGGGCGCGATCCTCCCGGGAATCGGAGGCACCGCAACCCGATTTGGCCACACAGAGGTACTCTACGTCATGGAGTTCCTCGGGCTGATCCTCATTTGGATCGGCTACCGCTACAACGTCTTACCTGGCACGCGGGGCGCGCCGGCGCCGGACGTACTCGAGGCCGTAGCGGGCTAGTGTCCTGTCTCAGAAGTTCGTTGGCACGGTGGGTGGTCAGAAACTGGCCGCCGGTCACTTCTTCTTGTTCTTGCCGAACTTCAGCCATTTCAACGGGTCGGGACCAGGGGTCTTGTCCCAAGGCTTCGTTGGTCCTGGGGTCTTTGGGCCCTGGGGTGGCTTGGGCGCCCCGGTGCCGGGCAACTTGAACGTGGGCTTCTTAGTCATAGATACTCCTCCTGTTGCGTTCTCTTACGAATTCCAGGTAGGGAGGGTTCACTTTGACGCAGGATCGAGGGCCCAGGGATCGGATAAATATTGGGGTCGAGTCTTAGTATAGTGAGGTGAAGTTAACATTTTTAATAACAACGATTTAAGTAGCATTGTATCATGTAAATTATATGGCCTTCCGATCAGCCGGTGGTCGATGATACTCTAGCGTCTCACCTCAAAAGTCGTTCGTAGGCATACGAACTTGTGGGGCGGGACACTAGCGCGGGTGTGGCCTCGGGTGGACCTTCACAGCCATGATCGAGACCATTCGAGATTGGTGCGGGCGGGCCTCCGGTGTCCGAGCCGCGATCCTGACGGGATCACGCGCCAAGCGAAGACCAAGCGTGGATGCCCTCTCCGATTGGGACGTTGTGCTTTTTTTGGACGACCCAGCTGTGTTGACCGAGGATCCGGACTGGTTCTCGGCTTTCGGACCGGTGCTTGTCTCCATTCCTGCCGCGAGCCAGGAACTTGGGCAGTACGTTGCGGCCCGGCTGGTGCAGTACCAAGACGGCCGACGGGTCGATTTCAGCTTGTTTCCCATCGATATGTTGCGGGTCATCTCCATCTTGCCCGAGTTGCCCCCCTGGTTGGACGCGGGTTATCAGGTGTTTTATGACCCAGAAGGACTTACGGGCTCCATGGTGCCGCCTTTCGGCCGTGGATATGCGGGACGCCCGCCCGCCTCGCATGAGGTGACTGCCGACATCGAGGAGTTCTGGTGGGAGGCGCTGGTGGTGGCTAAGGAACTCAACCGCCAGGAGACCGTCGCCGCGGCCTACTCTGCAGAAAGTGTGATGCGACATGGACTTCTGCGTCGCATGCTTGAGTGGAAGGCGGGCGTGGACTCCGGATGGTCTAAGCCCGGTGGTCCCTTTGGGCGCGGGCTTTCGGGCAATCTCTCGGATGACCTGATCCGTAGAGCCCGGCCAGAGATTTCTGTCTGGGAGGGTGAGGCTGGCTGGGCCGAGCTGATGCGCCTAGGAAATCTCTATGCGGAGCTTTCCCGGGCCGTACTCCACAACATTGGCGCCGAATATCCGGATGACCTGGAAAACGAGGCTCGGCGACTCCTTGGAGAACGGCGCAGCGAGTGGCCTGCCCCAGAAATTCGTTAAGCACCGAGCGTGCCGAGACAGGACACTAGACTTTAGGCGTCCTTTGCCAACTCGGTTACGAGACGCATCGCATCGCTCAGGGCGTGTCCTCCGAACCCTCGGCGCCCCAAAAAGCCATGCAGCCGGCGCCTCGCCTTGTCTCGAGCGGTTCGGTCATCCGAACCCAGCGCATCAAGCATGGCTCGGCCTTGGCGCGCCACCCAGCCGCGCGCGACCTGTTCTGCCAATTGGACATCGCTGACTTCCTGATCTGCAAATACCTGTTCGATCACCTGTTCTACGGTATCACCATCGACGCCTTTAGCCCGCAGCTCGGAGCGGAGTCGAGAGCGTCCTCGCGGCTTGAGCCGTATGCGGTCGCGAATGAATGCTTCGGCAACCGCGCGGTCATTGATGAACCCTCGTTCCTGTAGGCGGTCCAGGCAGGGCACGATGCGAGCGTGATGAAAGCCCTTTTTCTTAAGACGCCGTGCGAGTTCTGTCCGGGTTCTGGGGCAATAGGACAGGAGATTCAGGGCCGCCTCACGAACCCGAACCCCTTCGTCCATGTCGAGAAGCTGGTGCCTTGCCTTCGCGGGTAGTGCGTCGCCCACCCCAAGCCGACTCCGTTCTAGCGCCTCGAGTGTGACCTCGAAGGGCTCTCCGTCGTCCAGGTGAATGAGCACCTTCAGCCCACGTGGCCGGCGGGGCTGAATGCGGGTGATAAGGGGGGAGGTGGTCATTCAGGCCGGGTGCGCGGTTCGGGAAGGTCTAGAACGTCCGAAATCGCTCGATCAACAAGCGCCATTTGGTCATCGGAGAGCATGGTCAGCGGGCCTGTTACCAGGCGCACGTTGTCGATCGCTCTCAACTGATCGATAAGGAGATCTGAATCGTGACGAAGATCCCCTTGGGCCGCGATACGGATCCTGAGGGGCTCTGCTTCATCGACCAAGTTTGTCGTGAGGGGTACAACGAGCGTGGAAGGGTGCTTTGCGGCTATGAGGGCCTGCGCCTGGACGAGCAACACGGGGCGCGTCTTACCGGGTTCTGTCCCGGTGCGCGGATTTAGGTCCGCGACCCAGATTTCCCCTCGGTACTTGTTCAAAAGCCTTCTAGGTCCGGAGCTGAGTCCTCGAATTCGGCGAGTACGGATTCGCTTTCCGCCCGGACGCGAAGGGAAGCCTGTACGAGTCTCTGCGCTCGAATTTCCGATTCACTCTGCCGATTGAGTTCGACGATGGCACGGCGGATGTATTCTGCGCGGCTGAGCCCGAGCGCGTCGGCGCAGCGGGTGCTCGTGTCAAGCAGATCGTCAGGAAGATTCAAGGATATCGCGCGCATGATATCTATCATGGATATGCCTTGTTGATATGTAAAGGGTGACGCGATGGGATTCGCCGCTTGGCCCACGAGGATGATCGCCGCCGCAATCGGGCGCTGGAATGGCCCAATAGGCTGAAAGAGCGAGGTGATCAGCCCCTTTGGGCATACCAACACCGGTCCAGAAGGTCGTGATAGAGGGTGATGTTTCGGCCATCATCAAGGACGACCGCTCGGTATTCTCGGGAGATGGGTTGCCGCCACCATTCGTCGTCGATGCGCCAACGTTCGTTGATGGTTTCCACGCGTCGTGCCGGCTTGCCAGGCATACGTACATGAACTGGCTCCCCGTGTTCATCGGCTGAGACGGTCACCCTACGGGGCTGACCGAGGGGGCGTAGGCGCGGTGCGTTGCTCATGGATCGAAGCTCAAAAGGGCGTGACGGCGTTCGGGGATCCGGGACCAGGGGTCGACTTCGACCACCCGAAACAAGGGAGAGTGGCCTAGGCGGAGTTTGAGTTCCTTCACGGCATCCCGGAGAGAAGGGGGGATTTCTCCCTGAGCGAGGTCCCGCCCCCCGATTGCTCGTCCGTTTTCTTCCCGCCGGTCGAAGAGACCGGTTTGTGTGCTCGGTGCCCCGAACTGCGTGAATTCAACAATCAGCGTTTCTACGGCCTTGGGCGGCGGGGATATGGCCATTTTTGCGCGCAGAGGCGATGCAATGCGATCACGCTGGGAGGTAGGCTCACGCAGCACCGTTTCTATGAACCAAGAGCCACCGCCTTCGAGGTGGGCACCCATACGCACGCTCGTCACACTGCGTCCTCGCCGAGTTGGACGCGAAAGTGCCCGTTCGACGAGCCGGTCCAGCCCCCCGTGAAGCGTCGCGACAATGCCGACGGGGTTTGGAAAATCGAGGGTGACACGGATGGGCTTGGGTCGATGCCAGGGGCGGACCGGGTCGATCCGCTGACCGGTAGCCCAGGCCAATGCACTTCTGCCCTCTTCGCCAAACTGTGCGATCAGCGAAGGCTCCGGAAAGCGACGTAGCTCCTTCAGAGTGAGGATGCCGAGACGTTCTAAACGCTGGATGACGAGCGGATCCACCGGAAGGGCGCTCACGGGGCACTCTGCGAGGAACCGCGCGAGCTCATTCTCGGCGATGATCACCGGCTCACCCGACCGAGCCGCCGCGGCCGCGACCCAAGCCCCGAACTTGCCAGGAGCCAACCCGGCCCGGGTTGCTGCGACAAGAGGGGCGGGGAAGATCCGAAAAAGCGCCTGGAGTGCACGTTTTGCTTGGTTTGCCGGTGAGCCGAAAAGACGGCCGAGGCCGTCCATGCCAAGGAAGACACGTCCACGCCCGGCGGGCTCAATGACCGGTGTGATCTCGCTGAGCAGTTCGAGCATCGAGTTCACAGCGGAGTCATAGTGAGCCGGATCGGGCTCCAGGAGGGTGAGAGAAGGGCACAGCGACACCGCCTGGGAAACCAGCTGGTCAGGGCGCACACCTGCTTCTTGGGCGCGTTCTGAGACCTGCCAGATCGTACGGCGTGTGCTCTCTACCGGGGCGAGGAGCGCGACTGACGTGCTGTCGAGTTCGGGGGAGCGCATCAATTCTAGGCGCAATTCGAAGGTGGGGAGCCAAAGACAGAGTGCCTGGCGGCTTCCCGAAGAGGTGCGCGATGAAGTGTTGGTGGTGAACCACTCGGTGCTGTTGTCGTTAGCGGGTGCGGTGTAGGCGGACAGCGCCCACCCTAGACCGTATTGGGTGGGAACACTCTGTACGCGCGAATGGGGCTCCGCCATAGCCGTTTGGGCCTACCAACCGAAATGGGTAAAGACAACGATCCCCGGCACCCGACGCGCACCACGTTACTGCCCGCCACATCCCTCACAGCGCATCGGTAGCGGGGATCGAAACCCGAATAAAAACCGATGATAATCCGAAGATAATCCGAAGATTTTGAAGGTGCAAGGGAGTAGTTTTCTATTAATCGGGAGGCTGCCATCGACTACGACGTCCTTTGGGAAAAGCTGAGATGGAGTCCGTCAGTACAGAGGTGGCCCCATCCAACCGGGTAAGCGTTACCGCACACCTGGCCCCCTCAGTCCCTCTTCCGTAACCTCATCGTCCACTCGCCATAGGAGAGGAACGTGCGGAACGACGGGAAAAGCGGCCGGTGGGTCGCGATCGCATCAACCTTGCTCAGCCTGGCAGCCATGCCGCTGAGCGTTTCGGGGCAAAACGCCTCTTATCTGGACTTCGACGGGCTCACTCGTGAACTCAGGTCGATCACCGGTGGCTCGAACCTCGCGAGCCTGCGCTCGCTCGGTACGTCTCACCAAGGTCGCGACATCTGGGTCGTCACAATCGCGGATCCATCGGGACCGCCAGTCGCCCAGCGGCCTGGAATTCTCGTGGTCGGGAACCTTTCGGGTGATCACTTGGTGGGCAGCCAGTTGGCGCTCGAGGCCGTCCGGTACCTTGTCGGCGCTGGGGCTTCCGAGGCTGACCTCGCCCAACACGTGATTTACGTGGTGCCGAGACTCAATCCTGACGGCGCTGAGGCGATGTTTGCCAGTCCGCGCACGGGAGCGGGCGGCAACGCGCTGGCCTTCGACGACGACAACGACGGTCGCCTCGACGAGGATGGCCCGAACGACCTCAACGGGGACGGGGTGATCACGGTCATGCGCGTAGCAGATCCGATGGGTCCCTATATGGTCGACCCGGATGAGCCGCGCCTCATGAAGCACGCAGACGCCGCAGCCGGTGAGACCGGAACCCACTCGATTTATTGGGAGGGGCTCGACGACGACGGCGACGGCTTCATCAACGAAGACGCGTCGGGTGGTGTCGACCTCGATCGCTCGTTCCAGCACGACTATCCGTACTGGGAGCGCGATGCGGGACCCAATATGGTGAGCGAGCCAGAGGCGCGTGCGCTCATGGACTTCGTGGTTGCGTCGGGCAACATCGCAGCGGTCGTGACCTTCGGGCACTCCGACAACCTCGTCACACCTCCAAATGGGCGGGGCGAACTCGCGGACGGCATCGGGATCGATCTGAACACGTTTGCCACAGCGTCCAACGATGATTTGTGGGACGTCGGCGTCTACGGCGTACCGCGCCAGCAGGGCGGCCTGCGACTCCGCGGTGCCCAGCCGGGCTCGGACAACGACCCCAACTCGGGGCGTCGTCCGTCGATGACCGTGCACGCGGCAGATCAGGAGTACTACAAGGCGGTCTCGGACGCCTATCGTGACATCACCGGTATTACGGAGATAGCCCTCAACCGCGAGGCCCACGGCGCGTTCTTCCAGTTCGCTTACTTCCAGTTTGGTGTGCCGGCCTTCAGCACCCCGGGTTGGGCGTTACCGAGCGGAGACGAAGAAGACGACAGCCCTGCGGCAAAAGGTGACGCACGCCTTTTGGCGGCCTTTGAGCGCGCGGGTCGTGACGCGTTCGTACCGTGGGCGACCGCTCAGCACGCCGACCTGGGCGCGGTCGAGATCGGTGGATTTCGCCCTGATATCATCATGAACCCGCCTGCCTCTGAGCTTGCTGACCTCGGCATGAAGCATGGGCAGTTCGTGGCACGACTATCGGGCATGTTGGCCAGGGTTCGCATCGTGAATACCGAGGTTGAGGCTCACGGTGGCGGTGTATTCACCGTCAGCGCCGATGTCGTGAACACTGGGCGTTTCCCTTCAGCGATTCAGCATGGTGTGGTGGCTCGTGCAGTGGATCCGGTGACCGTTCAGATCCAGATCGACCCTGAGTCGATTCTCACGGGAGCGGCGAAGACGCACCAGATCACGAGTCTGGATGGGTCGGGAACTCGGGGACGGGTCACTTGGGTGATCAAGGGCGATCCCGGTTCGACGATTGAAATTCGGTTGCGGGCCCAGAAGGGTGGGTCCGATTCCGTCACAGTCACGTTGAGGTAGGGCCATGAACGCGATGAAGATGACACGGCTCGCTAGCGCAGTGGTGACGTTGACCGCAGCGACGCTGCTCACGGTACCTGCCTTGAGCGCACAACAGCGGGGATCAGACCCCGAACATAGACTGAACCTGACGTGGGATCGCTGGCTCGATCACGACGAGATCGGTGAGCGCATGCAACTCATGCAGCGCACGTGGCCTGACTTCCTCACTCTGGAGTCGATCGGCGAGAGCTACGGCGGGCGCGAGATGTGGTTGATGACCATCAATAACCCGCGCACGGGTGCCGCATCCAGCAAGGCGGCGATGTTCATCGAAGCCAACGTGCACGGCAACGAGATCCAGGGTGCCGAGGTGTCGCTGTACACGATCTGGTACTTGATGGAAAACTACGATCGCATTGCCGAGGTGAAGCGCCTCGTCGATGAGCGTGTCTTCCATGTCCTCCCCACGGTGAACCCGGATGGACGGGACTACTTCCTAGATGGCACGGGCTCGGGTGCGCGAACCGGACACATCCCGGTGGACTCGGATGGCGACGGCCTGTTCGATGAGGATGGAGCCAACGATCTCAATGGGAACGGCGTGATCGAGCAGATCCGCAAGTACGTTCCGGGACAAGGCAGCTACCGCATCAGCCTCGAAGACCCCCGTATGATGGAAGCGGTCGGACCAGGGCAGGTGGGCGACTGGGAGTTACTCGGCTCAGAAGGCATCGACGACGATGGGGACGGTCGGGTGAACGAAGACCCGATCGGCGGCTACGATCCCAACCGGAACTACGCCGCGGATTGGCAGCCTAACTACATCCAGGGCGGGAGTATGAACTACCCGTTCCAACTCCCTGAAGCCCGAGCGATCAACGACTTCATGGTCGCGAGGCCGAACATTGCCGGCTTCCAGTCGTTCCATAACTCCGGAGGCATGATTCTGCGGCCGCCGGGATCCGCCTGGTACGGGGATTACCCTGCGTCAGACATCCGCGTCTACGACGAGATCGGCGAGACGGGTGAGCGCATGTTGCCCTACTACAACTACTACGTGATTTGGCGTGGGCTCTACACGGTACACGGAGGGTCGATCGACTGGACCAACGACGGCCTCGGCATCGTGTCGTTTTCGAACGAACTCTGGAACGGCGGGCAGTACTTCAACAGCCCACTTCTCCAGGGGCAGCAACAAGACGCAACGAGTCCGATCTCCGGTCAGAAGTCACGGTTCTTCTTCGATGACTTACTCGAGCACGGCGACGAGTACGTGGAATGGGCGCCCTTCGACCACCCGGAGTATGGAGCGGTCGAAATGGGGGGTTGGAAGAAACTCTCGGGACGCGTGAACCCACGTTTCCTGAGCATGGAGCTATTCCATCGCAACATGGCGTTCACGCTCTATCACGCCGACATGATGCCCAAGATGTCGATGGGGGAGACGTCGGTCGAGCGGGTTGGCGGTGATCTGTGGCGGGTACGTGTCGACATCACCAATGAGCGACTGATTCCGACCATCACCGCCGAGGCGCGTGACAATCGAGTCGTTGCGCCGGACCTGATTACCGTGTCTGGAGGCTCCGAGATCGTGGCCGCTGGATGGGTCGGAAGCAAGCTCCGTCCGGGACCCACAGACATGATCGATCAACATGATCTGAGGCGCATCGTCCTCCGTACGGGCGCGCCAGGGCGGGCGACCAAGACGTTGGAGTACCTCGTGCGAGGTTCTGGTACGCTGACCATTCAGTACGCGTCGCAGAAAGGCGGCACGGTTTCGACTTCGGTGCAGCTCCGCTGAGCCAAGCTGACCCGGAGGACGGGGCGGGGTGGGCGTTTGCGAACGCCCACCCCGTTTTGTTTGCCCGCAGCGGTGGGGCCTGTCATAAGTGAGCTTTCAGGTGATCTTCCCGGCTCGCCAGGCAGTCGCCAGGCGCGAAACCGCTACCTCTGATATCCCCCCATGGCTCTCATCAGCGCCCAAAATCTCCAGATGGCCTTCGGCGGCCGTACACTCCTGGAAGACGCGACTTTGCACATCGAGCGGGGAGAGCGTGTGGGGCTTCTCGGGCGCAATGGTGAGGGCAAGTCCACCCTGCTGAGCATTCTTTCGGGCGCGACGCCTCCTGACGGTGGGGTTGTCGTCTATGAGTCGGGGCTGCGGGTGTCCCTGCTCGGTCAGCAGATTCGGACCAATCAAGAAGGGACTGTAGATGCAGTGATTCGGGAAGGCCTTAGACCGGGTACGCATCATGAGGACCATCCGGTTCAGCGGCTGTGCTCCCTGCTTGATCTGGATCCTGACAAGCCGTTCGCCGACCTCTCCGGAGGGCAGAAGAGGCGCGCCCTTCTCGGCCGTGCCCTGGCAGCCGATCCGGATGTTCTCCTGTTGGACGAGCCGACCAATCATTTAGACGTCGAGAGCATCGAGTGGCTCGAGTCGTTCCTGATGCGCTATCAGGGCAGCCTCCTTTTTGTCACACACGATAGAGCGTTTCTGCAGCGGCTCGCGACGCGCATCGTGGAGTTGGATCGTGGGCACCTCACTTCATGGCTGTGCAACTACCCGACCTACCTTGAGCGCAAAGAGGAACTGCTCCTCAACGAGGAAAAAGAAAACGCCCTGTTCGACAAGGTCTTGGCGCGCGAAGAGGAGTGGATTCGCCGCGGGATCAAGGCCCGTCGCACCCGCAACGAAGGTCGTGTACGAGCCCTGAAGAAGCTTCGGACAGAGCGGACGGAGCGGCGCGAGCGCGCTGGCAAAGTGAACATGAGCATCCAGCGGGCTGAACGATCAGGCTCGAAAGTGATCACCACGGATGCGCTTACGTTCGGTTTCGATGGCACCCCGCTCGTCTCCGACCTCAGTACCACCATCATGCGCGGCGATCGGGTCGGGCTGATGGGCCCCAACGGCTGCGGTAAGACCACGCTCCTCAATTTGCTCCTCGCCAAGCTCGCTCCTGAGCAGGGCAGCGTGAAACACGGCGTGTCGTTGAACGTCGCGTATTTCGACCAGCATCGAGAACAGCTGAACGAGTCGGAGACGGTGGCTGAAGCGATCGGCGGCGGAACGGAGTTCGTACTCCTGAACGGCGAACGCAAACACGTGATGAGTTATCTCGCAGACTTCCTTTTTTCGGCGGAGCGCGCACGGGAGCCCGTTCGTAATCTGTCGGGAGGGGAGCGCAATCGACTCCTCTTGGCTCGGCTCTTTACTCAGCCTGCGAACGTGTTGGTGCTCGACGAGCCTACCAACGATCTCGACACGGACACGCTCGAGCTTCTTGAGGCCCGGTTGCTTGAGTTTACGGGAACAGTGTTGGTCGTCAGCCACGACCGGACGTTCCTCGACAATCTCTGTTCGTCGTCTTTGGTGTTCGAAGGACAGGGCGTCGTGAAGGAGTACATCGGGGGGTATTCGGACTGGAAACGCACCGTCGCGAGGAAAGTCAACTCAGGGGACGATGCCCCGCAGGGCAGGGAAGAAAAAGGGGGGGGCTCCCCGAAAAAGGATGCCGCCGCGCCGATCGCCTCGACGAAGCTCTCCTACCAAGAGAAGAAGGAATGGGAGGCGCTTCCTGCTCGTATAGAGTCCTTGGAGTCTGAACTCCAAGCGGTCCACGAACGTATGTCGGATCCTGCCTTTTTTCAGAGGCCCCAGGATGACACCCGACCCGTGGTAGAACGATCTCAAGCACTGCCCCAGGAAATCGAAGCCGCCTTCACTCGCTGGGCAGAGTTGGACGAACGCCGCTAGCGGTGGCTAGCCAGGTGGAGGAAGACGTCGCGCCTTCAGCAGATTGGAGACCTGTGCGCACGCGCTGCCGTGACACGGAAACGGTCCGTCATTGTTGGGGGTAGCACAACCCGCTGATCGCATGCCTGCGACCCGCTCGTGCCGCCCAGATCTTTTTGCGGCCCCCTTCATGTGAGTAGACGAGTTCGATGACCACCCTTCGCCGATTCGGGTTTACGCCAGCACTGTGCCTCATCGCTTTTTCTGCGGTCTCCTGTGGAGGAGAATCCCCAGAGGAATCCGGAGCCCCAGTCACTGAGAGTCCCGCTGTCGAGTCTGAGCCATCGCCTGAAATGGGCTCGATGGTTGGAGATGTGACGAGCCCCGAGTCCCCTGAGGACGGTGGCGCCATTGATGCACCCCGAGAGAATCCGCGAACGGGCGAGCCAACCGAACCACCCCCGCCGCCCTCTCCCGAAGACAACATGGAAGGGATGACCATGGACGATGAGGGCGATGAGATGCCCGCCGATGAGCCAGTGTTCATCGCCTCCGGCACCACCCTCACGTTCGCGATGGAAGCCCCGATATCCACGGACAAGAACAAAGCTGGCGACATGTTTTCCGCGAAGCTCGTCTCAGACGTGCTTTCGGAAGACGGCCGCGTGCTGCTACCCATGGGTGCCGTGCTCCTAGGCAGGGTCACCGAGAGCGTCGAGAGTCCCTCTGCCGACCAGCTTGCCATGCTGAGGTTGGCGGTCGAGTCCATCGAGGCAGGTGGGTCCGCTTATTCGGTGGTTGGCGAAATCGAGGACGTGCAAGTACAGGCGGAAGCCCGCGACAGCAACCGGCGCTCTGCGGCGACCGCCGTGGCCGGCGCCGCTGCGGGAGCCGTCCTCGGTCGTCTTACCGGGCGAACCAAGACTGGAGCGGTCGCTGGCGCAGCTGCTGGAGTTGCCGTTGCGCTCTCTACCCGGGACGGGCAGGCTACGATTCCGAGCGGAGCGAAGTTGACGGTGCGCCTGAGTGAGCGTCTCATCATCCGTTGAAGCCGGGGCCGCAAAGCCGCGAGGCTTCCTGACGTAGGCAGGGCGAGCCTTCGGGTGAGACTTCTCCGCCCCTTATTATATTGTGTCTCGACTGGCTGCCCTCTACGGTGGCCAACTTGGACATGAACGCCCGCGCGCGCCCACCAAGAGCGACTCCCATGAGCAAGTCACCGCCGATTATTTACACGTGGACCGACGAAGCGCCCGCTTTGGCGACTCACGCCTTTCTTCCCGTAGTGCGTGCGTTCGCGGGTGCGACCGGAGTGCCTGTCGAGACGCGTGACATCTCACTGGCAGGGAGGATCCTCGCGGTCTTTGGCGACATGCTTCCGGAAGGGCAGAAAGTGCCCGACGATCTTGCCGAGCTGGGCAGCCTGGTGGAGACGCCTGAGGCCAATGTCATCAAGCTGCCGAATGTCAGCGCGTCGATTCCACAGTTGAAGACGTGCATTGCGGAGCTACAAGCAAAAGGGTTCGCGCTGCCCGCGTATCCCGATGAGCCCGCGAACGATGCGGAAGTCGGCGTAAAGGCTCGTTACGACAAGGTGAAGGGAAGCGCCGTAAACCCGGTTTTGCGGCAGGGGAACTCAGACCGGCGGGCGCCCAAGGCTGTGAAGGACTTCGCCAAGACGAATCCGCCACGTATGAGGGCTTGGCCCGAGGGGTCCAAGACCCACGTCGCGACGATGAGCGGAGGGGACTTCTTCGCCAACGAGCGGTCGGTCACCCTGGACCGGGCGACGACGGCGCGAATCGAGCATGTCGCCGCTGACGGTACCGTCTCGGTCCTGAAGGCGTCTCTGCCCTTGCTCGCTGGCGAGGTGCTCGATGCCACTTTCTTAAGTAAAGCCGAGCTCGTCACGTTCCTGCGGGAGCAAGTTCAGGACGCCAAGGACCGCGGTGTGCTGTTTTCCGTCCACCTGAAGGCGACCATGATGAAGGTCTCTGACCCGATCATCTTCGGTCACTGTGTGCGGGTTTTCTTCGAGAACGTCTTTGCGAACCACGCAGAGGTTCTCGATGAACTCGGCGTTGATGTGAACAACGGGTTCGGCGACCTGATCGCCAAGATTGCCACTCTGCCAGCGGACCAACGGGCCGCGATTGAAGCGGACATTCAGGCGGCCTATGCCGACGGTCCGAGTATCGCCATGGTGGATTCAGGGCGAGGGATCACGAACCTGCATGTGCCCAGTGACGTCATCATCGACGCCTCTATGCCACCCATGATCCGCGACTCAGGAGGCATGTGGAATACGGCCGGCGACCTGCAGGACTGCAAGGCCGTTATCCCGGATTCGAGTTACGCAGGTATCTATGACGCGGTTGTGAAGGACTGCCAGGCGCACGGCCAATTCGACCCACGAACGATGGGTAGCGTGCCCAACGTCGGCCTGATGGCTCAGAAAGCTGAAGAGTACGGCTCCCACGACAAGACGTTCGAAATTTCGGTCGATGGCACGGTGCGTGTGACCGACAGCGCAGGCGAAGTCCTCATCGAACAGGCGGTGGGCGCCGGTGACATTTGGCGGGCGTGCCAGACGAAAGACCCGCCTGTCCGAGATTGGGTGAAGCTGGCCGTGAACCGGGCGCGTGCGACCGGAGCCCCCGCGATCTTCTGGCTCGACCGTGCGCGCGCTCATGACGTCGAGTTGATTCGCAAGGTGGAGGCCTGTCTGTCGGAGCACGATACAGAGGGGCTTCACATCGAAATCCTGGCCCCTGAACAGGCGATGCACTTCTCCTTGGATCGCATAAGAAAGGGGGAGGACACGATCTCCGTCACCGGCAACGTGTTGCGGGACTACCTCACGGACTTGTTTCCGATCCTCGAAATCGGGACGAGTGCTCGGATGCTCTCGATTGTGCCTCTGCTCAACGGCGGCGGCTTATTCGAGACGGGCGCAGGCGGATCCGCGCCCAAGCACGTCCAGCAATTTGAGAAGGAAGGCCATCTGCGCTGGGACTCGCTCGGCGAGTACATGGCTTTGGCGGCCTCGTTGCAGCACCTGGGCGAGCAGTTTGCAAATGCAGGAGCCCTCGCCTTGGGTGCCGCACTCGACTTGGCGACGGCAGACTACCTCAAGAATGCGCGTGAGCCTTCGCGGAACGTGCACGAGCTCGACAACCGCGGGAGCAGCTTTTACCTGACGCTCTACTGGGCGCAAGCGTTGGCAGCGCAGAAGCTAGACACGGAGCTCGCGGCGAGGTTCGCCCCGGTCGCTGCGGCTCTGATGAAGAACGAGGCGAAGATCGTCGCCGAGTTAAACAGCGCCCAAGGGCGCACGCAGGATATCGGTGGGTACTATATGCCGGACGCTTCCAAGGCCGCGGCGGCGATGCGACCGAGTGCCACGCTGAACGCCATCATCGACAGCGTCTAGCCGACTGGGGGAGTCCGCCATGAAAGAGCCGTCCCTGACCTTGGGGATCGAGGAAGAATACCAGATCATCGACCCCGAATCTGGCGAGTTAAAGTCCTACATCACTCAGATTCTCGAAGACGGGCGGATTACGGTGGAGGACATCAAGCCGGAACTCCACTAGTCGGTCGTGGAGGTCGGGAGTTCGGTTTGTCAGACCCCGACCGAGATCAAGGGCGAGGTCCAGCGTCTGCGACGGGCGGTGATCGACCTCGCGGCCAAGGACGGGTTGAGGATATTAGCGGCCGGCACCCACCCGTTTTCATCGTGGATGGACCAGGAGATCACGCCACTCGAACGCTATCTCGGCGTCGAGCAAGATCTTCAGGATCTCGCGCGCAAGAACCTCATCTTCGGCATGCACGTCCACGTCGGCATCGAAGATCCAGAATTCTTGATCGATGCCATGGCGGTGTCGCGCTATTTTCTGCCGCACATTCTCGCCCTCTCCACGAGTTCGCCGTTTTGGAGCGGCCGCAAAACCGGGTTGGAATCGTACCGTAGCGTGCAATGGCGGAATTTCCCGCGCACGGGGGTGCCGCCCACGTTCCGGACGTATGCCGATTACGAGAAAATCGTGCGGATGCTGGTCAATGCGAACGCGATTCCGGACGCATCGAAGATCTGGTGGGATATCAGGCCGCACCATCTGTATCCCACGCTCGAATTCCGTGTCTGCGACATTTGTACCCGCGTAGACGAGGCCGTCTGCATCGCAGGGATCTTTCAGGCGCTTATCGCCAAGTTGTGGAAACTGCGGCGAGACAACCTCTCTTTTCGCACGTATCCCCTCGCGCTCATCGAAGAGAATAAATGGCGGGCGGTGCGCTACGGGGTGGAAGGGCATTTGCTCGACCTCGGCCAGGAGGCTGAGAGGCCGGCGAAGACGATCATCCTTGAACTCGTGGCCTTCCTCGATGATGTCCTAGACGACCTCGGGAGTCGTGCGGAAGTCGAGTATGCCTTCACCATTTTGGAACACGGAACCAGCGCAGACCGGCAGCTCGCCACCTTCGAGAGAACCGGTGATCTGAAGGCGGTTGTGGATCAACTGGTTGTGGAGACCGCGGAAGGACTCTGATCCTGGCGTAGGCTCTGGGGCTAGCTTCCTCTCCTGGAACGCTGTAGCGCCACAAGTGATAAAACGAAGCCGGTCCCCAACCTCTGAAATGTCAAGGGCATACACCTATGCAAGTCCGTCACATCGATGTCGATCCACTCGTACACGCCACCCCGCTTCTCGCGGTGGGCCTGACGAAGGGCGCTGACGCCAGTGAAGGTCTTCTCGCCCGGCTGGACGCCGCGTTGGGCGGCGCGATCGCACGGAGTATCGCGTCAGGAGACCTCAAGGGTGACTCGAAGGACGAAGCCCTGTTCTACGCTGGCGACCAAGGTCCGAGTCGAGTGGTGGTTCTCGGGCTCGGCGAGGCCGATAAGGTGAACAGTGAGGCCGTTAGAGGAATGGCGGGTCGGGCTGTTCGCGTGGCCGAGCGGCTCGGTCTGACCTCGGTGAGCGTAAGTGTGGAGGGTGTCGGAACCGTCGCTGCTGAGGTGGCGGGTCAGGCTGCCGCCGAAGGCGCCGCGCTCGCGGCGTGGCGCTTCCGCGAGCTGAAGACCGTCGACCCCGAAGCTGTGGATGTCACCTCTGCGGACGTCCTTGGGGGTGATGCTGGCTGCGTTGAGGTGGGAGCGATCATCGGCGCGGCCGAGAATCTCGCGCGTACGCTACAGTCCCGTCCGGGCAACGTCGCAACGCCGACGCACATTGCGAACGCTGCGGGGGATATGGCGTCAGAAGCCGGGATGAAGATCACGATCTTCGACGAGGCCCGCATGAAGGAAGAGGGCATGCACGCGATCCTCGCCGTGTCGAAGGGATCGGTAGAAGAAGCCCGCTTCATCATCATGGAGCACAACGGGGGAGCAGAGGGCGAAGCGCCGCTGGTGTTGATCGGCAAGGGCCTCTCGTTCGATGCTGGCGGTATTTCTCTGAAGCCAGCGGGTGGCATGGAGAACATGAAGTTCGACATGTCGGGTGGGGCGGCCGTTATTGGCGCCATGCAGGCGATCGCCAAGCTGGGTGTGAAGGCCAACGTCGTGGGCATCGTGCCTTCGTCTGAGAACCTCCCGTCGGGCACCGCAGTGAAGCCCGGCGACGTGATCGACACGCTAGGCGGCAAGACCGTGGAGGTGATCAACACAGATGCGGAAGGTCGCCTCCTCCTAGCGGACTCGCTCGCGTACGCCTCCAAGATGAACCCGGCGGCGATGGTCGATTGCGCCACGCTTACCGGGGCCGTTGTGGTCGGACTTGGAGCCCACGCCGCTGCCGTGCTGGGTAACGATCAGGAACTCGTTGAAGAACTGATCTCGGCGGGCCAGACGTCTGGTGAGCGTTGCTGGCAGCTTCCCCTCTGGGACGAGTACAAGACCCAACTTGAGAGCACCACCGCAGACCTGAAAAACGTGGGTGGCCGAGCCGGTGGGACGATCACCGCCGCCTGCTTCCTGTCCGAGTTCGTCGGCGACACTAAGTGGGCCCACCTCGACGTCGCAGGGACCGCATACGGCGACGGCATCGCTCCGTATCATCGAAAAGGCGGGTACGGGTCTCCGACTCGACTTCTCGTGCAATGGGTCCGGAGTCGCGCCGGGTGACGAGGTCCGGGCTTCGGACCGTCGCGCCTCGGGGCTCTCAGTGGACTTGGGTGCTTGTACGAAGCATAGCGCTCACGCTCTGGCTCGCGGCTTTTTCGGTCCATGCGACTGCGGCGCAGGTGACCCCGCCGGACACAATCCCCGTGGTGGGTGCGGGAGTGTTGGCCGGGGATAGCCTCGCGGCAGACTCGTTGGCTCTGGATACACTTGCGACAGACTCGTCGGCTCTGGATACACTTGCGGTGGGGGCGGTGCCCGACTCCGCGGCGGCAGACTCCATTTTTTACAATTTGCCGGACTTTTCAGGTGAAGTGCCGGCGAGTTGGAGTACAGGCGTCTGGGCATGGGATCTGGTGGAAATCCACGCTTCCGGAGCAAACACGCTCACGGAACTCGTCGCAGAGGTGCCTGGGGTCATCGTGATGTTGGGCGGCGACTATGGCACTCCAGCCGGGCTCACCGCCTTTGGGACCGGGGGTGGCGGATTTCGGGTCTTCCGCGACGGTTTCGAGCTTTTTCCGGTCGATGGGGGCGTGGTCGATCTGTCGCGTGTGGGGCTCGGCGGAATCGAGCGGGTACGGCTCGAGCGGGGCATGGGGGATCTGCGAATCGAGATGTGGTCGAAGAGTTACGAGGATGGTCGGCCATTTTCCTTGGTCGAGGCCGGCACTGGCGACCTCGCGACTAACCTGTTTCGGGGTACGTACGCAGATCCCACCGCTCTCGGCGGGAGCCTTGGCTTGGCGCTGGAGAGGACCGACACACGCGGGCCCGGGGGCGATGAGGCCGGCGGGCGCACTGGAAGTTGGGTACGCTACCAACTGCATCGGGGAGACGCCGCCGGTCTGGCCATCGAACTCCACAACGTCAGCACCCAGACCGACCTCGCTGATTATCCCTCGCCGGCGGCGCGCACAGATTGGACAGTCCGAGGCCGGGCACAGTTCGCCGCAGGCTTGGTGGGTGAGGCCTATACGGGTAAGTCGACCCACACGGTCGACGATATTCGTGACACCTACGAGCGAGAGGGCGGGAGTCGAAGGCAGAGCGGCCTGAGGCTTGGCTTCGACCGTAACGGGGTCTGGGCGCGTGGCGAGTATCGTATGTTCGGCGGCGACGAGCTCCCTGCGAATCGCCTAGACCTGATGGGCGGATTTGCCCGCCCCGGAATCGGCGGCGTGGCCGCTGACCTATCCCGAGGCTCGTGGGTGACGACCCGCACGTCGGCATCTCGGGTGCGCGCCTGGACCGACCCCATAGGCGGCGTCTTCTCTCTGTTCGGATCGAGGGAGTCCGGGGGGTATGGCTCGCGCACTCTCCCACTGCTTGATGTCGAGCCGGCGGTGGATACGACCGGGGCGGCAAGCGCGGGTGACCCGGGAGAAGCGTTTGATCCAGGGCGCCTCTTCGGCGTCAGCGAGCGGACAGCTACTCGTCTTGGCGCCACGCTTTCGTGGCGAGGAGCCTCGGTCTCGGGGGCCCTTCTCACGGTCGAGAACGACACCTTGATTCCGCTCGGCCTGGGATTGGATCGCGCGGGCCCGTTCGTGGGTGGGGCGGAGCGGAAGGGCTGGGAGGGGTGGGGGGCGTTACCGATGCCCATGAAAGGGCTCCGGTTGCAGGGGTCCCTGCAGCGCTGGGACATACCCGGATCTTACCTCCCGGAGCAGATTTACACCGGGGCCTTAGTCTTCCACCGGCTTTACCTGGACAGTGGCAACTTCGAGTGGTGGTGGACCATCGGTGCTCGCGGCCACTCCGCGATGACGCTGCCTATTCTGGGCGAACCGGACGCCGAGGGTGAGCCACAGCTTCAAACCGTGCCCTTCTATCAGGACTGGTACGCCCGGATCCAGGTCAGAATTGTCACCATCCAGATCTATGTCGCCTGGGACAACTTCACCCGACGGCCAAAATTGCAGAACTATCCTGGCCGGATCCTGCCGCGAACGCGGACGGTGTACGGGATACGCTGGACCATGCGCAACTAGCTACGGGCCGCCGATGCATCCCGTGGGCTGCGTTGGCTGCTCCTTGAAGTAGCGTGTGCTACTCCTGCGTCGCGCCGCCTTGCCACACGGGCGCCTCGACGGCCCTCAGGGTTTTGGGGCGTTTGGGTTGAGGGACGGCGCTTGCTTGAGGTCGCTTTGCTCCTCAAGGGCGGGCTGATGAGTGGTCCTCTGTGCTGGCTGACTCCTTGAGGTCGCTTTGCTCCTCAGGGGTGGGGCTGATGAGTGGTCCTCTGTGCTGGCTGACTCCTTGAGGTCGCTTTGCTTCTCAAGGGGCGGTCGTGGGCTGGGGTCTGCAGATTTCCTGCGTCGGGGTTATGTTTTTCGGCTCTGTGGAGGGCGGAAATGATTCGAAGTATGACTGGGTATGGAGAGGCTGAGCGGGAGTCGCCCGCGGGGCGTCTGCGGCTGGAAGTGAAGACGGTAAATCATCGATTCTTCAACTCCAGCATCAAGACACCTTCTGGCTTCGATAAACACGAACGAGACATCGCCGAAGCGCTGAAGAGGCACCTATCCAGGGGCCACGTCAGCGCCTTTCTGACTTTGGACCGTTCCGCTTCGGAGCAAGAGGCCGCCCCGAACGTCGATCTGGACCGAGCGCGGCAGATTCGGGATGCCCTTGCAAGTATGGGCGCCGAACTGGGCGTTCCCGGGGCAGTCGACCTGTCGATGTTGGCGCGTTTTGGGGAGTTGTTCCGTGTCCCCGAGCAGGATCGACGCGTTGGCGTGGAGCCGGAGGTCATCAAGGCGTTGGCCGAGGACGCGGCGCGGTCGGTTTGTTCGATGCGCGAGGCGGAGGGCGAGCGGCTCGCGGCGGACCTCGACGAGCGCCTCTCGGGCATGTCTGCGGCGTTGGACCGCGTTGAGGTGAGAGCGCCTGAGCGGCTTCTGGCCGAGCGGGACCGCCTTCGCCAGGCCGTTCGCGAGTTGTCAGAACAGGTCGATGTAGACGAGGAACGTCTCGCCCGCGAAATCGCGTACCTGGCAGAAAAGTGGGATATCAACGAAGAACTCGTGCGGTTCCGCTCGCATATTGAGTTGTTCCGTGAGGCCATGTTATCAGATGGCGCGGAGCCAGTTGGCAAGCGTCTTGGCTTCCTGGTCCAGGAAATGCATAGGGAAGCCAATACGATCGGCTCGAAATCGAACGACGCTGAGATCACCCAAGCTTCCGTGGCGCTCAAGGAAGAGGTGGAACGCGTCCGAGAACAGGTGGAGAACGTCGAGTGACGCGTGCTGCCCCGGTCGTGTTGGCGGCGCCGAGCGGGACCGGTAAGACCACGTTGGCTCACAGGCTGGTCGAGGGGTCCAATCGCTTCGTTTTTTCCGTGTCTGCGACAACGCGGCCCGCGCGAAAAAGGGAGCGTGACGGGGTGGATTACCACTTCGTTGATAAGTCCACTTTTGAGGCGATGGTCGCGGCGGGGGCACTCGCGGAGTGGGCCTCTGTACACGACTGCCTGTACGGCACCCCGAGAACAGAATTGGACTCGGCGGCCCTTCGTGGCGAGCATGTAGTGCTGGATATTGATGTTCAGGGTGCTCGGCAGATCCGAGAGTCGGTGCCGGAGGCGAAGTTGATTTTCATCTTGCCGCCCTCTGTCGAGGTCATGATGGAGCGTCTGAAGGGGCGTGGCACAGAAGCACCGGTCGAGGTGGCGAGGCGGCTCCGCTCGGCTTTGGATGAACTCCGGGCGGTGCCCGAGTTCGACTATGTTGTCGTCAACGACGACATTGAACGCTGTGTGGCAGAAATTGAAGCGATCGTTACGGGTCAGGGCGGCGGCAAGGCCGGGTCAGTCCCGATAGAGAACATCGAGGTGTTTCGTGCTGGCTTGGCGCGCATACTCGATCGTGAGTTTGAGAACGCAAACGGATGAGGAGTCACTGATGAGAGTCTTTACCCCTGACGAAGTCGCGGTGGGCACCGAGAGCAAGTACCTCGGTGTGCTGGTTGCCGCCAAGTATGCCCGTGAGCTGAACACGCTCCCGAGCGAGTCGATGCCGCTTGGCGAAGAGAAGAAGTTGACGACGCGGGCACTTGAGGCGCTTACCTCTGGCCAGATCGAGTTTCGCCTCGTCCGCAAGCGTCTCAAGGACGACACCTAAGCGAGATCCAACCCCGTGGCTGATCGCGCACTGACAGCTCGACGCCCATGGGAGGGCCGGAGGGTCGTCGTGGGTGTGACCGGCGGGATTGCCGCGTACAAGTCCGTCCAGGTCGCTCGTGATTTGACGCGCCTGGGTGCGACGGTTGATGTCGTGCTGACCCATTCGGCACAGAAATTTGTGACACCCCTCAGCTTCTCGGGAGTGACCGGGCGTCCCGCGCTCACGGATCTGTTTTCGGCTGAAGGTGCGGCGTTGCACATCCGTCTGGGCCGCGAGGCGGACGTAGTCTGTGTGGCACCGGCAACCGCGGATTTCCTGGCCCGCGCGGCACAGGGCCGAGCCGATGACTTGATCTGCACGACCTTGCTCGCCACGAGGGCTCCAGTAGTGCTGTGTCCGGCAATGAACGACCGCATGTTTTCGCACCCTCAGGTGCAGGCCAACTTGGCGCACCTCCGAGACCACCTGCACTACACGATCGCGGGCCCAGCAGATGGCGCGCTCGCAGTGGGTGAGGGTGAGGGGCCAGGCCGGATGATCGAGCCTTGGCAGATTGAAGAACACATTGGCAGGGCCCTCGAGGCATCGGGTCCGCTGATCGGTCGGAAGGTCCTGGTGACTGCAGGCCCAACTCGCGAACCCTTGGACCCGGTGCGGTACCTCGGCAATCGATCGTCGGGCCGGATGGGGTATGCGATCGCGCAGGCCGCGTGGCGCAGGGGAGCCCATGTCACGCTGGTCTCTGGCCCAAGCTCGTTAGCCCCCCCTGAGGGCGTCGACTTCGTGCCGGTGGAGACAGCGATGCAGATGCGTGAAGCAGTGCTCGGACTCGTCGCGAATACGGATGTGAATGTGTTCTCGGCGGCCGTGGCCGACTTTCGTCCGTCTAACCCTCACGCTACGAAGGTCAAGCGCGCCGACGCGGGTGGTGAAATGATCGTGACCCTTGAAGCCAACCCGGATATCGCCGCGGACACGGTCCTCGTTCGCAAGTCGGGCAGCCTCTCTGTGGGCTTCGCGCTTGAGACGAACGACCTCATCTCCAATGCTGCCAAGAAGCTCGTCAGCAAGCAGTTTGATTTGTTGGTGGCTAACGACGCGACCGAGCCAGGGGCGGGCTTCGAAGTCAGCACGAACAAGGTCACCATCCTCTCCACGGACGGCGAACCGGAGGAACTCCCCCTCATGACGAAAGACGCCGTCGCAGAGGAATTGCTCGATCGCGTCTGTGCCCACCTAGCGAGGCGGTCTTGACCGGATTGCGCTCGTCTCGCGAAGAGGTGGCCCGGCTCCTGCGACAAAAGGCGGAACTTGGCCCCGAGGCGCTCTACCTGAGTGGGCTCAGTCGGGGTGAGGCCTTGCGGCTTGCCGCCACCGCCCGTGCCGGTGCCCAGGCGCTCGAGACTTCGGCGACCCTGACCCGCCCCGTGGCGGCCTCTGGCACACCGAAGGGCCGGGGCAGTCCGGCTCCGACACGGCAGGCGGTGGCCGCGGTCACGTCGTCCTTGCCCGTTCTCCCGGCTTCCTACGTGGAGCTTCGTGAGCATGCCCTGTCTTGTACCCGTTGTAGGCTCTCCGAAGGGCGCACCCAGGTCGTTTTTTCTGACGGTGTCGAGCATGCCAGGGTCATGGTAGTCGGCGAGGCACCGGGCGCGAGCGAGGACGAGACAGGCGTCCCATTTGTTGGGGCGGCAGGCAAGTACCTCAACCTCCTGTTGTCCACGGTGGGTCTCTCCAGGGCGGACACGGTGTACATCGCGAACGTGCTCAAGTGTCGGCCACCGGGGAATCGAAACCCCATGCCAGACGAGATCGAGGCGTGTTCTCCGTTTCTCCTGAAACAGATTGAACTTGTTCAACCTGAAGTCCTGCTCGCCGTCGGTTCGTTTTCCGCCCAACTCTTGACCGGTCGGGAGAAGGTGGCGCTCGGCAAGATCCGCGGTGAGGTGCACAACTATGGCGGCGTGCCGCTCGTGGTCACTTACCATCCCGCCGCGCTTCTGAGAAATCCCAAGTGGACGCGTCCATTCTGGGAAGACCTGCAGTTGCTCAGGCAGGTTTTGGACGGGGCCTAGGCGGCTGCGGCATCCGGCACGCTGCTGTGTGCTGCGAATAGAGTGCGAATCATAGGCGGGGGTGACGTTCCACGCTTTAGGCTGGGGTGCATGGCGAGCGGCGATCAACTAGATTGGCCGACCCTTTGAGCGACGCACATGGAAGCCTCACCAAACTTCAGCCCCGCCCTTTTCGACCGGACGCCTCCGTTTTCTCTGGAGGCGGAGACCGCGGTGTTGGGCGGCATGCTGATCGACCGTGAAGCGGTGACCCGGGCGATGGAGTTCGTCAGCGACTCGATGTTCTACCGCGAGGCGAACCGGCGTCTATATCGGGCCATGGTGCGGCTCTTTGAACGTGGCGACGTCATTGACGTGATCACAGTCTCCGAAGAGCTCAAGAAAACCGGAGAGATGGAGTCGACCGGCGGCTTCGACTACCTCGGCAAGCTCGTTGATGCCGTCCCGACCTCGGCGAATCTTGAATACCACGCGAAGATCGTGCGAGACAAGGCGATCCTGCGGCGGCTCGTCGAGCAGTCGACCCAGATCATTCGTGATGTCTACGAACAGGGTGAGCGCGAAGTCGACGACATCCTGGATCAGGCGGAAGCGCGCATTTTCCAGGTCGCCGAAAGCCAGGCGCGCGAGGGCTTCGTTTGGATCAAGGAAATCCTGTGGGCCACTTTCGAGCACATCGAGAAGCTCCAAGAGTCAGAATCGGGCATCACAGGTGTCCCCAGTGGGTTCCCTGACCTCGACCGCATGACCACGGGTCTGCAAAAGGGCGACTTATGCATTGTTGCCGCCCGCCCTTCTATGGGGAAGACCTCCTGGGTGATGAACGTGGCCGCGAATGCCGCGATCACTCACAAGATCCCGGTCGCGATTTTTTCTCTGGAAATGGCGTCTGAGCAGCTCGTGCAGCGGCTGCTTTGTGCGGAGGGGCGGATCGATGCCCAGCGCTTGCGTCGGGGCAAGCTATCCCCCGAGGAGCATCAGCGTCTTGCGGCAGCCGCAGGACACCTCAACACCGCCCCGATCTGGATCGACGACCAGCCGGGCTGTAACGTGCTCGAAATCAGGGCGAAATCCCGACGCTTACAGTCAGAATTGCGGCTGGACGGCAAAGAACTCGGCATGGTTGTGATCGACTACATGCAGTTGATGTCGGGTACCGCCAATTCCGAAAGCCGAGTCCAGGAGGTCAGCTTGATCTCACGGGGACTCAAGTCGTTGGCTCGTGAACTGAACGTGCCGGTCGTGGCGCTCTCGCAGTTGAGCCGTGGCCCGGAGCAGCGTACGGACAAGCGCCCCATGCTCTCTGACCTTCGCGATTCCGGTTCCATCGAGCAGGATGCCGATCTCGTCATGTTCCTCTTCCGTCCGGAGTACTACGCTCCAGCAGAGAAGCGTGACGAACTTGAGGGAAAGGCGGAGCTCATCATCAGCAAGCAGCGAAACGGACCGACCGGCGTAATTGAGCTGTTCTTCCAGAAGGCCTATACCCGCTTCGATTCCGTGACCCGGAGTTCACAGGGTGGTCCCGACTCGGGCAATGAGGGGCCGAGCTTCGGGCCATGACGAGGCCCGAGGGTGCTGTCAAGGTGGGTGTCGCCGTGCCTGCCGCCGGCTCGGGCACTCGAATGGGTGGGGCGCGGAAACCGTTCTTGGAACTTCTTGGAGAGACGGTCCTGGCGCGTGCTCTAGCGCCGTTTCTGGCCGAGCCCCGCGTGTGCGCGGTGGTGGTGGCTCTCTCACCCGACGATTTTCGTGACGCCCCTGGGTGGATCACCGACCTTGATTCGCGGGTCCAGGTCGTCCTGGGCGGGGCCTCCCGCACGGAGTCCGTGCGCAACGCTCTTTTGGCGCTCCCCGAGGGGCTCGACATCATCGCCGTGCACGACGCGGCCCGCCCGCTGGTGACGGCGGCTACGGTGACCGCGTGCATCGACATGGCCGCGACCGGGGTCGGGGCTGTCGCCGGTTGCCCCGCCGTGGATACGCTGAAAAGGGTAACCCCAGAGGGCCGGGTCTTGGACACTCCGGACCGATCTTCGATGTGGCACGCCCACACTCCCCAGGTGTTTCCAGCCGCGCTGATTCGTCGCGCTTACGGGGAAGGCTCTGAGGGCACCGACGATGCGTCGCTTGTGGAACGGATTGGGGGTGTGATTCAGATGGTGGACGGCGGGACCGGGAACATCAAAGTCACTCGCCCGACCGACGTGGCGATCGCCGAGGCCATTCTGAAGGCGCAGAGCATATGACGTTCCCCCTCACGCGAGTCGACCTGCGCGCGGATCCCGACGCGGACCTGGAAACCACGGTCAGGCATTTGCGGGCGGACGGCGTGATCGCTTATCCGACGGAGACGGTCTACGGTTTTGGCTCAACCCTGTCTTCAAAGGGTATTGCGGCGGTAAAGAACCTCAAGAGCCGTGGCGAAGAAAAGCCGATTATCGTCCTCATTGGGGCGATGGAGCAGGTCGCTGGGCTCGTCTGGACCGATGCTGCGCGGGAACTCGCGAAGATCTTCTGGCCTGGCGCAGTGACCCTGGTCCTCGCGGATCCCCAGGGTGTGTTCCCCAAGGGCGTCCACAACCAAGACGGAGGGGTCGCAGTTCGGTTGAGCCCCCAACCCGTTGTGCGGCGGTTGATCGCGGCCTTGGACGGCCCCCTGACATCGACGAGCGTGAACGGGCCCGGGGAACGACCCGCGCGGTCGGGGTCGGAAGCCGCCGACGTGATCCGACGCATGGGCAGGTCGGACGTCCATGTCTTGGACGCTGGAACGCTGCCACACTCCCTCTCATCCACCATCATTGATTGTACCGGAGTGACGCCCACCGTGCTGAGAGAAGGTTCAGTGCCCGTGGGGCGACTCCGCTGTGCTATTCCGGAGATCCATGGACAAGATTCTTGATACGTCGGGGGACTTTTGTCTCCTGTTCGTCTGTACCGGGAATACCTGCCGCAGCCCCATGGCGGCGGCGATCGCCCGGCGGGCAGCCGCTGCCCGGGGGTGGACAGGATTCAAGGTCCTCTCGGCCGGGGTTGCCGCCACGGACGGCGAACCCGCGTCGGCTGGGGCCGTTCGGGCAGCGAAGGCCAACGGCCTCGGTCTCCGCGAACATCAGGCTACGCTCCTGCGCCCAGAGCTGGCGGAGTGGGCAGACATCATTCTTGTGATGTCTCCGGCCCACGTCATGCGGGTGGCAGAGTTAGGGGCAGGGGACCGTGCCGCTTTGCTCGGTGCCTATGCCTCAGAAGGTGATGGCACCTCGCTTAGGGGTGCGGTTCCTGACCCGATCGGGGGAAGCGACGAGGAGTACTTGGAAACCTTCGCTTTCTTGGAAAATCTCATCGAACGCGCGCTCGCGCGCATGGAAGCCGCGGTAATCAAATGAGCGTTACAGCATCCACTCGGGTCTTGGCACTTCTCGGAGACCCGGTCGAGCACTCCATGTCACCGGTCATTCAGAACGCCGCCTTTGCCGAAGCTGGGGTGGACGGCGTTTACGTGACCGTGCGTTGTGCTGGTGAGGATCTCGCAGGCTTCATGAAGGGGCTCTGCCGAGCCGGGGGAGGCGGCAACATTACGCTGCCCCACAAGGAGAAAGCCGCAGCCTTCGTGGATGTTGCGAGTCCGGCAGTCCGACGCACCGGGGCCTGCAACACCTTTTGGGGAGGGGCTGACGGCTCGGTGCACGGGGACAACACAGATGTTGATGGCTTTCGCGGAGCCTTGCGTGCCTTTGTGGAGGGGTCACCCCGGGGGCTCCGCGCGCTCTTGTTGGGGGCGGGCGGTGCGGCTCGTGCGGCCTTGATGGGTTTGTTGGAAGAAGGTGCGGACGAGGTGCTCATCTATAACCGTACTCAGGAACGAGCCCGTGCCGTGGCGCGTCGCATCGGCGGATCGAATGCTCGTGTCGTCCACTTGCTGGAAGATGTCCGTGGGGAGGGCTTCGACCTCGTGGTCAACGCGACGCGAGTGGGGCTCGCCGGCGGCGACCCGTCTCCTTTCGATTTCGCACTGCTGGAGCGCGTAGGCGGGGCGATGGACTTGGTTTACGGATCGGAACCGACGCCCTTCATCGTGTCCGCTGACCAGATGGGCATCAGGGCCACGGACGGCGGCGAGATGCTTGTGCAGCAGGGCGCGGCTTCGTTCGAACGGTGGTGGGAAATGCCCGCTCCGATCGCTACGATGCGGGCCGCCCTAGGACGGGGCCCCGAGGGGTGAGGCCGGCGGTGTGGGCGGCAGACCTCGCCGATCTGCTTTTGCCATCGGGGTGCGTCGCCTGCGGAATCTGGATTCCCGGCGGCCGGACTGCGGCGTTGGTGTGCGGTCGATGCAAGAGTCGACTGGAGCAGGCGGCCTGGCCGCGCTGCCAGCGATGCCACAATCCCCGAGCGACCGGCCGCACCGAGGCAGCTCAGTGCCGCGAGTGCCAGGACTGGCCGCCCGAATTGACCTTCGCCCGATATGCATACGTGCTCCAGGCGCCCGCGGCCGACCTTGTGCATGCACTCAAGTACGAGGGGTGGGCTGAACTGGCCCAGACCATGGCAGAAGCGTTGGCGCAAATCACCTTGCCGGCTTCAGGGTCCGCGGTGGTCACGGCCATTCCAACGACCGCCGCTCGGATGCTGGAGCGCGGCTACAACCAGGCGGGCCTCCTGGCCGAGAGATATTCCCACGCACGCGGACTTCCCATCGCGGAGCTTCTGGTGCGTGCCCGTGCTACGGCTTCCCAGACCGAGTTGCATCCGGCCGAGCGGCAGGCAAACGTCGAAGGCGCGTTCACCGTGGACCCGTCCTCGATGTCCCTCTGGAGGGGTGCCCATGTGGTACTGGTCGATGACGTGCTTACTACGGGCGCGACCGCGTCAGAGGCGGCCAGGGCTCTGGTCTCGGCGGGTGCCAGCGGCGTAACGTTGATCTCCTTTGCCAGAGCCCTACCCAATGCCCTGCGCTAGAAGGCCCAGAGGTTATCATTAGGAGCTGAGCATCGTCCCTTAATTTCCCAAAAAGAGCCAGGAGCTAGACATGGCAATCCGGGTAGCCATCAACGGATTCGGCAGGATCGGCCGCAACGTTCTTCGAAGCGCGAAGCAGTCAGGGCGGACGGACGTCGATTTCGTGGCCGTCAACGACCTTACTGACGCGAAGACGCTGGCCCACCTCCTCAGATACGATTCCGTTCATGGGCGCTATCCGGGAACGGTCGAGGTGTCGGGCAGCGGCCTGATCGTCGACGGCGACGAGATTCAGGTCCTGAGTCAACGGGACCCGGCCGCACTGCCTTGGGGCGAACTCGGCATCGACGTCGTTATTGAGTCGACGGGTCACTTCTCGGACCGGGCGGGCGCGGCGAAGCACCTCGAGGCGGGCGCCAAGAAGGTCATCATTTCTGCGCCTGGCAAGAATGAAGACATCACCATCGTGCTTGGGGTCAATGAGGAGAAATACGACCCGGAGACACACCATGTGATTTCGAACGCCAGTTGCACGACCAACTGTCTCGCGCCGGTGGTGAAGGTCCTGACGGAGAACTTTGGCTTCCGCCACGGTCTCATGACCACGATCCACTCGTACACGAACGATCAGAGCATTCTCGACCTTCCGCACAAAGACCTTCGTCGGGCCAGAGCAGCGGCGATGTCGATGATCCCGACGACGACGGGCGCCGCGAAAGCAACCGGCCTTGTGATCCCCGAGGTCGCCGGCCGAATTGACGGAATGGCGATCCGGGTGCCTACTCCGGACGTCTCCATCGTGGACTTGGTGGCAGAGGTGGAGAAGGACACGACCGCGGATGAGGTAAATGCGGCGTTCCGGGCGGCGGCCGAGGGCCCACTGAAGGGTATCCTCGCGGTCTCGGACGAGCCGCTCGTGTCGATCGACTACACCGGCAACCCGAACAGTTCGATCGTGGACGGCCTTTCGACGTCGGTCATGAGCGGGCGTATGGTGAAAGTCCTCTCTTGGTACGACAACGAGTGGGGCTATTCGAACCGCGTCGTCGATCTCGTGAGCTACGTCGGGGAGCGTCTTCCGAGCTAGTGGCCTGTGGATGCAGCGGCGTTCGAGTGCAAACGAACGTTTGGGACGGGATCCTAAGTACCGTCCACGCGACCGTCGCATTGCGCGAGTCGATCGGTCCGAAATCGGGCTAGCGCCGGAGGGGGGTGGGTAATTTGTGGCATCACCCGTGGTCGGGGTGTAACAAGCCTAGATATCCTTGCGTATAGCAGGACGATGCTAAGCCCAACAAAAATATCCGACCCAGTGAGACGCGCTGCGCCAGTGCTCGCTCCATCAAGCCTCCCGCAGGACTTCGAGACTTGGTTCCGAGAGCATCGCACGGCGGTCTTTCGCTATGTGCGCTTCAGGGTAGCCACACGAGAGGCCGCTGAAGACGTGACGTCTGAGGTGTTCATGAAGGCCCTGCGGTCTTTTGATCGATACGATGAGAATCGAGCTTCGCCTAGGACCTGGCTGCTCCGCATCGCTCGGAACGCCATCACAGATCATCTGCGGGCCCTGTAGCGACGGGGTTCGTTGCATGTGTCGCTAGATCGGATTCATGATCTCGTGGCAAACGTGCCTTCCGCAGAAGAACGGGTACTCAAGGAGGAGCGCATCCAGCTCCTCCTGAACGGAAGCCGCACGCTCCGCAAAGCTGACCAGGAAATTCTTTCCCTCCGTTATGCGGCCGGTCTCGAGAATGCCGAGATCGCGGAGCACCTCCAAGTCAGCCATAACGCGGTGGCTGTAAGGCTCCATAGGGCGCTGAGGCGCCTCAAGGAAGTCGTATACAATCCGGAACTCGATGATACGCAGGACCATGACGAATAGATTCGATAGTGAAGGTTTGGAGATGCCCGAAGACCTGAGGTTATTGGACTCGGAACTTTCCTCGATTTAATATGAAGAGCGACCCTCGTTCGCCCCCGAGTTGCAGGCTGAACTTGCGGTCGAATGGGAGCGAGTTCAGCGGCAGACGTCGTGTGGCCCTCGGCTACGCTATCTCGCGGCCGCCGCCTCCGTCGTTCTGATGCTTGCGACGGCGGGCGTGCCTTCGGCCAGAGCCTCGTTGGTGCGCCTCATCGGCTCCTTCCAGGAGCCGGTAGTGGTGGCGCCAACCCTAGCGCCGGCTCAGTCGCCGCCTCAGTCATTCCAGGCTACAGAGTTCGAACCGACCAGCCCGCTTCTTCCGCCAGAAGCTGCGCCCTCGCGACGGACGATTCCTATCGAGCCGCCCGCTGCCCTGCCGGCCGCAGTCGCGTTCGGGAGGGCTGCGCCAACCCTTCCGGCGATGGCCGATCGAACCGGGACCGAGGCGCTCATTCGTCGACATTATCCGGATGAGCTCGAGCGCCTTGGCGTCGGGGGTTCTGTTCGGTTGTTGCTGTGGGTCGACGAAAGTGGAGCAGTCGACAAGGTGCAGATGGCGAGGGGTTCAGGGATTCCGGGACTCGATCGTGCTGCCCTCGGCGGCATCGCTCGGGAACTGCGTTTCCGACCCGCCACGAGCAGGGGCGAAAACGTAGGCACCTGGGTTGAATTCGACGTCGTCTTCTTAGCCGAGCCGCCAGAGAGTGACGCGTCTCTCTCCACCGACGACGTTTTGGTGGTCCGTGCCCCGGACGACTTGGACGTCGAACCGTTTGACCTCGCCCTAATTCCGGAGTGGCGAGGCGAGATCGACTTCCTAGTCCCAAGTCAACGCGAAGCCCGGGAGTTGCTGCTCGGGGCGTTGCCGAATGCAGAGGGTCGCTTTGGGTCCATCCAATCCATCCTGCTAGGCGAACCTCCGGCAGGTGTCGCTCCGACCCAGTGGCGAGCTGAGGTCAGTGCCGCACTAGAGGAAGGAATGGTTAGGGCTCCGGACAACCCGGCGCCCCTTCTCTCGCTCGCCAGGATTCGCAGGAAGCAGGGGCTGAAGACGGAGGCCAGGGTTCTTTTCGAGCGTGGACTTCAGATTGGATCGAACCGCTCGCGTTGGACCAGCCGCTCGAAGTTGATGCAATCGGTGTGTATTTTGAGATCTATCCGGTACGTATGCGCGGCTTGGCTTCCTACACGTTGCGGGTCGAGGTCCTTGATCGGGATAGCGGAGCGCTCACGACTGTCCCGATTCGCCCGGCGGGGAAGAAGGGTTCCATACCCGTTGGGAAAGGCGGCCAACGGCGGATGGGCCGACACATGAGTACCTCACGGTTGCGCTGAGTGATGTCGTGCCAGGACGTCTAACCCTGAGGGTGCTGATGTCGATCACTGACTCGGAGACGTTGCTGGTTGGCGAGCGGGACCTTGAGCGCAGCGAACGACAGTAGTCGCCTGTGAGGCTAGTGAGGTACTTGGCGGTGTCTGTGCAGGCTGATCAAGGTGCGGGCATCTCGCGTGTACCGCGGGGGGCCCTCATTCGATAGCTTCGGCCGATGAAGAAATCGATCGCAGATCTTGATCCCACGTTGCTCGCGGGTCGCACCGTATTGGTGCGAGCTGACCTGAACGTGCCGATGGAACAGGACGTGATCTCCGATGATCAACGCGTTCGTGCCTCGCTCCCCACGCTCCAGTTACTGATGGACGCGGGCGCACGCACCGTCGTCCTCTCTCATTTTGGTCGCCCAGGCGGCGAAGCCAATCCCGAGTACTCGCTCCGGCCGGTGGCAGAACACCTCACGGCCCTCTTGGGGGTCGCCGTCGGCTTTGTCGATGTCCCCGTCGGGCAGGGGGGGGAGGCAGTCATTGCTGACCTCAGAGACGGCGAATTGGCTCTCCTTGAGAACACACGGTTCTTTCCCGGTGACACAGAGAACGACGGCGCTCTCGCCGAGGGCTGGGCCGCGCTCGGAGACGTATTCGTCAATGACGCATTTGGCGCAGCCCACCGCGCGCACGCGTCGACATCTGGCCTCGCCGAGGCGGTGCGAGCGCGTGGGGGAATCGCGGTCGCGGGCCTGCTCATGGCGCGCGAACTCCGATTCCTCGGCGACGCAATGGAACGACCCGCGCGCCCTTTTGTAGCCATCCTTGGTGGCGCCAAGATTTCGGGCAAGATCGACGTGATTTCTGCGCTACTTCCTCGCGTCGACAAGCTCCTGGTTGGCGGGGCCATGGCCAATACGTTCTTCCGAGCGCAGGGATACGACACGGGGTCGTCGCTTGTGGAGCCAGATCGGATCAAGATGGCCCGTGATCTCCTCAATCGAGCGGGATCCAAGCTGGTCCTACCCGTGGACTGTGTCGTGACCGACCGGATCGAAAATGGCGCCGACACCCGCATCGTCACCGTTGATACAGTGGGTGCGGACGACAAGATCGTAGACGTAGGGCCGGCGACGGTAGCCCAATTTCGCGCTACAGTGTCTGCTGCCAAGACCATCTTGTGGAACGGACCGATGGGGGTGTTTGAGATTCCCGCGTTCGCCATGGGGACCATCGAGGTGGCCAGAGCGGTGGCAGACGCGTGCGACCACGGTGCCCTGGGTGTGATCGGCGGCGGGGATTCGGCCGCCGCCGCCGAGGACGCGGGCGTTGCCGCCCGATTGAGTCACGTGTCCACGGGCGGTGGCGCGTCGCTGGAACTCCTCGCGGGCCGTCTCCTTCCCGGGGTCGAGACGCTCAATGACAAGGATGATTCGTTATGGCCGTGATTGCAGGGAATTGGAAAATGTACATGGGGCCCGCGGAGACGCGCGCTTTCTTTGCAGCCCTTCAGGTCGGCGCTGCAGCCGACCGTAACGAGCTGATCATCTTTCCGCCCACCGTGTCGCTGGGCGCGGCCGTGTCCAGTCCCGACCGAGATCCCCGTGTCCAGCTCGGGGTGCAGAACGTTCACTGGGAGTCGACGGGCGCGTTCACGGGGGAGACCTCCGCGATTATGGCCGCCGAGGTGGGTGCGAAGTTCGCCTTGGTAGGACACTCGGAGCGCCGCCACGTATTTGCCGAGACGGACGAGGAGGTCGCCCTCAAAGTGGTGGCGGCTCGCGACCACGGGTTGGTCCCGGTCGTGTGCGTCGGCGAGACACTGGATGAGCGCCGCGCCGACCGCGTCGAGGAAGTAATTCTGCGACAACTACGAGCAGCCGTGTCCGCTCTCGCTGGAGGCCAAGGGCGCTTCTTGATCGCCTACGAGCCTGTTTGGGCCATTGGAACGGGCGAAACCGCTACTCCTGACGACGCATCTTCCGCCCACCAGACCCTCAGGGCCGAGCTAGAGGCCTCGCTCGGCATCGCCGCTGCGCTCCGGACACCTATACTTTACGGGGGGTCAGTGAAGCCTTCCAACGCCGCTGAATTGCTTTCTGCACCGGAAGTGGACGGCGTACTGGTCGGGGGCGCGAGCCTCGACCCGGATTCGTTCCTCGGGATCGCCCTAGCCGGGGGAGGCTAGGCCCGTTGACACTCCGCAGCGGCTGGTCGACGTTTATCATCTCACCCTGAAGGGATTAATCAGTCAGATGTACGGATTCTTACTCGCCGTCCTCGTATTGGACGGCATATTCATGTCGGTCGTGATCCTCCTCCAGTCTGGAAAGGGCGGTGGGCTTGCGGCCGTTGGTGGTGGCTCCGCGATGACGGAAGGCGTCCTGGGCGGGCGTCAGGCCGCTACGATGCTGACGCGCTCCACCTGGGTTTCTGGGACCATTTTCATGGTCCTCGCCCTCGTGTTGTCGATCATGTCTTCGCGCGCGCAGGCTCCTACATCTGTCATCCAGGTTCAGGCGCCCGCTGCTGCCGCAGCTCCCGCGCCTGTGCTTCCTGGGCTTGGCGACCCGCCAGCGGAGGGCACGGGTAACGCAGATCCGGCCGGTACTGTCGATCCGGGGAACTCCGGCAACTAGTACTGCGAGCGGCTCGAACCAACCTTCGACCTCAGAGCTGTGTCCGACTCTTTTCCTGCGGGACTCGACGGTGAGCGCCTTAAGGGGCTTTATCGGGCGCTCTGCATCACGCGTGCGGCCGAAGAGCGTCTTGAGATTCTTCAGAAACAAGGGCATGTCACCGGCGGACTTTATCGTTCGTTGGGGCAGGAAGCCGGGTCTGTAGGCGCCGCATTCGCGCTCCGCCGTGAGTCGGACGGGACAGGAGACTTCCTCGCGCCCACCGTGAGAGCTGCGGGAGCCATGTTCCTCTTTGGCGCGACCCTCGTCGACTTCTTCCGCCAATACATGGCCCGCGAGACTAGTCCCACGAGAGGTCGTGAGGCCAACGTCCACTGGGTCGACTATCAGAAGGGTTTCGTCGGGCCGGTGTCTCCACTCGGCACCATGGTCGAAATCATGGCGGGCGTGACGCTATCGTTTTCGCTGCGGGGAGAGGACCGAGTCGGCATGGTCTTTTATGGAGACGGGGCGTCCTCAACCGGCGCCTGGCATGAAGGTTTGAACTTCGCGGCGGTGCAGCGTTGCCCTCTCATCTTGATGGTCGAGGCCAACCAGTACGCGTTCTCGTCTCCGACGGCGAAGAATACCCGGGTGCAGAGCTTCACCGAGAAAGCCCCAGGTTATGGGATCGGGGCGGAGTCTGTGGACGGTACTGACGTGATCGCCGTCTACGAAGCCGTTTCGCGAGCCGCGGAGCGAGCCCGAGGCGGGCTGGGCACGCAATTGATTGAGTTGAAATACTTCCGCCGGCTGGGCCACGCACAGCATGACAGCCAAGAGTACGTGGATCCGGCTCTGATCGCTGAGTGGGAAAAGAAAGATCCGATCGCCTGCTTTCACCGGCGTATGGTAGACAACGGCTGGGCGACTGAGCAGGAGTTGGAGACTCTCTGGCATGAGTCGGAAGAGGATTGCCGGGTCGCCGCCGAGCAGGCGATCGCGGAACCGGTCCCGCACGGGCCCGATGCGGTCGATGACGTTTACACAGACGTAACTACGCCACACCCGTGGACGCGGGGCGTGAGCCCCGACCCACGGCTCGCGTGAGGAATTTCATGGAGCAGCCTACACCCGAATATTTGCAGAAGACCCGCCGAGGCGAGCCAGTCACGCTGCTCGAGGCCATCAGTGAGGGACTCTTCGAAGAGATGTCGAGCGACGAGCGGGTCTTCCTCCTAGGCGAGGATATCGGCACGTATGGCGGCGCCTTTAAGGTCACGCGTGGCTTTCTGGAACACTTTGGCGATCGACGAGTCATCGATACCCCGATCGCCGAGGGTGGATTTACCGGCGCAGCCGCAGGTGCTGCCCATATGGGTCTCCGTCCAGTCGTCGAGATGCAGTTCATGGACTTCATCTCGCCTGCCTACGACGTGATCACCAACTACATCGCCACCTCGCTATACCGGGGCGCAGGGCCGATGCCGCTGGTCATTCGTGGGCCAGTCGGGGGAGGAAATCGTGGAGGGCCGTTCCATTCCCAGAACGTGGAAATGGCCTTCTTCCACACGCCTGGGCTCAAGATTGTTTATCCGAGCACCCCTTACGACGCGAAGGGCCTCATCAAGTCGGCGATCCGGGACGACAATCCGGTGATCTTCGAAGAGCACAAGGGTCTATACCGGGCTCCCGCGCTGCGCGAAGTTCTGCCGGACGAGGACTACGTGGTGCCGATCGGCAAGGCGAACACCGTTCGCGAGGGCAAGGACCTGACGGTTGTGACCTACGGGGCCATGGTACACAAGTCGGTAGAGGCTGCGGAGTTGTTGGAGAAGGAGGATGGCCTAAGCGTCGAGGTCATCGACCTGAGAACTCTGCTGCCGTTGGACGACGACGCCATCATCGAATCCGTGAAGAAGACCGGGAAGGTACTCGTCGTCCATGAGGACACCCGGACAGGCGGTATCGCGGGCGAAATCGCAATCCGCATTAGCGAAAAGGCGTTCGAGTGGCTCGACGGTCCCATTCTGAGAGTTACGGCGATCGACTCGCCAGTGCCGTATTCGGGGTCACTTGAGGACTACTTCCTGCCGCAGACAAGCGACGTAGTGAAGGCGGCCCGTTACCTTGCTGGGTACTAAGACATGTAAAGGTCACGTCCGTGCCCTGTCCCAACTTTCTGGGACAGGACACTAGGCGCGACCGACGAAGCAATTGAAGGATCGTAGGCCCCTCCCACGGGTAAGTGACGCGTTGCATATCCGGAAATGGGCACAGACCAGAAACACCTGAACGGAGTGATCGAGCGTGGCTCGAATTGAAGTCCCGATGCCCCAGATGGGCGAGTCCATTGCCGAGGGAACAGTCTCGAAATGGATGAAGCAGGTTGGTGATACCGTCGAACGCGACGAGCCCATCCTCGAGATCTCAACTGACAAGGTTGATGCGGAGATTCCTTCCCCATCTTCTGGGACGCTTGTCGAGATTGTCGTGCAGGAAGGCGAGACCGTTGAAGTCGGCACCATCGTGGCCTACGTGGATACCGAGGCAGGCGCCGGGGCAACACCCAGCGCTCCTGTGGTGGCCGTGCCGGACGTGGCGGCACCTGTCGCACCTGTGGCCACTTCTGACGCGGCAGTTGCACCCGCGTCTTCCGGCGCAGGCGCGTCAGCGGCCAGCGGGCCCGAGAGTGTAGAGGAACGGCTGCGGACGCGATCCACGCCGGTCGTCCGCAAGATTGCAGAGGAGCACGGAGTCGATATCACCGGGGTTCCGGGCTCTGGGCACGCGGGACGCGTGACCAAGCAGGACATACTGAGCTTTATTGAGAGCGGTGCGGCTGCACCGACCTCGGTTGCGGCTCCCGCGACTCCGGTTGCCCGTCCGGCTGCGTCAGCAGCTACCGCGGCGCCATCCGACTTTTGGACGACGTTCTATAGGCAGGTGCAGCACCCTGAGTACCCGGTCCGAGCGGCAGATCAGGTCGTGGCGATGGATAAGATGCGCCGTCTCACCGCCGAACACATGGTGCTGGCGAAGCGTGTGGCGCCTCACGTCCACTCGTTTATTGAGATCGACTTCTCTTCGATCGATCGAATTCGGGCCGCCAACAAAGCTCGTTGGACTGCTCAGGGCGCCAAGGTCAGTTACACAGCGTTCGTCGCGTGGGCGACTTCGCGGGTGCTACGCGACTTCCCCATGGTCAACGGGGTGGTGTCCGGCAACAACTTGGTCTACCGAGGAAACGTGAATCTGGGCATGGCGGTTGACCTTAATCCCGGCTTGATCGTCCCGGTTGTGCATGATGCGGACCACCTCGGACTCATCGGGATCGGAAACAAGATTGTGGACGTCGCCACTCGTGCGCGCGACAAGAAGCTCATGCCTGACGAGATTCAGGGCGCGACCTTCTCAATCACGAACCCCGGGGTGCTCGGGACGTTGGTGGGCTTGCCGGTGATCCCAAAAGGGACGTCAGCAATCCTCGGCACCGGAGCGATTGAGAAGAGAGTCGTCGTGGTCAGCGACCCAGAGACAGGCGCGGATGTGATCGCAATTCGCAAGAGATCGCTGTTCTCGCTTGGTTACGATCACCGCATCGTAGATGGTGCAGACGCGGCCCGATTCCTCTCGGCGCTCAAAGACATGCTTGAGGACTTCCCAGAGGACGCGTGACCTCCAAGCTGTGTGTGTGCGGTAGTCAGCCCCCCTGGCGCTCATCGGTGCCAGGGGGCTTTCCTTTCACGCCGCTGTCAGGAACGAGAGGATCCGCGTGTGCCTGAACTGAACGTCCGGAGGCTCGGGTGCGTGGCCTATGCGGACGCTCTCGCGCTCCAGGCAGAACTCGTCGTCTCCCGGAGGGAAGGGGCCATTCCAGACACGCTCCTACTCCTAGAACATCCCCATGTGATCACGCTCGGGTCGAGTTCGGACAAGGCACACGTGCTCGCCGACATGGATGAGCGCGCAACTCGGGGGATCGAGCTCTTCGAGACGGGGCGGGGGGGTGATGTCACTTACCATGGTCCTGGGCAGCTGGTCGCATACCCGATTCTCGATCTCAAGCCGGACAGACAGGACCTCCACCAATATCTGAGGGACCTGGAAGCAGTGCTGGTGAGCACCGCTGCTGCCTTTGGGGTCGCGGCTGAGCGCCGTGAGGGCTATACAGGGGTCTGGACCCCCTCCGGCAAGCTCGCGGCGATCGGGGTTCGTGTTTCGTCCGGGTGGATCACCTCCCATGGCGTGGCGCTCAACGTCGCCACAGACCTGAGCTACTTCGACACAATCGTGCCGTGCGGCCTCTTGGACCGGAATGTCACGTCTCTGGAGCGCGAAGTGGGTTGCTCCGTGACCGTCGAGGAGGCATCAGGGGCATTTGTGGAGGCTTTCCTAGGGATGTTTACCTAGGTTTTTTTGTAGTCTAGGCAACAGAACTGAGGGCCTGGATTACGTTTTGTGAGTGCCTAGATGGAGGCGATTTCACAAGTTCCATTGTGCACAAGCCAGATGTTTAGGGAATGAGTGTTTACTAAATCATCTGTTTACGGACGAGCCCGAAGATGCCTCAAAAGTGACTGCGATGATGCATGTAAACGATTACTAAGTAACGAGTTGCGATGTGTTGCTAAAGTCGCCACTCGTTCGTCGCCAGCACCCTTGTAGGGCCCCTTGGGATCCGGTATTTAGCTATCGCGATTCGGATGCGGCTCATCAAAGACGATGGCGTTGGTCATCCCTCTGATAACTCCGAAACGTTGGCTACCGGGCACGACGGTGTGATGGTGGCAAGACAAGCCGGACTTGGGATATCTGGTGAGTCAGGTGAGGGAGGTCGCTGGCCCTCATCAGAAGCCTCGAAAGCGAAGAGGTGCCCTTGGTCGCGGACCGTGCGGCAATACATGGGTGGAAGGGAGAAGGCCTAGCCGCCGTCACGATGGCGGACCCAAGTACGGGCCGAGTTCCCGCCAGCGCAGGTTGGGAAGCAGGAAGGCGCAGCGTGAAGCGCCGGATGCGACCCCGAGATAGAGAGGGCTCGGATGAGATCTTCGGATCGAGTCCGGGCCCTTTCGCCTTTCTGGGTAAAATCTTCGGCGCAGCTCTGCGTGGAGCTGCGGACTCGGCTGCGGCGTACGTGAGTAGGCCTCGCTCGCTCGCCTTGCCCGCCTTGATCTGCACTCGGACCTCGCACCCAGAACGGGTCTGCGCGTCACCGGGTTCCTCATATGTAGCTCCTGAGCTTCTCTGGTGTTTCCTCGCCGTTGGCGTCGGCGAGAGGGGTCTTTCGTCACCGTTCGCGTCGGCGGGTGGCTCTTCCTTTGCCCGGTTGCGCTCTCCTTTGCTGCCGGGCTCGGGGTGTGCCTCGCTTGGGCGGCTTGACCGCTGGACTTGCCGGGGTAGCTTCTGATCGACCTAGTCCCATAGGAACGGAACGGAGAGGGCTCCCTGGAACGCTCAGCCTACCTGATTTTGGAAGACGGCCGCCGCTTTGACGGCGACTTTGTTGGGGCTCATGAACTCGCCTTTGGTGAAGTCGTGTTCAACACCTGTATGACGGGTTATCAGGAGATCCTGACAGACCCCTCGTACACGGGTCAGTTGGTCACGATGACTTACCCGCTCATCGGCAACTACGGGGTAAACTCCGAAGACCGAGAGTCGTCGGTGCCTCGGGTGGCGGGCTTCATCGTTCGCGAAGCCTCGCGTGTCGACTCCAACTGGCGGTCTGAGAGTGGGCTGGACGAATACCTCCGGGCCAACGGCATCACGGGGATCTCAGACCTCGATACCCGAGCCCTGACGCTCCACATTCGGTCGCAGGGGGCGATGCGCGGTGCGATCGCCCCCGCTTCGATGTCGGACGCTGAGGTGCTTGAGCGCGTGAAGCAGCAGCCGATTATGGAGGGCCTCGACCTGGCCTGTGGGGTTTCGACCGATGAACCGTATGAGATCGCGGCGGAAGGTGAAGAACTCTTCCACGTGCTGGCTTACGACTTCGGGGTGAAGGCGCACTCACCCAAGTTGCTCGCGGAGCGCGGCTGCCGCGTCACGGTGATCCCTGCCGACACGCCACCGGACTCGATCCTGGCCGACCCGCCCGACGGGTTATTCGTTTCCAACGGACCCGGCGACCCGGCAGCGGTGGAAAAGGCTGAAGCGGCGATCCTCGGGCTGGCGCAGAACAACGTTCCGGTCTTCGGGATCTGCCTCGGTCATCAGTTGATTTGCAGGGCCTTCGGGGCTGGCACGTACAAGCTCCCGTTCGGCCACCACGGAGGCAATCACCCGGTACAGAACTTGGATACCGGGATGGTCGAGATCACTTCGCAGAACCATGGGTTCGCGGTCACTGCTGGCGAAGGGGACGAGATTCCGGGCGCACCTGGGCTTCGGCTCACGCACCGCAATCTCTACGACGGCACGGTCGAGGGTGTCGAGCACCGGGAGCTTCCGGTGCTTTCGGTTCAGTACCATCCGGAAGCCGCACCTGGGCCGCACGACAGTAGATATTTGTTTGATCGCTTCGTCGCCTTGATGGCCGACCGCAAGGGAGATTCGGGTTGATTGTGCGCCCGCTTAAGTCTCTATCCCGCAACGACTCCGCGAACCTTGCGGCCCCCCTAGGGCGTCGTTACCGTGCTTCCCCTGAGCGAATAAACGGCGGGCTGACGACGCATTTGAGAATCCCTCCTCAGGAGGCAGTATGACGAAGGCGGACTTGGTTGAGCAGGTGGCCGATGCGATCGGCCCCGGGATCACCAAGAAGGATTGTGCGCTCGTCGTCGATGGCTTTCTCAACGCGGTAAAGCTCGCGCTGGCCAACGGCGAGAACATCGAGATTCGCGGTTTTGGCACGTTTAAGGTCCGCAAGCGGAAGACGCGTGTGGCGCGTAATCCTCGCACCGGTGACGCCGTCGATGTGCCCTCCCGGTCGGTGCCCGTGTTCAAGCCGTCAAAGCATCTCAGTGTGCGTGTCGCCAAACTCGACCAGTCCTGACCACGGGGCGCGTACCCCGTTTAACGTTCTCCACTCTGAGTCTGTCTTAGCGTAGGTGAGGGAAGACAGAGGATCGGAGCATGAGATTTTCGACAAGGATCTGGTCGAACGGGCACGAGGCGGAGACGACTCGGCGCTTAGCACTTTGGTGGAACGACATCACGAAGCCGCCTACCGCGTGGCAGTCTCTATGCTACGAGATGATGACGCGGCGCAGGACGTGGTCCAGGATGCGTTCATCAAGGCGTTCCGCGCACTGTCTGGCTTTCGAGGAGACGCCGCCTTTCGCACGTGGATTCTTACGATCACGGCGAACGAGGCGCGAAGTGCGTTTCGCAAACGAGGGCGGCGCCGGGAGTCCACGTTGGATGATGTGGGTCCCCTACCGTCAGGGGGCAAGAATCCGGAAGAAGAAACCGTGGTCGCGGACGAGGCAGCACAGGCGCGCTTGATGTTGGATGAGCTGCCGGAGAAACAGAAGCTCTCCGTCTCGTTGCGGGTGGAGGAGGGGATGAGCTTCAAAGAGATTGGCGAAGTTATCGGGTCCAGTGAGGGTGCGGCACGGGTGAACTACTTTCATGGCATCCGCCGGCTCAGGGAGTTGATGGAGTGAATACGACAACGTGTGAGACGGTCCGTGAGTGGATTCCAGACTACGTGGGTAGCCGACTCGCGGAAGCGAATTTGGGCGCGACCGAGGCTCATTTTGAAGCCTGTGGCTCGTGCCGGGCTGAGGCCGAACTGGCTTCGATGCTGCTTGCGAGTCGTCCCGAGGTGCCTGCTGGGTTGGCGCTCCGAATCAAGGGATCCGTACTAGCCGACCGCCGGTCGGTCCGCCGCCCCTGGTGGGGACTCTCCGCAGCTGCAGTTGCGGCGCTTGCATTCGGTGTCGGACTCTCGAATGGAGCCGATCCGGAGAGCGCTGTCGTGCCGGGTTATGCATACGAGACCGAAACCACTGAATTGTGGCCGGGCGATGATGGCTTGATCGCAGGCGCGCCTTCGCTTGAGGACCTATCGGACGAGGCCCTCGCGACATTGTTGGCGGAACTCACCGCCGGTTCAGCCGGAGGAGCCGCATGAAGTCTGCAGCGAAGCACAGAATCGCTCTCATCGCGGGGTTGGCAGTGTCGCTTGTCGTGGCCCTCCCGGTCTCCGCTCAGCGAGGCCCTCCGGGACAACGCCGACCGGGTCAGGATCGAGTGCAGCTCGAGCAGCGCATCCGTGCGCAAATGGGCGAGATGATGCGGACCCAGCTTGGGCTTTCAGAGGACGAGGGTGCGAGGCTCTCAGATGCTGTTCAGGACTTCGAGGTTCAGCGTCGGAGCTTGGGGAGAGAGGAGCAGGCGCTCCGTCGCCGCGTGGAAGCGTTGACCTTGGAGGGCGAAGAGGACCAGCAGCAGGCGATCGAACTGCTTGATCGCATGGCCGCCTTACGTCTGCGTGAGGCCGAGTTGTTCGTGGCTGAGCAGGCTCGACTGAGGGAAATTCTGACACCCGTGCAGGTACTCCGCTACCACGCCCTGCGGGAGCAACTCGGCGAGCGGATCCAGAGGTTCAGAGAGGGCCAGCGCGGTCGAGCGAACGGTGTTGGCCGGCGGGGTGGCAACTAGTGCACCGGAAGCCGGGCGGAAACCGCGATTGGAGAGCGTTCGGGCGTCCAGGCCTCTGAGACCTGTACTTGGAACGTTGACGGGGCAGTGGGGGTCCTTCACTCTCATACGTGCCCCAAGCTGTGACTCTCCCCCTGGACGCCATGTCGGTTCCTGTCCGCACTCTGTTCTTCGCAGCATACCGCGACCACTTCGGGGTCTCGGAACTGGACGTTGAGCTTGCCGCGGGCGCTACCGTGGCCGATCTCGTGTCGGAGCTTCGTGGACGGGGTGCGCCTTTTGATGTGCTGCCGGCGGAACCAGCGGTGGCGGTGAATCACCACTATGCCTTCCTCGATGAGCCCCTCGGCGCAGGCGACGAAGTCGCGTTTATTCCGCCGGTCGCAGGGGGCTGAGCGTGTACGCGAGGGTATCGACCGAGGTGATTGACGCCGTCGACGTGCTCGCTCGAGTCGGATCAGAGCAGGACGGCGCCTCGCTGCTTTTCCTGGGTGTGGTGCGTAACCATGCGGACGAACGGCCCGTATCGGGTATGCGTTACGACGCCTATGAAGAGATGGCCAGCGAGGTGCTGCGCGCGATCGCTGAAGAAGCGGCCCAGACCCTTGGGACGGACCGGGTCGCTGTGGTGCACCGTTTCGGTGAGCTGGCGGTTGGAGAAGTCAGTGTGGCAGTCGCGGTGTCGAGCCCGCACCGCGCGGAGTCCTACGAGGCATCCCGCTACGTGATTGAAGAGATCAAGAAGCGCCTGCCGGTTTGGAAGAAAGAGCACTACACAGATGGTGAGTCTACCTGGGTCGAAGGGCAGATCCCGCCGGTTACAACTGGGAGCGAAGCGTGAAAGATCAGTTCGGTCGTCGCGTCGAATACCTACGCATCTCCGTAACCGACAAGTGTAATTTGCGGTGCGTCTATTGCATGCCGATGGAGGGCCTCGCGTGGTTGAAGCGGGAGGACATTCTCTCCTACGAAGAGATCGCGTCGGTTGTCCGGACCATGGCGGGCATGGGCTTGAAGAGGGTTCGCCTCACCGGGGGTGAGCCACTCATACGGCGTGACCTGCCTGATCTCGTGCGGATGATCAGCGCGGTCCCGGGTATCGAGGATATCTCGTTATCCACGAACGCGGTGCTCCTCGCCGACCAAGCTGAAGACCTCAAGTCCGCGGGAATCCAGCGGCTTAACGTTTCGTTGGATTCGCTGCGCCCGGATCGTGTGGACGCCATTTCTCGGCGGCCGGGCTCATTCCCCAAGATCATGGAGGGGCTCGATGCCGCGGACGCAGTCGGCTTCTCACCCCTCAAGATCAATGTAGTGCTGATCCGTGGGCAGAACGACGACGAAATCGAGGACTTCGCCCGCATCACGCGGGAGCGTTCGTGGCACATTCGTTTCATCGAGATGATGCCTACCGGTGCCAATCTTGACCTGAGCGCCAACAGCTTTATCTCATGCGCCGAGGCGCTGCGACGCGTGCGAGCGATGGAGTCCATCGAGCCCGTGGAAGGTCCCTTCGGAAATGGCCCCGCGACGTACTACCGCTTCCCAGGTGCCCCGGGCACCGTGGGCGTCATCACGCCCATGAGTCACAACTACTGTGACCGCTGTAATCGGATGCGCCTGACCGCTTCCGGGCAGCTACGTCCGTGCCTCTTCGGCGAGCTTGAGACCAACCTGCGCGACCCGCTCAGGGCCGGCGAAGATCTGGTTCCGCTCATCGAAGAAACGCTCCGGGTCAAGCCTGAGAGGCACTACCTGATCCAGGGTAGCGCCGCCGGTTCCGGCGGCCTTGTCGCGCTGTCGCAGACCGGCGGGTAGACCTCCGCGAGCAGGTCGTTTACACTCCATTTGGGACCAGCGTGATCGGTCCCGGCATACCCATAATTTTCCTGTAGTTATCCTGCCGCGGAGCGGACTTTTGCTATGAGCGTCAAGAAGATCACAGTAGTGGGCGCCGGCCATGTCGGCGCGACCTGCTCACAGTTGTTGGCACAAAAAGAACTGGCTCGGGAAGTCATTCTGGTCGACATCGCCGACGGCATTCCGCAGGGGAAGGGCCTCGACCAGTGGGAGAGCGCTCCCATTGAGGGGTGCGACTCGCGCGTCTACGGCGTGAACGACTACGAGAAGTGCGCGGGCTCAGAGATCTTCATCATCACGGCGGGCATTGCGCGTAAGCCCGGCATGAGTCGTGACGACCTCCTTAAGATCAACGCCGGCGTAATCACCTCGGTCTGCAAAGAAATCAAGCGGGTCGCTCCAGAATCGATCGTGATCATGGTCACGAATCCCCTCGACGTCATGGCTCAGGTCGCTCTTGAAACGACCGGCTTCCCCCGCGAGCGCGTGATCGGCATGGCGGGCGTGCTAGATACGGCCCGCTACCGCTCCTTTATCGCGCTCGAACTCGATGTTTCGATCGAGGACATTCAGGCGCTCGTCCTGGGTGGGCACGGCGACACCATGGTGCCGCTTGCCAGCTACACGTCTGTCAGCGGGATTCCGCTGTCGCAGCTCCTCTCTCAGGATCGCATTGATGCGCTCGTTGAGCGGACGCGAAAGGGTGGGGGTGAGATCGTCGCCTATCTGAAGACCGGAAGCGCCTACTACGCGCCGGCCGCCGCCGCCGTGCAGATGGCCGAGGCGATCGTGAAGGACAAGAAGCGCATCCTTCCGTGTGCGGCTTGGCTGCAGGGCGAATACGGCATGAAGGACCTCTACCTCGGGGTCCCGTGTCAGCTCGGGGAGGGCGGCCTACAGCGCATCCTGGAAGTGGAGCTCAGCGCTGAAGAGACTGCTGCGCTTGAGTACAGCGCCGAGCACGTGCGTTCCACCGTTGCGGCGCTCAAGGCGCTTCAGTAGCCCTGATTTGACATCGATACTGGGTGAAGCGAGCATTAGCTCATGACGAATCTGCACAGCAATCCGAACTCGAATCGAAATCCCCAAGGGGATCGCGGTGACGAACTCGTGTAGCTGAGCGGAACAGCAACGAGACGGCCGCGGTCCCCACGGGGGTCGCGGTCGTTTTTTTTGGAGTTCTGTTAGCGGCCTGTTTCTGGGCCGATATGCAACAGGTTGATGGGGTGTAGCTCAATTGGCAGAGCGCCTGGCTGTTAACCAGGAGGTTGGAGGTTCAAGTCCTCCCGCCCCAGTGCCATCGAAGCTGTGAAAAAAGTATCTATGACGAAGCTATCCTGGAGAGCATGTTGGGGGCGTCCGCCATGTTCGACGATGCCTGGTTTGGGGAAAACTGGAGTGTCTTCAAGCGCAATGTGGGGCCTGGTTTCGCGTCGTTCATGGAGGAACGATAGGAGCTGCGGGCACCCTAGCACCGTAACGCGGGCCGCTGTACTTCTTCAACAGCCTTCTAGTCGTCGGCCTCCGACGGGCTGAGGGGCGGCGGCAAGATCCCCTCTGACCGCCCCCCACCCGCCATGTTCTTGGCCGCGTTCTGCAGCACGCCTTGGATGTCGATCCCAAGCGCTGAGCCCAGCCCTTCAAGCGTCCCGTACGCACCCTTCACACGCTGGTTCACCGCGTTGCTCACGCCGCCGCCGTCGCCGCTGTCCATGACAATAAGGCGGTCGATGTCCACGCCCTTCACGGCTTCAACGGAGATCTCGAGTAGCTCGGGCAGCTTCTCGGCCAGGAACACCGCGAACGCTTGGTCCCCCCCGGTCTTGATCTGCTCGTAGAGTAGGTTTAGCACCGCGACCTGAGCCTTGCCTCGCTCAAGGATCGGCGCAGCCTCGCCTTCAGCAGCCGCGAACGCCGCCTGCCTTGCCGCATTGGCGGGCTCGATGACATCGGCGCGGAGGCGCTCCATCTCCCGCTCGACACGCCTAGATTCGAGTGACCGTTCGGCCTCGACCTTCGCTTCCTCCGACTTCACGACGGCGGTTTTTTCAGCGATCTCGGCTTCCTGGTTGAGCTGCGCTTGGCGTACACGAAGTAAATTTTCCGCCTCTGCGATCTTGACGCTGGACTCTGCTTCCTGGATCTCGGCTCGCTGACGCGCGAGCGCTTGGGCCTGTCGTGTGTCCGCCTCAGCCTGGGCCTCGGCGATCTCCGCTTCACGCACGGCTTCGGCCGCCTTCCTCCGACCGATCGCTTCGAGGTATCCGCGCTCGTCACTCACGTTCTGGATCTTGAGGACGTCCAAGTGGAAGCCCAACGCGGCGAGGTCCTCCCCCGCGTCCTCCGACAACGCCTTTGCGAAGCCTAGGCGGTCTTCGTTGACCTCCTCAGGGGTCAGCGTTGCCAACACGCCGCGCAGGTTACCCATCAGGGTGTCCTTGGCGAGCTGTTTGATCTCTTCCTCAGTTTTGCCAAGGAGTCGCTCGACCGCGTTGTTGAATACCGTCTCGGGTTCTGACGCGATTTTGACGTTCGCGATCGCTTCCACATTGAGGGGAATGTTCCCCTTCGAGAATGCGTTGTGGACCGTAATTTCGATCGCGATCGTCTCGAGGTTGAGGTGAGCGATCGTTTCAATGATCGGCACCCGCAGCGTCCTTCCGCCGGTGATCGAGCGGTAGCCGATGGTGCGTCCATCGGCCAGCGTTCGCATTCCACCCGTGATGACCGCAGCGCGGTTTGGGGGCACGATGACGATGAGCGCCCGGATCGTAGAGATCAAAACCATGACTACCACGATGCCTACGAAGGCGAGGGTGGCGGGGGCCGTCACAAACTGCACGAGTTCTTCCATTTGAATCTCCGCTGGGGAGTGCCCTATCAGGGTAAGGCTGTGAGGTCTCTATCTGTGGGAACGACGTAAGCGATCCCATCCTTCATTTCTACCACCACGACGTCTTTCCAATCTTCGGGCGGCCGACTCGCGGACGCGGTGGAATGGGGCAGTGCGCGAAGAGTTAGTCTCCGTCCGCCACGCTCGACCGCAACACCCCCGGCGGTGCCTCCGCCCAGAGGCAGGATCACCTGGCCTGACAGGCCAGCGAACGAGTCGTCTGGCTGGAGCATTCCGGTCTCCGTGCGGCGCAAATAAGCAAAGACCCGCTGGACAAGGGCCCCCGACAAAATGCCGGCCGAAGAGGCATACGTCACCGTGCTTGCGGCGCCGGGCACGAAGCCGGCCTGCGTGAGTAGCCAACCCACGGCGCCGAAGCCAAACAGTGCATAGGAGACCATCCGGAACGACAGAATTTTCGTCGCAGAATGATCGACATCGGAGGTCGAGTCGAAGTCGACGTCGAGTTCTAGGTCGCTGGCGTCACCGCCGAGCAGATCTCCGAGCAGCGACAGCAACAGGAGCCCGCCGCCGAGCACGACGCTGAAAAGATAGGCCACGTACATGAGAGACTCCTGTTCGGTCGAGTCGAGGGGTGTTCAAGTTATGTCGCTTGCATACCACTGGGCCACCGCGGACCGGTGTTGCGCCTTGGCCGTACCGATTCTACGAGTGAATCTACGAGTGAACCCATCAGATTCTTCTAACGGCGACTTGGTGGTGGCCTCCGCTCAAGAAGCTGAGTACAGTCAACGAGTTGGCAATAAACTTACTCCCGGACCGAAGCCATGAAGCTCCTCAGAACCGCGGCGCTCTGCACCGTGCTTGTTTCGATGGGTACGGACGGGCAGGTCACGCCAGAAAGGCCGAAGACATGATCCGGAGGGAGCCTCAGCGGCGGCCATGGTTCGCGGCGGCATACCTCGTCGTGGCGGCGTGCGGTGGAGGCGCGGCTTCAGGTCCTCTTCCCCCCACCGACCCCGCGGAACTGACCTTCGCGGAAGAACTCGGGATCGACCTCGCCGACTTCGAAGTGACGGCATCAGGACTCTACATCCAGGACATTTCAGAGGGCCTCGGCGCGCGGGCCAACAGCACCAGTCGAGTCTGGATCTACTATGTAGGCTGGCTCCCGGACGGCACGGTTTTCGACGCGACGCTTCAAGGTGATCCGTTTCATTTCCGGTTGGGCGGAAACGAAGTGATCCGGGGCTGGAACCAGGGTATTGCAGGAATGCGCCTCGGCGGACGTCGGCGGCTGATCGTACGCCCAGGGCTGGCCTATGGTTCAAGGGCTCAGGGCCAGGTGCCAGCTGGGGCCACCCTCGTATTCGAGGTCCAGTTAGTGGACGTGAATTGAAACCTCCTTCCTAGCATGGCGTATTCAAGCTGGCGCCAGGGGCACGCTTGGCCCTACCCAAAAATGTTTTCGAGGACCCATGACATATCTAGCATTAAGCCGGTTCCGCACCTCCGGCCCTTTCCTCGCCGTTCTTCTGCTTACCGCATGTGGTGATTCCTTTGAAGTGATCGAAGAGACGAACTTCGCCGAGGTGCTCAATATCGATCTGACCACGATGACGCGGACGTCGTCTGGGCTTTACATCGAACAGCTGGCCGAAGGCACGGGCCCCGCAGCCGTCGCGGGGCAGAGAGTCACCGTGAGCTACACGGGCTGGCTCTCGAACGGCTCATCCTTTGACGATGGCCAATTCACCTTCACGCTCGGTGTAGGTGAGGTCGTGGCCGGTTTTGACGAGGGCGTCCTGGGTATGCGCGTGGACGGGGCGCGGCGGATCATCATTCCGCCCGAACTCGGCTACGGAGCCGCAGGTCAGGGTCCGATTCCCGGGGGCTCGGTCCTAATCTTCCGGATCCAAGTCGTGGGCATTACTTGACCCGTCGGTGTCACTTCGCCGGGAGACCACCGGCGAAGGCGACGGCCAGGGTAAGCCACGAGGCCAACTCCGCGTCGGTTTTGATCCCCTCGACACCCACGTAGACCAGCCCCTTCATCGCCCGGCCGGTGAATCCATCTCACGCCCGTAGGGGCGTGAGATGGCGTCGCTGTGGGCGTCCGGCCCGACGCGCAGCATCAAATCGTCACCGACGATGCCGGCGGCCATGTTCCCGCCGAGTAGAAAGCACAGCCCGCCGAACATCTTCTTCTCGGTGAGGTCCATGCGCTCGGAAAGCGATTCACGAACGCGCTGAGCGAGCCCCTCGTCGGAGGCCATGACTACATCTTGGGGAGGGTTACACCGACCTGCTTCATGTACTTCCCCTGGCGGTCCGCGTATGCCACCTCAGGCTCTTCGTCGCCCTGGAAGAACAGCAACTGGGCGATGCCTTCTCCGCCATAAACCTTTGCTGGCAGCGGCGTCGTGTTGGAGATCTCGAGCGTGAGGTAGCCCTCCCAAGTCGGCTCCAAAGGCGTGACGTTCACGATCAGGCCGCAGCGGGCATACGTCGACTTTCCTACGCACAGCACCAGAACGTCCCGCGGGATGCGGAAGTACTCTTCGGTGCGAGCCAAAGCAAACGAGTTCGGCGGGATGATGCACTCTGGCCCGACGATGTCCACGAATGAGCGGTCGTCGAAGTTCTTCGGGTCCACGAGGGAGTTGTGAACGTTGGTGAAGACCTTGAACTCCGAAGATACGCGGATGTCGTAACCATACGAGGAGACGCCATACGAGATCTTACCGCCTCGAACTTGGCCGGTCTCGAAGGGCTCAATCATCCGGTGCTCTTGGCACATGCGGCGGATCCACTTGTCGCTCTTGATGGACATCAGGGCTCAGTTTCGCTGTGGGTTGGGGGGGACAGGGGGAGAGTCCGATCCCGGCTCAATTCGAAGGCATTGAAGCGCTAAAGATAGAAGAGTCAGCCGAGTCCGTGCAAACCGACGAAAAATCAAGAAAAATCGACGTTCCTCTGGTTGACACTCTGCCGCCGCGCCGGGTACCTTTTCGCGTCCGTTAGTGAACTATTTCACAAACCCAGCGGCGCCATGTCGGGAGCCTATCTCCCCCTCCTCCTACTCTTCGGCGTATCCATCCTGAACGCGATTGGGATGGTCGCTGCGAGTCACCTGTTTAGTCCGCGCCGAGACACGCCTCAGAAACTCATGCCGTACGAGTCGGGCATGATCCCGCTCGGGAGTACGCGCGCGCGCTTCTCGGTGAAGTTCTACATGGTGGCGATCAGTTTCATCGTCTTCGATTTGGAGACGATCTTCCTGATCCCCTGGGCGGTTCAGATGCGTGAATTGGGTTGGGGCCCGTTTCTCGCGATGTGTATGTTCGTCGTCGTTCTGGCGGTGGGCCTTCTCTACGAGTGGAAGAAGGGAGGTCTGGAGTGGGACTAAAGGACATACTCCCTGGGGGCGGCGCTTCGGCGACCTCAGGTGGGATCTTCGGTGTCGATACCCCGACGTTCCTCACGAGCAGGGTCGACTGGATCATCAACTGGGGTCGGAGGAACTCCCTGTGGCCGATGCCGTTCGGAACCGCTTGCTGTGCCATTGAGATGATGGCCTCAGCTGCATCGAACTACGATCTGGCGCGTTTTGGAATGGAGCGGATGTCGTTCAGTCCGCGTCAGGCCGACGTCCTCATCTGCGCGGGACGGGTTCCGTACAAGTTGGCCCCCGTCCTGCGGCGCATCTGGGATCAAATGCCGCAGCCCAAGTGGTGCATCTCCATGGGCGCCTGCGCGAGTTCGGGCGGGGTGTTCGACGTTTACTCGATGGTGCAGGGCATCGACACCATCGTGCCGGTCGACGTCTACATCCCGGGTTGCCCGCCCCGGCCCGAGGGCCTGATCTACGGGCTCATGATGATCCAAGAGAAGATCCGTCAGGAGACATTGACGCGTCACTTCGAGCACCGATCCGAGGATGCGGCTTTGGTGGCTCGTCCTCGTGCCGACGACTACCAGGTGGCTGGACTAACAGGGCCTTTTGGGAACTCGACGCAGCAGGATCACCTCCATACGGCTTTGCCGGTGAGTCCCAAGAAGTCTCCCTCTGACGATCCGCTCTCCTAGTGACCGGACACTCGCGATGACTGCCAAGAAGAAGAGCGGACTCGATGCGGTCGACGACGGTCCGCAGGCTTCCGACGCGACTGAGGTCGGGCAAGGCGGCTCCAGCGGAGACCCCAACGCGCACGTATCTGTCAAAGGACTGATCGAGAAGTTCCCCGACGCCGTCGTCCGTCACTGCGTGAACGCGGGCGATCAACATGTGGTGTGGGTGGACCCGACGCGCAGCATGGAGATTTTGACGTGGCTGAAAGATGACGCCAGTCAACTTTATGACATGATGACCGACGTTACCGCGATCGACTACGGTGGTGGTCGTCCGGTGAACGTCGTCTACCAGATGTTCTCGACCACGCACAAGCATTCGCTGCGGGTTCGGTGTGAGTTGCCGCTGGATGTTATGGAAATCGCCTCTGTGGCGAACCTCTGGAAATGCGCGGACTGGCTCGAGCGCGAGGTCTACGACCTCTTCGGCGTCAATTTCGTGGGCCACCCGGACCTTCGCAGAATTCTCATGCCGCAGGACTACGCTGAGGGGCACCCACTGCGGAAGGACTTTCCGCTCCGTGGGAGGTTCTCGCGGGCCGAACAAACGCGCCGCGCACTGAACCAAGAGGTAGATCGATTCTACGTTCCGGACTTGCTGGAGCACGCTGGTGAACCGCAGGAGGTTCCGGAAGTTGGGGCCCACGCGACCGACGTTGGGGGGAATACCTGATGGCGCAGAAGACCGTGGAGATCAAGGTCGGACGCGCCCCAGAAATGGGCGTCGATGGCCGCCCGTCAATGAGTCCGATCGCTCCGTTCGACATTGCGGAACCCGACATCGGTACCGAGCACATGCTCATCAATATTGGACCGCAGCATCCGGCGACGCACGGGGTTTTGCGACTGGTCTGTGAGCTCGATGGGGAGACTGTAATGAAGGTGATGCCGGACATCGGCTACCTGCATTCATCTTTCGAAAAGCTCGGCGAGTATCGGACTTGGAATCAAATCGTCACGCTCACGGACCGCATGGACTACTTGGCGCCGTTGATCTACAACTGCGCGTACGTGATGTCGGTCGAGAAGTTGATGGGCATCGAGGTCACGGAGCGCTGCAAGGTGGTGCGCGTGATCCTCATGGAGATGGACCGCATTTTCGGTCACTTGCTCTGGCTTGGGACGACAGCGATCGACGTGGGTGCGTTTACCCCATTCCTCTATTCTTTCCAGGAACGTGAGCGGATCTACAAGCTGCACGAGACGCTGACAGGCGCACGTATCACGACCTCGGCGACCCGTGTCGGTGGCATGATGGCCGACCTCCCCGAAGGGTGGACGGACCAGCTCAAGGACTTCCTCGACACGTTTCCGAAGACGCTTGCGGAAGTACATCACCTACTGACCGGCAACTTGATTCACATCGGTCGCACGCAGGGCATCGGCGCGATCAGCGCGGCGGACGCGATCAACTACGGCTTCACGGGCCCCAACCTCCGCGCCGCGGGGGTATCGCATGACGTGCGGAAGGATCGCCCCTACTACGACTACGAGACCTACGATTTCGAGGTCCCGATCGGCGAGCACGGCGACTGCTACGACCGCTATCTGTGTCGCATGGAAGAGATGACGCAGAGTGTTTCGATTTTGCGCCAGGCGCTCGCTCGCCTCCCGGGCGGCCCCATCAACGTCGCGGACCCCAACATTTCCTTGCCCTCCAAGACCGACGCCATGTCGGACATGGAGAGCATGATCCACCACTTCAAGCTCATCACCGAGGGCATTCCCGCTCCTGAGGGTGACTGCTACATGGGCATCGAGGCCTCCAAGGGCGAGCTCGGCATGTATGTGGTGGCTGAAGAGGGAAGTACGAAGCCGGTCCGCTGGCGCGTCCGCCCCCCTTCGTTCGTAAACCTCTCTGTCATCCCAAAGCTCGCTGAGGGCCATTTGGTGTCAGACCTGATCATGATCAATGCCAGTCTAGACATCGTCCTCGGGGAGATCGACCGATGAGTGATGTCCCGTTTAAGAACCCCGGATGGGCCGGCAATACGGGGGAGTTCGACCTCTCGGAAGACCAGGTTCGCGGGGATGACTTCGTTGGCGAGCGTCCGAAGCATGGAGGCCACGCCTCAGGTTCTGCGACGATGCCTTACATGCTCGCGGAGAAGAACCCCGATGCGGTCCTTTTCGAGGGTGAGTACAAAGAGCGTTTCGAGAAGATTCTGACTCGTTATCCTGATAAACAGGCGGCACTCCTCCCGGCTCTGAGCCTGGCTCAGGAGTTGCGCGGTTACGTCAGCCCTGCGTCGATGGACCGCGTGGCGGAACTCCTCGGGCTTTCCCCGGCGTACGTGCGGGGTGTCACGACTTTCTACACGATGTATAACAAGCGTCCCGTGGGCCGGCACCTGGTCCAGGTCTGCACCAACATTTCGTGCAACCTCTGTGGCGCGGATGACGTTCTGGCTGCGTTCCTTCGTTATACCGACACCGAGTTGGGCGAGACTTCCGAAGATGGGAACTTCACCGTGATCGAAGCCGAGTGCCTCGCCGGTTGTGGCTTCCCGACCTGCGTCCAGATCAATTCGCGCTACTTCGAAAACGTCAGTCCAACCGAGGTGCCTAAGATCATTGAGCACCTCAAGGCCGAAGGGGATAGCTGATGGCGTATCCCTATGTGTCGGATCGTGAGGTCCGCGTGGTCAGCAAACATTTCGGCGACCCGCTGCAGCGCCGCATCGACACCTATGTGGAGCGGGGCGGCTACAAGGCCCTTGCCAAGGCCTTGGAGGTTGGACCCGAAGACGTCGTGGACATCGTGAAGTCCTCGGGCCTGCGCGGTCGCGGTGGCGCAGGCTTCCCGACCGGTGTGAAGTGGTCCTTCATGCCGAAGGACACGAACCGGCCGCACTACCTGCTGTGTAATGCCGACGAATCAGAGCCCGGCACCTTCAAGGACCGCGAGCTCATTCGCTGGGACCCGCATCAGTTGATCGAAGGCTGCCTGATCGGCGCCCACGCGATCCGGGCCCAGCACGTCTATATCTACTGTCGCGGCGAATTCTTCGAGACGACGCAGGTGTTGGCTCGTGCGCTCGAAGACGCGTACGCCAAGGGATACGTCGGAGAGAACATCCTCGGGTCAGGCCACACGATCGATGTGACGGTGCACGCGGGTGCGGGAGCCTACATCTGTGGCGAAGAGACCGGGCTCATGAATTCGCTCGAGGGGCGTCGTGGCCTGCCGCGTATCAAGCCCCCGTTCCCGGCGGCTGTTGGCGCTTTCGGCATGCCCTCTACGATCAACAACGTCGAGACGCTTTGCGCGATCCCGCACATCGTCACCCATGGCGGTGAATGGTATCGCCAGTGGGGCACCGAAAAGAGCCCGGGAACCAAGCTCTTCTGTGTCAGCGGTCACGTGAACAAGCCGGGCAACTACGAACTGGCGCTGGGTTTCCCGTTGAGCGAGCTCATCGAGGATGTGTGTGGTGGCGTTCGAAATGGGAACGCCCTCAAGGCTGTGATTCCCGGAGGCTCGTCGGTGCCGATTATCAACGCCGAAGAGGTTTCCCGGTGCAGCCTGGATTACGAGGGGTGCGTCGCTGTGGGAACGATGCTCGGCTGTGCTTCGGTCATCGTCATGGACGAGACAGCAGATATCGTCAAGCAGGTGCGGCGCATGGCTGACTTCTACGCCCACGAATCGTGCGGCCAGTGCACGCCGTGCCGCGAAGGCACCACGTGGACTGCAAAGATCCTCCGCAGAATCGAAGACGGGCGCGGCACCGAGGAGGACTTGGACACGCTCATGCAGACCACGCAGAACATGGTGGGCACGACCATCTGTGTGCTGTCCGACTCCGTGGCCGCTCCGGTCCAGTCCTCAATCGTGAAATTCCGAGATGAATATTTGGCTTTGATCCGGCGCGGCGAACGCGTGGGGGCTGCCTGATGGCTGACATGGTTACGCTAACGATCGACGGTCATGAGGTCAGCGTTCCCAAGGGGACGACGATTCTCGAAGCGGCCAAGACGATCGGTCAGGAAGTGCCGCATTACTGTTACCACCCTGGCATGTCCTCTCCGGCCATGTGCAGGCTGTGCCTGGTTCAGGTCGAGGGTGCACCCAAGCCCATGCCAGGCTGCGTGACCACGGTCATGGAAGGGCAGGTCGTCCATACCGAATCCGAACAGGCCAAGGCTAACCGTCAGGGTGTGTTGGAATTCTACTTGGTGAACCATCCGCTCGATTGTCCGATCTGTGACATGGCCGGCGAGTGCGATCTCCAGGACTATGTCCACGAAGAGGGCCGGCAACACGGTCGTTCTGTGGAGCCCAAGCGGATCTTCGGGCGGGATGACTTCGGCGGTGATGTCCTTTTCTACGGCGACCGCTGCGTGATGTGCACGCGCTGTGTGCGCTTCATGAGCGAGGTCGAACAGGATCAGCGTCTCACCGTGGTTGAGCGGGGAAGTCGCTCGGTCATCGATACGTTCTTTGAAGAAGGCCTCGAGGGCACGCATTGGCACGGCAACATCGTCGATATCTGCCCGGTCGGCGCGCTCGTATCCAAGGACTTTCTCCACAAGGCCCGCGCCTGGGACCTAGAGCACACGCCTTCCGTCTGCACCAGTTGCTCCCAGGGCTGTAACATCGACCTGCACACGCGCGACAACTTGGTGCAGCGTCTGAAGCCGAGAGAAAATCTCGACGTCAACGGCTGGTGGATGTGCGACCACGGACGCCATAACTACGAGTGGATCAACCAAGGTGATCGCATCGAGGCGCCCTTGGTGCGGGACGAGGCAGGCGGTACCAAGGCCCTTGGCTGGAAAGACGCGCTCGGGTCGCTACTTGAGCGTGCGGGCTCCCTGAGCGGAGCCTCCGTGAAGGCTGTGGCGTCGCCGTTTGCATCGAACGAGGACCTCGGTGCGCTCGCCGCGCTTGTGACCGCCCTCGGCGGGGGCGAGACCGTGTTCCGTTCGGCCCGCGCTCAGGAGGAAGTTGTCCTGAAGGGCTTCCCAACGTTAGCTCGTCGCAAGGACCTCGCGCCAAACACCCACGGTGCGACCTCCATCGGTATGAGCCGAGTAGGGGGCGACGAGGCGACCGGAGGGCTCGACCAAGTGGCTGCGCACGACGGTATCGTGATCGTGCTCGGTGATGCACTGAGTGATCTAGACGCTTCGTTCGGTGAGAAGGCATCCCTCTTTGTTTACGTGGGCACCCATACCGTTGCAGCCGCCGCAACGGCGGACTACGTGCTTCCGGTAACGACCTTCGCGGAGCAGGAAGGGAGCTTCACAAATCTGGACGGACGCGTGCAGCGGTTCTGGCCCGCGTTGCAGGCACCGGGAATGGCGCGGCCAGCTTGGTTGATTTTGGGCGCGATGGTCGCGGAACTCGCGGGAAGCGAGCCCGCTCGGAGCGCGGCAGATTCGTTCGCGCTTCTTTCCTCAAAGGTGACGGCGTTTGGTGGCATGAGCTACGACGACTTGGGCACCCGCGGCGCGGTCGTGAACGCGACCGTCTCGCTTTCGGGAGACTGACCGAATGGAGTCATTGCAACCGATTTCAGGCATCTGGGCGATTGTTGCGGGGGCGGTTAAGGTCACCGGCATCTTCACCGTATTGATGCTGACGATCGCCTACACAACGCTGGCCGAACGCAAAATATCTGCGTGGATCCAAGATCGACACGGACCCAATCGAGCGGGCCCGCTGGGTCTTCTTCAGCCGATCGCAGACGGCATCAAGAACTTCCTGAAAGAAGAAACGCTACCGGCAACGGCGGCGCGGTTCTTCTTCGTGCTCGCCCCCATGATGGTGCTGTTCCCTTCGCTGGTGACCTTCGCGGTGATCCCGATCGCGGCACCCCTGCCTACGCCGGTTGGCGTGGTCGACATGATCATCGCCGATGTCCCCATTGGCATCCTGTACGTCATGGCGTTCAGCTCGTTGGCGGTCTACGGCGTCGTGCTGGGTGGCTGGGCCTCCAACAATAAGTATGCGTTCTTAGGTGGTCTGCGTGCCTCGGCACAGATGGTCAGCTACGAAGTCGCACTCGGCCTGTCACTGATCACGGTGTTGATGCTGGCCGGCAACGTGACGCTCCCGGAGATCATCTGGCAGCAGCAGCAGTTGGGCATGTGGTTCGCATTCCCGTTGTCGCTTGGCTTCTTGCTCTTCGTGATCTCCGCCTTCGCGGAGACCAACCGACTGCCCTTCGACATGCCCGAGGCTGAGTCGGAGTTGGTGACCGGTTATCACACCGAGTACTCAGCCATGAAGTTCTCGGCTTACATGATCGGTGAGTTCGGCCACATGGTGACGGCCTCAGCGCTGATGGCCACGTTGTTCCTCGGCGGATGGGACTTGCCGGGTACCTGGGATAACGCGTTCTGGTACCAGGGGCAGTTGATCAGTGGCTTCGCCGCTGACGGGAGTGTCATCATGGCCAACCCGGCCGTGTGGAAGACGCTTGCGACCCTCGCGGGGTTTGTTGCCAAGACGAGCTTCTTCTTGGTCCTCTATATCTGGATCCGCTGGACGCTTCCCCGGTTCCGCTACGATCAGGTGATGGCACTCGGTTGGAAGGTCATGCTGCCGACCTCACTCGCATACCTCATGCTGATCGCCTTGACCATTTTGGTGCTGGATGAGGTGGGTGTCGCTTGGGGATTCGGCTACGGCCTCGCCCTCACTGCCGTCAGTACTGTCTGCACGATCGCGTTTGTGTTCTTCGTGGATCGTGGACGCACCATCACGGGCGCGGCGGCCCAGCGCGCCCAGAGAGTCGAAATAAAGACCATCCCACAACCCGCTCCGGCGGGAGACTAAATGGCGATTTCAGTAAAAGTCATGCACCGTCCGGAGCCGGAGACGACCTCCTATCTTCGGGCCGCGCTCAGCGGGATGGCGCTCACCTTCAAACACATGGTCAATCCGACCGCGGTGACGCAGCAATATCCCGAAGAGCAGACAGATCTGAGCCCGCGCTGGCGTGGCACGCACCGCATGGAAGTGCACGCGGACGGCCGCCCCAAGTGCGTGGCTTGCGGCCTGTGCCCGACGGTGTGTCCTGCGAACTGCATCCGCCTGGTGGGCGGGGAAGACGACCAGGGCAACCGCTACCCGATCGTCTACGAGATCGATGAGTTCCGCTGCATCTTCTGCGGCATGTGCCAGGAGGTTTGCCCTGTGGAAGCGATCCACGTGGGGCGGCATTTCGAGAACGCCGAGTACACCCGTGATCGTTTCGTTTACGATCTAGACCGCCTAATGGAACAAGATCACCCTACGACCTTGTTGTGGGATCCCTCGGACCCGAGGTCCGAGTGATCGAGACCGGGCCGCTGAAATCGGCGCTCTGCGGGGTTGGGCTGCGCTCCCGCGCCTGCGACGGACCCTGGGGTACGCCTCGGCGGGGGTGCTCGCCCGCCTTGCAGCGCATCCGATTTGAGCGGCCGTTGGTTCGAGATCCGCATGTTCTTCGTTTTCAGAACACTCGCTTTCTTGGGCTTCGCTTTTTGACCCACGGCTTTCTAACCAACCGGCTGGGCTATGGTTGATATTCTCTTTTACGTCTTTGCGGCCGTCGCCATTGGTGGCGCCTTGGGCGTTGTTATGGCGAAGAGTCCGGTGGGGTCGCTGCTGTTCATGGTGACCACGCTGGCGAGCGTCGCGGGGACGTACGTGTTACTCGAGGCGCACTTCTTGGCGGCGATCCAGATTATTGTTTACGCCGGCGCGATTATGGTGCTGTTCCTGTTCGTGATCATGTTGCTGAATCTGGGACATGATTATCACAGGGACCTCAAAGGCGGTGCCTACGCCGTGGTGTCCTTTGCCATAGTGGGCGCGATGGCAGGAATGCTGCAGCGTCAACTGCGGGGCTCAGGGATCACTGACGCGGTAGCGTCCGGGGGCCGAGCGATTGACGCGGCCATCGCGGAGCACGGCGCGATCGGTGCCATCGCGGAGCCTCTCTACACGACCTACGTGGTCGCTTTTGAGATCACTGGCATCCTGCTCCTCGTGGCGATCGTGGGTGCGCTCGTTTTGGCCAAAAGGAACGTCGCATGATCACTCCTGCCCTCGTCCTCAGTGCCGTACTCTTTGTGATCGGAACACTGGGCGTCCTCGTGCGCCGCAATGCGATCATCATGTTCCTCTGCATCGAGCTTCAGCTCAACGCGGTGAACCTGGCGTTCGTGGCTTTTTCCCGACTTCACGGAATTGAGGGGCAAATCTTCGTCTTCTTTGTGATGACCGTCGCGGCCGCTGAGGCGGCTGTCGGTCTTGCCATCATCATCTCGATCTTTAGGCACTACGAGACGGTGAACGTTGACAACTTCAAACTGCTGAGGTGGTAGCGGCATGCACGCTTCACTAGCAGCGGTTCTTGTGCAGGGCGGTCAGGCCACGGCCGAAGCCGCGGGGCATTTTGAGCCCTTTTACCCTGGCCTCATCATTCTCCTTCCGCTCATCGGCTTCCTGCTGAACGGTGTCCTCGCACTGCGGCATGGAGTCGCGTCGGCGACTGCGGTTCGGGGCGGGGGGGAGCTTGATCTCGACACGGGTGGTCGACCGGCGACGCATACGCTGCCGAGCCTGATCGGACCGGGGGTGATGCTCCTCGCGTTCCTCCTGACCGTGGTGAACTTCACCCGCATGTTGGGCGCGCACATCGAGGAGCCGGTAGTCATCAGCTACTGGACCTGGATGGCGACCGGAACGTTCACCGTGGATGCCGCGATCCAGCTTGATCAGTTGTCGATGATCATGATGATGGTCGTCACCGGTGTCGGCTTCCTGATCCACGTGTTCAGTGTGGGCTACATGAAGGCTGATTCCGGGTATCCGCGCTATTTCGCATACCTGAATCTCTTCGTCTTCTTTATGCTCACGCTTGTCATGGGCTCTAGCTACGCGTTGATGTTCGTGGGCTGGGAGGGCGTAGGCCTCTGCTCCTATTTGCTCATCGGTTTCTGGTTCAGCGACAAGGAAAAAGCGGACGCCGGAAAGAAGGCGTTCATCGTCAACCGAATCGGCGACGTCGGCTTCCTGGTCGCGATGTTCCTGCTCTACGTGACGTTCGGAACGGTCGACTTCGTGGCGGTCTTCCATGACGCCGAGACACTGGCCTACGGCGGCTCGTTGGTCACGGCGATCGCGCTTTTCTTCTTCTTGGGCGCCGCCGGCAAGAGCGCCCAAATCCCGCTCTATGTGTGGCTGCCCGACGCCATGGCAGGCCCGACGCCTGTATCCGCTCTGATCCATGCCGCCACGATGGTCACTGCGGGTGTCAATTTGGTGGCGCGCTCGTCGGTGCTGTTCGCGCTCGCCCCAGTCGCCGGCGCGACCGTGGCGGGGGTCGGTGTGTTGACCGCCCTTTTCGCGGCGACCATCGCGCTCAAGCAGAACGATATCAAGAAGGTCCTCGCCTACTCTACGGTATCCCAGTTGGGCTACATGTTCGTAGGTGTTGGCGTCGGTGCGTATTCGGCGGGTGTCTTCCACCTCATGACGCATGCCTTCTTCAAGGCTTTGCTCTTCTTGGGAGCGGGAGCAGTGATCCACTCGATGCACGAGGCGTATCACAGCACACATAGCCACGAAGATGCGCAGGACATGCGCAACATGGGTGGACTGAAGGCGCACATGCCGATCACGTGGGTGACCATGTGGATCGCGACTTTCGCCATCGCGGGCATCTGGCCGTTCGCTGGATTCTTCTCGAAAGACGAGATCATCTGGCAGACCGCAGCGTTTGGTGGGGCGACTCACGCGCCGTACCCGATGCTGTACACGGTCTATTGGGTGATCGCGCTGGCCGCAGCCATGCTCACCGCGTTTTACATGACCCGCATGATGGTCATGACCTTCCACGGTACCAACCGTACGGGCGAAGAAGAGTCGAAGCACCTGCACGAAGCTCCCGTCGTGATGTGGGCTCCGCTGGCTGTGCTGGCCACGCTCTCTGTGGTTGGAGGTTGGATCAACGTCCCCGAATCGATTCGCGAATCGTTCTTGGGTCTGGGGCCGCTCACGAGTGAGTGGCTCCATCACTGGCTTGAGCCCATTACGGCGCAGGCGACCCATATCCAAGCGGCCAACCTGGGCGAGCTTTCCCACTCCGCTCCGGTCGGTGGTGGTGAGTTCATGTGGGCTCTGATTTCCACCGTGCTCGCGATTGCTGTCGTCGCCACGACGTTCCGGATGGTCGGACAGAAGGAGATCGTGCCCGCCGCGCAGGACGTGGAACTGACTGGCTTCGCGAAGGTGCTCTACAACAAGTGGTATGTGGACGAGTTTTACGACCGCGTCATTGTTGAGCCGATCCTGCGCACCTCACGCTTCTTCTGGAAGGTGATTGATGCCGGCATCATCGACGGTGTGGTCAACGGGGTGGGCTGGACGGCACGAGGCGTTGGCTTCGTGATCAGCATGTTCCAGACGGGATCCGTGAACACCTATGCATTCATTCTCACCGTCGGCGTCTTGGTTATCCTCGGCGTCAGCATTTTCTAGGGGCCGACGATGATCAACTCTATGCTCGAATCGATCGGCTACACCGGCTGGATTCTCCACGCGCTCATCTGGATGCCCATTCTTGGAATGGGGCTCGTCCTGTGGGCTGAGGAAGAGACCGCGAAGCACGTCGCCTTCTGGTGGTCCGCGGTGGTCTTTGTTCTGAGTCTCGGGCTGTGGTGGGCGTTTGACCCGTCCGAGGCAGGAATGCAAATGGTGAGCCAGACGTCTTGGATCGCCTCCTGGGGTGTCAGCTACTCGCTCGGAATCGACGGAATCAGCCTGTTCATGGTGATGTTGACCACGTTCAGTAGTTCTATCGCGATCCTCGGGTCGTTCAACTACATCAAGGTCCGTCCCCGCGCATTTTACTCACTGATGCTTCTTCTTGAAGCGGGTGTGGTGGGTGTGTTCTCAGCGACGGACGTGTTCCTTTTCTACGTCTTCTTTGAGTTGACGTTGGTGCCGATGTATTTCATCGTCGGCGTGTGGGGCGGGGAACGTCGGATCTACGCAGCGATCAAGTTCTTCTTGTACACGGCGTTCGGGTCTTTGCTGATGCTGGTTGGCATTCTCTACCTGTTCTATAAGGCGAAAACGCTTCTCGGATTCCCGACGTTCGCCTATGCCGATCTCCTGCAGGTGCCGCTGACCGGAACAGAACAGCTTTGGTTGTTTGCCGCGTTTGCGCTCGCGTTCAGCGTGAAAGTGCCGGTCTTCCCGTTTCACACATGGCTGCCAGACGCCCATGTCGAGGCGCCCACGCCCGGCTCCGTGATCCTGGCGGCCGTGCTGCTGAAAATGGGCACGTACGGCTTCTTGAGATTCCTACTGCCGCTGTTCCCGGTGGCAGCCCAGCATCCGACCGTGGTGACGACGATGCTCGTGCTCGCGGTGATCGGGATTCTCTATACGGCCTGGGTTGCCGCGGTGCAGCCGGACGCCAAGAAGTTGGTCGCCTATACGTCTGTGGCCCATATGGGCTTTGTGGTTTTGGGCATCTTCGCGCTCACAGTCAATGGACTGCAGGGCGGGCTCGTCGTCATGATCTCCCACGGCATCAGCACTGGCGCGCTGTTCCTTTTGCTTGGCATGCTCTACGAGCGGAGGCACACACGCCAGATCGCAGACTTTGGTGGTATCGCGCGGGTCGCGCCCCTGTTGACGAGCGCCTTTGTTCTTACGGCGCTTGCCTCCATAGGACTACCGGGAACGAGTGGTTTCGTCGGTGAGTTCCTGGCGTTGCTTGGCGCGTTCGAGACGCATAGGGTCTTCGCCGTCATCGCATCGCTTGGGGTGATCTTCGCCGCGTACTACATGCTGCCGATGGTGCAGAAAGTCTTCTTTAATGCCCTCGACAAACCAGAGAATCGGGAGATTGAAGATCTCTCTCGCCGGGAAATGGTGATTCTGGCCCCCCTGTGTGCACTCATGATTTGGATCGGATGGAACCCGACTCCGATCCTGACACGGATGGAGCCCACCGTTCGTGCGGTCCTCGAGCGAGTGGAGGCTGCTGCGCCTTCGGGGCAAACCTCGATAACGCTGGAAGATGGCTCTCAAGTGGTGATCGCCCCCGCGGACGCACAGGCGCCGTTGGTGGACCCTGAACTGAACGACGACCCCCCAGATGACGCCGCTGTCATCGACGGCGAGTAACGGGCTTATGGAACTCGACTTCAGCCAGCAGATCCACTACGTGTGGGCGCTCCTTCCCGAGATCGTACTTTGCGTTTGGGGTATGATCGTCCTGATCGCTGGCGTTTCAGGGAAGCATCAAGACGCGGATGACGGCGCCGCCGGCGATCCAAGTTTCGGGCCAAAGTCCGACCTGGGCTGGCTGACGCTGCTTGGGATTCTCCTTGCGGCTGGGGCCAATGGTTGGCTATACGGCGTGAACGAGGTGGGTGACTCGTCGATGATTGCCGTTGATGGTTTTCGGCTCTTCGCAAACTGGATTTTCCTGCTTGCGGCGGCGCTCACGGTATTGATCTCCTTCGTGTATATCTACCGCCTGCGTTTGCAGGCGGGCGAGTTCTACGCGCTGATCTTGTTCGCCACGGCCGGCATGATGTTCATGGCCGGTGCCCGCGACCTCATCGTGATCTTCCTGGGCCTCGAGGTCATGTCGATCGCGGTCTACGCCCTTGCAGCCTTCAACCGGCGTGATAGGAAGTCGGCTGAAGCAGGCCTGAAGTACTTCCTCCTCGGGGCGTTTTCGACCGGCTTCTTTCTGTACGGGATCGCTCTGGTGTACGGGGCGACGGGCAGCACGAACATCGCCGCGATCAATACCAGCGTCGCGAGCATGGCAGCGTCACCAGGGCTCCTGGTCGTCGCCATCGCGTTGCTCGCGATCGGCTTCGGGTTCAAGGTGTCGGCAGTCCCGTTCCACATGTGGACGCCGGACGTGTACGAAGGTGCGCCCACCCCGGTAACCGCGTGGATGTCCGCAGCCGTGAAGGCGGCCGCTTTCGTCGCGTTCTTCCGCGTCTTTTTGGTGGGGTTCGACGCGGCGTATGACACCTGGTTTCCCATCATGTGGTGGCTGGCCGCGATCACCATGGTCACGGCCAACCTCATCGCCCTTGTACAAACCAACGTGAAGCGTATGCTCGCGTACTCGAGCATCGCGCATGCGGGCTACCTCCTGGTGGCCCTCACCGCCGCGAACGAAAACGCTGCAGCTGGAATGCTCTTCTACCTGCTGATCTACACACTGATGAACATCGGCGCGTTTGCGGTCGTGATGAGCGTGGCCCATCAGGCCGAGGAGCGGCTCTACATCGACGACTATGCCGGCTTCGGGTGGGCGCAGCCCGGAATTGGGCTGTTCCTAACGATCTTCTTGCTGTCGCTTGCGGGTTTTCCCGGCACTGGCGGCTTCATGGGCAAGATCTACCTTTTGCAGGGTGCCGCTGACTCTGAGCTGTGGGTCCTATCCGTGATTCTGGTGCTGAGCACGGTCGCCTCCTATTGGTACTATCTGCGTGTGGCGTGGGTGATGTGGATGAAGGAGCCGACCTCGAAGGACCAGCATTCCTTGGTCGTTGTGCCGCTCCCCATGTGCCTTGCGCTGATCGTCTGCGTGGGACTCATCATCTACACGGGTATCTTTCCTGGAGCGGCGATCGACTTCGCTCGGAGCAGCGTGCAGGGGCTTGGCTCTCTCGGCGGAGGCATGCTAGGCCTTGGACTCTGATTGGCCCAACGAACAAACTATCGAGGGGCCGCGTTGACGCATTGACGCGGCCTCTTAGTGTCCCTGGAGGCATGAAAATGCGGGCCCATATCTTTCGTGAGTACGACATTCGTGGCATCGTTGGCAAGGACCTAGACGCGGGGGTCACGGAGGGAGTCGGCCGAGCGTTCGCCTCCTATGTCCGGGCTGAAACCGGGCTGGCCTCGCCGAAAATCGCGGTCGGATACGACAACCGTCTGACCTCACCGGAGCTGGCCGCCGGCTTGATCGCGGGTATTCGGGCCGCCGGCGTCGATGTGCTTGAGGTTGGGACGGTGCCGTCACCCACGCTCTACTGGTCCGAGGTCACCTTCAAGACCGACGCCGCGGTCCAGATCACGGGCTCACATAACCCGCCCGAGTGGAACGGCATCAAGATGACCTTGGGCCGGGGTTCGCTCTACGGGGCGGCGATCCAGGACCTACGGCGCCGCATTGAAGAGAATGACTTCTCGAGTGGGCAGGGCGCCCACGAACGCATTGACGTCCTTCAGCAGTACATGGATGACGTGGCTCGGCGCTTCGAGCTGAAGAGACCGATGAAGGTCGCGGTCGACTGCGGCAATGGAACGGGCTCGTTGGTCGCGGTGCCGCTGCTTGAGGCGATCGGTGTCGATGTGACGCCGCTATTCTGTGATTCTGACCCGACCTTCCCCAATCACCACCCTGATCCGACCGTCGATGAGAACCTCGAGGACATGATTCGGGTGGTTCAGGCCTCGCCTCACGACCTTGGGGTGGCCTTCGACGGAGACGCAGACCGGATCGGCGCGGTGGACGAGAAGGGGGCCATTGTTCGAGGCGACCTCCTCCTACTGCTCTACGGGCTGGACATCCTCAAGAAGCATGGACCCGGACAGAAGCTCGTTTTCGACGTGAAATGCAGTCAGGCGCTGTCGGAGGTATTCGCAGCCGCTGGCGGCGAGCCGATCATGTGGCAGACCGGCCACTCGCTCATCAAGAAGAAGATGAAGGAGTGTGGGGCACTCGTGGCCGGAGAACTGTCTGGCCACATCATGATCGCGGATGACTACCTCGGCTTTGATGACGCTCCGTACGATGCGTGCAGGCTGATCGAACTCGTCAGCCGCTCGGACCGATCGCTCTCTGAAATGGTAGCAGACTTCCCGGTCTATGTTTCGACGGCTGAGATCCGCATTGAGGTCACCGAAGAGCAAAAGTGGGCGGTCGTCGCTGAGGCGGTTGCGTACTTCAAGAGCAAATATGATGTGATTGATGTGGACGGCGTGCGCGTACTCTTTGGCGACGGATGGGCGCTCTTGCGCGCATCCAACACTCAGCCCGTCATCGTGGCACGGTTTGAAGCGCGGACCCAGGCGCGGCTCAGTGAGATTCGCGCCGAGGTGTCTGCTTGGCTGACCGCACACGGCGTTCCCTTCCAGTAGGCAAAAAGCGATGAAGCCCGAAATGAGACGACTGATGGACACCCTACGAGGCGGGCGCCTTATTGTCACGCTCGCGTTGGGGGTAGCCCTCTTGATCGCGCTGGGACGGGGCTTGGCTGACGCCTACGTCGAGATCCTGTGGCAGGCGCAGGCCGGCTACAGTTCGGTCTTTTGGCAGCGCATCCTGTGGCAGTGGGGCGTACGAATTGGGGCAGGGGTCGGCGTTGGCGCGCTGATCTTCCTCAATCTCCGAATCGTCTCGTCGACGCTGAACGACCTTCAGATCAAGCGTCGCTTTGGGAACCTGGAGATCTCTGAACAGCTCCCCAAGAGTTTCGTCCTTTGGGGGATGGTCGGGGGGTCCGCCCTTCTGGCGCTTTGGTTTGGCGCCGCGGTACCGGAGGGCCTCGGTCTTCAGATTCTCGTCCTCAAGAATGCGGCATCGTGGGGAGTCGTTGATCCGATCCTGAGCCATGATGTCGGATTTTATGTCTTCTGGGTGCCAGTTCTCGCGAGCCTGATCACCTTCGCATTGATCGTTGCGTTCCTGATTTTCGCTCTGGTCACGGGGGGGTATGCGGCCACCGGGGCACTGCGTTGGGGCAAGGGCCGCGTGGACGCCCAGGATATCACCCGATTGCACCTTGGCGTCTTGCTCGCGGTGTTCATGGTTTTGCTGGGGCTGCGGCTCTGGCTGAGTCGGTACCTTCTCTTGCTAGACGGATCATCGGCGGTCCGAGGGATCTTCGGTTTCACTGATGCCGAAGCGCGCCTGCCGGCGCTGCAGACCCTGTCCATCCTCTGTGTCGTAGCGGGAGCTGGCTCCTTTTGGGGCGCATGGAAGAATCGACCCGCCATTCTGGTGGGTTCATCCGTCTCCATCGTGCTCGCCATGCTGGTGATCGGCCAGTTTTATCCGTCTTTGGTCCAGAGCTTCCGAGTCGAGCCCAACGAATTAGACCGCGAGACGCCGTTCATTGAGCACAACCTAGCCTTCACGCGGCTCGGTTTTGGCCTTGAAAGTATGGAGCGGCGGGCGTTCAGCTACCAAGCCGAGCAGGCCGTGGATTGGGCTGTGGCGGCACGTCAATTCTCCGGACTCCCAGTGTGGTCGAGCAACCCCCTGCTGGCGACGTTCCGCGAACTGGATGCTCGACTCCCTTATTACGACTTCCAGACTGTGGCGATCGATCGGTACATGGGTGCCCAAGGCCCGGTGACGGTGGCGGTGTCCGTTCGGGAGGTTAATCCCGCAGGCATTCAGGATCCTAACTGGCAGAACCTGCATCTACGGGAGCTGTACGTCCAAGGCATGGGGGCCGTGGCGAGCCTGGCCGCCGAACGCACCACCGAGGGGCGCCCCCCGATGCTTATCTCGGGAATCCCGCCGGAGACTTCGGCCCTGGCTCAGGAGATGCCGGACCTCCGCTTGGATCGTTCTTCTGTGTTTTTCGGCGAACGCGCCCAACAACCCTATGCGGTAGTGAATGCTGGCCCCGACCAGTTCCAGGCTCCTGACGGAGCGATTGGTACGCCCGGAATCGACTTTCCGGAGGGAATCGAGCTAGGAGGAACGTTTCGGACTGCGCTGCTGGCCTGGCGCTTTCGGGATGCGAACCTGTTCTTCGCGTCTGAGCTTACGAACGACAGCCGCCTGATCTACCGCCGCCGCGTACTCGACCGCGTCCGAGCGATCGCGCCGTTCCTGCGTTTGCCGGAAGCGGCGTATCCAGTCGTGGCCGATGGGCGCATCGTGTGGATCATGGAGGGCTTTAGCGGCACTCGGGCCTTCCCGCTGTCGACGGTCTTTGAGATGGGGACGATCCGCTCGCTACTGACCTACGCGCGCAACTCCGTCAAAATCACGGTGGACGCTGTGAGTGGTGACGTCAACTTCTACCGTGTGCCCATTGAAGATCCACTCTTGGACGCCTACGGCGCGGCATTCCCAGGGCTGTTAAGGCCCATGTCAGAAATGCCAGAGAGCGTCCGAGAGCACGTGCGTTATTCCAAACAGCTGCTCGATCTTCAGAGCCGTGTTCTCCAGCAGTACCATCAGGAAACTGCGCCAGCGTTCCACGGTCAGCAGGATGTGTGGGATATTCCACAGGAGTTGGCGGAGGCCGCGAGCCCGGTGCCGTATCGGCCGGAGTACGGCATTTACACCCTTCCAGGAGAGCAGGAGGCCCGCTTTACTCTGAGTGCGGTTTTCGTGCCGGCCAATCGACAGAACCTGACGGCGCTGCTCGCCGCTCGTACGAACCCGGACGGCGTCCCAGAACTGGTGCTCTATGACCTCCCTGTCACCGATCAGGTGCCGGGCCCGCGCCAGATTGAGGCACTCGTGGAGCAGGACCCCGATATTTCGCAGCAGTTTTCGTTATGGCGTACCGGGGGGAGCGAGGTCTGGACCGGTCACCTTCACCTGGTGCCGGCCGGCAATAGAATTCTTTACATGGAGCCGGTATTTCTTGCCGCCGAGGTCGATGCCATTCCGGAGCTCCGGCGTTTCGTGGTGAGCGACGGGGTGCGGGTGGCGATGACGGAAGATCTCTCCGGTGCCATTCAGGCACTGGCCGGATTCGCCTTGCCGACGACGACTACGGCCACCCTAGAGGCGGCCGAGATAGGCATTGCGGGCGCCGACGGCCCCGTGTGGTCGAGCGCTGCCCTGGATCTTCTCGAGCGTGCGGAATCGAGCGCCCAAGAGGGCGATTGGCAGGGCTTCGGCGAGGCCCTCAACGAACTGCGCGCCCTCCTGCAAAGCGCGCAACGAGGAGGGGGCTGAGCGCCCTCCGGCGCATCGGGTCGCCGAGGCTTCCGTGCCGTTGATCGGCCTACATCCCTCTGGTAGCTTGAATACCTCGGCGTGCCCACAAAACCGTGTGCTGAAGCCCGCTGTTGCGGCTTCTCCTTAAAAGAGACCCCATGGATATCCACGAATATCAGGCAAAAGAACGTTTCCGTGCCGCCGGCATTCCGGTGCCCCCCGGTGAGATCGCGACCACACCAGATGAGGCTTACGCGATCGCTTCCAAATACGGGGGCATGGTCGTCGTTAAGGCGCAGGTTCACGCTGGGGGTCGAGGCAAGGCCGGTGGCGTGAAGCTCGCCAAGGACGCGACTGAGGCTCGGGAGCACGCGGGCAATATCCTCGGCATGGAGATCAAGGGACTTACCGTCGAAAAGGTCCTCGTTACCCCAGCCGAGGACATCCAGACCGAGGCCTATGTGGGTGTTCTCGTCGACCGCAACAATCAGGCGGCCACCTTCATGGTTTCCGCAGAGGGCGGCGTCGACATCGAGGCCGTCGCGGCAGAGACGCCGCACCTGATTCGTAAGCTCGTGGTCGACCCTCGTTACGGAATTCTGCCGCACCAGGGCCTGTGGTTGGCAAACTACTTGTACGACGATCCCGGCCTCATCAAGCAGGCCGCCAAGATCATCACGCAGCTCTATCACGCGTTTATTGATGCTGGGGCCTCGATGGCCGAGATCAATCCGCTCGTCACCACCCCCTCGGGTGAGGTGAAGGCGATCGATGCCAAGATGAGCATTGATGACTCCGAACTATTCCGTCGTCCAGACGTGGCCGCCATGCGTGACAGCTCCGGCGAGCCGGCGTCGGAAATCAAGGCTCGGGAGGCCAACCTTTCGTACGTAAAGCTCGACGGCAACGTCGGCTGCTGCGTGAACGGGGCAGGGCTTGCGATGGCCACCATGGACCTCGTGAAGTACTACGGGGGCGAGCCTGCCAACTTCCTCGACATCGGCGGATCTTCGAACCCTGACAAAGTTGTCGCGGCCCTTGAGATCATTACTTCAGACCCGAAGGTGAAGTCGATCTTGTTCAACATCTTTGGTGGTATCACACGCTGTGACGACGTCGCGAATGGCATCGTGGAAGCGACCAAAAGAATCGATATCAAGCCGCCCATCGTGATCCGTCTCACGGGCACGAACGAAGAAGTCGCGCTTGAGATTCTCAAGAACGCTGGTTTCGACGCATACACCTCAATGGACGCGGTCGTCGAAAAAGCCGTCGCGCTGGCGGGAGCGAACTAATGGCCATCTTCATTGACAACGACACACGGCTGGTGGTCCAGGGCATCACGGGACGTGACGGCTCGTTCCACACGCGCCAAATGATGGAGTACGGCACTCAGGTCGTGGCCGGCGTCACACCCGGAAAGGGCGGCCAGAGCTTCGAGGGGCCCGACGGCAAGACGGTGCCGATCTTCAACGCGATGGACGAAGCGGTCGCCGCGACCGGAGCCAACACCTCCGTGATCTATGTACCGCCGGCATTCGCTTCAGGAGCGATCCTTGAGGCCGCGGATTCAGGAATCTCCTTTGTCGTCGCGATCACAGAGGGTGTTCCAGTCCTCGATATGGCGATGGCGCATGCGTTCGCTAGGGACCGCGGCGTGCGCGTCCTCGGCCCGAATTGCCCAGGACTGATCTCTCCGGGAAAATCCAAAGTTGGCATTTTGCCGGCTCAGATCGTCTCGGAGGGCCCGATTGGCGTGGTCTCCCGTTCTGGCACGCTGACGTATGAGGCTGTTTTCCAATTGACCAGTAACGGTCTTGGACAGACGACCTGCGTTGGGATCGGCGGAGACCCTCTGATTGGCACGAATTTTATCGACTGCCTCCGGGCGTTCGAGGCGGATCCGGACACTGCCGCGGTGGTGATGATCGGTGAGATTGGTGGGACGGATGAACAGGAAGCCGCCCAATTCGTTACTGACCACATGTCCAAGCCGGTGGTTGGTTTCATCGCGGGTCAGACGGCACCTCCGGGCCGCCGCATGGGTCACGCGGGCGCCATCATCAGTGGTTCTGCCGGTACGGCCGAAGAGAAGATCAAGGCCTTCGAGGACAACGGAATTACTGTGGCGCAGCGGCCTGCAGACATCGTTGGGCTCATCAGGGCTGCACTCGCCTAGGCGGACGTGGACGTTCGGGCACGATAGGTCGCGGGCGCCCAAAATGGTCACACATGATTCGATTTTGCGGACCCTACGCGAGGGCGCCGCGATTACAAAAACAGAGAACCAACAAGACTTATGAGCCAGACGCTTGCAATTATTAAGCCTGATGCCGTGGCAGCGGGTAACGCCGGCAATATCATCGCCTTGCTCGAGCGCGCCGGGTTTACCGTCAAGGCGCTGACGTTCACTTCCCTGACTGCGAAGCAGGCCGGCGCGTTTTACGCGGTGCATGCCGGGCGGCCGTTTTACGATGAGTTGGTCGAGTTCATGATGTCGGGGCCGGTGATCCCGATGGCGCTAGAGGCCGAGAACGCCGTCCCGAAGCTCCGGGATGCAATCGGCGCGACCGACCCTGCAGAGGCCGCGGAGGGAACGGTACGGAAGCTTTATGCAGAGTCAAAAGGGCGGAACGCCATCCACGCATCGGACTCCGACGAGAATGCTGCCAACGAGATCGGCTTCTTCTTTTCGGGGCATGGGCGACTCGCGGTAGGGTGACCGGAAGAAGGTGTTTCGACCTCTACTCAGCCTGGAAAACAAAAGCGGACAACGCCTAGACAATTTCGGTGTCGTAGCTAGTTTTCATGACTATGCTACGTCTTGATCTAAATCGTCTCGGACGAGAGGGATCTGTCCAGGTCGAGGCTGAGTTGCCCGTGGATGCGCCGTTGTGGGATGAAGGCGATTTTCCGTGGGCTGGCCCGGTAGGAGTGAAACTACAAGCTTCGAATGCCGGTAGCGGTGAAATTGTTGTCAGAGGGGCTATTGAGGGGGTACTCGCACGCGAGTGTCGACGCTGCCTTGAGCCGGTGCTGGTGCGCTTCGAGCACGACCTTACGGCTGTGTTCGTTGAGTCCGGAGCATCGGATACGGAAGATGATGAAGGTGTGTACGTTTACGACTCGAGCGCTGAGCTCGATCTAAGTAGCGCGGTTCGCGAGGAAATTCTCCTCGCTGTCGATCCATACGTGGTGTGCGAGTCTGACTGCCTAGGGCTTTGCTCGATCTGCGGAGTGAACCGAAATACCGGTTCTTGCTCCTGTAGTTCGGACGAGCCTGATCCCCGCTGGGAGGCACTCAGGGCGCTCAAGGAAAAGTGAGCAGGTCATGGCGGTTCCAAAAAGACGTACTTCGAAGCAGCGTAAGCGGAAGCGTCGCACCCACATTAAGGCTGAGGGTGTCACGGTCAACGCGTGTGGGCATTGTGGGGATCCCAAGGTTCCCCATCGGGTGTGTCCCAATTGTGGACACTATCGTGGCGAGCCCGTCCTCGAAGCCCAAGTAGACTAGTTCGGGGTTCCCCCGACCTATGTCCGAAGCTCTGAGATGAGGTCCTAGGTGCGCATCGCCCTAGACGCGATGGGTACCGACCACGCCCCAAGATCGGAAGTGGCGGGGGCGGTCGAGGCCCTCAGTGAGCTCGGTCTCGGTCCCGATGTCGAGGTCGTATTAGTTGGCGACCGCGAAATACTCGAGGCTGAGCTTGCCCTTTATGACGTGGTTCCCCCGGGGCTGAGTATTCATCATGCCCCGGACAGGGTGACTGCGTCCGACTCGCCTGCATCTGTTATTCGCCGCAAGCCTAAGTCGTCCATCGTGGTCGGACTGAGGCTGCACCAATCGGGCGAGGCCGATGCGTTCGTCAGCGCCGGGTCTACGGGCGCGGTGATGGCTACCTCACTTTTTATCTTGCGACCCCTGCCCGGGGTGGACCGCCCAGCGATTGGGACGATTCTGCCTACATCAGGCAAGCCGTGTTTGCTCCTCGATTCTGGCGCCAACGTTGACTGCAAGCCCCACCACCTCATCCAGTTCGCACATTTGGGCAATATCTTCGCTCAAGACATGATGGGGCGTGAGAATCCTCGGATTGGGTTGCTCAATATTGGGGAGGAGCCCGGGAAAGGTGACGAACTGTCGGTAGAAGCACATCGGCTTCTGAGTGCGGAGAGCAGTCTCAACTTCGTCGGTAACGTCGAAGGACGGGATATCATCAAGGACTCTTGCGACGTCGTGGTCTGTGACGGATTCGTGGGAAATGTTCTTCTGAAGTTCTACGAGTCGGTCGCGACCTTCATCATCGGCCTGCTCCAGAATCAAGTGACCGCGTCGGGGACCGAGCTCGACCTGGACAATGTCTTTCGCGTGTTGGACTATGCAGAGACCGGAGGCGCTCCGCTTCTGGGAGTCGGCGGGGTGTCAGTGATTTGCCACGGGGGCTCAACGCCCAAGGCGATTAGAAACGCCCTCAAGGTCGCCGCGAAGGCAGTCCGTTCAGAGATGGTCCAGCACAGCGCGCGGGAACTCGCGGTGCCGACCGAGGAGTCATGATGAAAAAGCCGACGCCGCTGGTCGAGATCGCCGCGATGGGTCGATATCTGCCCGACAACATCGTTACGAACGATGACCTCGCGCAGGGTATGGACACCTCTGACGAGTGGATTTTTTCTCGTACCGGGATTCGAGAGCGCCGCATATCGCCTCCGGAGGGACTTGGCGCAGCCGCGATGGGAGCTGCGGCCGCGCGTCAGGCCATGCAACGAGCTGGCATTGAGCCAGGTGAGGTGGACATTCTCATTCTGTCCACCGCGACGCCGGACAGGTGGCTGCCGTCAACCGCGTGTGACGCCCAGGCGTTACTGGGGTGCACCAACGCAGTTGCCTTCGACATCATGGCGGCGTGTTCAGGCTTCATCTATGGGCTCAGTATGGCCGAGGGTTATCTGGCTGCCGGTCGTGGTGAGATCGCGCTCGTCATCTCCACGGAAAAAATGAGCTCGATTGTCGACTGGGAAGACCGCACCACCTCCGTGCTCTTCGGTGACGGTGCGGGTGCCGCTGTGGTTCGGCTCGCCAATGGCGCGAATAGGGGCATTCTTTCGAGCCATCTGCGCTCTGACGGGAACCTTGCCGATCTCCTCAATCGTCCTGGCGGTGGAGCCCAACACCCCATGAGCCAGGCCGTCCTAGACGATCGCAGTTACCTCGTGCGCATGAACGGTCGCGAGATCTTCAAGAATGCAGTGCGTTCGATGGCCGATGCTTGCGAACGTGCTCTGGCGCAGGCTGGACTCACGGCGGACGACATCGACCTGCTTGTCCCGCATCAGGCCAACATCCGCATCATTGAAGCGACTGCAAAATACGCGGGCATTCCGATGGACAAGGTGTACGTGAATGTGGATCGTTACGGGAATATGAGTTCAGCGACGGTGCCCGTGGCTTTGGATGAGGCGGTGGAACAGGGCCTGATTCGGCCCGGCTCCCATGTCCTCATCGTCGCGTTCGGTGCAGGTCTAACTTGGGGCGCCATGGCGCTGCGCTGGTAGTTCCCACCATGTCGCTCGCTTTGATCTTCCCTGGCCAGGGCTCGCAGGTCGTTGGCATGGCCCGGGCGCTCGCTGCCTCTGAGCCCGCGGCCGCAGCGGTCCTTGCGGCCGCTGACGAGGTCCTCGGCTTTTCGTTGACTGCGTTGATGGCCGACGGGCCGCAGGATGAGCTCACGGCGACGAAGAATGCCCAACCGGCACTTCTCGCTCATTCGGTGGCGGTTCTTCGGGTGGTGCAGGGTCGGGTGGGTACAATTTCCTTCGCGGCCGGCCATTCGCTCGGTGAATTCAGCGCGCATGTTGCCGCGGGCACGCTGACCTTCGAGGACGCGCTGTCCGCAGTGCGTCTGCGTGGCGAACTCATGTTCGCGGCCGGGCAAGAACGCCCCGGAACAATGGCTGCTGTTTTGGGACTCGATGACGCTTTGCTTGAGGATGTATGCAACTCTGTGGACGTCGGCGTTTGTGTTCCTGCCAATTTTAATTCGGCGGGGCAGGTCGTGATCAGCGGAGATCTCCTGGGGGTGGCCCAGGGTATGGAGCGCGCCAAAGAGGCTGGAGCCAAGCGAGTGGTGCAATTGAACGTCTCCGGGGCCTTCCATTCGCCCCTGATGGAGCCGGCTGCTACCGGGTTGAGGAAGAAACTCGAGGCGATCGAATTTCGTGATCCGGAGTATCCAGTGATGTCCAATGTGACGGCAGGGCCCGTCTCTGATGGTGCAGAGGCCAGGGAACTGCTCGTGAGGCAATTGACGTCTCCTGTTCGCTGGAGTGCTTCCGTGGCCGCGATGGTGGCGGCTGGAGTCGATTCCTTTCTCGAACTGGGTCCGGGCAATGTGCTTTGCGGGCTCAACCGCCGTAATGCGAAGGGGATTTCTTGTTTTTCTCTTGGCGAACCCGCGGATTTAGAATCTTTCGAGAACGACGCCTAGACGTCGTTGGGGGGAGTAAGAGCGATGAGCGCAGGAGAATTGGAAGGGAAGGTGGCCCTTGTTACCGGTGGGTCCCGGGGCATTGGTCTCGCGATCGCGGAATCCCTCGCGGCCGGCGGTGCCAGAATTGCGGTGATCGGGCGCGACGGTGAGCGGGCGAAGGCCGCCGCCGCGAAATTGACTGGCTCCGGACACTGTGGCTTTTCGTGCGACGTAGCGGATTCGGAACAGGTCAAGGAGGTGCTTGCCCTGGTTGAGTCCGAGGTGGGCCCTGTGGACATCTTGGTGAACAATGCCGGGATCACCCGTGACAATATTCTCCTGCGAATGAAGGATGAGGAATTCGATGAGGTGATAGCAGCTAACCTCAAGGGCGCCTTTAATTTCACGCGTGCAGCGGCGCGCGGTATGATGAAGCGCAGGGACGGCGTGATTCTGAATATCACTTCGGTGGTTGGGCTGATTGGTAATGCGGGTCAGGCCAATTACGCCGCTTCGAAGGCTGGCATGATCGGGATGACGAAGAGCGTCGCGAAGGAATTGGCCTCCCGCGGGGTGCGTTGTAACGCACTTGCACCGGGATTTATCCGCACGGATATGACCCACGATTTGACCGATGCGCAGGTTGAGGCGCTCCAGGGTCAGATTCCACTCGGAAGGCTTGGTGAAACAGATGACATTGGCGGGGTCGCGAGGTTTCTCGTGGGCCCTTCAGCCCGCTACATTACCGGCCAGGTTTTGGCGGTCGACGGCGGGATGGTGATGTAGTCCTGTTCGCCGCCGTTTTCCCGCCAGCGACACACACTAGAACATCGAACACACCCCTATAGGAGGAGCTATGAGCGAGCCCATCGAGGCCCGGGTACGTGAGATCATTATCAACGAGTTGGGCGTAGAGCCCGAGAAGGTCACCGACGACGCCTCCTTCGTGGAGGATCTGGGTGCCGACTCGCTGGACACCGTTGAACTCGTGATGGCGTTTGAAGAGGAGTTCGGGGTCGACATTCCGGACGAAGACGCCGAGCAAATGCGTACCGTTGGTGACGCGATCAAGTACTTGAAAGAGAACGGCGAGGGCTGAACCCGACTCTTTTGATGGAAAGGGTATGACCATGGGGCATGTGACGGGACGCGAAACGCGTAGGGTCGTCGTGACTGGAATGGGATTGGTTTCTCCTGTCGGGAACGATGTACCCACCAGCTGGCAGAACATGCTGGCTGGTAAGAGCGGGGGTGGGCCCGTCACGCAATGGGAGGCCACCGAGGCGTGGGCCTGCCGAATCGGGTGCGAAGTAAAGGACTTCGATCCGCTCGACACCATGGACAGGAAGGACGTCAAGCGACACGACCGAGTGTCTCAGTTCGGCGTGGCGGCCTCTGCCGAAGCCCTCGCTTCGGCGGGGTTGGACGGTCTGCCGCCCGGGATGGACCCGAAACGTTTCGGCGTGATTTTCGGGACCGGAATTGGGGGCATAAAGACGTTTGAAGAACAGCACAAGAGGATGCTTGAGGGCGGCCCGGGTCGTGTGAGTCCCTTCTTTATCCCGATGTTTATTCCAGACATCACCGCTGGTTTTATCTCCATGCGGTGGAATCTGCAGGGCCCTAACTACGCGACGGTGTCCGCGTGCGCTTCTTCTGCGCATGCCATCGGTGACGCGATGCGTCACATTCGCCACGGCGACGCGGATATGATGATTGCCGGCGGTTCCGAGGCGACGATCACCCCGATGACCTTCGCGGGGTTCTCTGCGTTGAAGGCCATGTCTACCAGGAACGACGACCCGGAAGGGGCGAGCAGGCCCTTCTCGGGTGACCGCGACGGTTTCGTGATGGGTGAGGGTTCCGGAGCTGTTGTTCTCGAGGCCTTGGAGCACGCCCAAGCCCGGGGTGCGAACATCTTGGCTGAGGTGGTCGGTTATGGCCTATCCGCCGATGCCTACCACATCACGGCTCCTCCGCCGGATGGTTATGGGGCTCAAAACGCGATGCGTATGGCGCTCGAGTATGCGGGTGCGACGAACGAGGACGTGGGTTACGTCAACGCGCACGGAACCTCGACGATGGCTGACGCGATTGAGACTTTCGCCATCAAGGCGGTTCTGGGCGATCATGCTTACAAGACGGTGGTCGGGTCAACAAAATCGATGACCGGACACTTGCTCGGTGCGGCGGGCGCCCTAGAGGCGATTGCGTGTATCCAGGTGTGTCGGACAGGAAAGATCCCACCCACGATCAACTTCTCCGTACCGGATCCGGAGTGTGACTTAGAATACGGTCACGGTGGCATGATCGAGCGGCCCGTTTCGCTGGCGCTGAGTAACTCGTTCGGCTTCGGTGGACACAACGCGTGCCTGGCGATCCGCAGGTGGGACGGCTGACCGTCCATTCAGGATGAGGATTGGAACGGGATACGACTCGCATCGGTTCCAGGACGGGCGAGAACTGGTCTTGGGAGGGGTACGAATTCCGGACCACGCTGGGCTCAGCGGCCATTCGGATGGTGATGCGGTTGCTCATGCCATTATCGATGCAGTCCTCGGCGCCGCCGCCGCGGGTAACGTAGGCAGCCATTTCCCTCCGAGTGACGAGGAGTGGAAGGATGCCGACTCCATGGACCTCCTTGGGCGGGCAGCGCGGATACTAGACGCTCGGGACTACCGCATCGTCAACATTGATGTCACGGTGATTTGTGAGACGCCGAAGATAGGGCCCCACGCGGACGCCATGCGCACGCGTATGGCCCAGGTTTTGGGAATCAGCTCGGCAGCGATCTCCATCAAGGGTAAGACCAATGAAGGCATGGGATGGATCGGGGCGGGAGAAGGATTGGCGGTGCACGCCGTCGCCCTGATCGAGTCCCAGGTGGGCGCTCCGCGAAGCGACGCCCGCGGCAGTAGGGGAGGGGCCTGGCCCCTCTAAGAGGTTCCGCGCACGCCGGGGGGTGAAAGTTGGCCGACTTCTTACTGTGGGTAGATCAGCTTCCGCGAGGACTCGTATACCTGCTTCTCGGCATGGGAGCAGCCCTAGAGAACGTGATCCCCGCGATTCCCGCAGACACCTTTGTCGCTCTAGGCGGATTCCTATCCGCGATCGGGCAGCTCGACTGGCGTTGGCTTTTGGCTGTCACGTGGCTGATGAACGTGACTTCCGCCCTGGGGATGTACCGGATCGGATACACACACGGGAGGCGATTCTTCGAACGCGGCTGGGGTCGAAGAGTGCTGAACCCGCGTCAGATGGACCGGATGTCTGCGTTTTATGGCCGATTCGGACTTTTCGCGATCTTCTTCACTCGTTTTCTGCCGGGTCTGCGTGCGGTCGTGCCGATCTTTGCCGGAGTGAGTCACCAGCCTCTGCTGTTTGTCGCGATCCCGATCGGCGCCGCCTCGGCGATCTGGTATGGACTACTCATTTGGATGGGGGCTGTGGTGGGTCAGAATCTCAGCGCTTTACAGGAGATGTTGCGCCGCTCGAACGGCGTACTGCTGATGGTTGCGCTCATCACCACCGTCGCCGTGGGCGCCTGGTGGTGGCGTACGAGGCATCCCCCTCATGAGTGACGCGACGGGAGGGTACCGGCCGGCTCGGGCGTTCCTTTTCGAGCAGTACCGCGACTACCTCACCTTCGAGCGCGGCCTATCTCCCCGCACGGTCTCAGCATATGACAGGGACTTGAGCCGCTGGTCTGAATTTCTCGAAGGAGAGGGTGTGCAGGCTCCGGGCGCGGTTTCGCCGGACCATCTCCGGGCGTGGGTCTTTTCTTTGAGAGATGCGGGACTCGCGGCGACTTCGATTCGCCGGGCGCAGTCAGCCGTACGTACGTACTTCAGTTTCTTGTTGGCCGAGGGTGTGCTGAAGGTGGATCCCTCGGTCCGCCTCAAAAGCCCGAAGGTTGGGAGAAAACTGCCGGAATTTCTCACGCACGAAGAGGTCGCGCGGCTGCTGGAGGCTCCCGACGAGAGCAAGATCACGTTCTGGCGAGATCGGGCGATTCTCGAGGTACTCTACGGCGCGGGCGTGCGCGTGTCTGAACTTGTCGATCTCCCGCTCTCCAGCGTCGACCGACAAGAGTCCTTTCTCCTCGTCTTCGGCAAGGGATCTAAGGAACGAATCGTCCCGGTGGGTGGGCCGGCGCTCCGGGCGCTGGGTCGATACGAACGTGAGGTAAGGCCCCGGCTCGATAAGGGGAAAGGGCAGGGGAGGGTGTTCTTGAACGTCCGCGGCCAGCCAATGAGGCGTGAATCCGTCTGGAAGATTGTCAGGGACAACGCGGTGCGGGCGGGGATTACGCGAAAGGTCTCTCCCCACACCCTACGCCACACATTCGCCACACATCTTGTGGAGGGAGGGGCCGATCTGGCGGCGGTCCAGGAGCTGCTCGGGCATGCCGACATCTCCACCACCCAGATCTACACCCACTTGGACCGCGATCACCTCAGAGACGTGCACCGCAGGTATCACCCCCGGGCTTAGTCCCCCTTCCCAGACGACCTCCCGATCTCTGCCAGCGGCCGAGTCCTGCTTAACGGAAGAGTCCTGCTAACGGCCGGTCTGGCCATCCCCGCGTCGGTTGCTGGCCTCGGTCGCCGCCTGAAAGAGTTGTGCTTGCGAAGTCGTGGCACCAATAAGCCGCACCGCCTCAGAAAGAACCGGATCGCGCTGCATGCGGAAGTCAGCTTCGGCGCCCAGGTCTTCCATCCGTTCCGCGACGCTCATCAGGGCTCTCCACCGGAGGTACTCGCGAATATCCTGATTTTCCATCATAGCAGGCGACAGGCCCGCGTCCGCGAGTATCACCATGAGGCTCTCGAATTCTGCGTCGTCCAGGCCGGGTTCGCCGCCTGAGGCGCGTCTCGTTGCGGCGGCTTCAAAACCGAGTTCCGCGAGCCTGAGGCCCAGCGGGATCTGTTTCTCGTTGACCTCTTGAATCAGCTCGCGTTCGATGATCCGCAGGGTGTCGTCTTCGACCTCGAGATCCGGAAAGATCCCGCCGCCATTGATGAGCACGCGACCCTCAGGAGTCGTGACGCGGGGGAACGTGTCGAGGTTCTCCTCCAGCAAGCGACCCTGGGAATCCCGCGCGCGTTGAAGTGATCGACCAAGCGGCGTATTCCACGTGCCGGTCGTGAACTTCAACCGACGATTGTGCGGCAGGTCCAGCACAGTTTGCACGACGCCTTTTCCAAAGGACCGCTCGCCGAGCACGAGCGCCCGGTCAAAGTCCTGAAGCGCGCCCGCGAGGATCTCGGCGCCTGAGGCCGTATATCGATCCACGAGGACCGCGATCGGGAGGTTCGGAACCAGCTGAGGCCAACGGTCGTCGAAGGAATCAGTAGACATTTCGCCCGGAGCGCTGCCGGGAACGCGCTGTACGGTGCTCGCGAGCGTTGAGCCGGGCTTCAGGAACAAGTCGGCTAGCATCAAAGATTCGTCGAGGAACCCGCCCGGATTTCTCCGTAGGTCGATGATCAACCCGCGCGTATCGGCCAGTTCAGCCAGCGCCGCGTTCATTTCCCGGGCTGCGTTGCGGGCTACTCGGTCTAGAACCACGTAGCCGATGCCGGACGCCAAGATCCCGGATTCAACTGCTGGCACATGGACCTGCGCCCGCTTGATGTCGAACACGATAGGCTCATCGTAGCCCGCCCGTTTGAGCGTGACGATCACGCTCGAGCCGATGGGGCCTCGGATTGAGTCCGCCGCCATCGCCGTGGTCCACCCGGACGCATCATTGTCGTTCACCCCGATGAGCACGTCGCCAAGAAGAATACCGACCTCCTTGGCTGGGGTACTTCTGAAGACCCCGGTAACCGTCACCGCGTCATTCAGAGGCGTGATCTGGAGGCCGATTCCCGTATAGTTGCCGGTCGTCTCCTCTTCCCACGCATCCGCATCGACCTCGGTGAACAGCTCAGCGTATGGGTCGTTCAGCGCGCCAATGAGACCATCAATCGCGGCCTCCCACAGGGTGGAGTCATTGAAGCCACCCATATGCATGCTTGCGATGGCATCGACTGCATCTGTCAGGACATCGACCCCAGGCGGCGGCGGAGGGCCCGCCTGACCGGCGACCGTGGAGGGCGCCGCGAGCGGAGCCAGGGCAAGGATCAGGACGAGAGATGCGATGCGGTCTTTCATTCAAGCGCTCGGCGTCAGCGTATTGTTTGAGAACTCCTGTCTAACCCCGGCGTACGAAATCGCGTTCCCTTCATTACCGGCCGAGCAGGAGCGTCCTCTGTAACTTCGGGACCGAAGGGATACCTTTCTTGCCTCACGGCCGAAAGGCCTAGAAGGCTTTCTGGGCTTTGGACCTCACCGCACAGCGACTCATGAATCCATCACTAGCCCGGCCTCCTCTGCGCGTAGCGCTGGTGCAATTCAAGCCGACCAAGGGCGCTGTTCCCGCGAATATTGAGGCGGTGCGGGAATTGGTCGCGGCACAGGCGGCGCTGGCCGATCTCGTCGTGTTTCCTGAGTCGGCGCTAAGTGGGTACTTCTTGGAGGGTGGTGTCGCAGAGGCCGCGCTGGCGGTCGATACGCTGGTCGAACTGCTTGGCGCGCCTGCGGAAAACGCGCCGGACGTCGTAATCGGCTTCTACGAGCGCTGGCGGAGACGGCTTTACAACAGTGTGGTTTATCTGGAACCCAGGGACGGTACGTGGACGGTGAGGCACGTTCACCGGAAGATGTTCCCGCCAACCTACGGGGTTTTCGACGAGGCGCGTTTCGTGGAGCCCGGGACCGATCTGCGCGCGTTCGACACGCGCTTTGGCCGTATGGGTCTGCTGATCTGCGAGGAGATGTGGCATTCTCTCCCGTCGACGGTTCTGGCGCTCGGCGGCGCTGAACTTCTGATTGTCGTGAGCGCTTCCCCCGCGCGCGATTTCCAGCCCGGACCCTCGAGCCGGCCCGCAAATCTTGAGCGATGGGATGAAATTGCGCCGCAGGCTGCCAGGGAGCATGGGATTTTCGTGGTGGTTGCCCAACTCGTCGGATCGGAAGGCGGGAAGCTCTTTCCCGGAGGCTCCATCGCGGTCAGACCCGACGGACGGATCCTCGAACGGGGTCCCTTGTGGGACGAGGGCGTCACGATCGCGGAGCTCGACGCATCGGCCATCGACCGTGCCCGTGTGACTGCGCCGCTCCTCGCAGACCTCGAGCAGATGCTACCGCACCTCCAGCGAGCGCTGGACGCCACCCGTGCCAGTGCGAACGGAGAAGGGGACCCCGACGAGGGCCCCGACCTCACGGACCGCATCGAGGCCCCCTCGCTCGTGGGCCGGGGCGCGGTCTCCACCGACGATCCTACGCTGCGAGACCCCGCCGCGCTCGAGATCGACGTGGAACTCGTCGAACGCACGCTCGTCGAGTTCATTCGCGACGAGGTCCGTCGTCGCCGTTCCTTCGAGCGGGTCGTCATCGGCGTCAGCGGAGGCGTGGACTCCGCCGTGTCGCTCGCGCTGGCGTGCCGTGCGTTGGGTCCCGAAAACGTATTTGGCTTCAGGCTCCCATATCGGGCGTCGAGCGCCGAGAGCTTAGATCACGCGCAGTTGGCGATAGACGCCACAGGGGCCCACGCCCGCACCATCGAGATCACGAATCCGATCGACCGCTACGTCGAGGAGTTCGAGCCAGACCTCTCTCCGCTGCGGAAGGGGAATCTCATGGCCCGACTCCGGGCCGTGATCCTCTTCGACCAGTCTGCCAAGTTACGGGCCCTGCCGTTAGGGACCGGAAACAAGAGCGAACGGCTGCTAGGCTACTTCACTTGGCACGCCGACGATTCTCCGCCGATCAACCCGATCGGTGATCTCTTCAAGACCCAAGTGTGGGCACTAGCCAGACACCTCGGCGTCCCAGAAGTGATCATCGAAAAGCCGGCGACCGCCGACCTCGTGAAAGGTGTGACGGACGAAGACGAACTCGGCATCGCCTACCACGAAGCCGACCCCATCCTTCACGCCTTCGTGCGAGGCTACGGAGTCGAAGACCTCGTACAACTGGGCTTCGATCGTGCCCCCGTGGAGGTAGTCTGGCGTCGTCTTCACAGCACCCACTGGAAGCGCGAGCTGCCCACGGTGGCGGTCCTGTCTTCGACGGCAATCGGCGAGTTCTACCTAAGGCCCGTCGACTACTAGCCCCGCCGCGCCGACGACCGAAGGTCGAGGACCAAAGCGATGCTCCCGCGCCGACGACCGCAGGTCCAGAACCAAGGCATCTCCGCCAACCCCACCGGAAATAAGGAAAATTCCGATGCAGTTGTGTCCCCAAAAGTACGGGGTGGCGCCGATTTGGCTTGGTGCCCCGGGCAATCGGCGCGCCGACGAGGAGTGAGTAGCCCCTCCCCGAAAAACAAGACTCGGCGCGTCGTTTAGCGAGCCCCCGCCCCCAGACCCCCCGCAGTTGGGCGAGCGGCCCCGGGGCACCAAGCCAAATCGACGCCACCATCCCTAACTGATCGGGCTCCCTTTTGGCATGACCTTGGCCGCCCACAGTCCGGAGTTCATGTCCGAAAAGAACACGTGCCCCTTATACGGCTGCCCCCCCCACACGCTCACTTGGTTCGCCAAGAAGCCACCCGGATCCTGAGGCTTGTAAACGGCGATCTCGCGGCCCTGTGCGCCTAAGTCGCCCATGAGCTCACCCGAGACGTCGACGACCCTCAGCCCGCCCTTGTAGTAAGCCTGGTAGAGCACGTCGTCCTCTACCCACAGGTTGTGGGCTCCGGCTTCCGGGACCTCGTAGCGTGCGACATCCTTCGGATTTTCAGGGTCGGTGAAGTCAATGACGTGCAGGTAACCACTCATCCGACCTTGAACGCCCCCTTCGCCGGTCGCCGGGTTGTAGCGCTGGTTGTCTGCTCCGGGGCCTTCCCAGGCCGCACCGCGCCCGCCAGAAATTTCGTCTCCCAGGAAGAGGTAGAACTTCCCGGTCGCCACTTGCTCGTATGGAAAAGCCGCGTGTGTCGCGCCAACGGGGTAGGGGACAGCCGTGACAAATACCGGATGTTCGATCGTGCCTCCCCACTTTCCATTGCCCACGTCCACGACCACCACGCCAGTCTGCCATTCAGATGAGTAAGCGATGCCGTCGCGCACCCAGACGTCGTGCACGCGGCTGTTTGGGTGGTTGTATTCGCTGACGTACTTGGGGTCGTAGGGGTCTCTGACGTCGATGATGACGTACTTATCGCCGTTGGCGAGCGCAAACAGGTAGTCATCAGTGGCGAACATGTTGTGTACGCCGCCAGTGACTCCGTGCGATTCGAACGTCGAAGCCACCCGAGGATGCGCCGGGTCGGCCATGTCGAGAATCACCACGCCGTTGCTACGGTTCGAAGCTCCCTCTCGAGAAAGCGCGGCGTACCGCCCGTTCGGCGAAACCTTTACGTCGTTGACCGTGCGTGCGTCCACCTGAATCGAGTCGGTCTTGGTGATGTGGGTCGGGTCCGTAACGTCCCAGAAATATGCCCAGCCAGAGGCGGACCATGTCCCGGTGATCGCGTAGTCGCGCCGGTCCACCCCTTCGAAGACCCACAGGTCGGAGGTGTGGACGTTCGACACGGAGCCGCGTCCCTCGAGTTCGATCTGTTGGACCGCATCACGGCCATGCACGAGGACGCTCTTACGGGCCGTCAGTGGGCCAGAAATTGCGAGGACGGTGTAGCGGCCGGGCACTTCCGCCACGAACGCCCCATCGTGAACGATCGCTGCTGAACCAGGCGATCGAATGGAATCGTCTGGCACGAAGGTGTAGGCCCAGGTGATCGGCAGGTCTCCGAGCTCACCCGCAGGCCCTCGGGCGGCGGCGGAGAAGTGGACCACGTCGCCGGTGCGTGCCGCGTCGACTCCGCCCTGGATACTCAATTCGGTGGCCGGGAAGGTGGCGACCTCGAACATGATTGGGACGTCGATCTCACCTTCCACGGAAGCGGTGATTGTCACCCCGCCGGTCATGAAGGCCGTGACGTCTCCGTATCGGTTGACCGTGGCGACGTCGGGCTCGGATGAGGTCCATGTGATCGAGGGTTCCGGTCGCCGGGTCCCATCGCGGTGGAAGACGGCGGGGTCATGCGCGATCATCGTACCCACGAAAAGTCGCTCACCCGAAGCATTCAGGTCCACGCGGTCGATGGCAGGCCAGGTGATCGTTACCGGGATCCGTAGTGGTTCCGGGGCAACTCCTCCGGCGGCCACCACCGCCGTGGCGATGATCTCGAAGTCTCCGGCCGAGAACGCTTGGAGCGTCCCGTCGCGGTAGCGGAGAACCGACATGGGAGCCGCGAAACGGAGGTCTAGTTCGACCGACTGACCCGCGGTGTCCACAGCGCGCACAACCAGCGTCATGGACGTGCCGACCTCGAGAACTGCAGTCGCGGGGTCAGCGAGCAGACGAACGGGACCCTGCTGTGCGTTCGCGCCGCCGGCGAACACGAGGCCTGCACTCAACAGAAGGGCGGTCGAAAAGTGTCTAACAATAGCCATCGGAGTCTTTCGCGCTGAGGCCGGGAAGGTAGGGCGGGAACGGGAGTGAAGCCGTACTTTGTTTCGGTGGAAGAGCAACAATAGAATCAGTCATCTGGGTAGGATGATCAACTTTTGGAGAAAAGTGACCGGCATGAAAACTTGTGTTCGCTGGACAGTATTCTTTGCCCTCGCGGTCGTGGCTTTTGCCTCCCCCCTGCAGGCGCAGCACCGGGTTACCACGCCGGAGGAGGAATTCGGTCACGAGATCGGGGCTGACTATGAACTGATCAACTATGAAGAGCTCCATCAGTACTGGGTGAAGCTCGCGAACGAGTCCGATCGGATGATTTTGGACACGATCGGCTTCACTGAGGAAGGTCGTCCGCACATCCAGGCGGTCATCACGTCGCCGGAGAATCATCGCAATCTAGACCGGTATCGCGACATCGCGCGGCGCTTGGCGAAGGCCGAAGGGCTGAGCGAGACCGAAGCGCGCGAGTTGGCTGACGAGGGCAAGGCGATCATTTGGATTGATGGCGGACTGCACGCGACCGAGGTCCTCGGTGCGCAGCAGCTCGCCGAATTGGTGTATCGCCTGAACGACTACACCGATGCAGAGACGCTACGAATTCTGGATGACGTGATCATCTTGGCGACGCACGCGAACCCTGATGGTCACGCATTGGTGGCCAACTGGTATATGCGCCACGACGATCCGATGGAGCGTACTACAAGCGGCGTGCCCGTCCTCTATAACAAGTATGCAGGTCACGATAACAACCGTGACTTCTACATGGCTGCGCTGGCCGAGACCCAAAACATCAACACGTCGATGTACCGGACGTGGTATCCGCAAATCGTGTACAATCATCACCAGACCGGCCCAGCTGGAACGGTGATGTTCGCTCCGCCGTTCCGGGATCCGCCGAATCACTACCTCGACCCGCTTATCATCACGGGGCTGGACCGGGTGGGTTCGGCCATGCACGACCGCTTCGTCGAGGAGGGGAAGGGGGGCACAACCATGCGCTCGGGCGCGTCCTACTCGACTTGGTGGAACGGTGGGCTGAGGACTACGCCCTACTTCAAGAACATGATCGGGCTCTTGACGGAGACCATCGGGAACCCGACGCCGGTCGAAATTCCGTTCATCCCTCGAAACCAAATTTCGCGAGCAGATATCCCGCTGCCGGTCGAGCCGGGCATCTGGCATTTCCGGCAGTCGATCGAATACTCGCAGACCGCTAACTGGGCCGTTCTCGACTTCGCGTCGAGGAATTCAGATCATTTGCTGTTCAATATCTGGCAGATGGGCACCAACTCGATCGAGCGCGGCACTGCCGACTCGTGGACAACGTTCCCCAGTGAGATCGACGCCGCTGAGGCGACAGTTGGACGCGGGACTCGGGCCGACTGGGAGATGGTGTTACGGGCGCCCGCCGACCGAGATCCTCGCGGCTTCATAATCCCTTCAATCCAGCGCGACTTTCTCACGGCAACAAAGTTCGTGAATACGCTGCTGTACAACGGAGTCGATGTGCATCGCGCGACCTCCGCCTTCACCGTGGCTGGCAAGTCGTATGACGCGGGCTCCTACGTCGTGAGCACTGCTCAGGCCTTCAGGCCGCACGTGCTCGACATGTTTGAGAAGCAGGATCACCCCAATGACTTTGCGTATCCGGGAGCGCCCCCAACGGCACCGTACGACAACACGGGGTGGACCCTGGCTTGGCAGATGGGTGTGGAATTCGATCGGGTCATGGACGGCTTCGATGGACCCTTCGAGCTGATCGATGACATTCTGTCGGCACCGCCGACGGGCATCGTGGCCGGGGCGGACAACGCCAGCGGATACTTGGTCGACCACATCAACGACGCGTTCATTGCGGTGAACCGAGTGCTCGCCGGCGGCGGGAGCGCTTATTGGTATACGGACGCTGTCAGTGCCGGTGGACAGGACTTCGAAGAGGGTGCGTTCTACCTCGAGACAGATAGAGCGACCGTCGATCGACTGGCGTCTGAGAAGGGCCTCAGGTTCATGGGGGTCGCGAGTCGGCCGACGGGCAACGCGATGGAACTTGAGCCGGTGAAGATCGGGCTCTGGGACCAATACGGCGGGTCCATGCCGTCCGGCTGGACACGCATGATCCTTGAAGACTTCGAGTTCGACTTCGACGTGCTGTATCCGCCGGACTTTGACGGTGACCTTTCTCAGTACGACGTCTTGGTGTTCGATGACGGCGCGATTCCCGAGGCGGTGGCCGAGGGAGGTCAGGGTGGCCGCGGTGGGCGCGGCGGCAGTGGCCCGGACCTCTCCGACCTGCCGGCCGAGTACCGTGGTCGGGTGGGCTCGATGAGTGTGGATGGCAGTGTTTCTAACATTCTCGATTACGTGCGTGCAGGCGGCGCCGCCATCGCGATCGGCTCATCGGCGAGCCTGGCCCAGCACGCGGGGCTGCCGGTGACCAACCACCTCATGGAAAACGGGGTTCCGCTGACCCGTGAGCAGTACTTCACGCCGGGCTCGGTGCTCGACATGAAGGTCGATCACACGAGTCCCCTAACGCACGGATTCAAGGATCGCGTGGACGTACTCTTCAGCCACAGCCCGACGTTCACGCTGGGGGCCGGGGCAGCAGCCCAAGGCGTTCGCCGTGTGGGCTGGTACGACACAGCCAGTCCGCTGAAGAGTGGATGGTCTTGGGGAGAGAAGTACCTGGAGAACGGCGTAGGCGCGATTGAGGCCGACTACGGGCAGGGCAAGCTGTTCATCTTCGGCCCGAAGATCACCTTCCGGGCACAACCGCACGGGACGTTTGGGTTCCTCTTCAACGGGATCTACTACGGGGCGGCTAAGCAGCGACCGATCTCGTAGATCTCTTTGTGGGCCTTCGGGGCATCCGGCTGATCGTTCTGGCTGGGTGCCCCGTTTTGCTTTTGTGGGGGGGTGGTGAGCACGACCAAGGGTGTGGTTCTCGGGTTCGCTCGCCCGTCGGTGGGGGTTTCTTCGTTCGGGGGCTCGCTTAACGACGCGGTGCTTCCGGTTTGCTCGCATCCTCTTAGTACTTCCGCTCGCACCGCGTCGATACCCCGGGAACCACACCCTTCGTCGCGCTCACCCAACCACAACGGCTTTTTGAACACTGTCCGGCTGCGCCGGTTGGGCCGGCATGACTTGAGTCGCTCGCGACGGGCTCGCTGGGTGGCTGGCCCTGGTCGGCTCGAAGAGGGGGCCACTGCGCGCGACACATTGGCGTATTAACCGCGCGTGCATCTGCCGGCTCCGGCTATCATGCATGCAGCCGCTACGAACCCCCCCCGCGCCGGCGATAGCCGCGGCCGTTCCCGTGCCCCCCGCTCGAACCACTGAGCCAATGCTCACCCCACCAACCAGCCGTCCCAAGGCCTCACGCCAACACGACCCCCGTGCCCGCGACACAACCGGGAGCCCGGGGTGGAGACGGCTGCCGGTCACGGGGCAATCGGCGCGCCGAAGCGGAGTAAAAAAGAGGACGCGAAATAAAAAGAAGAGGTGCGTCGTTTAGCGAGCCCCCGAACCCAGACCTCCCAAAACGAGGGCGAGCGGCCCCGAGACCGGCAGCCGTCTCCAACCCGGGCGTCCCAAAACCAACTACGTGGCTTGGTCCACCGGGCGGACGAGGATCTCGCTGACCGACACATGCGCCGGCGCAGTGACCGCGAAGAGTACCGCCTGAGCGATGTCGTTGGGCTGAAGCGGTCGTTTCCCCTCCCAACTCTCCATCCACCCCTCGCGCATGTCGGCGTTGGCCACCGTGTCGAGTAACTCGGTGGACACGAAGCCGGGCTGGATGTCGGTGACGCGAATCCCGTGCTTGGCGCCAAGTTCGAGGTGGAGACCCCACGAGAGGGCGCGGACGGCGAACTTCGTCGCGGCGTACACTGAGCCTCCCGGAAATGGACGCCGACCTGCAACCGAGCCGATGTTGACGATGTGGCCACCGTTCTGAGCCAGCATTGTCGGCAGGACTGCCGAGATGCCGTGCAGCACTCCGTTCAGATTCACATCCACCATGAGCTTCCAGTCGTCCACCCGTGCGTCTGCAATGGGAGACACCGACATGGTGCCTGCGTTGTTCACAAGAATGTCGATGCGTCCGAACTCGGTGGTCGCTGCTGCGGCGACGGCCTGCACATCCTCTATACGACTCACATCTGCTTGCACTGCTACTGCCTCGAAGCCCGCCTCCTCAAGCGCACTCACCGTGGCTTGTAGCCGATCGATCCGGCGGGCAGCCAGGACGACCGATGCCCCCGCTTCAGCCAGGGTGATGGCGATGGCCTCGCCGATGCCGGCGGAGGCGCCGGTGACGATCGCCACCCGGCCTGTGAGGGGTCCTGGTTCCATGGTCAACTCGCGATGGCAGTGCCGACCTGAGCCAGCGTGATCATGAGTGCGCGCTTGATGCCGAGTGCACCGTTGCGATTGATGAACCACTCGCCGGGAGAGTGTGCGGCACCCGCCACGCCGCCGCCGCCGATCGTGATGGCCGGAATGCCCATCGAGATAGGGATGTTCGAATCGGTCGAGCCACGTTCAAGCTCTGACTCGATGCCGAGTGCACGGCCCGCCGCGAGCGCTCGTTGCACGAAAGGATCTGTCTCTGGGATTTCACCTGAGGGCCGATTCCCTATGAGCTCCAGCTCTAGAGAGAGCAGGGCACCATCGCGGCGCTGAGCGTTGGCTTCGTCGACTGCGCGGGTCATCGCCCGCCGAAATACATCGTCGATCGTTGCCAGGCTCTGGGGGCTGGCCGAGCGCATGTCGACCTCCATCCAGGCCTCGAACGGGATCGAATTCACGGACGTGCCGCCGCCGAGACGACCCACGTTGTAGCTCGTCGCGGCGCCAGAACGCGTGATGGCGTCAGCGGAGAGGTCGAAGTTGTCTATCGCGCGGCCGAGGGCGTGGGCAGGATTGGCGAACCCGAAGTCGCCCCAGGAATGACCTCCTGGGCCGCGGATCGTCACGCGGTATCGGTGTGAGCCGAGGCCCTGATGCGTAAGGCTCGTGTGACCCGTGCCGTCGATCGAGATGAAGGCGTCGATCCTCGGTCCGCCAGGACGGAAGAGATGCTTCACCCCTCGCAGATCCCCCAACCCTTCCTCGCCCACAGTGGCGATGAAGAGGAGGTTAGCATTGGTCCGAATGTCGGCTTCGTTGAGCGTGCGGAGTATGGCCAAAACGGTAGCCAGCCCTCGGGTGTCGTCCCCGATTCCAGGGGCGAACAGTGTGTCTCCGCGTTGCCTCACTGTCACATCCGTCCCTTCGGGAAAGACCGTGTCGAGGTGCCCTGTGACCGCGACCACCTCGTCAGATCCCGTGCCTCGGCGAAGACCCAGTACGTTCCCGACCTCGTCCACCCAAGCGGAGTCGACGCCCAACTCTCCAAGCATGCGCAGAAACCGAATGCCGCGGGCCTGTTCACCAAACGGTGGAGCCGGGATCTCCGTCAGCTCCAGCAGGTCCGCCATCGTGCGCGCGTCTCGCTGGTCGATGAGGTCCAGGGCCTCGACTACTGCGGGGTTCGCCATAAGCGCGGCGACCTCAGCCGAATAGTCGGGCTCTTGTGCAACTGCGGGACTGGCGAGCACGATCAGTCCAACGGCGAATGGGAATATGCTCGTTCTCAAGGCTCTGTTCATCACACCGAGGCTCCGGTCGCGGTCGGTCGATCTGTGCATTCAAACACCCCGAAAGGGTGGAAAGGAAGATAAGCAGAAATTCCCTGCCAGCCTCTGCCGGCGTGGGGAAACTCGTAAACCCGCATGAATCGGGCCAGGAGGGAACAGGAACCAGTTGATCTTTGTAGGAGTTTCACCGAACCTTTGACCGACATTATTCGCGTCTAGCCCTCCCTTTATGGGGCTTTGACTTTACCGGAGCCACCTTCACGGTGAAGCGCCAATCTCCCGGGGCACTTCCGCTCCCGGCACCAATCGTAAACTGGTTCGCAGGCGTTGGGCGGGCTTCCACAGTGACGCTCGAGCACGCGGGTGGCCTCGGCCTACTGGCATGGCAGATCCTTCAGGCCATCGTGGGCCTCAGGGTCTCGTTGCGCTCGGTCCTGAATCAGATGTACATCATGGGCATCCAGAGCCTCCCGATTGTGCTCGTGACCGGGTCCCTAGCGGGGATCGTCACCAGTCAGCAGGGTGGCTATCAGATGACCAGTGCGATGCCCGCCTACGTGCTGGGCAGCCTAGTCGTGGAAACGGTCGTCCTGGAAATGGGCCCGGTCTTAACCGCCCTCGTCCTCGTTGGGCGCATCGGCGCGCGCATCACCGCCGAGCTTGGGACCATGGTGGTTTCCGAGCAGATCGACGCATTCGAGTCACTCGGTCGCGATCCGGTCGCGATCCTAGCGGCGCCTCGTGTCATCGCGGGAGTACTGGTGCTGCCCTTACTCGTGGGTATCGCGGACTTTATCGGGATCGTGGCGGGTATGGGTGCGGCGTATCTGACGGCCGGACTTGGCGTCGACTCGTTCCTCTACGGGGCCCAGCTTTTTTGGCATAGTTGGGACTTGCTCTATTCGCTGACGAAGGCCGTTGTCTTTGGACTCGCGATTCCGCTCATCTCGGTCCACATGGGGCTAAAGACCAAGGGCGGAGCGGAAGGGGTCGGGATCACCACCACCCAGGCCGTCATGTTCATGACGCTGACGATCCTGATCCTGGACGCGATGTTCCCACCCTTGATGCTGAATTGACGGGGATGGGCGCGTGATCGAGTATCGCAATATTCACAAAGCCTACGATCTCCCGGTGCTTACCGGGGTTTCGATGCGGGTGGAAGCCGGCGAGATGTTCGCCCTGTTTGGACCCTCTGGGACCGGCAAGAGCGTGCTACTCAAGACCACAATCGGACTTGTGATTCCCGATATAGGGGACGTCGAGGTCGATGGCGTGTCGTTGTATCGAGGAGGGAAGAAGGCATTGGAAACCGTACGCAATCAGGTCGGATACGTTTTTCAAAATGCGGCCCTCTTCGATTCGCTCAATGTGTTCGACAATGTTTGCATGGGTATCCCCGAGGCCGAATTGGAGAGTCTGCCAAGAAACGAGGCGGCCAAGAGGGCTTGGGAGGCGCTGGAACTCGTCAATCTTGAGCCCCGGGACATTCTTGAGCGACTCCCAAGCGAACTCTCCGGCGGAATGAAAAAGAGGGTCGGCATCGCCCGGGCGATCGTAGGCCGGCCGGAGGTATTGCTCTGGGACGAGCCCACCACGGGGCTCGACCCGATCAACACGGCTGCGGTCGAGAGACTCATCAAGCGACTTTCACACGACCTTGAAGTAACGTCGCTGCTCGTGACCCACGACGTTGAAGGCGGCCTTACGATTTGTGACAGGGTCGCGATGTTGGACAGCGGTACCCTTCGTTTTTGTGGCACACCTGCCGAGTTTCGGGCTTCGCCGGACCCGGTGGTCCAAGCGTTTGTTGATCGCGCGGCCGCGGAGGCCGCTCTAGATATGGCTGCCAATGACTGATGCGACCCCCAGCGGCACGCGCCGCACGCCCTCCGAGCAGGAACTTGCGGACCACGTGCCACTCCAGCGCCATGGACGCGAAGCCCGCCTGGGGATCTTTGTGATCGGCGGATTGCTTTCCTTCATCGTCGTGCTGTTTATGCTCACCTCCCCTGCGGGGATGCGTGGCCGGTATATGCTTCACACCGTCGTGGACGATGCGGGGGGCGTGCGACGTAACGACCCGATTCAGATGCGGGGCGTCAACGTGGGCCGCCTCAATAAGTTCCGGATGCGAGCGGACGGGCTTGTCGAGATGACGCTGGAAATCGAGGGCGAATGGGAGGTGCCGGTAGGGTCGACCGCGCGCTTGGGCGCGGTTGGCATGTTTGGTGGTCGTACGGTCGAGATCATGCCAGTTTTGGGGGATACCTACCACGAAGCCGGAGACACGATCTCCGGGATTGGCGGGAATGCAGCAGGTATTCTCGGCTCGATGGACGACTTGAGCGGCCAGATGGGCACTGTCCTCACGCAGGTCGAGACGCTCCTCAGCACTGAGGCCATCGGCTCGGTGCAGGGGAGCGCGCGCGAACTCGAAGGACTCCTGAACCAGATGTCGGGTGTCATCGCCGAGCAGCGCGGCGCGATGAGCGACCTGACGGCGTCTCTCAAGAGATCCGCAGAAGGCCTAGAGGGCGCTGCTGCGGCCGGCCCAGATATCGCGAGCGCCATATCGCGAGCCGACTCCATCATGGCCACCCTGACCGACACGGGTGTAGCCCTCGACGCGACTTTAGCGAGCCTACAGTCAATTCTGGGGTCGGTGGAGCGCGGAGAAGGAACGCTCGGGCGCCTGATCTATGACGAGGCACTCTACGACAACCTGAACCTCTCTTCAGAGCGGTTTGCGGCGCTACTGCAAGACCTACAGGACAACCCCAAGAAGTACATCAACATATCGATCTTCTAGGGTGATTCGGGGTGCGCGTGGCGACGCACCCCCTCCGGGGCGCTGGCTCTCCGCGGCCTAGTGCTTATTGGGTACGGTTGCCGGGTTAGGGGCCGCTGCGCGATGCGCCCTCCGGGGGTGCGTCGCCACGCGCACCCCGCTCAGGTGGGGCACGGGGGTCGAGTGAGCCTGTCCGCAGAACTGCGATCCCTTGCAGGTACGCGCGACCGGTCGGGATTTCTACCCGCCGGTTCCCCAAGTACCGCCGGCGGCGGTACTTGGGGTCGAGTGAGCCTGCCGGGAACCTCCAACCGTTGCATGTACGCACAACCGGTCGGGATCTCCTCCCCGTCGTGCCCCCAAAGTACCACCGGCGGCGGGCGCCCCTGCCTATGCTCCCGCGCAGCGTGGAGCACCCCGCAGGGCCACGGTAGCCCGGGATCTCCACATCTGGCCACTGTCCGGTCCGTCGGCGCGCCCGTGCCCCGTCGGAGGAAGGATCGCGCAGGGGGCCGCTGCCCGCTTCGAAATCCTCACAAGCCCTGGCCCCCGGAGAGCCACCTTCCGGAGGCGGGGCACGAGGTAGCCGAGGGACCCGCGCCAGCGCCCAAAACGCAAAACCCCGGGGCGACACGAAGGCCACCCCGGGGTTGAGCGCCACTCAGCGCGTTTCACATCAGCTTACCAGCCCGGCGCCAGGTTGAACCCCCAATGCCATCCCTTGTCTGGACGCTGCCAGGGGTAGGCGTAATACACTTCCATGATCATGAAGCCGAGGACGTTGAATCGGGCGGAGGCGCCGGTCGAGACGACTGGCACCCGCTCCGAACCGGAGCGACTCCACTCGAGCGTCGGAGAATTCTGGGAGTCCCACGCCAGGCCAGCGTCAGCGAAAAGCACGAGTTCAGTGGGGAGGAACGGGAAGTCGAGAATTCCGTACTGCTCGACTCCGATGAAGGGGACTCGGAATTCGAAGTTCGCGACCGCGATCTGGTGACCGAAAAGACGGTCGAACGTTGGGCACCCATTGCCCGTGTTGACGCCACACTCGTCGGCGGTGAACGACTCGAATGCGTATCCTCGGATGAAAGTCTCGTACCCGAGGAATAGAGGCCGTAGCAACCCGAATCCGTCTGCCGCGTTCTCGACTTCGCTGAGCCCGTAGCGACCGTAGTGCATGCCCCGGACACCCACGGTCAGGTTCTTCGCGGGGCTGTAGTACCGGCGCCAATCGGCGATGATCGTAGTGAAGTCGACCGTGCCCGTCGTTTGCTCGACTTCGAAGCGGTATCGCCCACCGCGCACGGGCGAGACGAATCCGAAGGACGAATTATCCCCGACCAATGCGGCTGAGACCTGAGCCATGTTGAGCGGGTCCGGCGAGCACAATCGGCCACCAGGGGTCGTGCACAGGTCGTCCTGCCCCTGGCGGTCGAAATCGACGACTCGCCCGAAGTCGTCCATGTAGAACTTGTCCAGCTCGATGTCGTAACTGTATCGGGTCATGCCGAGCGAGACTTCGAACCGCTGCGTCGATGAGAACGGATACGACACCTGACCTGCCGCAGAGTTGATGAAGATTCGGTAGCGCGCCAGCCCCGTGTAGGGGCGCACGAGTGGATTCCCGTCGATATCAATGATCGGCTCGCCCCCATCATCCAGAATCGGGTCAGCACCGAAGTCATAGAACCCGAGGAGATAGGGAATCCGACCGCCGCTGACGCCCCAATTCCACCGATTTGATAGGTCTGCGTAAAAGACCTGGCCGCCGATGTCCTTGAAGGTGCCCTGAGCCTGAGCCGAGATGCCGAGGATCTTCTCGCCGAGCATGTCGCTGAAGTAGGCGGACGCACCGCCACCCACGTAGTTGCCGTAGCTGTCGGTACCGACGCCGATTGAAGGCTGCCCAACGAAGTCCAACGACAGATCGGACGAATATTCCTCGGCGTCCTCTTCGGTGTACGTCGTAGAGGAGAGCAGACCCGTCTCCGCATCGGCGAGGTAGGTCGCGATTCGGCTGAAGCCATCTGGGTTTGCCGGGACCAGCTTACGGCCAGGCTGATCGCGCGCGTTGTCCGCGACGGCAACCAGTTGTCCGCTACCGTCGACCTGTTTGGTGTAGATGTGGAACTCAAGCTCGTCGAACACGGTGTACGCCATCTGCCCGGTGGGCGATACCGACATCGCAGGGGAGATATACGTATGCCCACTCACACCGGTCGCGACGTTCGTGACCCGGCGCACGTCTCCGTTCTGGAAGCTCAACTCGTAGACGTCGCTGAAGCCGTCCTGATCGGAGATGAAATAGATACGCTGACCGTCACCGCCATAGACGGGGTTGATATGCTTGACGTTGCCGAACACAGGGACGACGCGGACTTGGCCGGTCGCCACGTCGAGCAGGGAAAGCTGGAAAGCGCTGTAGCTGAGACGTTCAAAATTGGTCTCAGGGCCACGGTCGCTCGTAAAAGCGATCGTGGAGCCATCCGGAGACCAGGTGGGCTGGAGGTCCGCGAATTTGTCGTCCGTCAGCTGGATGGTCTCGTCCGTATCCAGGTCGTAAACGAAAATGTCGCTGATACCTCCGACTGACCCGGAGAAGGCGATGGACCGACCGTCCGGAGACCACGAAGGGTTACTCGCGGCCCCGATCGCGTCGAAGGGGATTCTTCGCTCAACCTGACCGTTGTCCGTTGCCGTGATGACGAGCTGGTTGTCGCCGTCGGCTGTGACCACATAGGCGAACAGCTTTGAGTCCGGTGACCATGTGCCCGACGAGTCGATGTAGCGCAACGCCTCGATGTGGGGGTCGGAGTCGGCGCTGGACAGCTTTCTAACCACTCGACCGGTCGCGACCTCTGCCATGTAGAGGTCCACAGAGAAGAGGTCTCTCTCCGAGAGGAACGCGACGTAGCGCCCATCAGGACTGATTGAAGGGGAGATGTTGACGCTACCTGAGCCGGTGCTGGGGGCCAAAATGAGTGTGCCTTGATCCCCAGGAGCATCGCGGCCTTCCATGAGGGGCAGATACTCCTCGGCGACCTTCTCTTTCCAACGGACTGAGAGCGTATCGGTCGAGAGGCCCAAGACTGAGTTGATCGCGCCCTCGAATCCGACCCGGAGCGCACGGCTGTATACCTGGACGACCGCGTCGTCTCCATACGTGCCGCCGATGTAGGCCCACAGGGCTTGCCCGAACCGGTAGGGGAAGAACTTGGTGTCCCGCGTCAACTGCTTGATCGTCGGCAACTCGTCGCGGCGAATCGCGTCTCGAATCCACATAGCCGTGAGTGGGTCATCGCGACCGACCGACATATACTCGGCCATTCCTTCAATCAGCCAGAGCGGCAACGTAACCAGCCCTTGCAGGCCACCACCCCGCCGGGACTGCGCGATGTTGTACTGGAACGCGTGGACCAACTCATGCCCCAGAACGTGGTCATTGTCCCAATAGGAGCCGGTGAACGGCATGATGACGCGGTTCTTCAATGACTCCGTGACACCGCCGGTTCCCTCACCAATGGATCCGGACAACGTGTTGGTCTGCTGGAAGTCAGGGTGATCTGCGTAAAAAATGATCGGCTTGGACTGCTCGAATTCGTGTTGGAACGCACGCGCGAACCGCTCGTACCACCGCTCCGCCATTCGGGCGGCGTCCATGACCGCTTCGGACTCTTCCGGATAGTAGTGGATGTCGAAATGGTCGGTCCTGAGGATTTCAAAATTGAATTCGTCGAACTGGACCTTGTTCCGGCCGAACTGGGCACTGCCCGCCTGGGGCAGGGCAGCCAGAACGGCGGCGGCGAGCGCCAACCCCACAGTGAAGCGAGTGCCGATTCCCGCGAGCTTCGAGAAATCCATCGTGTTTACCGCCTCTTATTGAATTGCCGCCACCCGATCTCATAGACGATCGTGGTACGCGAAATCACACATTTAGAGATCGAACCGATCATTTTGTTATGTCGACGCTCGCATAAGGGAGCCTGCCCGACATGCCGCAGGAGCCGCCGAGCGGTTCCACACGCGTTGCCCACAAGTGGAACCTGATCCAGATTCTCCCGACTTCCGGAGATGGATGCAAGCACACCACTTGCAGCCCTCGTTCCCGTCTCTGCGCCTAGCTCTCGTACAAAGTACGTCACTATGAAGAAAGCGCTTTCTCTCCTGCCTGTCCTCGGCCTTCTCATCGCGTGCGCAGAGCAGGTTGTGCCCGTGTCTCCTTCGGTCGTCCAGGAGTTGCCGACTCCTGCGGCACAGGGAAGTGGTGAGCCGTTCTTGTCCACCGGGAAGGACGGCGTGTTCATGACTTGGATCGAGAGATCGGGCGACGGCGTTAACGCGCTCAAGCTCGCCCACCTTGTCCATGATGGTTGGTCGGAGCCTACGGTGATCGCCGAGAGTGATGCGTTCTTCGTCAACTGGGCCGACTTCCCGTCCGTGACTCAGGGGCAAGACGGGACACTGTGGGCGCACTGGCTCCAAAGAGGCGGTACCAGTACCTACGACTACGGCATCCGCGTTGTGCGCTCTCACGATCTCGGAGCGAGTTGGTCTGAGCCTTGGACGCTTCATGGAGACGGGACCCCAACCGAACATGGCTTCGTAAGCACGGTAAGCCTTGCCGATGGCGTCGGCTTCACCTGGCTGGATGGTCGTGAGACACCGGCGACGCGTGAGATGACGGTGCGCTATCGCTCCGTGAATTCGGACGGCACCCCGGGCCCCGAGACCCTCTTGGATGCGCGCGTCTGCGACTGTTGCCAGACCGGCATGACGCTCACGCCCGCGGGGCCAGTAGCGATCTATCGGAACCGCTCCACCGAGGAAATCCGAGATATCTATATCACCCGTCAGGTCGACGGTGTTTGGACCGAGGGACAGCCCGTGCACAACGACGGCTGGCACATTGAGGGCTGCCCGGTGAACGGGCCATCGGTGGAAATGGCGGGAGACCGTCTGGCGGTCGCCTGGTTTACAGGAGCCGATGACGAGGGGCGCGTGAAGCTTGCGTTCTCAGATGACCTGGGTGCGTCCTTCGGGGATCCCATCGTGATTGACGACGGGAATCCGGCGGGACGGGTCGACCTGGTCGGCATGGCGGATGGAAGCGTGTTGGTCACATGGATGGAGCGCACCGGCGGCGAAGACGCGGAGGTCCGCGTGCGGCGGGTGGGGGCGGCCGGAGCGGCCGCGGAGAGCACCACGCTCTCATCTCTGACCGACTCCTCGCGGGGGGCTCGCGCCACCGGATTCCCCCGTATCGTTCCGTCTGCTGACGGTTCGTTTATCGTCGCGTGGACCGACGCGTCACAGGATCCATCGCAGGTTCGCGTGAGCCGACTCATTTTGGGGTCATGATGAAATACATGAAGACGTTTTGCACGCTCGCGGCGCTCACCGTGATCTTTGGTTGCACGGTGCCCGAGATGGACGCCGGCCCACGGATCGGCCAACAGGCCCCGGGTTATCGGGCTGCGGATGCCGCGTCGGATGGACCAACGAGCTACGCGGTCGCGACCCTGGATGGCGACACGGTATCGCTGGAGTCTCTGCGCGGTGAAGTCGTGCTCCTCAATTTTTGGGCCACTTGGTGCGCCCCGTGTCGGCACGAGACCCCCTTCCTTGAAGAGGTCTATGAGCGCTACTCCGCCGACGGCTTTCGCATCGTAGGCATTTCGATGGACACCAAAGACTCGGCCGATCAGGTGGCCATGTTCGTCGAAGAATACGGGGTCGATTACACGATCCTCCACGACGCGCAGATGCGGGGCATGGAGCTCTATCAGGTCCTTGGCCTCCCGGCCACGTTCCTGCTCGACCGTGACGGCATCCTGCGTTGGATGCGTCTCGGACCTGTGGGTGAGAGTGACGCAGACTTCTTTACTGCCATTGAGGACGCGCTCCATTGACCGATGTGAACCCGGACAGCATTGAGACGCCGATCGGTTATGTCGATCTGAGCCGCGTACGATCGAACGCGGCTGGTTCGGTGGCCTATGCCGCGCAGCACGGCCTCGGGTGGCGCCCGCATATCAAGACGCACAAGTCTCGTGACATCGCGCGGATCCAATTGGACTCGGGCGCTCGCGGCCTGACCGTCGCGACGCTGCGAGAGGCAGAGGTGATGGCGACGGTGTCTGACGATATCCTTCTCGCCTATCCACCGGTCGGTGAGGCGAAGCTCCGTCGCCTTGTCGCGCTCCCCGAGTCACTCGATCTCAAGGTGGGCCTCGATTCCGCTCGCGTGTTGCAGGAGTTGGCTAGCGCGTGTGCTGCGGTGGGTCGCACCACTGGGGTCTTGGTAGAGTTAGACGCCGGCATGGGACGGGTCGGTGTGCAAACAGATTCGGATATGGTGCGCCTCGCGGAACAGGCCGAAGCACTTGATGGGGTCGCGTTCCGCGGGATCATGTTCTACCCCGGCCACATTCGCTCGGATGAGTCGGACCAGGCAGAGCCGATCACCCGCGTCGCGGCTCGGCTGTCGGACGCGCTTGCGGCGCTTGAGGCCGCCGGGCTCCCGGCAGAGATCGTGAGCGGGGGCTCCACGCCAACGCTCAAGCAGAGTCACCTGATGCCGGGCCTCACCGAGATCCGTTCGGGCTCGTGCATTTTTTATGATCGAGAGGGACTCGCACTGGGGTTTGCCCAACCTGATAACATCGCGTATACGGTGCTGGCTACGGTGGTAAGTCGATCAGTCCCCGGGCAGGCTGTGGTGGACGCGGGGTCAAAGGCTCTCGCCAAAGAGAGTCGAGGCGGAGACGCGGGGTTCGGCGTCCTGCTCGACCGACCCGAAGTCTTGGTCACGTCGCTTTCGGAAGAGCACGGGGTACTCGACCTGAGTGGCACCGCGTGGAGCCCCGAAGTCGGCGACAGGGTTCGTATTGTCCCCAACCACGTGTGTGTATCCGTGAACCTCCAGGACGCGGTCCTCGCCGTCGACGGCGAGGCGCACAGACTGTTGGCGTTGGAGGCCAGGGGCCGGGGGCCTTGGTCGGAGTGAATCCCGAGCGAATCGATGAGCTCCTTGAGGCTGTCCGGGGCGTGAGTGTACTCGTTGTAGGTGATCTCATGCTCGATCGTTACATCTCCGGTCATGTCGACAGAGTGTCGCCCGAAGCCCCAGTGCCGGTCGTCCGTGTTGAGTCGACGCGGTCCGCCGTGGGTGGGGCAGGCAACGTTGCCGCAAACGTCACGGCGTTGGGTGCGCGCTGCCAGTTGGTCGGCTGCACGGGCGACGACGCGGCCGCGGATCAGCTCACCGCCGCGCTCGCAGAGCTTGGCGTGAGTACCGACGGCGTGGTCCGCGCATTGGACCGACCGACATCTGAGAAGACGAGAGTCCTAGCCCGCCAACAGCAGGTCGTCCGTTTTGACGTAGAGAGCGAAGCCGACGTGAGTGAGGCCACCGCGGCATCGCTCGTTGCGCGTCTTCAGGCTTTTGCCGCGCAAGCGGATGTCATTGTCGTGGAGGACTACAACAAGGGTGTGCTTGTGCCGGCAGTGATCGCCGCCGCCAGACAATGCGCCATGTCACACGACCTGCCACTCATTGTAGATCCAAAACGAAGAAGCTTCTTCGCATATGAGGGAGCGACGCTTTTCAAGCCGAACGCGAACGAGCTCCGTGACGCACTTGGCGACTTTGTCTACGCTGACGATCCTGACTGGATGGAGTCCACCCGAGCCCGTCTTGGCTGTGCGAATCTCTTGGTCACGCTGGGTGAGCGCGGGATGGCCTTGCGGACCGCTAAAGGAGAGTCAGTCCGGATTCCCGCGGCCGCACTGGGTGTCTATGACGTTTCCGGTGCTGGCGACACCGTAACCGCAGTGGTCGCTCTCGTCTTGGCCGCGGGGGGGAGCGCCACGGAAGCGGCCATCTTGGCCAACCATGCCGCAGCAGTCGAGGTCGGCAAGGCGGGCGTCTCGACGGTCACGCCAGACGAACTACGCCAACGACTGAAGCAACACCCCGAAGTCTGACTTTTACCCTCTGGAGAGCACGAAATGAGCGAATTGAAGCGCATCCACACGGATCAAGCACCGGCGGCCATTGGCCCCTATTCTCAGGCGATCGTTAGCGATGGCTGGGTCTTTTGTTCTGGCCAGATTCCGCTAGATCCGGCTTCTGGAGAACTGAAGCTCGGCAGCGTCGCGGACCAGACCGACCTCTGCCTCAGCAACCTGGGCCAGGTGCTTCAGGCGGCAGGTTCGTCACTCGCCCATGTGGTCAAAACGACGGTCTTCCTCTCGGACATGGGCACGTTCGCAGAAATGAACGAGGTGTACGCACGGCACTTCGGTGAGCATCGTCCGGCCCGCGCTGCGGTGCAGGCCGCGGCTCTTCCGAAGGGCTGCGATGTGGAGATCGAATGCGTCGCTCGGATGGCTTCCTGAGGACGAGCCAATTCCGAGCCCATCTGACTCGGACTCTGTGACCGTAGAAAGTGTTGCTTTCTGGGATTCCGGTCCGTATCATGTGAGCGACGACTCGACTAGGGGAGCCCTCCACGCCCCCAGTGGGGATTTGTGTGTAGGTGGAGGATCAGCAATATCCACCCAAAATCGGAGCGTGGGCGCGCTTCCGTAAGTACAAGGGTGACTCGCAACGTCCAAACCCCAATTCGAGGACTACAAATGACGCGTTCAACGTCAGCACGCCTCACCTTCGGCGTAGCGCTCGCTTTAGCGGCGCTCGTCGGATGGTCACCGGCTCCGGTGGCGGCCCAAGCAACGGGCACGCTTGTCGGAACGGTGAGGGATGGCTCTTCGCAGCGTCCCTTGGAGGCGGTCCAGGTCTACATCGGGGGCACCGGTATCGGCGCCCTTACGAATGCAGCGGGCCGTTTCCTACTCCTCAACGTTCCAGCAGGCGAGCACGTTCTCGTCGCTGAGATCGTTGGTTATCGCGCGGGCTCTTCTACGGTCACAGTGGCCGCAGGGCAGTCGGCAGTCGCGGACTTCACACTCGCCCAGACGGCGATCTCGCTCGACCAGATCGTGGTCACGGGTGCAGGCATCGCGACGGAGAAGCGCAAGCTCGGAAACACGATCGCTACGATCGATGCTTCCTCGCTCGACAACGCTCCGATCGCTGACTTCAGTCAGATGATCGCGGGGCGTGAGCCTGGTGTGGTTTCGCTTCCGTCGTCGGGTTATACCGGCGAAGGCGCGCGTATCCGCATCCGCGGCTCGGCTTCTTTGTCTCAGCTCAACGAGCCGATCATTTACGTGGACGGTATCCGCGTAGACCGCTCGGCCGTTGAGTCGTTCAACGGGCAGGGCTCGCCGTCACGCCTCGATGACATCCCGCCCGAGTCAATCGAGCGGATCGAGATCCTAAAGGGTGCTGCCGCTGCCACGCTTTACGGCACGGAAGCCTCCAACGGCGTAATCCAGATCTTCACGAAGCGTGGGCGCGCGGGTGCACCGCGGTTCACCGCGCAGGCCGACTTGACCGGCATTCAGGTGCCGACCAACCGAATTCTTCCGATTGCCGACTACGCGAAGAGCGCAGAAGACCAGGCGCGGATCGCGGCGCGTTGGGGCCAGAACGTTGCGCTTTATGAGCCGTTCGAGCGCGACATCATTCCTGACCTTTTGGGGACGGGCTTCGGTCAGATCTACTCGGGCTCGGTTTCCGGCGGTTCGGAAGCCTTCCAGTATTTCGTGTCCGGTCGTCTGACCACTGAAGACGGGCCTTACGACGCGCAAAAGAACTTCCCGGTCATCGATCTTGAGCCGGAAGTTGACACGAACCGTCGTGCGTCGATTACCACGAACTTCACGGTGATCCCGAGCAGCAAGGTCCGCATCGGTGTCAGCACGCTGTATTCGGACATGGAGCACCACACGCCTGATAACTCGAACAACATCTATGGCGTGTTTTCTTCGCAGCTCATGACGCAGCTGCGGCTCGCGACGCCCGACAATCTGTACGGCAACCCGGCGTTCGCGACGGGTCGTGAGAACAGCTACCAGCAGAACTTCGTGAACTCGCAGCACTTCGCGGGCTCCACGAACATCGGCTTCACGCCGACGGACAATTTCCGTCTCGACGGTACGCTCGGGCTGGACTTCACGTCTGACGACGCTGTCGCGTTCCGTCCGTATGCGTGGAACGTCGATGACTTCTCCGGCTCAACGCCTGATGGCAACCGGACAGTAGCAGAGAACCGCAGCCGCGAGATCACTGCTGACCTGAAGGGTTCCTACATTCTCAGAACCGATAGGATTGAGAATACGCTTCTCTTCGGCGGTCAGGGCTTCCTCCGTCAGCGTCAGTCGGCTGGTGGTGGTGGTCGTGACTTCCCGGGTCCGGGCCTTGAGACCCTTTCTGCACTCGCCAGCGAGAGCTCTTTCGAGAGCTGGCTGCGTGTGACGCAGATCGGTGGTTACTTGCAGGACCAGGTCGGCTATGACGACTGGGTCTTTTTGACCCTTGGTGGTCGTTGGGATGCCAACTCCGCCTTCGGTGAGAGCTTCGAGACCGCCTTCTATCCGAAGGTGTCTCTGTCAGTTGTGCCGAGCATGGGACTCGACTGGACGAGTGAGACGATCTCGACGTTCCGCGTTCGCGGCGCGCTGGGTAAGTCCGGCCTACAGCCGGGCGCGTTCGACAAATTCACGACCTTCAACCCTCTGCCTTCGGCTGAGGGGCCCGGTGTCCGGCCGTGGAACTTGGGTAACGACGCGTTAAAGCCCGAGATCTCGACGGAATGGGAGATGGGTACGGAACTCGGCCTGTTCAACGACAAATGGTCGCTCGACGCTACCTACTGGAACCGCACCGTCACCGACGCCCTCGTGGCGCGTCAGTTCCCGGTGACCGGTGGCTTCTCGAGGACACAGCTCGACAACATTGGTGAGCTGAAGTCGTGGGGTGTTGAGCTGAACCTGCGCGGGGCCCTGATTCAGAGAGAAGGGCTGTCCGTCAATGTGTTCGCCAACACGGCGTACCTGAACGAAGAGATCACCAGCATGGGTGGTGCGCCGCCGTTGAAGACGGGTGGTAGCTATCCGCGGTACCGGAATTACCTGACCGAAGGCTTTACGCCAGGTGCATTCTTCGGTGCCAAGCTTGCCGATCTGGCGATCCCGATAAACATCGACGGTTCCTGCACGGAGCCGACGCAGGCAGCAGCGCTGGCGTATTTCGCCACCGCGCGTAACCCGAGCGAGTTCAAGCCTCTCGTGGTGGGGACCAACGCGTCGAACAGCGTGTTCGATGACGCGGACGGTTCGCTGGCTTCACACAACTGCGGTTCAGGCTATCTGGAGTCATACCTGGGCAAGCCGTCGCCAGATTGGGCCGGCTCGTTCGGCTTCAGCATGAACTTTGCTACCCACTTCGAGATTTCGACGTTGTTCGAGTACAAGTTGGGTCACCAGGTGCAGGACCTGTCCGGCATGTTCCGCCGGGCAAACGCGGTTATTGGTCGCAACACGCCGCGCGCTGCTGAGCTAGGAGCGATCCTGCAGAACCCGGCCTCCTCGGCCCAGTCGCGTTTGGATGCGGCTGTTGCATGGGTCAGTGAAGTCGAAGGTCTGTCTCCAATGAGCGGACTGAACGGAGTCTTCGATGCGAGTTGGATCCAGTTCCGTGAGCTGTCGCTCACGTATCGGGTTCCGGCGGACGTCGTCTCCGGGTGGGGTCTTTCCACGGCCACGATCAACCTTGGGGCGCGTAACCTGAGGATGTTCATGCTGGGTGACTACACCGGCATGGACCCAGAAGGCAACGTGCTTGGGCGCTGCAACGGCGGACTGGACTGCAACTTCCTGGATTCCACGGAAGGTTGGGGCATTCCGATCCCGCGACGGTTGACGCTCTCTACTCGCGTCACCTTCTAAAGGGGAGAACATACGATGAAGAATCGAATCAAAGCTCCCGCAACCGCGATGTTTGCCGTAGTGGCGCTGACCGGCTGCGACATCCTGGACGTGAGCAATCCGAACAACCTGGTCGAAGCATCGATCCGGAGCGAAGCCGCGGCCTCCGCCGTGGTGAATGGGGCGCTTTCGTTAGTCGCGTCCTCCGTGTCACAGTCTTGGCAGCCGTACCTCGTTGCAACTGACGAGATGTACTGGATCGGGTCTCGTGACGCCTGGTTGTCGGTTGACCAGGGGTTCGTTGATGATGCCACTAACGAGTTCATCGATGGTCCGTTCCCAGCTTTGGGGCAGGCCCGGTGGTTCAGTGACGAGGCCATCGAGATCCTGACTGAGCACGTCGGAACCAACCCGAGTACCGGGAATAAGACGGACCTGGCGCGCGCGAATCTGTTCTCGGGGATCATCTACATGGTGATCGGGGAGACGCAGGATGACTTTGCGTTCTCGGACAAGACCGAGGACGGACCTCCCGTGGGTCCGGCGAACATGTTCCAGGTGCTCGATGGCGCGATCACGCGTCTCGACGCCGCCATTACCGGATTCAACGGTGTGGGTGACTCGGATCGCGCGATGAAGGCGATGTCAGTTCGTGCGCGTGCCAAACAGTCACGTGCGATCTGGGACGCGATTAATCCGTCGCCTTCGGGCAGCGGGTTTGTCAACTCGGCATCCGCTGGTACTGACGCTCTTGCCGTCATCGCGGCGGCAGGAGGTGTGACCGCAGACTGGTCATACAATCTGACTTATTCCAGCGGCACTGTCGGGAACTCGATGGCAAGCTGGATTAATGATCGCAAGGAAAACCAGATCGATCTGTCGCTTGTGACGGTTAACGCGGCGAACGACATCAACGGGATCGCCATTAAGGATCCCATTGACGGAGTTGACGATCCTGCAGCAATCAAGTGGCTCAATCAGTGGAAGGGCGCGTCCGGCACGTCGGGCAGCTACCTCGACAAGGGCGGCGTCTATCCGGATCTGACGCTCGCTTCCACGCGGATGATGCACTTGATCGTGGCTGAGAACGCGCTCGCGAGCGGCGACAACGCCGGTTTCACGACGCACATCAACCACGTCCGTGCGATGGACGGCTTGACGCCGTTCAGCGGGCAGGTATCCAACACGGTCATGATGCAGCACACACGCCGTGTCAACGTACTGTTCCAGGGCCTCCGGCTCGGGGATATGTATCGGTTCAAGCTTACAGATTCGAAGTGGGACGCCAACGGGGCCGCGAGGTCACGCCCCGGTGAGATGCTGCCCATCTCGATCATTGAGCTTCGTTCCAACTGCTACCTGAACGGACTCGGCTGCAAGTAGCTGGTGCTCAGTAGGTGGTAAAGAAAGGCGGGCGCATCCGTACCTTGTGTGCGGGTGCGCCTCGCCTTTTTTACCTAATTACGTGTAGATTCCGCGCCATGAAGAAACGTCATATTTTTCGTCTGAGCTTGCTGTCGCTTCTCGGTGTGTGGGGATGCGGGGCGTTCGAGGACCCGACACCGTCGGATATTTTCTTCGAACTACGCGGCCCGGTTGGAACTCAGGTGCAGGTGGTCTACGCGACGCAGTTCATTGCGAGTATCGACGACCTCGGGGTCACGGGCGTCACAGTCTTCGCGTCCGACACCGTCCTACACACGATGCCGATCGACACGACGTTCACCATCGCGATCGCCCGGCAGTGGTTCGTGCAGGTCAGCGCGCTCCCCGGCGATCCGCTCAGCGTCGACGTGATCATTGACGTGGACAATCGGAACTTGGTTTCAGAGTCCGGGCTGATCTTACCAGGAAGCCCGTGGAACTTCGTGTACATGTTTAACCGCGCGCTCACCCGGTCGGTCGAGGTGATCATTTGATGGCGCGGCGTCATTCAGTCCGGCCCGGGCTTTCGCTCGTGGGCGCGATGTTGTTTGCGGCTTGTAGCACCTACACGCCGGTCGGGAACCCGGTGCCTGGGGTGACGGTCCGGGCCCAGGTACCCATTCAGTCGGCGATCACGAATCGCAATTCCGCCCCCCAGCTTATTACGATCGAGGGCATCGTGGTCTCGTCTGGAGACACGGTTGTCCTCGCCACGAAGAGTCGGCAGGAGTACGGTGCGTTTCGGGAAATCATGAGATTTGACACCGTGCGAGTGGCTCGGGACGAGTTGGCGTCGCTCGACCTGCAGGAATTTTCCGCGAAGAAGAGTGTTGCGCTCGGAGTGGGGTTGACCGCGGCCGCAACCTACTTCGCCGTCTCTGCGCTCGGCGTAAAAAATGGCGAGGCGGGGGGCGGGCCCGACGGCGGCATCAAGCCGAGCGGGACCATCGTCCTAAGGCCCATCGTTGGTCTAATCTGGCGCTTGATCAGTAACGAGTGACCTCTCTCGCTGGGAGCCCCGCCAGGAATGCAACGCGCTTTCCGTAGCCTCGTTTTCGGTGCCCTTCTCGCGACGGGCGCGTGCGGAGTCCGAGCGGTTTCGGACCCCTTTTCGCGTAGTAGCCGTGGGCCCGGCCAAATCCAAATTATCGTCGAGAACCAGAACTTCAACGACATGCGGCTCTTTTCCGTGACCACGCGGGGTCGACAGTTGTTGGGACAGGTCGGGGGTCACACGACAAAGACGTTCGTGATCGACTGGAGAGGCCTCGATGAGATCCGGCTTCGCATGGAGTTTCTCGCCGGGGACGACTACGAGTCCAACCTCGTGAACGCGTCGCCAGGTGACCGGCTGACGCTCACGATTCCCCAAGAGCCGCGAAACTCCATTCTGCGGCGCCGTTAGGGCAGCCCCCCGCTTCACGCTCCGTACGGGACCCACACATTCTTGACCTGGGTCGCCTCACGCAGAAACTCCTCGCCCTGGCCTTGATGCCGGTCGAACCAGTCACGGGCCGTAGCATAGCTCACCCAGGTCCGCTTCATATTGCCGACCGAGGAAGCCTCCACCAGACGGGACCCCTCCGCGCTCCCGAAATACCACACCGCGTCAACGTCATCGTGCGCGGCCAACGTCGGGAGCACCTCCGAGTGCGGGCCGGTCACGATGTTCACAATCCCAGACGGTACGTCAGACGTGTCGATCACCTGATACAGGTCCGTTGCGATGAGCGGGGCCTGCTCCGAGGGTAAGACGACGACGGCGTTCCCTACCGCGATAGCCGGCGCCACGCAGGAGATAAGCCCCAGTAGCGGCTGCGCGCCGGGCGGGACAAGCCCCATCACGCCCATCGGCTCCTTCATGGCCAGCGTGACGTTCCGCAGCGGGGTGTGGTGGACTCGCCCCTCCCATTTGTCGGCCCAAGCCGCGTAGGTGAAGAGCCGGTCCACGCTGGCGTCGAATTCTGCGGTCGCGTGCTTTTCGTCGCCGGAGAAGGCCGCTAGGCGCTCGATGGTCTCAATTCTTCGGGTCTGGAGGTTCTCAGCCAGGTAATAGAGCACCTGTGCCCGGTTGTGGGCCGTGCGGCCCGACCAGTCGCCCTGGGCCTTTCTGGCGGCCTCTACCGCGTTGCGTATGTCCTTGCGGTTGCCCCGGCCCACTTCGCCGAGGACGGTCCCGTCGTGCCCGTACACGGGTGAACTGTAGTCGCCGTCAGGGCGGGCCTGCTTTCCACCAATGTACAGCTTGGCCGTGCGGTCGATCGCCGGCGTGGCAGCCGTACTGCCGGGCGCGGGGGTGGAGGATCCGGTGAAGGGCAGGGAGGGCTCCTCAGGCAGCGCCTGGCGCTCCCACGTGGGGCGCATGTACTCGTGGAGGCCCTCCTCGCCGCCCTCACGTCCGTAGCCGCTCTCTCGATAACCACCGAATCCGGCAGCAGCGTCGAAGAGGTTTGTACAGTTCACCCACACCGTGCCGGCCTTGATCTTGGGCGCCACGTCGAGGGCGAGGTTGATGTTTTCGGACCACACCGACGAGGCGAGGCCGTAACGCGTGTCATTGGCCATCTCCACGGCTTCGACAGGCGTGCGGAACGTCATCATGACGACAACAGGCCCGAAGACCTCGACCTGCGCGAGCGTCCCGGACGGAGCGACGTTCGTGCACAGCGTGGGCGGGTAGAACCACCCCTCACGGGGCGCGCTCCAGGAGGGCTGCCAGATCTCGGCGCCCTCGGTGCGGCCCTGGGCCACAAGGCGCTCAATGCGCTCGAGCTGCACGGGGGCGACGATCGCGCCCATGTCGACCGCTTTGTCCAGCGGGTCGCCCATACGCAGCGTCTCCATGCGGGCGCGGAGCTTTCGCTCAAGCGCCTCAGCGACACCCTCCTGCACCAAGATGCGCGATCCCGCGCAGCACACTTGGCCTTGGTTGAACCAGATCGCGTCGACCACGCCCTCGACCACAGAGTCGAGATCGGCGTCCTCGAACACCAAGAAGGGCGACTTGCCACCCAGCTCCAGCGACAAACGCTTCCCGCTCCCCGCCGTCGCTTCCCGGATAATCCGGCCGACATCGGTCGAGCCGGTGAAGGCGATCTTGTCGACCTCAGGGTGGGCCACGAGCGCCGCACCTGTGAGGCCGTCACCCGTGAGGATGTTCACCACGCCCGCGGGCAGACCGACCTCATCACACAGCTGCGCGAACAGCATGGCGGTGAGGGGTGTGAACTCCGCGGGCTTGAGCACGACCGTGTTACCCATGGCGAGCGCAGGCGCGATCTTCCACGCTAGCATGAGCAGCGGGAAGTTCCAGGGGATGATCTGGCCGACCACGCCGATAGGCTCCGCATCTGGGAACTCGTCTGCCATGAGTTGAGCCCAGCCCGCGTGGTGATAGAAGTGGCGCGCCACCAGCGGGATATCGAGGTCCCGGGACTCGCGGATCGGCTTGCCGCTGTCCATCGTCTCCAGCACCGCAAAGAGACGGGCGTGTTTCTGAATGCGTCGGGCGATCGCGTACAGATACCGTGCTCGCGCGTGCGGGCCCAGCGCCCACCATCCGGCCTGTGCGGCTCGGGCGGCCCGCACCGCCCGATCGACGTCTTCGGGTGTGCCCTGGCTGACCCTTGCGATGATCTGCGCGGTCGCCGGATTCGCGACGTCGAAGGACTCGCCTTCACAGTCGGTCCAAGCGCCGTCAATGAAGTGGCCGAAGGCGCGACCATGGGCCTCGAGCCATTCGTTGGCCAGGTTGTCCGCCTCAGGAGCGGGACCGTACTCCAAAGACTCGAAGATTTCAGCGACCTTGCTCATGCGATGGGATGCCTGTGTTGGGCTGAGTAGCGGCCGGTCACGTGGTGCTCCAGTTGGCGTTCGATGTCGCCGAGTAGGGACGAAGCTCCGAAGCGGAACAGCTCGGGCTGCATCCAGCCGATACCGAGTTCTTCCTTCATCAAGATGAGCCACAAGAGGGCTTCTTTCGCCAACCTGATCCCTCCTGCAGGCTTGAATCCGACCGCGTAGCCGGTCCGCTCCGCGTAGGCACGCACGGTCCGAGCCATGGTGAGCCCGACGGGGAGGGTGGCGTTGACGCTTTCCTTGCCGGTTGAGGTCTTCACGAAGTCGGCCCCGGCCATCATGCACACCAGGCTGGCCTTGGCGACGTTGCGGAGCATCGCGAGCTCACCGGTGGCCAGAATCGTCTTGATATGCGCGTCGCCGCACGCCTCGCGGAAGGCGCGTACTTCGTCGTACAACGCCTGCCAATCACCTCTGAGCACGTGCCCCCGCGTCACGACGATATCGATCTCGTGGGCTCCGGCCGCGACAGATGCCTTGATCTCCGCAATGCGCTGGTCCATGGGACTGAGGCCGTGCGGAAAACCGGTCGACACGGCTGCGACCGGGATCCCACTGCCCTCGAGTGCGGCAACCGCTGCCGGGACCATCTGATGATAGACACAAACCGCACCGACCTTCACCACGCCATCCGGCATGCCAAGCGCCTGCAGCAGATCACGACGAACAGGTTGTCGGGCTTTTGCGCACAGGCGGCGCACACGCGCCTCGGTGTCGTCGCCGGCCAGCGTCGTGAGGTCCATCAGGGTGATTGCCTTTAACAGCCAAGCGGCCTGCCACTCCTTCTTGACGGTTCGACGCGTGCCCAGCGTCCCGGTCCGCCGTTCTACGGCGCTGAGATTGACGCGAAGCTCGCGGACCCAATCGAGTTCGAGGGGCATTCCCGGGTTACGAGCGCCGTCGCGAATGCTCAGGGGGCTTACCTCGCGGCTCGCCGACACGTAAGTCCCGGTGCGGTCACGGGCCGGAGGATTCGAAGTTGTCACGGGTCGTCGATCGAGTGAATTCAAGGCTCTTAAGGTACCCCGCCGCCGCAGTGGATGACAGCTAGCCGCTTTCCCGGATGGTGGGTTCAGACTCATCTTGGCACCACTGATAGGTCAGGCCCGGAGGGCGTCCGTCGCGACCGCTCGCGAAGGCGCCGCTTTTTGAGCAGGTCTTGGTTGGGACGATGCTACGGGGGCTCGGTGGCTTGCCGGTGTACCGCAGGCAGGACGATCCCGCCCAGATGCACCTGAACGACACCACGTTCGATGCGGCGATTGGCGCGCTCCACAGAGGAGAGGCGGTTCAGATCTATCCCGAGGGGCTGAGCCACTCCGGCCCCGCGCTTACGCCGATTCGTTCTGGGGCCGCCCGAATCGCGCTCATGTCCGAGAGCCAGAGCGATTGGCAGCTTGGAGTTTGTATCCAGCCTGTGGGGCTCACCTACACGCGGAAACACCTCTTTCGTGGTCGGGTGGTGGCCGCTTTTGGGGAGCCGTTTCGGGTGGCCGACCTACGGAGTGCTTACGAGGAGGACGATCGGGCCGCGGTGAGGATGCTCACCGACACCATTCGGGAGAAACTCGAGGCACTGACGCTCAACTTCGATCACCCACAGGACCGAGAACTGGTCGAGGTCGCGGAGCGGTTGTACGCGCGTGAAAAGAGGCTGGTGCAGTGGCGTGAACGCGACGCGATGGCCAGTCGACTCCCCCGCCTGAAACGTTTCGCCGACGGAATCCGATGGCTTCGCGCGACCGACCCGGAACAGCTGGCGCGTCTGAGCCACTCGGTGCGGCGGTACTTGCGACTTCTGAAATTGTTGGGCGCCACTGAGGGTGACGTCCCCCCCAACTACCGGTTGACGGTGGTGTTGCGATACTCCGTGCGACAGCTCTTCATGCTCGCGCTCGTCGTGCCCGCTGCGCTTCTCGGAATGGCGATTTGGGTGCTGCCGTATATGGCCGTTAGCCACGTTACGCCTCGATTCAGGCCCGAGCTCGATCAGATCGCGACCTACAAGATGGCTACGAGCCTTCTGACCTTCCCGTCGTGGTGGGGGTTGATGGCCCTTTCGAGCTGGTTCATCTGGGGCGTAGGTGCCGCGGCCGCTGTCGTGGGCCTGACGCCGGTCGCCGGACTGGCGGCGATCGCGTGGAGGGAACGGCAGGGCCAGGTACGAGAAGACGTTCGGGTATTTCTCAGAGCCGTGCGGCACCCGAGTGGACGTGACCGCCTGGCCGAGTTACGTCGGGAATTGACCGAAGAATTCGATCGACTCGGCGCCGCCTGGGTCATCGACAGCCAGTAACCCAGGAGAGCACCTCAAGTGCGGCGTCTCGGAACCGGCGCCGTGAGGCCCACCTCACGAGCCAGAAATGGGGCCGAAGGGCCTTGGCGCGGCTCGTGCCCATGCCTATCGTCTTTGCCCGCCGTGCGCACTCGCGTGGCGGTAACAAGAGGGGGCGGAGGGGGACTGGTGTCTCCGGCGGTCTTCAAAACTGTGCAGCCCGGCTAGAACCCGGGTAGGTGGGTTCGATTCCCACACGTTCCCGTTACGTGATCCGCATCTCTCGCCGCTGTGTACCGCGCCGCCATCGAATCAGGACCCGATCGGAATCCTGATCCCGACTTCCATGCGACCGTCGCCCACCGGGGCGGCTTCGAACTCGAGCGGGGTGGGGAAGTTCTTGAGATGAGCCGAGACGTAGGCGTCGGCTCCGCTCAGGAAGAGTAGGAAGATTCCCATGGCCGCCCAGTCTTCCTGCTGTTGCAGGCGAGATTCCGTGAGGGCGCTCAGGTCTTCGAACATCTCGTCGCCGTCCAGCGCGGCTGAAATGGCGGTCGGCTCGGTGACGCCCTGCGCGGCGAGGTCATGGCGAAGGGTTGCCTCGCGAAAGTCCGCCCGAGTGCGGACTTCCGTAATCCGCTTACGCGTGCGAATGAGCCCGTATGCAGCAGTCGCTTGCAGAAAGAAATAGAAACCGGCCCGAGTACTCGAGCCGATCGCGGCGTGGCCCCACCCTGGCACCGCCACAGCGCGCAGAAACGCCCCACTCGGACTCACCCCTAGTGCTGATGGCGTGCCCTGGGTGACACCGGCCTCGGGCTTGGTGAGCTCCTCTGGTGTCGCGGGTTCAGTTACAACCGGGGCAGGGGGCACCACCTGGGCGCGCCCCGCCGTTGGCCCGCCTGCGAAGCCGAGCGCGAGCACGATCACGGCCCGAAACACGGCCGACCTCAGGGTCGAGGACAGCCGCCGCACCGCGCTAGCTTGACCTAGGAATCTCACAGAATTGTTCCGTTCCACTCTTCGAGCCTCGGGTCCTCACCCTCGCGCAGGATGATGTAGCTGCGGTGGTACACCCAATCGCCGGAATTGATGTACCAACGCGCCGCACCCGTCGTGACAAAATCAGGTACGTGCGTATGACCAAGCAAGACTAAGTCGAGTTCCGCGTGGGCGTCGAGTTCGGCGAGGGCCCAGTGCCTCAATGCCGCCGCGCGCCGGGTCTCCGTCTCACCCGGGGCGGTCCACCGGTTCTCCGTCTTGGAAACTCCGCGGGCCACTCGGTCGCCCACGGCGGGCGGCAGAGACGCGAAGGCCCACCGCGTGAGACGCCCCCGCAGCAAGAGGCGCATAGCTCGGTATCCCAGATCGCCTTTTCCCAGGCCGTCACCATGCGCCAAGAGCGTGCGTCGCCCAGCCATGTCCACCACGACCGGGTCTTGTAGGAACTCCACGCCGATCTCATCGCGTAGGTACCGGCCGCCCCACCAGTCGTGATTGCCTCCCATGAATGTGATGCGAACCCCGTCCTGAACCATCGACTTGAGGCGGCTCAGGGCCTGATCGTGGCCGCGGGTGGTCCCCCAAGCGTATTCGAACCAGAAGTCGAAGATGTCCCCGTTGAGCACGATCCAGGAGGCGGCTTCCTGAGCCTGGCAAAGCCATTCCATGAACGCCTGCTGCTGCTCAACGGAGATCGAGCCGAGGTGAACGTCGGAGGCGACGAGGACGGTACGGGAAGGGTCTTTTGCTTGCACACGCGAAAGATCCACGAACCGAGCCACCCTGGAAGGGGTAGGAGGGCTAGAATCCCCCGACTAGCTTTGGCTCATGACCAACCCGATGACAGCTAACTCTCTCCATCGAGCCCTCTTGGGGCTCTTTTTGGCGCTTGTTGTCGGCGCCTGTTCGCAGCGCCGTGTGGTCGTCATCGCCCCAGCCGTGGACGCTGAGCAGACCGCGCTCGCGCTGGAGGACCACACGAGCCTTGAGTACCCGATCAGGATTCTCTTCGATTGGGAGTTGAACGAACAAGGTGTACGGGTCAAAGGGCGCGGAGTGGCGCGCATTGAGCCTCCGTACAAGGCGCGTCTCGACCTCTTCTTGAACAGCGGCACAGCGGTGGTGCGGGCCGCCTTGGTAAACGGGGAGCTCCGCATGCCACCCGGTGCCCCACGCGACATCTTGCCCCCTCCGGACCTCATGTGGGGTACACTCGGCGTGTTTCGGCCGGAATTTGGCACGGAGCTGATTGGCGGGGATCGACTGGTGGGGGAGGCCCTTCGGCTCCGCTACAGGTATGGTGATGGGACGGAACTCCACTACGGGCTCAAGGATGGGGTGCTCAAGACGCTTGAACTGATCGAACGAGGGTCCGTCGTTCAGCGCGTCGAAGTCGATCTCGAAGAGGGGAGTAGATATCCGGTGACTGCCATCTACCGAAACTTGGCGGCCTTTCGTGAACTCAAGATCACGAGACGTGAATTGACACAAGTCGAGTCTTTTCCCCCTGACATTTGGGATCCCGTCGGGCCCGAAGGCGCCGAGAGCCGATGACCTCCAGGGTGATGTCCCGAGCTATGTATCGCGGCGCGATAGCACTTGTCGTGTCCACGTCCGGATGCAGCTATTCGTTCAAGGCGGGCTCCTTTCCACCGGAGCACGTCAAGACGATCGCTGTGCAGCCCTTCGAGAACGACACGAATCGTTTCGAACTCGCCGGCGAGCTCTACGATGAGCTACTTCGCAATCTCCCGCGGGCGCTGGGTATTCGCACGGCGGGGGAGGATGTCGCCGACGCGATCGTCCGTGGCACCATCACCCGGTATGACGTGATCGCCCCCAACTACCGCGCGGCAGCGGAGGGTCAGGCCGCTCAGGTTCTCCAGAGGCAGGTATCGATCACAGTAACGGTCGAGATTGTCGATCTGGTAGAAAATGTGGTCTTGTGGGAGTCGCGCAGCGTGGTCGCCCTGGGCGAGTTCCTCGAGGCGTCCGAGACCGAAGACGTAGGTCGTGCGGAAGCGATAGAATTGCTCGTTCAGAAGATTGTGGACGGCGCCCAGTCGAACTGGTAGGTTACGCCGTTCTTCCCGCCGGGTAGGCTCGTGATGGGCCGCCCCGATCCCAACTCTGAGAAGGGATAACGTTGCTCCGAGCCGTCGGTCTAGGTGCAATTCTGTTGACCTTTTGGCTGCTTTTATCAGGCCATTATACGCCCCTGCTCATTGGGTTCGGGGTGGGGTCTACTGCGCTCGTGGTATTCCTGTCGATGCGGATGGACGTCATTGATCACGAGGGCGTGCCGATTCACATCAGTACTCGGCTTCTTCTCTACATCCCTTGGATCATGAAGGAGATCGTGGTCGCCAACATTGCGGTCGCAAAGGTCATTCTTGATCCAAGGCTCCCCATCAGTCCGCGCCTCGTGACCTTCCACGGTTCTCCGAAGACGGACCTGGGTCGGGTGGTCTACGCCAACTCCATCACGTTGACGCCGGGGACCATCACCATCGGTGTCTCGGGTCAGGAATATCTGATCCACGCTTTGAGTGCGGCTGACCTCGATTCAAACGAGCAGGATGAGATGGACGCTCGCTGCACTCAGGTGGCAGAGGGCTGATGTTCGTCGCCGCGACCATCGGAATTTTGGCGAGTATGGCGATTGTGCTCGTGCGTGCCCTGTTGGGTCCTACGGTCTACGATCGGGTGATGGCGGTGAACATCTTCGGGACCAAGACAGTCTTGCTGATCGCCGTCCTCGGCTTCCTCACGGATCGCCCTGAGTTCCTTGATCTGGCCCTGGTCTATGCGCTGATCAACTTCATTGGCACGATCGCAGTCCTGAAGTTCTTCGCCTTTGGTGACCTCGGTCTGACGCGGCGCGTGGAGCGAGGACCCGAATGATCGAAACGGTGCTCGACTACGCGAGCTGGGCCTCCATTCTGGGCGGCCTGTTCTTTATGGTGGTGGGCACGATCGGTGTCTTGCGCCTGCCGGACGTATTTACGCGCCTACACGCGGCCGGCATGACGGACACCATGGGCGCTGGCCTCTTGATTCTGGGCATGTCGTTTCAGACCGTCGTCGGCATCATGCACGGCGAGACGTCTTACTGGTCTGTGCTGATCCGCCTGGTGTTCGTCTATGCATTCTTGATGTTCACCAGCCCCATCAGCACCCATGCGCTGGCACGGGCTGCGATCGTGAGTGGTCTTGAACCCTGGACGAACGATCACGAGGACGACGCATGATTGAATTCGTCGACGTCGCGCTCCTGGTTCTCCTGGCGATCACCGGCGTCACGATCATTCGACTGCGGAACCTGTTTGCCGCCGTGATGATGGCGGGCATCTACAGCCTTCTGTCTGCGGCCCTGTTCGTAGTCATGGACGCCGTCGATGTTGCGTTTACTGAGGCTGCGGTGGGAGCCGGTATCTCGACCGTGCTGATGCTCGGGACACTAGCCCTCGTGGGGCACCAAGAGAAGAAGCCGCGCCGCCCTGCGATCGTGCCTTTGTTCGTTGTATTGGTCACGGGCGGGATTCTCGTCTACGGCACCTCGCAGATGCCACCGTTCGGACATGCCGACAACCCGATCCATCAGCATGTTGCGCCCTATTATCTAGAAGAGTCAGAGCACGATATCGAGATTCCGAACGTGGTGACGTCGGTTCTGTCATCGTACCGAGGCTACGACACGATGGGTGAGACCGCGGTGGTTTTCACGGCGATGGTCGGAGTGCTCCTCCTTCTGGCGCGAGGGCCGCTGCCGCGACGCGTGCTTCTTGGGGGCGAGTGGAGGACGGTTCGGCCCGGCACGACCCGCGAAGAGTTGAGGGCCGAGGCAGCCCACGCGCTTGACGCGGACGGCTCGGACGGGGACGGCTCAGGCGGGACGACCCCGGGGAGCCCTGGCTCCGAGGACATCGTCGGAGAGCAGGGGGGCAAGCATGGATGATCTCGTAGTCCTTCGGGTCGGGACCAAAATCCTGATCCCCTTCATCCTCCTGTTCGCGCTCTACGTCCAGTTTCACGGGGACTACGGCCCCGGAGGTGGATTTCAGGCTGGCGTGATCTTCGCCGCAGCCTACGTGCTTTACGCCTTGGTATTCGGGATCGGCAACGCCCTGAGAGTGATGCCTGCCAAAGTCGTGTACGCGTGCGGTGCCGTGGGCGTCATGATCTTCGTGGGGACGGGCTTTGTGACTATGGGTCTGGGTGGAGTCTTCCTCGACTATAACGTGCTCGCGCACGAGCCGTCACATGGTCAGCACTACGGCATCATAGCGGTTGAGCTCGGAGTACTCGTCACGGTGTTCGGCGTGATGGTCGCGATTTTCTACGCCTTCGCTGGGCGCAGGAGGCTCGATCCATGATCGCGCTTGGCCTGTTTAACTACTGGGCGGTGATCCTACTGATGATGGTAGGGTTCTACACCCTCATCGCACGCGGCAATCTGGTGAAGAAGCTCATCGGCCTAAACATTTTCCAGACCTCGGTGATCATGCTATACGTCTCGATGGGGAAGGTCGCAGGCGGCACGGCGCCCATCTTGGTCGAGGGCGCTGAGCACGTGGTCTACTCCAATCCGATTCCGCACGTGCTCATGCTCACCGCGATCGTGGTCGGCGTCGCGACCACGGCGTTGGGCCTTAGCCTCGTGGTCCGGATCAACGAGGCGTTTGGCACCGTGGAAGACGACGAACTCCGGGACGAGAGCCTGTGAGCCAGCACCTCCCGGTTTTGATCGTAGTTGTTCCACTTCTGCTTGCGCCGCTGGCTGCGCTGGTCGGCAACTGGAAGGCCGCCTGGATTGTGGCTGCCGCCGCGAGTTGGTGGGCTTTCGGAGTGTCCATTGCTCTTGTGCGCCGAGTGCTCGCCGAGGGAACGATCAGTTACGAGATCGGCGGATGGGCGGCGCCGTATGGAATTGAGTACCGCATTGACCTCGTAAGCGCTTTCGTCGCGATGATCGTAGCCACGATTGGCGCCGTCGCCATCATCTACGCGCGTACCAGCGTGCGGGCAGAGGTTTCGGAGGATCGCGGGGCGCTCTTTTACTCCGCGTTCATTCTCTGCTTCACGGGACTTTTGGGCATTAGTGTCACGGGCGATGTCTTCAACATCTTCGTGTTCCTGGAAGTGTCGTCGTTGTCGGCCTATGCGCTGATCGCCATGGGTCAGGACCGTCGCGCCCTCACGGCGGCGTATCAGTATCTGATCATGGGCAGCGTCGGAGCGACGTTCATCGTCATTGGCATCGGGCTGATGTACTCGATGACCGGCACACTCAACATTGCTGACCTGGCCGAGCGACTTCCCGCGGTGGCCGATAACCGCACGATCCCGGTTGCGTTCACGTTTCTGACCGTCGGCATCACGCTTAAGCTGGCCCTGTTCCCACTGCACTTGTGGCTCCCGAACGCCTACACGTATGCGCCCTCCGCGGTGACCGCATTCATCGCGTCGACTGCGACCAAGGTGGCCGTCTACCTGCTCCTTCGGTTCTTCTTTACCGTGTTCGGTGCGGAGTTTTCGTTCGAGCAGATGCAGTTAGACAAAGTGCTGATGCCGTTGGCGCTCGTGGCCATCGTGACCATGTCGCTGGTCGCCATCTATCAGGACAACGTGAAGCGGCTACTCGCGTATTCCAGTGTGGCCCAGATCGGCTACATGGTGCTGGGGATCAGCTTCGCCTCAGTGCTCGGGGTTACGGCGGGCATTCTGCACCTCTTTAATCATGCGCTCATGAAGGGCGCGCTCTTCATGGCGATGGGCTGCGTCATGTACCGCGTGGGTTCGGTGCGATTGGAGAGAATGAAGGGACTTGGTAAGAAGATGCCGTGGACCATGGCCGCCTTCGTGGGTGGGGGATTGAGCCTGATCGGCGTGCCGTTCACCGTGGGCTTCGTGAGTAAGTGGTATCTGGTGCAAGCCGCGCTCGAGCGGGGCATGTGGCCGGTGGCTGCGGTCGTCATGTTTGGATCGCTGCTGGCGGTGATCTACGTCTGGAAGGTTGTCGAAGTCGCGTACTTCCAAGAGGCCGATCCTGACGACGACATTCGCGAGGCGCCGCTTGGGCTTCTGATACCGACGTGGGCGCTTGTGATCGCGAGCTTCTACTTCGGCATCGATGCGACGACGACGGCGGACATCGCGACCAGGGCTGCGGAAGTGTTACTCGGAGTCGGACCGTGACGCCGGGCGTGCTGATCGCGACGGCTATGCTCTTGCCGGTGGCAGGTGCCTTCGCGCTCCTGTTCTGGGACAAGAAGCCCAACGTTCGCGAGGCGGTGACCCTCATCACCGGTGCGGCGACCTTCTGGCACGTGTACCAGCTCCTGCCATTGGTCCGCAGCGGGCTGCGTCCGCGCCTCGACCTCTTCGAAGTTCTGCCGGGCGTTCAGCTCGCGTTCGAGGTTGAGCCGCTCGGCATGGTATTCGCGTTGGTTGCATCCTTCTTGTGGCCGATCACCTCCTTGTACGCCATCGGATACATGCGGGGCCACCACGAAGAGAATCAGACGCGATTCTTCTTCTTTTTTGCAGTGGCCATCGCAGGGGCGCTCGGGGTCGCGTTTAGCGCCAACCTCTTCACGCTCTTCGCGTTCTACGAGGTTCTGACGCTCTGCACGTTCCCCCTGGTCACGCATCATCAAACGGAAGAGGCGAAGAAGGCCGGCCGGATCTACCTCGGTATCTTGTTGACGACGTCCATTGGCTTCCAACTTCTTGCCATCATCTGGACTTGGGTGCTGGCCGGTACCGTGGACTTCACAGACGGGGGCATTCTCGCAGGGACTGCTTCGGCCGGCGTGCTGAGCGCGATTCTGGTGCTCTATGTATTCGGCGTTGGGAAGGCAGCGGTCATGCCGTTCCACCGATGGCTTCCGGCGGCGATGGTGGCACCCACGCCCGTTTCCGCGCTCCTGCATGCCGTCGCGGTCGTAAAGGCGGGCGTGTTCACGGTCCTGAAGGTCGCCGTCTATGTGTTCGGCATCGACCTGCTCGCCACCCTGTCCGCGACCCCTTGGCTCGCCTGGGTGGCGGCGACCACGATCATTCTTGGCTCGCTGGTCGCGATGACCAAGGACAACCTCAAGGCGCGGCTCGCCTACTCGACCATCAGTCAGCTCTCCTACATCGTGCTCGGCGCGATGTTGGCGAACGAGTGGGGCATCATTGGCGGCGGCATGCACATCGCGATGCACGCCTTCGGCAAGATCACGCTCTTTTTCGCCGCCGGCGCCGTCATGGTCGCCGCGCATGAGAGGAACATCAGCCAGATGCACGGTCTGGGGCGCAGGATGCCGATCACTTTCGGCGCGTTCTTCATCGGCGCGCTGTCGATCATCGGGCTGCCGCCCGCGGGGGGCAGCTGGAGTAAGTGGTTCCTGGGCATGGGCACGCTCGAAGCGGGGCAAGTCGGGCTTTTAGCCGTGCTGATGGTCAGTTCTTTGCTCGGTCTGTACTACCTCCTTGAGGTGCCGGTAAAGGCGTTCTTCTTCAAACCGCCGGCAGATGCGCACCATGCTGAGGGCATCCACGAAGCACCTATGCCGATGGTGATCGCCATGGTTGTTACCGCGACGGCCACCTTGGGGCTCTTCTTGTATCCCGACCTGGTCTTTGAACTCATGGCGATGGTCATACCGGGAGGCGCCCAGTGAGCCACGATCCGCACGCGGCTCCCAAGGAGCCCATCGGGTGGATGGATAAGCCAGCCGCCGTGAAGCGCCTCTTCGTGATTCTGTATGTGATCGCGGGTCTGCTGTTCGCGGCCGAGTTCATTTTGGGGCGGCATACGGAGCATCCGCATCCGTGGGAGGGAGTCCCGGGCTTCTACGCCATCTACGGCTTCATTTCGTTCTGGTTCTTAGTGCTGCTCGCCAAGCCCATGCGCAAGCTGCTGATGCGCCCAGAGAACTACTACGACGGGGAGGCCAGTGATGCTGAGTAGCATCCCCCCGTTCGCGCTGTTCTTCCTAGGCGCGATTGCGGTCGCCTTTACCAAGGGGCCCGTCCGTAAGGTCCTCGTCTTGGCGATCCCGCTCATCGGTGGACTCAACCTCTGGTTCGGAGTCGAGCCCGGCGTACACCTGCAGATCGAACTGCTTGGTTATACGCTGACGCCGTATCGCGCGGATAAACTGAGCCTACTCTTCGGATACCTCTTTCACATCGCCGCATTTTTGGGCTTTGTGTACGCGCTGCACCTCGGCGACGGGACTCCGGTTGGTTCTGTGGCCTCAGATGTCGGCGAAGAAGACATCACGGGCGACAAGACTGCCGGCCTACAGCATGTCTCGGCGATGCTGTACGCGGGAAGCGCCCTCGGTGCGGTCTTTGCGGGCGACCTCATCACTTTGTTCGTGTTCTGGGAGCTGCTCGCGGTCACGTCGGCGTTTCTGATCTGGGCCCGGGACTCGGAGCGGTCGTACGCGACGGGTTTCCGCTACCTCATCATCCACGTCGTCTCAGGCGTTCTGCTGCTGTCCGGTGCGCTGATGCTCGCCCACAGCTCTGGATCAGTGGCCTTCGAGCATATTGACCTGAGCACGGCTGGGCCCGGTGCTTGGATCTTGCTGATCGCCTTCGGCATCAAGGCTGGTTTCCCGCTCGCACACAACTGGATCACAGACGCGTACCCGGAAAGCACGCCTACCGGGACGGTGTTTCTGAGCGCGTTCACGACCAAAGTCGCTGTATACGCGATTGCACGCGGGTTTGCCGGGGCCGATGTGCTCATCTACATCGGCACGATCATGACGTTCTTCCCGATCTTCTACGCGGTCCTCGAGAACGATCTGCGCCGGGTGCTTGGGTACTCGATGATCAACCAGATTGGCTTCATGATCGCGGGCATTGGCATCGGCACGGGGCTCGCGGTTAACGGAGCGGTGGCCCACGCCTTCGCCGACGTCATCTTTAAGGGCCTACTCTTTATGTCGATGGGTGCGGTCATGACCATGACGGGCCGCACGAAGGGCACCGACCTGGGTGGCCTGTACAAGACGATGCCGCTGACCGCGACGTTGTGCATCTTCGGCGCGAGCGCCATTTCGGCGTTCCCCATGTTCAGCGCCTTCGTCACGAAGTCGATGATCATGGTGGCGGCCATCGAAGAGCATCACTACATCGTGTGGCTCTTCATGTTGTTCGCCTCGGCGGGTGTTCTGGAGCATGCAGGCATCAAGATTCCGTTCTTCGCGTTCTTCGCGCACGACTCGGGTATCCGTGCCAAGGAGCCGCCCAAGAACATGCTCATCGCCATGTCGATCGGGGCGGTACTGTGCGTGCTGATCGGCGTGTTCCCGATGGCTTTCTACACGCTGCTGCCCATGGAGATGGACTACCATCCCTATGACACGACACACGTTTTGGTCCAACTGCAGCTCTTGTGTTTTGGGGCGATCGGCTTCGTCACCCTTATGAAGTCGGGGATCTATCCCGACGAGAAGCGGGCCGTGCATGTCGACGCCGAGGTGCTTTATCGGAAGCTCGGTCCGTGGATCGTGCGCTCGGTGGGAGGGGCGGTGGCACGAATCGATGCCTACGTGCGTTCCTCTGTCATGGAGGTCGTTGGCACGGCGTTGAAGGGTGCGAATCGTTGGCATGGGAGTATGGGTCCGCTCGCGCGGTCGTGGCCGACAGGTAGCATGGTACTATGGGTTGCCGTTCTATTGGCAGCCTATTTAGTCTTCTATCTCTTCTGATCCGGCTCGCAGTAGCGGGGAAGGCAGTGACGTGACCCTCCGCCTCGCGACGCCCCCTGGCGCGACGAGCCAAGCCCAGTGGGTTGCTGAGCAGTTGGCTGCAGCGGGCACACAGGTGTCGATTTCCGTGATGAACAACGGATCGGGCGACCCCATGGACGCGTTTGGCCGTGGCGATGCCGCGCTCGCGCTCGTGCCGGGCCGAAGGCTTCTCTACCGACGCCGAGATACGCACCCGATCTTGGCCGCCTTGTCCCGCTTGGAGCCGCGCGACGTGCTCGTTGTCGGAGGTGGAAGGTCAACCCCGCTGCGAGCCCTACCTCCAGGCTCGAGGGTGGGTGTTACAGGTGCGCGCAGGCGTGCCTTCCTCCGCCTTCATCGGCCGGATCTCGAGGTGGTGTCGCTCACAAAAGGAAATACCCCGGCAAGTGCCTTGGAGTCAGGGTTGGTCGACGCCGCCATTCTGAGCGTCGTCGAAGCGCGCCGAGTTGGACTTGGCGCCATGGGCGCCGAGGTGCTGGACCCCAAGGAGTGGCTGCCGGAGCCGGCTCAGGGTTCGTTTGCGCTGGTGGGTGCGCGGGAATTGGAATCGCTACCTGGTTTGGACCGGGTGGATCACAAGCCGAGCCGCATGGCGCTCGAGGCCGAGCTGATTCTGATGGATACGCTCTCGGTTCCCGCTGGGTCAGCCATTGGCGCGCTCGCGCAACCCACGGGTAGGTGGCTCCGCTTATGGGCAGCGGCCGCAAGCGAAGATGGTGCCGCCATGGTGCGGTCCGACCTGACGGGTCCGCATGACGCGCCCCGCGATGTGGCTGAAGCCGTGGCCCACCAGATGGTCGAGCGCGGCCTCGCCACGATCTTGGCCACGAGCGCACCGTGACACCTGCCGACCCGTCTCACAAAGTCCTCACGCGCGCGGAGGTACTCGAGCGCTTCGGGCGTCCCCGCACGGGGACCCTCGTGTTCACCAACGGGTGCTTTGACCTGCTTCACCCCGGCCACGTGCGTTATCTCGCTGAGGCGCGGGCGCTTGGTGACATGCTATTGGTCGCGGTGAATACGGACGCATCCGTTCGCCGACTGGACAAGGGCGGCGAGCGCCCTCTGGTTGCGGAGGCGGACCGAGCGGTCGTCCTTGCTGCATTGGCGTCCGTGGATGCCGTTTGCCTCTTCCATGAGGACACCCCGCGAGCCCTCATCGCCGCCCTTCTTCCGGACGTCCTAGTCAAGGGTGGTGACTACGCAGCGTCTGAGGTTGTCGGCCGTGAAGAGGTGGAAGCGGCGGGCGGACGCGTGGCACTGATCCCTTATGTTGAGGGGTACTCGACCACCCGCCTCATCCATCGAATCCGAGACCTGACACCATGACCGATCGCAGTGAAGGCCGTAGCCCTAGCGAGCCACGCACGATCTCCATAGAGACCGGCGTCGCCCCGTATGCGGAGGGGTCGTGCATCATCGCGACCGGCAACACGAGGGTGCTATGCACGGCGTCCGTCGTACAGGGCGTACCGCCGTGGCGCGAGCGGAGTGGGGCGGGGTGGGTGACCGCCGAGTACGCGATGCTGCCGCGCGCCACGCACACTCGGTCCGGCAGAGAGCGCAACGGGCCCAAGGGCCGCACGCAAGAAATTCAGCGCCTTATTGGCCGGTCATTGCGCTCCGTGACCGACATGGAAGCGCTGGGACAAAACACCGTGACCGTCGATTGTGACGTCCTGCAGGCCGACGGGGGGACCCGTACCGCGTCCATCACCGGCGCATGCGTGGCGCTCGCTTTGGCGGGCCGTTGGATGATGAACGAGAGCCTGCTCACGCGGAGTCCGCTGAGACAGCGGGTTGCCGCGGTCAGTGTGGGCGTGATCGATGGTGAGCCCAGGCTGGACCTGGACTATCCGGAGGACTCACGCGCCCAGGTCGACATGAACGTGGTCGGCACCGAAGGCGGCGGGCTGGTCGAAGTGCAGGGGACGGCCGAGGGCGACCCATTCAGCCGCCAAGAGCTCGACGCGCTCATCGATCTCGCGACCGCTGGACTCGAAAGGCTGTTCGCGGTGCAGGCTCAGGCGCTCAAGGACGCCTGAGTGGAGCTACTAGTCGCCACCCGCAGCGCGGACAAGCTGACGGAGATCCGGCGGATCTTGGCGGTCGTGCCAGGGCTCCGTGTAATCGATCTCGATGCGGCTGGAATCCCGGAGGCGGACGAGGAAGATCACCTGGAGCCACACGACACGTTCGAACAAAACGCGCGCTCGAAGGCGGAATATTTTTTTGCGAAATCGGGCATCCCGACGATCGCCGATGACTCCGGCCTCGAGGTGGATGCGCTCGGCGGTGCGCCGGGTGTCCGCTCGAAACGTTTTGCCCCGGACCGCGGGCTCAGCGGCAAGGCCCTAGACCAGTCGAATAACCACCACCTCATGGAACGCCTGAGCGATGTCGCTGAGGGTGCGCGCACCGGTCGTTACGTGTGTGCAGCGGTCTTGGTCGGCTTCCATGAAGGGCCGATTTCGGTTCGAGGTGAAGCCGAGGGTGTGATCCTCCACCAGCCTCAGGGCGCCGGTGGATTTGGGTACGATCCGTATTTCTTCGACCCCGAGCTAGACTGCACGTTTGCACAGCTGTCGGCAGAGGAAAAGAATGCCCGCAGCCATCGTGGCGCGGCGTTCAGAGCGCTCGCTAAACGACTTGAAGGAAGGGATGCCTGACCGTGCTACAGCCCCACTTTGACCCCGTTGAGATTGGCCCGAGTGAGGACGGGTCTCAGCTCCGCATCTTATGGAAGGACGGGGTGGCGTCGTTGTTCGTGCCCAGGTATCTGCGGCTACTGTGCCCCTGCGCCGGCTGTGTGGATGAGATGACGGGTATCCGTACGCTGTTGGCTGACAACGTCGACGAATCCGTATATCCGACGGCGATCCACTACGTCGGCCGGTACGCGATTCAACCCGTTTGGAGCGACGGGCACTCGACGGGGATCTTCACGTTTGAGTACCTGCGGGAGCTGTGGGATACGGAGTCTACGTAATACGCTAGCCTTTTGCCCGACCAGAGACGCGGGAATGGTTGGCACCGAGGGCAACCCGCCTTAAGCTTTGTCATTGTCCGCATCCCACAGACTGACGCGCCCGTTGCAGACTCGATCCGAAATGCCCCAAACGACTGAAGCATCACGCCCTACGGCGCGCATTCTCGTCGTAAATGACGACGAGGGGGCTCGGTTGATGCATTCGTCGTTCGTGACGGCCTTCGGGTACGAGGTCGAAACCGCGCGCGACGGTGTGGAGGCGCTTGAGAAGCTCGGGCCGCAGCACGACCTGGTTCTCCTCGATGCCCAGATGCCCAACCTGGACGGCTTCGAGGTTGCCGTTAAGGTCCGCGAGCAGGCAGGCCACGGAGATCTACCCATCGTCATGGTGTCCGGTCTCCCGAAGCGCGAGGATCGGCTCAAGGCGTTCACGGTTGGCATCAACGACTTCATTCTGAAGCCTGTGGATCCGGACGAGCTCAAGTTGCGCCTGCGCTGGCTCATCGAATTGAAACGCGCCCGTGACGATTTGGCGGTCTACCAGGCGTCGCTGGAGGAAAAAGTCGAGCAACGCACATACGAATTGAGTGAGGCGCTCGAAGAGGTGACGCTCGCGCGCAGCCTAACCCACGACGCCCACCTGGACACCATTCGGCGTCTCACACTGGCTGCTGAGTACAAGGACAAGGGGACCGCAGAGCACATCACGCGCACAGGGCTCTATTCTGAGGCGGTTGGCATCGCGATGGGACTGCCAGAAGAAGTAACCGATCTGCTGCCGCATGCCGTGCCAATGCACGACGTCGGCAAACTCGGCATCCCCGACTATGTGCTCCTCAAGCCCGGCCCCCTGACGCCAGAGGAGCAGGCCACAATGCGGGAGCATCCCACCATCGGTGCCAGGATCCTCACGGGTTCGAATTCGCCAGAGATCCAGATGGGTGAGATCATCGCGTTGTCCCACCACGAGCGTTGGGACGGGAACGGCTACCCGAACAGGATCGCCGGGGAAGCCATTCCGCTCGAGGGCCGAATCTGTGCGGTTGTGGACTTCTTTGACGCCCTGACTCAAAACCGCCCCTATCGCGGCGCGGTCTCTGTCGAAGACACGATTGAGATGATCAGAGAGGCGTCCGGCGCGCACTTCGACCCCGATGTGGTCCGTGCCTTCGAGGCCGCTCACTCGGACATCATGCGTATCCACCGCGAGTTCCCAGACAGTCAGGGATACGACTTCCCGACGTTGAAAGAGGGCTGAGAGGGCGTCACCCGTCTAGCTTCCCGGCCGGATTCCAAACCCAGAAGGCTCATGCCCCGCACAACTCCGTTTCAATCGCGCCTTGAGCCGCTGAACCAGACCGGAATCTGGAAACACTGGTCTGGATACCTGGTCGCGCCGCAATACCAGTACTCGCTGAACGCAGAGTACTACGCGATCCGCAATTCGGTGGCGCTCCTCGACACTTCACCGCTGTTCAAGTACCGGTTCACTGGGGCGGATGCCCGCGCACTGCTCGAACGCGCTATGGCCCGCGACATTGGTGATTGTCCTGTCGGCCGGGCCCAATACACCTGTTGGTGCGACGCGCGTGGGTACGTACTGCAGGACGGGGTGGTCATGCAGGTGGCAGATGGGGAGTACTGGCTCACCGCCGCCGAGCCTGCGTTGCATTACTTCCGCGTCCTGGCTCGCGAGATGGGGTGCGCGCACGTCGAGGTTGAAGACATCTCGTCCGCCTTTGGAATCCTGGCCTTGCAGGGGCCGCACGCCCACAGTGTGCTCCTCCAGCTCACAGATGCCGCGACTCCCCTGAAGTACTTCGGGGTCACTTCGGCGACGGTCGCAGGCTGTGAAGTGACGGTGGCCCGTACCGGCTACACAGGGGACTTGGGCTATGAGTTGTGGATCAATGCTGCCGACGCCCTAACCGTGTGGGACGCCCTCATGATGGCGGGGAAGGGTTACAACATCACTCCGATGGGGACGACCGCACTCAAGATGGCTAGGGTTGAGGCGGGGCTGCTTCTGATGGGTGCCGACTTCCACACGTCGAGGTTCGCCTGGGTGGACGCACAGCGTGAGACCCCCAATGAATTGGGTTGGGGGTGGATGTTCAGGAAGCTGGCCCAGGACGGGCGAGACTTTGTGGGTCGCGCCGCGATCGCAACGGAGCTCGAACAAGGCACGAGTCGCTGGACCACCGTGGGCCTGGCCGTGGACTGGCACGACTATGAGCGCGCGTTCGTCGAAGCCGGCATCCTTCCGCCCCGCCACGAACTCTACTCCGAGTCCACGATGAGCATCTACCGGCGTGGCGCGAAGGAGTGGGACTACGCGGGATACGCGAGCAGCTTCTTGTCTTCGTCGCTTCTGAGGAAGCCGATCGCGCTCGCCAAGCTGCCGCTAGACCTGTCCGTGCCGGGCTCCGAGGTCGACCTCGAGATCTCCGTCATCCGCAAACCGAAGAACGTGCTGGCGAGGGTCGAGCGGATGCCCTTCTTCAACCCGCCGAGAAAAACCGCACTCATGAGCGGGAGCGCCGAGTGATGTCGACCCCTGAGCGCTATGACGCGATCGTCATCGGTGGCGGCCACAACGGTTTGGTCAATGCAGGTTATCTCGGCAAGGCTGGCCTGAAGACGCTGCTCCTGGAGCGACGGCACCTCGTGGGTGGTGCCGCCATTACCGAGGAACTCGTCCCTGGGTACAAGTTCACGACGTTCTCGTACGCCATCAGTCTAATGCGTCCGGATATTGTTCAAGATCTGGAACTGGTCAAGCACGGCATGATGGTGCTGCCCTTGATCAACACGTTCCAGCCTGGGCTGAACGGGGAGTATGTCTTTCTGGGCGCGGACGCAGACGCCAATTATCACGAAATCGCGCGTCATTCGATTGAGGACGCTGAGGCATCTCGTGATCTGGACCATCTAATCAGCCGCCTGTGCCGCGCGCTCAAGCCTTGGATGGACCGCATCCCTCCCAACGCCCTCAGTGCGGACCCTGCGGAAGTCGCAGCCCTCGCCGAACTCCGCGATTACATGGCGAGCCTGGACCCTGAGGTGCGCGGTCTGATGGAAAAATTCGTCAATCGCAGCGCCGCTGAAATTTTGGATGAGTATTTCGAAAACGACCTAGTGAAGGCGCTTTACGCATCGAGCGGGATCATCGGCAGTAGGGTCGGGCCGCGGAGCAAAGAGTCCGGACTCGTCTGGCTGTTCCACAAGATGGGGGACTACGACGGCGTGCCCGGCCAGTGGGGCTTTCACAAGGGTGGCAACGGAGGCTTCACACAGGTGCTGGCTCGAGCCGTTGAAGGCTTCGGAGGTACGATCCAGACCAACGCAGGTGTGTCCCGGGTCCTGTATGAGGACGGGCGAGCCACGGGCGTCGAGCTGCAAGATGGGACAACGCTCAGCGCCGACCTGGTCGTCAGTGCACTCGACCCGAGGCAGACCTTCACCCGGCTGGTAGACCCGGACGATCTGCCCCAGGATCTAGTCCAGCACATCACCGAATACAAATTCCAGGGCACGGCTGCGAAGGTGAACTTCGCGCTCTCGGCTGTGCCGACGTTTCCAGGACTCGAAGGCCGTGAAGACCTCTATATGGGTTTCACGAATCTGGGGCCTTCGATCGACTATCTGGAAGAGGCCTTCGCGGACTGTGAGGCCGGACGGTTCAGTCGGCGCCCGTTCCTGGACTGCTGCGTACAGTCGACGCTGGATCCCGACATGAGCCCACCGGGCAAGCACATCATGTCGTGTTTCGTCATGTACGCGCCCTACCACCTGGCTGAAAGCGACTGGGACACCGAGCGGGAAAATCTGGGCGATACAGTTCAGGCGACCCTCGAGGAGTTCTTCCCTGGCTTCGGCGACTTGGTGCTGCACCGCGAGATCGTCACGCCGCTCGACATCGAGAATCTCGTGGGGTTGAGCGAGGGTAACATTTTTGCCGGCGAGCTTTTCGAGTCGCAACTATTCCTTAACCGTCCCGCGCCCGGCTGGAACCAGTATCGGACTCCGATTGCAGGGTACTACCAGTGTGGGTCGGGCACGCACCCCGGTGGGTGTGTGACGGGGGGACCGGGGATGCTGGCGGCTAGGCAGATCTTGGGGGATCGGGCGGGGTAGGGTAGGCGGGGTCGATCACAGGCTAGGTCACGTGGCCGACCTGAGCCCTGCGAACCAAACGCGGCCGCCCTGTATTGAGACAGAACCACCCCGACCCTCAACGCGAACTCGCGCGAAACGTCTTCGCCCCCTACTTGTATCCGCCATGCTCAGCCGAATCCTTCTTGCCTGCCTCGTCGCGCCCAGCTTCCTCGGCGCCCAGATCCCGGCCGCCGTGCAGGTGGAGAGGGCTGACTACGCCGAGTGGTTGCGCACTTCCACTTCGTCGCCGTACGCCGCGGTCTTCCACGGGCCGCTGAGCGGCGACCTGGTCTTCGGGTCGGAGGGGCAGGCTGCTCTCCGCGGGGCACCGACCGCGACGCTATCGAAAGGGCTACGCGGTCTCGGGCTTCGCACCGACGCCGGGCGCCGGGCTGTGCCGCGCAATCGTGAGGTGGCCCTGGGTGACTGGCGGCTGCGCGTGAGCTCGTCGCCCCAGGGCGACATGGTGACCGTCTTCGCGCCACCGTCTCAGGAGGTGGAGCATCCTGGGTGGTTTCCTTACAGCGTGAACCTGGTGATCGAAGGGGAGCTTGGGCGCCCCGATCGCCCTGCGGAGAAGGCCATGCTGGGGCTGGACGGAGTGGCGGTGTCGGCGTCTCTGGCGGGTACATTCGTCGGCCTCGTGCTCGGAGAGAACGTGAGGCTCACGGCCTACCGCATTCCCATCCCGGGATCCGAAGAATCAGAACTCACAGTCTTCTACCGCGACGGCACGAGCGGGGCCGAGACGTATCCTCCTGGGCGTTTTGTGGTTCTGGAGCCGCTGGGTGGGGCGCGCTACCAGATGGACTTGAACCGCTCCCGCAATCCTTTTTGCGCGTACAATCCACGCTTTCCTTGTCCTCTCCCATGGTCGGGCAACACGCTGCAGTTCCGCGTCGAAGCCGGCGAACTCTACGAACCGTATCATTACTGATTCCTCCATGCGATCCCCGTTGCGCTCATCCGTCCAGCGCTTGCCGATGCTGGCTCTTGTCCTCGTTCTCGGCTGCGCCACAGCCGGGACGGATGCCGGACAGGAAGGGATCGACGGACATTGGCGCGCCCAACTAGACCTGGCCGGGGGTCCGCTCCGCTTCCACATGGATCTGAATGGGGAAGGGGGCGCGTCCGGCACCCTGTGTAATGGTGCAATCTGCGACGCGCTGTCGGCTGTGCGCAGCCTGCCAGGCGATTCGGTGCTTTTGGAGATCGGCGATTACGACGCCGTCATCCGGGCGCACGTGAGCGCGGACTCGCTGGTTGGTTTCTATCGGAATGTCGGCAATCGGGGACCGCGCACGATTCCGTTCCGGGCCACGCGTGGCTCCTGGCCCATCGAAGCCCCGCCCGCGTCGATTACCGGAAGCTGGGACGCGATCTTCACGCCGGATGACAGCCCGAGCCCGCGCGTGCTGGAGCTGCGCGATACCGAGCGGGGTCTGGAGGGCACTGTCATCTCCAACACCGGCGATTCGGGCCTGTTCTGGGGTGGAGCCTCGGATGGGCAATTCGTCATGTCGCACTTCGATGGGTCCTTCGTCTACATGCTGACGGGCGGGCTCGACGGAGACACCCTCCGGGGTGTCTTCCACGCCGGGGCGACCTCACAGAGGCCGTTCGTGGCCGTACGCTCCACGGGAGCGCCGCATTTGAAGGCACCCACTGAGCTGGTCACAGTCGACGCCACCACCGCCTTTGAGTGGAATTTTCCGGATGTGGACGGAGACTTCGTCAGCAACTTGGACGAGCGATTCCAAGGCAAGGTCGTGATCGTGGAGATCTTCGGGACGTGGTGTCCCACCTGTCACGACTCCGCGCCCACGATGGTCAAGCTGTACGACATGTTTCACGACCGCGGCCTAGAGATCGTGGGTCTGTCGTACGAAGTGACGGGGGACCCGGAGATCGACGGGCTGCTGGTGCGGAGATTCGGCGAAAAATTCGGGATCGAGTACCCACTGTTGCTCGCCGGGGTCAACGATGATGACTCGCCCCACGAGACCCAGCCGCAGCTCAGCGGCCCCATCGCTTTTCCGACCGCGATCTTCATCGATCCGTCTGGTCAGGTTCGACGCGTGCATTCCGGATTCTACGGACCAGCGCTCGGCGAGGTACACGAAGAGCTAGAGCAGGAGCTGATTCAGTTTACGGAGGAACTGCTAAGGGAAGCGGGACGGTAGAGGGCCGCGCGTCAGCGCGCGCAATCGACACCGACGGTAATTCAAGTCGCGAGCCAGTATGAGCTTGAAAGTGAGGTTGTCATCCCCGTCCGTCAGGCCGAAGCCCACGCCCGTTTGGATCTCCAAACGCCCCCACCGGTCACGAAGGTCTCCGGGACCGTGTGGACGTCCAAATGGCGGCCACGACCTTACAGGCACAAGACCTCTGCAGCGACGTGCTTTCCGCAGCGTGTACAACCCGAAGGGCGTCGGTGTCAGGTTTTGTTGGTCTCAGTCGTCTGAATAGACGAAGATCAAGCTAGGTGGAGGCAGGAAGAGAAAAGATGCGCACCCTGACACGACTCAATGGTTGGATCTTGCTGGCCGCGCTCGTCGCGATTCCCGCGTGCGGCAATGATGACTTGCTGGGCCCCGGTGCTACGCAAGGCATCTATGGCCTCGTTCTAGTGGGGCCTCAGTGTCCCGTCCACGGTCCGGGCGTCTCGTGCCCCGACGTTCCCTATAGCGCTTGGATCAAAGTGCTGAGCGAAGGGGGCGGGTTGGCGACCCGAGTAAGAGCCGGAGAGGACGGACGCTTCGAGGTGGGGCTCCGTGCCGGGCGGTATATTCTCGACCCTGAGTCCGACGATCCGTTCCCGTTCGCCGGGCAGCTTGAGGTGGACGTGCTCGAAGGTGTGTACACTGAGGTGACGATCAGCTTTGACACAGGCATCCGATGAGCCCTGAAATGCCCACGCCCTCGCTATTGTCGATGCTGTAGAGCGGAAGGTGCAGGTCCGCCTGGCACCACTCTGTCGCGCCGTTGACCTGGTCATTCCTACGACGGGCTCTTTGCGACGTGGCTGGCGCTTACGCCGCAGGCTCTCTTTGACGGCGATGTCATCGTAAGCCTCAAAAGGCTGGGACGACGGCCTAGCTAGCCCTCGCCCTCATCAGTGCTATCGCCGATTTCAGGCGAAGTGCGGTCTTCGCTTGGCGAACAGGATCTGCGCCAAGAGTCCGATGGGGTCCAGGACGCGCGGTATCCCGACGGCTCTGTTGAGTTGTGAGGGGGTCATCCGTCCTCTCTGAGCGGCACGGTGTAGTTGAGCGAGAGCCTCCCCCCGTCCGGATAGATCGTTTGACCAGTCACGTAGGAGGCGTAGTCACTGGCCAGGAATACCGCCACTGAAGCGACCTCGGAGGGATCGCCGGCCCGACCCATAGGCGTCCGCGACAGAATCGTCCTGCGGGCGTTGTCGTCCTGCATCACGACGTCGAGCATGTCGGTGGCGATGGAGCCCGGACCGATCGCGTTGACCCGGATGTCGTGGGCCGCGAGTTCCATGGCCATGACCTTGGTGAGCTGGCCCACGCCTCCCTTCGACGTCGCATAGGCGAGTTGATCGGGAATGGTCACCACTGCGTTAGTGGAAGACATGTTGATGATCGCGCCGTGGATGGACCGTTCAACCATGTGTTTCGCCACCGCACGGCTCAGCATGAACGTGCCCCGCAGATTGACCCCCAGAACTCGATCGAAGTCTTCAGTGGATACGTCGAGAATCGAGCCCGCTACAATGATACCAGCGTTGTTGAGCAGGATGTCGCATTGGCCGAAGCGCTCGACGCACCTCACGAGAAGAGCTTCACAGTCAGCCTCCTGGCTCACATCCGTCTGGACCGTGAGCGTGTCCGCGCCTGTATCCCTGGAGATGGACGCCGCGGTCTCGGCACACAGTTCCGGAAGGACATCGGCCATGACCACATTGGCGCCGTGTTCGGCGAAGGCTCGGGAACACGCTGCACCGATGCCACGGGCCGCGCCCGTGACGATGGCGGTCTTGCCGGCTAATGAGATCAACGTATGGACTCCAGATCGGGGGAGGGACGCGTCGGAGTAACGGGTAGCTCGACCGCGCGGAGGCGGCCCCGCCGAGACAGCCGAATCCCCCGAGAGGTGCGAAGTTGTCCGCGGCGATGGTGCCGCGGCAAGCCCACGATAGATCGCCCCGTAGAAAGGCCCCGCGTCTTGGGCGGTGGCCGGCGCTGCAATAGCCGTGGCCCGCGCTGCAATGGGCGAGTGATTGGCCAGGCCCCACAGAGGCGCGCGCCCGGGTCGAGAGAGTTGCCGCGCGAATGTCGCCTCCGTAGTGTCGGTTGACGACGACCCCCGGAGGACCGCCATGAAACGAGCTCACCCAACCGTCCATCCCTTCTGTGGACTCGCCGGCGCCGGACTGGCCTCGCTGCTCCTCTTTGGGGGCTGCTCCCTTGGGGAGGAGGGCACTTCGACCGCTATCTCCTTCGACACGCCAGAGGTCGAAGCCGCGTTGGCCTCGATCACCCCAGACGCGATCGAGCGCCACATCCGCGTGCTTGCCGATGACAGCCTCGCGGGGCGCGCCCCAGGAACGGAGGGGTACGAAGGCGCATCTCGCTACGTCGAAGCGCAGCTTTCGGCGCTCGGGCTTGAGCCGGCTGGTGTGGACGGAGGCTTCCGTCAGCCGGTGCCGCTGCAGGAGAGTCTGGTCGACGAGGCCGCGAGCGGAATGTCCCTGACGGTTGCCGGTCGGACACATACGTTCGTCTACGGCGAGGACTTCACGCTCGGGGCCAACGCGAGCCGCACCGAGTCAGAGGTGACCGCGCCGGTCGTTTTCGTCGGGTACGGCGTCAGCGCGCCCGGCCTTGGATACGACGACTTCGCAAACGTCGACGTGGAAGGCAAGATCGTCGCGTATCTCACGGGCGCGCCCCCGTCCCTTCCGAGCAACCAACGCGCGTACTATTCGTCCGACGCGGTGAAGGCCTCCGAGGCCGCCTCTCGCGGCGCGGTCGGAGTGATCAGCTTCACCTACCCGGACGATCCCCGATTCCGATGGGCGGTCGGGGTGGCGCGGTCACGTCGAGGCGGCTTCGCCTGGCTAGACGCCTCCGGCGCCCCGGGTGGTCGTGGGGCTGCATCGCCGATCATGGGGTCGGCGAACCTCAACCACGGTGCCGCCGGGGTCCTTTTCGAAGGAGCGCCGACGGACATCGAGGACGTGTTCGACGCGGCGGCGGCGAGCACCCCACAGGCCTTCGATCTCGCGGTGGAGGCGACGCTGATCACCACCACCCATCACCGCCGTGTAGAGAGCCACAACTTGGTGGCTCGCTTGCCTGGGAGTGACCCCGAGCTAAGTGGAGAACACGTGATTTACGTCGGCCACGTCGATCACTTCGGCATCGGGACCGCGGTCGATGGTGACACGATCTACAACGGAGCGCACGACAATGCCTCCGGAACGTCCATCGTGATCGAGATCGCTCGTGCCTTCGCCAGTCTGCCGGAGGCCCCGAGGCGCTCCGTGCTGTTTCTGATTGCCACAGCCGAGGAGTGGGGGCTACTCGGGTCCGACTACTTCGTGCAGCATCCCACGGTGCCCGCTGAGAGCCTCGTGGCGAATATGACGCTGGACATGCCGTTTCTGTTCCATCCTCTTCTGGACATCGTGCCGTACGGCGCCGAGCACTCCGATCTCTCGGTGGCGGTCGGGGCCGCGGCGGGCCACCTGGGCATGGCGATCGGTTCGGACCCGATTCCAGAGCAGGTCCTGTTCATCCGCAGCGACCACTACAGCTTCGTGCGCCGAGGCATACCCGCGCTCTTCATCAAGAGCGGTTTCGAGACTGGAGATGAGCGGGACGGCGGCGCGATCAACACCGCCTTCCGCCAAGAGCGCTATCACACGCCCCAGGACGAGGCCGACCAGGGTTTCGACTTCGGGGCAGGTGTCAGCCACGCGCAGGTGAACTTCTTGACGGGGTATCACGTAACGATGCAGGACGCACGGCCGGCGTGGAATGTGGGCGACTTCTTCGGTGGGTTGTTCGGGGGTGGTCGCTAGGGTGGGGGGCGAGATTGTGCCGTCGACGCGGCGTCCCTCTGTGGGCTTGGCTCCACTCTTCGCCGTTCTTGCACTCGCCGCGTGCGCGCCGGACTCACCGGCCAATCGGGTGCCCGTCTCCGCCGATCAGGTCTCTGCGCCCCCTGCCTTCCAACGACTGCAGGAAGATCTGTTTGCCTCCCCCGGTGCGCAGCCGAACGCTTGGGCCGACTTCGACGGAGATGGGGATCTGGATCTCTTCGTGGGCTTTCGCGGCGCCCAGAATCGGCTGTACCGCAATGACGCCGGGACGCTCGTTGATGTTGCGGAGGAGTACGGGATTGCGGACGCGGAGGAAACACGCACCGCGGCTTGGGGCGACTTCGACGCGGACGGCGACCCCGATCTTTTCGTCGGGTACGTGCCGTCTACGGAAATCCCCAGCCGGCTGTATAGAAACGAGGGTCCCGGACGGCGCTTCTTCGACGTGACGGGAGAATTGGGCCTCGACATCGTGGGCACGACGCGCCAGGCCTCCTGGATCGACTTCGATGGTGACGGCGATCTGGACTTCTTTCTTGCGATGCGGGACCAACCCAACCGACTCTATGCCAACCGGGATGGCGCCTTCGTCGACGTTGCTGGCGAAGTCGGGATCGACGACGACCGGCGCACCGTGGGCGCGGTGTGGTTCGACATGGACACCGACGGGGATCTTGATCTCTTCGTGGCCAACCAGAACGGCGATGAGGATGCGTTCTACCGAAATGATGGGGCGCACTTCACAGACGTAGCTCCTGCCCTGGGCATGAACCAACCCGGTAGGTCCGAGGAGGGCGGCAGTGTAGGCGCCGCGTTGGCCGACTACGACAACGACGGGGACCTCGATCTGTTCGTCGCTTCGTACGGACCCGATGTGCTCTGGCAAAACCAGGGTGGTGGCAGCTTCGTAGACGTTGCGCCGGGTACGCCCCTCGCTGCCGATCATCACTCGGTGAGCGCCGCTTGGGGGGACTACGATCTGGATGGATGGCTCGACCTCTACGTCACCGTCTTCGTGTCGGGCTCGCCGGAGGAGCCGGACGAACTCTTCCGGAACGTGGGGGGCGTCTTCACTGACGTCACGACCGAAGCCATGCACGAACGCGGCGGTAGTCACGGTGTCACCTGGGCCGATTTCGACCAGGACGGCGACCTTGATCTGGCGCTCGCCAACAACGATCCGGAGGCCGGCACCCACCCTCTGTACGGAAATCTGCTAGAGGCTTCAGGGCCCGCGCGATCGCTGCAGGTCGTCGTATTGGACGGCGAGGGGCGCTGGACCCGGACAGGCGCCGAGGTGCGCGTGCGCGACTCAGAGACCGGCCGTTTGTTGGGCCTGCGCGCCTCCGACACTGGCGGCGGTTACAGCTCTCAGGGTATGACGCCGCTCCATTTTGCGATCCCTGAGGGGGTGCGGCGCGTGGACGTCGAGGCAACCGTGCTCATCAGTGGGACGCGCGTGTCGGTGACTGTGGGGTCTGTCGATCCCGCGGACTTCGCCGGAGGACTGCTCGAGGTGCGCCGCTGATCGAACGACTTCGGGACGCTGCCGGCGATCGCATGCGACCTTTCACGTAACTCGCTGCCTCGCAGGACTAGGCGCGCTCATCAACCGCTAGGGGCACGATCATGCAGGACCTGCTGTCGAACATCGCTGCGAACGAGTGGCTCCGGGCGATCATTGGACTTGCCACCCTCGCCATCCTCGCGTGGGCCGCCAACGTCGTGGTCCGGCGCATCTTTCTTGCGCTCATCAATCGGGTCGCCAGCAAGACCGCCGTCACCTGGGATGACCGCATCATTGAACGGCGAGTATTTCACCGGCTCGCCAACATCGCCCCCGCGCTCGTCACGTACGCGGGAATCGCTGGGGCGCTCGCAGTCAGTCCCGAATGGCTCGCTGACGTTCCCCCGGCAGACGTCGCCACAGCGGGCTGGGACGCGCTCGCGCTGACAGGGGCGGTGCTCGTACGGCGCGTCTCCGTCGCGTGGGTCATGATCTCCCTCGCCATGGCCGGCGGTGGCCTACTCAACGCCTTCAACGACATCTACACCGAGACCAACGCGGAGGCTCGCAACCGTCCGATCAAGGGTTATCTGCAGGTCGTGAGCCTTTTCCTCTATGTGACCGCGGGGATCGTGGTGATTTCGGCGCTGGCAGGAAAATCTCCGATCTTCTTTCTCTCGGGACTCGGGGCCCTCACCGCGGTCCTCATGCTCGTGTTTCGAGACACGATCCTGTCACTCGTCGCCAGCGTCCAGATCATGTCCAACCAAATGATACGGATCGGCGACTGGGTCGAGATGTCTCAGGCCAATGCAGATGGTGACGTCATCGATATCGCGCTGCATTCGGTGCAGATCCAGAATTGGGACAAGACGATCTCCACCATTCCGACGCACAAATTCATCTCCGAATCATTCAAAAACTGGAGAGGGATGAGCGAATCGGGTGGCCGGCGCATCAAGCGTATGATCTACCTGGATATGAACTCGATTCATTTCCTGTCGGATGAAGAGGTGGCACGACTCTCCGGCTTCGAGTTTTTGCATGAATATTTCAGGGGCAAGCGAGAGGAGTTGGCGAAGGCCAACGCGAGAGAGGTGGCGGGCGATGACGTGGTTCCGGAGCAGCGCCGCCTCACCAATGTGGGTTCGTTCCGCGCGTATGTGTTGAACTACCTGCGCCGACACCCGATGGTCCATCAGGAGATGACACTCCTAGTCCGGCAGCTACAGCCCGGGCCGCAGGGCCTTCCCCTGGAGATTTATTGTTTCTCCAACGACACGGACTGGGGAAAGTACGAGGCACTTCAGGCGGACATCTTCGACCACCTCATTGCGACGCTTCCCGAGTTTGGGCTGCGTGCCTTCCAAAATCTGGCGGGGACGGACCTGTCGGTGCTCCGGGCCGAGTGAGTGGGGCTGACCCGATAAGCAGACCGGCTGAGTGGTGCGGCGGAGCGGGGGTGGACCTGACATTCGCGGCTTTCGGATATGTGCTGCATCTTGTGCGCATGAACGGGCCCGACACTATCATCCCCCTCAAAAGCGGCCGTAGAGGGCAGCGGGGTCGAGCACGAATCGAATTGAGCGTTATGCGCTGCCCGAGGAAGGCGACTATGAGGAAGGTTCTGCTGGCGTTGGTTTTCGTGACCGGCTTGTGCGTCCCTGCTGCCGTCGCCGCTCAAAGGGGTGGTGGACAGGCTTCACTCCCTGACGGAGACGGCAAGGACGTGGTGGAGATCGCCTGTACTGCGTGCCACGGCCTCGGGCAGATCATGGGCTCGGCCGGTTACGACGCCGCTGGCTGGCGCGACCTGATGCGTACGATGGTGGCGCTGCCCGACGCCCAGGCCCGGCGCGCCGCGAACTACCTCGCGTCGCACTACCCAGCGACCACGGACCGTGCCCCGACCCTCATGGACGGCGCCCTCGAGATCGAGATCACCGAGTGGATGGGGCCGACGCTCGGCCAGCGCCTGCGTGATCCGGCCGAAGCACCAGACGGTTCGATCTGGTGGACAGGAATGTGGGCGAGCCTCGCGGGTCGCTTAGATCCCGCGACGGGGAAGATAGAGGAGTACAAGCTCCCGGTGAGTGCCCGGCCGCACACCATCGTCCCCGACGCAGATGGAAATATCTGGTACACTGGCAACAGCAACGCGACCATCGGGAAGCTCGACCCCACGACCGGGGCGATCGTCGAGTATCCGACTGAGGCGCGTGATCCGCACAGCGCGGTGTTTCACCCGAACGGCAAACTCTACTTCACCGCCCAGGGCGCGTCGATGCTCGGCAGGCTCGACCCGGCAACCGGGGACGTCACCGAGATCCCGACGGAAGCACGACCCTATGGAATCAAGGTCGACGCGGGGGGGACGGTTTGGGTCGCGTACAACGGCACCAACAAGATCGGCGCTCTGAACCCGGAAACGATGGAGGTCCGCTACTACGACGTGCCGAACGAGCGGTCCAGAATCCGTCGCCTGGACATCGCCAGCGACGGCATCGTCTGGTACGGCAACTCCACCATGGGACGCATCGGCCGGCTTGACCCCGCGACCGGCGAGATCAAGGAGTGGCCGTCGCCGAGTGGGCCGACTTCGCACCCGTATGCGTTCGCCGTCGTGGACGACGTGATCTGGTACAACGAGTCAGGAATGCGACCGGACGCATTAGTGCGGTTCGATCCCAAGACCGAAGAGTTCCAGAGTTGGGCGCTACCCTCCGGATACGGGATTATCCGGAATATGTGGGTTACCGAGGCGGGGGATCTCCTGATTCACCAGACCAGCTCGAACCGGGTCGGGTTGGTGAAGATTCCGAAGGCCAGGCTGACGAGTCAGGAGTAGCGGATGGCAGGGAGCTGAAACCCGGCCCTCGTTGAGCCCTGCCTCCCCTCAACTCACCGGCCGCGGCACATAAACCGGGGGCACCCCCAATTCCTCCAGCACCTGATTGAGCTGCATGATCTCCGTGCTCTCAATCTCCCTCAGCCGCGCCAGCTGTGCATCGATGGTCGCGCCCAACTCGGAGGCGATACGCCGCTGTGCATCCGTGGGCCCGCGGGGGCCGGTCTGCAGCGAACCGTTGAGGCTCAGCAGCTGGTTGTAAGCGCGCACAGGGTAGTGGAGTGACTTGTAGTCGCTCGTCCAGCAAACGTCTACTAATGCCTCGTGGACCGAGTCCAACGCTTCCTGGACAGGGCTGGTCGCGTCTTTCACCCGGTCGGCGTAGGGCTGGTCCGACGTCTGGCTCACACGGTCGTCCATCTGGGCTTTGAGGTCCAAGATGTGTTGGGTTTCCGCGGCTACCGGGGTGATGCGGTCGGTGACCTCTTTGACCGCTTCGAACTGTGCTACGAGGTCCGCCTGGCTCAGATCCAGGCGCGGGTCGGGCAACACCGTCAACGCGCGCTCCATCACCACACCGCCCACGGTGAGCCGCACGGTGTAGTCGCCGGGCACGGCCTTCGAGCCCGCTGAGGTGCCAAGATCGATACCGACTGCGAGGTTGGGAAGGGTGGCCTGGCGACGCTCTAGCGGGCGGATGACCTGAAGCCCGAAACCTTTTCGCTTCCGATGTCGTCATTGTATGCACTAGCGACTTGCACCGGAGAGGGATGTGCCGAAAAGTGTCTTCATCGGGGAATTCGAACAGCTCGTTCTGCTCACGCTCCTACCACTTGGGTCTGAAGCTTATCCGGTCCAGGTCCAGAGTGAGTTGATCCGGGTGACGGGTCGCGACACTTCCCGAGGTGCACTGTACCGAACGCTCGATCGCTTGGAGGGAAAGCAGTACGTGTAGTGGGAGATCGAAGCCGAAGCGCCACGGCGGGGTGGACATCCCCGGAGGCGATTCAAGGTCACTCCAGAGGGAGTGGCTGCGCTGAGAGCGTCCCGGGCGGCTCTGCAGGAGCTTTGGACTGGCCTTCCTGACGACCGTACCAGACCGGGTCGCCGTCCGTGCGTGTCTTGCCCGATTGTTT